>Ga0153960_1000004_pt1 | contig 508127 bp, 479 predicted proteins | sample TSFL044MetaG_FD_102274 | JGI IMG/M metagenome (GOLD analysis project Ga0153960, IMG submission 102274) | Attine ant fungus gardens microbial communities from Florida, USA - TSFL044 MetaG | ecosystem: Host-associated > Fungi > Mycelium > Unclassified | place: USA: Florida, Withalacochee...
ACACCCGTATCACCTGTTGCTCCGGTGCTTCCTGTTACACCATCACCCGTGGCTCCCGTTACTCCCGCAGCTCCTGTATCTCCGGTAACCCCAGTCACTCCGGTTACACCTGTATCACCTGTTGCTCCGGTACTTCCAGTTACACCAACACCCGTGGCTCCCGTTACTCCCGCAGCTCCTGTATCTCCGGTAACCCCAGTGGCTCCGGTTACACCCGTATCACCTGTCGCTCCGGTACCACCCGTTACATCTAAACCCGCGGCTCCCGTTACTCCCACAGCTCCTGTATCTCCGGTAACCCCAGTCGCTCCGGTTACACCTGTATCACCTGTTGCCCCTGTACTTCCCGTTACACTGAAACCCGTGGCTCCCGTTACTCCTGTATCTCCAGTAACGCCGGTAACTCCTGTGTCTCCGGTGGCCCCGGTACTACCCGTTACACCTACTCCGGTTGCCCCTGTCGCACCCGTAGCTCCTGCTCCAGCCAGCAACGTGTACTCCGGTGAGGTGCCTGGGGTGCCCGTTGGCGATGCCACGTTTGTAATATACGTACTGCCGTCGAACGTCACCACTTGACCCGCTGGATACGTTGGGGCTACCGCCGGATCGAATGGGACAACGCCAGTCAAGCCTGCACCAGTGGCCCCGGTTGCACCTGTATCTCCTGTTGCGCCCGTTACTCCTACTCCGATTGCACCCGTCGCACCTGTGGCTCCCGCGCCCGCCAGCAACGTGTACTCCGGTGAGGTGCCTGGGGTGCCTGTTGGCGATGCCACGTTTGCAATATACGTACTGCCGTCGAACGTCACCACTTGACCCGCTGGGTATGTTGGGGCTACTGCCGGATCGAAAGGTACGATCCCACTCAAACCTACTCCAGTCGATCCCGTTACACCCGTAGGCCCTGAAGGTCCTGCGCCTGCAAGTAATGTATAATCCGGTGAGGTGCCTGGCGTTCCTGTTGGCGGTGCCACATTCGTAATATAAGTACTACCGTCAAATGTTACCACCTGACCGGCCGGGTACGTTGGCTCCACTGCAAGATCAAACGGAACTGCTCCATTCAGACCCAATCCAGTTGCGCCTGTTGCACCTGTAGCTCCTGCACCTGCAAGCAAGGTGTAGTCTGGTGATGTACCTGGGGTTCCAGTAGGTGAAGCTACATTGGTAATATAGGTACTACCTTCAATTGTCACTATTTGACCCGCTGGATACGTTGGTGCTATCGCCGGATCAAACGGAACAGAACCACCGAGTCCCAAACCTGTTGCCCCAGTGGCTCCAGTAGCTCCGGCCGCTGCTAGCAAAGTATAATCCGGTGAACTACCTGGTGTTCCGGTTGGCGATGCCACATTAGTAATATAGGTACTGCCGCCAAATGTTACAAGTTGTCCTGACGGGTAACCTGGTGCAAGCGCCGGATCGAATGGAACAGAGTCCGTTAAACCTGCCCCTGTTGCTCCAGTTGTACCACCTGACAAAAACAACGTGTAGTCTGGAGAACTTCCAGGTACACTCGTGGGTCCGTTCACATTAACAACATAAAGACTGCCATTATATGAAACCACTTGACCTTGCACATAGCCAGGTGCCTGGGCTGGATCAAAAACGGAAATATCATTCAGTCCAACTCCCGGCACCCCCTGCGGACCTGGTCCCCCTTGGGGCCCTAGAGGACCTACCGGACCTACTGGCCCAACTGCTTCTCCTGGACCGGCTGGACCTGGCACTCCGGGTACACCCAAGAACCCCTGGAACTCCCGGGGGACCTGGAGGACCCGGGGTTCCCGATGTTCCAAATGAACTGGTAGCACGACTCAATGATACGGATATGGATCGAATCCATCCGACCTGTTTATCTTTTTCCGCAGGCGGAACTTCCAGAAGCAACGTCACACTTAATAAATCATCAAGCAAATTTTGCAAGTTGCCTGCTAGATTAATAATAGCTACAGGCACAACTTCAGAACCTGCAATGGTTAGTTCCAGAACGGATTGCAACTCTGCTTTCACTCCAGCTCGGAAACCAGAGGTATTAACAAAGTTGAGCAAGCTCCGTAAACTGTTTTGCAACGCAATTATATTAGTCGCAGTAGGCTGACTGACAGCTGCAGGAATAGTCACTCCCAACGCTTTTAATATCGATTCAAACTGCTCCACTTCACTCGATGTTATTGAAATAAAGGGTGATCCCGCTCGAAACGATTTTCCTTCCAGAAAAGCTTTAATATTGACCCGTTTTCTTTCATCAGACATGCGTAATCCAATCCTCCTTTTACTCCCTTGTTTTTCAAGCTTATGTTACATAAGAGGCAAAATTATCTTGGACACATTTTTTGACACAAAAAAGTGAACATACTGTTCCACGTTGAACAAGATTAAACGGTACTGTTCAACAAAAAAGCACCCTCATCTTGAGGGTGCTTTTCGCAGTTTTTGTATGAAATCGGGCTATTTCGAGGAATCCACAGGAAATTGTAAAATAAACTCTGTACCTTCGCCAAGGACACTATTAACGATAATGGTACCGTGATGGGCATCTACAATATTTTTTACAATTGCCAGCCCCAGTCCTGTTCCGACACTTTCACCCCGAACACGAGCCTTATCTGCTTTGTAGAATCGTTCAAAGATGAATGGCAAATCAGAAGACGGAATGCCTACACCTTCATCTTTTACAGTCACTTTAGCTACAGGTGTTCGGATATCCGATAATATCTCTGCCGATATGACAACATTTTTGCCTGAGGGAGTATGCCGAAACGCATTATCAAGCAAATTTGTAAATACCTGTTCAAGCCGATCCTCGTCAGCCTGGCGAAGTTCAATCGAAGTCTGTCTGCACTCAAACGTAAGATGGATACCCTGTTCTTTGGAACGTACCGAGAACTTTCTATATACACGCTCCAATAGTTCAACCAGATCCACTTCCTTCACGGCCATATCCGTATGACCCGCTTCCATTCGCGCAAGATCAAGCAGATCTTTAACCAACCTGCCCATACGCAAAGACTCATCATGAATCACTTGAATTAATTCTTCACTTTCTTCTGGAGAAGCTGCCATCCCATCCAAAAGAGCTTCACTATACCCTTGCATCATGGATAACGGAGTACGTATTTCGTGAGATACGTTTGCCACAAAATCACGACGCATCTTCTCCAGTCGTACTTCCTCCGTTACGTCACGAAGCACAGCTACTGCGCCCCGTACGACACTATCTGCGTACAAAGGCGCCATCTGAACAGACCAGACTCCCTGCTGCACGTGCACGTTAGAGTTCTGATCGCCGCCTTGCTCCATCACCATTTTGAACAAAGGAACGAGTGGTTCAGGCACCTCTCGTGAAGAACTCACTGAATTCTCTGAATCCTGTCCCTCGCCCATCTGTGCCCAGTCCAAATCACACCAAGCCTGCATGATTTTCTCTCCAGGGGGATTCGTCAAAATAACTTTCCCCTCACCGTCAAATGTAACTACGGCATCGGTCATGCTTCGAAGCACGCTCGCCAGATGTTCCTTCTCATGGTTTAGGTTGCGAATGTTATCTTCCAGCTGGGCAGCCATATGGTTAAATGTATTACCTAATTCTCCAATCTCATCGCTCGTTACAAGGGAAAGACGCGTACCGTAGTTTCCTTTCCGAATTGCATTGGCTGCCTGAATTAACTGCTGCATCGGCTGCGTAATTTTCGTAAAAAGAAACAACGCAAAAAAGGTCGTCAGACTGAATCCGATAATACAAACATATGTGAACAAACGTTTGATATCTCTTGACTCAGACTCCGCAAAATTCGTATCAATATACGGCAGCAAAAAAAGACCTAATGCTATGAGTACACAGCCCACAAGGCAAATAATCGTAATCCATAACTTCCCGACCAGCGATCTCCAGAAACTAAAACTACTTCGGTACTTCCAGTTTATAACCCACACCCCACACCGTCGTAATCATCGCCGCTGACTCTGGCGAAACCTTGTTTAACTTCTCGCGAAGACGCTTCACATGTGTATCCACAGTACGAAGATCACCAAAGAATTCATAGTTCCATACATCCTTCAGCAGCTCTTCTCTGGAGAAAACTTTATCTGGAGATGTCGCGAGATAATGCAACAGTTCATATTCTTTCGGTGTTAAACTGATCTCTTCCCCACCTGCAGTTACGCGGTGAGCATCATGTTCGATGACCAAATGAGGAAACACGATATTGTTGCTTGAATTACTCTCCTTGGACAGATACGCTGTCGCAGAAGAACGACGCAGAATCGCCTTCACCCGGTAAATCACTTCACGTGGACTGAATGGTTTAACGACATAGTCATCCGCTCCAACTTCAAAGCCCTGAACGCGGTTAATTTCTTCGCCTTTGGCAGTAAGCATCAAAACCGGGGTTGATTTTACCTGACGCAGACGGGTACATACTTCAACGCCGTCCATACCTGGCAACATCACATCAAGCAAAATCAAACCATAGTCACCTGCAGTTGCTTTTCGCAGCGCAGTTTCCCCATCTTCTGCTTCATCGATTTCATAACCTTCTTTTTCGAGATACATTTTCAAAAGCCGTCGGATTCTTTCCTCGTCATCCACGACTAGTATACGGTTCTCATGTTCAGCCATTCCACTCCAGCCCCTTTGCAATAACTCCTCATCACTTCTATTATGTTCGATCTGGCGAACAATATTTGAATGCCCCATTGGACGTAGGGGCTTACGTATGTGTTTCATGGATTTCTCTCGGGAACTTCACGAAACTACCTATTCCTAGTCTGCCCCTGCGTAAGAATGCAACCCGGCGATGATCAAATTCACACCAACGAGCGTGAACATAACGACCAAAAATCCAAGTACTGCAAGCCAGGCAGACTTGCGGCCCTGCCAGCCTCTCGACAAACGCAAATGCAGGTACACACTATAATATAACCATGTAATCAGTGCCCACACCTCTTTGGGGTCCCATCCCCAGAAGCGGCTCCAGGCAATCTGGGCCCAGATCATAGCAAAAATTAATGCTCCCAATGTAAATATAGGGAATCCGATAGCAATTGCGCGATAACTAATCTCATCCAGATCGTCGGCATCAATGCCATCCACCATCGGTTGCAGTGCTTGTCCAAGCGGTCTTCTTACAATTAAACGAATAAGTCCATATAAGATCAGCCCTACAATCAAAGACCAGACTACCGTATTCAATTTACGTCCAGCATTAACTCCGTTCATCCAGGAAGGTGTCTCAAGCAAAGGTTCCTTCATGCCAAGAAACGGTTTTATGCTCTCCACTTCGCTATTATAAGGCGCAAAAATAGGAGGCATGCGATAAATCACTTTCTCTATTGTACTATTTTCCTGTACCTCTGTGTCAATGCTAGTGATTTTCTGAACAAAAACCGCCTCATATCCGGATGCACGGAAAGCAAATACCGACCCGATAAACCCAACCACAACGACGATAGTAATCAATGTAAACTCAACCCATCCGCGCTGACGTCTGGATGACTTGTCCTTGCCACTGAAATCGACTGTGCGTAACAAGTACATGAATCCTGCCGCAAAGCCTACCGCGAAGAATGCCTCGCCAAGCGCTGCCAACGTCACGTGGATCTTGAGCCATATCGATTGCAAAGCAGGGATCAGCGGCTGTACTTCCTGAGGAAATACGGCTGCATATGCCATAATAATGATGGTTAGTGGCAATGCAAACAATCCTAGCAACGATTTGCGATATATGGCGTAAACTACAACAAATGCGACCATAATCATCATGGATAGAAAACTCATAAACTCATACATATTACTTACTGGTATATGGCCTGCTCCAGCCCATCGTGTACCAAAGAAGATAAGATGTGCAGCTAGTGCAACAGTAGATACAATAAAGGCTCGCTTTCCCCATCGCTCTACATGAGCCTGCGGGTCACGATTACTCCATTTTTTGCCCATGACAGCAACGCCATATAACATAAATGCAGCACAATATAGAAAAAAAGATACGATAAATGCGTCGCTGCTGAAATCCAATAAACTCATGTTTGGTTCCCCCCGTTATCCAACGACTTCTCATCCACTTCCACATTCATATGTTTTAACACGGCTGCAATTTCACGCCTGAAGCCAAACCAGTTTTTATTCGTGTGGCCGCCCAGGGTGAGCTGTCCATCATCAATCCGAATCCAAATGCGCCGGTGGTGCCAGTAAAAGCCCATAACCAGACCCAACATGACGATTCCTGCCCCAACCCACACAAAAGGCATGGCCTTATCAATACGAATATTGAGGTAACTCACCGATTGAATGATGTCCACCTTATCCATGCTGTCAACCTCTAGCTGCAAAGGAATTGCTCCTCCATTCAGCTGTTTGTTTATTGCGTCCTGCTGAAAACGCTGTTTATCTATCTGCTTCGCAAAGTACAAGTACTGCATTCCCTCTTCGGGTAAATCGGGCCCCTTGATGTTAAATAGAAAGGCAGGCGCATTAGGCGAAGGGGACTTTGATTTGGGCTCTCCATTTTCATCCAGCCCAAAATCCATATATTTTTCTTTTACAGTCAGATGATAGGGTCCAACCTCAAACGTTCGCTGCGTATCCACCATAGCAATTTGGATTGCTCCGTACTTCTCACCCGTCTGGGCATTGACCAAATCAGGCGTTACTGAACGGATCGTTGGCGTCAGATCATAATCAAATTGATATGCTTTCAATCCCTTGTAATTCAGTGGATGGTTCACTCGAACATCATGTCGGTCCACCTCGGTCAATTGAGGTTTTTTCGAAGGATCCGAGCAATCTGCTGTACATTCGTACAACACCACTTTGGTTTCAAACAGTTTTGGAACGGTTTTGTTCAAATTTCGGAATTGTTCCGGAACCTCATCTTCACTGTAAAATTCAACATTAAACTGTTCATTCTTTAAATACATGGAGGTATTCGGTATTTTTTTGATTTCCCCTTCGGGAAAAGCAACATGCTCATCTAGATTCAGCCCGGGTAGTCCTCGAGCAAGTACTGCCAGCAGAAAGATAATCAACCCGATATGGATAACATAAGGACCCCAGCGACTGAATCGATGTTTCTCAGCCAGCAATGCAGCACCCTCGGTATGCACACGATAACCTTTCTTTTTAAGCGGAGTAACCGCTTTCTTAATCCAGTCTTCTGATGCCTCATCTATGGAACCTTGGTACACCAGACGCTGGCGTGTAAGAAACTGCATGTGTTTGCGTATTTTCTGTTTATTCAGCGCTTTGTATAGTGGAAGTACCCGGTCTAGACTGCATATGACCAATGAAGCACCAATCAGTACCAGCAGCAAAATAAACCACCAGGATTCGTATGTATGAGACAGACCCAGCAGATAATAGATATGACCCAACTGACCGTATGTGTCCTTGTAATATACGGATGGATCGATATTCAGAAATGTACTTTCTTGTGGATAGATTGTGCCCAGCATGGAACCTACAAGTGTAAACACAATCATGTAAACAGCAATTTTGACCGATGAGAAAAAGTTCCATATGCGGTCAATAATTTTGGGATTCGTACGTTGTGAACGACGCGCCATGCCATCATAACGCATTTCCAATACTTCATCCGATTTGACCTCGGCCTCCAGCAGCGGCTTGCCGCATGCTTCACACAGCACAGTGCCCACCGGATTCTGGTGTCCGCACTCACACTTCGTATTTTGGAACACGACTAGACCTCCTGTCAGGGCTGTTTCGCCAGTTGTGAAATTTGAGCGTCAAGTGTGTCCAAATCTAGTTGACCGATATGAATGGTGGAGATTTTACCCGTGTCCGAGACAAAAAATGTCGTTGGCATCGGAGATATACCGAAATCCCGGATCGAGTTTTTGTCACGGTCGAGCATAATCGGAAACGTAACGCCCACCTGTCGAACAAAATTTTCCACGGTCATCTGGTCTTCCCCAACATTGATACCAACAAATTGCACACCCTGGTCCTTCCATTTGTCCGCTTGCGCTTGTAGCGCAGGCATCTCTTTAACACAAGGCTCACACCATGTTCCCCAGAAGTTGATCACCATGGCTTTGCCTTTGTACTCCTCAGACGTATGAACTTGACCATCCAGGCCTAGCAGTTCGAAAGAAGGAGCCTTATCTCCTTCTTTCGGTTTGCCATTCGAGCCGGATACCGATGTAGTAATCGCATATCCGCCCAACACCAGGATCAATAACAAAATAACGATTTGCACCGCTCTTCTTGATTTCCCCATGTGCTGCTCCCCTTTTAATTCAGCATTTTGCATAATTTGCTTCTAAACGCTCCCGGGTATAAGAATTAGACGAATAAAACCATTTCGATCTAACTCATGCGGATTGAAGTCGCTCCGGGGATTTATGCAAAATGCTTAAGTGACTAGCATTCGCATATAACGGTCATGGACAACTGTGAACATCCTATGAACAATTATAGCGAATTTCGTCACAAAACTGCGGCGCTTTTATGAAAATTATGTGTCCTCACATTACCTTTTTTTCATTTTTTTGGCGGGTTCTGATTTTGCGAGCGTAATCAGGTTGTTGACTTCTTCTTTGGTTAGATTGCGTGTGAGTCCGCGTTTCAGGTTTTGAAGCAAAATGCCACCAAACGAAATCCGTTTCAGACGTGTTACCGGATGGTTAATCGCTTCAAACATACGTCTAACCTGACGGTTACGCCCTTCGTAAATCGTGATGGAGATTACAGCTTCATTTCCTGCCGTATCGACATCCTTGTATTCAACCTCTGCAGGAGCGGTCATGCCGTCATCCAGCATAATGCCTGTCTTTAATTTCTCCAGGGCAGTACCATGGGGAACCCCTTTAACCGTTGCCAGGTACGTCTTCGGTACGTGATGCTTCGGATGCGTCAGCAAATGAGCAAATTCCCCATCATTAGTCAGAATCAGCAAGCCTTCTGTGTCATAATCCAGACGGCCAACGGGATACACACGTTCTTTGACACCTTTAAGATAGTCGGATACAATTTTCCGACCTTCCGGGTCTGAAGCACTTGTGATAACACCCTTCGGTTTGTTCAACATCATGTACACTTTCTTTTCACTGCGGATCGGTTTACCATTAACCGTAATCATATCCTCTTCGGGGTTCGCTTTCGTACCCAGTTCGGTTACGACCTCCCCGTTAACTTCTACTTTGCCGGACAGGATCAGTTCCTCGCTCTTGCGGCGGGATGCAATGCCTGCCTGTGCGATAATTTTTTGTAATCTTTCCATGTTTGTCATGTCACCTCACACTAATGATACCCATCAAGACCGGAAATCACAAGGATAATCCATCGATTTTGTTAACGCATGGGTTGTAAACAGCGTTTGAGCTGCATTTAGCTATGAATTTAGGCAAAAAAAGCTCAACCCTATCACTGCCTGTGTACTACAGGAGCGTTAAGGTTGAGCCATTTTTCAACCATATGTAACCACCGCAATGTGAATAAGGTTAGCTGGCTACTTTACCTGCAACAACGACCTGTTTTTTCGCAGGGGTTGCACTTTCTTTGATGAAGGATTGCAACGTTTTGGAAGTAATAAAATAAGTACGTCCTCCGTATACAAATGTCATCATGCCAATAACCCGATTGCTCTGATCTAGAACAGGGCCACCTGAATTACCTTGCGCCACTGATTTTACGATACTGCCAATGCCCTTCTTGCCTGGGACGTCCGAATCTTGTGAATTAAATACTCGGCTCTTGGCGATGGTATTGTAAGTTGAAGGAAAATCATCGTCCAACAGTACAAGTTCTCCCGCCGAATTTTTAGGAAATCCGATGGTATAGACAATTTGATTATCTTTCGCATTAGCAAACGTCACCGGTTGTGCGTCGATTTCTTTGTCCAGCTTAAGCAATGCCATATCTGTCACCGGATCTGTTTTGATAATTTTGGCTTTAACAGGCTTGTCCAGATGACCTGGGCTTGCTACAGTCAGTGTTCCTTTATCCCCATCAGACAGTTCAGCATAATCCTGAACGACATGATAGTTGGTAAGCACCTCATCCTTGGAGATCAGTATTGATGTACCCACATCATAATATACCGTATCGGGTTCATCCTGCTTGACCAGACGTACATTCACAACTGGAAAAGAATCCGCTGTAACGGCCAACTGAGCACGTAGTTGGTTATCGAAGTAACCCGTAAATTGAATCGTGTTAACGGCTTGAGCCGCAGCCAACCCCGTCTGTCCTGCAAGCAACGCAATGGCAAGCATACCTGACATTCCAAAGCGGAGCATTCGTTTCCAACTCTTTTGCATGGTTCTCACTCTCCTCCGCTATCATTCTAGCATAATTCGTATATCGGAAGGAGAGGGCATATTTTTAACCAAATACAATTAAACAAATGACCAGGGCAGCAATGAAACCAACCACATCGGAAAACAACCCAACTTTGAGGGCATAGCGGCCATTGCGTATACCTACAGCTCCAAAATAAACAGTCAATACATATAGAGTTGTATCCGTACTCCCTTGAATCGTGGAAGCCATGCGGCCAATCATAGAGTCAGGTCCATAGGTTTTGATCAGGTCAGTTGTAAAGGCAAGGGAGCCTGTCCCGGTCAAGGGACGCAAAATGCCGAGCGGCAATACCTCTCCCGGAACCCCCATCCAGGATACAAGTGGTGCGAATAGGCTGATCACATAATCCAATGCACCGGAAGCACGGAATACACTGATCGCTACCATCATGCCTACCAGATGGGGAATAATGCTAATTGCCGTAGAGAAGCCATCTTTGGCCCCATCAACAAAGGATTCGTAGACCGGGACCTTTTTGGTGAACGCATATAATGGAACAAACGCGATGATAACCGGAATGGCCCAAGCGGAAATCCAGTTGATGAAGGTTAACAACGTTGCTCATCCTTTCATACCGGGATTGTCACTTTTATGTACACGCGGCGGCCTGTGAAGCGATCTGTTTCGGTACCAGCGATCGGCTACGATAGCTGCAAATGTCGCAATAATAGTTGCCATAAGCGTTGTGCCTACAATTTCCGTGGCATTTGCAGAATGATAATTAAGACGAATGGCTATCAGGGTTGTCGGGATAATAGTGATACTCGCTGTATTCAGAGCCAGCAAAGTGCACATGGCATGGGACGCAGTCTGTTTATCCGGATTCAGCTCTTGCAGTTGCTGCATGGCTTTGATCCCCATTGGCGTTGCAGCATTGCCAAGACCGAGCAGATTGGCACTCATGTTGGATAAAATGTAGCCCATGGCTGGATGATTCCGCGGCACATCAGGGAACAAAAAGCCAACAACCGGACCCAACAGCTTTGCAATTCGGCCCAGGAGCCCGGCATCCTCAGCCATTTTCATCATGCCCATCCAAAACACGAGCACACTGATCAGCCCAAAACTGACCGTTACTCCGGTTGCTGCTCCATCAAAAGCCGCCTGTGTAACGACTTCAATCTTGCCTTGTGCTGCTGCAAAAGCAAATCCGGTTACAATCATGAGAAGCCAGATTAAATTGATCAAAGGTTAACCCTCCCCTCATTATGGAGATAACAAATGGCTTAATACTGCACGCCATGCGGAAGACCAGGTAGAAATTTCACCGATCCCTCCCAGTGTTGCATCCTCTGTCTTCGGCTCCGGCGGAATATAACTTCCTTTGCGATACACAGGAATTGAACCTACAAGTTTCCCGTCAAGCTGCATATCAATTCGGCCAGCCAGTCCAAAAGAAGGATCTGTCGATTTTGCATCTCCCTCTGTAGTCTCCTGGACACGGTTACCGAGTAAAATCAGCTTTTTCGTCAATGCGGATGTCTCACTCTTCGCCAGAGGATAGGTGAACCCGCGACCTGTGATAACATCCGTGTTTTGTACAGGCTGTTCCTTTTTTGCAATTTCCACCAAAGGGAAGTTTTCAAAACCGAAATCCAGCATACGTGCATGGTCATTCCAATCATCGCCGTCGTTCAGGGTTACCGCAGCAAGCTGTTGTCCATTGCGAGTAGCAGAGCTGACCAGACAACGGAATGCCTTTTTGGTATATCCGGTCTTTACGCCATCGGCTCCCTCGTACAACCGCAGCATTTTATTTTTGTTTTGCCAGGAGTACTGCCAGCTCTCATTCGGATTTGGAGCCGATTTGTTCTCTGTAGCTACAATTCGTTTGAAAACCGGATTCTTGAGCGCATACGCGGTTAAGCGTGCCAGATCATTGGCGGTGGAGTAGTGACCGTCTGCATCAAGTCCATGGGGATTCATAAAATGGGAATGGGTCAGACCAATTTGCTCTGCCTTTTTGTTCATTAACAGCACGAAGCCTTCTTCAGATCCACCGACATGTTCAGCGATCGCTGAGGCCGCATCGTTGCCTGATCGCAGCATCAGCCCATACAGCATGTTTTCCAGCGTCATTTCTTCACCCAACTTGAGATAGATGGACGAGCCTTCTTTGGCAAAAGCCGAAGAAGTTACCTTTACTTTGTCATCCAGTTTACCGTGTTCAATCGCAACAATTGCTGTCATGATTTTGGTCAAGCTGGCAATTCTGAGTTCCTTATCCCCATCCTTGCTGTACAATATTCGGCCCGACGTCACATCAATGAGAGCAGCGCTTTGCGCATGGTTTGAGGGGCCAGGTATGGTTCCCTGGGCTTCAGCAAGTCCAATAGTGGGAAACAGAAACAAAGGTACAAGCATGCATGCCATAAATTTCATTAGTTTTCGCATCAATTCATTCCTCCGGGTCACTTGGAATCTTGTACTAGCTTATGTCTGGACAACCCGAAGTATGTCCCAGTGTTAGAAAACAGCAAAAATCCCTCTCGCATGCGCTGCGGAAGGGATCTTAGCCGAATAAATTTTAGCTGTACGTAGAAGGATCAGGTGTGACAGGTATGCCGGACTCCGCAGGTTGTGCTGTATTACGATTGCGGAACATGTCCTGAATTCTATCCATCACATACGGTGTGGAATCAATCAATTTCTCGAACAGATGCGTTGAGTTGTCAAGCGGAACGATGTGAACGCCTTGTTTGCCAACCACCAGGAACGCGATAGGACGAATGGATACGCCGCCCCCGCTTCCGCCGCCAAATGGTGAGGCAACCGATGCGGAGCTGGCATGTTCAGTAGTACTGTTTCCGCTGCTATTACCATTTCCACCTTTGCTGCTTCCATCATTCACATGAAAATCACTGCCACCGGCAGCGAATCCGAATCCCACTTTACTGATCGGCAGAATTACGGTACCATCAGGTGTTTCAACCGCATCGCCCACGATTGTATTGACATCCACCATGGCCTTGATATTTTCCATTGCGGTTTCCATTAAGCCTTGAATTGGATGATCTGACATTTGAATTCCCTCCAGTTTCATTTTAAGCTAGGTTTGATCTAACCATATCATCCCCAAACTTGAAGGGAGTTATGTAAGTCAGCATTTAGGTAACAATGTGAAATTACATTAGGCAAAATCACATGACTTTGTTAAGCAGACTATTGAATATCGTATATCCGAAATTCTTTATCAACGTCACAACAAGTAAAGGATCACATTCACTACCATCTGATGATGCACCAGGCGCAACCATCTTGATGAATCGGTATGCATGGGGACAACTCATACGCTTATATGTGCGATTTATGGTGTTGTCTCTTGATCTTCAGCTTTCGTCTGCGCCGTTGCTCTTGTAAGAGCTTGAACCACATGCGCCATCCTCCCTCTACCTGAAGCACCCGGGTTAACAACGTAAATCCTGCGATCAGGACTGCTGTAATGCGAATCTTTAATTTCCAATCCAGCTCGGTTTGGAACGCCATCTCGTCTTCCCACACCGGTATAACTTGTAAATTTGGCGTTTGTTCAAAATGGATTTGATAAGAGAGATATCCAATAATGGTCGACTTGATACTCCACACCCAACCTATGAGAACAGCCGTATACGCTGCATCGCCGACGCCAATACGAGTGGACCAGGACCAATGAGTCATATGTACACGATTGAGTGTTTGCTTGATCCAGAGCTTTAATGCTTCCGTTGCCCTGAGCATGATCTTTACATCCTTAGCCCATTTTTGGACTTTACGTTTGTTAACACGCTCGTTGCTCTTGGCCTCTCCCCTCGAATGATTCATTCGATGCTCCGTCTTCACCAGAAAACCTTCCTTCATATTCCGAAAGACAATACTAGGAATTTCATAGTTGATACGCACAATGCCATATAGCAGACGGACCGTAATCTTGGCATAATCATCATGATTGTGTTTACTAAATGTAAAATGCACATGAACATGCGAGATGAGGACTGCGACAAGCAACAGTGCGATCAACAAGCCGATTCCTCCAAGCCAAATCCACACAGGCCTTACCTCCAAGCCCTCAATTCTTTTCACGTCTAGTATGGCACTCTATATAGGAAAAAATTCACCTCTGACCTGAAAATTCCATATTTAATCTTTGGAGTTCCACCTTGCAATCCCTTTCGCAAATGACGTCAAAAAAACCGGCACCCCAACAGGGTACCGGTTTTGGATCGATTCAGACTCCAAAGTTATGAATCCAAAGGATCATCTTCGTTATTTATATCGTTTGCATTTGCATCGTCTTCCAGAATTGTACTATCCAGATCCAGGTCCACATGCTGCACATCCAATTTTTCAAAGAGCAGCTGTGTTTCTTCTTCCAGGTTTTCTGAATCTTCAAACAATCCTGGTTCCGGCAGATCTTTAAGTGAAGCCAGCCCAAAGTAATCTAAGAAAGACTTGGTAGTGCCATATAGAATTGGGCGTCCAATTGCCTCAGCCCGTCCCACTTCCTGAATGAGATCCTTGTTCACAAGGGTATGGATGGCACGTTCGGATTTTACACCACGGATCTCCTCAATCTCCACCCGCGTGATAGGCTGACGATACGCCACAATAGCGAGCGTCTCCAACGCCGCCTGGGATAAAGATGTACGTGCAGGTGAATAAGCCAATTTCTCAAAATAAGCCGCATGTTCCGGCAAGGTACCCAGTTGAACTACCCCTGCAATTTTAAGAATTTGTACGCCTCGTCCCTGCTTGGCAAATTCAGTGATCATTTCCTCAATCGCATCCGACACCAGTTCGGTTCGCTGATCTACGATTTCGGCGATTTGTTTGATGCTCAGACCTTCTTCTCCGGACAAAAACAGCAGGCCTTCAATAATCGATTTCAATTTCGGAAAATCCATGATTCTTTGTTTCCCCTCTCCACTCCATAACGATATCCTCAAACATCCGCTCCTGATAACAGACAATCTGCTTCATCTTCATCAGCTCCAGCACCGCCAGAAAAGTCACGACAATCTCATGCCGATAAATTTGGTTATCCAGCAGCTTGGAGAATAACAGCCTGCCACCCGGTCCCATACTTTCCAACGCGCCGATGACATCGCGAATGCGATCCTTAACCGAGATTTCATCCCGCTGGATCCGAGTCACGGTTGTCCGCTTCTCCGCCTTGCGCAGCGCCTTCTGAAAGGCTGCTATCAGATCCGAAGTATGCAAACCCTCGACCGGATTCGATTGTGCTTCTACAGGCATATACGGCCGCAAATCCTCAGGTTCTTTGGAGAAAATAAGGCTGCGTTCCCACTCCCGTTCGTGCAAGTGACGCGCGATTCCCTTGTATTTGCGATATTCAATCAGACGTGCAATCAGTTCGGCACGTGGATCATAATCTTCATCTTCCATATATGCATAATCCTCAAAATCCTCGATTACCGGTGGTTTGGGCAGTAATAGTTTGCTCTTAATCGACAGCAGTGTTGCCGCCATTACCAGAAATTCACTCGTAATATCCAGCTCCAGCTCCTGCATCGAATGCAGATACGCCATATATTGATCGGTAATATCGCTGATGGGAATATCCTGGATATGAATCTCTGCCTTATCGATCAAATGAAGCAGCAGATCCAAAGGCCCTTCAAAAGTCTCCAGTTTGTATGTAACTACCGTCACTAGACGAATCCTCCCGCCAGAAAAATAAAAACCCCGCTAAGCCGCCGAATCCGGTCTCCCGTTTTCGTCTGCGCAGAGCAGGGCACTATATTAAATAAGCACTATTTTAGCTGTTTCGTCAAGTTCGCCATTTCAATAGCGGCAGTAGCTGCATCCCAGCCTTTGTTTCCTGCTTTTGTTCCAGCACGCTCAATGGCCTGTTCAATATTCTCTGTTGTAACCAGTCCGAAGATTGTAGGTACGCCTGTTTTCAGGTTAATGGCAGCTACACCCTTAGCCATCTCATTGCACACATAATCATAATGCGTTGTTGAACCACGGATAACCGTCCCCAACGTAATGACTGCATCGTATTTGCCACTTTCAGCCATTTTTTGAGCAATCAACGGGATTTCAAAGGCTCCTGGAACCCACGCTACATCCACTTCATCATCCTGTACACCGTGACGTTTGAACGCATCCAGTGCTCCGCTGAGCAATTTGCTTGTAATGAACTCGTTAAAACGTCCTACGACCACTCCATATTTTAATCCTTCCGATACCAAATGTCCTTCAAAAAAGTGTGGCATTCATGTCATCTCCCTAATTGTATTATATGATGTACGCAGCAGCTGATCTTCGGCAAACATGTTCACCCTGTTTAACCTCAGAAAAGCTACTCAGTTTTTTTCTTCATTCTGCTCGATATCATCGAACTTCAGCATATGACCGAGCTTCTCCTGCTTGGTGTGCAAATAGACCGTATTATCCTCGTTCTCTTCCATCTGAATGGCAACTCGCTCCACCACTTCAAGCCCGTACCCTTCAAGCCCTTTAATTTTGCGTGGATTGTTGGTTAACAACCGGATTTGGCGAACGCCTAGATCCTTGAGGATTTGGGCACCGATGCCGTAATCTCGAAGATCAGCAGCAAATCCAAGTCTCAGATTGGCATCCACGGTGTCCAGACCTTCTTCTTGCAGCTTATAGGCTTTGAGCTTGTTGATCAGTCCAATGCCTCGTCCTTCCTGTCTCATATAGAGCAGAACGCCATTGCCTTCGTCATGGATCTGTTTCAGTGCTGCATCGAATTGTGGACCACAGTCGCAGCGATGGGAATGGAATACATCCCCTGTGAGACATTCAGAGTGTACGCGGACCAATACAGGCTTCGATCCGTCAATTTCGCCTTTAACCAAAGCGACATGCTCCTTGTTGTCCACCGCATTCGTGTACGCCACCGCCTGGAATTCACCAAAGTCCGTTGGCATACGTACAGCCACTTCGCGTTGAACAAGCTGTTCCTTCTCATTCCGGTACCGAATCATATCCTGAATGCTGATCAGCTTCAGATCATGCTTGCGGGCGATCTCCTGCAGATCCGGAAGTCTGGCCATTGTGCCATCTTCCTTGATCACTTCACAGATTACACCTGCCGGATAGGAACCGCACATAATGGCGAGATCTACTGCAGCTTCCGTATGTCCCGCACGTCGCAGCACACCGCCATCTTTGGCGATAAGTGGGAACATGTGGCCCGGCTTGCGGAAATCTCCGCTTTTCGCTTCGGGATCGATCAAACCCTTGACTGTAATGGAGCGTTCATGAGCCGAGATGCCCGTTGTGGTATCTTTATGATCTACAGAGACGGTGAAAGCCGTCCCATGAAAGTCCGTATTTTGCTGAACCATAGGCTTCAGGTTGAGTTCATCGGCACGTTGCTGCGTAATGGGAACACACACCAGACCTCTGCCTTCGGTAATCATAAAATTGATCACTTCAGGTGTAGCCTTTTCCGCCAAAGCGATAAAGTCGCCTTCATTCTCCCGATCCTCATCATCCACCACAATAACCGGTTTACCCTGCATGAGATCGTAGATGGCTTCCTCAATAGGATTCAGAATGGATTTCTCTGACATAGGTCCCCCTCCAGTTTCCATTTCAATTTATATTTGTTTTTGTATTTAATCGATTAGTTAAGCAAATCCGTGATTAGCGAGGAAATCCTCACTGATACTTCGCGGCTTGCCTGCACCGGTCTCCTGATGTCCCTTACCATAGTGCAGCAGATGATCCACATATTTGCCCAAAATATCACACTCAATATTGATGGTATCACCCGTTTTTTTCACATTTAATACGGTCTCACCAATAGTATGTGGAATAATGGATACAGTGAATGCGGTCTGTGAAGTATGCACAACGGTCAGACTAATTCCGTCCAGAGTTACAGATCCTTTGGGTATCAGATATTTAAATAGCTGCGTATCATCAGGTTTGATCTCAAACACAATCGCATTCTGGTCACGTGTAATGCTGCCAATGACCCCAGTACCATCAACATGGCCCTGAACGATATGCCCGCCAAAACGACCACCTGACAGCATGGCTCGCTCCAGATTAACTTTGCTGCCGGATTGCAATTGACTAAGATTGGTATGTCGATATGTCTCGGGCATCACATCAGCAGTAAATCCGCCACCCTCCAGGGTGGTCGCAGTTAAGCATACCCCGTTTACAGCTACACTATCGCCAATCTTCAAGTCGTTCATGATGGCGGAAGCTCCGATATTCAGGACCATCGCTTCGCCTTTCCGACCTATGCGCCGGATCTGACCGACTTCTTCCACCAAACCGGTAAACATGCTACCGCCTCCTTTATTTATTTCGTTATTGTTAATTCAATCAATTCATTTATTCAGGCCAAACCGGAATGCCGCCAATGCTGATATTATCTCCAACTTGCTCAATTTCCAGCTGATGCAATTGAATCGCCTGACTCATGCGCTCTACACCCTCGAAGCGGAAGCTGCCTGGTGTTTCGTATCCTCCGACAATTTTCGGAGCAATGAACATGAGCAGTCGATCTACCAACCGTGCTTCCAGCATGGCGCCATTCAGTGTGCCCCCGCCTTCAAGCAGAATCGAACCAATCTCACGCTCACCGAGCTTGCTGAGTGCACTCAACAGATCGACACGTGGTCCTGGACCACAGCGTATAATCTCCACCCCATAGGCTTCCAGCCGCTCAGCCGCTTCAGGGCTCGCCTCATCCGTTGTAAGCACCCAGGTTGGTGCAAGGCCATCCTTGACCATTTTGGCTCCCACAGGCAGACGCAGCTTGGAATCGACGACGATTCGTACCGGGCTAATCCCTTCCACTTGCAAACGAGTTGTGAGTTCGGGATTGTCTGCAATGACCGTTTCCACACCAACCATAATACCTTGATGGCGGTGGCGAAGCGCGTGTACGATCTCGCGAGCTGACTCGTTAGAGATCCATTTACTGTCACCGCTGCGCGTAGCAATTTTGCCATCCAGTGTTGAGGCCGTCTTTAAAGTTACAAAGGGGAGACCTGTTGTAATGTATTTGATGAATTTCTCGTTCATCCGTCTCCCACGCTCACGAAGCACTCCAACTTCAACTTCGATCCCTTGTTGACGCAGCATGCTGATCCCTCTGCCGGATACTTGCGGATTCGGATCTTCGCAGCATACGACGACACGTTTCACTTTCTCATGAATGAGGCGTTCGCTGCATGGTGGAGTTTTACCATAATGGCTACAGGGTTCGAGTGTAACGTACACTGTACTGCCTTCGGCATCACTGCCCGCCATGTTCAGCGCATGAACCTCAGCATGACCCGTTCCCCGTTTGAGATGACTTCCGAGGCCAACGATACGTCCTTCTTTTACAACGACACAACCTACTACCGGATTAATTCCGGTTTGTCCTTGTGCCCGCTCTGCCATATCCAGTGCCAGCGCCATATAAAATTCATCATTGATCATTTCCAAGTCCGTTCACCCCACGGTTAAAATCTTAAGTTTAGACCTCCCTTCCAACAGAGAGGCATGTTCCATATCCAATAAGAAAAACGTCTATCGAAGTACTCCAAGGAAGCCAGACCACGTTTAGCGGAATTTTTTCTTGCAATATCAGGAACATCATACTTCGAAGTTTTTACTTTACTGAATATTATAAAAAATCCCCGTCGAACAAACCGTTCGATGGGGATGATGAGAGACATGTGTCACCAGCAGTACTATTGATACAGTGCCAACAAACATCGCCCAAAACTTCATTTCAGGCAAGTGAAAGCAGACACATACCTTAATGAACTTCAATTACAGGTAAAGAGCTTCTATGATGTGGCATATGTATGAAGATTGCCGGAAGTAACCGGAATTCTCCCTGCACAGGAAATGAATTCGTCAAAAACTGTACAGCAACACTCCTGCGGGATGCGGCCCCTAAGGACTGCACCCTCTCCTTCTCCCATCCAGACTATACTGTCGGTTCTGGAATTACACCAGATCAGCCATCTGCCACAGGCAGACGGGTCACGGACTTTGCATCAATGCTGGATAGATATCCTCACATACTGCATCACCGCCGGTAGGGAATTACACCCTGCCCTGAAGGATTCGTTGCGTTATTAATTGGATGTTAGCACTTTAACGCCAAAAAATCAATTGTTTTTTGTTCCTTTTTGTCACATACTAACTTTTAATAAGCTTAAGTGTAAACAAAAACCGCTTCGCTAATTGCGAAACGGTTTACATACGGTTATTGATTAAGCTTCTACTACTTCAACAGTTTCCATTTTGTCGCGACCTTCGAAAGCGTCTACGAATTCCATACCTTTGGTTACTTTACCAAATACAGTATGTTGTCCATCCAAATGTGGTTGCGGTTGGTAGCAGATGTAGAACTGGCTTCCACCTGTGTTACGCCCTGCATGTGCCATAGCCAATGTTCCACGCTCATGTTTGTTCGGGTTGATCTCACAGTTGATTGTGTAACCTGGGCCGCCTGCACCGCTACCATTAGGACATCCGCCTTGAGCTACAAAGCCCGGGATAACGCGGTGGAATACAAGACCATTGTAGAATCCGGAGTTAGCCAGTTTCTCAAAGTTTGCTACTGTGTTTGGAGCTTCTTGATCGAACAAATCGATTACAACTTCTCCGCCGTTTGCCATTTTGATTTTCGCTTGTTTCGCCATATGTAAATGACTCCTTTCGTATTGACCATCGTTAATGGTGCCAGAACGCTTGACCCTGGGCCAAGCTTTATAGCACTTTTCTTAGTGTACACCGAAAATGGATTGATCGCAAAATAATCAGCAAGATTTTTTCAAAATGCTGCCCTAAAGATGCAAAAGAAGACAAAAAAGGATGATCCTTTTTTGTCTTCTTCATATAGAGCTCCGTCAGATATCTTTAAATTAACTTAACGGGTAACTGGCTGTTTTGCAATGCGCTCAGGTACCAAATCATTCTGGATGATATCCTGATACGTCTCACGGCGCACGACAACATCGCCTTGACCGTCTTTGACAAATACCACTGCCGGACGACGAATCCGGTTATAGTTGCTTGCCATAGAGTAGTTGTACGCGCCTGTGCAAGCTACTGCGAGCAGATCGCCGCTTTGCACTTTAGGCAGGTCCAGATCCCAGATCAGCATATCGCCACTCTCACAGCATTTACCAGCAACAGATACCGTTTCCTGAGCAGCCTCATTTGCACGGTTTGCCAATACAGCTTCATATTTGGACTCATACAGTGCTGGACGCGGATTATCTGTCATTCCACCATCCACAGCTACGTATTTACGAACCCCTGGAATATCTTTGCTTGTTCCAACAGTGTAAAGTGTTGTTCCCGCTTCACCTACAATGCTGCGGCCTGGCTCAACCCAGATCTCAGGTACGGCATAGCCGATTTGAGCAAAATGATTTTTCACTGCATCCGTAATGGCTTTTACGTATTGTGAAACTTCAAGTGGTGTATCCCCATCAATATAGCGGATACCGAAGCCACCGCCCAGATTAACCACTTTGAATACCACGTTAAGACGCTCATACACATCTGCTGCAAACTCAGCAACGCGTTGAACGGCCATTTGGAAGCCTTCAACTTCGAAAATTTGTGATCCGATGTGTGAATGTACACCGAGCAATACCAGATTTGACTGCTTGGAAGCCAATTCAATGGCTTCAAATGCTGTTCCGTTTCCGATATCGAATCCAAATTTGGAATCCGTTTGTCCCGTCGAGATATATTCATGCGTATGCGCTTCAACACCAGGCGTCACACGCAGCAAAATGTTAACTTTGCGATTTTTGTCTGCGGCTACAGCTTGCAGCAAGTGCAGTTCATTGAAGTTATCCACAACGAAGCAGCCAATCTCTGCATCAAGCGCCATTTCGATCTCTTCCAACGTTTTGTTGTTGCCGTGGAAGTGAATACGCTCTGCCGGGAAACCGGCTTGCAGTGCCGTGAACAATTCACCATCGGATACAACGTCCAGTGAAAGTCCTTCTTCCGCAGCAAGGGCACACATCGCCATTACGCAAAATGCTTTACTTGCATAAGCAACCTGGAAGCCCAGGCCTGAAGCACGGAACGCTTCCATGTACTCTCTGCAGCGCTCACGAACCAATTGCTCGTCCACAACATACAGGGGAGTTCCAAATTGTTCTTTCAGGTCGGTTGTATCGACTCCGCCAATTTCCAGATGTCCCTGTGCATTTATTTTACTTGTACCATGTAAATACATAATCTGCATTCCTCACTTTTTTATATACTGGAACAGCTGTTATTCCAATGATTTTACACCAGTATATCAAATTAGAAAATGAGAAGAATGGATTTTTCGGCAGATCATTTGTGTTTTTTACTTTTTTGCAGTTCCCCGTCCGGATCATTGTCCATTTTGGTATTGTCACGCGTTTTGTTGATTGAAGGACGTTTTTTATTTTCCAGCAGCGGCAAACGGAACAAAAAGTTACCCAAAGCCTTTGCATTAAACGGTATGAATGGCCAGAGATAAGAAGAATTGTAGGAGCGATGCAAGGTAAGCGCCACAATAATGAACGTCGTCCCAACAACGAATCCAGGAACCTTGAACATCGCCACAGCAACGAGCAAAAACAACCTGACCAATCGGTTTGCCAAACCAAGCTCATAACTGGGTGTTGCAAACATGCCAATTGCGGCAATCGCCATGTAAAGTACAACTTCATTCACAAAATAGCCTGTTTTCACGGCGATATCCCCGACCAAAATGGCTGCAATCAACCCCATGGCCGACGCGAGTGGTGTGGGCGTATGAACAGCCGCCATCCGTAATAAATCGACCCCAAATTCAATGAGAAGGAACTGTAGAATTAGAGGAAGCTCTGCATTCTTATGTGGACCGATAAATTCCATACCAACGGGTTTAATCGCCGGGTCAATCACCATCAGTAACCACAGAGGCAACAGGAAAAGCGAAATCAAAATACCCCCAAATCGTACCCAGCGCAGATAGGTTCCCATAAAGGCGGTCTGTCTGTTTTCTTCCGCATGCTCACACAGGTCAAAAAAGGTCGTAGGTAGAATCATCACACTGGGTGAAGTATCTACAAAAACAACAACCCGTCCATCCATCAGATGAGAAGCTGTCACATCTGGTCGTTCCGAATAACGAACCAACGGATACGGATGCCATCCCTTGTTAATAATCGCTTCTTCAAGCTGTTTATCGGCAGCGGGGATGCCGTCGATATTCACCCGTTTAATTTTTTCACGAACCGAATCCACCTGAACTTTGTCCACAACATCATCAATATATACAACACAGACATCCGTTTGCGATCTGCGTCCGACCTGCATAATTTCAAACTTTAATCCAGGGTCCCGTATTCTTCGACGCACTAAGGCCACGTTGGTCAGAAGTGTCTCCGTGAACCCGTCTCTTGAACCGCGCACCACTCTTTCCAGCGAAGGCTCCTCTGGAGAGCGTACCGGATAGCTGCGCGTATCCATAATAATGACGGAACGATCCCCTTCGACAAACATGGCGCTCATGCCTGTGAGGACCTTGTTGATGACGGCGCTCATTTTCTCCACTCGCTCAACTTGAATATGAGGAATGTAACATTCGAAATACGACTTCAACGCATGTCCAGACACTTGCTCCGGTGTAAGATAGGTTAACCTTTTTAACACTTCAAGCAGAATCTCATCCTTTGCAAATCCAGTCAGAAGCAACAATCCAACGTGTTTGCCGCCCAAGACCATTTCCCTCATATTCACATCAAAGGACTCTCCAAGTCCCAATACTTGCTGAAGCGTATATTTGTTATCACTCATGCGAGGAGAAATATCGTCGTTTTCCTGCCAATATTTTACCGATTCCTCGATACTGTCAGACATTTCATTTTGCTTCTTTTTTTCGAAAGCCTTCTTTTCTTCTTCCTCCTGAACCTCATAAGGAGATTTATTGGTCATCTCTTCGGATGTTGCTTCGCTGGAGTCATTCCCGTCGTTTTCGGATCTTACGTCCATTTCCCATCCTCCTTTGGCCTTACGTCTTAACGCTGGTATACAAAAAAGTCAAACAGGGAGCCCGTCATCTTACCCAAAATCATAGCAAGCAGCAATCCAAATAAATACGATTTCATGCCCAATCGTTTCGCCAGTACGGGCAGTACATTCAGCACTTCTGTGAGTGCCGCAGCAAGCAGACCGATGAACACACCGCAAAACAGTCCGATGATCGGGCTGAGCAGCAGCACTCCATGCACTTTCCAGTGCCAAAAATCTGCAACGGTACCGAGCAGCGAACCTCCGATCAAAGCCCCTTCATACCAATGGGTTTTGTCATAGGATCGCGTTAGCTGAGCTAGTCTAGGGATCATATCGAGCACGAGAATAAGCGCAATCACACCGCTTCCTACGGCAATCCCCCCCGCAATACCCAGCACAATGCTGATTGCTCCGTTAAGAACGCTCATCCGCATTCATCTCCCTGCGTTCCTCTTCATGCATACGTTCGGTTTCTTCAATCACCACATATTTGTCTACATTTTGCTGATATAGAAACATCTCCACTTCCAAAGGAGTAGGCTCTTCATTCCACTTTTTCTTGAATAAATGATTGAAGAACACGGCCATACCAAACCCGATCCCGATAGAATACGCTACCTGAAACAGATACGGATGCTCATCCCGGCGGCCCGTAATCATCTCTACAATTCGAATCTGGACTTCCTGCATGTTTACGTCTGCATGAAAATTCATAATGGTCAATGCTGATCCAAAGAAAAGCAGCAGCCACACCAGGATGAACAGAGATTTGGAAGGCTTGCCACTGCCCACAACCACCTCAACAAGCGTATGACCCGATCCGATTAATTCAACGGTGACATCCGGCAAGGTTCGACGGATCTCGGGAATGATCTGCAATATATCAATGAGGATCAGATTGCCGTCCTCCGGTCCGGGGCGCAGCAATTCAAGCTCAAGCAGCCTTCCTTCCTGTTCTTCGGGGGAAGTGAGCAAGTGAGCTACATCCCCAAGCTTGACGCTTCGGCCCCTCTTGATGCGAATACGGCTGCGTAAACGAACATAGACCGTTGGAGTGGGTGTCAGGGACATCCGAAACACTCCTTTACTGCGTAATTTAGGTTAGTATTTGAAGAATGGGCAAATTTATTACATTCTGGTTGGAAAAAGGTTTGTTGGACCCTGCGGGCGCTTCGGGATGGATCGGCCATCGGTCGCTGTTGTTCGGGGGGAGGATACACGCAGACACTCCGACGGCAGACCAACCTTTCGATCGCTGTTGTCTCCAAATTTTCTTGATTGATTTCTACTATTGTAGAAATTCGGAGACAAAGGCGAACGCTTCGCTTCTTCAGGTGTAATCTGCCTCCTGCGTTGCTTATGTGTATCCTTAGACGAGCCCTCACGTTTCGCTCCTTTTGTCCGATTCCATCCCTCCGCTGCACGGGTCCCCTTTTTTTTCCAAAGGCCTGCAATAAACTTTCAGGGGTGAGGCATGAGGAGAAGCATCTGGACACTCCAACTTCAGACCAATCATCCAATCGCTGTTGTCTCCAAATTTTCTTGGTTAATTTCTACTAGTATATGTCTTCAAATTCAGACAACCTATACAATAATGGATGTCAGGGTCCCAAAAGTCTTAATGTTGAGGCTGGCTGATTCTGACGAATGGGCAGACGATTTTCTAAGGAACACAGGACGTCTTATTCGGCCTTTAGGCCCTCTTTTTAAATTGTAAAGAACATCAGACACGTTATTTCCCAAAATCTCCTGAAAAAAGCTGCAAGCGACTGTTTATTCTGATATAGCGTGTCTCAGGTTTCTTAGATTTCTGCGGGCGCTTCAAATCCTTGAATAAGACGCCTCAGATTTCCATCCCTCCGCTGCACGGGTCCCTTTTTTCCAAAGGTCTGCAATAAATATGCTGGGAGGCGGTAGAAGAAGATTTTATTAGCTGGATTAATTACAGCTTTTTCTCTTTTACATTTCTTCTATGATTAATGCACAAAAACAAAAAAAAGCCGCTAATATAGCGACTCAATGAGAGGGAGAAATCCTATGGATTGACTGGTAAGAAACTTGGGGATCAGGTATCTTTGGGAAAGCTTTACGCATCGTTGTCAGGACTTCTTGTGAAGATGTTAGATCTGAAGAAGGAGTGATTTGGATTACTTCAATATCTTTGGGGGACGGGTGGAAATAACGCATGTACACAAAAACAAAAGCCGTAATTATCAGCAGGACGGATAACAATAGCTTCATTTTTTTATTCAATCGCTGATACCTCCTTATTTCTCAACTGAATTTCCCTTCTGAACTTTAACGGGGTGATTTGCATAGTTTTTCGAAACTGATTAATAAAGTAGCTCGTGCTATTAAAACCCACTTCATAAGCAATCTCGGTAATGCTCCGTTCCTGGAGTTGTAATAACTCCACACTCTTTTGGATGCGATAATCGATAACATACTGCATGGGTGTTGTCTTCAGCATTTGCTTGAAATAACGACATGTTTCCGAGCGGCTTAACTGACCGGCCCTTGCAATGTCCTCCAATTGGATTGGATCGGCGAAGTGCAGGTGAACCCATTCGACCATATCCTTCATTCGCCTGCTTCTGACGATTTCAGATGGATTATATTCCAGCGCGTATCCGCTTGTAATCAGATGTGTCCATATCGTCAAAAGGCTTGAAGCCACATTCATTTCGTAAAATGGAGGCTGCTCATCCAGATCCTGTTTAACATGCCGGATGGCGTTCAGGACTTGAGCTCCCCAGGAAATTTCCCTTTTGATATGAAGATAAGGTAAATTGGTTGCTGAGATATAAGGATGAACATACTTCAAATATAACTCGGAAGGCACAACAAAATGCGGAGAGACATTTAGACAAAGATAAATACAATGATCTTTCTTCCCCCGTTCCTCTGCCATGTGCATACAACTACTGTTGATAAACAGCCCGTCACCTTGCGTCACAATGATCTTTTGATCGTTCACATAAAAAAGAGCTTCTCCCTGGACAACCATGACAAACTGAAATTCATCATGCCAGTGCAAAGGAATATGCCCGTGAACATTACGTACAATTGTGGTTTCATAACACGCCACAGGAAGTGTAACCGTACGATGCTCCGTCAGTTCCCTCCCATTTTGATCAATCCTGAATTCTGTCTTAAGCATATTTTCCCATCTCAATATAATGATATTTATCTGTGCGATATTGATATTATTATAGCCTATTTCATTTTAATATAGCACTATTCTTATATTTAAGGTGAGGGCACTATCCATGAAAACATCTATTCAAAGATCTAGAAAATCAGGCCTATTCTTCGTTCTTACAGGAGCGATATGCTGGGGGATTGGCGGAACGGTTTCACAAAAGCTGTTTCAACAATATGGAATCGAAGTCAACTGGTTTGTAACGGTACGCCTGCTGATTGCCGGTATACTGCTTCTGACGGTCCAATCCTTTACAACAAGGCGCTCGCAAATTTTCGATATGTGGAAGCAGAAAAAAACAGCCTTGCAGCTAATCATTTTCGGATTATTCGGGATGCTCGCTGTTCAATATACGTATATGGCGTCCATCCAACATGGCAACTCCGCGGTGGCGACACTACTTCAATATCTGTCACCAGTCATGATCATGGTTTATATGATCTGGCGAAAACAGACTTCTCTGACTAGAAAGGATGTTATATCAGCGATTCTGGCTCTGAGCGGGTGTTTTCTCCTGCTGACCAATGGTTCTCTCTCCCAATTGTCTGTGCCTTTACCCGCAGTTTTGTGGGGGTTGTTATCCGGAGTTGCTGCTGCCTTCTATACCCTCTACGCCGTGAAACTGATTGAAAAGTTTGATTCACTCGTTGTGGTAGGCTGGGCAATGATTATCGGAGGGGCTTCACTGAGTCTCATCCACCCACCGTGGAAAATGGACTTTGCCAGCTTGCATTTGGAAACCTACGGATATTTGGCATTTACTATTATTTTAGGGACGATGATTGCATTCTGGTTCTATATCGAAAGTTTAAAAAGCCTGACAGCCAAAGAAACAAGTCTAATGGGAAGTGCGGAGCCGCTTGCTGCCGTTGGCACCACTGTTATCTGGTTGCATGAACCCTTTGGGTTATTTCAATGGCTGGGAACCGCATGTATCATTGGATTGATATTATTGTTGCAGTCGAATCGTCCCAAACCAATCCAGTTCAACGACTAATAACCTTCTACGCATATTAATACGCGCGATAGAAGGTTGTTAGTTGTCGTATATTGGTGGTTTAACACCAATATTGTTGTCTGCAATCCAAAATCACTGTGCGATCTGGTCGCGGATGGATTGAAGTATTTTTTTCTCCAGCCGTGACACCTGCACCTGGGATATACCCAGCCTGCTGGCGACTTCGGACTGAGTCTGATCCCGGTAATACCGGAGGTATACAATCAGCCGTTCCCTTTCACTGAGACCGCCAATCGCTTCGTTTAGCGCCAGTTTGTCAAACCACCGTTCCTGAGACTCGTCGGCAATCTGGTCCATTAGTGTAATCGGATCGCCGTCATTCTCAAAAACTGTCTCATGAATGGAGGTAGGCGGTTTGTTTGCTTCCTGCGCAAAAACAACTTCTTCCGGGGTAACCCCCAGCTCTTCAGCCACTTCCTTGATCGTGGGCAGACGGTCCAGGTTTTTGGACAACTCATCCCTTTTCTTGCGGACTTTATTCGCCATCTCCTTGAGAGAACGACTAACCTTAAGTGTGCCGTCATCCCGCAGGAAGCGCTGAATTTCTCCGATAATCATCGGGACAGCATAGGTGGAGAATTTCACATCATAACTGAGATCGAATTTATCCACCGATTTGAGCAGCCCGATACAACCAATCTGGAACAGATCTTCCGGCTCATATCCCCTGTTCATAAAACGTTGTACGACGGACCAGACGAGTCTGATGTTGCAGTTCACCAGCGTATCCCGTGCGACATGGTCACCCGACTGACTGAGCGCAATCAGCCGTTTGACCTCGGCATCGTCCAAATAGGTCTGTGAAGACTGTTTCACTTCAGCATCCATAAGACCACCAACCCCTAATTATACAATGCTTTCTTGGATTCAATCCTTTTCTTCATCTTGATGGAGGTGCCTCTGCCGGGCTCACTGCTGACTTCGAATTCATCCATGAAGTTTTCCATAATGGTGAAGCCCATGCCCGAGCGCTCAAGTTCGGGTTTGGACGTATACAGCGGCTGTTTGGCCAGTTCAAGATCTTCGATGCCTTCACCACGGTCTTCCACAATGATGGTAATCATGTCATCGCGAATCTCGGCTTGAATGGACACGACACCTTCCGGATTGTTGTTGTAACCGTGGATGATGCTGTTCGTTACGGCTTCCGAAATGACTGTCTTCAGATCGCTAAGCTCGTCCATCGTAGGATCAAGCTGGGAGATGAAGGCAGCAACCGTCACCCGTGCGAACGATTCGTTCTCCGACTTGGCCGCGAATTGCAGATTCATGAAATTTGTCTCCGTTCCTTCATTCATGAGACGACCTCCAGACCCGAGAGAGCAGTTCCCTCATTTTCGTAAATCGGCATAATCTTGAACAAACCCGACATTTCCAGCAAACGATACACTGGCGGATTGACATCACAGACAACCATCTTGCCGCCTTTATTCTTAATGAGCTTGTATCTTCCCAAAATGACACCCAAACCCGAACTGTCCATAAATTGCAGATCTTTCAGGCTGAGTACCAGATGCTCGCATTGTCTGCGCTGGATGGCTTCATCCATCTGCATCCGTACCATGTCAGCTGTATGGTGATCCAGCTCCCCGGATAATCGCACAATCAGAATCCCGCGGTGATGTTCCATTTCCACATGCAAGTTCACGTTTGCTCACTCTCCTCCCTGTCTTGAACAAGGATTTCTACGTTCCCGAAGGCTTTTCCTGCCCCCCGACAAAACTAGAAGAAAACCCCTATTTAACTACAAAATACGTTCAAAGGATGTACGCAACATGCATAAATCGCCGTTTAATCGAACAGTTTGGAGGTCGTGCGTTTGAACAGCTTCCACCAGCCAGCCTTGTCCACATCCTGTGGAGCCTGAATGTCGAATTCCTTGATGACTTCATTGCCCTGGTAGACGACTAGCTTACCTACACTCTGACCAGCCTTGACCGGAGCTTTCACTTCTTTGGCCATCAGCAATTCATGACGGATCTCATCCGATTTCGCACCTTTGCGCATCAGCACACTATAATTTTGCGTTGCATTCAGCGGCAGTTCAGCAACTTCACCTTTTTCAATTTTCAGACTGCCCAGCAGGTCCCCTGACTTGTACAGAGCTTTCATCGTGTATTGCCCAAAAGCATAGTCAAACATCGAGGACACTTCACTGTTACGTGTTTTGGTATTGGGTTCTCCGAGTACTACCGCAATCGTACGCAGCCCTTCCTTCATCGCTGTAGCCGAGAGACAAAACTTGGCTTCGGAAGTGTATCCCGTTTTCAACCCATCCGCACCGGAGTAAAAACGAACTAACTTATTCGTATTCACCAGCCAGAATGGCTTCTCACTATCTTTACGAAGGTAGTCCTGGTATGCACCGGTATATTTCGTAATCCCGGGATGCTTCAGCAATTCACGGCTCATGACCGCAATATCATAGGCGGAAGAATAATGGTTTTTTACCGGCAGGCCGTTACAATTGGCAAAATGAGTATCCTTCATGCCAAGTTCCTTCGCCCGCTCATTCATCATTTGTACAAAGGCTTCCTCCGAGCCGGCAATTTTTTCGCCCATCGCTACAGATGCATCATTACCGGAAGCCATAGCAATCCCTTTTAACATATCGTCGACCGTCATCTCTTCCCCAGGTTCCAGAAAAATCTGTGATCCGCCCATAGATGCGGCATATTCACTTGTTCTCACTTTATCCGTCAGCTTCAGCTTGCCAGAGTCGACCGCTTCAATGGTGAGCAGCATGGTCATAATCTTCGTAATGCTCGCCGGAGGCAGCTGATCATGACTGTTTTTCTCAAAAATGACGGTGCCCGTATCAGCATCCATCAAAATGGCGGAGCGTGCCGACGGGGCCAAATCTGTTCCCCCCGCTGCTTTGGGAGTTTCTTCAGCCATCGCGGTTGACGCCATCAGGGGCAGCAGGATACAAAGGGTCATGAACGATGCCATTATTCGTTTCTTCACTAGGGTTACCTCCTCAAATGACTTGCTTACTGCATGTTCCATGCATGTACTGCTAATCATTGTCGGCCCGATTGAAGTAAATTATTCCATGTAAAGAATGATTTCCCGAACTTTTTATGTAATCCGTGTGAAACGCATAAAAACGAGCCTGAACTCACTGGATCATTAAGCTGCCCGTTAAGGAAAATAAAAAAGACAATCTGCCCCAATGAATCACATTAGGGTAGATCGCCTCATCTTATTGATCAGTTACAGTTACATTTGTGGAATAACAGCCAGTACAAGGGCCAGGAACGATTCACGAACACGCTCTGTCGTCTCCATAACCTCATCATGCGACAATGGCTGGTCCAAAATGCCGGCAGCCATGTTGCTGATACAGGAGATACCGAGTACTTCCAGGCCGGCGTGGCGTGCCACGATGACTTCGGAAACGGTAGACATGCCGACAGCATCCGCACCCAGCGTACGCAGCATCACGATCTCAGCCGGTGTCTCGTAGTTCGGACCAAGCATACCTGCGTATACACCTTCACGTACATCAAAACCTTGTGAAGCGGCTGTATCCTTCGCCAGCGCACGCAGACGGCGGCTGTACGCTTCGGACAGATCCGGGAAGCGAACACCCAGTGCGGAATCATTCGGTCCGATTAACGGATTCTTGCCTGTGAGATTCAAATGATCCGAGATCAGCATCAGGTCACCCGCCTCATAAGAGGTATTCACTCCACCTGCAGCATTCGTTACGAGCAGAGAAGTTACGCCCAGCTCTTTCATGACACGCACCGGGAAGGCAGTCAGTTCCGGACCATATCCTTCGTACATGTGGAAACGACCTTTCATCATAACGACCGGACGGCCTTTGATAGTTCCCACCAGTAATTCGCCTTCATGTCCCTCTACTGTGGACACCGGAAAATGCGGAATATCCTGATAGGCAATGCTGACGCCGTCTTCAATCAATTCAGCCAAAATGCCAAGCCCTGAACCTAAAATCAAACCGACTTCCGGTTTAATGGAACTTTTGCTTTGGATGTAAGATGCCGCTTCCAAAATCATCTGTTGGTTTAATGCTGTCATAAGATGTTCCCCCTTGAGTTGAAACGATCCGTCTGTATCTGCAAATGGCATCACCCAAAACTAAGCGCTAACTGCGCGCTGAAATGATGCATTTGCATATGTATAACGGCGTTTAAATATGTTCAATTTATTTTATCCTAAATCGGACTATTGTTCTGCTTTTTTTTGCAAATTTGTATCCATGTAAAAACTATTTTGCCCGCGGATGATGAGATTCATAAATCTCTTTCATCGTTTTGCGACCATGATGTCCATACTGTTGCCCAGGCTGCTCCACATGACCGAGCATGTCCTGCACCGCACGCGTATCTGCCCCACTGGCAATCAGGTGAGCGGCAAAGGAATGACGCAGCGTATGGGGTGTTATTTCGCCCGAGATTCCCGCATCCATCGCTGCTTTTTTGAGCAACTTCCAGAAGCCCTGCCGGGTTAATCTTCTACCGGATACATTGACAAAGAGAGCCTGCTCGTCCGTCTCATTTTTAATTAGCAGGTTGCGATACTCATTCACATAAACACTCGCCCACTGTGCGGCAGGCGCACCTATTGGCAAAATACGTTCTTTCCCGGCACCGCCACAGCGAATAAAGCGCATGCCTGGCTGTACATCCCGCACATCCAGCGCAATCAATTCGGAGACACGAATGCCTGTTGCATACAATAACTCCAGCATGGCCCGGTCACGCACCCCTTGCGGTGAACGGGTATCAGGGGACGCGAGCAGCAATTCAATCTCTTGAATGGTTAACACCTGCGGTGGTGTCTTGTCTGCTTTTGGTGCCTCCACGTCAAACGTAGGGTCCTGTAATATGTCACCACGCCGCATCAAAAAATGAAAATAGGAGCGCAGGGATACGACGCTGCGGGCGATGGTTGCATTTGCACGTCCTGCCTGTTTCAGCTGACCTATAAACAGGATAACATGCGTCCGGCGCACCTGCTCCGCTTCCCGGATACCGTATTCTTTGTCCGCAAATTCGATGAACTTGTCCACGTCCCGAAGATACGATTCCAGCGTGCTGCTCGACATCCCTTTATCCTCTTCCAAGTATAAGGCATAGGCGTGTATCGTCTGCTTCATGCACAACGCTCCTCATCTGACAGGACTGCCACACGGGCAACCTGCTTCCGTATTTGCATCCCTGGCTGTCCAGCTACTCTCCGTACCAGTAAAATAAACGGAGACGCTCTGCCATTGTAGGACGTCCTTCCCCGTTACTTGGCCAAACCGTTTCCTGAAATACTTTAACCGCATTTCCTGTTGGCATCTGATATTGGTCCACAGGTGAGATCCATCCGTTGAACAAATCCAGGACATGATAGAACAGATAAACTAATGCAGCAAAAAATACGATAAATCGAATAAAACGGAGTCCTCTCCGCAGCGATATAATCATGGGTTGTACCCCTTTCTGGTTCGAATCCGACTCGTCTAGAATCAGGGTATGTTAACGAACACAGGAATATGACATTCAGGGTAAACCTCACATCACACGCTGGACCAAAAAAGCTCTCCCGTCAAATCCGCCGGTGAGAGCTTGAAGATATGCTATGTTATTCTTCATCTTTGGGCTTCTGGTCATTTTTAGCTTTGCAACGGTAACAAATCCCATGGAAATCCAGTCGGTGATCTACTACCGAAAAGTTAAATTCCCGCTCCAGTCGCTCTTCAAGCGGTCCAAGCCAGTCTTCACGTATTTCATCCATACTTCCGCATTGAACACAGATTAAGTGATGATGGTGATGCTTGGATGTATCTCCGCGTAGATCATAACGTGCTACACCGTCGCCGAAGTTGATTTTCTCTACAACATGCAGCTCACTCAGCAGTTCGAGGGTACGGTACACGGTTGCCAGACCGATTTCGGGAGCCTTTTCTTTCACGAGCATGAATACGTCTTCTGCGCTCAGATGATCTTCTTCATTCTCAAGAAGTACTCTTACGGTCGCTTCCCGCTGGGGCGTTAATTTATATCCTTGGGACTGTAGTTGCTGCTTAATTTTATCGATCCGTGCTTCCATTTTCTCCCTCCCCCTAGGAAATCACTGCACACTGCAACTTAACCCACTTCTTTCATTATAGGGGGAGTACATAATTAAAGTCAACATTTTACACGATCACACGCAAAGCTAAGCCGGCAGTAGCATCGGGGTGACCCAGCGCATCATCGCAGGTGTAACCCATGTTTCAAATGACGCAACCCCTAACAGCAGCGCTGCCATAACGAGAGTTAACACCATATATGAAGCAAAAGGCTTCTGACGGCCTGGCGTCCGCTGCATCAAAACACGGTTCCGAATAATGTATAAGGAAAAGGTCATGGCCGAAACACTGCAAACGAGCAGTACCGGAATCACGAATAGATTATGAGGTGCAATCGAAACCAGAGCAAACAACAGCCCTTTCCATGAATACTGTCCGACAAGGTAACCCACTGTAAAACCAATGAGCACACCTTTCAGAAAATCCAGAACCAATATACCCGGTAGGCCGATGACCGATAAGCCCAGAATGAAGATCAGGCCAACCCACTTTAGATGAAGCATGGCAATGTCCCAATAGGTTCCGGTCTCAATCACCTGTCCGCTGTGCTGTACCGTCATGAAGAAGTTACCGAGGTACCCCTCCAGATCCTGGCGCTGTTCAAGGGATAGGGCATTAACCATCAGGGCGCCAAAAATGACACCCACCAGAAACAAGACAGCCACGAATACATATAAAGAGGTTTGGCCTTTGAATGTGAAGTAGGCAGAACGCATACAGGTACGGGTCCCCTTTCCGGTTATCATGCTGCAAGGATGTCGAGTGAAATCCTTATAGTCATTCTTATGAACCGGAATGCACACGTATGACTTCTTGTCCAGATTCCACTTCCTTCTCCATGACAAAATGCCATTCCCGACCAAATGATGCGAACTCACTTTACGGGGCCTAATTGCAAACCTCTCTACTCTGATCTTTCCTTGCTTGACACCTTTCCGTAAGTGCCCCCACCACCAGATGACAATTCCAGTTGACCATTCCGCGCAGCAACGATAAGACCTGCGAGAACCGATCCAACGACCTCTGCAAGTTCATTCTCGCTTGTACGATGTAATACGTTCATCTCCGTACCAAAGCGGTCTAGAAGCTGGCGCAGTTTGGCTTTCCCCAAACCCGGGATGAATTCGAGCGGTACCTGATAGTGATAAGCAGGTCGGTTTCCGGGTACATGCGGACTCTCACGATCAGCGATTGCCAATATTCGATCGAGTACACCCTGCACAAGCTTCACGCTGCCACAGTATGGACAACGTTCTGCCGACATCGCATGCTCGTCCATAATGCTTCCACAGGATGCACAATAGGTACGGTGGTATTTGCCAAGTCTTGGATTCAAACCGTAATTGGCCGTAATGCTTCTGCCTGCTTGTCCTTTAAGTGCCATGTTGAATTCGTCAAAGGAAGGCTTCTCGAGTTGTAACTCGTTGTACTCCCGTCCAATCTTGCCCAGAGAATGAGCATCCGAGTTGGTCAGAAAAGGAACTTGATCCAGTTCCCGAATATAACTGGCCATGGATGAATCGGAGCTTAGCCCAAGCTCAACGGCATCGATCAGGCTCGTATCCAGCACATCAGCCATACGAGGAGCTGTGCTGCCATATATGCCTTTATGCGGGGTAAACGCATGCGCTGGCACAATAAGCCCGCCACGCGCCTTTATCTCGGCTTGCATCTCAAGCGCGGGTACATATACTCGCTGTGAGCTCAGGTTTACATTTTTCATATAACGTTTCATCCAATCCGTGAAGGACTTCATGGTTCTCAAATCACGGAAGTAGGCCAGCATATGGAACTCCCGCATTCCTGGCTCACGCAGCTCCAATTCCGTACCCAGCAGGATCGTTGTGTCCTGATACGCAATGCCCCCTCCCTCAAGCTCGGACATCGTGCCGTTCTCAAGCAACTGTTCGATGTCCATCTGTACAACCGGAGAGTGACAATCAATGACACCGAGTAGATGAATTCCTTTGCGATCCGAGGCTTCTCTAGCAATGTTCTCGAATGTCAGATCACGGCTGCCACTGATTTTAACAGCTTCACCGCGCGAAGTTCGTCCGATGTGAATATGGAGGTCTGCATAACAAGGATCCCACCCTGCAGAGATTGCCTGTTGCTCATTCATCATTAAAACCGCCCTGTCGTTCTGTAAAGATCCCATGCATACACAGCCATCATCGTTTTGGCATCACTGATCCGATTCTGATCCATCAACTGATAAGCCTCTTCAATTGTAATCTCGGATACTTCAAGAAATTCATCTTCGTCCAAAGCCATGTCCCCTGCTTCGAGCTCCTCAGCGATATATAAATGGATGATCTCATCCGCAAATCCTGGCGAAGTGTAAAATGAACGCAGATGCCGCAGTGATTTGGCTACATAACCAGTCTCTTCGCGCAATTCACGCGCTGCTGCCACTTCAGGTTCTTCTCCCGGGTCTAGCTTGCCTGCCGGAATCTCGACTTCGGTACGTCCCATAGCCTGACGATACTGATCAACGACCAGCATACGATCTCCATTCAGCGCGAGGACAGCTACCGCTCCAGGGTGACGGATGATCTCACGGGTAGCAGTTTGGCCGTTAGGCAGCTTGACCGTGTCGACTTGAAGGGAAATGACTTTGCCCTCGAAGATGGGCTTTGTCGATAGGGTCTCTTCGTCCAGTTTTGGATTGGCAGGATGCTTATGATTGGTTGGGTTCATCTGTTCTTCAACTCCACTTCTTCGAATTTTGGTTTTCTTTATACGTATAAACCACTGTTTTTTGGCATATGGTGAGCTTATAGCGATTTCAAACTAATATAGCGAATCAGGGGGACAACCAATGAACAGTTATTTAACACCGCAATCCGTACACGTGGTCGGACAAGCCAGACAAGTCCAGCTCATACTCAAACAATGGGTGCGTGAGTGGGGTCCAGATGCCAAATTAATCGATATGCTCGCTGGACGTAAATGATACTGTTCTTGGTCTGCAATACCCATGAAATATACCATGATTTTGCCAAAAAGTCCGAACTCGGTTTGTACCGGATTCGGACTTTTCAGTTGAAGCGCGGGGGAGTTTCACCCTCAGTCTCTTTGCATTACTTTTTATTTGCAGCCGTTTCCTGAATAATAGCCACAACCACTTCAGATAGTTTCACGATATCCTCGGCGCGGATGCGTTCTTTCGTCGTATGAATGTCCTCATAGCCTACAGCCAGGTTGACCGTAGGTATGTTGAACCCATTGAAAATGTTGGCATCACTGCCACCACCGGATGCAAACGTGCTAGTCTCCAGCCCCAGGCTCCGAATGGCACGCTGTGCAAGCTGAACAACCTCGTGTTCATCATGGAAGCCAAATGCAGGATACAGAATCTCACTGCGGAATTCAGCAGTTGCACCATATTTGCGGCATGTCGTTTCCAGTGCTTCACGCATCTGAGCCACTTGAAGCTCTACCTTCTCCTGCACAATACTACGAGCCTCAGCCTCAATTTGCACAAAATCGCAGACGACGTTCAGAGCTGATCTGCCCTGAAATTTGCCGATGTTCGCCGTAGTCTCATCATCAATTCGTCCCAGCTTCATTGCCGCAATCGCTTTGGCTGCCACTTGAATGGCACTGATGCCGTCTTCCGGATTTACGCCCGCATGAGCGGATTTCCCATAGATGTTCATTTGAATTTCTGCTCTCGCCGGTGCTGCTACACAGATTGTCCCCACAGCTCCGTTGGAATCCAGAGCGTAACCGAACTCGGCTTCAATATCGTTCGGATTCATTGCACGTGCACCAACCAGACCCGACTCTTCCCCAACGGTAATCACGAATTGAATTTTCCCATGAGGAATGTTGTTCTCTTGAATAGCTCGAATCGCTTCAAACAAAGCGGCAATCCCCGCCTTGTCATCTGCACCCAGAATCGTCGTGCCATCACTGCGAATCCAGCCGTCTTCACCCAGCTCAGGTTTAATTCCTTGTCCAGGCGTTACGGTATCCATATGACATGTGAAAAAGATTGGTGCTGCTTCTTCTGCACCCTCGGCTTCCCAGGTAATCACGAGATTACCAGCGCCATGTCCGGTTTTCTCCATGGTGTCGTCCTCATATACGCTGAGGCCCAGCTGAGTAAATTGTTCTTTTAACACTTTTGATATATTCTGTTCATGGGTTGTTTCACTGTCAATCTGTACCAGTTCCATAAACTGATCAATAACACGTTGCTGTTTTATCATGGGACTTTCCTACCTTTCCTCGATACGGTACAATACAATTACTATGGTCTGTTTATTCATTTGTTGAAAGGAGTTCTCTCATCATGCAAAAAAAGAAATGGTTCCGCATCATTATCTATCTCATGCTGCTCGCCATGATTGGGTCCACCCTTTTCATTGCGCTCGAACCTTTATTGTTCGGATAGAAACCTGAAGCCTTTGACTGTCTGATTTACAGACGGAGAAGGGCTTCTTTTTCTGTAATCCAGGTAATCTCATACGGGAAAATCCGGTTAAAGTATGGAACGATATCGTGCGCAACCTGTTCCACAGTGTAGGTCTTGCCTGTAATATCCTCCAACGAGGTCACACCATACTGCTCGATTCCGCAAGGGACAATCCCCTGAAAGCCTGCGTGCTGAATGCCGGATGTGATATTAAAAGCAAATCCGTGACTCGTCACGAAGCCGCGCCGGTGTTTACAGCGATTGAACTTTACGCCGATGGCGGCAATTTTCAAATCTCCGATCCATACACCTGTGTAAGCCTCTTTACGTCCTGCCTCTATACCCTGATCAGCTAGGTAATCAATAACCATCTGCTCTAGGCGACGTAAATAGCCGTGTAAATCCAAGGCTTCATCTCGCCCAAGTACAAGTAACGGGTAACCTACCAACTGGCCAGGGCCATGATAAGTAATATCACCGCCCCGGTCAATTTGAAACAAGGAGATGCCTTGCTCCCGCAGTTCATCTTCACTGAGAAGCAGATGCTCCGGGTGATTCTGTGAACCGATCGTATACGTCGGCGGATGCTGGAGCAACAGCATCTGTTCCGCGCCTTCTCCCTCATCCAGTTGCTGCACAATCGCTTTCTGGCGGTTCCAAGCCTCTTCATAATCAAGCATCGGTATGTACACAACATCCAGCGGCTTGCTCATGATTCCCCCACACCCTTCTGTTTCAATGTTCATTGCATGATGAGCATTCATTGAAGAAAACGGGAAAAGTGCACGGCCATTGGCACATACACTTTCCCATTATCCATCTATTCAGCGCTTGGCATCATTCGTAACTCATTGAAATGATGCACTTGCTCTCTCTTAATACACTTTCGATTCCATGTTGTATCCTTCAAGATTCTCTTTTACACGTTGCAGGAAACGTCCGCTAATGACTCCATCCAGAATACGATGATCCAGGGAGAGACAAAGGTTCGCCATGGATCGGACAGCAATCATGTCATTAATGACCACAGGCTTCTTGACGATCGACTCAAATGTAAGAATTGCCGCCTGCGGGTAGTTAATAATAGGTTGTGACAAAATCGAACCAAATGATCCCGTGTTGTTCACCGTGAACGTTCCACCCTGCATATGGTCCAGCTTCAATGTGCCTTCACGGGTTTTACGTGCCAGCTCATCAATTTCACGAGCCAGGCCAGCGATGTTGCGCTGATCTGCATGCTTAATTACCGGTGTCAGTACAGAGTCTTCTGTACCCACTGCCATCGACAGGTTGATATCCCGTTTGACAATAATTTTGTCGACAGCCCAGACGGAATTCATGATCGGGTAGTCTTTAATCGCATTAACGACACCCTTCATCATGAAGGACAGATACGTCAGGTTGATACCTTCTTTGCGCTTGAACTCATCCTTGAGTTTGTTGCGCAGCATCACCAGATTCGTCACGTCCACTTCAATCATCGTCCACGCGTGAGGGATTTCCGATACGCTTTGACGCATATTACGAGCAATGGCATTACGAACTGGGGTAACGTCGATGAAGTATTCGGATCTTCCCTGTCCGCCGCCGTCTACTTCAATTTGCGGGATTTTCGGACTTTCGGTCAGATGTATGCCAGAATGTCTCACAGGAACGCCTGCGTCAGCTGCTGGAACGGTTTCTCCCGCAGATGAGCCCAAGTCTGCATTCCCCCGATTCAATCCGCTGAAAGGAGAACCTGAAGTTACTCCCAAAGAGGCTTGCTGTCCAGCTACAGTAGAAGACTGTGCAGACGCTGCGCCCGCATTTCCACCCTGTGCAATCACTGCCATTACATCCTTACGTGTAATCCGGCCACCTGTTCCAGTGCCCTGAATGCTCTGCAAGTTCAGACCATGTTCAGCTGCAAGGGATTGAACCGCAGGAGAATAGCGGTTACGCATCGGCTGATTGGGATCATGACCTGTTGTACTCGCTGCACCAGTAACAGGTACGTAGTTCGCACGTTGTTGTGCATGAACATGATCACCATTCTGTTGCTGCGAAGCTTGTGTTACTTGTTCTGCTGCTTCCGCATCAGAAGCAGCTACCTGCATGCGACAGATGACCTCGCCAACCGCAATGGTCGTGCCTTCTTCGACCAACAGGTCACCCATAATTCCATCAACAGTTGATGGAATCTCTGCGTTGACTTTATCCGTAATTACTTCACAGATCGGTTCGTATTGTTCAACCCGGTCACCCGGTTTTTTCAACCATTTGGCAATGGTAGCCGAGACCAGCGATTCCGCCAGCTGCGGCATAATGACCTCGATCCATTTCATACTCATTGGTTATATCACTCCAAACTTTGCTTTTAAACTATCTCACTACACGAATTAATACTCGGCGAGGGTACGCATCGCTTCCTTGGCTTTATCCTTGCTCAGCATATAGAATTTCTCCAATGTTGGGCTAATCGGCATTGCCGGTACATCCGGTCCGCAGAGACGCTGAATCGGCGCATCCAGTTCGAACAGACATTCTTCACTAATGATAGCCGCAACTTCCGCTCCTACACCACCAGTTTTATTGTCTTCATGCACAATCAGCACTTTGCCTGTCAGACGAGCGGATGCAATAATGGCTTCGCGATCCAGTGGCTGCAATGTGCGCAGATCCAGTACATGGGCAGTAATGCCTTCCTCGCGCTCCAGCTCTTCGGCAGCCTGCATGACAAAATGAAGTGGCTGGCTATAACCGATAACCGTAATATCTGCTCCTTCGCGAAGCACGTTGGCTTTACCAATTGGAACGATGTAATCATCTTCCGGCACATCTTCCTTGATCAGCTTGTAACATTTTTTATTTTCAAAAAAGAGAACCGGGTCCGGGTCGCGAATCGCTGCTTTGAGCAGTCCCTTCGCATCGTATGCCGAGTACGGAGCTATAATTTTCAGACCTGGTGTGCCAAAAAAGATCGATTCCGGACATTGGGAGTGATACAGCCCACCAAAAATACCGCCGCCAATCGGCGCACGAATAACAATCGGGCAACTCCAGTCATTGTTGGAGCGATAGCGAATTTTGGCCGCTTCACTAATAATCTGATTTGTTGCAGGCAGCATGAAATCCGAATATTGCATCTCGGCAATAGGTTTCATACCGTACATCGCAGCGCCAATAGCTACACCTGCAATCGCTGATTCGGACAAAGGTGTGTCCATGACACGCATTTCGCCGAACTGATCCTGCAACCCTTTGGTTGTAGTGAACACGCCGCCCTTGACCCCGACATCTTCACCAAGGATAAAGACATTTTCATCCCGCTCCATCTCTTCTTTCATCGCGAGACGGATTGCATCAATATATTCCATAACCGCCATATTTACCGTCCCCCTTCTTCGCTGTCCGCATAAACGTGCGTCAGAGTGTCCTCAGGTTTCGGATATGGCGCGTTGTCTGCATATTCAGTCGCTTCTTTCATTTCCAGCGCAAGCTGGGAAGCCAGATCCGCATCCCGGGCTTCGTCCCAGATGCCGCAATCGATCAGATAGTTCTTCATGCGTAGCACGCCGTCCTTCTTCCAATTCTCTTCAACCTCTTCCTTGGTCCGGTATGCCAGATCATTGTCGGAAGTGGAGTGTGGAGATAAACGATACATCATCGCTTCAATAAGCGTAGGTCCTTCACCAGCGATTGCGCGGCGGCGAGCTTCTTTGACTGCACCATATACTTCCAGCGCATCGTTTCCGTCTACACGCAGTCCGGGGAACCCGTAACCAAGTGCACGGTCCGATATTTTACCACTCAGCTGCTTGTGAATTGGCACCGAGATGGCATACTGATTGTTCTCACACATAATGATCACAGGAAGTTTATGAACACCTGCGAAATTGGCACCTTCATGGAAGTCGCCCTGGTTGCTTGACCCTTCGCCAAAAGTTACAAAAGAAACGAATTCTTGCTTCTTCATCTTGGCAGCCAGTGCAAATCCTACAGCGTGCGGAACCTGTGTCGTAACCGGGCTGGAGCCCGTTACAATCCGCAGCTTTTTGTGACCGAAGTGACCGGGCATTTGCCGGCCGCCACTATTCGGATCTTCCGCCTTCGCAAAAGCAGACAACATCAACTCACGTGGAGTCATGCCAACCGCCAGTACAAAGCCATAATCGCGGTAATACGGTAAATAATAATCGTGATCCCGGTCCAGACCGAATGCAGCGCCTACTTGTGCAGCTTCCTGTCCTACACCGGATACGTGAAAGTTAATTTTGCCGGCCCGCTGTAAGAGCAAGCAACGCTCGTCAAACTTGCGTGCGAGCAGCATGTATTTGTACATATCCAATACTTCACCATCGCTAAGTCCCAGCTGTTCATGCCGATGGACCGCGTCTGCAGTACCTTTTGAACTCATATGAGGTACCTCCTTTTAATCAGAGCCTATGCCCGTCTTACTACCCGATCTTATAACCTGGTACTAAGACTTGGCTTAACCTTATTATAATCCCATTTGCCCAAAAAAGGAAAGGACCTTTCTCATAAGCCTGTCCGGCTTACATTCCAATCGATTTCCCGTCGACTGCCAACATGGCTTCACCCATGATTTCCGACAAAGTTGGGTGAGGATGAATCGTCTGTCCCACTTCCCAAGGTGTGGCATCCAGCATTTGAGCCAAAGAGGCTTCAGCGATCAGTTCCGTCACATGGGTACCGATCATATGTACTCCCAATATATCATTCGTCTTGGCATCCGCGATTACCTTCACGAATCCATCCCGGCTTCCATGAACCAAAGATTTTCCAATAGCCTGGAACGGGAACTTGCCTGTCTTCACTTCATAACCACGCTCTTTGGCCTCACGCTCCGTGAATCCGATACTCGCTGCTTCGGGACGAGTATAGACACAGCGCGGAATTCGATGTGATTCAACGGCATGTACCGTTTCACCCGCCAGATGATTCACTGCCAAAATGCCTTCATGACTCGCTGCATGCGCCAGTTGTAGTCCGCCGATGACATCGCCGATTGCATAAATATGTCCCTCACCCGTTTGCAGATGTTGATTCACGGCAATAAATCCGCGTTCGAGTTTGATATCCGTATTTTCGAGTCCGATATTTTCGACATTGGCCTGACGACCAACCGACACCAGCATCTTGTCCGCTTTCAGGGTCTCTTGCTTCTCATCCCCCAGCTTGACATCAATCTGAATACCATCTTTCTGTATGCTATATGTTTCTGTCAGAACGCTAGCGCCTGTTAGGAAGCGAACGCCACGTTTCCCAAGCAATCTCTGCATTTCTTTCGCTACATCTTCGTCCTCTGCTGGCAATACATGAGCAGCGGCTTCAACAACTGTAATTTCGACGCCAAAATCATTCAGCATGGAGGCCCATTCGAGGCCAATCACGCCACCACCAACAATGATCAGGGATGCCGGTAATTCGTCCATTCGCAAAGCCTCATCACTGCTCATGATGTACCGACCGTCTGGCTCAAGACCTGTCAGCACCCGTGGGCGAGACCCGGTAGCAATAATGAGGTTGGTTGGCACTACCGTATCCATCTCGCCATCTTCAAACTCGACAGCCACTGCACCGCTCTGAGGGGAGAAAATAGAAGGTCCGATCACGCGCCCTTTGGCGTGTACGACCTGAATTTTATTTTTTTTCATTAAATACTGCACACCTTGATGAAGCTGCTCCACAATTGCATCCTTGCGCGCCTGAACCTTCGGAAATACAAGTTTCGCTCCAGCTGTTTCAATTCCATACATTTCGCTCTCTTGGATCTCTGCGTACACTTCCGCACTTCGCAGCAACGCCTTGCTCGGAATACAGCCACGATGCAGACAGGTGCCTCCGAGCTTATCCTTCTCGATAATAACAACCTGTTTTCCTAATTGTGCGGCACGGATGGCAGCAACGTACCCTCCCGTTCCTCCTCCAAGAATGGCAACATCACATGTAATTGGCATCTTTAATGTTCTCCTCTATCCATATAATTTCAATATATTTGTAAGATGATAATTCAAATGATTCTCTTTTTCATAGACGTTATCTATATTCCATTGTACTCCCCTTGAGCAGTCAACTCAAAATTTGACCCTGAAACGCATGGACAGCTTCTGGAAACCAAGCTATGATGGAATCAGGTATGACCTGTAAGCGCAACCTTTATTTTACGTCAACCTCAGGCAGAAGGAGTTTAATGGTGATGAATACTAGACTGATCTTTGCACGATTCGTGGCGATTATTGTTCTGGTCATTCCCGGGTTAATGGCAATGAAGGGTTTTCTAATGATGAAGGATGCCCTTTTCCTGTTTTATGCCGAGCATGGGAACGAGCAGATCTCACCAGGTTTTCAATGGCTCTCCTTTGGTGGAGGACTTGTCCTGTTCGCCGCAGGCATGAGTTTTCTGGGAGGCTGGATTCTGTTCCGTGACCGCAAGCGTAATTATGTAGGCCCCCGTTTTCGTTCAAAAAACGCACCCTCAGCCGACAAAGCAGAGACGCCCGGTACGACTTCCTGAGTCCGGGCTTTTTGTCATTTTTTCTGGCTCCGCAACATTTCAACATCCGAACCGACAGAAGAGAACCCGGAGTAGTCTTCCGGGTTATTCGTATAATGCATCCCGCAGCTTGGTAGACATGCGCGATTCTTTGGAAGAGGACTTCAGAATCGTTCTGCGCAACGTCAGATTACTGGCTTGCAGCCGCTCCGCTTCAGCGAACAAGTCTGCAAACAACGCCTGCGCAGCTTCGTCAAGGACTGACTGTCCTTTCAAACGTTCATATCGCTCTTGTAATTCGGATAATGCTTCACTCATCGTTAACACCTCTTTTCAATCGCTCTTGGCTAACGTATTACACTGCCGTAACCAACAGCTTAACAATCCATATAGTAACACAAAGCTGCTCAGATTAGTTCTGGCTCTTACTAAAGAATTTGTGGTACTCTGTAATGGTCGCTTTTTTTTGTTGAATCCCGTATGTGAGAGGAGTAGCAGAACTGTGCAAACAGGACGAATTACCGTAATTACAGGACCTATGTTTAGTGAAAAATCCGGTGAACTTATTCGCCGTTGTCAGAAATTAATTCAATTTGGCCGTAAAAAGGTCGTTGCTTACAAACCTGCCGAAGATGATCGGTTTGCCCAAGACGAGATTGTTAGCCGTATCGGCTATCGTCTGCCTGCCCATTCCATTCCCCGGCAATTGACCCCGGAATCCGTAGAGATGATCCTGACTCAAACTAAAGATGCTGATGTTGTTGCATTTGATGAAGTACAATTTTTCAGCAGTGCCATCATGGAATTGGTCTCCGAGCTTGCCTACTGTGGCAAACATGTCATTGTAGATGGACTGAATATGGATTACCGTGGCAAGGAATTTGGATATGTAGGCGGTTTGCTCGCCATGGCGGATGACATTGAGAAACTGTCGGCATTCTGTGCCGTATGCGGAAGCCCTGATGCGGCTTTCACCCAGCGTATCGTTAATGGAGAGCCTGTGACGCTTGGACCAGTCGTCATGATTGGTGATTCAGAAGCTTATGAGCCGCGCTGTCGCTGCTGCTTCATTCCTCCTCACAAAGTTGAATGCTGAGCTGATTCAGCTCTTCAATGATCAATATATTAGGTTCTGATCGGCGGTATCTGCTGCTGCAAGTTTCCTGAGATTTCAAAAAAAGCCCCTGAGGGCTTTTTTATTATAGCTCCTTTTTACCAGCATACCCTTAATATACCTTTCCTTATCTCGTTCTTGGACATTTTTTGTATACAAAAAAGCACCGCCTCACAGCGATGCTTCCCATTCGTCATCTCCCGCTAGTCCCGGGAAACAAAATATTTGTTGGTCATGTAGTAAGCGTCGCCACGCGACGTTTCTACCATTCCTTTTTTGGCATCCAAAAATACAATCTCTTTGCACTTGGTGCAGTACCATTTGGTGCGCTTATATGGAGATTCCGTAACATATGCCGTGCCACATTTGCAATCAATCTTCATTAATAACTCGGTTGATTTATATGCGCTGGACAAACGTTCCATGTTATCCTGCTGCTGTGTAGGCATAATTGTCTGCTGATAATCCGATAAATGATTCTGAACTTTGAAATCTGCTACCAATCCTGCATTCAATCCAAAAAACTCCTTGCCGATTTCGGTCACGAAGCGCTTCTCATTTCTGTAGCAATCCAGCCACTCAATAATCTGCTTATTTGACAGTGGAACCGTACCCTTGATACCGCTGTTTAAGGTGTAGGTCATGATGTATAAAGTATCGTCTTGTCTACCTGAGTACATTAGAATCCTCCTTCGAATACATTTGCTAATGTACTACAAAAACGCTCATAAATCAAAGCAATGTTATTTCCTGAGCGTATCTCTTCCTTATTAAATGGGTAACATTCCTCGATGCTCCGCCACTGATTTACAAGAACTGCATACACCTGCAACATTTCCCTGGGAAGTCGCATAATGCACGATGGACTTCACTTTTTTACTACAGATGGAACAATATTGCCTCCTTTCCTTCCTGGGAGTGTAATCAGATAGGTTTACTACGTTTGAGTTTGATTTGAACCTGCGCACAAAGTTCAGCCATTTCATCTCTTTCTCTCTCTTCCTTGTTTGCCTTCAAAGGGGTAAATTGGGCAAAAATTGATCTTGCATTGGTTATGTATACGATTCCAAGTTGTGCATGCCTATCTCATAATCTATTCGACGTTTTGAGCCTTTTTCCTGTTTTTAATCTCTACACATACAAAAAAAACCGACAGAACCTGCCCCAAATCTCTTGTAGAAGAAAGGAACCTCCGTCGGTTAACTTGCCTTATTTATAAAACGTTCCAAGAACCTCCAGCGCAGGTGAGCGCTCAATTCGAAACGGATAAATATATCCCTGATTCAGCTTCACAAACTTTCGACTCCACAGATCAAGTCCAGTTGTGAATTGGTACGCCTGATATATAAATTTGGAACAATAGTTTCGTTCAATGCTGCGCAGATTCGTCTGCAATCGATAAAATTTCACCTGCTTATAATGATCCTGTACCCACTGCGCTGCCTTCACACCAGCCTGATTCAAGCGGGAACGAAATACAATGAAACGATCTCCCTCATAAAAGCGGGTGATGTACCAATCCAACGAATCGGCAAAAACAGGTCCATAAGGATGTACGTGATACACTTTACCGTCGAGTCCAATAATCCCCATATGCCCGGCGTAATAGGTCGATTCCGAACTTGGCGTATATAAAATATCTCCCGGCTCCAGCTTCATCTGGCCTAAAGCGGTAATAGGCAAATCCTGATGCAGTCTTTTGGCCGCTGAACGTGCGCGCCGGCCTTCCACCAATAGACGGTGCATTTTACCAGCAACAGCCAGATAGACTTCCGACCATTTGATCCGTTTTTTCTCAGCGCTTTTAAACCATCGATGAATGAATGTGGATATACGTTGAAATTCTTTTTTCATATTATGCACTCCACTCTAATCTGTTTGACGTTTCTTGATGTCTTTCCTCACTTCTAAGGCTCATTATAGACAGTTGATGATGCATGTTCAATTCCGGTGCCTGTTCTATGTTGTGCAATTCGAGGAGGTTCATACCGAAAATGGAAACAAAAAAGCAGTTCCGGCATTAGCCTGAACTACTTCGTTTGATATGAACAATTGGAGTTGAAGTTATATGAAGAGATTCTATTCTTCCACAACACCAAGTGCTTTATTTTTCTCCTTAAAACGGCTGTTATGGGAAGACACATAGGCAACTTTCTCTGCTTCAGGGTCCAAATACAGTTTTGCACTGTTTACCGCGAGGGCCGCATCCGTAAATGTACCGGCAATCAGATACAGTTTACTTCCGTAATCTACAAAATCTCCTGCGGCGAAGACGCCCGGAATATTCGTTTGCAGCTTCTCTGTTGTGGTGACATGCCATTCACCAAGATCAAGTCCCCAATCCCGGATCGGGCCAAAATCACTCTTCATGCCATGGTTGACGATAATCGCATCCACATCAAGAACTTCACTCTCACCTGTCTCAACATGGGATATCGTCACCTGTTCAATGATCTCCCCACTTTGACTATGTAGGGTATCAACGGCGTATGGTGTACGAATATCCACTGAGGATTCTCTCATCCGCAGTACATTGCGCTCCAATCCGCCAAAGCGGTCACGACGATGCACCACCGTCACTTGCTCTGCCAGTGCTTCAAGCTCATTGGCCCAATCGACAGCGGAGTCACCCCCACCAGAGATCAGTACCCGTTTACCACGGAAAGGTTCCAGCTCCTGCACTGTGTAGTGAAGGTTCGTAACCTCATAACGGTCAGCGCCTTCAAGCTCCAGCTTGGCCATTTTATATATACCATACCCGATCGCCAATATGACGGTACGTGTCCAGTGTTGCTCTCCTGTATGCGATGTCAGCAGAATCGTGCCATCAGGCTGACGCTCAAATCCTTCAATTTGCTGTTCAAACACAATCGTTGGCTCGAATGTTCTCGCCTGTTCTTCCAGCTGTTTAATTAAATTTTCACACAGAATCGGGGTAACGCCGCCAACGTCCCAGATCATTTTCTCTGGATAAAAGAGCATGCGACCACCCAATTTATCCCGCGCCTCAATCAACTTGGTCTTCATATCACGCATCCCGCTGTAAAATGCAGAATACATGCCGGCAGGTCCCCCGCCGATAATTGTTACATCATATAATTCCAAATGCTGATCCATGTAGTTACCTCCATCAGTTCGATCCAAAGCGCTCGACTATTTGATATCGATTCTCATTATCACTCTTACCCTAGTCTAATGGGAAACTTATCAAATTACAATGGCTAAAGTTCAAACATTTCTTATACAAAACTACCATCGGTTATTTAAATTGCTGATTACTTAACTTTGGGAGCTGCCAGTAGATGCTCGACAACAAAATCAATTTGCTATTATTCCTTCATTATAGATGATAATAATTTTCATTATCAACTGTATTTTGACCAGGATTCAATTTCACCAACCAGTGATTCGAAAGATTTACTTTTGATCCGCTGTCTTCGTGAACCAAGCTGCCAATTCCTCGGTCTGATCCAACGTTGCAATGGGGTCAAAGTACCATGAACGATCCGGACTCCAGATAAACACACGATCATTCTTAACGGCATCAAGCGAACTCCATACCGGCTTGGATTTCAATTCCTCTACAGTCAGGTTGTCTGCCGTAAGAATAATGTAATCACCAGCAAATTCGGGAATGGATTCGGACGAAACTTCAACAAGCTGATCTTTCATTAAAATCTCTTTTTTGGCAGCCGGAGGATTCAATCCGAGAGCACTGTACACAGCTTGACCTCCACGCCCAAAATTATCACCAAAGGCTAATGGGGCTTTATCGTAAAATTGCATAACGGATACTTCTGCATCTGCGTCGATTGCTTCACTTACACGTTTCTTGGCATCCGCAATTCGTCCGTCGTAATCGGCCAACCATGACTCAGCCTCTTTTACTTTGCTCAACGCTTTACCGAAATAAGCGATCTCTTCATGGGTATTTTTCAACTCACCATAAGGAACCACAAGCGTAGGCGCAATTTTGCTAAACGAATCAAACAAATCAGGATCACCCGTGACAATCAGGTCTGGTTGAAGTTCCAATACCTTTTCAAGAGAAATGGTTTCGTATTCACCAATATTTTCTACGCCCTCAAGTGATTTGATAAAATACGGATTCTTCAGATTCATTTCCGGTGTACCGACTGGCTTGATTCCCAGAGCAATCAGGCTTCCCAAATATAAATCAACTACAATTCGCTTGGGTTCAGCGGGTACCGTGATATCTCCCTTAATTGTCGAGATGATCCGAGGCTCGGGAGTACTCGATTGGCTATCTGCCGTTACTATGCTAGTGGTACTCGAAGTCCCATTTCTTCCGGCTGTTTCTCCCCCAGAATTACTAGTTGCCCCTGGCGAGCAGGCACTCAGAAGTAAAGTAAGACTTAATAAAATACTAAGCAGCATTCCCGTTCTGGTCTGTCTATTCATGTACAATGACCCTCCGTGTTTATATTGATAATGATTATCATCATCGTTATAAACATACCTTCCCACCGTTCCACTGGAAATGTCATTTCGCGCCAAGGTCGATGTCAGATCAGGCCATTTAAGGGGTCCAGATGTTTTCTCCTTGAACTGAAGCGGAGAAACACCTGTATGTTTTTTGAACATACGTCCCAGATAATATCCGTCCGGATAACCGATGCCTGCTGCAATCTCATCCAATGTAGCGTCGGTATGCAGCAGCATCTCCTTGGCCTTGAACAAACGGAACTGAATCAAATAGTCGATTGGACTATAACCCGTGGCCTGCTTGAACTTGCGGGACAGACTTCTGGGACTGCTGCCAACCTTCTCTGCCAAAACATGCAACGTCAATGGCTCCGCATAAGAGGATTCCACAATTTCAATGACTTTACTGACCTGATCCGTAACGGAATAGCGAGTTGCAGCATGAGGAATTTGTGCCGATACCTTCTCTACAAAAGGATAAAACAGGCTCTTTGCCTGAAAATGATGTATGGGATTCTTTTGATTCCATAAAGTGTGTATCTGTTTTACTTGCTCATACAGCACAACTGGTGACTTGGGGGCAAAACCATAGGTTAACTGAAATGGATTCATGCGCTCCATCATGTTGCCCAAATCGGTTCTTCCTCCACTTGGCAGACTTACTTTGTACATAAGGTAAAACAGATTCAGTCCGGATTGTCCAGCTTCTATATGCAGCACGCTTCCCTTTCCACTATGAAGAACATAAAAACGACTCACTTCATGCTTCTGGTCGTTTATGGTTACATAGGCTTTACCCTGGATGGTGAATACAAACGTGCTCGCAGGAAATTTATAGGTTAGCTCCTCAGTTGGCCCTAACTCCATATAACGTATATCCGCAATACTCACAGCAGCATAGTTCCAGAGTATGTAATAATTATTCCACATTTCATTAACCCAACTCCGTCTAAATAGATTGACTAAACAGTTCTTTACTCATTGATAACCATTATCAATTATTATTAGCAAGTAAGCAACACATCAGTTTAAGTGAATTTATTCGCCAGCGTATCTTCATTTGCTTCTCGTAACATCCGATATATGTAAGTAGATCCACGATATAACGAAGAAGGGGAAACGACCATGAATTCAATTTCACCTGCCTCCAAAAGCAGCTTCACCTCAGGGAGCCAAGTCTCCAGTAGAGATAAGGAAATTCAGGGACTTATGAAACAAAAAATCAGGCTTAATGAAGAACTGCAATCTGTCAAATCTAATGATCAGTTGGACTCCAAAATTAAGGCAGAACGAGTTAAATCTATAACGAGTTTCATCCAACAGGTCGATAATCAAATCGCTCAAATCAAAAGTGAGGAGATTCAAGAAAAAAATAAATTGAAACAGTCTGAGCAACCCAAGCAACAACAGCCTCAACCCTCTGAGCTTACTGACGAAAATCAGGCTCCGGCAATGGGTCATCTAATCAAACATAGCCAGACTTATGATCAGTTAGGCAAACTGGTTGGTTTGCGTGATCGCATGCACGGGTCCATTCAAACACTAGAAGGAGAAACCCGCTTCGACCGGATCGTTCTTGATAATGACGCAGGAAACGATATGGGCAAGTCGATGATGCTGGAGAACGCAGAACAAACTGTTTTTAAAATGAAACGTGAGATGGTCCAAGAGATTGATTCTCAAATCCGCAAGGTTGATCAGTCTATCGGGGAAAAGCTAAAAGAAATCAACCAACCGATACCAACAGAAGCTCCCCATTTTACTCCACCATCTCATGCAGATGAAGATCAGGAAGTAAATAAAGAAAACAAAGCTGAAAATAAATCGAAAATTTCCAAGGCTACCCAGAATGATAAAGACCCAGGAAAAGTTCAAGATACGCAATCAAATGCATCCCCTGCCCCATCCTATACATCGCTCGACATTCGGGTTTAATAGATTACATAATGGATAACTATTCCCCAATAAAAAACCGTTATTATCAGGTCTCTTCCACCTGATAATAACGGTTTTTTTCGCACTTAATGGAATCCCCACAGTCATGGTTATACGGCTTCCTCATTCCCACAAATAACGCTGCCAGCCACCGATTTACATACTTTTTTAATCCGGGTCGCCTCACTCACAATTTGATCAATGTTTTCATACCGTTGTCTGCGGTTTGTGACCACAGCGATCGACATCGATACAAGCGGTATGGGTCGGTTCAGCCCAGAACGCCCTTCGCCCAAAACATATTGATTATCCAAGTCATCCTGATTGTAAAACATTCCCTTGATCTGCTCAAAGCCTGTTATCACCTCTTCACAAACGTGCCTAAATTCATGATGATTTAATATCACAATAAAATCGTCTCCACCGATATGGCCAAGAAAAGCCTCTGGAAAAATAAAAAGTTTCCGGAGCAGGTTAGCAGTAGCTTGAATAAGCTGATCCCCCATTTTGAACCCATAGCTATCATTGTAGGATTTAAAGTGATCCAAATCTATGTATAGAACACTAAAAAAATCAAGCTGCAGTAACTGATATAATCGTTCCTCTATAATTCGGTTACCTGGAAGACCTGTCAAGGGATTCATGAAAATGGCCATCTCGGCTCGAACATCCGCAACAGCAAGCAGCAGACGCCGGATACTAACCGCTCCATACAAAACGCCTTCAGCTGTTATAAGCACTAGATCGTATAACTCTTCTTCAGATCGATTCATTGCCAGAACACTTACATCGGTAATCTGTTCAGCGTAATCGACGACCAGTGCCCGTGCGTTCATAACTAGTTCCACAGGGCGTCCCATATACAAATTATAACCGTACTGTGTACCAATCTGCTGGAAGAAACGAGCTCGCATCATTAATGACACACCTTGTTCTCCCATAACCGCCACACCTTCCAGATTAGGATTGGATTTAAAAAGATGATAGACGATATCACATTTTGTTTCAGGCGCTACTACAGGAATCGTATCGGCTATCTCACCTATTTGCGTAAATATACCATTCGCCTCCTCTATACCTTGCCATACCATCTACTTTTTAAATCTTTAATTACCTCTATAGAAAAGATAAGGGAGACGGCTTTAATACTGTGTCAGGCCTTCCAAGGGCGTAACCCTGACCGTATTCGATACCTTCACGTCGCAAAAATTGAATTTCCTCGTAACGCTCGATACCTTCCGCGATGATACTCGTCCCTGAGTCGACAGCAAATTGTTTAAGAATCCTTACAATGTGCTGCTGATCCGGATGTGTATCTACTCGACTAATCAGCGCTCTGTCCAGTTTAATAAAATCTGGTTTTAGACTTACAATCGCCTTCAGACTGCTATATCCTGAACCCGCATCATCAATGGCAATCCGAAAGCCCTGTGAGCGATAATTCGAAAGAATACGTTCGAATTCTACATAGTCCTGGACTGCCTGTTTTTCGGTTAGCTCGAAGACCACTTGCTCGGGGGATAGACCATAACTTTTCAATAGATTGATTGTTTCTCCACTGCGGTAAGTGGTATCGGCTAAAACCTGAGGATGTATATTTAAAAAAACGACGGTATTGTCAGGATATCGCTCTGTAGTTAAAGACGCTCTGAATCTTTCAATCGAAATCTCACGACAGAAGCGTTCAAACGTAAACACCTGATCCGTATGACCAATGAATTGATAAAAAGATTCTGCATTTGGAAAAAGATCAGATACGGGAGGACGGTTTAATATCTCGTATCCAAGACACCTCCCATTCTGCAGATTCAAGATTGGCTGAAAATATGTAGTAAGCATTCTATTACGCATTATTTTTTGCAGTCCGGTGAATTGTCTGTAACTAAGCATGGATTGTTGAAATGATTTATTTGCATATCTCAAAGAATTGTATAGTTCATTCATGTATGTACAGAAAAAAGTCGTTCTCTTCATATAATTCATCCTTTATACCTATAATGTGGATCTTGTCAGTGGTCACATCGTACCACTTTCTTCCTGATAAAGCGTTAACTACAAGTAAAAGTTTGTAAAAAATTTCATCATTCCAAATATATATCTGAATTAAAATAACTTTTATTTGTCATCCCTTAATGATACAATTTGTATCAAAATAAAGAATGGAAGGATTTGATCATTTGAAAAAAGAACTGGTCCCAGAAGTTATATGGCTTAGGTGCATTGCTTGCGTTGCTATTGTTGCCATCCATTGCATCAATTTGACTTTCACAAATTATGAAGGATCTCTTGCTAGTCAGACAGTCACCTTATTAGAAGTCATAAAACTTGGACTTTTGTTTGGTACACCAGCTTTTGTTTTTATCTCAGAATTTCTCTTAGCAAAATCTTACTCTACTTATATACCTGATAAATTCTTGTGGAAGCGTGTCCGCTACATCTTGATTCCCTACTTTACGATGGCTGTAGTCTATGCATTCTATAGTTTGATTAGATCAGATAAGCTAACACCATATGCTTTAGTAGTTAAAATTCTTAGAAACATTGTTGTAGCAGATTATATTGCGTACTTTATTATTGTTATATTTCAATTTTATATCTTGCACATAATTTTCACTAAATACTTCCAATCCCTATCACCCAAGCTTTTCATCCCCCTATGTCTAGCGATTAATTTACTCTATCTTGGTTTTTTCAACTTTGTCCCACCTTTTCAAATTATTCCTGGAGCGGAGTACATATGGACGCGTCTATATTGGGTAGCTTTCCCAGGTTGGTTATTTTATTTTTCAGTAGCATATCAATGCGGCAAAAATTATACTGCTTTTAAAGAATTTCTTAATCTAAATATAAAATGGATTATATTAATCCCTATATTTACTTTCCTTGCTATAGCATTTTTAAAATTTACAATGATACTTCCCGAAACCAATTCAAAAAGAATAGACATCTTGTTTTATGCATTAAGTATGATCTTTGTTATTTTTTATTTTGCTTCAAAAACTAAACGAATTCCATGGGTCATTGATCAAATAAGCAGATATTCATTTGGTATTTACCTGTTACACTTGATGTTTGTGCAAACCATCAGCAAATTGTTTTATGAACTACATCCTTTTATCAACCTCCCCTTAACTTTTATAGTAAGTATTAGTTTGTCCATCATTTTCACGTACCTACTTCACAAGTTAAAAATCGGGAATTATTTCGTGGGTAAGATCGGAATCAGTTTTACAAGGACAAACAAAGCAAATAAACAAAATGATTCTTGGGTTGAAACAGAAATAAAGGTGTAAAAGAAGAAGACGTAATCAGGTTGGATTAGTTTCCATTCGGATATATAAATACTGGGATCACAGGGTAAAGAGTACACAAAGAAATCGTGGCTCCCATGATCCAATTGATTATCACAGGGCTTTGTCGTACGGCAGCCACTCAGCTCCAAGTTTAACGATTCCTAATAAATCAATTTGCAAATATTGATAAGATAAAAACACGCATGCCTCTGAGAAGACATGCGTGTTTTTTATTTGCTCAATTCTGACCCATAGTTGTACTAATTCCCATAACAGCTAGAAGAACTATAGTTTCGAAAAATTATTCTATTGTGTCAGGAAGCCTTCACTTCTATTCCTGATCCTTTCAGGACACCTTATGCTCAATTCTCAACTTGTCAGCAACCATCGCAATGAACTCGGAGTTCGTCGGTTTCGACTTGCTGATATTGATCGTATAGCCAAACAAGTGGCTGATGCTGTCGATGTTGCCACGTGTCCAAGCCACTTCAATGGCATGACGGATGGCACGTTCGACGCGAGAAGGCGTTGTTTTGAACTTTTCGGCAATCGCTGGATACAGGGTTTTCGTGATAGCACCCAAAATTTCGATATTGTTATACACCATAGTGATGGCTTCGCGTAAATATTGATATCCTTTAATATGCGCAGGAACGCCGATTTCATGTATGATGGACGTAATGCTTGCATCCAAATTTTTGTGTTTACCCATCGGTACCACGTTGGACTTGTTCATAAACATCGATGAACCGCCGCCACCACCTGTGGAGATCGTAGTTTGCGTGCCAACCAGTTGACGTACACGATTCGCGAGCACTTCCATGTCAAACGGTTTCAGGATGTAATAAGAAGCTCCGAGTTGCACGGCACGCTGCGTGATATTCTCTTGTCCGAAAGCCGTAAGCATAATGACTTTGGGCTGTGGAGACAGATTCAGGTTGCGCAGACGCTCCAATACACCCAGTCCATCCAGATGAGGCATAATAATATCCAGAATGAGTACATCCGGTACATCGCGAGTCTGCTCCAGCAACTGCAGCACTTCTTCTCCATTGTAAGCAATTCCGGTTACTTCCATATCTTCCTGTTCGGATATATATTCAGCAAGCAAATTCGTAAATTCACGATTATCATCGGCTAGCAGTACCTCAATTTTTTGCAAAACGGTATCCTCCTTTAATTTAAACATCGTTTCGTACATTTCCTTACAGGTTAAATTTTCGACACAGGGGAGGAAATTCCTTCTGTCGAAAATTATTTTTCTTTATTTTTTTTTCGCGTTGCTATATAATAAATAATTTATTTCATTATACGATATTATATGTTTCCATTCGACAAAAAAACCTTAAGGAGGTTAACCAACCTTAAGGTTTTTTTCATTATCCTTCTTCAGCATAACTCCTGCATCCTGTAACATCCACTCAATGAAGCAGCCATAACCTGATTTCGGATCATTGACGAACACATGGGTCACGGCACCAATCAGTTTTCCATTTTGTACAATGGGGCTACCACTCATGCCTTGTACAATGCCTCCGGTCTTATCGAGCAGCTTCGGATCTGTGATTCGAAGCACCAAACCTTTGGTGGCAGGTTCGGATTGGTCAGCTACGTGAACAATATCAATTGAAAAACGTTCTACTTGCTGGCCCTCAACGACTGTGAGAATTTCCGCAGGACCTTCTTTGACTTCATGGGAAAAAGCAACGGGAATGCCTTTTGAATACAAGCTATGTTCAGGATTACCGGACATTTTACCAAAGATACCAAAAGCCGTATTACGTTCAATATTGCCCAAAATTTTGCTTTCTTTTAGAAAATGAGCTCGTTTTTCCCCAGGATCACCGGATTCACTCTTGGAGATCGACGTTACATTGGACTGAACAATCTGACCGCTACCGACAACGATGGAGGTCTGCGTGTTCATATCCGTGATGACATGTCCCAGAGCGCCATATACGCCCTGATCCGGAGCGTAGAATGTTAATGTTCCTACACCTGCAGCGGAGTCACGAATGTACAATCCAAGCCTCCAGGCTTTGTCTTCCGCATCATAAGCCGGTGTCAAACGCGTTTTAACCGTTTCTTTGCCGCGTTTCAATACAACATCAATCCCTTTTTTGCTCTTGCCTGCAAGCTCAACAGCTTCAGCTACCCCAGATACACCATCAAGACGTTTACCGTCCATATGAGTAATCAGGTCCCCGAGCTTAATCCCTGCTGATTCTCCAGGGGATACACGTTCATCTTGTCCAGAACGGACCAGATGGTGCCCCACGACCAGAATGCCTGCAGATTTTACTTTGACGCCAATGGTTTGTCCCCCGGGGACTACACGCAAATCCGGAATCACGTTTACGTTAACCGTTTTTACCGGAATTTTGCCCCACAACTTCAACGTTAATTTGGCATGTCCCGTTTGTTGGGGATGAAGATGTAAAGGTTGTTGCTTCGTTACATGGACCGCAGTTTCCTTTCCATCAAAACCAATGATGTCAGGACGGTCCACAACAGCGCTTGAAGCAGCCGGTACAGCGAGATGAACGTCAGCCTGCCTGCCTGCAAATACCTGAAGTTCATCAGGCAATGAAGCATAACTTTGCACAGGCTGAATGGCCTGGCTGATCACACATAGAAAGAAGGCAAATAAAAGACCTAGCAATTTCTTCCTGAGGGGGGAATTCAATGGCTGTCACACTCCCTTTGCTTCTTTCGCTTGACGAAAGGTGGTCGCCAATTGCGTACCTATAAGATAACCTCGCCCCCAGGCTTTTATTACTGTCAATCATTACGCCAGCCGCTCGTTTCACCCTTTTTTGGCTTCCGCCAAATTCAGCATTTCCTGTGCATGATGCAGCGTTTTTTCAGTAATTTCCACACCGCCGAGCATACGTGCCAATTCCTTCACTCTGCCTTCGTCTGACAGCGATTCTACTTGTGTCATCGTGCGTCCGTCATACACATGCTTTTCGATGAGATACTGATGATCCGCCATACAAGCGACCTGTGGCAAGTGAGTAATAGAGAAAACCTGGCAAGTGGAGGACAGACGGTATAATTTCTCCGCAATGGATTGTGCTGCTCTTCCGCTCACACCCGTATCCACTTCGTCAAAGATCAACACCGGAATCCGGTCATGACGTGCGAAAATACTCTTCATCGCCAGCATCATTCGGGACAACTCACCACCGGAAGCTATCTTGCCGAGCGGACGTAAAGGCTCACCTGGATTCGGAGAAATCAGGAATTCCGCATTATCTGCACCCTGACGCGTAAGACGAATGCGACGCCCATTCCATTCAATCCCTTTTGCATCTTCAAAAGGCGTAATCTGAACTCGTAACGTCGTTCTCTCCATTTGCAAATCCTTAAGTTCACTTTCCACCTGCGCTGCAAGTTCCTCGGCACATTGTTTACGAACCCGGCTGAGTTCCTCCGCAGACTCCATGACTAATTTGAGCAATTTGTCACGTTCATTACGCAGCTTCTCCAGACGTTCATCCTTGTTCTCCAACTGGTCCGTTTCATGGCTAATTTGTTCATAATAATTCAAAATAAGTTCCACACTGTCGCCGTATTTCCGTCTGAGGCCAGAAATCAGATTCAGTCGCTGTTCCACTTCTTCCAATCTACCCGGGTTAAATTCGATCTTCTCCCGATAATCACGCAACTGAAACGTCGCGTCTTCCAGCTGATAAAATGCAGACTGGAGCTGTTCAACTATAGGCTGCAAGCCTTTGCTGTCGTATCCTGATATGTCTTCAATTCGTGACAAAGCGATACTTACAGCTTCTAACCCACGTTGACCGCTAAGCAGATCATATGCGCCAGCAACACTGTCCATCATTTTCTCACTATGGGATAGTTTGACCCGTTCTTCTCCGAGTAATTCATCTTCACCCTGTGTTAGAGAAGCAGCTGCAATCTCTTCAAGTTGAAACCGGTACATGTCCAGCAATTGATACGCACGTTGACTGGACTCCTGAAGAGCACGCAGTTCTTTTTCCGCCGTAATAAATTTACTGTAGCGTTCCTGATATTCCGTTTTGACTGGACCGATGATTGCTGCCCCGTATGTATCCAGAAGCCCGAGATGGCTTTCTGCGCGCAACAAACTTTGATGTTCATGCTGGCCGTGAATATTAATTAATTTTTCTCCGACTTCACGGAGCATCGTCAAATTGACCAATTGGCCATTAATACGAGATGTACTTTTACCTTGAGTATTCAGTTCACGGCGAATCACCAGATGCTCCTCAGGCTCACAATGGATGCCAAGCTTCTCCAGCGTTTCCCATACCGGATGGCTTGGCTCCATTTCAAACAGAGCCTCCATCTCGGCCTTCTCACAACCATAACGGATCAGATCGGCAGAGCTTCGTCCACCGGCAATCAGACCCAAGGCATCAATAATGATCGATTTACCCGCTCCCGTTTCACCAGACAAGACATGGAATCCCGGGTGGAAAACAACATCAACTTCTTCTACAACAGCCAGATTACGAATCGATAATGTAACTAACATCTGCAAAAACACCTCCGGATGACTCACTCAGAAATTATGTTTTTGAATCATTATATTTCAGGAAATATAACCCATAATCCGCTCGATTACGGTCACGCTGTTACTTTCCGTCCGGCAGATGATCAGTATGGTATCATCTCCACAGATGGTGCCCATCACTTCCGTCCATTCAATATTATCGAGCAAGGCAGCAATGGAGTTAGCTGTGCCTGGCAAACACTTCATTACGACCAGGTTGTTTGTATGATCGATGTGTAAGAAGTTATCTACAAGGGCACGTTTCAGTTTCTGAATCGGATTATATCGTTGGTCTGTAGGTAGCGAATACTTATATCGTCCATCATCCATCGGGATCTTGATTAAAAGAAGCTCCTTAATATCCCGTGATACAGTGGCTTGAGTTACCTGAAATCCGGATTTACGCAAAGCTTCAACCAGATCATCCTGGGTTTCAATTTCGTTCTGACTAATGATTTCACGTATCTTAATGTGTCGTTGTCCTTTCATACATGCCTCCAGTTAAAAGTTCAATGTATTACAAAAAACGGCTAATTCTAATTTCCTTAAAGTTTGCCATCCAGCAATTCCTCATTCGTTATATAAATAACTTTCAGGTGTCATAAGTACCCTTAGTCCAGATCATCTCCATCGTACACGTCTTCCTGATAGTCCATGAGCCTGATGACCTTGATATCTGATTCCTCCATGTCCACATACAGCAGCCCTTCACAGCCGGGATATAACAATAAATAATACAGGAAGCGATCTCGCAGGGAGGGCCCAGTAAGTTCAAGAGGTTGCCTGCGACGGGACGTCTTCACCAGATATCTCTCATCATCACGCTCGGCTACATAATCAATGAACAGCCTGCTGTAATAAACGGATTCATTCGCTTCAAAGGCTAAAGGAATTTTCATTTTACCTCCGATGACTTCATATCCTTCCGCTTCAAGCAGATCCACTGCCGGTGAATCCTGAATTTCTAAATTCAGCTGCATACCCGACAAGCTTACCGGAATCGGACGATTAACCCAATTACGAAAGCCAAAGAAAAGCCATATAATCAAGCAGACAGCAAGTACACCAATAACAATTGTGTCATATTGCCCATCCATCATCGCTCACCTCGAAGACATATTCGAGATTCGACATCCGATTTCCTTTAGAATGTCACCTTTCCAGCGAAAAGAAACCCATCCTATGATGAGTTTCCTGTAAAAGTATGGGCCGCTTCCATTGCAACTTGATCTGCAAGTGCATCAAGTGAAGCCTGAACGTTCTCTTGTTGTGTTGCCTCTGGTTCTTCTAGACGCCAGTGAGCGAGAAATTCGATATTGCCTTCTCCGCCAGTAATCGGCGAAAATGTTAAACCTTTCAGCTTTAATCCAAGTTCATTGGCGAAACGAAGCATCGTCTGTAAAACGTCCTTGTGAACCTTAGTATCACGAACAACGCCAGACTTGCCGACTTTCTCACGACCTGCTTCGAACTGGGGTTTAATTAACGCTACAATGTCTGCCGGTTGCTTCAGAAGTGCCAGCAACGGCGGCAAGATAATTCTCAGCGAAATAAAGGATACGTCGATACTGGCAAAATTCGGCACAGGTCCGTGTAGATCTTCTGGGGTCACATAACGGAAATTGGTTCTTTCCATTACAGTAACCCGTTCATCATTACGGAGTGACCAATCCAGCTGGTTATAACCTACGTCGATGGCATATACATGAGATGCGCCATGTTGCAGGGCACAATCGGTAAATCCACCAGTGGATGAACCGATATCGAGCATTACAAGTCCATTCATATCGAGATCGAAGTGACGGATCGCTTTTTCAAGCTTTAATCCGCCTCTGCCGACATAGGGATGTACTGAACCCTTTACTTTCAGTTCGGCTTCCCGTGGAATCTTCATGCCCGCTTTTTCAATCCGCTCATTGTTGGCATATACCAGTCCAGCCATGATAGCAGCTTTTGCCTTCTCACGACTTTCGTAATATCCCTGCTCAACCAGCAGAACATCAATTCGTTCTTTCGGGAGTGACATGTCTTTCTCCTATCATGTAGTAATCCTAATTAATCAATAATGTGTTCCAGGTTCTCTAATTGTTCCAGTTATGAAGGGAACCGAGTTCTGGACATACCATATGAAGATTGGGCTGCCATGCTGCGCAGCTCCGAGCTCACATTCTCAACCGTGAGTCCCACTTCAGCTCTTTGATCCTCAATACTGCCATGTTCAATGAATCGATCGGGAATGCCCATCAGTTGCACATGAACATCATGCAGCCCTTGTTCAGCGTAAAACTCCAGAACTGCACTGCCCATACTGCCTGCTTGGGATGCTTCTTCAAGCACAATTAACTTCGTGCCTCGAACTGCCAAATCACGCAGCATCTGCTCATCAAGCGGTTTAAGGAAGCGGGCGTTAATTACACCAACCGTAATGCCTTCTCTTTTAACCGTCTCGGCAGCTTCTTCAGCAAGCTGTACCATTGATCCCGAAGCGATGATAGCATAGCCTTCAGCTGGACGAAGCTGTTCCCATGTACCGATTGGAATCGGAATGAGTTCATCGTCAAGAGGCACGCCTACAACATTGTTTCGTGGATAACGATAAGCAATTGGGCCTTCATTATATTCAAGCGCCGTCTTCATCATATGGCGCAGTTCATTCTCATCCTTAGGCATCATCAGAACGATATTTGGAATATGACGCATAAACGCCACATCATACACACCTTGATGCGTTTCACCATCCGGACCGACAAATCCGGCACGGTCAATGGCGAACATGACATTGGCGTTATGACGACAAATATCATGTACAATCTGATCATATGCACGTTGCATAAACGTCGAATAGACGGCAAACACCGGCTTTAACCCTTCCATTGCCAGTGCTGCACACATGGTTGCTGCATGCTGTTCGGCAATACCTACGTCAATCATACGATCAGGGAACTCCTTACTGAAAGGAATGAGGCCCGAACCTGTTGGCATGGCAGGTGTTACCGCTACAATTCGTTTATCCTGCTTGGCAAGATCAATCAACGTTTTACCAAACACTTCCGTATACATCGGTTTGCCTACAGCTTTGAGCACTTGACCTGATTCAATTTTGTACGGAGAAATTCCGTGCCATTTGTGTGAATCTGCCTCAGCCGGCTGATAGCCTTTACCTTTGGTTGTCAGTACATGAACCATTACAGGACCATCCACGTTATCCGCCTGTTTGAACGTTTCAATTAATTTCGGAATGTCGTGTCCATCAATAGGTCCCAAATAGGTGAAGCCCAGCTCTTCGAACAGAACCCCTGGAACCATCATGTATTTGACACTATCTTTAATCCAGCTCGCCGATTTGGCCAAACGATCCCCGATGGCAGGAATTTTTTTGAGCATTCCTTCGACGTCATCCTTGGCTTTCAAATAATGGCGATCCGAACGAATTTTACTCAAATATTTATGCATAGCCCCGACATTCGGAGCAATAGACATTTCATTATCATTGAGGATAACCATCAGCTTTTTCTGTTCATGACCTATGTGATTGAGAGCTTCAAAGGCCATACCACCTGTAAGCGCTCCATCCCCGATCATCGCGATTACCTGATTGTCTTCCCCTTTAAGATCACGGGCAAGCGCCATGCCCATCGCAGCAGATAACGATGTACTGCTGTGGCCCGCTTCCCATACATCATGTTCACTCTCGTTACGTTTAACAAATCCGCACAAGCCATTATGCTGACGCAGTGTATCGAAGCGATCCATCCGCCCCGTTAGCACCTTGTGCACATAAGCCTGATGCCCTACATCGAAAATCATTTTGTCCACTGGACTGTTATAGCAGTAATGCAGGGCTACCGTGAGCTCAACCACTCCTAAGTTGGGTGCGAGATGGCCCCCTGTAACGGACAGCTTCTCAATCAGAAACTGCCGGATCTCTGCCGACAAAAGAACGAGATCATCCTGAGACATCGACTTTAGATCACTGGGTTGTTTAATTTGTGGAAGCAGCACGAGAATCTCCCCGCTTTCCTAGAATGTTTGATTTGGTGTATTCCATATATTACACAGTTTATTAAATGACATTAAAACATTATAACATAAAAGAACAAGAATCATAATTTACGGCACTATACTCCTGATAACGAGCATTTTCGCCAGCAAGGTTCGTATGATCTTCCTCAATATGTATTCCCAAACCCACTTGGACTAGCCCTTCTTCATGAAGCCCAGAAAAAGCACATTAAATATATTACACGATTCCTAGTGATTTGAAACAGTGACCCTCAACCGAAACTAATGATCTCGACTCATCAGAAAATCAGCAATCTCCATCAATCTGGTAGGGTCAGGTAACGTCGCTCTGCCGAGTGCATCTTTCGCAGATTGCGTAAGGGACTTCACCTCTTGAAGAGATGCATCCATACCAATAAAATAAGGGTATGTGACCTTTTGCTGATTCACATCACTTTGCGTCTTCTTGCCCATTTTCTGCTCGTCACCCGTCAGGTCCAGAATATCGTCCTGAATCTGGAATGCCAGCCCCAAGTCTCTGCCAAATACCCGCAGCGCCTCCAACTGTTCTTCTGTCGCACCACCAATACGAGCGCCAGCAATGAGGGAAAACACAATTAAATCTCCGGTCTTGTGCAGATGAATATATTGCAATTGGGCAAGATCTGTCATGCCTTGCTCGCCTTCCATATCAGCCACTTGTCCGCCAACCATGCCTCTTGCTCCAGCCAGTTCGGACAAATCCTCCACAATGGACAATAATGCGTCTGCTGACACACCACTGCGACGACCTGCCTGAACAATACTATAAAAAGCATGCGTTAACAGTGCATCTCCAGCCAATATAGCTGTCGCTTCACCAAACACTTTGTGATTCGTTAATTTACCCCTACGATAGTCATCATTATCCATAGCAGGCAGGTCATCGTGGATCAACGAATACGTATGAACCATCTCCACGGCGCAGGCTACCGGCAATGCAGCTGTACGCTGTGCACCGAAGGCTTCCGCCGCAGCAACGACCAGAAGTGGACGAAGGCGTTTGCCCCCGGCCATAAGTGAATACTGCATCGCGTCAACCAGTGACTGAGGCACATTCCAGTGAACAGGAAGAGTCTGCTTCAACTCTCCCGTCACTTCAGCTGTAACTTCCTCAAGATACGTTTCAAACGAAGGACGATCACTCATTGACTTCACCGCTTTCGTCGACGGCAGCGCCGAACGGTTTCTTGCGCAGTTCCCCATCCTCTTCTACGATCATCTCGATCTTACGTTCCACTTGTTCCAGCTTCAAACCACAAAGTTGGGAAAGCTTCATTCCGCGCTGAAACAAATCGATGGCCTGTTCCAGTGGAACATCACCATGCTCAAGCTGACCTACGATGTCCTCCAATGCCGCCATTGCCTCTTCAAAATTCAATTCCGGTTCATTCGCCATGGGTATTGTCGTCCTCCTTCATTCCCCAAACCTGACAGTCCAGCTGTCCGTCTGTTAATTTAATCTTTATCGAATCTCCAGGCTGTACATCCTTTATCGATTTGATCAAACGTTGTTCCTGTTCGTCATAGACAAGGCTGTATCCGCGTGACATAACTTTGAGCGGGCTAAGAGCATCCAAATGACGTACAGATGATTTCCATTGCTGCTGCTTCGCTCTCGTAATGGATCGGATTGCAACCTCCAGTTGACGCCGGGCTGATGCATTTTCCCGTCTTGCTGCATTCACCTGTTCACGAGGATTGAATCGCTGCAGCGCTGCACGCAAACGCTCCTGTTTTTCGGTTGTCCATTTTATACGTGTATCTACTGTTCGAAGAAGACGCTGTTGCAGCATATCCAGTCGCTCCGTATGCTGCATTAAGGTACGTCTGGGATGCACAAGCACAGGTGACCGTTGCAATCTGGCCAGTCGCTCCCGATTATGAACAGCACGCTGACGTAAACTGTGCTGCAGCTGACGCTGGCGCTGAGCGATCTGATCAAGCAGCTCAGCTCGATGGGGTACTGCCAGTTCGGCAGCAGCCGTAGGCGTTGCCGCACGCAGATCAGCAGCAAAATCGGCAATAGTAAAATCCGTTTCATGCCCAACAGCTGAAATTACAGGAATGGCCGAACCCACAATCGCTCTTGCCACGATCTCCTCATTGAAAGCCCACAATTCCTCCAGTGATCCGCCGCCTCGTCCAACAATCAGCACATCGGCTTCGCCCATTCGGTTCAGGTTTTTGATGGCCTTCACAATGGATGGAGCCGCACCTTTACCCTGAACAAGTACAGGATACAGAATCACTTGGGCTGAAGGATATCTGCGTTGCAATGTAATCATGATATCCCTTACCGCTGCACCTGTAGGTGAAGTGACCACACCAATCGTATGTGGAAAACGGGGGATCTGCCTTTTTCGAGATGCAGAGAACAGTCCCTCGTCCTCCAGCTTTTTTTTCAACTGCTCATAGGCCAAATACAGACTTCCAATCCCGTCCGGTTGCATGTGTGTTGCGTAGAACTGGTATTGTCCATCCCGCTCATACACCGAAACATTACCACGAGCAATAACCCTTGCACCCTCCTTCGGTACAAAGGGCAATCGTTGATTATGGGAAGCAAACATAATGGACTTAATTCGACTGTCCTTATCCTTCAATGTGAAATACATATGACCGCTAGAGTGATGTGTAAAATTGGAAATCTCTCCGCGCAGCCATACATCCGACAGTACCTGATCCGATTCCAGCTTCATCCGGATGTATCGGTTCAGGTCTTTGATGGAGTAAATCTTTTGATCTGCCACAGATTCGACCTAGGCCAATCCGTGAGCGCGTTTGGCAGCGATCAGTGTATTTTGCATCAACATAGTAATTGTCATTGGACCAACGCCACCAGGAACGGGTGTAATTGGACCAGATACCGTCTTCACGCTTTCGAAATCCACATCCCCTGCCAGTTTGCCGTTATCCAGACGGTTCATCCCAACATCAATTACAACGGCACCCGGTTTGACGAAATCGGCATCCACAAAGTTTGCACGTCCGATAGCGACCACAAGAATGTCTGCCTGACGCGTAATCTCTTTCATGTTAACTGTACGGGAATGACACATCGTTACCGTTGCGTTCTCACGTTGTAGCAGCAAGGATACCGGTTTACCAACAATGTTGCTGCGCCCGATAACTACAGCATGTTTGCCCGACATTTCGAGACCTGTACGCTTGATTAGCTCAATTACGCCCGCAGGGGTGCATGGCAACAGACTGTCGTCACCAATGACGAGGTTACCCACATTAACCGGATGGAATCCGTCCACATCCTTGTCCACGGCGATCGCATCGATAACCGCTTTCTCTTCGATATGCTTCGGTAATGGGAGCTGAACCAAAATACCGTTAATGGATTCCTGTTTGTTCAGCTTGTCCACCAGCACGAGCAGATCCTCTTGGGACGTGTTTGCATCCAGACGATGAACTTCAGAATAAAAACCGAGGTCGTGACATGCTTTTTCTTTATTACGCACATATACCTGGGATGCCGGATCTTCCCCGACGAGCACGACAGCCAGACCAGGCACTACCCCCTGTTCGCTAAGCTGTTTCACTTCTGTCGTCATGCTTGCGCGGATCTCTTGGGATACTTCTTTACCGTTAATAATAGATGCTGTCATTGTACTCTCTCCCTTATGTGAACATATAATTAAGTGACTCACAAAATTAAGACAGTTTTGCTTTGATGGTGCTGACGTCCTGAATCATGCGTCCAAGTACGCCGTTAACGAACTTACCGGATTCATCTGTACCAAAATATTTGGACAATTCAATCGCTTCATTGACGGATACTTTTGCCGGAATATCATCACGGAACACCATTTCATACGTTGAAAGTCGCAAAATTTGGCGGTCGACACGCGACAGACGACTAATCTGCCAGCCTTTCAAATAATCGACCAGTAATCCGTCAATCGCTTCTTTATTGTTCCATGCGCCCTGTACCATTTCGGTCACGTAGGTACGCATTACATCTGCATCATGAATAACCACTTCGGTTTCATTGTCTTCAGCGGCTTCATTAATCAGCATATTCACGGCTTCAGCTGCGCCCACTTCATTCATTTCCATCTGATACAAACTTTGTACTGCAATTTCCCTTGCCAAACGTCTTTTCATGTCCTGCCTCCTGCAGCGCTCCTTTTGGAGCGTCATCATGCTTATTTTAAAATATAAAATCTTTGATGGAATCAGAGATCTTATTATATTGTTATCCCTTTTCACAAAAAAACCTGCAATCGTTTCCTCCAAAAAACGGGCAACCTAAACTACAGCTCTATTTTCGGAAGAAACATATTGCAGGGTTCAGGTGGCTCACTTAAAGGGACGCCAGCGATCGCCGAGCCATTGCCCCCATTCCCTCCAGGGAATGAACGAGCCCAGCTTCGAGTCGCTTCGTCTGCCTAACGTATAACCGATGAACACCAAGAGTGCAAAGAACAACATATCCCAAAAACCGATCCATACATAAAGAAATCCAAAAAAGATGCCGCCGACAATTCCGGTAATTCGGCCTCTGTGACTATCCCAAATCTCTCTCCACAGCATCAGTGAAACTCACCTCATTCCACTCGACTCTTGTAGTTAGGCGACTGGGTAACGTTGGCAATATACACGGTGACAAAAGAAACCGGGATACCCGTAATCTCCTGTACATGATCATGTATTGCCTTCTGCAGATCGGCTGACAGCGTCGGGATTGGCGTCTCGCCATCCACTACTGCACGGATCATAATCTCCAGTCCGGATTCAACCACACGAATACGAGCTTTGACATCACGTACTCCCCGGAAACGGGAAGTTGCTTTGAGACAGAGATTTTCAATCGTTTCCATCGAAATCTGCACATCACCATACTCAGTACGCTGATCTACAGATGGCAATGAAGCACGATCACGCCGAACCGAGATGTAGAAAAATCGCAAACTCAGGATAAACAAAATCGCTGCTGCAACAACGGCTGCAATAATGACATTTTGTTCCTGCTGGTAATTCAATTCGTAAGGCAGCACACCACTGATAAGAAGTATGACTGCTGCCGATATTGCTCCAACGCTTATGCTGTATATAAACAACAGAAGCCGATCCAGTATTTTAGCCACGAACTGCACAGCCTCCCTTGCTCACTAACATGGCTTAACCTGCCCTTTGGCAAAAGGATGATCCTCAGGTGCAAGCTTCCGCTTTTTATGAAGACCTGTCCAAGACGGGATAACCCCCGGCAGTGATGCCGGGGGAATCTGTCTTCTTTTATTTTACGCGCTGACTGTTCAGGTCGATTTCTTCCACTTTCTCGGTGCTCTTGAACTGAACGTCATGAATGTGCACATTAACTTCATTCACATTCAATCCTGTCATGTTCTCGATGGAGCGCTTCACGTTCTGTTGAATTTCAGTAGCCACCTGTGGCAGACGGTAACCATATTCAATAATAACGGAAACATCCACTGCAGCTTCACGCTGACCTACTTCAACCTTAACGCCTTTGGAAAGGTTTTTGCGACCAAGCAATTCAGCAAATCCACCAGCGAATCCGCCGCTCATGCCTGCAACACCTTTCACTTCAACTGTAGCCAGTCCAGCGATCACTTCAATAACTTCAGGTGCGATCTGGATTTCACCGATATCCGTTCGTTCAAATTCTGTCGGCAGTGTACTCATAACTGTTCAACACACCTTTCGCGAAATAAGTTTGCGGCCATCCGTCAGGGCGCTGGTGCTCAGGCCAATCTGGCCTTCAGAACCCTTCCGGTCCGGCTTTACCGGAACTCCTGCAACCTTCATCCGCGTATGTTGCGGCGGCTTATCCTCTGCAGGAGACATGCGCTCTTATTATTACATACTATATCATTTGGGCTACATTATGACAAACAAGCCCAATATACCTTTTAAATCTCATTTTCCTCAAGAAATTTGATATCAAAGTCACCGCGAACAAACGTTGGATGCTCCAGCAATTTCTGATGAAAAGGAATCGTTGTGGAGATGCCTTCAATCGCAAATTCAGCCAATGCCCGCTTCATCTTCGCGATGGCCTCTTCCCGGTTTGCTCCCCATACGATCAATTTGGCGATCATAGAGTCGTAATAAGGAGAGATCGTGTACCCCGGATAAGCTGCACTATCTACACGTACACCCGGTCCTCCTGGTGCAAGGTAGAAACCAATTTTGCCTGGTGACGGCATAAAGTTACGGTCCGGATCTTCTGCGTTAATACGGCACTCAATGGACCAGCCATTGATCACAACATCTTCCTGACGGAAAGAAAGTGGATTGCCTTCAGCTACCGAGATCATTTCGCGGATCAGATCCACTCCTGTAACCATCTCTGTTACGGGGTGTTCCACCTGAATACGTGTATTCATTTCCATGAAATAGAATTCACCGTTAGGGCTGAGCAAGAACTCAAGTGTACCTGCTCCCGAGTAATCCACGGCAAGCGCCGCCCGTACTGCGGCTTCTCCCATCAATGTACGCACATCTTCGGAGATGATCGGACAAGGTGCTTCTTCCACCAGCTTTTGACGTCGACGTTGAACAGAACAATCACGCTCGCCCAGATGCACTGCATTTCCATGTTTGTCTGCAATGATCTGAATCTCCACGTGCTTCATACCTGTCAGGAATTTCTCCAGATATACTCCGGCATTGCCGAAAGCTTTTTGTGCTTCCTGCTGGGCAGCTGTAATTTGCTTGATCAGCGCCTCTTCATCTTCAGCAATACGAATCCCTTTACCTCCACCACCAGCAGTAGCTTTGATAATGACAGGATATCCAATATCTCTAGCAATCATAATGGCTTCATTCATATTTTCAACCAAACCGTCGGATCCGGGAATGACAGGTACACCTGCATCCTTCATCGTTTGTTTGGCGACAGCCTTATCACCCATTTTGGTAATGGCTTCCGGAGATGGGCCGATGAACGTAATATTGCAGGAACCACAGATTTCTGCAAAATCAGCGTTCTCTGCCAGGAATCCGTATCCTGGGTGAATCGCATCACATTCCGTCAGTGTAGCTACACTCATCAGGTTTGTGAAGTTTAGATAACTGTCTTTCGAAAGTGTAGGCCCGATACAATACGCTTCGTCTGCAAGACGAACATGCAGGGAGTCTTTATCCGCTTCCGAATAGACTGCTACCGTCGAAATGCCGATTTCGCGACAGGCACGAATAATACGTACCGCAATTTCGCCACGGTTCGCAATCAGTATTTTTTGAAATTTCATTTCGTTATTGTCCTCCTTCGAAGCTCATGCAGCTGCCGTTTATGCGGCTATAACCGTTACTCCGGTTTAACCAGGAACAGGGGTTGTCCATACTCAACCAGCTGTCCGTTCTCAACCAGCACTTCAACGATTTCTCCCTTGATGTCAGCATCAAGCTCGTTCATCAGCTTCATCGCCTCAATGATACATACCGTTGTTTTCTCAACAACTTTATCACCAGCGCTTACAAAAGGACCCGCTTCCGGCGAGGAAGCTCTGTAAAAAGTACCTACCATCGGAGATACAATTTTATGTAAATGACTTGTAGTATCGACTTGCGGAGCAGCCTCAGCTACCACTGCAGCCGGTTGCACCTGTGGTGCAGCAATCATTTGCGGTTGAATAGCAGCTGCCTGAACATACTCGGTTTTACCCGGTTTGCGAATCGACAACCGTGATCCTTCGTTTTCAATTTCCAACTCTTGAACGGAACTTTCATCTACCAGTTTGATCAGCTCTTTGATCTCACTCAATTTAAACATTTCCATTATTCACTCCTTCGGCATCATGCCAGTCTCACTAGGACGGTCATATGGCTTTATGTATTATATCATAATCATTAAAAATGGAAAGAGCCCGAGATCTGATCCAGCTCTCGGGGCTGCTTTTCCATGTTTTAGATTACTGTTCTGTCACGTATTGAACGCTGATTTTATTTTGGGATACAGCCAGTTCTTTCATAACCAGATCCACAATGGAAACCGCCTGTTTTACATCCAGTTTGTCACTTAAAACAACGACTTTATACTTGTCGGCATCCTCTTGAACGATGGCATTGGCAAACTGCTGTGACAGGGTTTCTTCAATGCCATTGATTTTAGCTTCTTTTTCTTCCAGGGTACGAAGCTGCTCCGTTGCTTTGGCATTTTCTTCTGGTGTTTTGCTCAGATCGCCCGCAACGGTCATGAGTTCCTCATACTTGCGATTGTTGCTCTCCTCACGCTGCCACTGGTAGTTCTGGAACTGACTGCTTGCAGACGCGGCCGTATTCTGCTCCTCCATCTCCTTGAGAACGTCCTCATCGGTTTTCGTTGCACTGCCGTCTGTTCCCGCATTTGCATCAGGAGTGGTTGCTGCGCCTTTGTCTGTCCCTTTCTCGCTGCCCTTACCTGCTTCACCTTTTTTCTCTCCCGATTCCGCAGCCGGTGATTTCTCGGTGTCTCCAGCTTCTTTGCCATCTACAACCGCAGGATTATCCACAGATTCAGTTGCCGATTGCTCTCCTTCAGTCCCAGTAACTTCACCGCCGCTCACCACTTCATTCACAACCAGACCTTCTGTCGGATCAAGGATTCCAGCTGCTTCCTTCGCTTCTCCCTGCTTCATACCATCCACCTGCGTGCTGTCAGCTACAGGCGTATTAACCGGACCGGAATCTTCAGTGAACAGGTAATAGGCGGACAAAATGACCATCAGACTCAGCATGGATACAAGCCATACCGTTTGACGTTTGTTATTCATTAGAACTTCCTCCTCGAATTGGCTTCATTCTTATGACAATCAAATCTTGTGATTCATGGTTCCGGACTAATCCTGCTTGCGCGGAACAACCGAAATTCGGTAGGCCGCAACATTCAGTCCTTTTTCCACAGCATCTGTAATCAGGTCCTTCACAACCTTGTTCTCTGCACCTCTGGCAACGACAAGCACGCCCCGGATCTGCGGTTTGAGCTTTTTCGTGACAATCGGTGTCTGATCCCCTGATATTTCATACGTAATAATCTCGCCATCCCGGGTATATTGCGTCATATGTCGCTTGCCCCCGTTTGCATCCGTTTCTTCGGTGAGCTGCTGCGAATCCTTCACATTACGCTGTACAACAAGCTCCTCTGTAGAATCCACGGTAACCATCACATCGACCGTTCCCACACCTACGATATTTTCCAGCACACCCTTGATCTTGTCCTCAAATGCGATCTCTATCGCCTGAAATGGATTCTGATCCGTCGGATCCGTCTGTATGGATGCCATCGATGTTGCCGGATCAGGAGGCTCGCGACCGATATTTTCGGAATCAATTTTTTTGACATTGACGAAGGAGTTGAACAACATGATTCCCACTCCGATCAAACCAAGGATAATAAGCCATCGAAAGGTTTGACTGCGCCGTTGCCCACCTTCTCCTCCGCCAAGCCAGCTTTCCATCTTTTTGAGCCATTGCCTCATCGGATACCCTCCTTCTTACAGCGCCGAGGCGCTTTTCTTTTCTTTCACCTGTACTTTGTTAGCATCAATATCCCACTTCTCTGTCAATAACGTAATTATTTGTACTGCTCGTTCAGATCGGGAGGACGTCTGTCCTTGCTGAGAGTTTGTCTCTGCCTGCTCACCCGACACAGGTGTGGAGTCAGCTTCCTGTCCATTTTGCGGCTCGCCAGTGTTACCGTTACCCATGCTACTTTCACTTTTGCTACCGCTGTTCACCTCGATCTGTACATCCGGCACCTCAATCTGACCAATCTCGATTGGCCCCTGAACTGGTGGAGATTCAGTGGTTTGGGATTCCGGGTCAGAGTCGAATATCGGTGTTGTCGTTGCCGTTGCTTCCTGCTGATCTGTGTTGGGGCTGACTTTCCTCGCTGCTGCCTCACCTGTCATCTCCACCAAAACATACTGGATCACCGGAAGCTCCACCGAGGATGCCAAATCCGTCTCCGGCTTGGTTGTATTCATGGCGAGCCTAACCTCAACGGACTGCACTCGCTCCCCGGTTGTTTCTTCAATTTGCCCTTTCATTACGTTAGCCAGCTCTTTGGCTGTCCATTGTAGCGATTGTTCCTGTTCATTGGATTGCAGCCGCCTCCCTTGAGCCAAAATCTGTTCAAGTGTTGCATTACCATCAGATGGCGAATCCATGGCGGTCATTGCTCGTTTGAGCTCGCCAACCGGATCACTTTTCAAGAGCTTTGTTATGGGCGATAACAGGGTCAGCAGGATAAGAAGGCTCAGCACAAGCTTGACATAGCGTTCCATGGATCGATTGGGCAACAGCATATCCACGAAAGTCGCCAGCAGAACGATCATGATCAATTCCCGGAGCCAGCTGCTCAGCCACCCCATCCTTCCAGCCCCTTTCTCTCAAGCATCCCTCATCTCATCATGACGGTCAGATTTCCTGCGGTTAGCAGGATCGTGATTGCCAGAAAAAACATCAGTCCGACAGCTGCCAGTGCCGCAAATACGTAAAGCATGCTTTTACCTATCGCCTGCAGACATCCTACAATCGGCGTATCCCCCAGCGGTTGCATGATCGCACCAGTTATGTTGTAGATCAGGGCTAACGTCAGAATTTTAAGTGCAGGAAACGCGCATAGAAACAAGATGATGATGACACCCGTTAGTCCGATTGCATTTTTCACCAACAGTGATGCTGTGATCACCGTGTCCGTTGCATCCGCAAACGTTCTGCCAACAATGGGGACAAAGTTGCCTGCGATGTACTTCGCCGCTTTCAAACTGACACCATCTGCCACAGAGCCCGATGCCCCCTGCACCGAAATTACGCCGAGAAACATCGTAAGCAGTATACCGAGCAGAGCTACACTAATGTTCCGTAAGAGATCAGCTAGCTGTGTAAGCTTGTACTTGTCGGACAAGGAACTGACGAGATGTAATACCGCTGAGAAAAAGAGTAGCGGGAACACCAGCATGTGGATCAATGTACCGACCAGATGAATCATGAAAATGATGAGCGGATGGGTCACAGAAACGGTAATGACATTTCCCATGGAAGCCAGCAGTGTAAACAACAGGGGCACCATGGCCATCATAAAGTTGATCATGCTGGCAATGGCATCCTTGGCGTATCCAATCGCCACACTGAAGCTGTTTATGGCGATGATGATAATGACCATGTAACAGATGGAGTAAGCGATTTTGCTAATATTGTTTTTCTCAAAAGCGGTCTGCAATGTCTCCAGAATCATGCTCAGCACACTCAGCATCACAATCGTGACCAGAAGCTTGCCGTTATATAAAATTTCATGCAGCATGAAGGTTCCAATCGCTATAAACACCGACTTCAGGCTGAACCCTTCATTGCCGGGCATTAACATATCCATAAAGGAAGGCGTTTTTCCTTCCGGGAAAAAACCGCCATATTGTTGCATGAGTTGGTCCCAATATTTTTCCACCTGATCCTTGGGAAGCTGGTCAGCCTGTTGCTGCATCCACTCTCCTGAGGGAGAACCAGCGAATACCTGTCCCATGATCGCAAACAGAAAACACAGCGTCAGCACGAAGGTAAGGCGCCACTGCGGCTTGTGATGCATCATTTTCATATGAAGTCCGCACGCCTCCCTCTACACCGGCATCAGCTTCATGACGGTTTCGATAATAATGCTGATGATCGGTATCGCGAGTACAAGGATCAGCACCTTGCCAGCAAGTTCAATTTTGGAAGCAATGCTCTCCTGGCCTGCATCCCTGACAATCTGTGCTCCGAATTCAGCAATGTACGCTATGCCTATAATTTTCAGTACGGTTTTCAGATAAATGCTCTCCATACCTGAATTCTCGGCAAGCCGTTTCAACACTTCGATCACCGCGCCAATCTTGCCAATCAGCAGCATGAAGATTACGATACCGGTAGCAGCAGCAATCAGAAAAGCGAACATGGGCTTCTGTTCTTTGATAACTAGAATAAGCACCGTTGCGATGAGCGCCAGACCTACAACTTGGATAATTTCCACAGGTCACCACCATCCCGGCTTCATGACCGTTTTCATTGAAAGAGAAATATCGATTTGATCTCTTGCAGCAGGCTGTCCAGCATACGGACCACCATGAACAATACAACGACAAATCCGATCACGGTCACCCAGTGAGCCATATCTTCCTTTCCCATTTGTTTCAGCACCGTATGAATCATTGCAATGATGATTCCGATGCCCGCAATTTGAAAGATTGCGTTCACTTCTAAATTCATGACCTTGGCACCTCACTATCCCGGCTATTTCAGAAGATCAGAATGACGATTAACGCTCCGACAAGCATCCCGAGACTGCGGCACATTCGTTCATATTTCATTTGATCGGCTTGGGCGCGGGATTCCTCATGCATTAGTTGCTGAATGGCTAACGAGATGTGCTTGGTCTGATCCTGACGATCGCTGGTGCCAAGGCTGAAGCTCAATTGCAGCATGACTTCCCGCTCGTCCGCCTTCATGGCTGATCTTCCCCACGCCTCTTCTATACCAGACTGAAGACTCTCACGAGCAGTATGTCCATGAGGTGGTTCCATCTGCTTGGCTGCGTGGAGGAACAGCGTCCGAACAGGCTCTTTTGTCTGGGCCCCCATTTTCCCCATCGCATCAGGCAACGGGGTCAGCCCGTAGTTAATCTCTGTCATCAACCGCTGGAGAGCGGCGATTAATTCTCGCAGTTGTCGTGGCCTCAAGGCATACTGCCTTGCCTTGTAGAATCCGGCGAGGGTACTGGCTAGCAGAATGATGACGGCACCGAGCATGTTAAGCAAATGCCTCACCTCCCACTTCTGCCTGCTGAAGACCCCGCATTTTGCCATCGGCCAATCGAAAGGTCATCCCCCGGCTCGTCCGTTGCAGCTGTACATAACGCTGGAACATCTGCTCGACGATCAGGGTTCTCAGTGCAGGTCTGGAAGAAAGCTCTGCCAGATCACGACCATGCGCAGTAGCGATGACCGATACGCCTGCATGGAGTGCTTCCATCACCGCCTCCGCATCTTCCGGTCGGCCTATCTCGTCCACGATCAGAACATCGGGAGACATGGAGCGAAGCATCATCATCATGCCCTCAGCCTTTGGACAACCGTCCATAACATCGGTGCGAGGTCCCACATCAAATCCAGGGACGCCCTTGTAGCTTCCAGCGATTTCGGACCGCTCATCAACGATGCCAACCTTTAGACGCGGACGTATGCCCTGAACAAGTTCATTGACACCCGTAAGTTTGGTTCCACTGCTAATCTGTCTTGCCAGATCCCGCAGTAATGTGGTCTTGCCTTGCTGCGGAGGTGAAAGAATTAAGGTGTGCATGACCTGTCCACTTTTCATGTCCAGCAGATAAGGTAGAACCCGATCAGCGACTCCGTGAATTTCTCGGGCCACCCTGACATTGAATCCATTGATGTCGCGCAAGTATTCGACGCGGCCTCCACTTAGCACTGTCCGGCCAGCCAGTCCGATTCGATGACCGCCAGGAATGGTGATGAACCCTTTACGCAGCTCCTCTTCCAATGTATAAAGCGAATGATTGCTGATCAGATCCAGCAGCCTGTGTGTTACCTCTTTTAAGGGAATATAGGCTTCATCAGGCTTCGAAGTCGGACTGCCCTGGGGTGTGAGGAAGTGATAGGTATCTCCTGCATTGATTTCCAGTGGTCTTCCTTCACGGATACGTACTTCCTCCACTTTATCTAATAAAGCGGGCGGCATTCTTCCCAGAATGGTTCGAATCGGTTCCGGAAAGAGATCCTTCCAGTTCACCATCATGAATAGGCCCCTCCAACCTTGAATTCGGTTTTATTGCGTTCCTGGTGCTTGTTCATATCTCAAGTTTATGTGTGTACATTGATTTTATGACGCTGAAATCTATCATTTTCTTCAAAATAGGGAAGAGAGTTAAAAATCATAGATCAGCCTACTTTTCTTGTTCTAGGCACCCGTCTAGATCCAAGTGCATATAGTGCTTGCAGACAGGTGATATTCATTCCGGGATAAAAAAAAGGACAGAACCACCTATCCCCAAATACAGAAAGGAGTTGTGGGGAGTGCGAGTCGATGTGGTAGGTAATGTGAATGAAGTTCGAAGAATGGATATTGCAGGACGATGTGTGGTTGTAATCGATGTGTTGCGAACGACCAGTACCATTGTTACGGCACTGGCATACGATGCAGCGGACGTCATTGCTGTAGAAACTGTTCCTCAAGCAAAACAATTGAACATGCAGGATGCCATTCGTGGTGGGGAGCGTTTTGATAAAAAAATTACAGGGTTTGAGGTGGGCAATTCCCCTTATGAATATATGACTCCGAATATTGCGGGTAAAACCATTATTCTGACTACGACAGATGGTACACGTGCCCTGATCAAGGCATCCAAGGCTAAACATGTGTTTGCAGGCTCATTTCTCAATGTGAAAGCTGTGGCGGCTGTTCTGTGCGAGCTGCGCCGGGATATCTTATTGTTATGCGCCGGGGATCAGGATGAGTTTGCACTGGAAGATGGTTTATGTGCAGGCAGCATTATCGAGGAATTGTACCGACAGTCCCCTTTCCCAATCATGCTGAACGATTTGGGCCTGGCGCTCCATCAGGCTGCCACTCATGCCGAGGACAAATTACCCGATCTGGTTAGAGTATCGGCTGGTGGCCGAAGGCTGGAAAGGCTAGGGAGGATACATGACGTAACGTATTGCACCCAATTGAACTTGCTGGACTGTGTTCCAGAGATGAGTGAAGGGAACCGGATGCAACCATTCAGAGGAATACGTAGGGAGCGGTTGTTTAAATTGCTGTGAACAATCTAAAAAGGTGTACTGCGATCCCGAATGGGAATACACAGTACACCTTTGGTGTGTTTTTACAACTGTATCGTTTTTTATCTGCGAACTTGCGGTCCGCCAATTACGGCTTGCTCAGCTGTATCCAGATCATACGCCGTATGCAGTGCCTTGATTACGTCATGAAGCTTCTCTCCATCAATAACACAGGATACCTTGATTTCGGAAGTGCTGACCATCTTGATGCTCACGCCTTCGCCTGAGATGACTTTGAACATCTTCGCAGCAACGCCCGGATGGCTAACCATGCCTGCGCCAACGATGGAGACTTTCACCAGGTTTTCTTCAGAAGTAACTTCACGGTAAGGCAGGCGGCTATGAAGGGCTTCAATGACACGCAGTGCGTTCTCCCGGTCAGATAGCGCAACAGAGAACGAAAAGTCTGCTTTGCCGTCCATCACACCACTCTGAACGATAATGTCGACATCCAGCTGTTCCGATGCAAGGGCACCAAATACTTCAGCCAGAACCCCCGGTACGTCTGGTACACCCAGAATACTGATGCGAGCCACATTTTTGTCATAGGCAATCCCACTAACTACCACGCCTTGTTCCATTGTTGCTTCCTCCTTCACAACCGTTCCTTCATTATGGTTAAAGCTGGATCTTACAATCAAAGGCACACCGGAATGCTTCGCGTATTCAACTGCACGCGGATGCAATACCGCTGCTCCCAGATTGGCCAGTTCCAGCATCTCGTCGTACGAAATTTCCTTAAGCTTGCGTGCAACCTTCACGATACGTGGATCGGTGGAATAGATACCATCTACATCCGTGTAAATCTCGCAAGCGTCCGCCTTAATGGCTGCTGCCAAGGCTACTGCCGTTGTATCCGATCCGCCGCGGCCAAGCGTCGTAATCTCGCCGTTTTCCGTCATTCCCTGGAAACCTGCAACGATTACAATGTTGCCTTCAGCCAGCGCCTCATTCACCCGTTCCGGATGAATATCGTTAATCCGCGCTTTGCCGTGTACCGGCTCAGTCCGGAATCCCGCTTGCCAGCCAGTAAATGAAATGGCTTTGCGTCCCAGCGCCTGAATCGCCATGGATAACAATGAAATCGAGATCTGTTCTCCCGTAGTCAAAAGCATATCCATCTCACGTGCAGGCAGTTCACTGTTCAGCTGTTTCGCCTGATCAATCAAATCATCCGTGGTATCCCCCATGGCCGAAACCACGACTACACACTGATGTCCTTCATCCGCTTTTTCTACAACACGTCCGGCTACACGCTTCATGCGCTCTGTATCTCCGACCGAGCTGCCCCCAAATTTCATGACGTACAATGACAACGCAAATCCACTCCCTACCTTGTGCAGTATGCATAATTGATGTCCACCGTCATTATTCTCTCCGAAAAATGACTTTAACCCAGTATATTACGAAAGCGTCTGATAGGCTAATCTTTTTTCGAAAAAAACCCTTTGCCAAAGAAATGGCAAAGGGTTGAATTAACGCTTTATTTAGCTTACACCATGTGAACGTTACGCACGGGAAGAGTATTTACCTTCACGAGTATCGATCAGGAGAACATCGCCTTCGTTGATGAACAATGGCACTTGTACGTTCAAGCCTGTTTCCACTTTTGCGTTTTTAGTAGCGCCTTGTGCCGTGTTACCTTTTACGCTTGGCTCTGTCTCGATAACTTTCAACTCTACGCTTGTAGGCAGGTCGATTCCGAGGATTTCACCTTGGTAGCTAACGATTTTTACGTTCATGTTTTCTTTGAGGAAGTTCAATTCCCATTCCAATTGGTCACTTGTCAGTGTGAACTGATCATAAGTTTCGTTGTCCATGAACGTGTGCTCTGTACCACTAGCATACAAATAGGATACGCCACGGTTTTCGATAATGGCACGTCCAATGGTTTCACCTGCACGGAATGTTTTCTCAACGGTGTTACCGTTGCGCAGGTTTTTCAGCTTCGAACGTACGAAGGCAGCGCCTTTACCTGGTTTAACATGTTGGAAATCAAGTACGGTATAGATATCGTTGTCTACTTGTACGGTCAAGCCTGTTTTAAAATCGTTTACTGAAATCACAAAAAATCCCTCCTGATATGGTTGAAAAGTAGGTGATATAAGACGATGCGTTAATGTAAGTTTGAACAAGTCAAACCGTCATATTACACAGACCACTACGATTGCAGAACAACCTTCCGATCGCTGTTATCCCCAGATTTCTTTTTAACCCTATCCTAATAGGGAGAAATCCGGTGATAAAGGCGAGCGCTGCGCTTCTTCAGGTTTTTTCTGCCCTCTTCGTTATTGTGTAATTCCAAGTTTACTTCATTCAAAAGCATAAATTAAAAATCGTCTTATATCACCGTTGGCTGTAATTTAGCCGATTACGGTGAACTTCTTGTCCGAATTCGTCAAAATGTGAATACCTGTCTCGGTAATCACCACGTCATCCTCGATACGCACGCCGCCAAGGCCGTCAATGTAGATACCCGGTTCAACGGTTACCACCATGCCCGGTTTCAATACATCGTCGCTAAGCTTGGACAAACGAGGAGCCTCATGGACTTCCATACCCAGGCCGTGGCCTGTGCTGTGTCCGAATTGCTCTCCGTATCCGTGCCCTGCAATGATATCACGTGCCAATGCATCTGCTTCCCGTCCGGTCATGCCCGGTTTCAGGTTCGCCAGCGTATGTAACTGGGCTTCCAGTACGATATCGTAAATTTTACGCAGTTCAGGTACAGGTGTGCCTGTTGCGATGGTACGTGTCAGATCTGAACAGTATCCATCCAAAAGCGCACCAAAGTCAAATGTAATTAACTCATTTTGTCCGATGACTTTGCCACTTGCTACACCGTGAGGCAAAGCAGAACGTTCACCTGATGCAACGATGGTATCGAACGAAGAGGAAGTTGCCCCATGTTTGCGCATGAAAAACTCCATCTCCAAATCCACTTCACGTTCAGTCATACCCGGTTTTGCGAATTGCAAAACGTGACTGAATGTTGCATCTGCCAGATCTGCAGCTTTTTGCATTACCGCGATCTCGTCTTCGTCCTTGAACATGCGAAGTTGCTCCACTATACCGGATACAGCCTTCAATTCAATGGACTGAAGCGCTTCAGCGTAAGCTTTATGCGTGCCATAAGTGACGTGATCCTGCTCAAAGCCAACCTGTTTGATGTTCGCCGATGCAAGCAATTCGCGTACGGATTCCAACGGTTTTGGTCCATGTTCCACAACGGTAAATCCTTTGGCTTGCCCGTGCGCCTGTGTCATGTAACGGAAATCGGTAAGCAAATAAGCTTCCTGTTCCGTAATCAGCACATATCCCGATGAGCCTGTAAAGCCCGTCATATAACGACGGTTAATCGGATTTGTAATCAGCATAGCCGTGAGTTCATGTTCCTGCATGGCCTCACGCAACTTATTTACTCGTTTGTTTTCCATCGGTAACCCTTCTTTCTCTCACATTCCCGGGTCCCCGGCTCAGGTTTGTTTGTCCAGATGACGCACGAGAGCCAGCAGCCCCAGTTCGTAGCTTACTTCGCCAAATCCGGCAATCTGCCCGATTGTTTCTGCAGCAATTACTGAATGATGTCTGAACGCTTCGCGTGCATGAATGTTGGATAGATGTACTTCTACTGTAGGAACTTTTACGGCATTGATCGCATCACGCACAGCATAGCTGTAATGGGTTAGCGCTCCGGCATTCAGCATAATTCCGTCTGCATCGCCCATCGCTGCATGAATTCGATCAATGATGTCCCCTTCGTGATTGGATTGATAAAAAGCGATGGAGACGCCAAGCTCCTCCGCCTGTCTGCGAATTTTGTCCTCAATATCCTTCAGACTAAGCGTTCCATAGATGCCGGGTTCACGTACACCAAGCATGTTCAGGTTCGGGCCATTGATTACAACAATCCGTTTCATAGCTGCTCCACCCTTTCTGCAAATAACCATCTGCTATTTTAACACAGCCATTGCCGGATTGAGAAGCTTTTTTGCGGCTATGCTCCCGCTTGCTCTGGCTCACGTTTCCGTTCATCCGTGAACTCCATGGCTACGGTATAGCCGATAAACAGTCCCCACAGCAAAAAGAAGCAAAATTCTGTAATAATCGAATCCCAGGTTAAGCGGTTTAAAGGCTTCACCATATCCAGTTTGGGACCTACCAGGACAAAGATAATAAGCCACCATAGAATCCCGTAACCCATGCCTGGAAGCGGTCCTTTGAGTTTCTTTAACGTGAACGTGTAGATCAAGGATGCTAGCAGAGAAAAGACAATAAAAAACAGCCAGCCGGTCAAATGCCCTGCCGCAGTATAGATAAAATTGTGTTTGAAAAACGGTTCAGCCAAAAATCCTAATGGCACAATCGTAAAATGAAGCAGATAGAAGATCCAATGCAAACCTCCCCAGATAAAACCTGCGAAAAAACCTAGCTCCACTGCAAAAGGGAACGGTTTGGTGAAGTAATGTGCCTGACCTTGCCGCTGGGTAGGACGTCTCCCCCGGTCCTTTTGCTCTCCTTTATCAGCACGCTGATTTTTCTTATGGGATGTGCTTTCACCCGTGTACTCTGTCATCGATATTCTCCTTCACGTCCAGTTTGCAAAACTGCGAATAAATCTCCATTTTCGTCCTAACACTACCGGGTAGTATGTACAAATCAGGACAAAGTTAACAACATCACCCTTGGATCGACTCGTAAACTAGAAATTGCTCTCAAAATTCGATACAATAGGGTTATTAAACTGCCTTCGACCAAGAAGGCCTAGAACAGAATAGGAAGGTGAATAATTTGCCTCAACAATCCAAGCCTGTCAGCTACGGGGGGCAAGCTGTCATTGAGGGCGTAATGTTCGGCGGTAAACATGTCAACGTTACAGCTGTGCGAAGAAAAGACGGCGAAATTACGTATCTGGAAGTTCCCAAGCAAGACAAGTCCTGGGTCATGAAATTGCGGCGGATTCCACTACTGCGCGGGATTGTCAGCATTATAGATTCGAGCGTCAAAGGAAGCAAACACCTCAATTATTCTGCTGACGCATATGCTGATGATGAACTGGAACCTGAAGAAAAAGCAAAACAAAAAGAAAAAGAAGGCTCAGGTTGGAGCCTTAGCATGATTATCGGCGTCACCGCAGTAGCTATCCTTTCGTTCCTCTTTGGTAAAATTGTGCTTACATTGCTGCCGGTTGTTATTGAGAATTTTCTGTTCAAAAATGCATTCGACAATCAATTTTTGCATAATTTACTGGAAGGCGGAATTAAGCTGATTCTGTTGCTTGCCTATCTGTGGCTGATCTCTCAGACACCGATGATTAAACGTCTGTTCCAATACCATGGTGCAGAACATAAAGTCATTAGTGCTCATGAAGCCGGAGAAGAGCTTACACCAGAGAATGTGCAGAAGTATAGCCGTCTTCATTACCGTTGCGGAAGCAGTTTTATTATGCTGACTGTCATTATCGGCATATTTTTGTACTCGCTCTTCACATACGACAACCTCTGGGAACGTATGGGACAGCGGTTACTGTTGTTGCCAGTCGTGCTCGGTATTTCATTCGAATTGTTGAAGATGACCAACTCGGTACGTGACATCCCTGTACTTCGTTATCTCGGATACCCCGGGCTGTGGCTGCAATTGCTGACAACCAAAGAGCCAACGAATGAACAGGTAGAAGTATCCATTGCTTCATTTAACCGTATGCGTGAACTGGATGCCAAACTCGCAAACGTATCCGCCACGTCGGAAGTTCCTGTTGCAACACTTGATCCTGTGAAAGGGTGAATGATATGAACAAGCAGGCAATCATATTTTGGACGTTCATCGCACTCGCTGCTATTGGAATCTTGACTAGGTTGGGAAGTGGAGGTTTATCCCAAATTATCATCCCCCTCGTTGTGTTCGGAGTTGTGTTCCTGCTCTATAAATATCCGCCCCGCCGTTGGGCACGCAAGACATCGTCACCGAAGATCAAACCATCGGCTAAAACCATGGCTAAAGTTAATGCGCAGTCTGGCACTCGAAAAAGTAGCGGTTCTTCCAAAAAACGCAAGGATTATCCTTTCCAAGTGATTCAGGGACAAAAGGGTAAAAGTGATGAGGACGTACCTAAGTATCACTAAAGACGCTAATATCGGCGAAACACACAGAAAAGCAATTCTCCAAACATGCGGAGAATTGCTTTTTCATTTTTATACAGGAGTCAGCGGTGGTGTCTCCGCCTGTTTCTTTCTTAGCTCTCGTTTCTGTTTGTCCAGCTGTTCACCATATATCTTGGGATTCCATCCACTGAAAAATTCAGTACCGGCGGCGACCCCAGATTGATATAAAGCTGTACTGTCCTGCACGGAAAGGTGAAATTCTGTAGGTTTTATTCCAAGGGTAGGAATTTTCACAGTACGGAATCGATTCACCTGTTCGATATATCGCTCATCATGAGCAGTAAGCATCGTTTCAACCAGTGCCTGAAGCATACTTAGAGGCCCTCTGATTCTAGCTGGCTCTCCTTCGGTTTTGCCAACCATTTTAAAACCGACTACAGGGATGATATCTCCTCCACGTTCTGTACGCTCCCCATCAAACAGCCAGAGCGGAAAATTGCTCAGCAATGCGCCATCGACGATGTAAACAAACTGGTCCGCAAAACGTAAACCTTTGGAAAGGATCGGGGATCTGCGAATGGCAACCGGGTCGAAGAAATAGGGGATACTGCAGCTCATGCGTACGGCCTTGGCTACTTCCAGTTTCGAAGGATCAATTCCGAATCGTTTGATATCGTCTGGAAGCACCAAAATGTTGCCGTTAGAAATGTCCGATGCAATGATTAGCAACTTACCTGGAGGCAGATCAGCAAACGTCCGCACCCCCTTTTTTTTCAGCATATCCCGAATCCAACATTCCAGCGCTTCCCCAGAATATAAGCCTTTCTTCAAAAACAGCCTTGCGGCCGGTCCGATCCACTTGGTATCAAACATCGGGGAACGTCGCAGCAACGAAGCAAACGGCGTATTCTCGATAATGCCTCTCATCTCTTCCGCCGAATAGCCTGCGGCCAGCAAAGCAGCTACGATGGAGCCCGATGACGTGCCCGCTACCCGATTGAACTCAACACCGTGATCCTCTGCACCCTTTACAGCGCCAGCAAGCGAAATCCCCTTTACACCGCCACCTTCAAATACTCCATTAATCAACACAATAAAACCCCCGTTCTCCAGGCAGTCCATGCTTCTACTGCCACTGTATGAGAACAGGGGTTGGTCATATTACGTTAAAATGTTTTACAATCCATAATAGGCTTTTAATTTGGCGATCAAGCCGAGCGGATTTTTCGTCAAGTACTGTGAGCTGAAGAAAATATCCCCTTTCACCGTGTCATACTTCTCATTATATATAAGCTGATCAATGATTTCCTGTGAAGTCTGCCACCCGATTTCCGATGTGCCGAGCTTATAAGGCGAGTGACCAATGTACAATTTCACATCGGTATTAGCTACTTCATTTGCCCACCAGTCAACCACCTTGTCATATCGTGCTGCGCTTAGTGTCATGCTCCAGTACACTTGGGGTGCAACATAGTCAATCCACTCCTGCTTGATCCATGTCCGCACATCCGCATTCATGCTGTCATAAGCGGTTACTCCCGCCTGTGTATCAGAACCTGTCATATCAACCGATTTGTTACGCCATACACCAAATGGGCTAATGCCATATTGAACGCCAGCTTTCACCTTGTGGATGCTCTCTCCCAGCTGCTTGACGAATTGATTGATGTTGTCCCGGCGCCATTCTGCACGGTCACTCGTATTCAAGGTGTTGTATGCTTTGAAAGCTGCATCATCATTAAACGTTACATTGGAAGGATAGAAATAATCATCCAAATGTACACCATCAACATCATACTGATTAACCACTTCCATGATGGAATCAATAATATGCTGTCTCGCTTCCGGAATGCCTGGATTAATATACAGTTTGCCTGATGCGTTAACAATCCAGTCCGGGTGAAGCTTGGATACATGATTGGCTGCAAGCCCGGTTGTTGTTGCCGAATTGGTAGCCCTGAACGGGTTGAACCAGGCATGGAACTCAAGACCACGTTTGTGTGCTTCCTCGATCATAAATGCAAGTGGATCATACCCGGGATCTTTCCCCTGTGTACCTGTCAGCACACTATTCCACGGTACAAGACCTGATGGGTAGATCGCATCCCCATTCGCTCGCACTTGAACAAATACGGCATTGATTCCCATATCCTTCAACGTATCAAGCTGCTGAATGAACTCCAGCTTTTGTTTCTCCACATTTCCTTTGGCACTAGATGAAGGCCAGTCGCCGTTTACCGTCGAAATCCAGGCTCCTCGCATCTCATCCGTATTTGGCGTTGTTCCCGTCCCTCCAGGCTCTGCTGGTGTCACTGGAGTAGGATTAGGGGCATTACCTGTGATCAGATTAATCGTCTGCTCAGACTGGTTCCAGGTTACCTGAATTCCCAAGTTCTCACTGACGAATCGAATCGGTACCATGACACGACCTTGCTTCAGTTCGACCGATGCATCAAGATCAACCACGGTGCTATCCACCGCTGCCTGCTGGCGTCCACTTGTCATCGTAATGACGGAATCGGATTTCTTGATCGTAACCGTGCGGGTAGCCTGTGACCAAAGTACAGATGCACCCAGTCCTTCGCTAATGACACGCAGGGGGACCATCGTTACATTTACTTTGGGCAAAATGTAAGGTGAAACATCCGACTCCAAACGCTGACCATCCAAATAAATAACAATTTCCTTTTGACTAGCTGCCTGTGCCGTCAGTCCTGATGTTTGTAAACCCAGAACAAAAATGAGCAGCAGGATCAATCCTTTACGAAGCTTCATCAGTGCAATCCTCCAAAATAATTATAAATTCGCGGCAAATTCTGCTAGTTTAATAGACGCTCCTAATGATTATTAAGTTGCGATTAATCGCCAAATTTTGGTCAAAAAAAGCAAAAGGACGCTACCTGCCGTTTTAGCGACAGGTGCATCCTCTGATTTTGAATGGATATGCATTGCAATTTTTCAGGTGAGTCCTGGTTTTTAAAGGTTAGGATTCTGTATTGCTCATAACTTCCTGAATACTTTTAAGATCACGCAGTCGATTCTCATCCTGGCGGAAATATTCAACCAAAGATTCGATGCAGGTAATGGAATCCCAGCTCAGATGGTGTTCAATTCCTTCAACATCCTGGTATATATTTTCCTCCTGGACACCAATCGTCGTCAAAAATTGTTCAAGCAGATGATGGCGCTCCATCAGTCGTTTGCCCATCTTTTTGCCTTTTGGCGTAAGTACCAGCCCGCGGTACTTCTCATAGATCAGGTACTCGTCTTTGTCCAGCTTTTGGATCATCTTCGTCACCGATGAAGGATGTACTTCCAAACCTTCAGCTATATCAGACACACGAGCATAGCCCTTTTCATCAATTAATTTGTATATACGCTCCAAATAATCTTCCATACTGGGCGTTGGCATCTGCTTCCCTCTCTTCTCTCTGACCGACAATATTCTTGCCTGGTCCCTATCTTATAATGATACATGTTATCAATACGCATTGGCAAGTCCTGCACAATTCATTCACTATTTCCTGTCCATTAACCCCTTCTCAGGGCTAAAATCCTTTACTGTTACGAAAGTATTGGCAAGGGTGACTTATCCCGAAACGAGGCAAACTAAGGAACGTTCCGTATGAAAGGAGTGATTTCGTGAGTACAAGTGTAGCGCAACCACCCGTTCGCAAAGCAAAAGGCACTAAACCCTTTATTCCCGATTTGGTGTATTTTGAACCCGGTGCGCTGGAATATGAGAAAGGTAAACGAATTATGGAATGGGTTACCTCTAGAAATATCCCATATCAGATGACGACATCCCATAATCGAATTACCAATCTTCCTGGTGAAACGGAACAGGAAAAGTACCGAATGGCCAAGCGTACCCTTGTCGTCGGCGTGCGTAAAACACTCAAGTTTGACCAATCGAAGCCTTCGGCCGAATATGCCATTCCTATCTCCACAGGTTGTATGGGCCACTGCCATTATTGTTATCTTCAAACGACACTTGGGGCCAAGCCCTATGTCCGTGTCTATGTAAACACCGACGAAATCATTGAGGCTGCCAAGGGATACATTGAGGAACGTGCACCTGAACTTACTCGTTTTGAAGCAGCCTGTACATCTGATCCCGTAGGACTGGAGCATATTACAGGAAATCTCGGTGACCTGATTCGTTTTATGGCGGATGAGGAACACGGGCGACTTCGATTTGTAACCAAATACCATCATGTTGATCCTTTATTAAACATCAAGCATAACGGACACACTCGAATCCGATTTAGCGTGAATTCCGATTATGTGATCAAAAATTTTGAGCCAGCCACCTCAAGGTTTGAAGAGCGAATTGAAGCAGCAGGCAAAATAGCCCATGCCGGATATCCACTCGGATTCATTATTGCCCCAATTATGTGGTACGACGGATGGGAAGAAGGATATAGCGAGCTATTACAAAAGCTTGCCGATACACTTCCCGAAGAAGCAACCAAGGACTTAACCTTTGAGATGATCCAGCACCGTTTTACAAAAACGGCAAAAGCCACCATTGAGAAGCGATATCCCAAAACCAAGCTGGAGATGGATATCGAAAAGCGGAAAATGAAATGGGGCCGCTGGGGCCAGTACAAATATGTGTATAAGGATGATCAGCAGGATGCCCTGCGCGAGTTTATTACTGAGCGCATTTTCGAGCATTTCCCACTGGCCAACATTGATTACTTCACCTAAACTTAGAAGAGTCGGCACTGGCTCCTTTGATAAGAGCCATTGATTAAAAAAGCAGGTTACATGAGCCCAGAATTGTTCTGGTTCCCATGTAGCCTGCTTTGTTCTTATTTAAAATAACCGTTGAGTAAAGCAAAAATGCTCGTTGCTGCGCTAGATAATCATCCAGTCTGGTGTAATTTGCTGGAGCCAGATCGTAATTTTCGTCATCTGATCCGTGAATAACAGCACGCCGAGGAACAACATTAATGCGCCCCCGGCTTTCATCATGATATTGGAATAACGCAAGATCCAGCGTGTAGAGCCGATGAAAAAGGCCAGAATGAAGAATGGTAACGCAAATCCGGCCGTATAACCCGTAATCAATGCCAACCAGGTTGTTGGTTCGCTTGCAGCCATCGCGATAATGGCAGTCAAAATCGGTCCAATACAAGGCGACCAGCCTGCCGAGAAACCAATACCAAAAATAAAGGAGCCCAAGTACCCCGCCGGTTTCCATTTCATATCCATCTTGCGTTCTTTCATCAGAAACTGAGGTTTGAACAAACCAAGCAAGAACAATCCCATTAACATAATCAAGATCGCGGATAATTGACGAATGAGATCACGGTTATCATTGAAAAATTGACCAAACAATCCGGCTCCCAACCCCAGCGAATAAAATACAGCCGAGAAGCCCAAAATAAACGCCAGCGTATGAGTCAATGTCTTGAAGCGAACTTCACGCTGATTGCGTTCATCCTTCAACCGTTGTACCGTCATCCCTGTAATGTAGGAAAGATACGAAGGATACAGCGGAAGACAGCATGGTGATATAAACGAAGCTAATCCTGCTACAAAAGCCAGCCACACATTAACATCAGGCATGAAGCGGATGTCTCCCTTCCCTGGGGGTTCACATGCTCACGTTCAGACTCAGGCTCGGAACCCTTTTTTTCCAATCATCGTAAGAATCAGCATCATGATAAGCAAAAGTACAATCGTTGCTCCTGGTGCAAGGTTCCAGATCCCGGCCACAACCAGTCCAATGACTACGGCAATTTCGCCAATGACCACGGACAATATAATCGCCGATTTAAAACTTCGTGCCATCAGCAAGCTTACAGCTACCGGAATGGTCAGCAGTGCTGATACCAGCAATGCGCCCACGATTTTGATCGCCGTACTAATGACAAGAGCTGTCATCACGGTAATCAACATGTTTAGCAATTTCACAGGCAATCCGGTAACCGCTGCGGCATCCTCTTCAAAGCTGAGCAGGAAAAACTCCTTATGTAACAGTGCTACAACGATGACCACGATCAACGTGACCACACCAACCAGCTTCAAATCCGTGGAGTCTAGTGTATAAATACTGCCGAACAGGTAACTCATAACGTCTGTATTATATCCTTTGCCCAGCGTGAAGAACAACGAAGCCAGCGCTACTCCACCGGACATGATGATCGCAATCGATAACTCGGCGTAACTTTTGTACGCCTTGCGCAGTTTCTCTATTGCAAATGATGCGAGCACGGCGAAAATAAGCCCCACCGCAATGGGATACACTTCAATCAGGAATCCGAGCGCAACCCCGGCAATAGTCACATGAGACAGGGTATCCCCGATCATGGATAAACGCCGCAGCACCAGAAACAATCCGATCAACGGTGCGGTGATGCCGATTAACAATCCCCCCGCCAGCGCCCGCTGAAAAAAATCACTCATTAAAATTTCCAAAACATACACGACTCCTTCGGCCTTGCTCTAATCTGGTTGCACTCTCGGGTCTAACGTACCTGGGTGGTAGTATGCTGCAAATTAGTCTCGGCACAGTCTTCCACCTCATGGGAATGACGGACATGGAAATGTATCTTTCCGTTCGTCACCGCTGCTTTGGAACCGAGATAACTCTCCATCCGATCCATATCATGTGATACCATCAGGAATGTCATCCGGTGGTGCTCATGCATATGGGTAATCAATTCGAAAAAACTGGCCTGGGATTCGGCGTCGATCCCCACCGTCGGTTCATCCAGAATCAGCAGGTCAGGGTGATTAATAAGCGCCCGTGCCAAAAACACACGCTGTTGCTGTCCGCCCGACAGTTGTCCAATCCGTTTGTTCGCCAGATCCTCAATCCGCATCACCTGCATAGCATCTGTGCACTGCTGCTGACATTTACGAGACATGCGGCGGAACATATTCTTGTTGTTGTACAAGCCGGACATCACGACTTCCCGTACCGTCGCAGGGAACAATGGGTTAAACGCATTTTTTTGCGGAACATAACCAATCCGTTCCCAATCCTTGAAACGGCGGATCGACTGTCCGAAAAGCTTGATATCTCCCTCAGCTGGAGGCAAAAGTCCAACCAGCATCCGAAGCAATGTCGTTTTGCCCGCCCCGTTTGAACCGATAATCCCGACAAAATCCCTTTCCTGGACCATAAAATCGAGATTTTCGATCACTCGCTGGTCACCGTAGGAAAATGATAATTTCTCGATCTCTATAATTGGATCATGACACAATGGCATGATTTGCTGCATGGCAAAGCCGCCCTTCATTATATATAAGGATTACACACGAATCCTTCAGTCTATCTTATTTTAATGCGATCAGCAGATTTTGCAAATTTTTCTCCATCAGGGTGAAATAATCATCCCCGTTGGTAGCCTGTTCTTTGGTTAGACCTTCTACCGGATTCAGGACCATGGTCTCTACACCCGCTTCGTTTGCGAGGGTTTTCGCCAGTTTATCAGACACCAGCTCTTCGAAGAAAATGTATTTAATCCCTTCATCCTTCACCAACTTGGCCAATTTCACAATATCTTGACCTGTGGGCTCCGCATCTGGAGAAAGTCCCATAATAGCATGCTGGGTCAACCCATAATCACGTGCAAGGTAACCGAAGGCTTGGTGTGATACGACAATTTCCTTATTGGGTACGTTGGACAATTCATCCGTAAAGTGCTGATCCAATGTTTCCAGCTTGGTCCGCAGCTCTTCGTAGCGTTGTTCATATCCTTCTTTATGTGCAGGGTCTACTTCAACCAGGCTGTTTTTGATATTTTCAGCCATCACCATTGCCGATTTTGGACTTACCCACGTATGAGGGTCCACATGATGGTCCGCAATATCCTCTGTGTTAGCTTCATCTGCATGTTCGTCGCTATGTTCATCCACCTGTTCTTCACCATGACCATGTCCATCATCACCTTCAGCAGTCAATAGAGTAACGCCTTCACTTACTGCAACTGACTTCACCTGGGTATCGCTATTCAGTGATTTCAGAAAGTTCGGGACCCATCCTTCCAGTCCTGCACCATTATATAGGAACAACTGGGCTTTGGATGTATTCACAATATCTTGGCTCTTCGGTGTCCAGTCATGTGGTTCAACACCTGTGGGCAGCAAATTAATGACATTCGCATCTTCCCCGCCAATTGTTGAAGTAAACGCATAGACAGGATAGAAGCTCGTGATCACATTCACTTTGCCTTCCACCAGCTTGGCACTCTCTGAATTGTTCTGACCGCATGCCGACAATATGAGCAAACTAAGAACAAGCAGACCGCTAAGCAACAATTTCATATGGCTTCTTCTACCTGTCACTAGAGTCCGGTTTACCTGGTCTAGATTTCTTCCATTATAAAGTTTCACTAGTATTCACTCCGCATCTCTTAATCGTAAACATTACTGAAAGAATTATAGGTAACCTGCTCGAACTTGTCAAGACATTCTGTCCTATTCATTCTTTCCTTGAGCACGGAGTTCATAACAGTATATGCTTGTTTTCTTCGCCTCAGATCCGATTTCATCCCAAAATAAAAAGTGACCCGATTCGCATCGAGCCACTTCCTATTACAACTATATAAATCAATCCTTGGTTGCATGGTCAAATTTTTATTTCACTAGTGCACCATTAGGCATATTGTCAGGTACTGTTGCCAGTGTAAGCTGGTCGCCATGGGATGCGGCCAGGATCATACCCTGGGACAGTTCACCACGCAATTTCACAGGCTTGAGGTTCGTCACACAGATGACTTTGCGGCCAACCATATCTTCAGGTGAATAAAACTTCGCGATTCCCGATACAACTTGACGTTGTTCATAGCCAAGATCCAGCTGCAACTTCAGCAATTTATCGGCTTTCTTGACCGGTTCACAGGCAATAACTTGAGCGACACGCAGTTCCACTTTAGCGAAATCATCAATACCGATCTCTTCTTTACCTTCTGGTGCTGTGACGGGTTGAGCGGTTTCAGAAGAGCCTCCAGCATCAGCTTGAGCTGCCTCAGGCTGCTCTTCAGCTTTTTTGCCTCCAGTCATCGCTTCAGCAATATAAGCAATCTCCTGTTCAGAGTCCAGACGCGGGAAGATCGGATCACCTTTCTGCAAAGCGTTGCCAGCCGGAATAACGCCCCATTGCTTCGCTGAATCCCAAGCGGTCAGTTCACCTTCCTGAATGCCGAGCTGTTCCCAGATTTTGCGCGGAGCACGTGTCAGGAACGGCTGCAAAAGGATGGAAGCAATCCGCAAGCTTTCAATCAGATGCGACATTACCGATGCCAGTTCGTTGCGTTTCGCTTCATCACGAGCCAGAGCCCAAGGCTGAGTCTCGTCAATGTATTTGTTGCTGCGGCTAACAAACTGACTGATTGCTGTCAACGCTACAGAAAATTGAAGATTTTCCATGGCTTGTTCTACTTTTTCCACAGCAGCAAGACCCGCTTCTTCAAGAGATGTATCAAATTCGGTCACACCGGAAGTGAACTCAGGCGCTCTGCCTTCGAAATATTTGTCCACCATGGCTACCGTACGGTTCAACAGGTTTCCAAGGTCATTCGCAAGGTCGGAGTTCACACGTTCTACAAAGCTTTCTGGAGTAAAGGTACCATCTGAACCAAATGGAACTTCACGCAGCAGGTAATAACGCAGTGCATCCAGACCATAACGGTCAATCAGAGTTACCGGGTCAACGACATTGCCTTTTGATTTGGACATCTTGCCGTCTTTCATCAACAGCCAACCGTGAGCGAATACTTTCTTCGGTAAAGGTAGATCCAGTGCCATCAGCATAATCGGCCAGTAAATTGTATGGAATCGAACAATTTCTTTCCCTACCAGATGCACGTCCGCAGGCCAGAATTTGTTGTAAAGCGATTCGTCGGATGATCCATAGCCCAGAGCTGTAATGTAGTTGGACAACGCATCAATCCATACGTATACAACGTGTTTCGGATCGCCTTTAACTTTGACACCCCATTCGAAAGTTGTCCGGGATACGGCCAAATCTTCCAGACCTGGCTTGATGAAGTTGTTGATCATTTCATTTTTGCGGGACTCCGGCTGAATAAAACCCGGATTCTCTTCATAATATTTCAGCAAACGATCGGCATACTTGCTCATCCGTAAGAAGTAGGACTCTTCTTTTACCAGTTCCACCGGATGTCCGCTATCCGGACTTTTAGCCGAGATAATCTCGCCTTTGTCATTCTTCTCCACATCAACCAGTTGGGTTTCCGTGTAATACGTCTCATCCGGGATACTGTACCAGCCCTCGTACTCTCCCTTGTAGATATCCCCTTGTTTCAGCAAACGGTCAAAGATATCCTGTACCACTGTTTTGTGGCGCTCTTCCGTTGTACGAATGTAGTCGTCATTGGAAATGTCCAGTTTGTTCCACAGTTCCTTGATGCCAACCACGATGTCGTCTACAAAAGCCTGCGGTGACTGTCCTTTCTCCTGTGCCTTGCGTTCAATCTTCTGCCCATGTTCATCGGTTCCTGTCAGATAGTGAACAGCATAACCACGCAGACGTTTGTAACGAACCATGGCGTCACCCGCCACAGTCGTGTACGCGTGCCCGATATGCAGTTTGTCACTCGGATAATAAATCGGTGTTGTCAGATAAAATGTTTTTTGATCAGCCATAGATGACTTCTCCTCCTTCATATAGTCGTGCTTTTTCATTGCATTTGTCTAAAAAAGAACACAAAAAACTCCCGTCCCTGTATGGGACGAGAGTTGCTCTCACGTGTTACCACCCAAATTCCCCGTGCTTTTCACAAACCACAGGCTCTGCCGGTCCTTCGACCGCCCATTAACGCTGGATCACGCCTCAGCCTTACGACATCCGTTCTAATCAACGTCTGCACGCTCGAAAGAGGTTCCTCCGGGACCATATTCCATCCTCCTCCCAGACCGGTTCTCAGCTCATCCGGCTCTCTGCACTGGGGGTGTGTCTGTACTTATCCCTTCACTGGAAATCATTATACCAAAAATATACTGAAATACTGCCTCCTTTGTCAAGTGGACAGCAATCTTAAATCAACTCAAACCTGCAGATACGACCATTGGATCGTTAATCCGATACCATCACAGACTTTTCAGCCTTCGGCGGCACCAGATCCACTCCGCCTGGATGAAACGGATGGCATTTCGCAATACGCTTTGCCGCAAGCAGCGATCCTTTGAACGCACCGTGCACCTCAATCGCCTCCATCGCGTAAGCCGAGCAAGTAGGATAGAAACGACATGTCGGCGGCTTCAAAGGAGAGATATAGCTGCGATACACCCGAATGGGAGCCTGAACCAGTCTGCGGGATAACTTCATCGTCAGTGCTTCCCGTGAGTGGGCTGGTGTCCGGATGACACTTTGGCTGGCACATGTTCGGCACAGTCCTTACAGTACCCAAAAACTTCAAATTTATGATCGACAACCTGGAATTGCTCAGGCGCATCTGCAAGCTGCATTGGACAAAAGACGATGGGATATGTCTTCTGGCATTTCAGACAAATCATATGATGGTGATGGTGATCTTCGCTGCAATGTGCTCTGAACTTCACCCCATCTTCAAAGATGACCTGCTCCAGTACACCCAATTCCTGCATGACACGCAAATTCCGGTACACCGTGTCAAAACTCAGTCCGCTGTATGTCTTACCCATATATTCATAGACGTCCTTGGGTGTTAAATACCCAGGGGATTCGGCAAATAACCGGGCCAGTGTCTTCCGCTGATCCGTAATGCGGAGCCCCTGCGAGGACATGGTAGTAATAATCTGTTCTGTCGACAGCATGACCTAAAGCACCTCCTGTCATACGAGCATTCTGCATAAATCCAAAGAGAGAATTCAATTCAGCAATACTTAGATCGAAATGGTTTTATTCGTCTAGGTATTGTACCCAATAGCGTGTGGATCAAATTATGCAAAATGCTGATACTTATGCTTGATTTATATACTTCTAATAATGCCTTAAATGAAGTTCATAGTCAACGAAAGCGCTTGGATACCGCTTATTACAAGCTGAACTAAAAAAAGAGCTGCCCCCGGTCAATTGCATGACTTGGGACAGCTCTATCTTCTGACGGTTCAGATGTTTAAATCCTTCGGGCGACTTTTGGGGTGACAGGATAGTACCATATAACTTCACACCAAACCGTCCGTCCTAGGTAACAGGTGAAACAATTACTTCTCTGTTGGAAGCGGTGTGAACAGCAGGTTGACTGGAAGATTGCTTCCTGGTGCCGCCGAGAACACAATCGTTACAGCTTCGCCGTACGAACCTGTGCGATAGAGTACACTTTGTTCATTTGGTGCACTCAAGGATTTGCTGCCATTCGAAATCTGCACAACCTGGCCATTAACGAGTGCCACACCTGAGTATTTACCACCACGAGGGTTGAATGAGATCAGCGTGCGCGGAGCCACATTGTTCAGTGTAATTTTGTACAGTACGCCGAAGTTGCCCGCGTTAGAAGCTTCCGTGTAGGCCATAGGGTCTGTGCCGACCAGATTCGGGTCACTTGCATTATCCCCAAGTGGCAGACGAGCAGGCTTCGAACCTACTTCTTGGTCATACGTAATGACACGTGTTGCATTGGGATATGTTCCACGGTTATGCACACCATCACGATTCAGAACAGGCAGTGTGGACCATACAGCCATCGGATCTTTATTTTCTTCGATCATGATAATGTTATAATCCAGCCTGTAATCGCTAAAAACATCAGAATACAGTGAAATAACTTGCCCTTGCTTCATGGGAAGAGCATTGAGTTCAGTAAGAATCAATTTACTCTCTCCCGGCTGCAGCACAACATTCAATTTTCCAGTGCCATCTTGCATAGACTGGAACCAACGTTCAATCGATAATCTTCCGGCTACTGTTGCGAATGGCGAAGGACCTGCGAAGCCCATATTTTGCTGCTCTAATGTTGCTGCGTACATATTATTATTCGTAGCAACAACGTACATTTTCACGTTTTTGCCGGTGTTATTTACATGGTGAATCATGAAACGGGTCTGACCGATTGAAGACTCTTTGTACACAATCCCTTCCGAATTAACGGTTTCCGGGCTGTTACTGCGAATCAGCACACTTTGTTCATCGTAATAAGTGTACGGCACTTTTTCAATGGCAGGAACTTCACTGCCGTTGAAGCTGAACTTGTCACCTACCGGCGTGAACAACTGATTAAAATCAGAGATAGTATACAGTGTTTCATTTGTGATATTGACATTCTTGGTGTAACTGTTACTAGCACCATGTTTGTCCGTAACGGTAATTGTTACTGTTTTTGGTCCCGGAACAAAGAATGCCAGAGCATTGTTTTCCCATTCCGTTTTCACAATAGCATTTTCATCATCGGTGCTTTGATCAATGTACGTGATCTTTTCACCCATTTTGTACTCTTCCTTGTCTGTCGTAAACATCGCTACAGGGGGAAGATTCGGTTTCTGAACTTGAATCGTAACAGAGTACGAATCACTCCATTGTCCGCTCGAATCCTGGACAGCATACGTTACCGTATATGTACCCGGTTGGTCAAACGAATCTTGACGGCCAGTCCAGCGCTCGTCTACGATATCCAATCCCTTGGGAGAGCTGGATTTAGTGTTGTATGTCACCGTGTCTCCTGCAAAGATCTCTTTTTGGACTGTGAAGCTGGCTACCGGTTTGGTATTCAGGTTCAGTACAACAGTCTTGGCAGATTGATTGACTTTATAAGTTATATTGAGTGCCTGAGTAATCGACGTCAGTGGCACCATGAACGTATTTTTTTGTTGATAGGCAGGGCCCTTCATCGTTCTGGATACACCGTTAACAGTGTAAGTGCTACTATTTGTTTTGAAGCGAAGCTCATCTTCGCCACTAATAATAATGGTTTCTTTGGTTGTGTTGTCATATTTCACTTCATAACCAACCCGATCAACCAGTGCGCGGATCGCTACATAAGATACGCCATTTTTAACAGCCATCGGCTGTCCGGCAAGATATGTTTTGCCGTCTTGCACCATTTTGTTGCTGTTCATATAAAGTGTCAGATCTCCGCCTTTACTTCCGGCTACAGATTGACCACTTGTAGATGGTTGCTCAACCTCAACTGGAGCTGTTGGAACTGTTGTTTCCTCTCCCGCATCATCTTCATCAGCAGGGTCTGTAACAGGGTCAATCGGAGTAACATCTGTACCGGTAGGTTCATTTGTCACCGGGTTTGTTCCTTCGACTGTATTGTTATCATTGTTATCAGGCTGTTTTGTATCTGACCCGGACTTCACATCCGATTCCGAGATCGTTTGTTCTTTCTTCACAACCTCCACGGATTTAACATTGGCTGTATTTGTTGTTGTTGTATCACTTTGATCGGCTGCCAGTGCATTCGCTGGAATCGCTGCAAACGCTTGGAATACAGCTAAAGCGGTAAGTATGGATAATTTCTTCTTCAAATTCATTCTTTGTCTTTGGCTCCTTCTGCTCCCATTTTATAAATATCCCCCTCAAAAAGTCATACTATTAGACGCTTACTACCGGGAAAAGTTGCTATAAATATTTGATAAGAATTGTAAACATTTAATAGAGCGAAAATACTATGAAAATAGTTATCTATCACACCTTCGACTTGGAGTTAAATCTGTATTAAACCCCGCCGCAAATTCCAATAAAAAAAATCCCTCCAGGATATGGTTGAATAAGCACCATGTCACAGAGAGATTTAGAGATTTCGAACTTGTTAACGCAAACTGACGGGCAAACTTCCTGTTGGCTGTAATTCACCTGTTAAGACAAGAGACAATGCGCGAACCACTGCAGGAGTGTTCTCGTACGTACACACATAACTTCCAGGCGTTGGAATCTCCAATAAATCATATGGATTACGCAGAGCGACTACAATCAGGGAATGCTCCTCACTAAGTTTTTGAACCAAATGATGTTGCCCTTTCGGAAGATGGCCTGCGGAAGTGTAAGTACATACGATGATTTGATCTTCCTCCGACACATCCTTCAGGATCTGGTCCACTTCATTATAAGTGGGCTGTGTCGTTATTTTGTGCTCCCGAACTCCGCCTCTCAGCTGCGATAACGCCACACCAAGCGAATCTGTATGAGACCATGGTTCATCCACTTCTGTCCGTTGAACAACCTCGGGCCAGATGACATACACATTCTTTTCAGGGTTTAAGGGAATCAATCCATCATTCTGAACTACAGTAATGCTATTGGAGGCAATCTCATCCAACCTGGATTCGATGGAGGCCAGCAACCTTGATGACTCATCCTTCTCTTTTGTTGGGGAAGTGCTTCCATCCTCATCAGATCCATCGGCCACAGCTTCTTCTTCCATGGGAACAAACGTATGCTTCCATTGTCCACAACGCGCTGTCTTCCATGAAATAATGCGTTCCAATGCCTGGTTAATGGTGGCCTCATCCACTCGCCCAGTACGAACGGCTTCTACAACGGCTTCCACAGCAGAGATTTGATCTTGCAGTGTGTGACTGACCAGAATTAGATCGGCACCTGCCTCAACGGCAAGAACGGCTCCCTCGGCCACACCATATGGCTTGGATATCGCATGCATTTCCAAACAGTCTGTAATAATAATGCCGTCAAAGCCCATTTCTTCGCGTAACAGCCCCGTCAGTACTTTACGGGACAATGTAGCTGGAATCGGCTCCGGTTCAATTGCCGGGAAGATGACGTGAGCAGTCATGATGGCATCGACTCCGGCCTCAATAGCGCGACGGAACGGCAGAAGCTCCACCTGATCCAGTCTGTTACGTTCATGAGGTACAGTGACCATCCCCAGATGTGAATCCACCGCTGTATCTCCATGTCCGGGAAAATGTTTAGCTGTCGCAGCAACACCTCGGGATTGATATCCTTTGATGGCTGCTGCACCATGAGCAGCTACGCTCTCCGCATTCTCGCCATACGAGCGCACGCCGATGACCGGGTTAAGAACGTTATTATTCACATCCAACACTGGAGCGAGGTTCATATCGATACCGATGCTTTTTAACTCATGACCTAGAATTTGCGCACATTCCAGGGTATAGTTGGGATTCCCCGTTGCTCCAAGTGCCATGTTTCCAGGTACCTGGGTCACTCCCTCTTTGTCAATCCGGGCCACCATCCCGCCCTCTTGATCCACGGAGATCATCAGAGGTAAATCCCCGGCTTCAGCCGTGATCGCTTGCAAGTTGGCAGACAGTCGTTTTAACTGCTCTACGCTTTCCACATTCCGCCTGAAATAAATGACGCCTCCAACATGATAATCACGGATCAGTTGATTGATCTGTTCATCTGCATGCTGTCCATGGAATCCACACATAAACAGCTGTCCTACCCGCTGTTCCAACGAAAGCTGATCGATCGAATTCATACGCATGCTTTCCTCCCCATTATGAACCTGCTCTTTGGTTTGACCTGAATTCTGATGGTTTCATGTGAAAATGTTTATGGAACACTTTGGAGAAATATCGCCGTTCCTTATACCCCGTCGCTTCTCCAATGGCTGTAATACTCCATTCCGTGGTACTCAATAATAAGGCTGCGCTCTCCATCCGCTTATGGGTCATATATTCAACAAAGGTTACACCCATCTGGTTTTTGAACAACTGACAAAAGTAACCCGGACTGATACCCAGCCAATCAGCTACCTCATCAATGCCCAGATCACATTCCAGTCTGGCGTTCATATATTCGCACGCAGAACTGATCAGCTCAGATACAGAAGGGCGAGGTACACTTTTCTTATCATGACAAACATAAGCAAGTGCCTCTGCCAGTTCGATTAATTCCTTGATGGAGGTTGCTGAATGCAATGCACTCCAGAAGTGCATTTCATCCTGTTCAGCCATCACATGAACTTCGCGCAATTCACGAAGCATATGTACAAGCAGAAAACGCAGGCTGTTTTCGGCGACGCCATCCAGCGCACTCTTATGCTCGCTCATCCGATGTTTGAGCATAGCGAGCAGGTCAATCAATCCCTGTTTATTTCCCTGTCTGATCCAGCGGGTGATCAAGTCCAAATCCTCTTTTGTAATCCACATCGTTGTCCTTCTGGAAGGTTCTTTGGATGACATGACGGCGTGCTCAGCAGATTCTTGTTCCAGCGTATCGCTGCGCGAATTAGAATCATTCATGATCAGCAATCGCTGACAGTGCCGATATCGCTCAGCCATCTGATCGTCCAGTTTCACAGGCATAACATCCTGAATGACCCTTGTCTTCATGCCTGAACCTGGCTGAAATGTCGCATCTAATTCCAACTGAACCTGTTGAGCCAATGCATCTGCCCACAGTCTCCATTCAGCTGATGCCTCGACCAACATACACCATTCTCCCTTACGGGCCGAAATCAGCAGAGTTCCTTCACAGATCCGGTCTGTAATCTCCCTAAGTCTGGAACGGATCATTCCATGCCAGCTTTGGTGACGGGCCCCGGACCATCCGATCGAATGTTTGAAATACCCCGACACATCGATAAGTAGCAAGATATACCGTAACGAAGATGCCTGTTGTTCCGGGGAAGAAGGAGGGGAAGAAAATAACGAATCCTCCTCTTTTCGCATCAGGTCAATGATATATTTGTGCTTCACCCATACTTCCATCTCCGATTTGCGGTGGCGTTCAGCCTCCACTTCCAACCGTTTTTTCTGAATTTGGCTGGCAAGTTCACGCAATTTATGTTCCAGATCCAGATAATCGATTGGCTTACATATGTATTCATGGACATTGTAACGAATGGCCGTACGGGCATATTCGAACTGCTGATATCCTGTTAGCAAAATAATCTCGCAAGTTTCACCTTGCTCCCGCAACATTCGAATCAGTTCCAGACCATCCATGGAGGGCATACGAATATCACATAACATTATGTCGGGATGACATTCTGCAACTTTATCCAGTGCTTCTGACCCGCTTCTAGCCGTACCTATAATTTCAATGCCCATGTCTTCCCATGGCAAAATAAAACTCAAATTCTCCAAAATCGGCAGCTCATCGTCAACCAGCAACGCGGTTAGATTCATTCATCTTCCCCCTGCTCATATTGTGGAATAATACATTGAATGATGGTACCATATCCCGGAGATGAACATATAAACACTCCGTATCCGGCCCCATATTGAATCCTTATTCGATCTGCAACACTTCTTAAACCCAGCCCTCGGCGCTCTGCCATTGAAGACATTGGCTTCGTTCCCTCTGCCATGATGTATTCAGGTGGGTCTTCTGCCATGTATTCGAATCGAGCCAACATTTCCTGGGGAATACCGATACCATTATCCTCAACTCGCAGCACCAGGTTATTCCGTTCCACAAATGCACTGATCCGAAGTACACCCTGATATTCAATTCCCTCGAACCCGTGCTGAATACTATTTTCCACAAGAGGCTGGAGGGTAAGCTTGAGTATGGATGAGGTGTACAGATGAGATGGAATGTCGATCTCATACCGGAACAAATCACTGAACCTGTAATGCTGGATCTCAAGATAGCTCTGCAAGTGCCTGAGCTCCTCACTGAGCGAAATCTCCTCCTGATCCTGAATACTGATCCGAAGCATATTGCCAAGACGTGTAACCATTTCACTTACTTTACGCCCTTCTCCCCTCATGGCTAGTCCGTTAATGGATTCCAGCGTATTAAATAAAAAATGAGGTTTGATTTGGGCTTGAAGCACACGTAGTTCTGCCTTGGCCTTCTGTTCCTGCTCTGCACGCACACGTCGGAACAGACCTCCGATCCGATCCAGTAATTCATTGAACCCTTGGGCGAGCAACTGCATCTCGTCAAAGCCACTTCCTTCGACCCGGGCATTAAAATCCCCGTCATCAACACGCCTCATGAATCGCACGAGTACCGCAATATTGCCGGTAATCCGGTTCATGAAGAACACATTGAAAACCATTGCAGCAAGCAGACACAGCAGAATGATAATAATCGACCAGCCTGCGAACACATTCGTCTCCGCGGATAATGCTTCCCATGAAGCGACACTGACCAGACTCCAGTTATAGTTTTTCAGATGATATTGTGAAATGATGCTTTCACTGCCATCAAATACTGCTCTGGTGCTGCTGAACCCCGGTCCATAAATTCCAGATCGCACACCCAGATTCTCCATCTTCTCTCCGCTGTAGCGTCCGGAAGGATCGTATACGATCAGACCCTCTTCATTGATCAGCAGGAACGAAGTATTCTGTGCAGGATCACTTATTTGCAAATGGCGGAAGATGCGGTCCATCTCCCCTTTTTTTATCTGAACGACAAGGACCCCAATATTCTGAAAATAACTAAGTTCCTTGACTAACCGAATCTGAGTAAAGACAGGCTCTACCCCCGTCAGTTCAGGATATTCCAGAGGGGCCAGCCATTTGGGCACACCGTTGAGTTCCTGAATTTCTTTGAATATTGGATGAACCTTAAATTGTTGAAAAGGAAGTGCTTGGAAATTTTCTTTCGTAAATATAGACACAATCTGGTTATCCTGAGACGAACGCGGACGCAAATCATACAAGAAGGCATAACTGATAAACGGATAGTTGTATAAAAGGGAACGGAAATTACGCTGGCTGGCATTCAGCGACAATTGATTACCGATTCCAAGATCCTGTTTGCTCGGATCTTTGGCGTTCAAAGCCATCTGGAATACCGATGTGGCGATGCCATTGTCCGTGACATTGTTGATCTGCTGAAAAACATTCTCGATATTATAGCTAATCGCCTGGAGTGCATATTCAGACTGCTGATTGTATTTTTTCTCGATCGTATGTGATGTGACCAAGAACATGCCGATTCCAAGCGTGCACATCGGTACAATGATGAGCAACAGAAATGCCATGGCCAGCTTCATCCGCAAGTTCATTTCCCGTTCTCCCTATATAACGCATCGTTAATTAACCTTTAACACTACCTGCCGTTACGCCTTCAATGATTTTTTCCTGCAATATGGCGTAGATTACAACAACCGGTACAACACTGTATACAATGCCTGCTGACATCTGGGCATAATTCATCTGATACTGATCACGAAACTGGACCATGCCGACAGGCAGTGTACGCAGTTTATCGGTGGACAAGAAATAGTTGGCGAGTAAAAATTCGTTCCAGTTGCCGAGGAAATTTACGATAAACACCGTAACAATGGCTGGAACTGTAAGGGGTATCACTATTCTAGCAAAGATACCCGGAGCCCTCAACCCATCCATAACCGCGGCTTCCTCAATTTCTCCAGGGAGCGACCGCATAAAGGCTGCCAAAATAATAATCGTGAACGGAATTGCATTCGCAACATAAGGAATGATCAGCGCCAAATGAGTATCCAAAATGCCGAGCTTGCGGACAAGCAAGTAAATCGGCAGCATGAGCGCATTGTTTGGAATCAGCATGCCCGCCAGAATGAGACTGTACAGAAACATGCTCCATTTACGGTGTCTCATCCGGGTAATAGCAAAAGCAAACATGGCACCAAGCACAATGGTTCCGACTGAGGACAAGACCGAAATGTACATACTGTTCCAGAAATACGTTCCAATCTTGGCATTTACCCAAGCCTCCACGTAGTTATTAAACACCCAAGTGGAAGGCAGACCGAACGGATTCAGTGCAATCTCGTTGTTATCCTGTTTAAATGAAGAAAAGATTACGAATAAAAAGGGAAACAGAATCGCAAGTAGATACAGCATCAACAAAACATGAGGTATACTGCCTTTTATGCTCTTTGCCATCAATATTCCACCCTTTCGTTGCGTCTCGCCACCAGCAACTGATATACCGCGGTGAGCACAAGCGTCAGAGCAAAGATCAGAACCGCAATCGTATTGCCATAGCCATATTTAAAATTGGTGATCGCATATTTGATCATATACGTGGCAAGTACTTCGGTAGAGCCTGCAGGTCCACCTTTGGTCATAACCAGAACAATATCAGCTGCTTTCATCGCCCCCGCAATGGACAGCATGATGACGACGGAAATGATAGGTCTGATAAGTGGCAATGTAATTTTGAATGCTCTTTGTACGGCTGTTGCTCCATCAATGGCTGCCGCTTCATCCAGATCCTTGGGAATAGCCAGAATGGCCGCCAAAACCATAACAATATAGAATCCCGTCCACTGCCAAGCATTGGTTACGAGAATGGATATCATTGCGAATCGGTTATCCGACAGCCAATAGACCGGCGAAATACCTACGGTTTCAAGTAACTGATTCAGCAGGCCGATGTTAGGCTCATAGATGAAGCCCCACAGAATACCGATGACTGCCGTTGACATAATGGACGGCAAGAAGACGGCTGTTTTGTACAATCCCTTCAATTTCTTTACATTCGCAATGAGCAGGGAAAACAGCACAATTATAGGTACCTGGATCAAAACGGAAAATGCGATAAAGAAACCGTTATTGCGAGTAGAAATCCAAAAACGTTCATCTGTCAATGCCTTTGCATAATTGGAAAGTCCCACAAAACGCGGCTCTGCGGAGACCCCGTTCCAACTGGTCAGACTGTAATAAAGTGAACTGCCGATAGGATACAGGAAAAACATGATAAACAAGATCAGTGCCGGCAACACAAACAACGTATAGATCAGCGGGCTGCGGAGTGAAGTGTTCATGATCTACCTCCTTCAGTGACTTCAACTTCTTATGCTCATGTATAGAGCAGATTCCTCAGCAGTGTAATTCTTTAGATTAGACCAAGGGTTTTACCCCGGCAGTGTTCCAACCGGGGTAAACCAGCATGGTGTTAGCAGCTACGTTTCTTTGCTTGAATAATCGTGTATTGTTTATTCTACTGAAGCATTGGCTTCTTCCTGAACCTTTTGCAATTCTTCGGCCATCTTCTCTGGCGTCGTTTGTCCACCAATCAGCTTCTGAATTTGCAGATTGCTGATCTCTGTCGTTACATCAGCCTGAACGAGCGCATCGAATGCCGGGAATGAAGTCTGCGATGCATTCAGAACAGCTACGATTTCTTTCATCAAATCGTCGGTGATGCTGTCTGTCAGCACTTTTTCATCCAGCTTCATCGCTGGTAACACACCGTCTTCTACGAGTCCACGAACTTGCATATCTTCGTTGTAGAAGTTTTTGATAAAGGCTTTAACCGCTGCCAGCTTCTGAGGATCATCCGCAACCGCTGCGGAGAAGCCGTATCCGTTATTGACGTCACGCATCAGGGCCGTTTGATCTCCTACACCATTCTCTACCGGAGGCATATTGAAGAAACCAACCTTGCCGATGAGCGATTCACCGCTCTGTCCTTCCTTAAATACGGATGATTTCCATGTTCCGTCGTACATCAGAATCGCTTCACCACTCGTAAATTGAGTTGTATATTCAGCATATTCAAAGCCAAGCTCACCTTTTTTGAAGTAACCTTTATCCACCCATTCCTTATGCTTCGCGAATCCCGCGACAACGCCTGGATCAGTCCACTTGGCTTCGCCTGTAGCAAACTTCGCCGTAATATCAGGTCCAGCGTAACGGGACCACAGATGGTTCGTTAACATGAGTGGAACCCAGCCTGCTTTGGAAGCAGAAGCAAGTGGAACCTTGCCGTCAGCCTTGATCTCAGCGAGCATATTATCCAGCTCAGCCATTGTTGAAGGCGCTTTCCAACCTTTTTGCGTAAAATACTCTTTATTGTAGAAGAATCCTTCACCCGATCCCCCAATAGGCAGTCCGTACACTTTGCCTTCATAGGTGAATGGTTCAAGTGATGAAAATTGGTCCTGGATGCCCAGCTCTTGCAAGATTGGCGTGAGATCCAACAGCATACCTTCCTTGGCATATACTTTGGAGTCCGGACTACCGAACAATTCGAAGATATCCGGCGGATTGCCTGCTGCCATCTCACCACGAAGTTTCTCCTTGCGGTTTACATCGGATTCAACTCCGTCCAGTGTAAAGGTCAGGTTGGGTACTTCGCTCTCCACTTTGGCTACAACGTCCTGCAGAATGGCCAGCCTTTTTTGTTTGTCGGCCCCCACCTGGGTGTGACGGAGAAGCATCTCAACCGGTTCCTTGCTTGTCTCCGCAGGCGTATTGCCTGCTCCCTGTTGTGGTTCGTTACTTGAGCTCGAACAACCCGCCAATGTCCATGATGTGATAAGCAATAATGAAAGCAGTAATGTCATTCCTTTTTTCATTCGTATGACCCTCCTCAAGATATTGAGCATTTGGCTTTACACTCTGATTATAAAAAGTTGTAGCTTACATCGTAAGGATGACAATTCATCAATGGAGGGATAAAATCCTTCACTGGACAAATAATCTTGCATTTACAGTAGATAACAGCAAAAAAACAGCCCCTGCGAAACATGTTCGCAAAGACTGCTTGGTTAGAAGAACTGTATATAACTATTGTTACTTATTGGAGCAAGCTATGCCGGCTGTTTCCGTACGACCTTGTTCAATCAAACGATACGCCCGCTCTACTTCCTCATCACTTGGAGAAGGAACTCCATCGAGCGGATAAGCTTTCCCCAGCGCCTGCCATTTGTAAATACCCATCTGATGATAAGGCAGGATTTCGAACTTCTCGACTCCATTTAGCGTTCCAATAAACCGACCCAGATTGAGCAAGTCTTCTTCCTCATTGTGAATCCCTGGCACATACACGTGGCGAATCCACATTTTTCGTCCATTGTCCGATAACCACTGTGCGGTGCGCAATGTTCTCTCGTTGGATTTGCCTGTCAGCTTGATATGTTTCTCATCATTGATGTGCTTCAGATCCAGCAGAACCAGGTCCGTGTTATCCAACAAATCATGAATCCGATCCGGTTCATTGAAACCGTTGCTGTCCAGCGTAGTATGCAATCCCCAGCGGCGTTTCGCTTCTTTGAAAACCTCGGCTACAAAATGAGCCTGCAATGTCGGCTCCCCACCGGATACCGTAAGCCCTCCGCCGGAACAGCGATAGTAGGACAGGTATGGCTCGATTTCAGCCAATACCTCCTCCACGCTCATTTCCCTGCCACCGTCCAGTGCCCATGTATCCGGATTGTGACAATACTGGCATTTGAGCAGACACCCCTGCATAAAAAGCACGAAGCGGATGCCTGGGCCGTCAACCGTCCCGAAAGTTTCGAGTGAATGAATATGTCCATTAACCATGCTGCCTCTTCCTTTCTGTATCGCATCCGCTGTGCGTTTAATATGGAGGTTCTACTCCTATCTCCTATGAACTGTTAAGCTAAGCCCATGTTACATCGAGCCGTGGAAGGTCCGGTTAATGACATCGAGTTGTTGCTCACGCGTCAGTTTGATGAAGTTAACCGCGTAACCGGATACCCGTACAGTCAGCTGCGGATAGTTTTCCGGGTGATCCATCGCGTCAATCAACTGCTGACGATCAAATACGTTCACGTTCAGATGGTGTGCTCCTTGACCAAAATAACCGTCCATCATGGCAACCAGATTGGATTTGCGTGTGTCTGACTCTTTTCCGAGTGCTTTAGGCACGATGGAGAATGTGTTAGAGATCCCGTCAAGGCTGTGTTCGTACGGCAGTTTGGCTACTGAGCCAAGGGATGCCAATGCACCTTTTTTATCCCGACCATGCATTGGGTTAGCTCCTGGTGCAAACGGTTCGCCTGCTTTACGGCCATCCGGTGTTGTACCTGTTTTCTTACCGTATACTACGTTCGATGTGATCGTCAGTACAGACTGTGTTGGGATCGCATTACGATACGCTTTGTGTTTGCGAATCATGCCCATAAAGCTCTCCACCAGTTCAACAGCGATGCTGTCGACACTGTCCTCATTGTTACCGTAACAAGGGAAGTCGCCTTCAATTTCAAAATCAATTGCAATGCCTTGTTCGTTGCGGATCGGTTTGACTTTCGCATACTTGATGGCGCTCAGAGAGTCTGCCGCAACCGAGAGACCAGCAATACCACAAGCCATCGTACGTACGATATCACGGTCATGCAGGGCCATTTCAATACGCTCATAGCTGTATTTGTCATGCATGTAGTGAATGACGTTGAGTGAGTTCATATACAGTTTGGCGAGCCATTCCATCATCGGTTTGAAACGTTTCATCACTTCATTGTAATCCAGCACTTCGCTTGTAATCGCCGGATATTCAGGTCCAACCTGTGCTCCCGATTTCTCGTCACGACCTCCGTTGATTGCATACAGCAATGCTTTTGCGAGGTTGGCACGAGCGCCGAAGAACTGCATTTGTTTCCCGATCTTCATCGCAGATACGCAGCAAGCAATACCATAATCATCTCCGTAGATCGGACGCATCAGATCATCATTTTCATACTGGATGGAGCTCGTTTCGATGGATACTTTGGTACAGTATTGTTTGAACGCTTCCGGAAGCTTGGTGGACCAAAGTACCGTAAGGTTCGGCTCAGGTGCAGGACCAAGGTTGTTCAGGGTGTGCAGGAAACGGAAGCTGTTTTTCGTAACACGGGTCTCTCCATTTACGGACATGCCACCGATGGATTCCGTTACCCATGTTGGGTCTCCACTGAACAATTCATTATAATCCGGCGTACGCAGGAATTTGACGATCCGCAGTTTCATAACAAAATGGTCAACCAGTTCTTGAGCCTGTTCTTCAGTTAGCAAGCCTTCTTGCAAATCACGTTCGATGTAAATATCAAGGAACGAAGAAACACGTCCCAGGGACATCGCCGCACCGTTTTGCTCTTTGATCGCAGCCAGGTAACCGAAGTAGAGCCATTGGAACGCTTCTTTCGCGGTTGTGGCTGGCAAGGAAATATCGAAACCGTGCATTTCACCCAGTTGTTTCAATTCTTGCAATGCACGAATCTGCTCGGACAGTTCTTCACGCAGGCGAATGACATCTTCATCAATCACGTCGACTTCAAGTGCATTCAGTTCGCCTTTTTTATTTCGAATCAGGAAGTCCACACCATACAGAGCTACCCGGCGATAGTCACCGATGATCCGGCCACGGCCGTAGGCATCAGGCAGACCGGTAATAATCCCTGCTTTACGTGCTGCACGCATTTCGGATGTGTAAGCATCAAATACGCCCTGGTTATGTGTTTTGCGGATGTTCGTAAATATATCAATGACGCCTTGAGGCATTTCAAAACCATAAGCTTCACAAGCATCAATCATCATGCGAATTCCACCGAATGGCTGAATGGAACGTTTGAATGGAGCATCCGTTTGAACACCAACAATCTGTTCTTTGGATTTATCCAGATAACCTGGTTGGTGAGAAACAATCGTGGCTGGCGTATTTACGTCAACATCGAGTACCCCGCCGTTATCGCGCTCTTTTTTGGTCAGATCCGATACGATATCCCATAACTCTTTTGTATTCTGAGTTGCACCTGCAAGAAATGCTTCGTCGCCATAATAAGGTGATAAGTTGCGTGCCAGAAAATCATTCACATCTACGGATTTCGTCCATGTTCCTTTGGTAAAGTTTCTCCAACCTGTTTGTTGTTTGACATCTTTTTCGATCACCGACATAGTAATCCCTCCACAAATTTGGATTTCCGGACACATGACAGAATGCTTCACTCGTCTCATCTGTGCCCAGAGCCGCGATTAATGTGACAAATTTCACATGTGAGCCGGAACATGTTCTCTCTACTTGGGAACCGGAACCGCGGATGAATGTTTTTCTTACATTTTCAGTATACGTCTTCGTTCTTTCATCATCTGTGACTTTTATCACAAAGTTTGTGACCATCCTCACTCCACCTGTGCTGCGTCCCATTAAACCCTGTAAAACTCACATTTAGCCACTACGCGGGCAGAACAACTTCCGATCGCTGTTCAAACCCGATTTCCGGGATTGAACAATATAATTTGGACCAAAGGGTATGCACACTGGCCACTCCGAGGATAGAACAACCTTCCGATCGCTGTTACCCCCAGATTTTGTTGATTCCCTTTATAAAAGGTAAAATCCGGGGATAAAGGCGAGCGCTATCGCTTCTTCAGGTTTTTTCTCTCCTCTCCGTTATCGTGTACATGTATGGTTCAAACTATATAGCATAGAAGGTTGAAATTGTGCTTAAAGCGAACGCTTCGCTTCTTCAGTTTTTTCCGCCCTCTCCGTTATGGTGTGATTACCTGGTTCAAAAAGTAACATCACGAATTCCGTGTAACCTCTTTTAAAAAAGGCAACCGTGCCTTCCCATTTGAATGAATCCTGAGCCTATTAATCCTAAGTGAAGTAACACTTGTAATGCTAAAAGGATAACACTTACAACGTGGATGCTGCGTTACTCCAATTTTTCTCTCCTCTCCGTTATCGTGTACATGTAAGGTTCAAACTATATAGCATAGAAGGTTGAAATTGTGCTTGAAGCAAACGCTTCGCTTCTTCAGTTTTATCTCCCCCCTCCGTTATGGTGTGATTACCTGGTTCAAAAAGTAACATCACGAATTCCATGTAACCTCTTAAAAAAAAGACACCGCAAGGATTCCGTGTAACCTTTTACAGAAAAGACGGCAATCGGGGCTCCCCTTTCGGGGAACCCTGACTATTCCTGCCTTAATCCTGCTGCTGCTTTAGTTGTTATTCAAACTTGCCGTAGAAAGCGTTGCGGTATACATCTGCCAGTTCGGTCACCAGCGGCAGTTTTGGATTGGCTGTTGTACATTGGTCCTCGAATGCGCGGTCTGCCAGATAATCAACATGTGCCTCAAAGTCTTTGGCATCGAATCCGATTTCCTGGAACGACTCTTCAATCCCCAATGTTTTGTTCAGTTTGCGAATGGCATTGATCAGGCTGGTAACCCCTTCTTCTGTCGTACGGGCAGGCAATCCCAGAATGCGGGCAATTTCGGCATAACGCTCATCTGCAACAAAGTGCGAATATTTCGGGAACGATGCAAACTTCGTCGGTTTTTTCGCATTGTAGCGAATGACGTGTGGCATCAGGATCGCATTGGTACGTCCATGTGCGGTGTGGTACTGACCGCCCCATTTATGAGCCAAGCTGTGGTTAATGCCCAGGAACGCGTTGGCAAAAGCCATACCGGCAATCGTTGAAGCGTTATGCATTTTCTCACGAGCCAATTTGTCACCTTGCAATGCCGATTGTTCGAGATACTGGAATACCAGTTGAATCGCTTTGATCGCGAGTCCATCCGTGTAATCATTCGCCATGACGGATACATATGCTTCGATGGCGTGAGTCAATACGTCCATACCTGTATCCGCAACAGCGGTTCTAGGCAGAGAGTATACGAATTCTGGGTCTACGATGGCTACGTCTGGTGTTAACTCGTAGTCTGCCAGTGGATATTTCGTATTGCCTTGATTTTTGTCCGTGATGACCGCGAACGATGTTACTTCCGAACCTGTGCCTGAGGTTGTCGGGATGGCTACGAATTTCGCTTTCACGCCGAGACGTGGATATTTGTAAATCCGTTTGCGGATATCCATGAATTTTTGCTTCAAATCGTTGAAATCCGTGTCAGGATATTCATAGAACAGCCACATCGCTTTGGCAGCGTCCATCGGTGATCCCCCGCCGAGTGCGATAATGCAGTCTGGCTGGAAGCGGCGCATCATTTCCGTACCGCGGTCTACCGTTGTTGTGGACGGATCGGGTTCGACATCAGAGAACACTTCAATCGCTACCGGCATTTGACGTTGACGCAGATAGTGCTCTACTTTTTCTACATAGCCGAGTTTGACCATCATGGCATCCGTAATAATGGCTACACGTGTGATGTCCGGCATTTTGGCAAGATACTGTGTTGCACCTTTTTCGAAGTAGACTTTGTTCGGCACTTTGAACCACTGCATATTCACGGTACGGCGAGCCACCCTTTTCACGTTGATTAAGTTCACAGCGGTTACGTTGGAAGAAGTCGAGTTACGTCCATACGATCCGCAGCCCAATGTCAGTGACGGCATGTTGGTGTTGTAGATGTCACCGATGGCGCCGTGTGTTGATGGCGAATTTACGATAATCCGTCCGGTTTGCAGGCGATCTGCGAATTTGCCAATGACTTCTTCGTTCGTCGAATGAATAACAGAGGAGTGACCCATGCCGCCAAAAGCAACCACTTCTGCTGCGCGCTCAATTCCTTCAGCTGCCGTTTTCACTTTGTAACAAGCCAGTACCGGACTTAGTTTCTCAGCCGACAATGGGAACTTCGTGCCTACTCCTTCAATCTCGGCAACGAGAATTTTGGTGCCCGCGGGGACCTCGATCCCGCACATTTGCGCAATGTTGACTGCAGATTGACCAACAATCGCCGGGTTCACTGCACATTTCTCAGCGTTAATCGCACCTGCGGTCAGTTTTGCGGCCTCCTCCTTGTTGACGAAGTAACAGCCGTTCGCGATCATTTTCTTTTTCACCTGATCGAAGATCGGTTCTTCGATGATGACTGCTTGCTCGGAAGCACAAATCATGCCGTTATCGAACGATTTGGACAAAATCAGATCCGTTACCGCTTGGTTAATATCTGCGCTTTTCTCAATAAAGCAAGGAACGTTCCCTGGCCCTACGCCCAGTGCCGGTTTACCACAGCTGTATGCCGCCCGTACCATGCCTGATCCGCCTGTTGCCAGAATGAGTGCCACATCGTTATGATTCATCAGTGCGTTTGTACGATCCATGGAAGGATCATCTATCCACTGGATACAATCCGCTGGAGCACCATGCTTCACTGCAGCATCAAGCAGGATTTTGGCAGCTTCCCGGCTACAGTTCTGTGCAGATGGGTGGAAACCGAAGATGATCGGGTTACGCGTTTTGATGGAAATCAGTGCTTTGAACATTGTGGTGGATGTCGGATTCGTTACCGGGGTAATCCCCATGATAATGCCGACAGGCTCCGCAATTTTCTGGAAGCTTTCGTACTCATTATCTTCGATAACCCCTACTGTTTTGTCATATTTGATGCTATGATATACATACTCTGTTGCAAATATATTTTTGGTGATTTTATCCTCATACACACCCCGGCCTGTTTCTTCCACGGCCATTTTGGCGAGCATCATATGTTTGTCCAGACCTGCCAGCGCCATCGCTTGCACGATGCGGTCAATCTGTTTCTGATCCATGGACATGAATGCAGCATGTGCTTTATTCGCTTTGTCAATTAACGTTTGAATATACTGACCTGCTGTCGGTTCTTTTACTGGGGCGACTTCGTTCTTTACAGCCATCTCCCTCATCCTCCTAAAGGTTCGTATTGGTTTGTCTCTCTTCTTTACATTCACATCGTATCATGGGGAAAGAGTTAATTATGTGATTTTTTTCACAAAGTATAACAAATTTAATTTAAGTTTTTTAATGTCCCTCACTTGGCCATTTTCACTTCTTATTTAAACTATAGGGCTGTATGATTCATCCTCCCCTTCTGAAAGTGAATTTAATCACAATGTTTGAAATTTCGCCATTTTTGCCCCCTTTCCATGCCCCTCAAACGGCAAGATAAGGTATATACTGAACTTAAAAATTGAACCACCGCAATTTGTACCGTCCTTCCCGGCCGAGAGATGAAGCAGATCAGGACGGCAACGGTTTGCGGCGAACCACGGGGGCCAGTCCAAGCTGCAGAAGGCCGTCCGATGGACACAAAGGGGAGATAGACTTATGAGAGAACAACTGAGTGTACTGGAAAAACGCGGAAATACCAACTGTTTCTCGGAAGCGAATTTCAACCATCTGCTCGTAACAATGAAGGACAGAACCTATCCGGAAGGCACCCATCTGTATTGGGAAGGAGATGTCTCTGACAAACTTTATTATATGAAACGGGGCCGTGCTCAGATCACCAAATCCACGGATGAAGGCAAGGAACTGATTATGTACATGTATCAATCCGGTGATATGATTGGGCAGGCTGATCCGTTCTTCGGATCGAAACACAGCTTTTCGGCGGAAGTGCTGGAGGATAGTGAGATCGGTGTACTGGAGCATAAAGACCTGGAGATGCTGATTTGCCAACACTGTGACTTTGCGATCGACTTTATGAAATGGATGGGCATCCATCACCGATTAACCCAAACCAAATTCCGTGATCTGATGTTATATGGCAAACCGGGGGCACTCTGCTCCACGCTAATTCGTTTGTCCAATTCCTACGGCGAGCCTCATGGAGAGCATGTCATCATTCATAAAAAAATAACGCACACGGATCTGTCCAATATGATTGGAGCAACCCGTGAAAGTGTCAACCGTATGTTAAGCGATCTGCGAAAAAAAGACGCCATAGAATACGACAACGGCATGATTGTCATCAAGGATCTGCATATGCTGCAAGGCATCTGCCACTGCGAATTGTGTCCTAACGAGATTTGCCGAATCTGACGCTTTCCCCGTCCTGTAATCACCTGATATGCAAATGGAAAAAGCCCATCTTCTGTAACGAAGAATGGGCTTATATTATGCTTAAGACACAGTAGTCAACTCGAGCTTTACTGCATCACGTGGATTCAACTTCATGTCCAAACCGTTTTCCATCAGTTCCTTGTCATTCACCATGATCATCCAGCGTTGGTTCATCCGGGGAGTCACATTTTCGACTGAAACAACGAATTTGTTGTTCTCCGACATTCTCACAATGCCACTGGACTTCAATACATCACGCACCGTACATTCCTGAACATACACCCCGGCATATTGACGATTGAGATTCGGCATAATATTTCCACCGCTCACCTTGAGTAATGTTGTTTGGTAAACAACATCGTCTCCCCCACTGTCAGCGGCTTTTACATATATGATCACTTCATCTTTGACATGAAGCTCCATGTCCCAATTTTCCGGATCAATATCCTTGCCATTCAGTTTGACCGCCCAGCTAAGTGAGGAGTCCAGAGAAACTTCCCCCACGGATTGGATCCGCTTTCCATCTGCTGTAAAATCGACAAGTCCACTGTTCAACAGTGCTTTCTTGAGCGTCAGACCTTCACTAAAATCTCTCTTAATGGACTTCGTTGCGTCAGGCAAAAAAGTACTGCCATCCACTGCCACAGTGATCGTATTCTGCGATTCGGTCTCTTTGACGATTGGCTGTTCGGAAGGTTGTGTCTCGCTACACCCGGCTAATATAACCAGAATAAGCAGACATATACCTATGTAACCGGGGATTCTCTTCTTCATGTAGGTAACACCACCCTGCGTAAAATCATTCACCCTGTTGTCCATAACCTCTATTATGGCACAAAATTCATGCAAAAAAAGTGTCAATGCCGTTACTTTTCAACCAGCAGCGTCCATAACTGGTTTGTACAGCACAAAGAGCCTGCAAGCAGGCCCTTTGGCACCTAATTATCATTAAGGTCTATTGAGTAGCATGGTTACTGGACACAAGCCTGCATGTAGGTACGGCCTCCGTCTCCATCCTTCAGATACGGATTGAGCCCAAAGAACTGTTCCTCCGACACATAAACACCTGTCAGCAAACGCCCTTCAAGTAATCCCCCGTCCACCTGTACACAGAACGAAGGTGCATCCACATATTCCTGATAGAGCGGAATCTGACATGATGAATGGTGTACCTTAGATATCTTACCCTGCTCATGCAGCGGCCGTTCGGAGAAATAGGTAGGTACAATATAACGGGCAATCACATCCAGCTCCTGTTCAGTGTAGAAGGTGTCATCACCCAGCCAAGGCGCGAACAGGCGGATCTTCTCATATTGTGACCATACAATCGCCTGAATCAGCATCTCCGCTTGAACAAAACGACCTTCGCCCACATCCAGATACACACGTCCTTCATGAAAGTTCGCTTCAGTCTGTGCTCCGAGGGAATCGGGTTGTCTCAGTTCACATCCGATACATTTCCAGCCTCTTGCTGTCTGAATCCATTTTTGCAGTACCGCCGGAGCCATTACATGACCATTGCTATTCGTGGAATGAGTCTTCTCTCCTGCAACATCATCCTTAACCGACGCGGAATATGAAGTTCGTTTAAATAGCTCCGCAGCTTTTTTGTAGATTAGATGTACCTGGATGGATGCGCTCTCAAGTTCTGCAATATCTTGCTTGCCGTAGCGTACTTCACGGGATAAGCTTTCTTCTCTCATGACAAGTGGCCTCCTCGCTCCGGCCGCCTGCGGCCATTTTATTTACAATTATACTACAACTCGCGACAACATGTGCAGGACCCTGAAGACAAAAACTCCTGATTTCCACTGGAAACCAAGAGCCTTTATCCCAACAGTTCCTTTAGTTTGAGCCGGGGAAGCTATTACTACTCAACCCACTGCTCTGCCCAGTCTTGAATTTGATTCATAACGGGCTGTAGCGCCTTGCCTTTCTCTGTCAGTTCATATTCAATACGAACTGGCGTCTCCGGATAGACATGACGGATCAGAATTCCTTCGCTCTCCAGATCTTTCATCCGTTCTGACAACATCTTATCACTCATGGATGGTATCAGGTTGGAGATATCCTTGAATCGCTTTGAACCACTCATCAACGTTTGAATAATCAGACCGTTCCAGCGCTTACCCAGAAAAGAAAACGCCGTCTCAAAGCGCGGACACATCCGCAAATCTTGGCCTTCCACATTAATCACCTCTTTAGAGATCACTCAACTTACGTTTAGTTAGTATATTTCATATTAACATATTTAAGTCTCAAAGAAAACGTCTGCCGCTAAAAAGTTAATATTTTAGAGGCATAACTCAACTTCGATGATACAACTCAGTATACATCACATGGGACAGCGGAACCATGGGAAAATATCGTCTAACTCCCATGTAGCTATCTTACCCAAAAAGTTCCTTTTATTAACCAAAAAAACCCTGCTGCCTAAGTCATACTTGACTTGGAGAAAGGTTCTTTGGTATATCGTTTATTTTATGCGTTCACACAGCCAATTTGCAGCTTAAACCAGCACGTTACCAAGTGATCTTACAGGTTCGCTAAAGCCAAATTCCGGCTTAACGTTGCGCGCAGGATATGCCCACTTCACTCCATTGCTGATTACTTTTAAAATTTCCGGATTGTAGAAGGTCGGGTATGTTTCATGACCTGGACGGAAATAGAAGATTTTGCCTGAGCCGCGGAGGAACGTACATCCGCTCCGGAATACCTCTCCGCCTTGGAAATTGCTTACAAACACAAGCTCATCAGGCACTGGAATATCGAAGAACTCCCCGTACATTTCTTCTTTTTCCAGAATAATCTTGCTATTAATACCCTCGGCTATTGGGTGTGACGGATTTACACACCAGATAATCTCCTGCTCATTAGCTTCACGCCATTTCAAATCACAACTTGTGCCCATCAGTGCTTTGAATGGCTTGGAGAAGTGACCGGAGTGCAGCACAATCAATCCCATACCATCCAGAACCCGCTGTGCAACCTTTTGTGTAATCTCGTCGCTCACGCGATCATGCGCCATATGTCCCCACCATATAAGCACATCTGTAGAATTCAGCACCTCATCACTTAATCCATGTTCAGGCTGATCCAGTGTTGCAGTGCGAATGGCAAAGCCTTCGCCTCCCAGTCCGTTTGCCAACGCCATGTGCAAACCGTCTGGATAGACTTCCCTTACTTCATCGTGAATTTTCTCATGGACAAATTCATTCCAAATGGTGACGTTAATCATTCAATTTCCCCCTAGTGTAACTCTAAACCCACCACATATCTCCCAGCGGCTCTTCAATCAATACTTGTTGGAGATTTTGCACAGCTTTAGAGAATCCTTCTTCTACCGACATCAGACCATCTTCGTGTTCAATACTTACGACATAATCATATCCAACCAGACGCAGAGCGCTAATAATATCAGCCCAAGTTTTGTTATCGTGACCATAACCGACCGAGCGGAATTGCCAAGCACGATCAAGCATGTTTGTATAATCCTGCATATCTGTTACACCATATTTGTTCACGTTAATTGGATCAATAGTTGTATCCTTCGCATGGAAGTGATGAATCGCGCCTTCACGTCCCAGAATGTGGATTGCTTGCACCGGATCAATACCTTGCCACCACATGTGGCTTGGGTCCAAGTTAGCGCCAATCACTTCGCCTGCTGCTTCACGCAATCTCAGCAAAGTAGCTGGTGTATGCACCGAGAATCCACCGTGCAGTTCCAGTCCCACTTTCACATTGTGATCTGCAGCGAACTTGCCCCACTCTGTCCAGTAAGGGATAACTTTGTTGTCCCATTGCCATTTAAGAACTTCCTGGAAGTCATTCGGCCATGGTGCAACAGGCCAGTTCGGATATTTGGCATCCTCATGGTCTCCCGGACAACCGGAAAATGTATTTACAACAGGCACTTCCAGTTTCTCAGCCAGTTCTACTGTCTTAACGAAATCATCGTGGAATCCTTTCGCAATATCCTTTTGTGGATGGAGCGGGTTACCGTGACAGCTCAATGCGCTGATAGTCAGACCACGGGATTCTACTGCATTTTTGAAATTTTTCAATGCTGTTGGATTGCTCAGAAGCTCATCTGGTTTGCAATGAGCATTTCCTGGATGTCCACCCGTTCCGATTTCTACTGCTTTCAAGCCTTTGGATGCAACATAGTCAAGTGCATCCTCCAATTTACGTCCTCCGAATAGTACCAAAAATACGCCGAGTTTCAAGTGCGATTCCTCCCTAGATTAAATATCATATTATTTGCTGGTTTTATGAACAATGAACTGCATAAAAATACCGTTCAGATCACATGATTGTATCGTTATTGTGGAAAATCAAGAGCTATTCTATCCTGAAATTAAACGTAAGAATACTGGTTATTTCATTGGAAATGACATCCGATTGGTTTAGTCGAAATAAACCGCTTTGCCTGTCTGGGCAGACTCGTAGATCGCTTCAAGAATCTGAGTAACCACGATGGCTTGTTCAGGTTTTACAACTGGATCTTTGTCTTCTATGATCGCTTCAAGCCACATTCTAGCTTCACGATCCGCTTCATTTTCTGCACTACCGGAATAAAAAGCAACTCCGCCTGCGTCCAGATCTACCTTGGTTTCAAACAGACGGCTGCGTTTCTCGCCATTGATACGCAGACCATCCTGCATATCCGCGCCACCTTCTGTTCCGCAAAGCAGTGTTTTGGCTTCGCCAAACTCAGCAACGTTCAGCGCCCAGCTGGATTCGATAATAATTGTAGCCCCATTCTCCATCGTCACAAAGCCGAATGCAGAATCCTCTACCTTGAATTGTTCCGGGTCCCACGGACCAAAAGCATTGGCCGCATTCTCACGTTGACCCAGCTTGTGGAACGTTGATCCCATTACACTCTTCGGCTTGTAATTATCCATCAGCCAAAGAGTCAGATCCAATGCATGCGTACCGATATCAATCAACGGTCCTCCACCCTGCTTTTCCTCATCAAGGAACACACCCCAGGTAGGTACAGCACGGCGGCGAAGTGCAATCGCCTTACCGAAATAAATATCGCCCAGCTCGCCTTCTTCACACATTTGTTTCAGGTATTGGCTGTCATTGCGGAATCGGTTCTGATACGCAATGGACAACTTTTTGCCTGTACGTTGTGCGGCTTCCAGCATAGCCTGTGCTTGTGCAGACGTCTTCGCCATTGGCTTTTCACACATTACATGTTTGCCCGCCTCAAGAGAAGCGACCGTGATCACGGAATGGGAGTCGTTTGGTGTACACACGTGCACCACATCAATGCTCTCATCCTTCAGCATCTCGTGATAATCCGTATATACTTTGGCTCCTTCAGCACCGAATTCGGCTGCTGCCTCCTCCGCACGTTCTTTCACAATGTCGCAGAAAGCGACCATACGGCCCTGAGATTGTTTGGACAGGCTGGGCATATGTTTACCTTTGGCGATTCCGCCACAACCTACGATGGCGATATTAAGTACTTTAGACATGAACAAGTCCTCCATTAGCGGCATATTTTCTAATCCAGTTCATACTGCTCTCGATGCTTTGCAGTGGAGGATTCTGACATACATCCTGTTCCACAACAAGCCACTCGGCTCCCGCCTGATCTGACGCTACAGCTACAGCCCCGAGATCTACCTCGCCTTGGCCGAATTCCACTGTCAGGACTTGACCTTCTGAACGGCGCATGTCTTTCCAGTGGACCAGTGGCAAACGTCCCGCATACTTCGCGATGACTTCCGTTGGCGGGTATCCTGCGGCGTGAGCCCAACACGAATCCAGCTCCACTTGCAGGTGGGAAGCGGTTACGGTATCATACATCGCGTATAACGCCGGCTGACCCTCAACCTGCTCTGTAAATTCAAAATCATGATTGTGATACATTAACACCATGTCCTGGGCTGCACATTTCTCACCAATCTCATTCAGGGAAGCAAATACGTTATCCCATTGCCGTTGTTCTTCCGACAGATAAGGGACAATCAGGTTTTTGTTTCCGATGGCTTTGTGATAAGCGACCACGCCATCAAGATCCTCAAGCAGACTATTGTACTGAACATGGGTACCAACGATCTCCAGACCGAATTCATCCAGAATGGACCTTACTTCTTCCGGGCTATGCCCGTAAAAGTTATGGAACTCTACGCCTTGATATCCAAGCTCTGCAACCTTGGCGAGTGTACCTTTGAAATCGCGTTCCAGTTCATCACGTACCGTGTATAACTGTAATCCAACCTTCAACATTTACCGGTTCACCTCATCCGAGATCAATTAGTGTGACTGTACAGCCTCTGACTGATTTTCATCTGTATTATTTTTTGCTCCTGCTTGATAAGTGCTCTCCATTTGGATGTGTTTGCCCTCAAGCGAGGAGCGCTGGAACGCATGCATAGCTTCAAGCACATGGTAGGCGAGCTTGCCGCTGGCCTTGTGTTCGCGTCCGGCTCGAATGGATTCAACCATTTCGGTAACGCCGATTCCGCGTTCGTTCTGTCTGCTTTCAAAAGCAGGCGTCACAGTCTCCCATGTGTCCTGACCGAATCTGCGCAGCTTCACTTCCCCGTTAAAAAAATTGGGATCCGGTATGCTCATCGTAGCTTCGGTACCGTAGATTTCAATGCGTGGAAGATCCGAAGCACCCCGAATATCGAAGCTGGTGATCATCGTTGCAATGGCGCCTTCCTCAAAATCAATCGTTCCTGCCAGATGTGTTGGAGTCTGAACCTCAAGAGGTGTACCTTCCTTCGGCCCGGAACCAATAACGCGATCTGTGATCTGTACACCTGCTGAAGAACTGATTCTGCGAATCGGTCCAAGGAGAGTAATCAGAGCGGTCAAATAGTAAGGCCCCATATCGAACATCGGTCCGCCACCAGCGACATAAAAGAACTCCGGATTCGGATGCCAAGCTTCCGGCCCTCCACCCATGAAGAATGAAGTTGCCGCAATCGGTTTACCGATCAGTCCTTCTTCAATAGCCTTGCGGGCAGTCTGAATGCCTGATCCAAGGAACGTATCCGGTGCTGAACCAACATACAATCCTTTTTCCTCAGCCAGTTCGATTACCTTGCGACCATCCTCAAGAGAGATTGCCAGTGGTTTCTCGGCATACACATGTTTGCCTGCCTCAAGCACAGCCAGATCAGTCAGGGCATGACTGCCAGGAACCGTGAGGTTTAGCACAAGCTCAATCTCGTTATCTTGCAGCAACTCATCTACATTGTAAACGTTTGCGATATTGAATTCATCAGCTCGTTCTTGTGCCCGATCACGGATCAAATCCGCAACAGCCACCACTTCAATGAGAGGATTATCTTTTAAATTTTCCAGATAAATGGCGCTAATGTTACCGCAACCAATAATGCCCGCTTTCATTTTCTCCACAGTGATGTTCATCTCCTTATGAATGGTGAGAACCTGTAACTTGCATATTTGTAATTGAAGGTTTTGCGCTTAAGTGTTGCACTTGAATTTAATACTATGGTATTCCGTTTCGGCTTCAATTAAAATGAATAATATGATCGAAACATGAACTATCTGGTCATAATTTTCAAATTGCAAGGAGTATGCCAATGCCGACTGATTATTCCTGCCAGGTTCTTACAGCAGGCTTCTCGTTTCATCGCAAACCTTATATAGGCTTGCATCCTGAGGGAGTAAAGAATTACCTGATGAGGCTGCAGACAGACGGACGCTGCAGAGCCCGTGTAGACGGCGAGATGTCACTTGTTGATGCGGGGGATCTGCTTCTGTTTAGTCCAGATGAGCCATATGAACTGAGAATTGACAAAGAGCAAAATCCGATGGGTGAACGACTTGTGGAGAGTGGTGATTACCACATTTTCTTCAATGGGGACTGGGTGGATGAGTGGTGGAAACATCACAAGCGGCCGAACCGGATCAAGGTGCAGCTGACTGAAAGCCTGCTCACCCTGTTTCGACAGCTCGTACTGGAGCAGCGCCGTATTTCCAATCCTTACCCTGAAATCGCCAGTTATTATATGCGAATTCTTTGTCTTGAAGTGGATCGTATGCTCTCGGAGCATCCGACGATTACTAATACCAACTATGTGGCATATGAGATTAAAAGTTACATCGAGGAGAATGCTTCTTCCTTATTCAAGCTTGAAGATATAGCTACCCATATTGGAATTAGTGTTTCACGGGGAGTTCATCTCTTCAAAGAAGCGTTTGGTAAAAGTATTATGCAATATACACTGGATGTACGATTGAACATGGCCAGGGAACGGATCATTTTCAGTCCAATGACACTCGAACATGTAGCCGAGTCTTCCGGCTTTAACAATTATACGTATTTCCACCGGGTATTCCGCTCCCGGTTCGGCATGTCGCCCAAAGAATTCCGCGTCATTCACCGGGAACAGATGTAATCACTTCATTAAATTCGTATATCCATAACCGGAACTTATTTGCGGGCGGCAATCGCCTCGGATACAACCATAGCCAGATCTTCATTGCCAAACATGGATAGCACGCCCAATACAGTGTCGTCCGGAATGTCACCGGCTTCCTCCTTGGATACAACTAGCTTCAGCACCTGCTGCAAACGTTCGTTGCTCAGTTGTTCCGGGTAGGCTTGCCGGTACATCTCTTCCGGATCCAGTCCATGATTGACACACCACTGGGCAAATACCAGAATCATCATTTCCTCTTCCTGTTTATACGTCTCAATTACAGCTTCCTCAATTTGTTTGTTCCGCTCTTTTTCATATTCATCCATGGTATTATTCTTCCTCCAATATCGTTTAATGAATCATTGGTGCGGAAGGCTTCATTCACACTCCCGCACGACCTTCTGCAAGATTACCCGCGAATAAGCTGTTCCGCCAGGTCATGACTGTCCATGACGTGACTTGCACTGATGGCACAGTCATCCGGGGTTTCAAGATTTGCCAAAAATTGATCAATCGCTCCCGTGAATCCTCTTCGGGTCAAAATACGTTCCCAGCCGCCAAAGGTTTCCTTGCGTTCCTGTGCACCGCGTTCCTCATACTTCGCTATTTCCAAGTTCAGCACTTCTACCGATCTTCCCCCGCCATACAGCTCAAGCTTCTCCAAATCCGCTCCTGCTTGGCGTACCATATCGAATCTGCCAAATGCCGTTCTGCCCAGCTTGGCTGATCCAGCCGCATGCAACAGTCGGTCCAAGTCATTTTTACGTATCCATTGATGGAGCAGCTGCACATTGTGATCTGAATACCATAACATCAGGTCAAGGATATGAATCAGATCATCATAGATGGTTTCCGCAGCCGGACGATCCTGTATACCTGTCCGATGTTTAATAACTGTCAGCGATTCAAAGCCCTGTCCAGCCTGCATCCATTCCTTTGCGTTTTGATACAACGGTGCAAATCTCCGGTTAAAACCTACTGCCAGCAGCAGACCTTGTGCTTCCGCAAAAGCGGTCATTTCTTCCGACTCCCGTAACGTATAGGACAGCGGTTTGTCCACGTATACTGCCAGCCCGCGCTCCAAACATTGCATAACGATGTCAAAATGAGCTTCTGTCGCTGTATGTACAAACACCGCATCCAGATCCCAGGACAACAACTCTTTCATATCCGTTGTTCCATTGTTCAATCTATAGGTATGCTGTATTTCCTTCACCGGCTCGGGAGAACGGTTCATAATCCCCGTAATTTCCACGTTAGCGTGGGCAGTCAACAGCGGCAAATATACTTTACGTGCAATATCCCCGAGTCCGATGATTGCAGCACGGGTTCGCTTAGTTGTTTCCATTATGATCATTCCACCTTCAGATGAGTTCTATATTTCTACGTCCTATAGTGTAACCCTTCAGACAGCAACATGCCAGTGATTGCAGCTAGAACCGGCACGAATTGTCCATCCTTTGGTTGAACGTGGTAAACTTTAGAGAGATAGCAATACGGATTAGGAGACGTAAGAGCTTCCTGGTCTGAAAGGAGCGTTTGGGATTTTGCGAAAATGGTTATGGCTCCTCTTATATGTTTTACTTGCTGGAGTCACGTTTATTTACAGATATGAACTACTGGCCTGGACCGATCTGCATCAGTCCATACCACTTTTACTCGCCATGGCGACGTTATTTGCTCTTGTACCCGTAATTCCGTATAAAATCGTCATTATTGCCTTTGGCTACAGTTACGGTACTGCTACAGCAGCCTGGATATGCTGGCTTGGGACCACATTTGCTGCACTGCTGGTATACACCGGAGCAAGAACGATATTCCGAAATCAGGCCAGATCCTATCTTGAACGCATTCGGGGTTTGAATCGATTTACAACATGGATGGAGGCTCATCCCTTCATGGGTATCATGTCTATGCGACTTCTGCCCATCGTTCCCCAAATGGCGGTTAATATCTATGCGGGCATTACCTACACCCCCTTCTGGGTGTTCATGGTCGCCACGGCGATTGGAAAATTGCCTGCGATTTTTGTTTTTGCCTATGCGGGTGCACAAGCAGAATCATCAATCTGGGTGAGCCTGTTAATCCTTGCCGGTTATCTCGTGTTCATGACGATAATATTGCTCTTGTTTCGCTTACGCTCTCGTAAAAAAGTCTAAGCCGGAACAGTCAGAAACAGTTCAGAGCCATCCCCTTTACGATCCTGCTTGGTTGGCTTGCCAATTCGGGATATAATAGAAGAGTAAAACAAATTCTTGTGTTAACAAATTTAAATAAAAACGGTAGATTGCTGGAGTTAGTGATCGAAATGGAGCGACTTTTGGCTTTGGACGAATGTCCAAAACAAGCGGAGCGACAGCTCGAGCACGAGCGCTGGATCTTCATCAGAAATGGAGTGACTATAGCATGGAACAACATACAAGTGAAAAAGCAACTTTTGCAGGCGGGTGCTTCTGGTGTATGGTATCCCCCTTCGAGGAACTACCCGGCATTCATAAGATTGTATCGGGTTATACAGGAGGACATACGGAGAACCCAACATATGAGGAGGTCTGCTCCGAAACGACAGGTCACGTAGAGGCCGTTCAAATTACGTTCGACCCGGCCATCTTCCCATATGAGAAGCTCGTTGAATTATTCTGGCAACAGATCGACCCAACGGATACAGGTGGACAATTCCATGACCGTGGATCATCTTATCAGACGGCCATCTTCTATCACAGTGAAGAACAACGCCAGATCGCAGAAGCTTCCAAAGCAGCTTTGGCACAAAGCGGACGCTTCGACAAACCTATCTTCACACCGATTTTGCCAGCCAAAACGTTCTATGAAGCAGAGGAGCATCACCAAGGATACCATCACAAAAACCCTGCGCATTACAAACGGTACCGTAAAGGTTCTGGACGCGAAGACTTTATCGAACGCAACTGGTCCGGCAAAGTGGATAAAGACGGCCTGAAGGAGCGTCTGACGCCGCTGCAATATGAAGTTACCCAAAACAACGCAACCGAACCAGCGTTCCATAACGAGTTCTGGGATCACCACGGTGACGGAATTTACGTGGACATCGTATCCGGTGAGCCACTGTTCAGTTCCACCGACAAATACGATTCCGGCTGTGGCTGGCCAAGCTTCACCCGTCCACTGCGGGACTACAATGTAAAGGAAAAAACGGATCTCAGCCACTTCATGATTCGTACTGAAGTGAGAAGTCGTCAAGGAGATTCCCATCTGGGTCACCTGTTCAATGACGGCCCTGCCGAAGCTGGTGGAATGCGTTATTGCATCAATTCCGCAGCCCTTCGTTTTATACCCAAAGAAGATCTGGAAAAAGAAGGATATGCCGAATACGCCGTACTGTTTAAATAAGTAATGGTTCATTGAAGTAACAGAATTGAACGAAGCGCTAACGAATTGACCGCCCCTTAAAAGTACAATTCACGCTGAATGCTAATTTTAACGAACTTCAGTCAAGTTACTCTGGTGAAATCTCCGGAAAAACCTGCGGCAGCACGTGTAAAGCGGGGAATAACGTCTCTACGATTCGTTACATTACAAACTTGAAGGAATTGGAGCTATTAATTTGTGCTCCGTCCGGTAGATATTAATTAAGACTAAAAAGGGGCTTCCCGTCATCTTCATGACGCATGGGAAGTCCCCTTTTTATTTTGCTTTTTTGTATATAGATTGGAATTGGCTTACATCATACTCACAATCCAACCGATCCAGTAGGCAAATGGAATCAATAACAACTGGGCTAACAATGTGCCAAATAAACGGGATACAAGCATACAACCATAGATCTGATTCATTCGATCCAACCGGATTTCACCACGCAGTGATTTGTCGCTGAGCAACGAAATGCGAGGATCAATCAGGATGGTTAACAAAATGGTTGCCACTCCATTAATGAGTCCGGTGGATTGCGAAGCAGCTACAGCCTGCCCCGGATAAAGATACGCAGCGTATAGACTGGACAGGACTCCAGTCGTATAGATTGCTGTTACCGCTATGTTCAACGTCATTAGACGTCTAGGCATTCCGTTGTGTACCAATAACTTTGCCATTTTCCATGACGGCGGGGTAATATAATACATCGCGTTTTTGATCTTGCTGCGTTTCAACAGGCCTCGAACCATGGAAGGAATTGATCCTGCCGCCTCAAAGTGAACGACCATTCGTGAAGCGAGCTTGACCATGGTTGGAAAACTTATAATAGCCAAGGCTGTTCCTGCCGTAGCCGCACCCATTAGCCAGTGCAGTTGTGCTGCAAAGTGTGGGTTCCCTCCATTCGTCGCCGTATCCACGAGATTGCCTACCATCGGCCCTTGGGCCATATTGGAGGTACGCGACACCAGCAGCAAAATTCCGGACAGGGACAAGGCCAGCGCGATTCTGCGAGTACGTAATCCCCCAAGGCGCAGCGCATAGGACAAACTGTCAGCCGCATGAATAAGCATCGTAAACAACATAGGAATGGCCAGGCTCAAACTAAACATATGTAATTCTCCTTATCTTTTCTTTTTTCCTAATGTGCTTCTATTGTACTTTCAAGTATGGAAGCATTATACTCTTCATCCACATAAAAGTATAGAAAAGGGCAGAGAAGTTGAACAGTAGAATGCACCAATACTACAGAACATGCTTCGAGGTTCTGCACAATAAATCGTTTATTCATCCCCGTACAGGGTAATATACAAATAACTTACAATGTAACAGGAGGGAATCAATATGCCTTGGAACAATCAGGATTATCCCGTTTCCATGAAAAATCTGGAGCCTCGTGTCAGACATAAGGCCATTGAGATTGCCAATGCATTGCTGGATGACGGTTATGAGGAAGGACGCTCCATTGCAATCGCTACTGCCAAAGCGGAAGAATGGGATGAGAATCATCCCACATCGAAGAATTCGGAGCAGGCTACCAAACATTCTTCATCAGACAACAAATCGGAGCATGGAAAATCTTCCTCTTCACGCCGTCATTCCGAGCCTGTCTCTTCTTCCAAAAGCCATGATAACATTCATGTCGTTCCTACCGATTCAGGCTGGGCCATCAAGGAAGAAGGTCAATCCAAATCTCTGGCTACGTTCCGAACCAAAGCCGAGGCTGTGGAAGCTGCCAAGGAAAAGAGTGAAAAACAGAACATTCGGGCTATTATCCATAATGAAGATGGGCAAATTGCCTCTTCCATTAAGCCTTGAGTGAATCTGTTTTAAAATAGGATATATCGGAAATGTATCACTTTTATTTGTTTACTGAAGGCAAGTAAAAGCCCTTTCGCCGCTAATGGAATGATTCCCATCAAGCATTCAAAAGGGCTTTGTGTTTGGTATGAGGCAAGCCCACCTTACTCGAACAACATTCATATCGAATAGGGTGGTCGTTACGTTTAATGCGAAACGCCTCTAGCCACCGGAGCTCGTTGTGAAGCACCACTGACTACTTTGGCTGCAGTCGACACGGGCAGCTTCACAGCTGAGGTCGTAACCGTCCGGCGAGCCGGGAAACTGACCATGTACGTAATCACTTTACTGGCAATCCATACAGCCAGAATGGTATATAAAGTTTCTTTTACCGGTAGAAAGAAAAGCGACAATCCGAGTACAAACGCATCGCTGACAAAGAAAACTGTTCCCAGCTTCCATCCCTTCCAACGGCTAATGAGCACCGCCAGAATGTCATCTCCACCTGTCGCTCCTCCGAATCGAAGCACCATGCCAGCTCCCACGCCGGTAATAACACCGGACAGGACTGCCGGAATCCACAGATTACCGTGAAACGGAATGACCAGAGTGGAGTACCGCTCAAACCCGTCATAGAACAATGAGAATGCGGCCACACCCAGCAGCGCCTGAATCATGAACTTCCAGCCCTTGATAAACCAGGCCAGAATCATGACTGGAATATCCAGCAGCAGCATGCCAATTGCAGGTGATAAGCCTGTCGCGTATTTTCCAAGCAGGGCCAGACCGACAAATCCGCCCTCCGATAAATGATTCTGAAAATTAATGTGATAGTAGGCAAATGCCAAAATAAATGTTCCGAGCAGCATAATGGCGAACTTTCCCGCCTCTGTCTTAACTTGTTGTAAGGTTAACGATGTTCTCTTCATTCAGGTTCCCTCGCAGTTTGTAAAGGTTGGTTTGCACCGACCGTACCCTGCAAAAGGCAAGCCTGGAAGAAATCATCGTATTTGTCCTTCGAATATTATTCATTCCAATCCCCTCTTTCGCAGAGTCAGCCGTTTTTTTCTTTACGGTGGTGTACTCTACAAGGGGCGCTAAGTGTAAGAGAGATCGTAACGTTTCCAGATCGTCCTTGGGGAGATTATCCTTCGGGAACTCATGGTATCCTGATCCTTTCTGTCTGTTGGTGGTTAGCTATGCCAATTAAACTGATTAATATTACACCTTGCATAAAGACCATACAAACTTTACACTTCACCACTTCGGTTGCAGTACCCTCTTTCGATCGCTGTTATCCCCGGATTTTTTGATTCCCTTTTCCAAAGGAGAAAATCCGGGGATAAAGGCGAGCGCTTCGCTTCTCCAGACGGGTTCTGCACCCTACGTTCTCGTGTAAAAATTAGTTCACCTTATACAGACATGTGTAATGTTCAATTCAGTTTAAAAATCTAAGCTAACTTGCTTGTTCTTCTATTATATAACACCGATGTGATTGGGTCGAAACAGCAGACCCTTCAATTTTGCGCAAAAAGCACACTCTGGCCTGGCTGAGCCGCCAAACAGCTGCACCAGGACTAGCTTCTCTAACAAATGGTGCTACCTGCTCCTTCATTCTATGACTGAAGCTTCCAAATATAACTGTCCAGTCACCCAACTGTGACAATTTGGGTCCATTTTTTATTTTTCCGCGAATTGTAAAGGAATCATCATGCTGTTTCACATACACTATAGCAAATGTAATCGGCTTATCTTTGGTCCAGTTAAACGTTTCCAGACTTACTCTGCTTTTTATGGTATAATATAACAATTGAATCCCTACTACCGTTTAAGCGAGGCGGATTAATGAAAACGTTAAAGCCAAGAGTCTTTATTGGCTGCTCGCTGGAAGCGAAGCCGATTGCAGCCGCTGTACACGAAAACTTGCGTTTCTCGGCCGAAGTTACCCCCTGGTACTCCGGAGTTTTTAATCCAAGCAGCTACACCATGGACGATTTGGAAACAGAAGTGCGTACAACTGACTTTGCCATTTTTATTTTTCATCCGGATGATATATCAAAAATTCGTGGGAAGTACTATGCCTCTGTCCGTGATAATACAATGCTGGAAATGGGTTTGTTTATGGGTCGTCTGGGGCGAAAGCGTATTTTTTTCATTCTTCCTGAGGATATTACGGACATCAAAGACGCCAGTAAGGTCGAAGGTTTACGTATGCCCACTGATCTGCTGGGGTTAAATCCACTGGTTTATGAAATTCGTTCAGATGGGAAATGGGCGCCAGCCGTCTCGGTGGCCTGTTCCAAAATCGCGGACAGCATCGAAGAACAGGGACGTTGGAGCGATCCCGAAGTAGAGAAAATCATTGAGAAGCATAAACTGTCTGAGGGAGAAGCACGGCTGCAGTTGCTTAAGCTGCTGCGATTCTTCAGAGAATTGCTGCGTACCCGTAAAGCAGATGCAGTGATGCTGAACCGAATGAGTGATGCACTTCGCAGTGCCTTTGTCTCCCATCCTCCATTCGCTGTACGCGGGACTGCCATATACCGTACAGATGACAGTGGTCATATTGAGCAATTATGTGGTAACGTTGGGGAACCGGGAAGAAAATATAACTTGTCCGCCAATGACGACAAGCAGCCTAATGATCCGAAGCGCATTCTGGTCATTGATTCTTACCTGGAGAACAAAATCAAGATCAACCTCTACGACGATTATCTTGAGAAAGAGTATTTGCTATGCTATCCTGTAGCCAAGAGATATGTAATTACAGTTCACATTATTGGACATATTGAAGCGGATGAGGCGATATTTCAGCAGATTGACTTAGAGAATCGTCAACTGTTTAACGCCATCAACGATTTGTTAGGAGGAGAACCGGAATGAAACCGGAAACGAAAAAAATAAGCAAGCGCTGGGGCAGCGAGAAAAAGGTACGCCTCAGTTCTGCTCCCGAATCATCACGACCGGTTCCGGAACCCAAGGAAGAAGATCGTTTCCACAAACCGGCCGTACCGCTAACTACGATTGGCCCTTCGCTGAAGGGTAAGGAAAGACCTTACAAAGTGATTCTGGAAAAAGAGGCTTTATACGAGAAGCCTCAGTATCTGGCTTAACCGCTTTATGCACCTATACAACTCTGCCGTCTGGTTCGGCAGATCATCTGGCCCCGCCGCCCAAGGCAGGGGCTTTTTTATTGCAACACTTTGGCAATTCTTCATAACCTTCATTAGTACCAAAGGACCAAACGCACTTCATCTCTTCCTCCGATGCATTAAGTCGTTTTGTTATGCCCTTAGGTTTCCTGCAAAACCCAAAAATTATACCTTATTTTGGAGAAGGGCTTGTCCCTATTTCACCGCCTACAACCTCAGCATAAATCGCATATGACTACTTCCAATATTTCTCGGTTGTATTGTGTATCATCATTGCATATATTGATTATAATATAAGAACATATGTTCTGTAAATAAGAACATGTCCGAATTCAAGGTTAAGGAAGTGAAAGTATGTCATCATCCCCTTCCGCCCCATCCCCTGCGGATGAAGACCACCGATTGATTAAAAGCATGGTTGTACGCACCCTGCTGCTGGATGTGCTTGAACGGGATATTCGCACACTGGATACGTTGCAGCTCAAAATGCCAGAGGTCTACATTCTGTCTTTAACCCGCATTCAGAATGATGTACTTAAGGAAATGCTGACGCTTCGCAAACAGATGAGAACTCGTGGTGTCAAAGTTCTGGAGGAGAAACGGCAAGTTGATGGAATTGAAACCCAGTATCTGTGCAGAGGATATTTGCAGCGGTTCTATATGCTTTGGACGTTCGCGCGGAATGAAGTCAAAAAAGAGTTTAGCCGGCATCTGGATATGGATCTGACCCAGCCCTTATAGCTGATTCATCTGCTTGATGTACCCGTCATCGTTTGAATTCACATTTCTTTAGTCCACTTAGTTCACTTACTCCTTAGACTCCCCACCCTTCTGCCTAATCGAAACAGGTTGACCCCGGGAGGCTGCGTTCATTAAGATGGAATAGACATGTCTGTACATTTCGTTCAGACTTGTAATGAAAATGGATTCCTATACGCAAAAAAGCCTGCCTGCCATTATTGGCAGATAGACTTGTTCATTGGAATTGCTTTTAAACGTCTTATCAATCAAGGAGTTGTACTTCATGGACCTGAATTCGCATTTAATTAAAAATCAACCACCCGCACATACAGGCATTGCCGCAGATGTTACCGAACTGATCGGCCAGACACCTGCCGTTAAACTGAACAGACTTACAGGGGGCGATTCCGCTGACGTATACGTAAAACTGGAATACTTCAACCCAAGCAGCAGCGTCAAAGACCGTGCCGCCTACAACCTGATCGTTCAGGCTGAACTTGCGGGACACTTGCTTCCCGGCGCAACCATTATCGAACCAACCAGCGGCAATACTGGCATTGGTCTTGCGATGAATGCCGCAGCCAAAGGATATAAAGCCATTCTGATCATGCCGGACAACATGTCCAAGGAACGCATCAATATCCTGAAAGCCTATGGCGCAGAAGTCGTACTTACCCCTGCTGCGGAACGGATGCCTGGTGCGATTCGCAAGGCCAAAGAGCTTCAGGCCGACATTCCGGGAAGTTTCATTCCCCAGCAATTCGAGAATCAGGCGAACCCGGACATCCACCGGATCACCACGGCTCCCGAAATTATGCAGCAGATGGAAGGCAAGCTGGACGCCTTTATCGCCACGGCGGGAACAGGCGGTACGATCACCGGAACGGGCGAAGAACTGCGCAAGCAGCTGCCGGACATTCGTATCTATGCGGTAGAGCCAAAAGGTTCACCTGTGCTGTCCGGCGGCGAGCCCGGACCGCACAAGCTCGTCGGTACAAGTCCGGGATTCATTCCAGACATTCTAAATACCGACGTGTGGGATGCCATTATCCAGGTGTCCGATGAGGACGCACTGGATACGATGCGGCAGCTTGCTGCCCGGGAAGGGCTGCTGCTCGGCCCTTCCTCTGGCGCTTCGGTGTGGGCCTCCCTTCGCATCGCGAAGGAACTGGGGCCGGGTCACCGGGTGCTCTGCATTGCGCCCGATACCGGGGAACGGTATTTGAGCATGGGTATTTTTTAACAAAGAAAAACTCTTGCACAAGTCAAAGGCTCCCCTCCAAAATGAGCGCTTGATCACAGCCGGACGTTGAATTCGCAGCGTACAAGTACTTTCTCTGGAAAGGGAGCCAGTTAAGTTAAATATTCAAAATATGAATGCGAACTAATGTGTCAGTGTTGTCCATTCTACACCTTCGGGAAGCAGAGCCGCAATGCGGTCTTTGGCTTCCTTTTTCGTATACAGCGATTCATCGAGAATGACCGCAGAACCGGAATCCGTGCTCGTCCGAATCAGACGTCCCAGACCTTGCTTCACACGCAGCAGCATGTATGGAAGATCGATCTCTTCATAAGGTGCCGCTGACGCTGTGCGTTTTGCATTAAATACTGGGTCCTGTGGTGGATACGGGAGCGACCAGATCATGACATTGGATAATGACGGCCCTGGAACGTCCAGACCTTCCCACAGATTGACGGAGCATAGCACACTTTCCTCATCCTGCTGGAAAGCGGCTATCAGGTCACTAATCTCCCGATCTCCCTCATACATAAAACGTAACCCTTGAGCCTCAGGCACATGAACGATGTCCTGCTTGAATGCACGCAGCTCTTCCATCGTACGGAACAGAATCAGGGCACGACCCCCACTCTCCTGAAGCAGCGTCACGGCGTCACGCAACCGATTTTCGTTTTCCGGGTGACCAGGTTCGGTTTCATCGGTAATCTTCATCTGCATTTTGTCTGCATAGTCATACGGGGAAGCCACGGAGAACGATACAAAATCATCAATCCCCAGACTGTCTGCCACATAACGGAATGAACTGTCCACAGATAATGTTGCGGATGAAAAGACAATTGGAATGCCTGTATTGAACACACGCTCGTTCAGAATTTCCTTCACGGTACGTGGCATAATCGATAAGGTTGTCTCGTCTTCACTCTCTTCAGCCCAGCAGATGTACCCATCTTCCTTACGGAACAGCGCAAGGGCAGACTGAATCATGTCCAGATGTTCTTCCACGACACGCATCTGATAGCCATCCAGCGAGAACAATCCACTCTCAAATACCAATTCTTCGCCAATCGCATCCAATACGCTGGTCAGTCGTTCAATCTCACGCAGCAGCGGCGGCTCTACCCGCACTTCTTTCCGTTCCGATCCGGCAATGGCTACCGTATACGTATCCAGCAGCGCGAACAGTCGTTCACTGCTCTCAATCGCTTCATCCACACGCTCCGCGAGGGATTCACGAATCTCCCCTTCAAGCAAACGGGTCACCAGTTCCTCGAAGATGCGGTGTTTCAATTTGTAGCTCAGTGCGTTCAGGGCCGCTTCTTCCAGCAAATGTCCTTCATCAAATACAACGGAGCTGTGATCTGGCAGCAATGGCAATTGTCCCTCGCGTTTGCGCGCTTCATAGGTCCATACATGCTCCATGTAGTAATCATGGGAACAGATGATGATGTCCTTAGAGCGACGATAATGGTCACGCGACAGCGTCAGGCCGCAGCGTTGACGTTTGGGACAAACGAAGCAATCTTGGAACGGGTCCCAGTTGATTTTATTCCACTGGCGATCATTCAGATGTGGATACTGTTTGCGATCACCATACGGATGGAAAGCCTGAAGCGTACCAGGAGTATTCACAAAATCCGGAAGGCTCTCATGCACTTCTTCAATGACAGGCGCATCCTCATCCGCAAATCTCATCGCACTTAATTTGTTCAGACAGACGTATTGGTCCGGTGACTTGCCCAGACGTGCATCTACTTCCAAGTCCAGATGTGCAGCGAGCTTCGCAATATCTCCGCCGGGCTTCACGAGCTGTTCAATCAATGATTCATCCGCACAGGCAATCACCGCCGGTTTCCCCGTATAACGTGCATAACAGACCGCGTAGAGCAGATAGACTAATGTCTTTCCTGTTCCCACACCAGCCTCAGCCATAATGGTCTTTTTATCTCCATAGGCCCGTTCGAGCTGGTACGCCATAAAAATCTGTTCATCCCGTACCTCAAAGCCGGACTCAGGCAAAATATCGTAAAAAACATCGGCAACCCATTCCCCTAAACGGGATACAAAGGGCTCTGCCGGATCATATGCAAAAGGATAACGTTGTGTAGACAATCCTAGGTCAGCCTCCATTCTTAGACAAGCGGTCCAAATTTCATTTTCCGTTCAAAAAAGGCCGCTGGGCAAAAGTTAATTATCCCACGCCATGAGGCGGGTGACAAGCTTTTTTTAATGGAAACGATGTATAGAACAGCCTTGCAGGGAAAATATATATTCGAATCCATCAAAAGGAAAGGCGGTGCTCCATGAATCATCAGTCTTCACAACCTGAGCATTCCTCAGACAAGGCATCCGAGACATTGACGGATCGGCAAGGCCACCCCATCACGGACAATCAGAATGTTCGAACCGTCGGCAGCCGGGGACCGACTACGCTGGAGAACTATCATTTTCTCGAAAAGATCACCCATTTTGACCGTGAACGTATTCCGGAACGGGTGGTCCATGCCCGCGGCGCTGGCGCTCATGGCGTATTTCAGGCGTATGGAACGGCCGGGGATGAACCGGTATCGAAGTATACACGCGCACGTCTGTTTCAGGAGAAAGGCAAAGAAACGCCCGTATTTGTTCGCTTCTCTACGGTTATTCACGGTGGACATTCACCAGAGACACTTCGGGACCCGCGCGGATTTGCTGTGAAATTCTATACCGAGGACGGCAACTGGGATCTGGTGGGCAACAATCTGAAAATCTTTTTCATTCGTGACCCGCTCAAATTCCCGGATATGGTACATGCCTTCAAGCCAGACCCGTTGACCAATGCACAGGATATGGAGCGGTTTTTCGATTTCGTCTCCCTCAGTCCTGAAGCCACCCATATGATTACGTTTCTCTTCTCCCCTTGGGGAATTCCGGCCAACTATCGACAAATGCAGGGGTCGGGCGTCAATACATACAAATGGGTGAATCAGGAGGGCACAGGCGTGCTCATTAAATATCACTGGGAACCACTCAATCAAGGCATACGCAACCTGCTCCAGAAGGACGCCAGCGATATTCAGGGACAGAACTTTAACCACGCCACACTCGACCTGTATCACGCCATTGAACAAGGAGACTATCCGGAATGGGAATTGTGCGTTCAGGTTATGGAGGACGGCGAGCATCCCGAACTGGATTTCGATCCGCTGGACCCAACCAAGCTGTGGCCGCCAGAGCAGTTTCCATTTTTGCCGGTTGGGAAAATGACGCTAAACCGCAATCCAGAGGACTACTTCAATGAAGTGGAACAAGCAGCGTTTGGCACAGGTGTGCTGGTGGATGGACTGGATTTCTCGGATGACAAACTGCTGCAAGGACGGACCTTCTCCTACTCGGATACCCAGCGTCACCGGGTGGGTGCCAACTACCTGCAACTGCCCGTCAATGCACCAAAAAAACGGGTAGCCACCAATCAGAGCGGCGGGCAGATGCAATATCAGGTCGATCGTGCGCCAGGTCAGAATCCACATGTGAATTACGAACCTTCGTCGCTTGGTGGCTTAAAAGAAGCAGCTCCACGTGGCAAGGAACATGAACCACTGGTGGAAGGCCGACTTGTTCGTGAGAAAATTGAGCGTACCAATGACTTCGGACAAGCCGGGGATACCTACCGTTCCTTTGAAGATTGGGAGCGAGACGAGCTGATCAGCAATCTGGTAGATGCTTTAGCCACATGCAAACCGGATATCCGCGAGCGCATGATCTCCCATTTCACACAAGCGGATGCTGATTATGGACGCCGTGTAGCGGAAGGATTATCGTCCGTCTCAACGGATGACAGTGCTACGGTTCAGCCCAAGCATGAGCCCACAGTGGAACAGGCTGCCAAGCGCAGTCATGAAGCAGATCCATATTAAGCACTGTCTGATTGGTTAGGGCATATTTAAAGGCAACAGACATGTTATATAGAGACGTATAAGTTCGTTAAATAACCCTCGGTAGCAAAGACTGCTTAAGCAGCTGCTATCGAGGGTATTTGGCGTTTAAGCTGAGCAGCCTGTGAGCTGATCATGCGGGCCCCTTCTATTTTAAATATTTATAAGGTTGATTTCGGATGATTGGAGGTATGGATCATGCCGTTTGCTGGGAAAAGTGGCTCTTCCTACGTTCATTTCAGATGATCCCCTGTTAAATGAGGGACATGAACTGAGCGCAGGATTATGCGCTGCTCACATGAACTTCCATTTTCGACCAGTTATACGAGGCTTGTCAGCAGGTTGAGTCCATCTGATCAAATGATTATTGATGATAACGTTTACAGCATTTACCATGAACCTGTGTCCTCTAGGACTTCATTTCCCAATTACTAAGGAGGTTTGCTTAATGAAATTATTCCCTATTACTTCTGTTCATGCCTCATCTCAACGTTCGCTGAAATCGAAAATGACTCACATCTGCCTAAGTGCCGCGTTCCCTCTATTATTGCTCAGCGGTGGATCGGCTGGTGCGGCCGAATTGATCGATAGCGGACTGCAAAATCCCTCTGATTCTGTAGCTGCCTCCAGTACTACACTCGCTGCAGGTGATCTATATGTCGCTCCTGGCGGCTCGGCTAGCAATCCCGGAACCCTCGCGAGTCCTACGTCACTGGCTAACGCGCTGACACAAATCGCACCGGGCAAAACGATATATCTGCGCGGTGGCACCTACAGCTTCTCGGAAACGGTTACGATTGAGCGAGGCAATAGTGGTACATCGGGACAGCGCAAAAATCTGGTGGCGTACGGGTCGGAAAAGCCTGTCTTTGATTTCTCCGCCCAAACCTTCTCCTCCACCAATCGTGGGCTGCAAATGTTCGGAGACTACTGGCTCGTCAAAGGACTTGAGGTGAAGGGTGCGGGCGACAACGGCATCTTTATCGGGGGCAGCTACAATCGCCTGGAACAGATTGAAGCTCATCATAACCGGGATACCGGTATCCAGCTCGGCCGTTATGCTTCGACTGCGGCAAACAGCGAATGGCCTGCCTATAACGAGATTATTCGCTCCTATTCCCATGATAACTATGATCCGGATGACGGAGAGGATGCAGACGGTTTTGCCGCCAAATTGACAGTTGGCCCGGGCAACCTGTTCGACGGCTGTATCGCTGCCTATAATGTGGATGATGGCTGGGATCTGTACAGCAAAACAGATACGGGCGCCATTGGCGTCGTGACGATCCGTAACAGCATCTCCCATCACAACGGGCAGACTTCGGATGGTACATCCACCTCCAATAGTGACGGTAACGGCTTCAAGTTAGGCGGCGAGAAGATCGCGGTGAATCACATCGTGGAGAACAGCATTGCTTTTCAAAATAAAAAGCACGGCTTCACCTATAACAGCAATCCCGGTTCAATCCAGATGAAAAACAATACATCCTGGCAAAATGGTCAAAGCAACTTTGCCTTTGATGTAGGCACACATATCTTCACCAACAACCTTTCCTTCGAAGGCGGCGCCAGTGACAAAACCAGCGGAACCGACGTCAGCAGCACCAACGTCTGGTGGAAGAACAAAAAAAGCGTCAACGACAAAGGCCTGCTCGCCAGCGTAGCCGACTTTGTCTCCCTCGTGCCTTCGGTGACGCGTAGCGCGGATGGAACGCCTGTCCTGGGTAATTTCCTGAAGCTTGCCACAGGTAGTGATTTGATCGGCTCGGGTACGCCATCGGGTAAGAATATTGGTGCTCGGTAGATTAGTTAAACAGCTGTAGTTGAAAAGTTCAGGATTAAACACAAAATCCCCTTTCCATTCCAGTCTGATTGCTGGTGATGGAGAAGGGGATTTGTGGTTTTTGAATGATCGGGTAGCTAATAGTTAATGCTGGTTGCTTATGTTTTTGAATATTTTAGGGCTGGTTTTGAAAGGTTACATCTGCCCTGCTCGCGCATAGGTTGGGTGAATCGTTTGCGCTCATGCTCTGCACAAAACCTCGATCATCAGCCTACCGCCTGTGCGGAAACCTTGCTCAAACGCTGCTTCCACGTACATGGACGTCGATTGCCCGATTAAGTCTACCAATTCTTCCAATGCATCATATTCGTTCTCCGTATGCTGTGTCTTATAGTTCTGCATCAGGTCCGATATCCGGCGATTGATCTCTTGATACTCAGCATGCTCAGGATTTATCGACTCGTCCAACCGCAGGTTTCCGTGAAACAAATCCTCGATCAGGTTTGACATGTTATCCTTCATGGTAAGGTCACCTCAGGAAGATTGTAACCCATGGGATGAGGTGAGATGATAATTTAGCGGGAAATCCGCTAGTATAACTGCGAACGTGACAAGTGGGACATCCCAACCGCTATATTAATAAAGAGGATCATTTTCTATCTAGTCGGATGTGTCTGCCGAAATATCATCTTCGAAATCCATCCAGCAGACCATTTTCCCTAAGGAACTGCTGCTTGAATATTATGTTATCTAATGCCGTTTCTCCTTTTAATTGCTAATCAAGGAAGTGGATTTTCGTTTTCCCACCTCTCAACTGATCTTGTCTAATGTGGATGGCGTCTAATTTTGAAGCGAAAATATTTATTTGTTGAAAGCTAGTACTCCGGTGAGTATTAACCTCTAGGCCTTGTTACCGCACCACAACTAACAGTACAATAATTCCGAGACAAATCAGCCAGCTTACTGGGTGACCGAAATTTAATCCCCAGCCGACTCCGAACCTTTTCTCAACGATTAAGTTTGTATCTTTGCGATTGAAATAAATCATACCTAATAGCCATTTATCATCATCATGGACAGGTCTGACATTGGAGGAATCGTCAGATCGCTCCAAGCGGCTTCCTCCCTGACCAGCCCAGAACGATAAGGCGAAGGCGTATAGGATGATAAAAGCTATTATAATTAGGATAATGGGGATAGCGAAATTGATGTTAAGCAGAGATATCATGTTTAGTTGCACAACGGAAAACAGGATAACTATTAAGAAGCTTGCTGTAATCATAAAATATGACCAAGTACGGCGGAATGTTACGTCTTGTCTGATGGAACGGTTAGGATCAGTGGGTTGAACTTGATGCTTCACTCTGCGAATACTCCAATTCTCAAATATGAACAAAAGTGTTATGAACACTTGCATGATCGTAGGCATAAACACAGAACTATAAGATTTAGCTGCATAGCGGTCTACGTTCCAGCTGCTGTTGAAATGGATCGGAATCTGATCAGGAATAAGATCGTAGTTGCGTAGCACAGTTAGAATACTAACACCAATAAATAAAAAATGAATGAGGAACCAATTACTAGACAAGCCAATGTTTCTTTTCCGAAATTCAGTGTCCATTGCCATGATCGATGGTTCCGAAGCAATAGGCAGCATAGGTAGTAAACTTTTCATTTTGAAATGATAGCTAATATTTATGACTAGGGAGATTACGACCATGGCGAGTGAATAAGTAACAATGAGCCAACTTTGTTGCTTGGAATGTTCATCACCGTATATTAGCCAGATGATACAAACAATGAATAGGATGGTATGTAAGGTAGCACTAATGCTAGCATAAGACTTCCGCATCTGGCGCAGAGGCTTACTGTGGAATTGTACAGCGCTGACGGTGACCCCAAAACTAATCGTCTCTCTTGTTAAATAAGGCATGCTTACCATGAGTACAATGGTAGGTACAAATACAAAGATCATTACCATAACAGGCATTATCGTCATATCATTCGCCTCCTCTTATACATAAGTGTGTATTCGAAAACTCTATAACCCTTATAGCATAGGCGAATCATCACTATACCTTTTTGCGTAAGATTATCCTATTAACTTAGGATAGGTAATCGACTTGAACATAAATTTAATTATAATCGATTTTAGTGACTATAGGGGTCAAATTAACAATTCATCCAGATTTTTCACTACGCAGAGCTACTCATCTGACAACTGAATTATGGCAAGTACATCTGTTTGAAATTCTGTGTAGGTAAAGGACAGGTTTTCGTTATCCCAATTTTTTTGATGCTTTGCCACGAAACGAATGATCCTCAACACAATTGTAATTGATCTTTTCCTCTTTTTAATTGAACTGGGAGCTTTAGCAAGAGTCCGATTCTCAAACGAATCTACCCCTGGCAGCTAATATTGTATCATCAAATGGAAGATTATTAGGATTGCTAACTATACTTTAAAACAAAAAACTCCCTTGCAAGATGTACATCAAATCCATCGCTGTAAAACTGACTATTTTTCCTCTGTATATAAAAATACATAATTACTCTTATCCGACTTCTTTTCTGAGAAAACAAAGCCTAATCGATCAAAGCTCCTGATTTCCTCCACATCTGTAATCTTCCGCTCTGCTATATATCGTACCATCTCACCTCTGGCCATCTTGGCCCGGGTTGCCTTTTCAACAAGCTTCCCATCAACCATTTGTCCAAACACACAAGTGATCATCCGGGTTTCCTTGTTCAGAAAAGGCGTAATGTTTTTGCTATACTCTTTGGAAGCCAGATTCAGAATGCAGTGGCTTTCCGCTTGAAGCTGATCTGCCAACTTACTGCCCCAGAATTGATAGAGTGACTTGAAACCTGGACCTTGCAGCTTGCCCTGCATCTCCAACCGATAAGGGGTCACCCCATCCAAAGGCCGTAACATGCCATAAAAACCGGATAATATGCGCAAATGCTCCTGAAGATACGCCAGTTCCTCATTTTGAAAAACACCTGGCGACATATACTGATACTGAATGCCCTCATAGGCATAGATGGCTGGCGTAAGATTTGCTTTTATATTCATATTCCGAATCCGCTCTACGTTCTGTTCGGCGATTGCATCGTTACACTTCCACATTGCTTTGAGTTCGTCATAGGATAACTTTTGAAGCAAACAGAGTAACTGTTCTGACTCTTTTATAAACTTCGGCATCTGCGCAATAGCCATAAGATCTGTATCGATCTTCATCTTTTTAGCTGGTGAAATAATAATCCGTATCATGCTGATCCATCCTTAATTTACCGTTGTTTTTGTCGTTATTCATTGTACAGGATTGGCTAGGTGAATCCAATGTCTAGGCTTAACTAAATCCCTCATGTTACCTTTGAAAAGACTCAAAAATGAACAAGTCAGCCCATGATTGGACCGGCTTGTTCATTGGAATTCAACACATTAAATTGTTGAAAAAGTAAGGCGTGCATTTCAAACCGCTAATTAGGGAGATACGCTCCCCGCGCCGCTATTTTGCTCTATTTTTGTAGTCGAAGTCGGCAATTGAATCATTGGCGTATTTGACCCACTTACATATGGAAGGGCTCCATCCCATTTCTTGATGGTTTCATATTCAACGAGTTGACTCGATAATGATTGTTGAAGCTCTTTATTTGCTTTAGCTTGACCTTCTGCTTCAATTAATAGTTTATCTGCATTACCTTGTGCTTCCACGCGCTTACGATCTGCTTCTTTCTTGGCGATCTCAAGTTCAGTCGTTTTACGTTCCAGTTCTTGTGAAGCTTCGACACGCTTATCGATTGCTTCCTGAGTCTTGGCGTCAGGTTGAGGAACACCTACAGTAACGTTGGATACAATAAAGCCTAACTCTTTAACGTCATCAGAAAAACGTTGTTGGACGTCCACTCCTGCCTCGGATGACTTTTCGCCATAAACATCTATGACTGTAAACTTGGAAATACCTTTACGAGCTGCGTCACGGAAACGTGTTTTGAGATATGTATCCTCAATTTCTTGAATGCTAATTGGCCCAAATGTATTGAATATAGAAGATACTTTACTTGGTTCTACTTGGTAGTTGTATGCAAAATCAATTGTGATGTTTTTCCCATCAGAAGTGGCAATCTGAATATCTTTGTATTCAACCGTTTGAATTCGGATCGGATATTTCGTCACTTTATCAAACGCTCCAACTAGTTTCCACCCTTGACTCAGTGTACTATCTTTTACGCCTCCATTTGGTGAATATACAACCCCAACATATCCATTAGGAATTCGTGTTAAAAAGAAGGTCACCAGTAACACTCCCACAATAATAACTACTGCAACCGCAATAGCCCCTGCTTTAAACGTCTTTGAATTTTCCATCACCATTCTCCTCTTGTTTGAATTTATTGTATTTCTTCAACACACTACTACCTATTTTATTGAACAGCGGGAACATTAATGACCATAGAATAAATGCTAGGATAAAGACTATAATTATTCCCCCAATAAATGGCATACTCGTCCTCCCCTCTATGGATGTAACCAAGCGCAAATTTATAAATAACAACTAATTTTATCCTCCTTTATATATACTTTGTAAAATCGTATTCGGTTTCAATGATTTCCAGTGCTTGAAGTACTATTAGTTTTAAATAGTGAAGAAAATGGTGAGTGAGTGACGTCCAGTACCCGGTTGTTCCTAACCCGAAAGTGATCATCATTTCATCTGGATATTATGAATCAGGAGTGAGTTGTCGCCCTTGCTCTTCTCTGTAGGTGTATGCAAATGATATAATATGGCACTCTTTATACGTATGTATTTTTATAAAAAGCTTATTCCTATTGCTATAGAATATACAAATCAAAATCAAACTCTGCACTCAAGTCATAGGCTATACTGATTGCCTTTTGCTCGATAGAAATCGCAGGGCTTTCATTATTCATGACCCTGATCGAGAAGCTAAACAGAAAATTCAAATTATGCTTCATTCTCAAGGTTTTCAACTTTTCAATATGTGGCTCCAAAAGATTGAGTAAGTAGTTCAATTGCTGATTGACATAAAAAGATTCCTGATAGTCCGTCTCCAAGAACCAGCAGGTTTCTAAATCTCTATCATCAATCTTTTCTCCTTTTATATAGGTTCCTGATGGTTCGATTCCAATCTGTTCTGTGATTAACTTCGGTTCGAAATGATCTCCGGTAATGATAAATTCAGCCATCATATTCGTTTTCTCCATATACGATCCTCCTAACTTGTTCATATTGATTTATCAGAAACCACTGGAAGTTACCCCTTGTGACATCCAGCGGACTAAAGTTGCCTCTTGACCCCTTCTGACTTGGTGATGACCTTTCCGTTTTGAATATTCGCCCAGTTAGCATTCTGTGTACAGTAATAATCCTAAGTTAGAGTAGTTTTAACAAGATGGTCAGCTTGTCTAGTGGTTTCAGGCAAGCGATACTTAGGTGAAAGTTCCAGTATCCATTTACATGAAGTTTCTAAAGAGATACGGTGACCAATTGACACGAAAATAGGCTTAACATTGTTTTGAGTTCTCAGTACCTTGCCAATTACTTCACTGTTATCGATTAAAGGTGAATAACTACCGCGTTGGGATTCGGGTTCCACAAATGTTCCTATCAATCTAGTTTTCCCACACCCGATCGTTGGTGTATCTAAAAGTACTCCTAAGTGGCAAGCCAAGCCAAACCTTCTTGGATGAGCGATGCCTTGTCCATCACAAACAATTAGATCTGGCTTAATTGTTATTCGCTTAAACGCCTTAACAATTGGAGGTAACTCTCTGAATGAGAATAATCCAGGGACATATGGAAATCTAACTTTATCTTCAATTACTACTGATTCTACTGGTTTTAGCGAATTAACATCCAAAATAACTACTGCAGCAATTAAACTATCACTTCGTTTACTATATGCTACATCAACTCCAGCAACATAATTCACCTCTGTAAATTCATCTTGTTTAATGACTTTTTCAGCTAATCTATATTGAAGGACAATGGCCTCTTTCTCGCTTATTTCCCATGGATGATTTAATATTTGCTCCATTATAATCACCTTTCAATTTGTTATCCTGTTATTGATTTATTTGTTCAAGTAATCATTGATTTCCTTAGACGAGTAACCACAAGTATGTAGTGAACTTGGCGAAAATGAACTTTATTTCCTACAATTATTACTTGTACAATTTGTATGCTATTAATAATTTTCAATATAATTAGTTCCAGCAATATTTGCTGTTGCCTACTAAATCTGTGATTCTAAATATCGGACAAAAGTTGAGGGTCTAGTATAATAACTCTGCATTATGAACGTGTGTCAAAAAAGTAGTAAAAGAGAACCGCCTGCTGCAGCTCTCTTTTACTTTAGTAATGAGTGTGGCACTTCCTTTTTAAACTCTTAGAAATTGTATCGAATCAGTAAGTATTCACAGACGAAAGCACGACTGTTAAATATGAAAGGTTATTTCCTTTAAAACGTAAATTTGATTTTTCAATGTTTAAGGTGTCGTTAACTAGCAAACTATACTTCAAACTTACAGGTTACCCCATCTTCATAAGATAATTAGTTAAGAAGAGTACCTGATATAAAATAGTATTTAAGTTCATTTTGCGTCTTGTTCTGTCCACTTTCTTATTGTGTCCTTCTCAAATGGGGTTGGTTCAAGCTTTTCTTCTATTAGTTCCCCTTTTTCATTCCATTCTTTGTAAACAATTTTAAAACCATAAAGAGACTCTGATGTTGACCTAATCTCACCATTCTTGAACCAAGAAATAGACTTTCCAGCAATTTTCCCCTTACGCATACGTTTGAATCCTTCAACTTCACCATCTTCGTAATAAGTGACATAATCACCATCAGGAACTCCATCCACATAGTAACAATAGTGAGCCAAATTCCCATTGCTATACTTTTCGTAAACAAGTCCCGTTACTGGATTTCCTCCATCTTCAATAGACCTATCAAAAACTTGGTCCCCGTACTCTCCATCAAAACAAACATCTCCTGTAAATTCTAAACCGTTTAAAAGAACTTCTTCCTTCGATAGTATATTTATTTTCTCCATTGTTGTGCACTCCCCTTTAGTGAATAAAATACTATAAGTCAGAAAGAACATTAAAGCCAGAAAGAATATAATTACAGTGCGGACATGTATGAAATGCTATATCCGTTACAGGTTTTGTTTTGCTTCCTGGCTTTATGACATACACTAGCAAGTCATCGATATTAGCATCCGGGTTTGCTAATAAGGCTTTATTGACTGCATACACTTCTGCGTGTGATCCTGCGCCTCTTGTTCTCTCATATGAATCACGAACTGCTTTTGGCATATTTTTTATTCTGTTCTCTATTAGCGGATGTAGCTCTCTAGGAATATCTCCATCTAAGTCATTAATCGCAGTAAAATACCTCCCCGTTGTTTTATCATATACACCTGCTACAGCTGGACCTAATTGGGTATTTGTAAGCCCGGATTTTTTTAATATTTGTCCTTCTTCTATAATATGATTTTTTAAATTAATAATTTCTTCGGTTGTAAAATTAGATACTCCGTTGGTTCGTGTCCCAGTTCTCCACATACTTGCCTCATCATACAAGCGAGTATCGTCGAACTCATCGAAAGGCCTATTCTTACCAGGACCGCCCAACGCCCCTCTGGAAGGCTTGGATTTAGCAGTCTTCGGTCCAGTCTTACCGCTAGCTGCCGCCGGATCATGTTGAACCTGCTGCTTCCAGGCTGCCCACGTATCTACGAGCGCCGAACTGTTCTTACTGTTCACCAGCTTGTCCGCTGCCTTATTTAACCCATGCTTGGCCAGCATAGCCAGGTTTACAACCATCAACGTAATACCCAACTTATCCAGCAATTCCTGATCCATTCCAAGAAACGTTGGATTCGTATTGGCGTTTCCGTTTTTCAGATCATTCAGCTTCTCCGCGTTAACCACAATCATGGAGACGCCCAGCGCAGCATCCGCTACAGCCAGCATGTACAGAGATCCTCCACCTGTTGGTATCGCCGCTATAATTGCAACTACCCCGAATAAGATATTGAATTCTGCAATCAATACTTGGGGACCAATAATAAGCTCTTCGAACGTATATCGGGATAAGTATACCGTTTTTTGGGTTTGTTTGCTCAAGTAGTCGGGCTTTTGCGGTATGCCATAGGCAAGTTCCATCTGTTCCAGCCAAGGACTGATCTTTTCCAATACGCCCCCGATTCCGGTAGCTTCCACGAACTGCTGGATCATCCCTGGCTTTCCGCTCGATCCAGCCGGTTGGGAGGATCCTTGACCGCTCAACACTGGTGGAGCTGGCATCATTGCACGGATTTCCTCTGATGACTTGCCTGCTTGCCCCCCTTGTTCCATCACCTGTTTGGCTTGCTGCTTCCAATCGTACATCGCCGTTCGGTCCTGGTTCATCTGGTCGTAAACCTTCTGCTGGTTCGCCAGTTCGACCTGTTTTTCTGCTTTGCTTTTCTTTTCCGGCTCTGCAGCGGGCTGATTGATATACTTTTGTTGATAGATTGTTTTTTGTTCATCGGAAGACATGGTGCTCAGCCAGTTCTTCGCTTGATCCTTCATTCCCGGATCACTCTTAGCCGTCTCGGCTACTTGATTACGAATATCTGCTCGCTGCCCGTCCGTTAGCTGAACTGCAGCCTTGAGTTGGAGCGATAGATCGATCTCATGTTTCGCAATTTCTCCTTGAGCGAGCTTATTTACATACAACTCTTCCAGCTCTTCTTCGGTTAGAAGATCCACAAAGTCCACTTCGATCTTCTGGAAATCAACCTTGGCACTCTGGATCCCCATCCGGTTACCGTTCAGGATAACATACTGGTCCGTATTCGTCTGGAGTACAATTTCCTGCTCAGCACGGATTCGAAGAGATTCGAGAATTCCCTCTTCACCCCCACTGCCGGCTTCAATCTGATTTCCTGCTATAACGAGAAGATCCTCGCTGGCATTCAGCGTGATATTTCCTCCATCCAGATGCAGGCTAACGGTCCCTTTCTCAAATAATACCCCGTCATCTCCCAGCTGCATTTTGGCCTCACCAGGCATCTCGAATACTTTTGTGGAAGGTTTCTGGAACACCGTCCGGCTCTTCATTTCCTCGCCGCCGCCACGAACCGAATTAATAGCCATCGCCTTTTTCTCTGTGCCACTGGGGAAATAGACCTTAATGCGAGCCCCCTCATCCGGCAGACAGTGAAAGATATTGTTGCCCTCTCCCGAATAAGGAAACCACCAATTCCCCTGCTGATCATGTGCATCGTCGATATCTAAATGCACCTTCACCATATTGTTGGCCCGTTTGATCACGCGTCCTTCCAAAGACATCCCTTGGAGTTTATCATTACGGCGGGATTTTCGGCGCAGACTCTGGCGTTTTACCAGCAAGTATTCATACTGTAACAAACCTGCTGAGTAGCTGATCACAGACTCGGAAACCACCCACATTTGTTTCTTAAAAGACACATCATCGCCGACTTGGCAATACTGATCACTGGTTACTCGGTAGTTAACAAAATCGGCTTCCACTAGCCGCTCGGCATCCTTGCCTTCAGCATCAGCTCGAAGCTCTTCATAGACAGCTCGATCTTTCATGGCCTTGTAACGCCGGACAAGTAGCTCTTTACCCCAGGATAAGTCCGGGACACCAAAGTAGACACGAGGTGCATCCATGGAGACGTCCGGTAAAATGACGGTTCCCACTCTAGAAGCCAGTCGCTTCAGAAATTTCCAATCCGTTTCTTTGTACTGAACCAACAAAGCACCTATGGAAGCCTGGTCACTTGTCGCCATATTCTGGGCATCCCCTGAGGCATAATTCCGAACAAGCTGCCGAATCGCTTCGGTATAGGTCAGATGCTTGTTCTGATACGAGCGACTCCGCGGCTTCATATCCATGATATATGTACGTGATAGAGCCTCCACTTCTAAAAGGGGGATCCCATCTTCCATCTGGATATCGACTTTGGTAATTCCTCCGGCGAACCACCCCTCCGGTCTGGCATCCGTTGGCTTCTGCAGAACGAGGCTGTCGTTAAAGGAACTGTGAAGGAGGCATTGCTCAGCCTCATCTTCGCTCATACGGGCTGTAAAAACACATCGTGTATGTGCATTGAACGCTCGCTCAATTCGAAAGCTGCGCAGGTCCTTGATCTTGTAGGGCCATTGCAGTTCAAAACCATCTCCCTGATAGTTAACATCCATTTCGATATCCTCCTCCGTTATGCCAACCTTACCTTACAGCAAACTCCGGAGGAGCCGGATCCATGCCATTGGTTAACAAGCGTATCTGCCCTCCACACGTACAGAACAGACAGGACTTACTGGTCAGAGCCGGTACTCCCTGAATGGACACATTCGGGCTTCCATTGGTCCACTGGGGCTTTGCCCGTGCCAATGCCTCGATCAGTGCACTTAACGAAGGTTTTGACATCAATGTGCTTTGATCAGAAGCCGAGGCGGTGGGCATAATTCCAGGGGCACAAGGGTAGATAGCCTGTCCACATGTTGGTTCTGTTGGATCGGTGTCAATAATGTAGGAAGGATCCGATTTGGGTCCTGCGACACGTTCAGCTAACTTCATCGGATGCAGCTCACTCCGGCAATACCCGAAGGAGTAGAAGTTTCCGTCAATTTCCTGTCCCATTTTTGTATAAGGTATACCGTGAATCGTCCCTGGCTCAGAAGTGGACGTGGCACAATCCTCGACCGTTAGCATCGGGCTACCGTTTATGTACACCCCATTGGGCTCCAGCTTGTTCAGTACCTCCTCATGTGTTCCAAACGAACAATACATATAGGCTCCTGCCGTTACATATGTATCTTCACTCCTCCAGGGGGAGGAAAGCAGCTTGTTTAGCGTATCCTTCGTTAAGATTGTATCAGTAACTCCCATCTACATGTCTCCTTCTGTAATCTGAATCGGTCTGACGTTCAAACCATATATACCTGCCCGCAGTAGACGTTCTGCCAGTTCAAGACGAACAATCACCAGCTGAGTCCGATAATACGGAATGAGGAATGCAGGTTCTTGTTCAAGGCCGCTGAGATCAGCCATTATGCTCATAACCTGCCCGCTCTGGATCAAGGCTTGTTCAGGCGCGATACACGTCGCCTTCGGCAGATCCATCCAGTGATAGAATGACTGGTTATACTGTTCCAGGTTCATCACCACAACTCTTTTAGAAGTAATCTCAGGTGCAAGTTTCATGATGATCTTGGTTAACTCATCACTGAGCAGCAGCAAAGGATATTGCGCAGTGATGCTGGGAGAAGAAAAGGCCTGACCACTCTTCACATAAACGATTTCCTCTTCAGCAGCATAGTCATAACCTTGAAGCATTCGCTCTGGCCATTGAAGGCTGGCTCCGTTGGAAGAAAGCTGTCTGTCCTGTTCGATCACGTAGTAATTTGTTTCACTCATGAATTTTTCTCCACCCATTCAATAGCAGCGCGCTGTTCAGCAGTTAATTGCACCCGAAATCGATCTTGTACAAGCATCTGGCTTCCTGCCAGATCAGCCCCGGTGAAATCTACCTGCTCCAGCTGTGCACCTGTAAAGTCACCCGCGATCTTGCAATATCGAAAGCTAGCATGATTCAGATTCGCTCCTTGAAACCGAACACCGTTCATACCGTAGAACAGACCATGTGTATCGACGAAGGTATCGCGGCCACCCAAAGCACCATCGAATCTTGCCTTGCTCAGATCACACCCTCGAAAGTCCGCATCATACAAAAGCGTCTCTCCAAAGTTGACATGATCACACTGGCACCGCATAAACCGAGTTCCCAGTAGGCTCGTCCCCTCCATGTGGCTACCGCTGAGTTTCACTTCTTCGAACCGAGCGTAATTGAAATCTATTTCCCCATAATCCCCTTGCGTAAGATCTACACTCGCAATATGTTCATAGATGTACTCACTGGTCAGCTTGCTCTCCAGCCAACCCTTACAAGTTATCGAGCTGCGCTGCATCCTATTCATTCGGTATACCGATTCAGTCACCTCATGATCCTGAAATTCACCAACACGAACTTCAAATTCTATGTCCTTGTTTAAGTTCTGAAATGAATCTAGTTTACGAATGTCATCCATTGCATAACGGACAACATGTACCATATAGACATGAAAAGGATACAACTGTCCTGTTTGCCATGCATGAAGGGCAACCTGATCAATCCGGTTCATATATCTCTTGCGACTGCTCTCACATTCCTCGAACCACTGTTCCATATAACGATAAATCCAGCTTGCATCGTATAGAAACCCGCTCTCGGGCATCTCCCCCTCACGGTACCGATCACTCGCGTGTAGCATATAAGCCGGATCTCCCTGATTCAGCCTGGTCCGCATTAACGATACGTGCAGCGTACTGCATGCCTGTAGCTCACCCTGTTCTTGTTGCAATCTTACCCGTTCACAGAAGGCGTCAAATAGAGGAACAATTCCCTGTGCTATCTCTTGCCGATGCCTAACATAATAGGCGTGAAACTCCTGTATCTTGCTATTCCGAAGTGGCAGCACTTCCTGTTCCAAGAACTGCTGCCACAGCTCCATCTGATGCATGATCTAGCCCCTCACTGTCTTTATTGGTTCATTAAGATCTCAATTCCTTTAATGACAACCTGGCCTTGGTCGATGGTTAGGCCGCCGCTTCCATCCTTGGTTGACAGATCTATTTGGTTAGCTAGCATGACGACGGACTCGGATACCATTTCAATCTGCTTACTTGCCTGAAGGGTAATCTTGTTCTCACAGTTCAGGATAATGGTTCCCGCACTGGTCAGCGTCAGAGTCGCTCCTCCTGTGGCTCCAGTAATGGTGATTTTGTCTTCTTCAAAGGTAATCTTCTGTCCAGTCGGTGTAAGTAGGAATTTGGTGTTGGGATTGGCCATCAGATCTTCTTTTAAATCCTTGTCATATTGCACAATGGGCTGCAATTGCTCCTGCTGAACAACCGTAGTGGTGATCCCTCCTCCACCACCTCCAGTTTGGGTAGTTTGGGCCGATGCAGGCGACGAAGAAGGTGATGACATGGCCTCTTCCGGTATTTTCTTGCGAACAGAGCTCAGTGCAATGCCTTCCGCCTCCCTTGCATTAGGAAAGTAAAGACGGATACTATCCCCTTGCTCAGGCATACAGTACCACCCAGTCTGATCATCCGAAGCATACATGGTGGAGTAAGGGAACAGATTGGCCGTGGCCAGACTCCATTCCTGATCACAGTCCAACTGGACTTTAACCTCATCTCTCACGACGCCCATAATCTGTCCTGAAATGGATGCACCGACAAGGCGTGAGTTGTATCGCTTACGTTGATAAGCAGATTTCATGTGCCCGAGCACATAATGGTGGATAAGTAGCCCCTGCTGCATTTCGGTCCGAATTTCAAAGACGTTGAGTCTTTGCCCTTTAAACTGTACCTCATCCCCAAGTTGCAAAACTCGGTCATGTACCTTAACTTCATATCGGATATAATCCTGTTCACTAAGGCCACTAGCACCTTGCGCTTCTTGTTGATAGGCCAGCATGTCCTTATACATGCGGTAATGCGTGGCTTCCAGCTTGCCTGCATCCCGTTGCTCGGGTATACCTAGATAGATACGAATGCGTTCTTCCGTTGATACAGGAATCAATACCGTATGATAATGAGATGCTAATCGCTGCAGAAACTCCCAGTCGGTCTCCTGGTATTGGAGTGTATAAGCTCCAAGTTTTTTCTTTTCCATAAAGGTATTGAATGTCTGACCGTCTGGATAGAGCCCGCTAATCTTCTGCATGACATCTGGAATCAAACTGGCAGCATTCTGAAAGGAACGTGTCTCGCGCTTAATATCCATGGCATGCGTATGCGAGACGGCTTCCGCCTCTAGCCAGTACACCTGATTTTCCACTCTGACCTGGAGCTTCAGAATGACACCGTGAAATAACCGCTGTTTTTGTCCATGTTCATCGGTATAAAACAATTCAACGGGAGTGCTCTCATCGGCCATACGTACGTATTGCTCTTCTTTTTCCTCTGGAATGACCCCAGTGAATCTTAACTTCCCGTGCTCATGAACTTTCATATGTATCGCAACTTGATGTATTCGAATCTCAAAAGGCTGTATCTGGAGTTGCTCGTAACTAATTGTCGCGAGTGTCATGACCTCTCACCTACTTACTTTTTTTTATTCTGATGCTTTAATTTACTATTTATCGACTTTTAACATATGTTTGTTTATACATTATCCTTAAATTCAATAAAAAGGATATAAAATAAGACTTTACTCATATTCCATAAATTCCTAAACGCGCATAAAAAAGAGTAGCGCGCTTGCTACTCCTCCTTTATTCCTACGCTTTGGATTCTTATTTGAGCATCATTATGTTAATAATCATTCAACTTTTCAGCTTCTTCTTGTCGACCCAGAATATATCGCCCATGGCCATGATTTCTCCCGAATCGTGGAGTAATTGCTTGTCCAAAACACAACTGTCGGTGCAAGGTAACTTTCATAGGTGCCGTATTCCAAGTAATAATGATATCTGGAGTCAAATCCAATATCTTCTCTAAAGAGATGCTCCCCTCCAAGAACCAACAGAACCCCGGCAGCACATCTGCATTCAGCAGCGCACAACCGGGGTTCACCATTATTTTAATTATTACTTATTGCTCTTAACCTAACTCATCTCGTAAAATCATGCTGCCCAATCGTCAACAACGTTGGTCTGCTCTTACTCCACAACGACGTCGCAATCTTCGGATTATAATAATAGAGCGCTCCGTGTGTTGGATCAGTGCCATTCAAAGCTTTACGAGCTGCCTGGTAGGAAGTCTGGGTTGGCTTAGTATTAAACTGTCCATCGTCTATGGCCGTGAACTGCCCTTTTTGGAAAATTACTTTCGGAATTGATGACGGGAATGCATTTGAATGCACTCGGTTCAAGACGACTGCGCCTACAGCAACCTGCCCTTCAAAGGATTCTCCGCGTGCTTCCCCATGGATCAGCTTCGCGAGCTGGCGCAGCGTATTACCTTGGGCTATAGCCTTCTTGTTCAGTCTGTTCAGTGTTGCCGGACCTGCAATTCCATCCGCACTCAACCCTTGAGCCTGCTGGAACTTACGGACAGCCCCTTTGGTAATAGAACCGTAATATCCGGTCAATCCAGCTTTGAAATACCCCAGTTCGCTTAGTTGCTCCTGCAATTGAAGAACATGTTCACCGCGAACGCCTTGTTCCAGCTTCTGCGCCCCGGCAGACGGAGCTGCCATCGTGAGTCCAAGAACCATCGCGAAGGCACCAAGAAGCACACTGACTCGTCCTGCTCTTTTACCAGCCTTTCTTCCCCTGCGATGGGTGACTTTTCGGCTGATGGTAATAGGTTCCATGTGGTCAGTGCTTGTGTGCAAATCATGCAGATCAAGCCTCTCATCCCCGCTATCTAATCTAAACTCTTCATCAAGGCTGTAGATATAGCTCGTCATCTTCATCTGGTTCATTTCTTTCATCTCTCTAACAGGAGTAAGATCAATCACATCATATCTCCCATTTATCTCACTCATCCTATCGTTGCCATTATAGCTGTACATCACATTCATACCGTCATTCTCTATCGCACGTATCAGTTCACACACGCTATTCTGTCCACTCATCATTTGCTTTTCATTCATTTTATTCTTCTCATTCATCATATTCTTTTCAATCATTTCACACGTTTGATCCATTTCAATATTGTTCTTCATCATTCAATTAACCTCCACTTTTCTGAATCCAGATCCCACTTCCTCCCCCTGAATCCTCACGGCCCTACATCCCGAGTGTCATTATAGGATATAGAAAAAGTGACGTCTATCGGACCGATGACGCAGGCGAAAATCCACTCCACAAACAGCAAAAAGAGGCATGAGCCCATGGTCACGCCATGGTCATGCCTCTTCTTGTATCAACCTTCTGCCGCTTATTCAGCCCGTTATAGGCGTAGGCAGGCAGACCCGCACAAAAGTTGCGTTGTATTTATTGACATTTATTCGGCCAGTTCCAGCCCTTTGGTTTCCCGGCCCAGGAACAGCACAGCCGCTGCCCCAATAAGGATGGTCACGAAGAAAATCGTGAAAATCAGGCTGATTGCAACCTCACGCTGAACCAACATACCAACCATTAATGGAGCAAGCACGCCCCCAATCCGGCCTACCGATGTGGCAAGACCCACACCTGTTGAACGAACGGAAGTGGGGTACAATTCCGGACTATACGCGTACAGACCGCCCCAAGCTCCCAGATTGAAGAAGGAAAGACAAATCCCTGCGGTCAGAATCGTCGCTTCCGTTGTGGCCAGTCCAAAAGCAATCGCACTTACTGCTGTTAATGTAAGATAAACGACAAGTACAAATTTGCGGCCAAACCGCTCAATGAAGTACGCCGCTGTGAAGTAACCTGGCAGCTGTGCGATCGTCATAATCAGCACGTACTGGAAGCTTTTAACCAACGTAAAGCCTTTCGCCATCACGACCGACGGCAACCACAGGAACATTCCATAATAAGAGAAAATGACGGTAAACCACAAGATCCAGAGCATCAACGTTGTACGGCGATGAGGTGCCGACCAGACCGTCGCTACCTTCTCGCGGAACGTGATTTTCTTAATCTTGGTATTGTTCTTGTAACGAGGTGGGTCCTGAATGGCACGACGCAGATACAGCGCATAGAACGCCGGAACGGCACCAATGGCAAAAGCAATTCTCCAGCCATATTCCGGGATAACAAAGTTGGCAATGAGTGCCGATACAATCCAGCCACCTGCCCAGAAGCTCTCCAGCAGTACAACTGCACGTCCACGTTCTGCCGTAGGCATCGACTCTGATACCAATGTAGATGCAACGGGCAGTTCTCCGCCGAGGCCGATACCTGCAATCAGTCGCAGTACACACAATACGGCGAACCCGGTCGCTAATGCTGACAGGCCGCTCGCGATCGTAAATACCAGTAGGGTCCACATCAAAATCGCCTTTCGGCCGAAACGGTCCGCAAGTGCCCCCGCAAGCAATGCACCGAGCGCCATACCGATGGAGTTGATACTCGTAAGCACCCCGACTTGTCCGGGACTGAGACTCCATTCCTTTGCGAGTGCAGCCACGATGAAGGAGATCATGCCGACTTCCATTGCATCAAACAGCCAGCTCATGCCGGCACTGAACAGCAGCTTTCGCTGCTTGGGATTCCGCAATACTTCCAGTTTGCTCATGTCTTATAGCTCCCTTGATCTCTATGTAGTCATTCTGACACTAAATCATTATTATGCAGAATGATCCAGAAATCAATGTAAAATACGCATATCCGTTGATCTTCTTCCCATACCTTACCCCTTGAGTGAACCCGCTGTCAGACCTGCTACAAAATAACGCTGGAGCAGAATGAACAGTACGATCATCGGAATGGCTGTTACCAGCACACCGGTTAGCATCATCGGATAGTTCGTCACGTATTCCCCGCGGAACTGCATGAGTGCGAGTGGCAACGTCAGCTTGGATTTACTGCTGAGCATCAGCATCGGAATGAGCAGATCATTCCACACCATAACGAGCAGGAACGTAGCTGTTGCCGCCAGAGAAGGTGCGGCGAGTGGTAACGCAATTCGTGTGTAGAGCCTCCACTCGCTTGCTCCATCCATACTGCCCGCTTCCAGTATTTCCGCATTCAGCATACGCATGAAGCCTGTCAGCATAAATACAGAGACCGGCATCAGCATCGCAGCTGATACTACAATGAGTCCCGTCAGACTATCCGACCATCCGAGCGTACGTGTCAGGGAATAGATCGGCAGCATGCTCACTTGGGAAGGAACGATCAGACCTGCAACGAACAAAGCAAACACAATTTTGCCCACACTGCCACCCCAGCGGACAATGGCATAAGCAATCATACTGCTGAGTAATAACTCAATCGCAACCGTGCCCAGTGTTACGACCAGACTGTTCCCGAAATACTGCCACATCGGCTGGTTGCGGAACATGCCCGTAAGATTATCCCACGTAAATGGGTCCGGCCAGCTAAATGGACTGATGAAGAAGTTGCTGCTCGTTTTGAACGATGACACAAATACAAAGTACAACGGTACGATAATCAGCAGCGCGTAGACCAATAAAATCAGGCGGTTGAACCATTTTAAAAACATATAAATTCCCTCCCTTCTTCCTTTGGTTGCTTGGATGCTTCCGGGCTAAATAAAACTTAATCATTCACATACTCACGAACTTATCATTCCGTCCAATCGTTAATAGCTTACCCGGTCGGCACGCAGCGCCTTGAACTGCAATAACGTCAGCAAAGCGAGCAGAACCAGGAAAATCATCGAACCCGCAGAAGCGAGGCCAAATGAGTAGCTGCCAAAGGCGGTATGATAGATATATGTCGTCAAAATTTCAGTAGCGTAGTTCGGGCCTCCGTCCGTCATCGTGAAAATGAGGTCAAAAGCCTTGAACGATTGAATCGTGGTATAGGCCACGACAATCGTTGCCGAAGGTGCAAGCAGCGGCCAGGTCACGGTACGGAACACCTGCCATTTGCTGCCGCCATCCATACGTGCTGCTTCATACAGCTCCGCGGGAATGCCTTGCAGACCTGCGATAAACACGATCATCATCTGCCCGGCGTGTGCCCAGACCTGTACCGCGGCAATCGAGTAGATGGCGATCTTCGGATCACCAATCCAGTTGTGGGCGATGCTCCCCATACCTGCCTCGTTCAAACCATAGTTAATGAGTCCGATGGAAGGATCGTACATAAATGCCCAGATCAACCCCACCGATACGGAGGACAGAATCGCAGGCAGAAAATAGAGCGCCCGGAGTGCGATGCGTGCCTTTGTGTTACGTACCAGGAGCAGCGCCAGAACTAGTGAAATAAAGGTTTGCGCAATGACAACCGTTAACATGAACTCCACGTTGTTGCCAAAGGCTTTACGAAATACGATGCTGCTGAGACTGTCCGTGTAATTATCCAGCCCTACAAATGCATACGACGGGGATACCCCGTCCCAGTCCGTAAAGGAATAGAACAGCCCCGTCAATGTAGGAAATACGAACAGTGCAACGTACAGCAGCAACCCGGGCAACAAAAACAGGGATAGCTGAATACGGTTCTTCATCGTTTATTTCCCGATATGCTGATCAATGATCGCCTGTGCCTGCTGCGCTGCTTCTTCAGGAGAAGTGCCGCTCAGCACAGCCTGAATGGAGTTCGTCACTGCTTTCTGATTATCTCCGTTCAGGATGGTAAACCGTGGCTGGAACACAGTCTTTTTGCTCGCCCAATCTCCAGCAACCTGGAGTTCAGGTGTATCGTACTTCACATCATTCACCGTTACATTCTGTCCCGTCTGGTTCGCATATTCGCCAGCCACTTCCGGATTGCTCAGGAATTCGATGAACTTCTTCGCTTCTTCGGGGTGTTTGGACTTACTGTTCACCGCAAGCATAAATGTCGTGGTATGAACGCCTTCATACTTCGCTTGATCTGCACTTACCGTAATCGGTGCAAGCAGCTTCTGCTCCAGATTTGGGTTCTGCTGTTTGTTCTGAGCCAGCTGATACGATCCACTTGCCAGCATGGCTGCTTTCTCCTGGATAAAGAGTGCTCCCGCTGCCGGGTCTTTCGTGCCCAGTGCGTCCTGCTGGAAGTATCCTTTGTCGTTCAGTTCTCTGATCTGAGTTAATGTTTTCACCCAAAACTCATCCGTCAGTTTGGCTTCGCCAGCTTCCACTTTGGTAAAAATGTCCTCACTCGGTGCATTGTTCATCACCATAGTATTCATGAATTGACCCGGACCAATATCCGCTCCAGCAAAGGCAATCGGAATAATGCCGTTGTCTTTCAGCGTCTGGCAGAGTGCCAGGAAGCCTTCCCAATCTGTAGGCGGGGTCAGTCCATATTTTTCGAACAGCTTAACATTGTAGATTGGATCGTTATATACGAGTTGATACGGAATTGCATATTGCTTGCCATCGTGCTGGCCTGCTTCAATCAGCTTTGGATTGTAGGCCGACAGAAATGACGATCCAGTCAGATCCGTGAACAATCCGGCTTTGGTGAAGGCTTCGAACTGTGCACCCGGGAAGGAAGCAAATACATCCCCAACTGAACCGTCACTGATTTTGGATTGTACAGTGGATTGATATTGGTCCGAAGGAAGAGTCTGCATTTCCACATGGATGTTCGGATTTTCCTTTTCAAACGCATCAATCGTTTTGTTCAGTGCCTCCACATCCTCTCCACGCCAGTGCATGAAGCTGATTGTTACTTTGCCCGAACCGGAGGAATCATCCCCTCCTGATGCCGCGTTATCCCCGCCGCCGCAGGCAGACAGCAGGATGGACATCACCAGCATACTGACCAGGGGCAGGATATATTTTTGTTTTTTTCTCATGAAAGAAGACCTCCTGAAGGATGATTAATGTAAGTTACACGAATGTTTTTACACTGGGCACTCCGAGTGCAGTACCATCTTCCGATCGCTGTTATCCCCGGATTTTTTGAATTATACCTTTCAATGGGAAAATCCCGTGATAAAGGCGAGCGCTTCGCTTCTTCAGATCGGTTCTGCTCTCTCCGTTAAAGTGTAAAAAAGGGTTACCTCACTTAATTGGTGGTAACTGAGTGCTGTTTCTGTCTTGTTTTCCATTTCTCACGAATGATCGGCATGACTGTCCGTCCAAAAATTTCGGCTTCTTCCAGATGCGGATAACCGGACAGAATGAAAGTCGTCACGCCCAGATCCCCATATTCCATCAATCGTTCTGCAACCTGTTCTGCTGTACCGACAATGAGGATCGCTCCGCCGGAACGCACAACAGACAAACCTGTCCACAGGTTGGGACCTACGACGAACTGCTGCTTCTCGGACAGTTCCCGCAGCTCATTCTGTCTGCGTTGGTTGGTTGCATCCGTCTCTGCGAAGGCTGCTTTGGCTTTTTCGATGGCCTCTGGTGGTACTTTGCTAATAATCTCCCAAGCCGCCGCCCATGCTTCTTCTTCCGTATCCCGGATGAGTACCTGTGCCCGCATGCCGTAACGCAACTGGCGATCTTGTCCGGTTTCCTCTTTGATCTGTTCGCGAATGACTTCAATTTCTTCGATCTGCTCCTGAATCCAGTCATGCGGCTCGCCCCACATAAGGAATGTATCTGCGTGTTCAACAGCGACCCGTTTCGCAATCGGTGAGCTTCCACCCAGATAGAACGGCGGATACGGTTTTTGCACCGTTTCAGGCATACCTACCGGACCTTTGAAATTGTAATACTTACCGTTAAACTCCGAATTGTCTTCGGATGCTTCCTCATTCGACTGAGCACCACTTCCAGCAAACTCGGTCAGATTGAGCCCGGCCGATTGGGTCCATGAACGCTTCATCACTTCCATGTACTCGCTCGCCCGTTCATAACGTTCATCATGGGCATGAGCGAGTGGATCTCCCAGTTCCTCCAAATCCCGAACCGAGCTGCCTGTCACTACATTGATCATGGCACGACCACCAGACAGTTGATCCAATGCCGCTCCCATACGCGCCGCCAATACAGGAGTGACCAGACCGGGGCGAATGGCTACAAGTGGACGCAGTGTTTTGGTGTGACTCATGACAGCCGAACCTACAACCCACGCATCCAGACAGGCTCCCCCTGTCGGAATCAATACAAATTCAAAACCTGCCGTCTCTGCTGTCTGCGCCACTTGAATCAAATAATCCAGGCTCGGTTCCCGCTCCGGGGCAACCCCTACATATTTTCCGTCTCCTGCTGTAGGCAAAAACCAACCAAACTTCATCTCTTCCTGTTCGCTCACGCAAGTCAATCCCTTCTATGAATAAATAAAGTCTCATGTTAAAAATAAGATCGGTGTTGTGCAACATGGCCGTTCCGGGTACGAATCGTTCTTTCGATCGCTGTTATCTCCAGATTTTTTTGATTCACTTTTCCAAGGGGAAAATCCGGAGATAAAGGCGAACACTGCGTTTCTTCCAGAATCGATTTCGTCCCCTCCACTACGTTCGCACTCATTAAACCTTATTTTTAAAGTGCGCCTAATTTCTAATCAATTTATAAGTACGTACACTCCCAAATACCGATTAATTAACTTGGTTTAATAGGTATGGACATCATAACAATTGATTTGTCTGTGATCAATGTCATTTCGCGGCAATTTATTTTTGTCATTTTGTGGTGAATTCAGAGGAATAGGTCTTCTCGATCTTGAATATTTACAAAACCCACCTGTATAATAGGTTATAAGAGAAACTTCTAGAGATTACAAACTATACTTATATTAAAGAGGTGTTCCTGATGATCGAGAGCATGAAGGAGGACCACCACGAGTTTTTGGATATTATTTTTTTTACTCCGTCTGAATTCGAGAAAGCCGGTGGAGCATGGCCGATTCGAATCGGTCGTAATATAGCCAAGAGCAACTATCATATCGGCCCGCGAACGACTCCTTTTCATTATTTGATTTTTGTTCTGGAGGGCGAGGGAACATTCATACAGAACGGACATCGTTACTCCCTGCGTGCGCGTGATGCATTCTGTCTGTATCCACAGGTTACCCATGAGTATTGGTCCGACCCCAAGGAATCTTTACACAAAATTTTCATTGCCTTTGATGGAAAACATGCGGCTGAACTTTTGGCACGAATCGGGCTTACTCCGGACGCGCCGCATCGCTCAGGTGTACTTACACCCGAGACGGCAAGTGGCATGCGTGCTTTTATGGAAGAGGTTCGCAAACCTCAGGGAGGCGCAAGCGACCTGGGACGACTTACCCGTTTTCTCGGATTGTTTGACAGGATTGCCAAATCGCCCGCTACACGATTGCTTCAACCAGACTCTGCCACACCATGGCTGCAAAAGGGTAAGGAATACATGGATATTCACTTTGCTGGCGGCATTACTGTGGAAGGTGTATCTTCACACGCAGGCGTGGATCGGACCCATTTTGCCAAACAATTCCGCAAAGCCTACGGCCTCTCTCCTGTCCAATACATTCAACGTCTCAAAATGAATCAGGCCAAACGACTGCTTGTTCAGACCCCGTTAACGTTAACTGAAGTAGCGCACTCGGTGGGTTACCCCGACCTGTTCTCCTTCTCCAAAGCGTTCAAAAAGCAGGTCGGTCTGCCACCCAATCGATATCGAACGGCCGAGAACAATAAAAGCTGATTTGTCGCCAGCCGCATGCTAATTAATAGCAAAAAAGGCAAGCCTCCTGGACCGGAGACTTGCCTTTCATATATCTGACGTATTCGAATTTCATGGTGGAACAGATCCATTGAAAAGAAACAATACAACAACTGTTAAGACGAGAAATCCCGTTCTCATTATAACAATGAGAACGGGATTTCCTATTGATTGCATCTCTCAAACAGGCTCTGCCCGTTTCTCTATACTTTCTTCGGCTTACGGTTTTCGGCGATCAGTTCGCCCATTGGCTCCCAAGGTGGAGCCTCCGGCCGCTGCGGATACGTAACGGGCAGCAGAGGGAAGAGCAGTTCGGAAATACGATAAGCCTCCTCAAGGTGTGGATAACCCGAAAGGATGAATGTATCCACTCCAAGGTCGGCATACTCCCGCAGCCGTGTTGCCACTTCTTCCGGATTCCCGACGAGCGCCGTACCGACGCCGCCTCTCACTTGTCCAATGCCTGCCCATAGGTTGGGACTGATCTCAAGCTGCTCTTGATGATCCCGCACGAGTTGGGTCATCCGGCGCTGCCCCACAGAGTCGAATCGGTCAAGCAGGGATTGGGCCGCCTGGATGTCTTCTTCCGTGACGTATTGAACCAATTGTTTGGCTGCGGACCAAGCCTCCTCCGTCGTCTCGCGAACGATGATCTGCACCCGCAGTCCAATCTTGATCTCGCGGCCCATCGCTTCTGCACGGCTCCTGACATCAGCGATTTTCCCGGATACCATGGCGGGCGTTTCCGCCCAAGTTAAATACGTGTCGATATGCTCCGCGGCGACTTGATGTCCGGCCTCAGACGAAGCTCCAATGAACAATGGCGGAGACTGCCGATTGAATGGCACGTACTGCAACTTGGCGTTCTCAACTTGGATATGTTTGCCTTGGTAGGTCACGGACTCTCCGGCCATCAGACGCTTCCATACCGTCAGGAACTCGTTGGTTGCTTCGTACCTTTCACTATGAGATAGGAAAATGCCATCTCCCCGCATTTCGAACGGATCTCCGCCGGTCACGACATTTATAAGCAGTCTTCCTGAGGAAAGCCTGTCGAATGAAGCTGCCATCCGTGCAGCAATGCTGACAGAAATGCCGCCTGGCCGAACCGCGACCAGAAATTTCAATGTTTCCGTTGCTTCCATAAGAGCCGAGGCGACCACCCACCCATCTTCACAGGCATGTCCGGTAGGCACCAGCATGCCGGTGTACCCCAATCGGTCTACGGCTTGTGCAATCTGACGAAAATAATGCAGATCTGTTGTTTTGGCTCCTCGGGTTGTCCCTAAATATCGTCCATCGCCCATTGTGGGCAAATACCAGAATATTTCCATGTTTTTCCCTCCTAATAGCTACCCTGCTCACCAGCAATAGATTTCATCAAGCGCTGGCGAAGCGGGATGTAGTTCTTTGATGCGCGAAGCTCATCAAGCTGCAGACCGCTCTCCACCTGAGCAAGGGGATTCTCGAAGTCTTCAATGATGCGTCCTGGTCCCGGCTGCATGACTAGGATTCGGCGTCCCAGCAGAATGGCTTCGTCCACGTCATGCGTGATGAAAAAAATGCAGGTACGCGTACGCTGCCATATGCCAATCAAATGCTGCTGCATTGCTTCACGCGTCAAAGCATCCAGTGCACTAAAGGGCTCATCCATTAGAACGATGCTTGGCTCAGCCGCGAGCGTCCGGGCTAAAGCGACACGCTGTTTCATCCCTCCGGAAAGCTGATGCGGGAGCAGAGATGCCGCGGACTCCAATCCGACCAGGGAGAGGTACTCGGCTGCACGGAGCATTCGCTCCTTTTTGGGCACCCCCGCCATTCGCAGGCCAAATGCAACATTGCCGGCAATCGTAAGCCAGGGGAATAGATTATGATGCTGAAACACAACGCCTACCCGGGGATCCGGCTTGGTATGCTGAATATCATTAATCCAGACCTTCCCCTCTTCCGGTTTAACATACCCCGCGATAATCTGAAGCAGAGACGACTTTCCGCATCCGGACGGGCCCAGTACACAAACGAAATCATCCGATTGGAGGGAAATATGGATGCCTTGCAAAATCTGCCTCCTGCCGGAGCCCTCGCCATAGGCAAGAGCGATATCATCCAGTCGGATGGCTTTAGCCAAATCTTTCTTCCCTGTTGGTTGGCTAAACCATTCCCTGTTGATCTCAGACCTGGCGAAGGTTTGTACCGCGTCACTGCTCTTCATCTCTCAGTCACTCCCTTCGTGCTTATTGTGCATACAAATCGTTGCGGATCGCTTTCTGGAAAACGGATAATTCTGGTGCATTCTTAATGGATTGCTGCTCTACCAGAAAATCGGCTGTCGCCTTCAGCAAGGCGCCAAAAGCACCTGGCTTCTCAGGCGTTCCCATATACTTCTCGTCCGTCTGCTGCGATGCATCGAGCACCGTAATTTCGCTCATCGTTTGGAGCGTTTCCTCGGGTGTCAGTCCAAGCTCTTCGGATAGTGCTTCGGACGCCTCCTGCGAGTGATCGCGATAATATTTGCTTCCTTCGTCAAGCACCTCAATGTACTGTTTCACAACATTCGGATATTTCGTAATAAATTCTGTGCGTACAACGCCAAATTCGCCTGTCATCGCACCTTTCTCCGCCACTTCCTTGGATGTAATGATTACTTTGCCTCCAGCCGAAATCAGCTTGGATTGAACAGGCTGCCATATATAAGCGCCGTCGATATCGCCGCGCTGCCACGCTGCGAACAGATCAGGAGCCTGCATATCAATGATCTTGATCGTAGACGGATCAATATTCGCCTGCTTGAGCGCAGACATCAGACTGAAGTGAGAAGTCGAGCTGAACGTTGTAGCAATCGTTTTCCCCTTCAAATCTTCAAGGCTTTCGATTCCAGATGTGCTCTTCACAACGAGAGCCTCACTGTCCCCGATGACGTCGTGAATGTAATAAATCTGATAGGGTAACCCCTGCACTATACCGGATGCACCCGGAGGTGTGCCAACAAGTCCAAAATCAATGCTACCGCTAGCTATTGCGGTATTGACATCCCTTCCGGAATCAAACTTGATCCACGAAATCGTGACGTTTGGAAATTTCTTCTCGGCCAGCCCAAGGGCTTTGGCAACGAGTTCACCGTTAGGAGATACCTGATAGCCAATGCGAATCTCTTTGGGCAACTCCTCGGATGCTGACGGGGTGGCTCCGGTATTTTCATTTTCAGAACTACAAGCTGCAGCCAACAGCACCAAAATAATCATCGTAGCCAAGAGGGACATACGGGAAAAATAACGCTTCAATCGGTTCATATATTTCGCTCCTTTATGTCGTTACGGATTAATGTTCGATCCAGGGCGATAAACGCCGAATGAACAATCGGATTCCCGAATCAATCAGTATGGCGATGATGCCCATAATGATAATGACTGCATAGATAATGTCACTTCGCAGATATTTGCTTGCATCGAGTGACATCCAGCCTATTCCCGAAATTGCGGCCACCATCTCCGCAGCAACAAGCGTGGCGTACGTGACACCAACTGCGGTACGAAAACCGGTCAGCAAGTCGGGCAGACAGGACGGAAAAACTACAAACGCATAAAGACGAAAGCCCTTCGCACCAAGCGACCGGGCACCATTGATCCTGTCAGGCGGAATGCGTCTTACGCTGTATACCACAGCGATAAACATAGGCGCGAATCCGCTGAGGAACAGCAAAATAATTTTGGACATATCTCCAATACCAAACCAGAGTACCAGCAGCGAATAGTACGCCAAAGGTGGCAGCGGGCGGTAAAACTCAATAATTGGATCAAAGATCGCTCGGACGAAGCGACTTCTGCCGCAGATAATGCCCAGTGGAACGGCCGTGATGAAGACAACTACCATGGCGATCAGAATACGTCTCAAGCTTGCTTCGATATGTCCAATTAACGTACTGCCCTTGTATCCGTTTTGCACGATGTCCATAAAAGCAGACCAGACCTCCGCAGGCGAAGGCAAGAATAACGGATTAACCCATTTGAAATAACTGGCGAGCCACCAGAGACCAAAAATAGCTAAAACGGTGCAGCCGGAAACAGCAAAATAAAGCGCATGTCCTCCAGACCGCCGAGATCTGAGGATACGAGTCTGTTGTGTGGCCAAAGCATCACATCCTTACATATTCATATTAAATTCATCGATATAGTTGGTTTTAGGTTATGGATCAATTATCCGTTCCTTTTTGACCAACCGCTTCATACGGACACATGCTCCCGTTGTCAGGTAGAAAGTGCTTTACAGAATGTTAGGATATTGTTCGTCTGCCTCTAGCGGGTCCGCTGTGCAATGAAGTGAGACGACGATTAAATGATGGGGTATTGTGCCCGCGGCTCTCCGTTTTGGACGAGAAAACGAGCATTTGTCGAACTGGTCGACAGACTGTGTACAAACTGAGGTAAAAAACGCAGTAACTTTAATGATTAAAATGACAAGAAAGCCTGACCTTTGCTAGAGCATCGTCAAAGTAAAACAAACGGGAACTCATGCGTTTCAGTGAAATTGTATAACCCTTGTGTTCAGCTTCTGCCTCTAGCCTCGATCATCCCGATTTTTAATCATGTTCATCAAGTAAGCGAGCACGTCGGACCGCAGCTGCTCCTCGAGTGGAGAAAAGCCAAACAATTCACAATAAAACAGTCCATCTGCCGCCAGACGGGCAACCGTTGCTTCGACCGGGTCCTTACATTCGGCTGTCATTCGGCTTTGCCATAACACGTAGCGCTCTCGCATTGGATCCAGCATTGCCGGTTGATTCGAAGCAGCAGCCAGTATCCCAAAGCTCATCTCAAGGTCGTCCTTGTCAATGTCAAATGTCGAGATTAGGTAAGCCTGTGCCCAGTGGTTATCAATAGCCGGATTGGACGAGGCTTCGGTATCCGTCGCTGAATCAAAACGATCCAGAAAATCATCTAGTGTCGCCTGGATCAGCGCTTCCTTGGTAGGGAAATGGTACAGTAAACCTCCTTTGCTGACTCCGGCTTCTTTGGCAACAGCTTCAATCGTAAGATTGGATGCGCCCAGATCTTTAACCAGTCGACAGGCTACTTTCAGAATCGCTGCCCGTTTGGAATTTTGATTCATAGCACACCTCCAGAATTTACTATACAATCCGGACGGTTTAGTAGTCAATTATAATTTTAGTATATTCCGATAGAATTAATAGAAATTAAAAAGATCTTTCCTTATGTGTTACACTAAAAAATCCCTTTTGGAGTGCAGACAGTCAATCTTTTCTGGATGACTGTCCACTCAAAAGGGATTTTATATTAATTTTTTTTGTCGCTCTTTCGAGCAAGCGGAATGCCGTTTTCCTTTGCATACCATGCCTCATAATGATGCACCGCGACACCTGCAAAAGAGGAATGAGAAGCGCCGAGATCAAACACTTTCTTCATTTCTTCGTCCATATTGGTAATGGATTTGCTGAAAAAGGTTAGATGATCACCTTCATGCGTATCTGCCAGCTCGGCTCCAACCCATACCTTCTTGCCAAGCTCATCCGCTTCGTCCAGCTCTTCCTTGGACAGATCATACATCTGCTGACCACTATCCCGATAAGCCATAATGGCTACCGCATCAAAGTGATCAATCACCCAGCGGCTGAATGTACCTCCGCCTTCTGCCGACTCGCGTGCATCCAGCCAGAAAGGGATTGCGGCGCTCATGTAAAGTCCGGCATCCTTACCAGCTTTAGTCCACGCCTTCATGTTGTCGCTCCACTCCGCAATAACGCTATTCTGCTCGTTCTCCCAGCGTTTTAGCTGATAAGGCTCAACATCCAGCTGAATTCCCTCAAAACGTTCATTTTTGGCGGAAGCTGCATTATATGCCCGTACTTTTTCAATAAACGCAAGTCCCTCTTCCCGCTTCTCCGTATAGGCCCAGTCTGCATGACCGTTAAGGGCATGTACTTCAATCTCAGCCTGTCGTGCAGCCGCGATGAATTTGCGGTATGTCGCATCGGGTACCTCATCCTGAATTTGCAGGAAAATGGTGTCCACGCCCTGTGCTTTGGAGAAGGAGATAATCTCAGGTGTCTGCTCTGCAATAATGGAAGCGTCCCACAGCCAGGTCGCTTTGTGTTCCTCATGTGAAAACCATTTGAGTAGCCAGGGCAGAAGAAGCAGGCAGAACAGCAGGGCCAAGATGGCCCATTTTGCCTTCACCGTCAGTTTGCCCCACTTGTTCGTTAGATTCCTCAGACGAGCAACGCTTCACTTGGCTCAAGCACAGGGTGCTGTACCGAGTGACCAATCTTGTAAATGTGCGGATGTGTATACGTTTTGAACGCATTACGTGTATCCAGAATCGGCACACCCATCTCGGCAATATCAAAGTAAGGCAAATCGCTGTGGTTGGTGATCAGCACGATGCAATCGTACTTCTTGAACTGTTCCAGATTGAACGTTTCGCTATATACTGTCTCGCCATGTTTGTCCCGGAACGATTCAGCATGTGGGTCATAATAGCTGACATTAGCTCCACCCTCCTTGAACTGTTCATAGATTTCCAGTCCTGGAGATTCACGCAGATCGGCAATATTCGGTTTGTACGACATACCGAGCAACAGAATGTTGGATTTACGTACCGATTTCGCGTACTCATTCAGAATGGTTGATGTTTTGTTCAGTACATAATATGGCATATTGTCATTGGTGGATTGCGCCAGCTCAATGAATTTGCTGTAGAAACGGAATCCTTTGGCCTTCCAGGACAGGTACATCGGATCAAGCGGGATGCAGTGACCGCCGATGCCAGGGCCCGGATAGAAAGGCATGAATCCAAACGGCTTCGTCGCAGCTGCGTCGATAACTTCCCAGATATCGATGCCCATCCGGTCACACATCATGGCCATTTCATTAACAAAAGCAATGTTGACGCTACGGAACGTATTTTCCAGCAGTTTGGACATTTCAGCCACTTTTGGTGAAGATACAGGTACAACCGTTTCAACGTATTTACTGTAGAGCGCTGTTCCCAGCTTGAGGCAAGCTTCAGTTGTGCCCCCGATTACTTTTGGTGTATTAAAAGTAGTGAATCGTCCGTTGGACGGGTCCACACGTTCAGGCGAGAAGCACAAGAAGTAGTCTTTGCCTGCTTCATGTCCGATTTTGTCCAGTTCATCCTGGATCAGTTCTTCCGTTGTACCCGGATAAGTAGTACTCTCCAGTGTAATCAGCATGCCTGGTTTCATGTACAGTTTAATCTGATCCACAACGGTCTCGATATAAGACGTATCCGGGTCCTGATTTTCACTGAGCGGTGTAGGTACGCAGATGCTCAACGCGTCGATCACGCGCAGCATGCTGTAATCCGTTGTAGGCTGGAAGCGGCCGCTTTGCATTACTTTTTTCAATTCCTCGGACGAAATATCGTGAATATAGGAATCTCCCTGATAGATGCTCTCCACTTTGGATGCATCCAGATCAATCCCGATTACCGTGAAACCCTGATTGACCATTTCCACCGCAAGTGGTAATCCTACGTAACCGAGCCCGACCACGCCGAGCACCGCTTCTTTATTTTCGATCGCATTCAGTAATGTGTGGAATTGTTGATTCTCCATGATATTCCCTCCAGGCAGTATATTTGTTTGGTTGATTGACGAATCCATTTGATAGATGTTTGTCTGTAGATGTACTTATTGGGCTGATAAAAATCAATGAAGGCTGTTTGCCTCTCTTGGCTTTGCTTGTGGTTGCATTTAGTGCAGGCAACGCCTGATTCGGGCATCCAGCTCCACAGGTGAGAACGGTTTGGTCATATAATCATCGACTCCGCTGCGGAAGCATTGGCTGATCGTTTGTTCCACACGCTGTTCCGTCAATACGACGATTTTGGGCGGCTGCTCCACATCCAGGTTCTGAATATGTTGAATGAACGGCAGGCCATCAATGCCATACAGGTTCAATTCAGTCAGCACCAGGTCAGGCGTGAGTTTCTCAATCAGTTCCAGTGCAGCCAGTCCATCCACCGCTTCATAAGTTTCATACCCCTGCATCTTCAGACGCAATTGCAGAAACTCGCGTACCGTCGGATCGTTATCCACAATCAAAATTCGTTCCGGCTCGTCTGCCGTCTTGTCCAGCGTGTAGATATGAATCTCCGACGGGTCTACCAGCTTGGCGGACTCAGCCATATGTTGAATGGTTGCCTTTGAAGGACGCTCACCTGCCGGGAAACTTGCCAGCGTGATTTGCGGATCGGCACCAGGTACCGTCTCCTGCAATTCATGCTTGATGCGAAGCCCCTCATAATGAACCTCATCCAGTGTCAACCCTGGCAGCAGGACAGCAATCGCCTGTGTGGCTCCATCCTGCCAGACCTGGAAGGCAGACTCACTGGTCTGCTCCAGATATGTCCTGACCTGCTGCTCCGGCTGAGACTGCCCTGCACAATGGATGAACATTAAGCCGCATGTTTCGGCACCCGTTTCTTTCAATCCCTGTTCTACACTGCGGTACACATTAACGGCAGCCTCACGCTGCAATGTCGCCGTATTTGGCATGTTCTTTTCCACCCTTCTCCCTCGGTTATCTATACAAGTCCAACTAATGGGTATTTACACTGACACTTCGATAACAGAACAACCTTCCGATCGCTGTTATCCCCAGATTTTTTGATTCCTCTTTTCAAAGGGGAAAATCCGGGGATAGCGTATGCTTTCGAAGTAGCTTTCTTGCAGAAAGCTTGTAGCTTCGCTTCTTCAGGTTATTTCTGTCCTCTCCGTTCTCGTGTAAATGTTTAGTTGAACATCTATATTGTTTCTGCTGTATTACTTTGATTACGCTGTGCTTAGGCCGCCTCGCTAGTTTTCTCTTCCTCGGACCAGCTTTGGCGTGTCATGGTTCCCCATGAGTTGTTGTTTTGCATGAACTGGATATGCCCCTGCAATCTCCACAGCACGCCGAGCTGATGATAGCCGACGAATTTTAGTGCGGAGTAGAACAGCATTTTGACCAGATCCGATAGCTTGTTATACCGCTTGAATGCAATTTCCTCGAGCACAAGGGCTCCCACACTGAGCAGATAACCACTCACAACGTTAAGCAATCCAAACAGAAGAAGTATCGGCCACTGGGTCATATCCATCAGTACATATCCCGTGAGAGCGAGAAGTCCGGTAATGCGGAAATACGGATTCAACGCTTCAAAAAGGATGTTGTACGGCATGGTCAGCATGCCCATGACTTTATATTTCGGGTTGAACAACATGCCGCGATTCTCGATCATGTTCTTCAGATTTCCACGTCCCCAGCGCTTGCGCTGACTGGACAAGATCCGGTAGGAATCCGGCGCCTGTGTCCAGCACACGGCTTCAGGGCAGAAGGCTACGCGGTATTTCAATTTGTTCTCCAGCATATAACGGTGAAGCTTGATGATAATGTTCATGTCTTCACCCGGATAACCGTCCCGGTATCCCCCAACCGCAATAACCGCATCCTTGCGGAACATGCCGAAGGCACCCGAGACGATGATCAGACCATTCATGTGACTCCAACCGATCCGTCCGCCGAGAAAGGCTTTGAGATACTCGATGGACTGGAACATCGGCCAAATCTTGCGCGGCAGTGAAACGTCCTGCACTGCCCCATTCTCGATTTTGCAGCCGTTGGCTATCCGTACATCCCCGCCAATAGCAACCGTCTCTTCCGGATTCTCCATATACATGCGAGCCATGCGAATCAGGGCATCCTTCTCCAGCAAAGAGTCGGCATCGATGGAAGAAATCAACGGATAATGAGACAGGTTGATCCCGGCATTGAGGGAATCAGCCTTCCCGCCGTTTTCCTTGTCAATGACATACAGGTCGGGGAATTCCGGATTGTGGTAGATCCCGCGAATTTTCTGACAGGAAATTTTACCCCGAATCTTCGTGTTGGGTACCGGCTTCAGACGATATTCTTCCAGCAACACCTTTAAGGTGGTATCGCTGGAACCATCATTTACCACGATGACTTCATACGTTGGATAATTCAGCGTCATCAGGCAGTTCACATTTTCAATAATCGTCAGTTCCTCGTTGTATGCGGGCACCAGCAAGGAAACCGATGGTACCAGCTCCGAGCCTGACAACGTATTGTATTTGGAATAATGCGATCGCCTGAAGATCGTCCAAATGTTACGGAATGATAAGGCCAGAATGGAAAAGTAAAGCGTATTTACGGCAACGACATAATAGATTGCGACCATGCCGTAGATTAATAGTAGATCTCTAAGCAGTGTAATCCCCTCCTACCGCAGCCACACCTGTACGTTTCTTGCTTGGTGTCCGGTTCCCACGTACGGGACCGAAGTACCGATCATACAGCAGCCTTTTTTTGTTATGTGCAATCATCTGGTCAACGGCTTTGTGGTCTGTTCCTGAGTGCTGCATCGTGCTTTCAATCTGCTGCATTGCAATTTCCCGTTCAGCACCTGTGCCCTCCACAGCGGCTTGACACAAGGCTTCAAATCCCGGTTCGCCCAGCTTGCCCAGGCTCTCCGCACTGTTATAGCGTACGCCCCAATCTTCATCACGCAGCGCTTTGCGCAGCAGTGGAATGCTGCCTGCCGCATGTTTCGAACCAAGCGCCTGCACCACTTCGGCACGTACCTCCGGGTCCGAATCCTGCATGAGCTTCAGTATGGTTTCGTCCTGAAGTGCCGGACTTGCGCTAAGATACAGCTTCACTGCTTCTGCCCGTACATCCTGATGTTCTGCGCCAACGAGTCTGTCGAGTGCAGGCATCACTTCCGGCACAGCTTGTCCCCACATCGCAACCAATCCCACTTTGACAAAGTCAGGATTGCGATCTTCCAGTAGTTCAATCAGAATTCTGCTTGGTTCCAGACTGGTTTCGAGCAAAATATCTGCTGCCAGATGATGAATCGATTTTCCTTTGGTCAACAGCAGCGCGAGCATGTCTTTCAGTTCACCCTGACGGGTCGTACACCTTGCGATCGAACGACCAATCATAATTGCCATCGGACCAGGCTTCTCATCCTTAAGTAATTCCATCAAGCCTGGAACGGCCTCTGGACAACGCATGCCACCCAATCGATAAGCTGCATCAATCTGGCGTCCATAACGAATACGACTCAGTTCCTTCAGATCATGCTCTACAAATCCGGCTTCACGGCAGAGTACAATCAATTTGTTGCGATACTCTCCCTTGAACTGATCAATCCATTCAATAAGTTTGCTCTGGATGACTCGACGCTCAAGCGGGGCCAGCTTCCCAGGTGGCAATTTCAATGGACTGTCCTCTGTCAGCGCCGTCTGCAGATACGTAAAGTAGTCACGCTGCTTTAATTTATAAAACTCAATTTTGCGCCGTTTGCCGTTGTGGGACATTTTCATGGCAAACAGCAGGATTACACCCACAACGACGAGCGCCGTACAGATGTATAGAAATAGATAAGCCAAAGCCAAATTCGAAAACATGTGAAAAGGTCCTCCTTTATACTCATTTATTCGGTCTGAAAACTTGGAATTTGTTCATACCGTTTCTTCATTTCCTCGTAGCTCAGTTTCAGTCGCTCACTGTACTGTACCTGCTCCCAGGGCTGCCAGCTGTATATAGGCAATGTCTTCACATCCAGTGTCTTCTGGTCACCACCAGGCCAAGCAATATTTCCAGTAGAACGATCCATTAGCCACGGAACCAGGGTCACTCCCTTGACTGCGACAGTTTCGAATTCCCGTCCACCTTTCAGCGCTCCATACTTGATCGCTTGCAGTGAACTTGGGTCACCGAATCCAAGCAGCATCCATGGAATACGCATCTCGACCTGATTACCGTTATACTGCCAAGCGGTTAATGAATCGGTATCGGACTGATCCGGAGCTGTCGTTCCCCGTTTCAATGTACCGACCTTCTCATTCATGAACGGTTGGGCGGACCGGGTATCCGGTGGGGTCATCCGCAGGCTGACTGCCAGGTTCCATGGATGGAATGGATCTGCCGCATTCTCTTGCTTCTCGGGCAGCATATCGTAACCGTCCTTGCCATAGAGGCGCTGGTTAAAGTCATAGTCCTTGGCGATCTCCACTTGTGATTCATCATCCTGCCCCAGTGTAATCACTGTTTCGAGTCCATCACTCAGCGTTCGATCCGGAAGTCTCGTACCCGGCTGATTGCCACCATCCAGCGTATCTGTTCCGATACGAAGCAAAGTCTGATTCGGGTCAAAAGGTTGGTCCAGCGTCATGCCAATGTACAGGTAGGCTTCATCATGGGTCATTTTCATTTCCTTGATGCCGTCTACCTTACCTTGCCAGACGGTGACCTCTTCCTTCTTCAGCGCATTCCAGTCATCCAGCTTCCCGTCGATGGTCAGCTGCTCCTGCTTACCGGGGTCCATGGCGAGCAGACCGAACATCTTCTCATTCGTCAGCACGTTCAGCCAGTAGGCCCGCCGATCAGCGGGAATTTCCAGCGGCATCGTGTTCCAGGTTTTTTTGAACCACTCATCCTGCCACATGAACAAAATCGCTCCTGCATACCCCTCATCATAAATATCCTGAGTCAGCGATGCGTCGATCTCGCCCTGCTCGGCCTCGTTATGTCCGCCCTGATCCCGACCTCCCATACCCAGATGGGAAATTCCAAGCGAAGACGGTACACCATACTCTGTAATCATTACAGGCATATCGGAAAACTCGGCTTTGAGCTTGCGCAGATAACTTTTGTACGTGTTGTACTCGCCGTTCTCATCCTTGATGGTCTGGAGTGTCTGATCCGTATGGAACAAGTCCGGGTAATAAGGGTACACATGGTATGCTGCAAAATATCCACCCTGCCACTCTTGCGGTTGAATATGTCGCGCATCCACACTCACCAAATCCTCTTCAAATAGCGGCTCGCCCGGATGATCCAGCACATCGGTGGTAACCCAATTGGTGAAGGTCATCGGATGCTCCCACCCGTATTTCTTTTCCAACACAGCGGTATAATCCAGCAGCTCTGCCAGCCAATTCTCGAACGGTGATGCATCCTGCGTCCCGGAAAAATGAACGCCTTTGTACTGCGGCACGTCGGGGTGGCTCTCATTCGTGTTGTTCACCATCGAAGGGTCCCACTCGGTTCCCACATGCCAAGCCATCAGATATTTCCCGGCATTCGTCTTGTATTTGCCGCTTGACTCTCCCGGTTTATCGGGAATGTCCGCATCCCCATATACAGCCGATACCGCCTTTTCAATCTCCTGCTTGAACGTCTGCTCAATATGATCAGCATAGGCATCCTGCTTCTCGATCAACTCTTCTTCCGGCGACCATATGCCCTGTATAAAATATAACGGTTGCTCCCGGCCACGGTTATACTCAACCAATGCGGTGTAAAAAATCGGCTCATGTACCGTGTACACCCGGATGACATTGGCCCCCAGATCCTCAATCTGCTGGAACCACTTCAAGTAATCCTCTTTGGTCAACGGAAACTCGCCCGGGTAATGTCCTGGTGATGTAGCGCCCAGGTTCACACCTTTCACGAACATCTCCCGCCATGCGCCATCGGGTCCATATTCCATGAACCGGTCTCCATCGGTCTTGAATTTCATCTCCGTGCCATTGTCCGCTGTGTACGTAACGAGCTGGGGTTGCATATAGTGCCAGCCGGCAAATATTCCGCCTGTCACTATGGCCGCTCCTGCAAACATCGTTAGCAACCAGCGTCTTCGTCTTCGTCTGCTCATGGCTCTTGATTGCTCACCTCTCTAGAATGCATCCTGCTTCATCTGCGGATCTTAAATGACATGAAGGTCTGCGGGAAATCCCGCATCGGATGTCCGCTTTGGGTAGAGATGTCAGCGGTGTAGTTCTCACTATAGCTCTAAGTCTCTGCATTTGTAACTAGGCTGATGGAAGCAAACGTGAACTGCAACATTCTGCCCATAATTCGTAAAATGCGCCATCAACTAGCATTCAGGAGCCCTTCTTGCTCTTATGTTCCATGGACACGAATTTATGCCACTTTAACCGTCCTTTGAGGTTCTTCCAGGCTTGCACATCTCTACCCGTTATTGTTATATGCAACGCGGATTGCGAGATCTGTTTCCGCTTGAACGCTTACCCCTTTAAACGCTAATGATATTTTAAAGTTGCGGACATTTTTACAGTATTAACCATAAAGATTACAAAATTGATACTATAGTCCGATAACGTATCCTTGAAAACCCGCGCCCTATCAAGGTTTTCTGAAAAGTGCAGAAAATGAAAAAAGGACATCAGTCCCCCCCTATAGGACTGTGCCCATTTATATTACTTTTACACAAAGCCCAATGAACACCCGGTCATCACCCGGAAGTCACGGATCTCTTACATGAAATGTAAAAAAATACATCTTATTTCCTAAATTTTGACTCTATTAGGTCCATCCAATATTTGTGTCCAAATTGCAAAATAATTCCGGTTGCCGCATCTGACATTGTCGGATATGCTTATAAAACAGGAACACTTGTTCCATACTGTAAATAAACTGTAAAATAACGTTGGCTGAATGAATCCCATCCCTGCACAGAAGCAGCCGATTATGAATAAAAGGAGAGAAGTACTATGCCCCGCAAAGACGGACGTGTCATTATGCTGGCCGATTGCCAGTCATTTTATGCCAGTGTGGAGAAGTCTGCACATCCTGAATACAGAGACCGTCCGCTTGTTGTTGCGGGAGATCCTGCGCGCCGTTCAGGCATTATTCTGGCAGCCTGCCCACTCGCCAAGTCTTATGGAATTACTACAGCAGAACGGCTGGGTGAGGCTCTTGCCAAATGCCCCGATGTGGTCGTCATTCGTCCCCGGATGGCCGAATATATTCGTGTTTCCCTACACATTACCCGTATCCTTCAGTCCTATACCGATCTGGTTGAACCGTATAGCATTGACGAACAGTTTCTGGATGTCACCGGAAGTTTGGACCTGTTCGGCAGTCCCGAAACGATTGCCCGCAGCATTCAGGACAGGGTCATGGAAGAGACTGGCGTCTATATCCGCGTCGGTATCAGCGACACCAAAGTTGTCAGCAAGATGGCCTGTGATCTGTATGCCAAAAAAGTCCCGGGAGGCATCTATACACTGCCCCGCAAGGACATGCAAAAAACGTTGTGGAATAAACCTGTTCGAGACATGTTTATGGTCGGTTCCCGGATGGGGCAGCATCTCTATAAGATGGGGATTCATACGATCGGTGATCTGGCGCAGACTCCATTGTCCCGGCTGAGAGAACGTTGGGGTGTAAATGGTGAGGTATTGTGGCGTATTGCCCGCGGGATCGATGATTCTCCGGTAAAACCCGGGACATATGCTCACCAGCAGCAGGGCATTGGACATCAGATGACATTGCCTCGGGACTATGAATCGTGGGCAGACATCAAGGTGGTGCTGCTCGAACTGGCAGAGCTGGTCAGCCGGCGTTCCCGGGACAAATCGCTCATGGGCAATGTCGTCTCTGTAGGATGTCGGGGGCAGGATTACGATCGTCCAACCGGCTTCTCCCGCCAAATGAAGGTGAATGAACCTACCAACATCACTGATGAAGTATACGATGCGGCAGCAGCTTTGTTTCTGCGCCATTGGGACGGATTACCCATTCGCCGCATCAGCGTGTCATTGACTGGACTCGTGCCCGATTCCGAAGTACAGCTATCCTGGTTTGATGACCGTGAACGCAAAAGAGAACTGGAACGTGCCACAGATGACATCAAGCGCAAGTTCGGAGAAACCGCGATCATGCGGGCCTCCTCGCTCTGCTCGTCCGCGCAGGCACAGGACCGTTCTCATAAAATTGGAGGTCACTATAAATGAGTAAAAAATTACAGCAAAACGGGATTTTTGAGTCGTCCCGCATGATGCTTCCCGAACACCGGGAAGCCTACATCATTCATCAGGAGCAACTTGCTCCCCGTACCCGTCCATCCCTGGATGCCCAGGCAGCAGAAGAAATGTCCCGTTTACTTAGTAACTCCATGCTGCTTGGCGATGCAGTCACCATCACCCTGTTCCATGAACATGATGATATCCGCTTTACCGGACAGGTGCTTCGACTGGACTCCCCTGCCCGCACTCTCAGACTGTTAACGGAGAACGGGACCCGGGACATTCAGATGAATCTGATTACGGATGTGGTGCTCGCAAATGAATGATGCGAGCCAAAGCCCCACGCGAATGCACGTGATATAAAAGGAGCATCCCGAATTCACCCCAGCGTGCGGTGCGGGTATACCGGAATAGAAGCAGCATGGCTGTTGCCATGCAGGACCGTTTTCCTACATGTTTTGAACCAAGACTGAAGCAGCCGACAAGTCGCATCCATATAGGGCCATTTCGTTCAAAAGAATCAAAAGGACGGATTGATGATTCATCGGCTACTTGGAAGGGTATAGAGATGACTTAATTAGAACAAACTCCAGTCAAATTCATTGGAAAGACGCTCAAGCAGATGCACGCCTGCAATGCTGTTTCCTTTCCGATTCAGAGCTGGACCTACAAGCCCGATGCCAAACTGGCCTGGAACCAGAGTCAGAATTCCACCCGACACTCCACTCTTGGCAGGCAACCCGACCTGAATCGCAAATTCGCCTGATGCATTATACATACCGCAGGTAGTCATGAACGTTTTGGCGATCTGTACATAACGACGAGGAATAAGCTCATTCCCGGTGATCGGATCTGTCCCGTCATAAGCAAGCACCAGTGCCATACGGGCCAGGTCCGCACAAGTCACCTCGATGGAGCAATGGCGGAAATAAACGGCAAGCACATCTTCGACGTCATCCTTGAGCACACCATTGTGCTTCAGAAAATAACCAAGCGAACGGTTCAGATGGCCTGTCTCCGATTCGGACCGATATACCGCCTCGTTATAGCCCAGCCGATAATTATTGGCCAGCTTGCGGAAAAATTCCAAAATGCGACGTGACTTCTCCTCTTTGCAATCCCCGGCAATCAAGGACGATACCGTAATCGCACCCGCATTGATCAATGGATTAAACGGAATGCCCGGTTCGACCAGTTCGAGCTTGATCATGGAATCATAATCATCCCCGGTAGGTTCTTTTCCTACATTAAAGAAGACGGCTTCCTCCCCATGATCCATCAGGGCCAGAATGAGTGTAAATACCTTGGAGATACTTTGCATTGTAAACGGGACACCACAATCTCCGGCTGACACATGATTGCCTTCGGCGTTCATGATATGTATACCCAGTTCATCCTGTGAAGCCTTGAACAGCTCGGGAATATAAGAAGCGACTTTCCCCTGTCCAGTGTGCAGACGGCTGGTCTCCAGCCATTCCGGCAGCAACTGGTTCAGACGTTCCATTGCAGCATTGCTCATCTCCATCTCCTCCAAATCTCTGTATGAGCATTTCACACGCCTCCGAATGACAAAATCCCATTGAAGTGATGCAAAATGCCCAGTATGGTATATGTATTACCCGCAAGCCTGATCCCTTACCGCTTCACCTGAAGATTCAGCTCCAAAATTTCGCCAGGTAACCCATGATAATCCCCAACCCATGTGGATACAAAGTTCTGTCTGAGCAATATTCGACGTGATGCCGCATTGGATGGATCGATAACCGCATAGAGTACACCAATTCCCGCCGCCTGTGCCTGAATAATCAGCCGAGCTGCGATGGAAGTCCCGTGTCCTTTCCCCCAATACTCCGGCAGAATCATGTAACCCATTTCCGCCCGGGACGTATCGGATTCATCCGGGATCAGTTTGGCGTAGGCCATGCCTACCCCATCTTCACCAGATATTCGATAATAGCCACAATTGTTGCCGAGATTATAATTCAGCATGGATTCAAATTCAGCCGTAGCTTCATGCTCAGGCAGAGCACGTTCGGTAATCTGCTGCATGACTTCAATATTGGACACAAGAGCATAATAATCAGCAAAATCAGATGGTGCATATTTCAAGAAATTCATGACGTACATACCTCCTCCAAATGGCTAACAAGGACTTGCTCTTTTTATTTCACCTAGAGTATACCAGAAGCAAAGTATGCATTGCACACAACCGCTTCATGTACAGAAGTCTCATTCCTATCAGGTTGAGCCGATACCAAAAAGCGGCCTCCATAGAGACCGCCAGCTTGCTTTTTATAAAATAGACTTTGTCCCTGCTACGATCAGCTTGCCCGGGATGAAGGGTTAAGATTCATCTGCTGTTCACGTTGACGTGTACGACGTCCTTGACCCGGAGGCGTAATAATAAACGCCAGCAAGAGCGAGACGGCACATAGTACAGCGATCACAATAAAGGTAAGATGGAATCCGCCCAGCAGGGCGCTGATAAACGATCCAGCCAAGGCACCAAATCCAAATCCCTGATAGATCACGCCGTAGTTTTTGCTCTGATTTTTCAATCCAAAGTAATCTGCTACAATCGCCGGGAAGACCGTGATATTCCCACCAAAGCAGAACGCGATAGCGGCCACACAGGCGAAGAAGATGCCAAAGCTCAGCGGTACCAGACTCAGCGTCATTACGGCAACAGCCGTAACCAGCAGTGCTCCGGCAATAACTTTCATCCGTCCTACTTTATCCGACAGCGCCCCCAGAATGATACGTCCAGCAGTGTTAAAGATGGCAACCATCGCCACCGCATTCGCAGCTGTAGCCACATTAAGACCTGCCAACTGCACACCGATGTCTTTCACAATACCGATCAGATACAGTCCACTCATACATGCCGTGAAGAAAATAACGAACAGCATATAAGCTTCTTTCGTACGCAGCATTTCTTTCACCGTATAATCATGACGTGTTACTTGTTGCTTCCCACCGTCTGTGCTGCTTGCTGCCGGAGCTTGTTCACGTACAACCGCTTCACGGATCAGGAACGAGCCGCCTACAATCAATACCAATACAATAATGCCCCAGTACATAAAAGCTTGAGCAGGTCCAACAGTACCGATTAGTGCCGAATTCACGTATTTGAACAACAGACTGCCTGTACCAAAGGCCCCCACCGAAATACCTGAGATCAGACCTTTTCGCTCAGGGAACCATTTGATCAGGTTGGACAAGGAAGTGATGTACGCCGTACCATCCGCGAATCCAACCACAAATCCTGCCAGGATGTAGAGCAGTGTCAACGAACTCACTTGAGAACTGAGCACGAGTCCCAGACCAAGCACAACTCCGGCTACCCGAATCAGGCGACGAAGTCCCCATCGTTCTTGCAGTCGGCCTGCAAACAGTGTGGCAAATGCCAAAGCAAAGCTGGTAATCGAAAAAGTTATCGCGACCGAGCTGACGTCCCATCCGAAACGATCAGACAACGGTTGATTAAATAAACTCCAGGTGTAGATGGTTCCGAGACCCATTTGTACAATAATAGTTCCCAGTACAATAAGCCAGCGGTTCATTTTTATAGTTGTAGATGCTGAATTAGGTGCGGATGAAATAGCTGCTTTCATCGTGATCTCCCCTTTGCCGATGTCATATATATGAATGCGTTCACAAGCTAATCATACATGAAAGGGGATTCATTACACCGATTTGAGCATGAGTTGCATCAGATGCGGAATGAAATGCCTCTAGATGCGCATGAGCTGCCTGAATTCTTTGACTTTGCCCCGGCTAACGGGTACTTCAGCCTCCAGATCACGCAAACGAAGCAGGTACGTATTGTTAAACCAGGGCACAATTTCACGAATTTGGGACAAATTCACCACATAAGAACGATGGCAGCGGAAAAAGGTTTCCTGCGGCAATCGACCGTGAAAATCTGAAATGCTGACCGGCATCGTAAACTCACCGTTTTTGGTATACACCTTCGTCACTTTCTCTTGAGCTTCCGCATAATAAATATCGGCGGTATCTGTCACAATAATATTGTCATTGCGCAGCAGATTGATACGTCGTCCCGTCTGGGTATTGGATTCCCGCGCCTGCATATGTGAAGCAGACCATTCATCGTTGGCTTGAGCCGTATTGTGAGCCTGTCCATCGTCGCTGCCACGTTCACGTTCCTCTTGCTCATGATCCCGTTTGAACGCCGTTTCGAGTTTATGCAGCATCGCGGCAATTCGTTTTTCATCATAGGGCTTCAGAATATAGTCAAACGCCTCCAGCTCGAACGCTTCAGCGGCATGTTCCTTGTACGCCGTTGTAAATACGATATAGGGCTTGCTCGCAAACTTCCCAATATGATGTGCCAGCATCATGCCATCCAGCGAAGGGATATTTATATCGAGAAAAATAACGTCGACTTCCTGCTCCTGCAGAAACTTCAGCACATCCAGTCCATCTTCCAGACAATCCACCACTTCAATTTGGCTATGTTCCTGTATCAAGTAATTCAGTTCCTCACTTGCCGGAATTTCATCTTCAACAATAAGAGCTCTCATTAACGGTTCATCACCTTGTCACTGCATCTCCTTTGGGTACATCAAATAAAATATCGGTTCCTTGATCCAGCCGAGTAATCGTTAACCCTTGTCCATAAATGAGCTTCACCCGCCGATGCACGTTGTACAACCCGATCTGGTTGGCTGGCATACGGTCATGGTATACACGCTCAATAATGTCGGCTCCAATGCCTGCTCCTGTGTCACTGACCCCAATTCGCACAAAGTCAGGATAGTCCTGTACCCGAATCCGTACGGTTCCGGGTCCTTTTACCTTGAGAATACCGTGAATAATGGCATTTTCCACAAGTGGCTGGATGACCAGACTTGGAATATGCACAGCCACCTCATCAATATCATAGATGACATTAAGCCTGCTGCCGAAGCGCGCCTTCTCGATCTCCACATAATTGCGGACCTGCTCCAGCTCTTTGTGAATATCAATAAGCTCATCCGACAGCTCCAGGTTATAACGCATATATCCAGACAGATTCACAATCAGCTCGCGCGCCCGATCCGGCTTGGTGCGAATGGACGAAGCAATGGCGTTCAGCGCATTGAATAGAAAATGAGGATGAATCGTGGTCTGCAATGCACGCAGCTCCGCCTTATTGGCAGCAGCCTTGATCTCCTCCACACGTGATACTTCCATCTGGGTGGAAATAATCTGGGACAGGCCCACAGCCATCGTTTGCAACGGATACGTAATCTTGTACGCTTTGCGGTAATAGATTTTCAGGGCACCCGTCACTTCGCCCCGCTCTTTGAGCGGAATGATGAGCAGGGAGTGGATATCCGGCGTTTTCTCGTCAATTACATCATTGCTGATCGTAATCTCTCCACTGGAGATTGTCTTCTTCGTCATCTCACTAATAATTTCATTGCCGATATGATATCGTTCCTCACCAAATCCCACATAAGCCAGTACATTTCGCGTATCCGTAATCGCAACCGCATCCGCCTGAATATCCTCCTGAATAATCCGGCAGATCTTCCGCAGAGAGTCTTCATCAATGGAACGGAAGTACGGCAAGGTTTTGTTGGCAATCTCCAGCGCCAGCTTGGCCTGACGAGCTGCAATCATTTCCTTTTCCCCTTCTACACTCTGCACCAGCAGCACGATCAGTCCAATATTTACCTCACCTAATATCATCGGCAGCGCAATCTTCGAGACAATGTCGGCACCCAGAGGATCGGGATAGGAATACAGCAGGATAAGCAGCATCGTAAGCGCCTCACAGATCATTCCCGCCGCAATACCGATCATCCAGCGCTTCGACTTAGGCGTATACTTATGTATATACCCGGAGACCAGACCTGCCAGAATACTCGTAATCAGGCACGGAATCGCCGTGACCCCATCCATATCGATTAAATACCGATGCACCCCGGACACAATCCCTGTAATGATGCCCACAGGCGCTCCAAACAGAATGCCGCCAGACATGATCGCAATAATGCGCACATTCACCAGCGAGCCTTCCACATTAATACCGGTATAAGTGCCAAAAATGGCAAATGCACAGAATAACAACGTAACCGCAATATACTCCTGCCATCTCAATTTTCCCTTTTGCAAGATCTGTCTAAACCGCGGTATCCTCGATAGAAAGAATAAAAATATAATCAGCAGTGCCGCCCGTTCAAACAGACCCAGCAGCATCGTAAACATCTCCGTCAATCTGACTTCCTCCACATCCGTCAAAAATAAACGCCCCTCATCGCAGCAGCGTTTTCCTCACTTTGAAATCCATGTATGCTCGTATGCAACAGTTTACCGCTCCAATAGGAGGAAAGCAAAGTCGATCCTGTGAAAATGAAATATACATGGATGCAGCCGAAAGTTGCTAACCTATTGAACAGACAAACGGAATTCATTTTTCTCCAAACCTTTATCTTCCCTACCAGCAAAATCTCACTTTCTTACACATAAAATCCCACTTCCAGAAATCCACTGTGATATAATTAATTGGTACATTATTCTAATTGGTTCGCTATAATTTATTTAAGAAAGGTGTATTTAAATGTTTGTAATGCTAATCGTAGGTTCACTTCTGCTATTTAGTGGTTTGTGGTACATCATTTACTTGATCTCGAAGCGTACCCAAAACCCTAATCGCTCGTCTGCTCATGTGCTGAGAGTGATTTTAAGTATATCGATCCTCGTACTAATAATTGAAAACTACATATACGCAACAGTACCTTCTAATGCCATTTTAATTTTAGTATTTATTGCATCTGTAATAGCTACGAGCCCTTTTTTTGTTAAGAATAAAGAGTGATGAGGTGACACTAGAGGACCTGCAAAAGATTTTGTTAATAAGGATTATTTATAACTAGTTCAGTAATCAACGGAGGATAAAATGATGACAACAATCCAGCAGGCTTTGAAAGTTTTCTCTGACCGGGTTTCAGTTTATACCCAGATCTGGATTGGATTATAGCTGGTTCAACCGCTTCTTTGATTCAAGGTAGTAACAATTTCCGGCCGAATGATATTGATATCTTGGTCAAACAAAACTGTGATGTTGATAAAATCGTCAACTTATTTATAGATTATTTGTCCGAAACAAATCCCTCCCTTCTATTCAACAAATATTGGGTTTCTACAAAGCGCTTACAAACCTTTAGATAAATAACGATAGAGAGAAATGGGCTTTTGCCCGACTAAACATTCATGGAGTCATTATTGAAATTGCCAACACCGTGTCGAACGAATATCTTGAATTAAGCCCTGTAGTCTGGGAATTGAAAAGATATGAGGAGTTTTCTGGAATGCTGATTCCCGTCGTCCCCTTAGGATTGCAGCTCCATTCCAATTATAAACAAAAAAATCCGGATCGCGTTAAAGCAATCGGTGAGGTCATAGAGTTAAAAAACCTGGATCTACAATTCATGAAAAACTATTTATCAAGCAGCTCCTATCGACAGCTCATAGAACAATTTAGATGATAATCCAACTAACATCCGTTTAGATCTGCATTTAGGTGCTTCATACTCAACTTTTCCCCGGCAAATATAAAGAAGAAACCACCCTCAGTAAAATGGAGTGGTTTTCGTTTCTGTTGGATAGAACTAATCCTTTGGTTCGAATAGTTCATTTAACTCTGCTATTATACGATGTAAGACCTTTTTACTTTCTGCGTCTTTTGGCCGTGGTATCCTACCAATTTGTTCGTAAACCTCTTTCTCTTCCAAGAGCTGCCTAGGATTCAAAACATAAGCTGATATTCCATTCAACATAAAACGTTGTGGTAACAAGGAATCAAAACGCCAGACCCACTCGGGTAATCCGTTCATAATAATACTTCTTTCCTCAGTTCTGGTTATATAGCAAAAAGTGATGTCTACGCCATCCTTCTGAAAATCGGATTGCCTACCTCGAAATTCTTTTTTGACGAGAACCTGTTTATATCCAGCTTCGATAAGAGCAGATTCTAACTGATCTCGGTATTGTATCCATGTTATCAAGTCTATGTCGTCATGCGGGCGGGTGACCTTACCAAGTAAAAAATCAATTGCCCATCCACCACGTAACCAAAAATCAATTTTCATTGTTGCAGATATTGTACTGATTTCACTTAATAAATTTAATTGTGACTCTGTTTGAGTTTGGAAAGGTGGATCTATCATATCAAACCTCCTGTAACGCAGTTCACCGCTTTTCTATGTAATCAGCTGTTCAATACATTCCATTTTTAAAGGAGCAAAGCTCACGGTACCATATGTTGGAATATATTTCTATATCGTCAATTATCCTCTATTTCCCTCGGACATGCCTCAGTACTCCATATTCATCTACCATTGATTGACGATTTCTAGCACTCCATTTCTGCATAAATCCATAAATCCTCCTTGATATTCACAATACCATATGACTGTCACTGCCTTAAACAATCAAAAAGGCGATCCATAAGTCAACTTTCTGACTTATGAACCGCCCCATCCACTAAAATTACTTCATACACATTCGATGTAATTTGGTTTTTTTAAAATGAACTTCCAGTTACACAATAACGGAGAGTGCAGAACCAATCTGGAGAAGCGAAGCGCTCGCCTTTATCACCGGATTTTACCCTTTTAAAGGGTAATTCAAAAAAATCCGGGGATAACAGCGATCGGAAGATGGTACTGCACTCGGAGTGGCCACGTGTAACACCTGTAGTTCATTTTATACCACCCAACATTCCATCGAATCCCTACCTAAACATGCCCCACAGCTTAATCAAATGAAACGTATTGTTCGGATCGATCTTCTGCGCGAGAACAAAAGCAACGAATTGTTCCTCCTGAGCCGCAGAGAAATTCTCGTTCAAAATGACCGCTGACGACTTGACCAGTCTTCTTACCTTGGCCTTATCCTGCAAATCGGACTTGGTGACCCCATCTATCAACTTTTTGATACGCTCTTTGACAGCGGGATTTTTCATCTTCGTTTTGATCCGCTCCACCAGCTGCGGACTGATTCCATATTGTTGATAGCCCAAAACGTACAGCACCTCCTGAATAATGAACTCACTTCTTATTCATATGACAGGAGGGCCTGTACACTTGACATTTTCCCACGGAAAATGTGGAAAACCACAATTCACAGCCCCGATCAATCGATCAGATCACCCTGGAATACTTGCTGCTGCTGTAAAAAGTCACGTAAAGGAGCATAGTCAACAGACGTCCAGAAGTTCGCATCCGCAATCAGGCTGGACACATCATCTCGCGCCTGCTCCAATACGGCAAAATCTGCAACCATGTCGGCAAGACGGAACTCCGGTAATCCACTTTGCTTGGTGCCAAAGAAATCACCCGGTCCCCGCAGATCCAGATCTCGACGGGATACTTCGAATCCATCTTCGGTTTCCGTCATGACCTTCATGCGCTCCTGCCCAACCTCTGTCTTGGGATCAGCAATGAGCACACAATAAGATGCATGAGCACCCCGCCCGACCCGACCACGAAGCTGATGCAGCTGTGACAAACCGAAGCGATCCGCATCCATAATGACCATCAACGTAGCGTTGGGTACATCGACACCGACCTCCACTACCGTTGTGGAGACCAGAAGCTGAATTTCGTTGCTGTAGAAGTCCCGCATCATCTCTTCTTTCTCGCCAGCCGTCATCCGTCCATGCAGCAGACCTACACGGTACTTCGGAAAGTTCTGCTGCATCTGGATATGCAGGTCAATGGCATTCTGTACATCCAGCTTCTCCGACTCTTCGATGAGCGGGCAGATCAGATAGGCCTGACGTCCCTGGTCTACTTCGCGCGAAATAAAACCAAGTACCCGGTCCATCATGTCATGCTTGACCCAGTACGTCGAGATTGGAATTCGTCCCTTTGGACGTTCCGAGATGGTCGATACTTCAATATCACCAAAAGCCGTAATCGCCAATGTTCGCGGTATCGGCGTCGCCGTCATTGTTAACACATCCGGGTTATATCCTTTACGCCGCAAAATGCTGCGCTGGTTCACACCGAAGCGATGCTGTTCATCTGTAACAACAAGACCCAGGTCGCGGAAAAATACATCCTCCTGTATCAGAGCGTGTGTACCCACCACGATATCAATCATGCCCATCTGTAAGGATGCAATCAGATCTTTGCGCTTCCGTCCATTTACACTGCCCGTCAACAGCCCCACAGTGACGCCAAAAGGTTCAAACAGCTTTTGCAGTGAGCGCATATGCTGTTCTGCCAGAATCTCCGTAGGGACCATCAGAGCCCCCTGAAAACCGGAACGAACGGTCGTATACAGCGCAATCGCCGCAATAACCGTTTTACCTGAGCCTACATCTCCCTGCAGCAACCGGTTCATCGAATACGGTGAACGCATATCATGCAGAATTTCAAGCTCTACCTTCTTCTGCGCATCCGTCAGTTCAAATGGCAAGCTGCGAACAAACTCGCGAATCGTCGTATTATCCGTTGTGTGCACTACACCATCCATACGATCCCGGTTCAATGCACGATAAGCCTGCATCTTGAGTTGAAACAAAAATAACTCCTCATACACCATCCGCTGTCTGGCCTGCTGGCCTTCCCGGTTATCCTGTGGACGGTGAATCCCGGCGATCGCCTGTTTGCGAGGCATGAATCCATATTTCTTCATGAGTGATTGAGGCAGAATTTCAGGGATCATTTCCCCGAATTGGACTAACCCCTGATTAATCGTTTTGCGCATCCAGGACTGCGTAAGCTTGCCGGTTACCGAATACACAGGCTGCAGCGTGCCCGATCGTCCTTCCCCTTTATCCGGGAATTCCGAGTCCGTTACGGTCATCTGCATACGTTTTTGTTCCCATTTCCCCGTAATGACAATCTCCCGATTGGGCGTAAGCTGCTCCTTCAGAAAATGCCGATTGAACCAGGTGGCTGAGATCATCCATTCTTCCGTCATCACCTTGCAGGTAAGGCGTGACTTTTTGCCATAACGCTGCAACACCGGGATGCCCATCACTTTACCCTGTACTGTAATTTTATCCCCGTCCTTCACTTCACTGAGCGAACGCAGCCGATAATCCTCATAACGGAACGGATAATATTCAAGCAAGTCTTTTACAGTAGAGATGCCAAAGGCGTGAAGCTCTCCCTCTTTGAGAGCACTCACGCCGCTAATTTGTTTTACCGATATTTCTTCCCATTTCATGTCTAATCCCTCATTCCGGAACAGGCCACATAAAGATGGCAATTACGCCTGGCCCAACATGGCTGCCTATGACGGCCCCAATATTGGTATATACGACTTCATTCAGTGTAAAATGCCCGCGTAATTGCTCTGCACAAGCGATCGCTGATCCGGGGTCTGCGGTATGACCTACCGCCAGATTAACACGTTGACCCGCCAGATCCTGCTGAAACAGCTCAATAATGCGTGCCATGGCTTTTTTGTGACCTCTGACTTTCTCCACTGCGTAAATAACGCCTTCCTCATCAATGGACAAGATCGGTTTAATATTCAGCAGTGTTCCCAAGATGGCCGCAGCTTTGCCAATCCGACCGCCTTTCTGTAAATACTCCAATGTATCTACGAGAAAGAACAGCTTGCGGCTCTGCTGCATGGCTGCTACAGCCGTAGCGATCTCCGCAGCGGATTTGCCTTGTTCGGCAAGCTCGGCAGCCTGTACGACCAATAAACCATATCCATAGGATGCAGATTTCGAATCCAGAACCGTTATATCGCCTTCACGTTCCAGCAACGATTTGCCAAGCAGTGCCGATTGATAGGTACCACTCATGCCGGAAGACAAATGAATCGATACAATGGGCAGCTCCGGGTCCTCATCCAACAATGTGTTATAGATATTCATAAAATCAGTGGGAGAAGGCTGTGAGGTTGTTGGCAGCACAGATGCCTTCTCCAATTTTTTATAGAACTGTTCCGAAGTCAGATCAACGCCGTCAGCATAAGCTTCTTCCCCGAACAAAACACGCAGCGGAACGACATGAATTCCATATTTACGGATCAGTTCTTCCGGTATATCTGCCGTGCTATCGGTTACGATCGCAACCTTGTGGCTCATCAGATCCCCTCCTCTTTGCTTAAGTGCTATTAGTGCATGTTCAAAAAGTTAACTGGGGACTTTTTGAACAACCTCTATTAGGACTCTACAGAGAACAAATAATAATAAACCGGCTGTCCTCCAAGATGCACCTCTACCTCAGCATCAGGATATTGTTCTTCAAGCCATGCGACAAGCGCAGCGGTAATCTCAGGGGTAGCCTCGTCCCCTTCAAGGATCGTCACCACTTCATCTCCGCTTTCCATCATCTGTTGCAGCAGGCCTTCACATGCATGCAGCATGCTTTCATCCGTTGCCACGATCTTGGAATTGTGGATACCGATGTAGTGTCCCGCTTTGATATCAAGCTCATCATATTGTGTATCTCTGACCGCATGAGTCACTTGACCGGACTGTACCCGGCTAATCGCCTCAAGCATATGATCACGATTAGTTTCCGCAGACTCATCCTCCTGGAAAGCAAAAGCCGCTGCCATGCCCTGAGGGATCGTCTTGCTCGGAATCACAATAATTCGACGCTCATCTTCAAGCAGCTCCCGAGCCTGCTCAGCAGCAAGTACAATATTGGAGTTGTTCGGCAAAATAAATACCTGTTCTGCCGCGATCGAACGCACCGCTTTCACAAAATCTTCAGTGCTCGGATTCATCGTTTGTCCACCAGACAGAACGACATCCACGCCGAGACTCTGGAAAATCTCCGCAATGCCGTCACCTGAAGATACCGCGATAAAACCATATGGTGCCATCTCGTCTGCTGGGAGCACGGCTTTTTCCACGCTACGCGCCGCTTCAGGCGGAATCTCTGCGAACAGCTCAGGCGAAGGTGCAATGTCCATGCCTGCAGTCAGCAGATCACGATGCTGCTCACGCATATTTAGAATGTGAATTTGTGTGATTTCTCCATAACGGAGAGCCAGGTTTAATACATCCCCAGGTGTCTTGGAATGCACGTGAACCTTAATTACTTCATCGTCAGCAATAATAATGATGGAATCCCCGTTAACTGACAACGCTTTCCGGAATGCTTCGTCATCAAATGCAACACCTGCGTTCTCTCCAAGCTCGCGGTTAATAAAGAACTCCATGTCATACAGGAACTCAATATCTTCCGTTTCCAGTCGCGCCTGGGCAGACATTGGCATCTCCGGCACGATTACCTGCTGTGCAGGCTTCGCAGAAACCACTTCTGATGGTGCAGCCGGTTTCAATGCAGATGCCGCTACGGTTGGTTGTACGTCTTTCTGGAAGGAGGTACGACTTGCCCCGTCCGTTTGCAACAGAACGTCCATAAAGCCTTCGTAAATATATACAAGCCCCTGACCGCCTGAATCCACAACACCGACCTGTTTCAATACAGGCAGCAATTCCGGAGTCATTGCCAGTGCTTCTTTTGCTTTTAACAATACTTCATTCATTAATTCAGTTATATCATTCGTCCGTCTTGCGTAGTAGCTGGCATGTTTCGCGGCTTCCTTGGCTACGGTAAGAATGGTCCCTTCAACGGGTTTCACTACGGCTTTATAAGCTGCGTCCACACCGTTCTGCAGGGCTGCGGCGAACTGGAGTGTATTCAGTTCCTCGTAAGGAGCAGCTGAACGACTGAATCCGCGGAACAATTGCGATAATATTACTCCGGAATTCCCCCGTGCGCCCATAAGCAAGCCTTTTGATAAAATACCGGCAGCTTCTCCGATGGAGGCAGAACTCTTGCGTTTAATCTCTGCAACTCCTGCACTCATTGTCAAATTCATGTTCGTTCCCGTGTCGCCATCCGGCACAGGGAAAACATTCAGGGAATTGACGTGCTCTGCATGCTGTCCAAGTTGTTCCGCTCCGGCAAGTACCATTGCGGTGAAATCTGTTCCATTTAAAGAACGTATACTCAAGTGAGAATTCCCCTTCCTAGCTTGATACACGAACATCTTGCACCAAGATGTTATCTGGTCTGTTCATGCGCAAACGCTTATCGCGTTATTCTTCGTCCATACCTTGTCCGGCACAGGCATATCATACAACATGTCAGCCGGATTAACGGTCTGGGCGGCCGGGCAACCGATATCCTGCAATTGCTCTGTAACCCCTAATTCGGGGCATACGGATATGCACCGGTATCAAGAGCCGGCATGAATGCCGCATGGAGACTGGTGCCAATGATGGAATGCCGCAGCTCACAGCGTTGCCAAAAAAGCAGACCACCGACCCTTTAAGGCCGGTTTATTCTCCGGCTTCCCCGCGGCAACAGCCTGTTCACCGCTGTATTATGGACTATTCAACATTGTACTATATTAGACAGGAGAAATAAATAAAGTTTTTGGATCAGTTGACGAAGCTTTTTTCAATATGATATTATATTCAAGTATTGTTTTATGCAGGTTTAGTAATGGAAATGATCCGGCTATGCCGGCTTGAACAACGCCATTAGCTACTGGAACCTGACCATTGCGGTCAGGAAGAACAATTTAGCCCGTCTGGAATGGCATTCGTGTCTCCTTAGGGCAACTGGTTATTTTAGGATAGGAGGTGTAATCTATGTCTCGCAAATGTTATGTGACAGGTAAGAAACCGGGCACCGGTAACCACGTATCCCACGCTAACAACCGTAACCGTCGTTCTTGGGGCGTAAACGTTCAGAAGGTCCGCATTCTCGTGAACGGTAAACCAAAACGTGTATACGTAAGCACCCGTGCACTGAAAGCCGGTAAAGTGACTCGCGTATAATCACGCAAAGCTACTATAAATCGGGTAAGCAAAAAGCACCTTGTTCCTTGCAGGTGCTTTTTTGGTATTCAGAAATAAAATCATGAATACACACATCAGCATGAGAATGGCCGCCGCATGGCGCTTCGCAGGTCCGAATTCCAGATGATCCTGAAGCCAAAGCGGCGGTATTCGCCAATGGAACCTTTTAATCATGTCAGTTCTTTTGAAACGTATTAAGAATTGCCTTTACAAACCCTCCCAAAAACTTCGGCAGTTTGAATGTGTAAAATTTCATACTTCACCCTCCCCATCATGCTCATGCATCCGCCGTATCCTATGCTCCAGGCCTTCCTTGCCTTAAACACGACAAAAAAGGCTACATGAGAAACCTGCTCATGTAACCATATTTATGCGGAACTCTTTGTCCCTATTCCACAATGACGAGCCTGTTATTAGGTCATTTAGGTTTGGGTAGGGATATATTGATAGACAGCGATCATGAATACACTCAATAAGTAATACAGTATGCTGAATATCACAAAAGTAACCCGAAGTCCTGTACGTTCAAATTTGCGAAAATACATAATGACAACACCAACCCCGATCAATGACGTAATCGCATTGTAAGGGGATTGAATAACCGCAAACAAAGCCAGCACCAGTCCCGTAACGAGACTCGCAGCCATTGTCCACAGCGTCTCCTTGAGGTTCATGCTCAGCCTCCGTAACTACTGCGAATTTCGGCAATCGCGGCAGCGCGATCTTCACGTCCAAATACAGCACTTCCCGCAACGAGCACATCCGCGCCAGCTTCAACCACAAGCGGAGCCGTGTCGGCAGCAATACCGCCATCCACTTCAATATGCACGTCATGACGCCCTTTTTCGTTCAGCCAGCTGCGAATTTGCTTGATTTTGTTCATGGTGCCAGAGATGAAAGCCTGTCCACCAAAACCGGGATTTACGGTCATGACAAGCACCATATCCACATCGTCCAGCACTTCCTGAATAGCACTCGCTGGAGTTCCCGGATTAAGGGCAACCCCTGCCTTAACGCCCTGTTCCTTGATCAGATGAATAACCCGGTGCAGATGCACACAAGCCTCGGCATGAACCGTAATAACAGCCGCGCCAGCTTTCGCAAATTCCTCCACATAACGCTCTGGGTTCTCAATCATCAAATGCACATCAAGCGGTAAGCTAGTATGTGGCGCGATCGCTTTTACAATCGCAGGTCCGAGCGTAATATTAGGGACGAAATGACCGTCCATGACATCAACATGAATCCAGTCTCCGCCAGCAGCTTGGGCTTCCGCCACTTCTGCACCGAGACGGGCAAAATCCGCAGATAAAATAGATGGGGCAATTTTAATCATATTAATACCTCCGCTTTTTGTCTTTCATTTCTGTAAGAAATTGTTCGTAATGCTGATAACGGCTTTCGGAGATCATTCCCTCCGCCTTGGCTGCAAGCACCCGGCAACCTGGTTCGTGCGTATGGGTACAGCCTCGGAACTTACACTGATCCGCATATTGAGCGAACTCCCGGAAACAAGTGGATAACTCCTCCACACCAATCTCCAGAAAGTCCAGTTGGCTAAATCCCGGCGTATCGGCGACAAAGCCACCATTATCCAGCGGTATGAGCTCCACGTGCCTGGTGGTGTGTTTCCCTCGGCCCAGACGCATGCTGATTGCACTGGTCTCCAGGGTCAGACCTGGCATCAAGGCATTCAGCATCGAAGATTTGCCTACACCGGATTGCCCGGAGAATACGCTAATCTTGCCAGCAAGGCGCTCCTTGAGCAGTTCATTGCCTTCACCGGTTCGTGAACTGGTAGAGATAACTTCATATCCAATTTGCTCATACAAAGCCTTTACTTCAGCCACTGTATCACGAGCATCGTTTTCTGGATCAGCCAGGTCCTGCTTCGTGAGCACAATCAGTGCATCCAGTCCGGCTTGTTCGATATGTACCAGGAATTTGTCCAGCAGATTGAGATTCATGTCCGGTTCCTTAACGGAAAATAACAGAACAGCCAGACTTACATTGGCTACAGGTGGACGAATTAACTCCGTCTCACGTTTGCGGATTTCATCTACTGTTCCTTCCCCGTTCTCTGTCAGCATATAGCTGACACGGTCACCCACAAGCGGTGAGGTACCCCGTTTTCTGAAGATGCCTCTTGCCCGGCATTGAACGGCGGAGCCTTCAACCGAAGGCACCCCGTTGTCTTCCACTGGCATGACATAATAGTAACCGCTTAGCGCTTTAACGATGATACCTTCTGGCATAGCTCCGTCGCCCTCCTTTAATTTACAGTACATCTACCCTGAACGTCAGCAATAAGCCGCCCTTATGGACGGCTTGATGCGTTAACGACTTCCTTTTTCTTATCTTTTCCCTTGGCGAGACCATTTCCTTTTTTCATCGCAGAAGTATCTCCCTCGCCATTTTCTCCTTCACCCTCAACAGGTGTATCCGGTTCACCTTCCTGTGGTGTATCCACGGTGCCTTCATCACCACCACCGCCTTGTTCAGGCTCCTCCGTTGTTGGAGGCGGCTCTGCACCCTTCTCGGGCTCAATGGTAGGCACTACTACCGTTCCGTTTTTGGCATCACTGTAGGACACCAGATACGTATCCAGGAATTGGCCATCCCGGTAGACAGAGACAACACCATCGACGTTTGGAGCCAGAATAAGCGGAATTGTCAGTGTTTGGGCAGACTTGATTGTCCGGGTTCCCCATTCCTGACTCTTGCCACGAGCATCTTCGAAAGTAATTCGAATTTTGCTGCTCTTTCCTACTTCTTTTGGCGAAACGTTAATGTTATAGGCGTAGTTCAGTGCCTCTGGCGGATATCCTGTACTAATGAAAATCGTAATTTTATCACCAGGATTCACCTCTGCACCGGCTTCCACAGGCCATTGCTGTGTCACTTTGCCTTTATCTACGGTGTAGCTCGACTCTTCCTGAACCTGAGCAAGGATTAACCCGGCGGATTTAAGCATACTCTCCGCCTCACTTCGAGTATGGTTTTTCAAGTCCGGCATTTTTATCGTTTTGGGGCCTTTGCTAACGGTTAAAACAATTTCAGTGGCTTCAGGATCAAATTTTTCATTGACTCCAGGGGTCTGGGAGATCACGTTCCCGGATACAATGTCATTCGAGTAATCATCCTTGCGTTTGATCTGATCCCCGTTGATGCCAAGTTCAATCAACTTCTTGACAGCTTCATCATAGGTATTGCCTTCAACGCTGATCATTTGGGTCAACTCTTTTTCCGCCCCAACACTCAGCTGCACCTCGGAGCCTTCCTTGACCACATCGCCTTCATTTCGGGTCTGGTCAAATACAATACCGGGCTCCACATCCTCCTTGTATTGACGGATGACCTCGTCACTGACCACAAGACCTTGATCCTGCAACATCTGACGAGCCTTTTCCTCGGTTTGGCCAATCACATTCGGTACAGTCACATCAGGCACAACAAGCATGCCTTTCACGTACCATACAACTCCAACCATCGCGATAAGAATAAGCACTGTCAACGAGATTAGCAACGCTGGCTTCTTCCAGTTCTTTGTTTTGGGTTTGCCCTTATTGTTATCTTCGTCAGACTCCATCACGGGTATAGCACCTGTGGATGTAACTCCACGCGGCTCCGGCTTGATCGCCGGCATAACACGGGTCTGATCGATATCATCCTCATCCGGAAAATCAATCTTCGTTTCATTACGTCTTTCCGGCATCAGGCAGGTCTCCAGATCCGTCTGCATTTCTTTGGCGGATTGGTAACGCTCCTGCGGATTTTTGCGCATGGATTTCAGAATAACGTTCTCTACGCTTTGCGGGATAAGCGGATTGAATTTGCGAGGTTCATCAAACTCTTCCTGCAAATGCTTCAAAGCAACGCTAATCGGACTCTCTCCCAGGAACGGCAGCTGCCCAGTCAGCATTTGATAGAGGACAATACCAAGAGAATATAAGTCCGACTTCTCGCCAGTCACGATGCCTTTGGCATGTTCAGGTGAGAAGTAATGTACGGAACCGACTACCGAGCCGGTCTGTGTAATCGTTGTAGACGTAACCGCACGGGCAATCCCGAAATCCGTTACTTTCACACGGCCATTACGACCAATCAATATATTATGCGGTTTGATATCCCGATGAATGATCTGATTATGATGTGCATGATCGAGAGCATCTGCAATCTGGGAGGCGATCCGAACCGCTTCGTCCACCTGCAGAGGCGCCCGCTCTTTAATAATTTCATTCAGGTTTTTGCCTTCAACGTACTCCATAACAATATAATGAACATCATCTTCCTGCCCCACATCGTAGATACTGACCACGTTAGGATGGGACAGAGATGCTGCGGACTGTGCTTCCCTGCGGAAACGGCGAATAAACTCTTCGTCATGCACAAATTGCTGCCGTAACACTTTGATGGCAACGTTCCGGTTGAGCAACAGATCCTGGGCCTTGTACACAAGAGCCATGCCGCCACCGCCGACACGCTCGATCACTTCATAGCGTCCGCCTAGCTGGTGCCCAATCATGACTCACACCCCGTTTCCGATGTCACGGAACCTTCCTTTTGCAGTTCAAATAATGCCACCGTGATATTGTCATCTCCTCCAGCAAGTAAAGCCAGCTGAAGCAACCGATCCGCCCGATCTTCCAATGATAGTTCCAGATTACCTGCGACCTGAATGATCTGCTCATTGCTGACCAGATTACTAAGCCCGTCACTGCACAGGAGAAGAACTTCGCCTTCTTCCAACTTGACGGTATCCAGATCCACCTTCACTTCAGCATCTGTCCCAAGTGCACGTGTCAGCACATTGCGACGCGGATGATGGGAGACATCTTCTTTGCTGATCTGACCATTTTTGAACAATTCATTGACCAGCGTATGGTCCTCGGTCAACTGGATCACTTGTTTGTTTGCAATCTTGTATGCTCTGCTGTCACCAATGTGACCAATAACGCCTTCTGTATCGTTCAATAATGCCGCAACCACGGTGGTCCCCATGTTGTGGTAATTATCATCCGAGGAGGCAGTGCGGAAGATCACTTCGTTGGCATGCAAAATAGCATCGCTGAGTGCGGCTGATAAAGACGCATATGAAAGACCCGGCTCAAGCGTTCCCAGATCCTGCACCAACGTCTCTACCGCCAGGCGGCTCGCTGTATCTCCTGCAAGATGTCCGCCCATACCATCGGCAACAATACCCAGAATATAACCTGTATCAAGATTTCGAATCCAGGCTGAATCTTCATTCACCGAACGCACCCGTCCGATATGGCTCACATGAACTGTTTTGATCAAAACGTTCTCACCTCAACTCCATATGCTTTGCACGAAGCTGACCGCAAGCGGCAGCAATATCATGTCCCTGTTCACGACGAATGGTTACATTAACACCCTGCTCCGAGAGAATCTTCTGAAAATTGAAAATGTCGCTTCTGGATGTTCTTACGTACTTGCGCTCAGGTACATGGTTGACCGGAATCAGGTTCACGTGGCACAGCATGTTCTTAAGCACACTTGCCAGTTCTGCCGCATGTTCCGGCTGATCATTCACACCACCGATAAGTGCGTACTCAAACGTAATTCTGCGACCCGTTTTTGCCAAGTAATAACGCAATGACTCCATTACATCATCAAAAGGAAAACGGCGGTTTACCGGCATCAATTTGGAACGCAATGCATCATTTGGCGCATGGATGGAGATCGCCAGGTTAATCTGTGTATCTTCATCTGCAAACTTGTAAATGTTCGGTACAATTCCACTTGTGGACACCGTGATATGGCGCTGACCGATATTCAGCCCTTTTTCGTGAATCATGATACGCAGGAACGTCATTGTTGCTTCATAGTTCTCAAAAGGCTCACCTGAACCCATGATTACGATGCTGCTGACCCGCTCACCGCGTTCGTCCAAAATTTTCTGGGCTTGCACAACCTGAGCGACAATTTCGCCAGCTGTAAGGTTACGTTTCAGTCCACCCAGCGTGGATGCACAGAACGTGCAACCAATCCGGCAGCCAACCTGTGTTGTTACACAGATGCTGTTACCATAGTTGTGCTTCATGATAACTGTTTCGATCGCATGATCATCATGCAGACCAAACAGGAATTTCACCGTTCCATCCTTGGATTCAAACTTCGTAATTTCAGTTAGTGTAACGAATTCAAATTGTTCAGTCAGCTTTTCACGCAGCGCTTTCGACAGGTTCGTCATTTCACTGAAATCATTCACACGTTTCACATAAATCCAGTCGAAGATCTGACCACCGCGAAAAGCCGGCTCCCCGTTCTCAACAGCCCACTGTTGCAGCTCCTCCAGGGAATAATCATATATAAAAGGTTTCATTTTGTTGTCAACACCTATTCCTTCTTTTCTTTTCATTCTTCCTATTCTATCACAAAGACCACGTTACATCCATGTATACCCTTGATGCCTTTACTTCATGCATTATAACACCTCAATGCCTGCATCGCACCCTGTCATCACATTTTACTGATGTTGAGCACCTTCAGTCTAATCACAAAGAAATCCGCCGAAGTTCCCCTCGGCGGCTATCCTTCAGTGCTCTATTAAACTGTTAATCGGCTATCCTTGTCAACCTGGCAATGAAAAAGCCGTCACTGTGAGCGTACTGTGGCAGGATCTGCACACCGCCGTTCACAACCTTCCAATCGGCTGTTTCCATACCAGACCAGGCAGAGTCATCAGCGGCTTTGTATTCCGGATGTCGGTCCAAAAAGTCTGCGACCCTATGCTCGTTCTCATCAGGCTCGATTGTACACGTACTATACACCAGAATACCACCCGGCTTTAATAGCGGTGCAACCCGATCCAGCAGTTCACGTTGCAGATTGGAGATATCCTGGATGTCTTCCGCTGTTTTAGTCCATTTGACATCCGGCTTGCGGCGAATAACACCTAGACCGGAACATGGCGCATCCAGCAAAATACGGTCAAATGACGCCTCAGGATAACGCTCATCCAGATCAAGCGCATCACCTGTCACAGCATCAATGCAGCTGAGTCCCAGACGATCTGCCTGATCCATGATCAACTGACGTTTGTGAGCATGTACATCATTGGCCACAATCCGTCCACGGTCCTGCATTTTCTCCGCCATATGGGCTGTCTTTCCGCCGGGAGCTGCACAGCAGTCCAGAACAGTCTGACCTTCTTCAGGCCCAACGGCCTCGGCTACAAGCATGGAACTTTCATCCTGAACGGACAGTAGGCCATCCCGATACCAGGACGAATGAGCCATGTTGCCACCACTGCGAACGAGAATACCGTCCGGACTAAGTCGGGAAGTTTCCACGATCGCCCCCGTGCTCTCCATCTCTTGCATCAGTTTCTCACGTGTAGTCATTGTCGTGTTCACACGAACACTAACCGCAGGCGGCTCATTATTTGCACGGCAGATCGCTTCCGCTGTCTCTTCACCATATTGGCTGATCCAGCGTTCAACCATCCACAGCGGGTGAGAATGCTCCAATGAGATACGTTCAGCAGCAGGCAGATGTTCGGGAATGCGCAGTTCATCACGATTGCGAATCATATTCCTTAGAACGCCATTCACCATACCCGAGATGCCCTGATGACCCAATTTCTTAGCCAAATTGACGGCTTCACTCACCACCGCGTGTTCTGGAATACGATCCAGATATAACATCTGGTACACGCTGATGCGCAGCAGGCTGCGCACCCACGGTTGCAGCTTGGATACACCTTTGGCTACATAGCGTTCCAGAAAATAATCAAGGGTATTCCGTCTCGCGATCGTACCATAGACCAGCTCTGTAGCCAGTCCAGCATCTGCCGAACTTAACTCGGCCTCTTTCAGACGCCGATTCAGCTCAAGATTACTGTAAGCTCCTTCTTGCTCAACGGCGCTAAGTACCTTTACAGCGAGTGCACGAGCAGATGTTTTAGGCCGCTCCGAGCGTGATGAACCATTGGTCGAAGCTGGGGATGCAGATGAATTTCCTGCACGGCCCGACTTTCCCTGGTTCGGACGACGCTGTTTGCTTCCGCGCCCGGACGTACTCCCTGCGACTTTATGACCATTTTCTGACGTACGGCCCGGTGTATTTCCGCTCATTGCAGCACCGTTCCTGGTTTCAGGGTACCACCACGGGCAAAGTCAGCAGCTTGCATTACTTTTTTGCCTGCGGGCTGAACCTCAGTAAGCCAGAGAGAACCGTCACCTGTGCGAACTTCAATGCCGTTTTTGCCCAATTGTAACACCGTTCCCGGCTCAGCTTGTCCAGCATCCGAAGATGAGAGTACATCCGCCTGCTTCGGATTTGCTGCTGCCCAGACCTTGAAAACCTGCTCATCCCACATCGTAAATGCACCCGAGAACGGCACAAGACCACGAATTTGATTAAACAATTCGCGCGACGTGCGATTCCAGTCCATCTTCTCGTCATCCCGAGTCAGATTACGAGCATACGAAGCCTCGGCTTCATCCTGTGCGACAGCCGTTGTTTCGCCTGAAATCAGCCTCGGCATTTCTTCTCGAAGCAATTTGGAACCGGCTTCACTGAGCTTTACAAACATGGAGCCTGACGTATCTTCATCCGTAATCGCTACTTCCACACGTGAGATCATATCTCCCGTATCCAAGCCTTCCGCCATAAACATCAGTGTAACTCCCGTCACTGGCTCTCCATTAATAATGGAGCGTTGAATGGGGGCACCACCGCGATATTTTGGCAAAAGAGAACCATGCACGTTCACACAACCACGAACGGGCATATCCAGCACAGCTTTGGGCAGAATCTGCCCAAAAGCCGCAGTCACAATCAGATCCGGTTTCCATTCAGCCAATTGGGCAACAGCTTCTGGAGCACGCAGTTTCACTGGTTGAAATACAGGCAGGCCGTGGCGTTCTGCCGCAGCCTTGACTGGTGTTGGTGTAAGCACCTTTTTGCGACCCTGTGGTTTATCTGGCTGTGTGACTACCCCAACCACGTTATATCCCTCGGCTATAAGCATATCGAGAGACGGAACTGCAAATTCAGGCGTTCCCATAAAAACAATATTCAAATCAATCACTCCTTAGTTACGACGCGGCCCGGTTTGATCGGCTGCGATTTCGTACACCTTTTCAGCAATATCCGTAAAGAGTACGCCATCCAAGTGGTCAATCTCATGTTGGAATGCGCGTGACAACAATCCGCTGCCCGTAATAATCAGTTCCTTGCCTTCGCGGTCCAGCCCTTTGACGGTAACTGTCTCAAAACGACGCACATCACCGTTAATGCCAGGAATACTCAAGCATCCTTCGGGTCCAAATTGCTCTCCCTCGCTCGAAATAATCTCCGGATTGATCATCTTGATCAGCCCCTGCTCATCTCCGCAATCGATCACAATGAGGCGTTTCAAAATACCAACCTGTGGTGCAGCCAGACCTACGCCTTCAGCGTCATACATCGTATCTGCCATATCATCCAGCAGTTTCTGTACATTGGGTGTAACTTTGGTTACTTCTTTAGCTCTTTTGTGTAGTACCTCATCCGGTTCTTTCACGATAATACGAATCGACATGTTGTAAGCACCTTCCTAATCCTCATCATAATTTCAGGACATCAGGCTCATTTCAAAAATAGTACTGATTTTCTGCTATGTAGCAGGTATCAAAAACTGATTTTAAGATCGAGCCATCATTCATGTTGTTTTAATCTATGTTTATACCGCTTGTTTACATCCGCATTTTACTACAAATGCTCACATTAACATCTGCGGGTCTACATCCAGACTAATTTGCAGCTTCTGCGCCTGAACATCGTCGTCCATGCGCCGGGCCGTCGCGAGCGCCAATCCAATAGCGTCGACATCCCCCCGCCATTTTATCATACATTGGAATCTGTATCTATTCTTGATCCGAGGAATCGGTGATGCTACCGGGCCAAGCACGTCAAAGGCATTATTACTGAATCGATCCAAACTGCCTAACCAGCCAGCCGCATTTGCCTTTTCTTTCAGTATTCGTGTGTAGTTCTCAGCCAGCCGGATCAGTACCGGAAGCTGCTCATGTGAGAAGGTCACCAAAATCAGGCGACAGTATGGCGGGTACTGCAAATTGCGCCGATGCAATAATTCCTCACGGACAAACGAAACATAGTCATGCTGGCTCGCATGCCCAATCGAATAGTGTTCTGGTGTATAGGACTGTACGAATACCTCGCCCGGCAGTTGATGTCGACCTGCACGGCCGGCCACCTGGGTGAGCAGCTGAAATGTTTTTTCGGCAGCCCTGAAATCAGGCAAATTGAGTGCGGAGTCTGCGGTGATGACACCAACCAGAGTGACATCAGGAAAATCAAGCCCTTTGGCAACCATCTGTGTGCCCAGCAATACGTCTGCCTTTTTCTCACGAAACTGCTTTAATAACTTCTCATGCGAACCTTTTTCGCTCGTTGTATCCACGTCCATCCGAATGACGCGAATACCCGGAAACAGCTTCGCCAATTCTTCCTCTACCCGCTGTGTACCTGTACCGAAATATCGAATATGCTCACTGCCGCAATCCGGACACACTTCTGGTGCTGCTTCCGCATAACCACAATAATGACAACGAAGATTGTTTGAGCGCTGATGATAGGTTAATGAAATATCACACTCGGGACAGCCTGCGACGTATCCACAACTGCGGCACATTACAAAGGTAGAATAGCCACGTCGATTCAGCAAAAGCACGGTCTGTTCCCCACGCTCCAACCGCTCTTCCAGCCCTTTGTGCAAGGCACGGCTGAACATCGAGCGATTTCCGTCCTTCAACTCTTCACGCATATCAACAATCCGTACCTCCGGCAGCTTATTGCCCAATGCGCGGGTAGGCATTTCCAACAAAAGTGGTGCAAAATCATCATTGCTCTGCGAACGGGCAGCATAGTAACTTTCCAGCGAAGGTGTCGCTGAACCCAGGACAACGACCGCCTGGTGCTGCTGTGCTCTTTTTACCGCTACATCACGGGCATGATATTTCGGGGTTTCTTCCTGTTTATATGAAGTCTCGTGCTCCTCGTCCATAATGATCAGACCAAGACGACTGAACGGAGCAAAAACTGCTGAACGGGCGCCAATGGCAACCTTCACCTGGCCTTCCCGAATTTTGCGCCACTCATCATAACGCTCCCCACCAGACAACCGACTGTGCATCACAGCAACCTGGTCACCAAAACGTCCTTTAAAACGCTCTACCATCTGCGGTGTCAATGCGATCTCGGGTACAAGCACAATTGCCTGTCGATCCTGTTCAATACAGCGCTGAATGGTCTGTAGGTATACTTCCGTCTTGCCGCTGCCTGTTACACCATGAAGCAAAAAGACGCCATGGCGCCTTTCCTGTAATCGACCATTAATATTGTTATAGACAAGCTGCTGCTCGTCGGTCAGATTCAGTGGCTCGGTCGCACGAAACGTACGTCCCTGATAAGGGTCACGAAAGACTTCGACGTCCTCCGTCACAACCAACCCTTTCTCCTCAAGCCCTTTGACTGTAGCCGCTGATACCTGAAGTGTGGACAGCAATTCTTTCATCGCCATCGGCAACAGTTCTTTCATTTCCAGCAAGAAAGCCAGAACTTCCTTCTGCCGTTGCGCCTTTGCCGGGAATGAAGTCAATGCCTCTTCCGCAGCCGCTGCATCCACAGCTAGATTAATGGATTTCATCGTTTTTTTATTCAGCTTGTCCTTAATCGCCTGACTTTCCAGTAGTACACCACTGAGCAACAACTTCTTGATCAGCGCAGCATGATTGGGGTATTTACGACTCAATTGTTGGAGGGGAACCTGCCCACGACTCTTCACAAAACGAATAATATCTTGCTGCACTTTTTCTGAAGTCGATTCTTCTCCCCACACAAAAAGAACTTCTTCGCCTGACGCCGAACCTGCCATTTGTCCATCCAGCCCATCTCCAAGGGAGATATACCGTTCAGCTTTCCCTTTAAGTGCGGTCGGTACCATCACCTGCAAAGACAAAATGCGGTTACTGGCATAACGTTCACTCATCCATTCGGCTAATTCAACCAAATCTTCTGACAACGGTGGAACGATATCCAGCAATTCCTGAATCGGTTTGAGTTTGAAAGTCTCCGTGCCCGTGCGAGGCACCAGATCAATCACGAAGCCCTGCACCGTCCGATGACCAAAAGGTACACCTACCCTGCTGCCAATCTCAATCCATTCACGCATGGATTCCGGCACCAGATAATCAAACGGCCGGTCCGTCTCCTTCACAGGAACATCGACAATAACCTTGGCGATCTCCATATTAATTCCTCCCGGCAATGCGCTCCGCCGCAATCGAAAGCAACCGGCGAGCCACCTCTTCCTTGGCGACCACCTGAAGCTCTTCCACCAAACCTTCACGGTCATAGATGTGCACCGCGTTGGTATCTGTTCCAAATCCGGCACCCGCCTGGGTGACATCATTGGCTACGATCAGATCACAGTTTTTCCGTTCCAGTTTCTCACGTGCATACATTTCTAATGAATTGGTCTCCGCAGCAAAACCAATCAAAAATTGATGGCTCTTCTGCTTGCCCAGCGTTTCAAGAATATCTATATTTTTAATAAGTTCAAGCGATAATGTATCGCCTTTCTTCTTAATTTTCTCCGTGTACACTTCCTTGGGACGATAATCCGCAACAGCTGCGGCCTTAACCACAATATCTGCATCATCCCACGCCCCTGCTACCGCATCATACATATCCTGCGCAGACTGCACCGGGATCACATGTACATTAGCTGGTGGCTGAACCTGGGTATTTCCCATAACTAAAGTTACATCTGCCCCCAGATCGCGCGCTGCCGCTGCAATGGCAAAACCCATTTTTCCTGAGGAATCGTTGGTAATATATCTTACCGGATCAATGCGTTCTATGGTGCCTCCTGCAGTGACCACAACCTTCTTCCCGCTCAACAAAGAATGCTGTTCATTACGTTCCCGTTTGGCAGACTCCTGCTGTTCAAAAAAACATTCCACCACATCGACAATCGTCTCTGGCTCTTCCAAACGTCCTTTGCCCACATAGCCGCAGGCCAGTTGACCTTCACCTGGTTCAATCATCATCGTTCCGCGTTCGGTTAACAGACACATATTATGCTGTACTGCCGGATGATCATACATATGTACATTCATCGCTGGCGCAATCATCACCGGAGCCGTGGTTGCAAGCAAGGTTGTTGAGAGCATATCATCTGCCATCCCATGTGCCATTTTGGCAATTACATTGGCTGTTGCCGGAGCAACCAAAACAAGATCGGCCAGATCAGCCAGATGAATATGCGAGACGACCGAAGGCTCCCGCTCATCAAATGTATCACTATATACCACATTTCGGGTCAAGGTTTGCAGCGTTAATTCGGTAATAAACTGTTTCGCGGAATTCGTCATAATGACATGAACGTCCGCTCCTTTTTGCACCAGCCTGCTGCATAATGTAGCCGCCTTGTATGCGGCTATGCCGCCAGTCACACCAAGCACGATTTTTTTACCGTTCAACATGGTTATCCCCCCGATATACGACGTTTATAATGATGAATAGAGAAAAAAATAACAACCTCGCGGTTGTCAAATAAATCCGGCTTGCGCCGTATGCAGTTGAAGAGCAGCCGCAGGCGGCTTACTCTTCTTCCTCTTCGTCCTGTCCTTTGATGACAACGAGCAGATCACCATAGATTTCCTCAAGTGCAACGCCAACCTGTTTATGGGATCTGGCATTTCTCAAATCCGTTTTCTCACCTTCACGAAGCTGTCTTGCCCGGCGGGAAGCGGCAACAACAAGGGAATACTTGCTGTCGACTTTGTTCATCATTTCATCAATAGAAGGATACAGCATATTTACAAAACACCTCTTTGCATTAGTATAATCACAATTCGCCGCCTGACGGAATCATGGTGCACCGCTGGACACGCTAACCAGACTGGATCTGCTCTACATATATCCTATGACAGCAGCTCCACTGATTATCGCATTTTGCGGCGGCAAATGGATTATTTATTGATCTTACAATGTTCGGCGATAATGATGCTTTCTATTCGTTTACACGCCAAATCAATTTCATCATTAACGACAGCGTAATCGTACTGCTCCAGCAGACTGATCTCATCTACCGCGACGGACATCCGATGATCAATCGTTGCCTGACTTTCCGTACCACGGCCCTGAATGCGATCTTTAAGCTCGTCCAATGAAGGAGGCAACAGAAATACAAAGATCCCTTCCGGGAACTTTTCTTTCACTTTCAACGCGCCTTGAACTTCAATCTCGAGGATGATGTCCCGGCCTTCGTTAATCGTTTTCTCCACAAAATCACGCGGTGTTCCGTAATAGTTTCCTACATATTCTGCGTGCTCCAACAATTGATCTTCAGCAATCATGTTCAGGAACTCTTCATGGCTTCTGAAGAAATAATTGACGCCATGTTCTTCACCCAGACGTGGCTGACGAGTCGTTGCCGATACAGAATAAATCAATTCCGGCACCCGTTTGCGCAAAGCGCTGCATACTGTACCCTTCCCGACCCCAGATGGGCCGGACAACACTACCAGTAATCCCTTAGACATATTACACTCCATTTTATTCGTCGTTATCATCATCTTTCGAAGAAAGACGATGGGCGACCGTTTCTGGCTGAACCGCAGACAGAATGACATGATCGCTATCCGTAATAATCACGGCACGAGTACGTCTTCCGTACGTTGCGTCTATCAGCATATGACGGTCTCTTGCCTCTTGTATAATTCTCTTGATCGGCGCCGATTCCGGACTCACGATGGATATAATCCGGTTCGCCGATACGATGTTACCGAATCCAATGTTAATGAGTTTGATTGCCATAATCAGGTTCTTCCCCCTATACATGCGACTCTTTTGCCGAAATATGACCGTTCATTCGATATTCGCTGCTTGCTCACGAATTTTCTCCAGTTCCGCCTTCATCTCGACAACACGGTTCACCAGAGCCAAATGGTTGGCTTTTGATCCAATCGTATTGACTTCCCTATTCATCTCCTGAATAAGAAAGTCCAACTTGCGGCCTACTGGCTCATCACTTTTCAGCAGTTCCCTGCTCTGTCCAAAGTGACTCAGTAGACGCGTAAGCTCTTCCTCTATGTTAGAACGATCGGCAAACATAGCAATTTCCATACCCAATTTATGCTCGTCAAAAGGGAAAGAGCCTTCTTCCTGCATTTCCGTAAGCCTTTGTCTTAACTTGTTGCGATGATCACTCACCACAGTCGGCGCAAGAGCAAGCATCTCGGTATGCAGTGATTCCAGACGACTGACACGTCGTTCCAGATCACTGGCCAGATGAAGACCCTCGCGGGCGCGCATCTGCTCCAGACCCGATAAAGCCTCTTCCAACCCCTGCTGCAGGACACGCTCCCATTCGTCCTTCTGCTCTTCCGGAAGCGAACTCGTCCCATCCGAATGAACCATGACATCTGGAAGTGCCAGCATATCCATAATGCTCGGTTTGCCCTGCATACCATAGCGGCTCTCCAATTGCTCTGCGGCCTGAAGATAGGCCCTGACCGCCTGCTCATTCAGAACAGCGGGAAGAGCCTGGTCTTCATCTTTTTCTTTCATCACATAAACATCAATCCGCCCACGTTTTAAGCGGCTCTGTACCTTTTTCCTCAATCCGTCTTCATAACATGTCCACTCTCTTGGGAGACGCATCATCACTTCGCAATAACGATGATTGACAGACTTGATTTCCAATTGTACCTTATAGCCTCCAAAATGAAAGGCGGATTGACCGTATCCGGTCATACTGAATGACATCGGCATCACATCCGTTACACTATTGTAATTGATTATTAGGGTTGAAACAAGTAGGACATTGATGCTCCGACTTCTCCCACACATATTGGGTCAGTTCGGCCGTCATACTATAGAACATAAATGGAGTCATTAAATAGATTCCTTTGAAATGTTCTGTGGCTACATCCAGAAGCTCCTTGGCGATCTTCACACCCATTGCTCGACCTTCTTCACCTTCGAGACCAGCCATCCGGGAACGCACTTCATCCGACAGCTGAATACCCGGAACCTCATTATGCAGATATTCTGCATTTCGGCCACTAGCCAATGGCATTACACCTACAAAGATCGGCACATCCAGGTGCTTGGTCGCTTCATGCATGGCTACGATTAGTTCGGGATCGTACACCGGCTGCGTCATAATATAATCGGCTCCGGAAGCAATCTTTTTCTCAAGACGCTGTACAGCCTTATCCAGATGTTTCACATTGGGGTTAAATGCGGCACCGATAACAAAGCCTGCCTTCTGCTTGAGCGGTTTACCGGAGAAGGACACCCCGTCGTTCAACTGCTTGATCATACGTATAATTTCAAAAGAAGTCAGATCGTATACCGAGCTTGATCCGGGCAAGTCACCAAATCGTGCAGGGTCACCTGTTACAGCGAGTACATGATTAATGCCTAGAGCATCAAATCCCATCATGTGCGACTGTGTCCCGATCAGATTCCGGTCACGACATGCAATATGCACCAATGGGCGCAATCCTGTACGGTCCTGAACAAGATGGCCGAGAGCCATATTACTCATCCGGGTAACCGCCAGGGAGTTATCAGCCAATGTTAACGCGTCTGCACCAGCCGCTTTCAGTGTCTCGGCACCTTTCATAAACTTCGCTATATCGAGATCACGCGGCGGATCAAGTTCGACGATGACCGTATGGCGTTGTTTGACCAGATCCACAATCGTGGGCTGCCCACCCCGTCCAGACCGTTCATCTACATTCTCATGCAGTATAATACGCGGTTTCGACTCAGATGGATCAGGTTCCAGTATTGGAACAGGTGTGTATTCAACAAGAGCTTGGGCAATTGCCGCGATATGATCAGGTGTCGTACCACAGCAACCTCCGATGATACGTGCGCCCAGATCAGCGAATTGCACTGCGGTCTGTCCGAAGTACTCCGGAGACGCTCCGTAACGGAACTGACCGTCGACGTAGTCTGCTGCACCCGCATTCGGGTAAACAGACATTGGGATACCGATACGACCTGATACCGTTTCCATCGCCCGCATAATTCCGTTTGGACCGGAACGGCAGTTGAAACCAATGACGTCAGCCCCTTGCTCACGCATGATTCGGAAAGCTTCAGGCATCGTGTATCCATCCAGTGTGTGCCCTACATCCTCAACAGCGAACTGTCCAATTACCGGCAGATCACTCAACTTGCGCGCCTGCAGAAGGGCGATATCCATCTCCTCGATATCATAGAAGGTTTCGAGCAGAATGCCATCCACTCCTTCATCGAGCAGTGCAAAAATCTGTTGCTGGTAGAAACGCTTCAATTCGCTTGTTGATACGTTCGTCCGCTTGCCTCCACGAATGGAGCCAACCGCGCCCAGAACATAACCGTTTGGGCCTGCTACTTCTTTGGCAATGCGCACACCGGCACGATTGACATCCTCCACCTTGGACTCCAGACCAAACTTGGACAACTTATCGTAATTGGCAGAGTACGTATTGGTTTCGTGAATTTCCGTACCCGCATCGCGATAACGACGATGCACATCTGCTACCACTTCGGGTGAAATCAAGTTCAATTCTTCATAAGAGATCCCTACCGGGAATCCCATCTGATACAGGAATGTTCCCATCGCCCCATCCCCTATGAGGACCCGTTCCTGCATTACACTGCGTAAATCCGCCTTCATCCCTTTTCCCCCCGCCTGACTGATCATTTCATACTAATGTAACACAAAAAACATCTGAAAACGAAGAAAAACACAGGTTTTTCGTGAAATTCAGTCTCCATAACCATCTGGACAAGTATGAATTCAGGTAACTGCAAAAAAAAGAGGCCCTCAGGCCTCCTCATTTAAACGTATTCTTTACGAAGTGACTCCCTTGAAAACAACTTCAGCAGGTCCAGTCATGTACACGTGGTTGTCTGCTTCGTTCCACTCAATATGAAGATCGCCGCCCTTGAGGCTGATCACCGCTGTGCGATCCGTATGTCCGTTCAGAACAGATGATACCAGTGTTGCGCAAGCGCCGGTTCCACAGGCAAGTGTCGGTCCAGCACCGCGTTCCCACACACGCATGTCCACATATCCGCGATTGCGAACCGTTGCGAACTCTACATTGATTTTTTTCGGGAACATCGGATGAACCTCAAGAATTGGCCCCCATGTCGAGAGATCGAAGTTCACAGCATCGTCCACATAGATAACTGCATGAGGATTACCCATGGAAACAGCCGTAAATTTAAACTCCTGTCCATTCGCTTCAATGGAATGATCCACCACAGGATTGGCATCCACGGTGGTTGGAACCTGAAGTCCATTCAGGATGGGCTCTCCCATATCCACACGAACGGTTTCCACTTTACCATCACGAATGTTCAAGCTTACGGGTTGGACACCCGCGCCGATAGTTTCAATCGTAATCTGTTCTTGGGTCACATGGCCGTGATCATATACATATTTGGATACACAGCGTATGGCATTGCCACATTGCTCTGCTTCCGAACCGTCCGAGTTCATGATGCGCATCTGAAAATCCGCCTTCTCTGAAGGCAGTATATAAACCAGGCCATCCGCGCCTATGCCGAAGAAACGGTTGCACCATTTTACAGCCAATTCTGCTGCATCAGCCGGAAGCTGTTGTTCTCCAAACACAACAATAAAATCGTTGCCGAGTCCATGCATTTTTGTAAATTCCATAATCTTGCCCACTCCTTTTGGCAGTCTGCTGCCAAAGCGTTATTCTTGCTTCTCTACAGGATACCCCGGATATTCATATCCAACATTCCCAATAAAAAAAGCTATCCTGCAAAATGCCGAGGAATCTCGCCTCGAATCATTTTGAGGATAGCATAACGAAAACGATAAGCAATTGCTATTGATTTTATGCCGAAAACTTTGTACTTTTCGGTACGAAGCGCTGAGGGCCCATTCGACGACGGTTGCGACGACCTCCCCACACGCTGCCCACTCCCATAAGGAAGGTTGGAATACCTGCGGCAACGATGGAAATGGCCCATTCGCGCATCCCCAGTGGTACTGTTTTGAAGATAGGCTGTAGCGGCTCTACATACATGACCATCAACATCAGCACGATGGATGAAATGACTGCAAACACCAGATATTTATTCTGCAATGGATTCCGGTGGAAAATGGAGCGGGAACTACGGCAGTCGAATACATGAATGAGCTGTGCCAAAACGAGAGTAGCAAAGGCCACAGATTGAGCTTTGATCAACTGACCCGGTTGATCTGGCGCGGCCTGTAAGGTAAGCCAAAACGCCCCGAGTGTACAAAGTCCGATCAATACACCCCGACTGACAATTTTCCAGCCCAGTCGTCTGGCAAAAATATTTTCCTTGGAGCCACGTGGCTTGTGCTCCATTAGATCTTTTTCCGGCTGATCCACACCGAGCGCCATTGCTGGCAATCCATCCGTCACCAGGTTGACCCACAGAATCTGGATTGGCACGAGTGGCAAAGGTAATCCCATCATCATCGCAAAAAACATCGTTAAAATCTCGCCAACATTCGATGCCAGCAAATACCGGATAAACTTGCGGATGTTCTCATAAATATTACGTCCTTCTTCGATTGCAGCTACTATAGTAGAAAAATTATCGTCACTCAGGATTAACGCCGATGCTTCCTTCGTCACATCCGTGCCTGTGATTCCCATCGCAATACCGATGTCTGCTGCTTTAATGGCTGGTGCGTCGTTCACGCCATCTCCAGTCATCGCTACGACATGTCCTTTGCGCTGCAAGGATTTTACAATCCGCAACTTGTGCTCAGGCGATACTCGTGAGAACACGTAAATGCCCTCCACCTGTTTATCCAGTTGCTCGTCCGTCATGCCCGCCAATTGCTGCCCGCTAAGTGAAGCCCCACCCCGTGGAAGGATGCCCAACTGCTGAGCGATAGCCTCTGCCGTCGTGCCATGATCGCCGGTAATCATAACGGTGCGTATGCCTGCTCTGCGACAAGTCGCAATTGCATCCCGTGCCTCACGCCGCGGTGGATCAATCATGCCTGCAAGCCCGACAAAGACGAGTTGGCTCTCGGCAGCATGTTCATTCTCCACTTTTTCATCCGGCCGTACATCACGGTAAGCCATCCCGAGAACCCGCAGTGCAGAACCAGCCATACTCTCGTTCGCCGCCATGACTTTCTGCCGCAGCGTTCCTGTGAAAGGTACAACATTGCCTTCCCACAAAATGTAGCTGCATTGCCCAATTAACACATCCGGTGCACCTTTGGTGTAGATCATGCGCCCACCCTGATGATGAACCAGCACAGACATCCGCTTCCGATCAGAGTCAAACGGAAATTCCTGCTCACGTGCATATAACTCTTTGAGGCCAGCAGGGGTAAGACCCATTTTGGAGGCCAGTGTTACAAGTGCCCCTTCCGTAGGGTCGCCTTTCAGCTCCCATACCACGCTGTCTTCCTTGACCATTTCCTTTTTATGCTCTTTCTTCGTATCATGCTTGCTATCCTTTTTGGTCTCTTTGCCTTTCTTTTTATTCGGCGTGTCATCCCCAACAGTCTCGATAATACTGGCATTATTGCATAACGCACTGATCTGGAGCATTCTCCGTAATGTCTGATCACTCTTCAGTTCCAAGGTACGACCATTCTCCAGCATCTGCCCTTCGGGTGCATAACCATCCCCGGTGACCTTGATGCTGCGTCCCTCCAGCCACACGTCCGTTACCGTCATCTTGTTCTGGGTCAAGGTGCCCGTCTTATCCGAACAGATGACCGAAGCACAACCAAGGGTTTCAACAGAGGGAAGCTTGCGCACAATCGCTTTTCGCTTGATCATACGTTGTACACCAAGAGCTAGCGCAATTGTTACTATCGCTGGCAACCCCTCTGGTATAGCGGCCACTGCAAGGCTGACCCCTGCCAGAAACATGCCTACTGCCGGTTGTCCATGCAGAATACCTGCAATAACAACCATGACGGTTAATCCGAGCGCTACAAAAATTAATATTTTACCCAGTTGTTCCAGCCTGTGCTGCAGCGGTGTTTCCTGTTCCTCCGTATTCTGGATCAGATCGGCGATTTTGCCCATCTCGGTATCCATGCCCGTTCGGATCACAACACCCTTGGCGGTACCACGAGTGACCATCGTTCCCATGAATCCAATGTTCTTCTGGTCTCCGAGGGGTACATCATCCGCAGCTATGGGAAGGCAATGTTTGCTTACAGGAACCGATTCCCCAGTAAGCGCAGATTCCTCCACATCGAGGCTGTTTGTGGACAGCCAGCGCACATCGGCAGGTATGCGATCACCGCTCTCCACAAGCACGATATCCGCTGGTACCAGAAGTTTGGCTGCAAGATGTACTTCCTGACCCGACCTGAGCACTTTAGCCAGTGGAGCCGACAATTGTTTCAATGCACGAAGGGAACGCTCCGCCCGGAATTCCTGTACAAAACCAAGAATGGCATTAAGTACGATAATGGCAACAATCGTTACAGCATCCAAGTATTCTCCAAGCAATCCGGACACCAGTGTGGCTCCCATCAATACCAGAACCATGAAATCCTTAAATTGATTAAGCAATAATGTAATTGGAGATATGCGCTTTCCTTCACTAAGTTCATTCGAACCGGCGGCCTTCCTCTTCTCTGTTGCAGTCTCTTCGGTTAATCCTTCCTCAAGACTGACGCCAAGAGTGTTGCGAAGCTCTTCAACGCTTAGTTTGTGCCACTTGGTATGTTCCATGCTTCAAAATTCCCTCCTAGTCTGTATTTCCTCTGTAAAACGTCAAACATACTTCACCGGCTATGCTAATCAACAGGTTGTACGCGATGCCGGACAAACTACCTGCTCTATATGTATTCGGACAGGACCCTAATTAGCACCCGATGGCGAATCCTTTCCCTGATGGACAGAATAAGCTAAAATAAAGGTCTGCGGTCATACACGCAGTGGCAATCCGAGTTTTTGCTGTGCAAACGACTACGAATCTGCAACGGGTTCTTTTTACATATCCCGGTGTTCATTTCAGTTATAGATAGAGAGGACGTTGAAAAAAATGGCATTGGACGGCATCGTAACACGAGCTATCGTACATGAACTGCAAGGCTGCAAGGGCGGACGCATCAGTAAAATACATCAACCTAACGGCCATGATGTTGTGCTGACCCTCCGTGCTCAGCGCGGGAATAGCAAATTGCTTATTTCGGCCAGCCCGACATATCCGCGTGTGCACTTTACCGAAAAAACGTTTGTTAACCCTACTGAGGCTCCGATGTTCTGCATGCTGCTGCGTAAGCACTGTGAGGGAGCCATTATCGAGGAGATTCGTCAGATTGGCATGGAGCGAATTATTCATATCGACGTGCGTCAGCGCGATGAACTGGGTGATGTTTCGGTCAAACGGATTATCATTGAACTGATGGGGCGGCACAGTAATATTGTTTTGGTCGATCCGATAACGGGAACGATTCTGGATGGTATTCATCACGTAACCCCGTCCATCAGTAGTTACCGGGTCATTATGCCTGGCTTTTCGTACACCGAACCACCAGAGCAGCATAAAAGCAATCCATTGGAAGTCAGCAGCACTGAATTCGAAAATAGCTATACTGCTGCTGAAGAGGAGGCCTCTCGCTGGCTGGTGAATTCATTCAGCGGTCTTAGTCCGTTGATCGCAGGAGAGATTACATCTCGAGTATCATCCGGTCTAGGTGACGATCAAGCTGCAAGCGAAGGTGAAACTCGAATCGAAGCCGATGCGCTGTGGAAAGCTTTTGAGTCTGTTATGGGACCCGTAAGAGATAATAGTTATACTCCTGTGACCGGGCTGAATGCCAAAGGCAAAATGATTTTCTCGGCCGTTCAGCTTCAGAGCATTCAGGATGCAGAGAAAACCTATGACACGATGAGCAAGTGTATGGAGGATTATTACGGAGACAAGGCCGAGCGGGATACGGTCAAGCAAAGAGTGAGCGACCTGCTGCGTTTTCTGCAAAATGAGCGCAGCAAAAACATCAAAAAGCTGGACAACCTGAACAAGGATCTGCTGGAAGCCGACGATGCGGATAAATTCAGATTATGGGGTGAGCTGCTGTTTGCCTCCCTGCATCAGGTCAGTAAAGGGGACAAAAGTGTGGAGCTTGTGAACTTCTATGATGAAGATCAAGCCAACATTACCATTCAGCTTGACCCATTACTTACACCGTCTGACAACGCACAACGTTATTTCAAACGATATAACAAATATAAGAACAGTCTGGCTGTTATTCATGAGCAGCTTGGAAAAACGAAAGACGAGATCAACTATCTCGACAATCTGCTCCAGCAACTGTCTATCGCATCCATGAATGACATCGAAGAAATTCGCGAAGAGCTTGTGCAACAGGGTTATCTTCGGGACCGCAACAAAAAAGGCAAAAAGAAAAAGAAAAACGACCGCCCTACAGTGCATCAGTTTACTTCTTCTGAGGGAATTGAGCTTCTCGTAGGCAAAAACAACCTGCAAAATGAGTATGTCACCAACCGTCTGGCTTCTGCCAATGATACCTGGTTGCATACCAAAGACATCCCGGGTTCACATGTCGTCATTCGCAGCACAGACTTTGGCGAAGCAACCTTGGAGGAAGCTGCACAACTCGCGGCTTACTTCAGTCAGGCCAAAGAATCCAGCAGTGTGCCGGTGGATTATACCTTTATCCGTCATGTACGCAAGCCAAGTGGCTCCAAACCAGGCTTTGTCATTTATGACCACCAGAAGACCCTGTTTGTGACGCCGAACGAAGAACTGGTTAAAAGTTTGCCATCCACGATTAAAAATGGATAAGATGATGTTTAGCTTTCAATCCTGTTAGACAATCTAAAATCCCCCGGAACAAAAGACTGTTCGGGGGATTTTCTTTGTTTTCAAATAAATACGGACTTAAAACTGTTTGAACGTCTTGGAGCTGCTCGGGGCACATGGGTGAATTATTCCATCACCTAGCCTAATTATAGGCAATCCAAAAGGACATAGAGACATGGCTAGCGACTAACGCTCACCCATCTCTATGTCCTTTCTTTTTTTCATATTCAATTTTAGCACGATGACATCCGATCCCTTAAACCCCAGTCTCATACAACAACTGAAGAGAGTTTCCGAATCAAGACTTCCTGGCAGCAGCCCTTAGTTTATCGAGAACATCAATGGTTACGGTTTTGCTACCTAAATCCCCGTGGAAAACCACCCCTTGTCTTACACCATGGTAATCTGAACCACCTGTTTGAATGAGCCCGAATTCCTGTGCCAACTCCGCATATCTGCGCTCTTCTTCTGGTCCATGATCCGAATGAACCACTTCAATACCGTCAGGGCGGGAGTCCACCAGAATGCGACGAACCAATTCATCGTCTCCGTATAAACCAGGATGGGCAATAACAGCAGCACCACCCGCATCTCTAATCCACTGGCATGCATCTTCCGGTGCAACTCGGGGAACCGACACATAGCCCGGTTGGCCTTCAGCAAGATAACGATTGAACGCATCCCTCATATCAGCGGCATATCCTTTTCGTACCAACACATCGGCCATATGAGGTCTACCGATGCTTTCATCCGGCTCCAGCGGTCGGCCAAGGCCATCAATGACCTCCTGCCAGCTAATTTCGAGTCCAAGCTCCTGCAGCTTGGCGATGATCAGATGATTGCGTTCCTCTCTCGCTTCCCGCAGCCCGCGCAATCGCTCCAGAAATTTTTCATCTTCTGTATTCACATAATACCCCAGCACATGAATATCCTTTCCACCCGCGCGGGTGCTGATCTCTACCCCTGCCACAACGTCAATCCCATATTCACGACCAGCTCGCTGTGCCTCGGCTACCCCCGCTACGGTATCATGATCCGTCAGCGCAACGGCAGACAGTCCGCTTTGTTTGGCAAGCTTCACATTCTCGGCAGGTGGCTGCATTCCGTCCGAAGCTTGGCTATGCGTATGAAGATCACAACGTCCGTTAGATTGATGCATGAACAACAGCTCCTTCTTATATCCAGTGATTAGCTGAACGAATTTTTAAATTAAATAATCCTCTTATTCGGCTGTTCCTTCTGATGTTGTCTGCTCCTGCTGACGCAAATAATTCAGGAAAGCTACTGCTGATAAAGGAAGTAATGAAGATTTCAGATGTATGGCATAGAATTGTCGTTTGAACTCAAGCCCACGAATATCCACGATATGAACCAATCCAAGGGCCAACTCATGCTGAACCGATGACGGGGATAACATCGTAATACCCACACCCGCTTCTACGGCGGATTTCACAGCACCTGTACTGCCAAGTTCCATCACCACATTTATGTCCTGCGGATCTATATTTCTCTTCTGCAGCTGATCTTCCATCACTTGACGGGTGCCCGAGCCTTTCTCCCGCAGTACAAATGCGTAGTTCAGCACATCTTCCAGTTCTACTTCCCCACGATCTGCCAGTGCATGCCCTGCGGGAACAATCAGCTTCAATTCATCCTGCATGACCGGCTCTACAATCATATCCGGGTGATGCACTGGCGCTTCAATCAGTCCAAAGTTAAGCTGATGTTTCAAGATATCGTCCATAATTTGCGTCGTATTCATCACTTTCATAACGATCGAGATATCCGGGTATTGACGGGCAAAAGGACCCAGCATGCGTGGCAACACATACTCACCAATCGTCAAACTTGCACCGAGCTGCAATCTCCCTTGCAGCATCTGTGTAAACGCGGACATCGCCTCATCGGTCTGTCTGACCAACTCTACACTGCGTTTGGCATGAGGCAATAATGTCCGACCCGCCTCGGATAATTCTATTTTCTTGGTAGAACGATGCAGCAGCTTGGTCCCGAAATAATCCTCAAGCGATTGAATCTGCATCGTCACCGCAGGTTGTGTCATATGTAATGCTTGCGCAGCCGCTGAAAAACTTCCCTTCTCTGCTACGGTATAAAAAATATGCAATTGATGAAAATTCATATCTTCGCCCCTCTTCTGTACGCTTTCCCCATTGTAGCCGATTTCCCGAATTCCAACAAAAAAAGCATGCAGCTTGTCTGCATGCGATGTAACCTGAATCTATCAATTCGAAATATGGATTATTCCAAAAACTTACTTATGTTTGCGACTGTTCTTGACAAGAGTCATTCGTCTTGAATGTCTTAGCCAAGAATAATACGATTTTAAATCCCGCAGTTCAATCGTCTCGGACATTTTCCCCAGAAACGTAACAACAATCATCTTATGAAGCGGATTGCCAGCGATATCATATTCCCCTTCAAGTTCGGAAAATTCAGCAACCATGACCAGATCTTCGTCGATCAGGTAAACATCCTGCTCATTACGGTAGTATGGTGTAATACGGTCCTGCTTCAGACACTCCCATAACCATGCCGCAATATGGTCATCATCATTACGTGCCGGTTCAATACGGTCTGCATACCGCATCTTGGCATGATTGGTAATGACGATGTCGGCCACTTTTTTGTCTCCAAGAGCCACGAAAAAAGGCTCGTACGTGCTCCAACGTTGCATCACCTTATCACGCATGGGAATCACTCTCCACCAGATAGGACTTTCTATCTATTTATTTACCCAATATATTACAACATAAGTCCCGCAACCTCAAGGCGTAACTTCAGATTTTTTCACAAAATCCAGTTCATGCCTAATTCAATAAAAGAGCGGCCCCGAAGGGCCCCTCTGGTTAGTCGTTTCGACATGTATAGTGGCAACAAATTCACTGTACATTCTATTTTGTTATATCCCATAAAAACTCGTTTTGTCCATCGTTTTGCTAGCATACTCTGTTTTGATCTCATTCCGGTAGGAACGTTCGACCTTGCGCACATAGGAAAGTCTGTTCACATTTTTCATCGTATCTTCAGCCCGCTCTGCATTAACATACATGACGACATAATGCATACGGCGGGAGATGTAATGAACGGTACCATACTTTTCGAGATTGCGAGCCGCTTTCAAATCACTGACCCAAATAATGAATCCTGTCCTTTCCGCAAACATCATTTTCCCCGCCTTTCTATAATGGAGACCGGAGCCTCGGTAAGGTCCGGTCTGTCATGAATTTATTTTCTGATCCAATCTTAGCTACAACCGCACTTGCCTCCGCTACCGCAGCCGCCCTTCGGATTCGGATCATTGCTCGGTACCTTAATGGTCGTTGACACGGCGAATGCAATCGTCTCCGACATCTGGAACAACATATCGTCCAATGCCTTCTCCGCCTGTTTGAAACGGGCTACCGCCTCAAAACGTTCCAACTCCAGCTCCAAAGCCTGAACCTGATCTTTTGCCGCGTGATAATCCGGGTGAAAATGCCCAAATCGCTGGGTTTCTTCAAATAGTTCCTTTTTGGCGTCCAGCTTGCGTATTCCCGCCTGAATTTCAGGACTTGTCTCCACTTGCTGCTTCCAATATAAATAATCCGATACTTCGGCTGATTGGTTAATCATGTCGCCCAGTTCATATGCGCCCGTTAACACTTGGGCCATATCGACCGTGTTCATTTCCGCTACGCTCATGAAATTCATCCTATCTATATATAAAGTTCTACTTAACGTAGACTACTTCATCATATCATATCCCCGAAAAGTTAAGAAGAGTTTTTCCTGCAAATAGAAATAAAGGGAACAGGCGATCTGCTTTGGCAAAGTCGATCAAGTTTATGCATGGTTCGGAATAATAAGGCGAATCTGGTTCCATTCGTTAGGCGAAAAAGTACGGAGTTTTACGGGATCTGTTCCACCATCCGATATGAACCAGCCTGTTAGTGTCCAATCTTCATGACCCTTAATCTGATCGGGAATAACATAAACGATATTGCTGTCCAGCTTCAGACCCAGTTTTGTCTGCCATTCAATGGCTTTTGCAGCAATCTGACGAGCTGTGGATACATGATACCCTCGCCACTCGTTATGCCACATCTCAGGGATTTCTCCGTATCCGGGAAACAGACCCGATTGTTCCGTGATGGAATGATCCTGTTCATACGTATGAAGTTTGGAGTCGTCTTGAATCAGCCCCAATCTTCCACGAATATAAAAGATTTCCTTCTGCACCTCAAGTCCATCTTTGAACTCATCTGCTCCGACACTGGACTCATCTGCAACGGCTTCCGACTCTGTCCGGTTCAATTTCTCAAGTAATTCACTTCTCGATTCATATATCCATGTATCCTTTTTTTTGACTTTATCCGTTGCTTCATCCTGGTCATCGTTCTGCCCAGCATGCATGTGAAGTCTTTCTGCCTCCTGTCCCCACTGCTGGATTGCTAGCTCCACGTGCTCAGGCACTCCCGAGCCAGCAAAGCGTCTAAGGAAGTTTATCATTACATCCGCTGTAAACCCCCTCTCTGATGCTGCGACGATTCGTTCCTTTGTAATCCGATAAATGGACATTCGATCACGACTCATAAGTTCTGCACCCATCTCCAGATTCCAGCGAACCAGGGGAGTAACATCTGGGGGAACCATAATTTCAAAGTCAGGCTGTACAAAAACAGTATTCTTTCCCGCATGTTCCGCCTCATCATTCGCCAAGTTGAGCAAGATTTTAGGATCAATCTGCCAGCGATAAAAAAGCTCTCCCACAGCTGACTCACCTACCTCCCCATATCCCAAACCTGCCAAAACATCGAGCCAACCTCGGATATGTGTTAAGAAAGATGGACTTAAAGAACCTTCACCCTTTCTACTTTCAATTGCTTCTTCCGTGCCGTCGTGATCTATAGTTCCTTCCGTAATACTCAACCATTCATTTTCCCGTGAAGCAAACATCAGCAATTGATAACGAAAATGCTGAAGTTTAGGCTCCGCTATACCATATCGGTCCATGCATACCCTATAAATTTCTCGGTGCATTGAAGACCACGGCAACGATAACCAGTGATAAAGACGGTCACATGACACATAAACCCGATTATGCGCCTGTTCAATCAACCCCAGACTGAGCAGCAAATCAATAACAATAGCCACATGAACTGGATATACATCCGCATGATCGTAGTGTATACCTAGTTCAGCGAAGTCTTCAGGGCCCAGAACCGTCATTCGACTTAATCGCAGCACCATTTTCTTGTGGATCGTTCCCTTACTTGTTAATGGAAGCCCTCCTAGAGCTTTACCTTCTCTTACCATCCAAGCCAATACATGCAGAAGCTCTGCAGCAATATCCGGCTTTCCCTCTCGAACAATCTTCACTTCCTGGAGTTCATTACTGGATATGGACTTATCCTGTGTCATTTCATCCTGTATTACATTCGTCTTCTGCTGAACGAACTGTCCGACCCGTGACGCATAGGCAATAGTTAACAACGAAAGTAATGATTCTGGTATGTAATACAGGCGTTCGCCCCAAGACTTGCGCACAGCTTTGATCCAGCCTTTATGCCGAAGCGCTATAAACGCCGTCACCGCCTCAGCTCTGCTAAGACCATCCGCAGCCCAATCTGTTGGTGTCAGCATGTTGGAAAAGGGTTGTCCGGCATATTTGCAGAAAATGACACCAAGTACCGTTCTTTCAACGCATGAAAGCTCTTTTAATGAATTCACATCCAGATTACCTTGTGTATGCATTGCTTATCATGCCCTTCCCATTATTTTAATTAGAGATGTAAACAGCTCTTTCATTGCAAATCATGAACGATTTTGTACTCATATCCTTGTTCGACCAGGAACATCTGACGACGTAATGCAAACTCCTGTTCCTTACTGTCCTCGGATACAAGGGCATAGAAATAAGCTTTATTTTCTCCGGACTTCGGCCTTAGAATTCGCCCCAATCGCTGGGCTTCTTCCTGCCTTGAACCGAAACTTCCGGATATTTCAAGTGCAACAGCAGCATCCGGCAGGTCTACGGCAAAATTAGCAACCTTGGATACGACAATCGTTTTGATCTCACCACGCCGGAACGCTGCAAACCATTTCACTCGCTCTTGCTGCGACATCGTACCCGATATGAGCGGGGCTTCAATTTCCCGGGCAATGCTCTCAAGCTGGTCCAAATACTGTCCGATAACAAGCGCTGGCATCCCCTCATGATGGTCCAATATCCGTCTGATCACCGCTAATTTGGCCGGATTTTCGGCTGCAAGGCGAAACTGATGTTTCACCTCTGCTTGCAAATAATCCGATCGTAGTTCAGGAGTAAACGGGATGCGTATTTCCTGGCATTCTACATTAGCAATCCAACCTTGCTGCTCCAATTCTTTCCACGGTATGTCATAAAGTTTCGGACCAATTAATGAAAACACATCCTGTTCACATCCATCCTCACGCACCAATGTTGCTGTCAATCCCAGTCTTCTCGTAGCCTGAATATCTGCAGTAGCCCGAAATACAGGTGCTGGCAGCAGATGGACCTCATCATAGATGATGAGTCCCCACTGACGTTCACTGAGCAATTTGATATGAGTAAAATCAGCATCTTTGGATTTTCGATGTGTAAGAATCTGATAAGTAGCCACAGTCACAGGTTTCACCTGTTTTTTCTGACCGGAATACTCACCAATCTGTTCACTCGTTATCGTTGTTTTGTCCTGCAATTCCTGAATCCATTGCCGCACGGATGTGGTGTTTGAGGTCAAGATAAGGCATTCACATTGCAAACGTTCCAGTACGGCCATCCCAATAACCGTTTTGCCTGCACCGCATGGAAGAACAAGCAGACCACTGCCTCCCATGCCTTCACTACCTTCAAAAGCATCCACAGCATCTTGCTGGTAAGGGCGCAACCGGAATCCTTCAGAACTGTCATCTTGAGTATTCGCTCGCCATCCAAACGGAAGACTTGTTCCTTCTCGGTATCCGGCATAATCCAGCACCGGATAACCCAAACGGGTCAATTCCCGCTTCAGCAATCCACGTTGCTCACCGCCAAGCATAAGCTCATGGGGATCGACACGTTCCATCCGAAAAGCCGAGATGGTCTTCATACTGCTTAATTCATCCAGCAATCGTTCGTCTTCACTCACGAGAAGCATTCTCCCATGATCTGCCTCTGGCTTCAGTTGCAGCTTCCCATATTGATGGATAATTCTCTGGATATCTTGAATCAGGGCGGCAGGAACATTCCAACGAGACACGGATTCCAGACTTGCTATCACTTGATCAGCACTCCATCCGAGTGCAGCCGCATTCCACAACGATAATGCAGTGATACGATATGTATGAAAAGCCGCAGGCGTCTTGACCAGTTCGGCATACATTCCTAGTTGAGCTCTGGCCTGATCAAATCCAGGATGACCCACTTCAAGCAATACTGTAAAATCACGCTGGACAATGCAGGCGTCCGTTTTCTCCATTCTGCTTCCTCCCTAATTCGAAATTGATCTATCTGTTTTTCTTGAATAAAACGCATCACAAAAAGTCCAGTTCCGGTTTCTTCCGAAATTGAACCTGTATCGTACAACAGTTCGACCTTGCCTTAAGCATTATAAACACCTAACAAAAAAAGCACCCTGCTCATACCTTGGTATGAATAGGATGCCCAACTATACTCAAATCATTCGGCTGTATATCCTTTGGCCATTGCTATAAATAGTTTTACAGCATTCTGCATGGCATCCTCATCAAAGTCAAACTTGGGATGATGATGCGGATAGATAGCATTCTTCTCCGGGTTGCCTGCTCCGACAAACATAAAGCAGCCAGGAATCTGCTGCAGGTAATAAGCGAAGTCTTCAGCCGGCATCAGCATCGGTGATTTCTGTACATGGTCTGCGCCAAATACATCCACCGCTTCCTTGAAGAATCGTGCCGTTTCCTTTTCATCATTCACCACAGGAGGATATCCCATAATATAGTTTAACTTCGTCTCAGCCCCATAGATCTCTCCGGTCTGAGCCACAATGGTTTGCACACGTTCCTTCATGATGCTACGCGTCTCTTCATCGAAGGTTCTCACCGTACCCGTCATTTTGCATAACTCGGCGATGATATTCTGTGCTGACCCCGCCTGCATCGTACCAATCGTTAATACTGCGGGACGCAAAGGGTCCACTGAACGACTGACAACCGTCTGCAATTGCATCACAAGGGCGGAACCGGCCACGAGGCTGTCCACTGTGGATTGCGGCATGCCCCCATGTCCACCTTTTCCTTTGATCTCAATATAAAAGTCATCTGCCGCTGCCATCATCGGCCCCGGGGTACTTGCTGCTACACCTACAGGAAGCGGGGTCCACAGATGAATGCCATAGATGACATCTACCCCTTCCAGTCCGCCGTCTGCAATGACCTTGAGCGCCCCACCTGGAAGCAATTCTTCTGCAGGTTGGAACAAAAAGCGAATCTCACCCTTGATCTCATCTTTATGACGACTGAAGTACAACGCCGTGCCCAGCAAAATAGATATGTGACCATCATGGCCGCAGGCATGCATGGCTCCAGCCTGTTGTGACGCGTATTCAACGTCCTTCTCGTCCTGGATCGGAAGTGCATCCATATCTGCACGAAGCATTACGACGGGCCCTGGCTTGTCCCCACGAAGGGTACCTATAACCCCGTGTCCGCCAACGTGTCGTCTCACTTCAATGCCAAAGCTCTCCAGCATACCCGCTACAAAAGAGGATGTCTTCTCCTCATGAAAGGAAACCTCAGGATTCCTATGAAGATGACGACGCCATTCTACCATGTGGATTTGCAGGTCATTCCACCATATATTATTTGTCATGTCTCTCCATCCTTTCGCTCTCTATACGGGACTTTCATCAAGCCCGAACCTTCCTCTTGAAACCTATTGCTGTATATTGTAGCAGAATTGGAAGAAAACCGATACGAATGACCGCTTGAAAGCTTGCACGGGAAGGTGAAACATACTATCATAAACTAGAGAAAAGAACGAGATTTATACTCTCGGAAGCTTATGAGGAGGATCAGACGCTTATGATTTTTGAGAATACAGGCTTGGATGGCTTGAAGAGCGACTTGGCATACCTGGATGAGAGCGCCGAGAAAGTCGGATTTGTCCGGTGGCAATGGGAATATTATCGTGCTACATATGACTACAAAATTGAAGACGAACAAACCAAATCGGAATACTTTGTACGTATTAATACCCGTGCGATCGATGGCAAACTCGAAAAACCGGATACGGTTCTCGCAGTTGAAGCTGTTTATCTTGGAAAAGCAACCTTTCCGCACGGTCTGGATTATGACTCTACCGTACCGCAGCCAGTCGTGAAGCTGGCGGCCCAAAAATTACAGCAGCTTAAAGAACTGCTGGAAGCATAGGCTGGGCCGAACCATGAAACAACAAACGGCCCAAACGAAAACGAAGAGAGGCACGCCGGATTTTCAACTGCTAATCCTCACTTTATTGTTGGTGGGCTTCGGACTGGTGATGGTATTCAGCTCCAGTTCCAGCATTGCAATTGCAAACAAAAGTTTTAACAATGATGCCCTGTTCTTCACGAAAAAACAACTTATGTGGGCGGTTATCGGTTTAGTAGGCATGTTTTTTGCCATGAATATCCGATTTAACAAATACAAAAAACTTTATGCACCATTTTTCCTGCTCACCACAGTACTGCTACTAATTGTATTGGTTGCAGGCAAGAAGGTAAACGGTGCCCGAAGCTGGATTGAAATTATTGGTTTCAGCATCCAACCTGCGGAATTTGCCAAAATCGCTATTATTTTGTACCTTGCGGCGCTGATCACCAAAAAAGGGGAACGATTCAGGGATCTTAAGACAGGATATGTCCCTGTGTTGATCATAGTCGGTTTCATTGCAGGACTGATTATGCTACAACCCGATTTCGGTACCTGCTTCATTCTGGTTTCTACGTGTGGACTGGTCATTTATGCGGGTGGAGCAAGTATGAAACACATTATGGGTTCCATTCTGCTGGTAGTGTTGGGAGCAGCATTGGCACTTGGAGCGAATGCCCTGTTTTCTTCCATGTCTTCTTCAGATACTGCAGATAGCACCACAACTACGGAAGCTACGCAGAACTACAAAATAGGGCGGATTCAGGCATTCCTTGATCCTTTGTCAGACAAAACAGGTGGAAGTCTTAACCTCTATCGTTCCCTTGTTGCAATCGGGGATGGAGGCATCACCGGCTCAGGGATTGGCCAAGGCACGATGAAGCTGCATTACTTGCCTAATGCCTATAACGACTTTATTTTCTCCGTAATTGGAGAAGAGCTTGGCTTTGTTGGAACTGCCTTGTTTCTGTTGGTCTATCTCTACTTTATCTGGCGAGGCATTATCGTCTCCCTTCGCTGTCCCGATCCTTTCGGGACACTGGTCGGTATTGGTATTATGGGATTAATTGCAATCCAGGCCTTTATCAACATTGGGGGCGTGACCCAGACCATTCCGGTGACAGGGGTTACCCTTCCGTTTATCAGTTATGGCGGTACCTCACTCTTTGTGATGATGGTGGCCATGGGTATCCTGCTCAGCATCTCGCGTACGAATAATTTGGATGTCATCAAGGAAGAGAAAACGAAGTCGGTGACAGTTCAGACACAGACTCGCACCTCTCCTGCTCTTCGTTCACGGGAGTCCATCCGTCGAATTCGGTAGATGATTTGTTCCTACCGGAACAAATCATCTACCCCTTCAATAGAAAAAGCAACACCAAAAAGGCTGTGCATCCGGTGGGGTGCGCAGCCTTTTTGTGTGTACTCAGTTTTGTATATTCGGTACACTCTGTCTATCAAGATGGAAGAACCAGGTCAATATACCGCTGTTCTTCCATCACGGATTGCTAAAGTTTACAGATCATCGCCTCTGAAAGATACGCCTTCTACCTTTACATTGACTTCAACAACACGTAACCCGGTCATGGTCTCTACCGCTTCTCTTACGTTCTGCTGGAGCATGCGGGAAACTTCATGAATCGGTGTCTCGTACAGGACGATGATGCGCAGGTCAATGGCTGCTTCCAGCTGGCCGACCTCCACGCCTACGCCTTTCTGTACGTTTTTACCGCTCAGGCGCTTCGCCCAGCCTTCTGACAATCCTCCAGACATTGCGGCAATTCCGGGTGTCTCCATCGCAGCCATTCCGGCAATTTTCGCCACTACGTCATCGGCAATCCGGATGTTTCCGCCCTCTAGTTGAAGTTGTTCTGCCATGCCACATCCTCCTTCACTTCGTTACTCGTATTTTAAATCCTTTCCACCCCAAAAAGCAAATTAAACTCAAAAAGATGCGTTTACAACCTACCATGATTTGGTTATATTGAAATATGAAAATAATCTCATAAGTGTTTAGTACTATCGTTTAAAACAAAATAATAAGTTACCGAGGTGTTTGTTGTGAGAAACCGAATTTCATCCATTTTGCTGATTGCCACCTTTGCACTCAGCGCCGTCGCCCACTACATGAAATGGGATTCGATTCTGCAATTCGTCATTTCAGCCATTTCGGTTATTTTTGTGGCCGGTTTTTTAGGCAAAGCCACCGAAAATGTAGCACATTATGCCGGACAGCGGTTAGGCGGATTTTTGAATGCTACATTCGGCAATGCCGCCGAATTGATCATCGCCATTTTTCTCGTCAAAGAAGGATTGTTCGACATGGTTAAGGCCAGTTTGACAGGCTCCATTATCGGTAACCTGCTGCTGGTGCTTGGCCTAAGTATCTTTGCCGGAGGACTCAAGTTCAAAATTCAGAATTATAACGTATCGCTCGCCGGTCTAAACGGCTCCCTGATGATTGTAGCTATCATCGCCCTGTTTATTCCAGCCGTCTTCCTGAATACCCATTCCATCACACAGAAGGATACGAATACACTCAGTCTCATTGTCGCAGGCTTGCTGATCCTTGCCTACATAGCGTGGTTAGTATTTTCTATGGTCACACACAAGAACTATCTCGCAGATGTTACTGTGGATGAAGATGAAGAATTGCCACATGAACATGCACCTGAGTGGTCCAAGAAAAAATCAATCCTCTATCTTGTGCTTGCAACCGTCATGGTTGCCTTCGTCAGTGAATGGCTCGTTGGCACCCTTGAGGTGTTTACCGAACAATTCGGACTCAGCGAACTGTTCGTCGGTGCGTTCCTCGTTGCCATTATCGGTAATGCCGCAGAGCATAGTGCAGCCATCATGCTTGCCATGAAAAACAAAATCGGTGCCGCCGTGGAGATCGCAGTCGGCAGCAGTTTGCAAATCGCACTCTTTGTTGCCCCTGTGCTCATTTTTGTCAGCTACTTCACAGGCAGAACGATGGACATTGTGTTTACAACGATTGAGCTGGTCGCCATAGGCGTAGCCGTATTTATTGCCAAGTCCATCACCCAGGATGGTTCAACGAACTGGTACGAAGGTCTACTCCTAATGGTTGTGTATGTTATTTTGGGTGTATCGTTCTTCCTGGTATAACAGTACTCCCATCATCCTAAATAATAGACAAAAAAATTAGCGCGTAAAAGGCAGCCTGGAAATCGCATTTCCAGACTGCTTTTTTCTTTTCTCCCTCTGCCTGAACCACATCAGACGAGCTGTTCCGATCCAGGCGCACAAAAAAAGCATGCAAACACCTGCATGCCTTCTATTCTGACCCACGCTATTGCAGGCTATTGCTCATTCTTCTTGTTCAAAGCTTCATATAGAATCGCCAGATTCCGCTCAAGCGCGCTTACCAGCTGCTTACCAGCACCTTCTGGAAGAAGCCCTGCACGAACAGCAAAATCGACTTCCTTGGAGAACCCATACATCTGTGTATCCAATACTTCCTCATAGAGAGGGCAGTAGCGGGTAGCCAGATTCTCCATCTGTACTTCAATAAGCTTCTGTATTTTATCTGCATCTTCTTGAAGAAGACTGATCGCTTTCAAGTGCAACTGGTCCTGCAGATCAGATGAAGTCATGCATTTTTCCCCCCTATGTCCCAAAAATCGCGTAAAGACGTTCTACCTCTAATATTAGACGAAATCAGGAGCTAATACAAGAACCTGACCAAAATAACCATAGATCAAGAAGAGCTTTATTCTTGCCTAATCTCCCTATTTTACAGAGGTCTTTCCGTACACCTGAGTTATCTCATGCAAAAAAACACCTCTGCCACAATAGGCAGAGATGCTTCTTAGTGCCGTTACTCGGATGCAATACTTACATTCAGTCCATGTTTGGCAAATACTTCTGACATAGCTGCTTTGGCTTCAGCTGCATCCGGGCCATGAACGTGCAGTTCATAGCTGTGCGTGCTGATCAGCGTTGTAAACAGTCCAAGAATACTTTTTACATCGATATACTTGTTCTCTGAATGAAGCACGATTGAAGAAGTAAACTTGCTCGCTGTTTGAGCAATTTCCACTACCGCTGCGTTATTACTCGACATAGGAATCCCTCCGTCTTTTCACTTTTGGTATCATCTATTAATTACCACTACATGATACCGTGAATCCGCTTTCCTAGCAACAGCAAAATACTGTTCCTACTTCAGGTTATCCGGATTGAGGCATTCCAGCTCAGGAATAACGAAAATACCGTCTTTACGGATCAATACATCATCAAAATAAATTTCGCCACCACCGTAGTCTGGACGCTGGATCAACACCAGATCCCAGTGAATGGAGGAACGGTTTCCGTTATCTGTTTCTTCATATGCTTGGCCTGGCGTAAAGTGCAAGCTGCCTGCGATTTTTTCATCAAACAGAATGTCCTTCATTGGGTGCAGGATATGTGGATTGAATCCAATGGCGAACTCACCGATATGACGAGCGCCATCATCTGAATTCAGAATCTCATTAAGACGATCTGTATCATTGCTCGTTGCTTCAACAATTTTACCGTCTTTGAAGGTGAATTTGATATTCTCAAACGTAATTCCGTTATACAGCGTTGGCGCGTTATAACTAATCGTTCCGTTCACGGAATCACGTACAGGGGCACTGTACACTTCACCATCCGGAATATTTTTTTGGCCAGAACATTTCTCTGCACCGATATCTTTAATGGAGAAGCTCAGATCTGTTCCTGGTCCAGTAATACGCACTTTATCCGTACGTTTCATCAGGTTAGCCAGTGAATCCTGTGCTTTGTCCATTTTAGCGTAATCCAGGTTACATACGTCGAAGTAGAAATCTTCAAACGCTTCTGTACTCGTATTCGCCAGCTGCGCCATACTTGCATTCGGGTAACGAAGCACAACCCATTTTGTATGTTTTACCCGTTGCTCGCTATGTACCGGATGGGAATAAAGTGAATTGTACATTTTCATTTTCTCTTCCGGTACATCGGACAGATCATTCACATTCTCCCCTGCACGGATGCCAATGTAACAATCCATTTGTTTCATCCGGTTCAGATCGATCTCTGCCCAGGTTTTCATCATTTCTTCTGTCGCATTTTTGAGCATGGCACGTTGTACAGTCTTGTCAGTCAGCTGTACAAAGACGTTGCCGCCTTTTTTACCTACTTCTTCAATAATTGCATTAATCAGATCACGTTCCGTGCCAATCATCTCAACCAGCACATTCTCGCCGGGCTGTACATCTACAGAGTAGCCCACCAGATTGGCTGCGAGCTTCTGAATTCTTGGATCCTTCATCGTATAAACTCCTCCTGTCATCCGCCATTCCCTGAATTGAACAACGGTAAATTACGATACTATTGTAGCACGCTACAATGATCCCGTCAGCAGGAAGTCCCGCAACGTCATCTACTCATAAGCCCTAAAGTTTACATCTGTGACAAGAGCTTCTTTATTCCTTTTGCTGTTCATGTCCTTATAGCTCACCTGGCTTTCCGAGGAAAGTCGCAAGGGCAAACTGGTTTTACGATCTACGGTTAAATGATACACCGTCTGTACCTCGGCCTGTTTCATCATCTCTTGCATCGATGTTTCCCCTCGCTCCCACACTTTGCTCAAATCCTTCTCCAGTTTATCCTGACTGCCTCCTTTAACCGCAGTTGCCTTGTGCATATATTCTGCCCGGATCGCATCCATCTCGTCGTTAAGCTGCGCGAGTGCCCAGGTTTTGGCGTCTTTCGGCGCGAGTTCAATCCGCAGTATTTTCGTTCGGTTACCTGAACCGTACTCGGACTTTATCGTTTTGTTCATGCGATCGATACTTTCCATTTGAGCGATGGGATTAAAACGGGACAGAGAGCCGTGCAGAGGCTCATGTTGGGCAGTTAAAGCCATCCACTGTCCTCGTTTTCGTTCAAATGATGCGCTGAATCCGTTCGGTTGCCCGTTATGGTTTACAACCGTGGTATTTACTCCTGTTCCTACAGCAGTTACGGCTCCAGGGAGTCGTGTTTGCAAGGTCAAGCGATCATGATCCTCCAGCTTGCCTTCAAATTTGAATTGATTCTCGAACAGCCCGCTGTTTTCTCGTCGCAATCCCGCTTCCCCATCAAAACTAAGCTTTTCTTTACCTGCAATTCCTGATAAAGCCAGCGAAAATAATTCCTCGGGAGTTCGATCTCTCTCTAACAGTCCACAACCAGGGGCACACAACACAACAATGCTCAGAATCAACAACAGCCCTCGTATATAACGTCGGTTCAACATATTCTATTCCACCTTTCCTCAACTTTCTCCATAGCCTGCCCCTCCCTTATTTGCTTATACTTCCTTCCTTTGGCATCGCCTCTTCAAAAAAATAAAGAGAGGACGACTCCGCAATCGGAATAGTCCTCTCTTAACGTGTAACTTCCTGTTCTTCCACGACGATCCGGTTTCGACCGCCATGCTTTGCATCGTACAGAGCCATATCAGCCCGATAAAATAACGATTCCACACTGACCTTCTCATCCATCCAGTTCCATTCGGCAATACCGCTGGATACAGTCACAGAAGGCCTTGTCTCTTCAGCAACCCTCATACGAATGATTTCGGCATATTCCAGTGCCTGACGAGTACCGATCTGAGGCATATAGATGGCCAGCTCTTCCCCGCCCCATCTGGCACAGATGTCCTCAGGACGGACGGAACTCGTTACAATGTCGCTCACCTGTTTCAATACCTGATCACCTGTTTGGTGCCCAAATGTGTCATTCACCTGCTTAAACTGGTCAATGTCCACGACAACCAGTGAACCACAGAATTCATGAGCCTGACGTTCATGGATCACACTATCCAGGTAATGCCTCACATACAGTCCTGTCAGCATATCCAGATTTGCCAAGCGTCGTACCTCCGCATGGAGCGTTGCATTGGAAAGAGCAAGTCCAATATGAATGGATAGCATCTGCAGCAGACGGTAATTATCGTACGAAAAATACTGCTTTTTCGGATGTCCCAGTAAAATGGCGCCCTTTACTTCACCATTCACCCGAACGGGTGAAGCGATCAACGACATCGAGCCGGTGAGATCCATGAAGACCGATGATACTTTATCGTATTTCGCATAATTGGATAGAATGAGCGGTTCTTCGGTTTGATACAGCAAACCTGCGATTCCATAGTCCATCGGAAACGATTTGCGACATAACTCACTCACATTGGATGACATCACTTCGAAGTGATTCGTACTGTCATTCAGTTGAAGAATACAACAGGATTCAGCCTGAAAGATGTCCTTCAACTCCTGCTCAGAGATTTGGTAGATCTCCATTAGCTGAAGGCTCTTGTTCAAACGTTGTGTCAGATCGTTGATTAGACGAAGTTCCTGGATCAACATATTCGATTGCTCGTGCAGCTTGGCATTTTCAAAGGCAGTTCCTGCTGTATCCGCCATCATCGTAATGAGCTGCAGATCGGAATCTTCCATTAACTCCTCTTTCATCTCAATATGAAATACACCATAGATCCCTTGTTTGCCTTTTAGAGGAAGACCAACCTCCAGAATGCGATGTTCACCTTCATCCGATCGAACAACAATAAGCTTGCCTTCCATGAACGATTGTACACAGATGTCTTCTCCACGTTCATGAACAAGCAACGGTTTGATGCGTGGGTTGAGGCTGCTCTGATCCTGAGACATATATAATGTCATGCGGGTCGTTGGATATAAGTAGTCAATGCTGTCAAACACTTCATCCAATATGGCGTCCACATCCATTTTGTCATGCATCCGTTGAACGATTTGGAATAGAATCGACCTTCGATGCTCTTCACGGGCCGTTTGTTCATGAGCATGTAATAGATCCGTCATAAATATGTATTCAAATCTTCGGTAAAAGCAGGTACGATAATGCAATGCCTCCGATCGAACAACGGCTTCAGACGTGTCATCTCGATTTTGCTCGTAGGTTACAGCAGTGAAGACAGCAAACATATCCTTGTTTGTCCTGGAGAACAGAGGTTCAGCCATTAGATGATACTCTCCATTTTCAGTGGTTCCACGTAAAGACTGGGCCTGTCCCGATTCAAGGCATTGCATTACAGTCGATTGTACATCGAGCAATGGAGCCCCTTCATTCCCCTGCCCCATACAGATCCCTTCTGTATTCCATACGTTGTATATTATTGATGATCTGTCGGAGTGTGGCCGCCGTTGGGTATGCCAGTCGGTGTATGCTTGTTGCAGCAGGCTTCCCAAATATGAAAAATCAAAAGGTGTGATGTCCATTTTTTGCATCCAAAATACATGCGCTTCCTGAGGAGCCGCAGAAGATGCGGAATCGCCCGAACTTCGCGAATTCAAGCTGGCGGGTTTACTTCTTAGATGTTCTAACATGTCAGGCGCTCCTTTGCACCGTTTTTGCATCCACTGGGATGCATTAATCTGCAGACGTTATCGCAAACCTGCAAATCCTATGCGATAACCTTAATGTACAAGATCATTTAAAGTTAAGATACAATCTATTTTACTCTCTTTAAAGCTTTTTTGCATCCATATTTCAGAAAATTGTCCCATTATTTTGGGCCTAAGGACCTATCGACAAATTTAGACGTTTTTTTGCTTTTATCACACGCTTGACTTTGGTTCTAGTAAACTGTAAAATAAATTGTTGATGAAGACTACTAATGGGTCTTTAAATTTGGGCATTACCGGTTGTGTCACCCTCATTCTTTTTGTTGCTTTCAGGACAGCGGCTGAACTTTTCTGATCGTCTTATGCGTGGCTTAGCCCGCATCAACAAATTGGAGCGCAAACAGAGCCCTATATGAACTTTAACTAAAAAGGAGCTACTTTAAACATGGCACGTTACACTGGTCCTAAATTTAAATTGAGCCGTCGCCTCGGCATTTCCCTGAGCGGAACAGGCAAAGAATTGAAACGTCCTTTCCCTCCAGGTCAGCACGGAGCTAACCAACGGAGAAAAATGAGCAACTACGGTATGCAATTGCAAGAAAAACAAAAACTGCGTCACATGTACGGTTTGGGCGAGAAGCAATTCCGCACTCTCTTTGCTAAAGCGCAAAAAATGCAAGGTATCGCGGGTGAAAACTTCATGTTCTTGCTTGAGAGCCGCCTTGATAACCTCGTATACCGCCTTGGATTCGCTAACTCCCGCGCTGGTTCGCGTCAGTTGGTATCCCACGGTCACGTAACTGTAAACGGCAAAAAAGTTGACATCGCTTCTTACCAAGTAAGCACTGGCGACGTTATCAGCCTGCGTGAAAGAAGCCGCGGTCTTTCTTCCGTTAAGGAAGCTTTGGAAAACCGTTCGCATCTTCCGGCATACGTAGAATTCAACGATACTGCTCTGGAAGGTAAATTTATTCGTTTGCCTGAGCGTTCGGAATTGTCCCAAGACATCGACGAAAAACAAATCGTCGAGTTCTACAACCGTTAATCGTTGGAATTTCATTAAGCTTCACACCAAACAGCTGTCCGAGATTTTCTCGGCAGCTGTTTTTTTTATTTCAAGAGAAACAAAGAGCAAAAAAATGGAGTTAATACCCCCTGATCCCCAACGCATGGAAATGGCCTTCTTCCTATACATAGTCATCTATTTTCATCCACACTCGAATGCTCAAGACTTCCACGTTTTACTGAAATTCTCCATGACTTCTCATGATATGTAATTCAATTCCGCATGATATATATCATAAACCAAGAAAGAATGGCAATTTTCGACCATTGCTTGTATTTCTCAGGCATGCAAACCAGCCTTTTTATGCTATAATAAGTGCTGTTAAAAGGAGGAAGACACTGAATGGTTGATGTTAATAAGAAAAAGCCTGATGAACAGCCTGCCCGCAAGCGGAGCTTTGCCCGCAGACTGGGTAGTTTCGTCAAATGGATGGTTGTCCTGGGATTCATGGGGGTACTATTTGTAGGCGGTGCTCTGATGGGATACGTCAGTTCCATTGTAAAAGACGAACCCGTCCGTTCAAGGGCGCTGATTGAACAAAAAGTCAGCGAAAACTCCATCACAGGCTTTGCTTACTTTGCCGACGGCAGCCCGATCGGTCAATTACGAACAGAAGAAGACAGGCGTCCGGTCACCTTTGACCAGATCCCGCAGAACGTTATTGATGCAGTCATTTCGATTGAAGACAATCATTTTTACGAACATAAAGGTGTAGACATGAGCGGAACGCTCCGTGCCGTGAAACAGAAAGTGCTAAAAGAATCTGTTCAAACTGGCGGTAGCACATTGACTCAGCAATTGGCCCGGCGTGTATTCCTCAATCTGGATCGAACCGAGGACCGGAAAGTGAAAGAAATATTACTTTCGTTCCGACTCGAACGTTTCCTGACCAAAGACGAAATTATGACAGCGTATCTGAACAAGGTTCCTTTTGGTAACGGCTCCAGTGGATATAATGTATATGGAGTCAAGGCAGCTGCCAAAGGACTGTTCAATATTAATGATTTGAGCACATTAAACACAGCTCAGGCTGCTTATCTGGCAGGATTGCCTCAGCTCCCCTCCTCTTACTCTGCCTTTAATGGAAAAGGCGACTTTGTTGAGGAAAATTTTGAGCGTGCAATCAATCGTCAGCATCTGGTATTGCGCCGTATGCTGGAACTGGGCAAAATTAATCAATCCGAGTATGACGAAGCTCTTGCTTTTGACATCAAGAGTTCACTCGCACCCAAAACCATCAAAGCTTACAATACTTATCCATACCTTATGATGGAAACAGAGCGACAAGCTGCACAGATTTTAATGCAACTCAATTCGGATAAAGCTGAAGGTACGGATACCAAAGCAAATACAGCCAAGGATACGGATACCGATACACCGCAAAAAGAAAACAGTGCCCTGCTGGAAGAAGCTCAGCAGCAATTGCGTACAGGTGGATATCGTATCTACACGACGATCAACAAGAGTATATACAAAACGATGCGTACCATTGCCGAAGATGACAGCAATTTCGCTGCTGACGATCCCGTGAAGGGAAAAGAACAGACTGCTGCCATGTTGATCAATCACAAAACAGGCGCCATTCTCGGCATGATTGAAGGCCGTGATTTCCAGGATGAACAGATGAACTATGCAACCCAGATGGTGCGTCAGCCAGGTTCAACTATGAAACCTATTGCTGCTTATCTGCCTGCACTGGATGAAGGACTTGTTCAACCAGCTTCCATTATTGATGATTCACCGATAATTTTGAAGGACGGCCAGACCGGATTCCATATTCCGAAAAATGCCAACAATCGCTACCAGGGACTTGTGACTGCCCGTAGAGCACTCAACTACTCGCTGAATGTGCCTGCGCTGAAGCTGTTCAACGAAGATGTTGGTATCGAAAAATCTTGGGCTTTCGCCAAGAAGCTGGGGATTACCACCATCCAACCGATTGACTACCAAGCCCAGACTGGTGTTCTTGGTGGACTTCAGTACGGTGTTACCGTTGAAGAGCTCACCAACGCCTATGGAGCCATTGCCAATAATGGTGTGTACAATGATTCCTATATGATTAGCAAGATTGTAGACTCAAAAGGAAATATCGTATATAAACACGATGCAGAACCTGTTCAAGCTTTCTCAGAGCAGACAGCATACCTGATGACAGATATGCTTCGCACCGTTATTACGGAAGGTACAGCCGATAAAGTTCGTGAAAATTACAAGTACTCCAAGAGTGTGCCTATCGTAGGCAAAACGGGTTCAACCCAAAACTACGCCGATGTCTGGTTTGAAGGCTATACGCCGGATGTCACATTGGGTGTATGGGTTGGATACAAACAGCCGGTAAACACGTTGGAGACCAAATCACAGAAAAAACGTGCACAGCAGCTGTGGACTCAAATCATGAATCAAGTCATCGCTACAGACAAAGAGATGTTCGTAACCGATTCGTTCAAGAAACCATCCGGGATCGAGACACGAACCGTATCGGCTTATAGCGGCAAATTGCCAACATCTCTGACTGACAAATTTGTCACTGATATTTTCAACAGCAAATTTGTGCCGAAGGATAGCGATGATGGCGTCGCAAAAGCCAAATATATCACTTACAATGGTGTCAACTACATTCCGCGTGATGAAACGCCTGGAGACATGACGAAAGAGAAAACCGTCGTCAAGCGCAAGAAACCGATCTCTGATCTCATCAAGGAACTGCAAAGTGCATTCTCACGCATGAGTCGTCACGAATCACTTGCATATTACCTGCCGGAAGATGCCGATGCAGACATGCCGACACAGATTGATCCAAGAACGGATAACGGTAAAGCACCGGATGCACCAGGCAATGTTAGAATTTCCGTTGCCAACGGGAACGCCGTGATTACGTTTAATGCAACACCAGAAAGTGACGTGGTTGGTTATCGCCTGTATCGCTCAGTAAATGGCGCCGGATTCCAGAATCAGGGGCAGGTTGTCCTGACAGGTGAGTCCAGATCATTTACCGCATATGCACAGGGTGGAAACTTTGCGTTCTACGTTACAGCAGTAGATGTAGCGGGTCGTGAGTCTGCTCCTAGCGCAGCAGTTAGCAGTGCAGGAATGGTAGAGCCTCCTGCAGATGAAGAAATAAATGAACCGATTAATGTTCCGGGAACAGTCGTTACACCGGAAGACTCTCCGAATGAGAACGCCGCAACTACGGCTCCGGCTACACCGGGCCAAGTGAGCGTGTCGGCGCTCTCCCAAGGACTGCGAATTCAGTGGGCCTCCAATCCGGAATCAGATGGCGTTCAAAGTTATGCTGTATATTTTAGTGAAACAGGGGCTGCCCCTTACACCAAAATTGGCACAACTTCAGGGACCTCCATGGACTATGGAGTACCTGCATCCACCAGTGGATGGTTCAAGGTATCCGCCAGCAACAGCATAGGCGAATCCGAGCCGTCCGGAGCCGTGCATTTCCAACCATAATAGAGTATCCTAACTCCATTCTTAACCCCATTCTCGCATCATGAGGATGGGGTTTTGTTATTCATGGATACTCCAAAGTAAAAAGCCTGATCCGCAATGAGATACGGATCAGGCTTTGAATTATGGATAGGCAGGCTCATTTTACATCTGCTAGTTTATGCTTTAATCTTCAATCGTCGATAGATCGCCTGTCGGCAGATCCAGCTCCCAAGCTTTCAACACACGGCGCATAATCTTGCCGGAACGGGTCTTGGGCAGTTTATCCTTGAACTCAATCTCACGCGGAGCGGCGTGAGCAGACAAGCCCTCTTTTACAAACCGATAGATCTCTTCCTTCAGCTCCGGTGTTGGCTCATATCCCTCACGCAGTGCCACAAAGGCCTTGATGATCTCTCCGCGAGTTACATCCGGTTTGCCGATAACACCTGCCTCAGCTACCGCAGGATGCTCTACGAGCTTGCTCTCCACCTCAAAGGGACCAATACGTTCACCTGAAGAGTTAATGACATCATCAATCCTGCCCTGGAACCAAAAGTAGCCATCTTCGTCCATATAAGCAGAATCACCGGATACATACCAGCCAGAAAGTCGGAAGTACTCCTCGTATTTGGCCGGATTATTCCAGATCTTCGCCATCATGGACGGCCAGGAAGTACGAATAGCCAGGTTCCCCATACTGTATGGTGGCAGTTCCTGTCCTCGATCATCGATAATGGCGGCTTCAATTCCCGGTAATGGACGTCCCATGGAACCTGGTTTGATTGGCATGCCCGGATAGTTACAGATTAACTGTCCTCCCGTCTCCGTCATCCACCAGGTATCATGAATTCGCTGTCCATAAGCTTTCCAGCCCCAACGGACCACTTCGGGATTAAGTGGTTCGCCAACAGACATGACGTGACGGAGACTGCTCAGATCATGCTGGGCAATGGTCTCTTCGCCCGCTCCCATCAGCATGCGGAAAGCCGTCGGAGCACTGTACCACACGCTGACTTTATTTTTCTCAATGGTACTATACCAGTCTTGCGGACTGAAACGTCCTCCACGAATAACGTTGGTCACCCCATTCAACCACGGTGCAAAAATTCCGTAAGAGGTACCTGTTACCCAACCCGGATCGGCTGTGCACCAGTATACGTCATCCTCGCGCAAATCGAGTACAACCTTGCCGGTGTAATAATGCTGAATCATCGCATTCTGCACATGATATACACCTTTCGGTTTACCCGTAGAGCCTGAAGTATAGTGAATTAGCAGTCCGTCTTCGCGAGTCAGCCACTCCACTTCCATATCATCCGTAGCCGCAGACATCTCTGCATCAAAGTCGATAAGACCTTCTTCCGTCTGCGGACCTCCACCTACAACAAAAATATGCTTCAGATCAGGCAATTCCGAACGTTTGATTCGTCCAAGTAATTGAGGGGTCGTTACCAGTGCCACGGCTCCGCTATCCTCCAGCCGGTCCTTCACCGCAGTTTCCATAAAGGCTTCGAATAGCGGACCTGCAACAGCCCCAACCTTCAATATGCCCAACAGACTAAAATAGAGCTCAGGACTGCGTGGCATAAAAATAAATACCCGATCACCCTTGGCTATGCCATATTTGCGCAGAACGTTACCAAAGCGACTCGATTGCTCGCTCAAGTCAGCAAATGTATATGCCTCTTCACGCGAAGCATCACTGTATAATAGCGCCGTTCTCCCGCCTCTTCCTTCCAGCACATGACGATCAATCGCTTCATGCGCCATGTTGACTTTCCCGCTGGCGTGCCACGTAAAGTGCCTTTCAACCGATTCCCAATCAAACCGGCTTCGGGCTTCCGTGTAATCGCCCAGATTAGATTCAGACACAACCGTTTGCAGCATCTCACCATGTGCTTGACTCATGCTTGCCAGCCTCCTTCAACTCGACATTTCGATTCCCATTATGGGTCACTTCTGATTGCCTTTGTGTTGACTGAACTTCCAGTTAGCGCTTACATTAGTAGAGAGAACTTCTCATCATGTACTTGCCAGGCCAAACCGATGAACCCAAACTGCAGTTGATTTGTGAACATTTTTTGTCTACGCAATTATAGCAAATCTTTTCAATCATCGTCTATGGCTTTTCAAATTTTTGGTTTTTTGCTATAAGTAGGGGGAGAGAGGAGCATGAACTATGGAGCATATCAAGGAACATCATATGCGTTCCATCTTCAAGTCCGGCCACCGAATCATCATTGAGGGACCAGTTCAGGCCGAGACGATTAAACAGCTTGAATTTCATACCGATCTGGATGCCTTCAGGCGCCCTTCGGAACAACAGCAGGCATTGGCCGAAATTGCGGCATTGCCTGAAGGTCGAATCATCATTGCACGGGAAAATGAGACCATTGTCGGTTATGTGACTTTCCATTATGCAGATGAATGCGAGCGTTGGTCGGAAGGCAACATGACCGATCTAATTGAGCTGGGCGCCATTGAAGTTGCGGATTCCTATCGCTCTCTCGGAATTGGGCGCCAAATGCTGCTCACCGCGTTTGAAAACGGACAGATGGAGAAATATATCATATTCACAACAGAATATTATTGGCATTGGGATTTGAAGGGCAGCAACCTTTCTGTGTGGGATTACCGCAAGATGATGGAAAAATTGATGCAAACCGTAGACATGACCTGGTACGCCACCGATGATCCCGAGATTTGTTCACATCCGGCGAACTGCCTCATGGTTCGCATTGGCAGCCAAGTACCCCTGGAATCGGAAGAACAGTTCGACCGCGTGCGATTCCGCCATCGTTTTATGTATTAATCAAGAATTCACAGGGATGATTCCCGAATACGTATACATAGAAAAACCGCCTCTTCGCGAACAGGTTCATCATGGATGATCTGATACGAATAAGCGGTTTTTTGTTGGCTTTTAAGCCGTTATCATGCTCAACATCCGTATGCCTTATGGGGTTACATATGTTCCAGCATATGTTCCACAATACGGTGAGAGCGCTGGGAAGACTGTACAGTAAACTCGGCAAAGTTCACATGTGCCGATCCATCTGCTTTGTCAGACATTGCGCGAAGTATAACGAACGGAACACGGTTCATGAAGCTTACTTGCGCTACGGCAGCTCCCTCCATCTCCGCACATGCCCCATTCATTTCGGTATACAGCATTTTCACCGTATCCTTGCTTGCAATAAATTGATCTCCTGACAGCACTTTGCCGATCAGATAGTTCGCTCCCTGCGCTTTGCAGGCTTCTTCAGCTAACGCGATAAGTGAAGCTTCCGCTGGGAAGGCGGACGTCTCCTGATAAGGAATAACCCCGCGCTCAAATCCAAGTGGGGTTACATCCATATCATGCTGTACACATTCGGAAGAAATGACCATATCTCCAATGTTCAACTCCGGATGAACTGCACCCGCAACACCCGTGAAAATAATACGGTTAACCTGAAAACGATCAATCAAAATCTGTGTCGTCACAGCCGCATTTACTTTCCCCACGCCTGATTTGCAGACTACAATCTGTTTACCCAGCCATTCACCTGCAACATAGGTAATACCGGTTTGTTTTACAGTCTCTAGTTGCTTCATACCAGCCAAGAGAAGTTCTACTTCCTCATCCATTGCACCAATGATACCGATCGTTTCACGCATGTTATGACCTCCTATATAGCATTTCTGCCCATTCAGCACAAAAGCTCCGTTTCCGGAGCTTTCGTCATTCCACTATGTAGAGAGAATGCCTTCTCCCTTTCTTAATATCATCTTCCATTTCAATCGAAATGACGATGAACCATCCAAGCCTGTATTTAAACGACGTCCGCGTGGCTTACAGACAGACGAAGAATCGTTTCATGCGGCAAAATAACCCGTGGGTTCTCCACATTTTCTTTTTTCATCAGCTTGGTCAGCAAACGCATTGCTACAGCGCCCAGGTCATACATCGGTTGAGCTACAGTAGTCAACTGAGGACGGACCATGGAAGCCATACGAATGTTATCCACACTGATGATGGAGAAGTCATCCGGTACTTTCAGACCTTCATCCTGAATGCTGTGAATCGCACCAATTGCCATCTCATCTGTTGCAGCGAAGATTGCCGATGGTTTTTTCTTCAAGCCGAGGAAATACTTCATTGCTTCCACACCGGATTCATAACGATAGTTACCAATGCGCACGAGATCCTCCTGATATTCCATACCAGCTGCTTCAAGTGCTTTCTTGTACCCTTGGAAACGAGCATAACCGTTGGCAGGATCTTGCAGTGTACCACTAATCATTGCGATTTCCTTGTGTCCATGACGAATCAACGTATTTACAGCATCAAATGCTGCTGCTTCATGATCGATATCTACAGAAGGGTACGTGCCCTTCTCGTCACTTGTTGCACAGAGAACAATCGGTACAGCTGCTGATTGGAACGCCTGGATATGCTCGTCCGTCACAGTTCCACCCATGAAGAGCAGACCGTCCACTTGTTTCTCGAGCAACGTGTTAATTACACGAATTTCTTTTTCTTTTTTCTTATCTGCGTTACACAAAATAATGTTGTAGTGATACATATTTGCAATATCTTCAATTCCGCGGGCAATCTCAGCAAAGGTTGAGTTCGAAATGTCCGGAATAACGACCCCGACCGTGGTTGTCTTCTTGCTCGCCAGACCTCTGGCTACCGCATTCGGACGATAGCCCAACCGATCGATGGCTTCATATACTTTTTTGCGTGTCTGTGGCTTCACATTAGGGTTATTATTAACAACCCGTGATACCGTTGCCATAGAGACACCGGCTTCACGTGCCACATCATAAATGGTTACCGTCACAGTACTTCTCTCCATTACCAGTAAATTTTCATACCATTTTCATTAAGATTTATATTACGACAAATTTATGCATTAATCAATTAAAATAGGCTTTAGGACTCACGCAGTACTTTCGTGATTGTGGTTGAAGTAATATCCGAGTGGGAAGTATGCCATACAGGAATTCCCTTTTTGACTAGAATCGCCTGCGGAGATTCGTGCTTAACACCCAGCTTGGCCGCTGCTTCATTGGACACAGGGCGGTCTTCCACTACATAGATGATCCCGTATTTCACTTGTTCATTTGGACTATTTTGCAAATAATCGTTCATCTCCTGATAGGCGTTCGCGCTGATCGGGCAGCGTGTACTGTGCTTAAACAGAAGCAAGGGTTGATCCTCGGTAGCCTCCACTGCGGAGTTTAGCTGTTCAATACTTGTCATTTTAGTCATGTCAGCCATTTGATATACATCCCCCTTTACCAGGATTACCGCTATGTTGAGCGTTTTCACTCTACGATATCTTAACAAAAAGCGGGCGAAAAAGCCAATTTTCATGAAAACAAGCATTTTGCACGTCAAAATTAGACAGCATTCGAGAAGTGTGCCTGCCATACAAAGCCGGATAATTGACCTAATCTGCGCTGTGTAGTCTCGATCCATTCTTTATCATTAGACTTTTGGGCGTAACCCATAATATCCAGCAGCAGGTTAATTCTCTCCTCCACAGCATGTTGCATCCGATGCTCCATTTCACGATCCGTAGCATCCGGCCAAGCCAGCAACTGTTCATGAAAGAGGTCCGCAAGTTCATTTCGTTCTCCAAATGATACATCCTGTTTCGCAGGCTGTTCACCAAGTGTACTGATGCACTCTTTTAAATCCGGCTTGACCGGCTGAAGCACTTCATAGGAAACGCAGTCTGTACAAGCAAATACAGGTACGTTACGAATCTCCACCTTTTTGGCATATACCACCGTTCTTAATTCCAGTTCCATTACATGTCCGCATCTGCACGTCTTACGCACAGTCATCACCTCATTCGTCCTATACTCTTATACAAATACCATTCGACCTATTTCCGCTCAAATCCTGCTATAAACCAGAGGTTGCACAAATTACCACCGTCTCCAGAAGAAGGTTGTCGAATGTAGGCGTTCATTGAATTGTAATCGCTTCCCCGATCGCTAGATTGCATGACGATGAAGTCACCATGATAATCTGTTACAATGAATACGCTATGTGCTAATTACCGCAAAAGGAGAGATGATGATGAGATTAACAGGCAAAAAAGTCATCGCCCTGGTCGATGAAGAATTCGAAGATCTGGAACTGTGGTATCCGGTGCATCGTGTCCGTGAAGAAGGCGCTGAGGTGCATCTCGCCGGAGAGAAAAAAGGCAAAACCTACATTGGTAAATATGGTGTTCCCGCCGAGGCGGAATACAGTTTTGATGAACTCGATAGTTCACAATATGATGGTATTCTTGTACCCGGGGGCTGGGCACCGGACAAGCTTCGTCGCTATCCTAAAGTACTTGAGCTCGTCAAGGAAATGAATGCGGACCGTAAGCCGATTGGACAGATCTGTCACGCAGGGTGGGTACTGATATCCGCCAAAATACTCGACGGAGTTACGGTCACTTCTACACCGGGTATCCGGGATGACATGGAAAACGCCGGAGCCATCTGGAAAGATGAAGCCGTTGTTGTGGATGGACATATCATTTCAGCTCGTCGTCCACCAGACCTTCCGCCTTATGGCAAAGCATTCTGCGATGCACTCGCGGAAAAATAAAACAAAGCCCCTCGCCATATTGGCGCGGGGCTTTATCATTGAAATAAGACTATTTTCCAAAACTATACAAAAGTTAATATTTTTACTTAAAGGTATTTATTTGAAAATATCCCATTTAAGATGCATTCGATCCACTCTGTTCATCCGGACTACCCATCGAATCATTAAAGACCTGTAGACGCTGTTCGATGTCTGCACTTGTCCGCAAGGTGAAACAATCATGGGCTGCCTCTTTGGCAGCAGCAGCCGTCGTATTCAATACCCTGTGCTTCACACGCAGCAAGGATTGTGGAGACATGCTCAGATTGCTAATCCCCAGTTCCAGCCATAGAGGAATCGAGCGCTCGTCTCCTGCCATCTCCCCGCATACACTGACATCGATCCCTGCCGTATGAGCCGCCTCCACTGTTGCGCGAAGCATGCGCAGTACAGCCGGGTGATACGGATGATACATATGTGCAATCTGCTCATTCATCCGGTCCACAGCCAGTACATATTGCACGAGGTCATTCGTACCTATACTGAAGAAATCAGCTTCTTCGGCAAGCAGATCGGCAATCATTACCGCTGCCGGAACCTCAATCATGATGCCCACCTGAATATGCGGATCATAAGGCAATTCCCGCTCGTCCAGATCAGACATCGCTTCACGCAGGATTTCATTGGCCTCCTGAAGTTCTTCTACCGAAGAGATCATCGGGTACATAATTTTGACATTGCCCGCAGCACTGGCCCGCAGAATGGCTGTGAGCTGTGTTTTGAACAGATCTTTGCGGTCCAGACTGATTCGAATCGCACGATACCCGAGAAATGGATTATCTTCTTCCGGCAATTCAAAGTAGTCTAGCTGCTTGTCACCCCCGATATCGAGCGTACGAATAACAACAGACTGACCTGCAGTTTTCTCAGCGACAAGACGATAGACCTCATACTGTTCCTGCTCACCCGGGAACGTAGCACGGTCCATGTATAGGAACTCTGTGCGGAACAACCCAACGCCCTTCGCCCCATGTTTCAGTGCCATATCCAGTTCCTTAACGGAACTGATGTTAGAAGCCAGGTGCAGAACAGAACCGTCTTTGGTTACGGCATCCACTGTTGCAAGTACCTGCAGCTGTTCTTTTTTCTTCAGTTGTTTGCTGCGAATCATCGTGTAACGTTCAATCGTCTTGCGATCCGGCTCCGTAAATACGAGGCCATTATCTCCATCGACAACCAGCATATCTCCGGTCTCTACCGGCATGCCAAGACTCGCTTCCAGACCGGAAACGAGAGGAATGCCAAGGGCACGAGCCATAATTGCCGAATGTGATGTCTTGCCTCCGATCAGTGTCACGATGCCCAGCACGTGGCTTGGATTCAAATGCGCCAATTGAGAGGGAGACAGCTCTTTGGCCACGAGTATATAAGGCTGGGTATCCGATGGGAGCGTAATTTCCGGAGCGCCCAGCAGATGTTTTAACAGACGGTTACCCACATCCTTAATGTCGATCGCCCGCTCCTTCATATATTCGTCGTCAAGCAGATCGAACATGGTGACAAAATGATCAATGGCTTCTTTGACGGCTACTTCTGCTGCTTTGTACTGCCGTTCAATAATGCCGCGAATTTCGTTCATGAACACCGGATCTTCCAGAATGGCCAGATGCGCATCAAAGATGCTGGACTCTTCAGGACCGACGACTTCCTTGAACTCGTTCTTGATATATTCAATCTCATCCTTCGATGTCCGTATGCCCTCGTACAGCCGTTCGAACTCTTGGGCGAGATCCACCGAATCCATTTTCTGATCAGGCAGATCCCATTCCCAACTGGGCAGGACAAATGCTTTGCCGATGGCTATGCCTGCAGCGCCGTTGATGCCTTGTATCTTCATTCTACCCCTCCAACGTTCCTGTCATAGAGCACCACGGACATAACGGATGCCTGACCTTTCTTAACTTGCTTAAATGGAGCAAAGCTCCATGATTTGACACGATCAGGATTCGTGATCACCATTGGTGTCGTTAGCGATGCCGCCTCGGCTCGCAATACAGCCAAGTCAAACTTGATTAACAGCTGCCCCGGCTCCACCGTATCCCCTTCCTGAACGAAGGCTTCAAAGTGGCCTTTCAGTTGGGATGTGTCAATACCGATATGCAGCAGGACCTCAAGTCCTTCCCGAGTTGAGATGCCCAAGGCATGCATCGTCGGATACATGTGCATAATCGTTCCGTACACGGGCGAGACCAGCTCTCCCTTTTCCGGGACAAAGGCTACACCATCGCCCACAAGCTTGGCTGCAAATATCTGATCCGGTACCTCTTCAATAGGCAGCATTTTACCCTGCACAGGAGCACAGAACAGAACTTGTTGCAGATCCCGTTCAAGCAGCTTCGCAATCTCTTCCCGAATTAATTCCGAATAGGTGCCAAATACCACTTGTACGTTACCGCCACCCAGCTTGATGAGCCCAGCGGACCCCATACTCTTCATTGCACCTGTATCAATTAATCGATCATTGTGCACGGTGAGTCGAAGTCGTGTAATGCAGGCCTCTACCTGCACAATGTTTTCTTTCCCGCCCAATGCTTCCAAAATGAGAGGAGCTTGATAAGGAATGTTACCTACCCAATCTTCCAGCATGGACCCCTCTTCGCGTCCTGGAGTTGGAATCTTGAACGTACGAATCGCCCACCTAAACAGGAAATAATAGACCAACCCATATAGTATGCCAATCGGTATGAGCTTCCAAGCATTCTCCGATAGATGGAAATTGAGTATGTAGTCAATAATGCCAGCCGAATAGGAGAATCCATGACGTATATCAAGCCAATAACTGATCCACATCGCAAGTCCTGACATGACTGCATGCACGATGAACAGATAAGGTGCCGCAAACAAAAATGCAAACTCAATCTGCTCCGATACCCCTGTCAAAAAACAAACAAGTGCGGAAGTAAGAAATGTTTTTTTGATTTTCGGCTTCAGGTCTTCCCTTGCCTCTTGAATAATCGCAAAGGCAATCGCTGGAATCGCAAACATCATGATCGGGAATAACCCGGCCATAAAATACCCTGCTGTCGGATCACCCGCAAAAAATCGCGGCAAATCCCCTTGCACAATATTGCCGTCTGCTGTTTCATACGTCCCCAGTTGGAACCAGAATACATTATTAAGCAGATGATGCAGTCCGAAAGCCACCAGCACCCTGTACAAGACCCCATATATAAACAGCCCAAAACCGCCGAGACTGTATTCCCAGGTGGCGATGGCGTTCAATGCATGTTGTAGAATGGGTGCGATCCATAACATAAAGAAGGAGAACAGTGCCGAGCAAAGCCCTACTATGAGCAAAACAAACCTGGAACCACCGAAAAACTGTAAGATTTCAGGCAGTTTAATACTTTTAAACCGATTATGCGTTACCCCGGCAAGTGCGCCGAGAATAATTCCGATTAAGGAAGCAGGTTGAACGGTGCCATCCCCGAAATTACGAGTCACCTGATCATATATCACAATACCAGCCAGAGCAGCGAGTCCCGCTTGTCCGGCCTGGTTGGAGAGTCCCAGCGCTACACCGACAGCGAACAAATACGGCAAAAAATAAAAAATACCGTGTCCGGCCACGGTAGCCACTTCACCAACAACTTTCAATCCCCAGGCGTCCCAGGGCAAACTGCCAACACTCAGCAAAATTGCGGCGGCGGGCAGGACCATTGTAGGCAGCATTACCGCTCGTCCGAGCTGCTGCAAGGATCCGAGCCAATTCATGGCGACCTCTCCTTTCTATCCTAGATGGTAAGCTTTACGCAACGTTTTGTCAAAGCAAAACAGCAACCTTCTGGCAATTTGTATTTCTCTTCCGCCAGGCATGACAAAAAGGAGCGTATTTCCTCGGTCGCCCAATGACTAAATGGAACGGATATTCCAAGTATACAACAGAAAAATCCCGTCAACTCGAGGTTAACGGGATTTTTCTGTAATCGAGATTTAACCGCGTCCAGCACCGCGCAGAACGATGGAATCCTCTACCTTGATACAACGATTCGTTACCGCTGTCATGCCATTCTCAGCAGCGATCTGTACAGCTTCATCGCTGTGGATACCAAGCTGAAGCCACAATACATTCGCTTTGATCGCCGCAGCTTCACGAGCGACATCCGCGCAATATTCATCGCGGCGGAATACGTTCACGATATCTACCGGCTCAGGGATATCTGCGAGGGTCGCATATACCGTCTCACCGAGAATCTCGCCTTGTACCTGTGGATTTACCGGGATGATGCGATAACCTCTGCTTTGCATGGCTTCCGCTACCATATAGGAAGTGCGATCTGATTTGTCCGATAAGCCGACGACTGCGATGTTGCCTGCCTTGCGCAAAAGTTGACCAATTTCTTCACGAGTAGGATTGTTAAATTCCATGTTCAAGCACCATCCTTTTCTGCTTAACGTGTTATTTTACTCTTTTACCCATTGAACCGAAGCGCCAAGCGCCTGCAAATGATCGAAATATTGTGGATAAGACTTGGCTACATGGTGTGCATCCCGAATACGAAGCGGTTCTTTGGAACGCAGACCAACAACGGTCAGTGCCATAATTACGCGATGATCGTAGTGAGCGTTAATCTCAACGCCGCCTTCGACGCCTTCCGGACGACCATGTACAATAATCTCGGCCTGACGTTCTTCTACGTTAGCTCCTGCCTTCCGCAGTTCGTTCAAATAATCCGTAATTCGGTCACATTCCTTGTAACGTAAGTTCTCTACATTATAGAACCGTGAGGTGCCTTCCGCAAACACTGCCGCCGCTACCATGGCCAAAACCGCGTCTGTCGCGGCATCTCCATCGAATTCCACGGCTTTCAAAGTACCGTTACCTTGCACGTGAACCACATCGTTCTCATGCGTCAACGGCACTTCCATCATGCGCAGAACGTCAACAATGGCACGCTCACCCTGTTTGCTCTGTTCCATCAATCGCAAAATTTTAACATCTGATTGGGTGACAGCCGCGGCCGCGAGGACAGCTGCTGAACCCGGATAGTCTCCTTGAACGGTATATGTTTGCGGTTTATAGGCTTGACCGCCAGGTACACGGAAGGACATGTAATCATCACTCGCATGAATGACAATACCCGCCTGTTCCAGTACTTCCAGTGTCTGACCAATAACCACTTTGGATTTCAAGTCGTTTAATACTTCAATCGTGCTGTCTTCGGCCAGAAGAGGAGTTACAAATAGCAACGCACTCAAATACTGGGAGCTGACCGAACCGGATACACGGATATGTCCACCCTTGGCCTGACCCCCTTTGATCGTAATTGGCAAGCGTCCTTGTTCGTGCTGTACCTCAACACCGAGCTGACCAAGCGCATCGATCAGGTCGTCATGTGGGCGTTTGCCAAGAGAATCCGGGTACGTATTTACAAACGTCACCTCAGGACAAAGTGCCGTTACTCCCATCAGGAAACGCAGCACTGCACCCGCATTGCCTACATTTAATTCACGCACATCACGTGGATGGCTGCCGAAGCCTTGGATAACGATTTTGCTATCATCTTCTTCAAGCACCGCCCCAAGGTCACGAATACATCTGCGCATAGCGTCACTATCTTCACTATGAGCCGGGTAATGGATTGTACTTGTGCCTTCTGCCAGCGCAGCAGCTAGCAAGTAGCGTGTGGTGTAGTTTTTGGAAGACAAAGCTCCAATTTCCCCGTTCAGGGAAGGGGTTGGTTTAACGATAACGTCCATGGATGAAATTCTCCTTCATTGATTATAATGTGCTTCGTTAGATGATCCTGTTACGTATTTAATTCAGGATACATGCGGTGATGTTGTACTGCCAAATTGACATTCCATATATCGCTTAGGTATCATTATAGGCGTTAAGTCCATACAGAAAAGAGGACCTGAATATGACACAAATTGCTGAAATTGAACCTTCTGAGCTGCGCCGCCGTTTGCAGGCGGGAGAGAAGCTGCAGATGATAGACGTCCGTGAGGACGATGAAGTCGCACAAGGCATGATCGAGGGAGCCAAGCACATCCCGCTTGGACAGATTCCCGACAGACTCTCCGAAATTCAAAAGTCTGGTGAGATTGTTCTGATCTGCCGCAGTGGATACCGCAGCGAGCGTGCCTGTGAGTACTTACAGCAGCTCGGATATGATGGCTGTACCAATATGGTTGGCGGCATGCTGCAATGGCAAGAGGAAAACTAAGTAACTTCCGGATCGAGGTTATAAGGTTAGGATAGATCACTGCGATCAGCAGTTCTCAATGACCACCATGCATCCTGATCGTTACAGTCAGTCAAACGGGCCAATCGGCCCGTTTTTCACATCCATCTACCACGATCACTTGGCTCCATTCACTACTTTAAATCCTTTTGCATATCTTCTTCCGTATGCAAAATGTATTCCTCTCCATGCATCGACCCTGCATTCCTGTAGACGTTCTATCCATACTCTCACAGAAGAGAAAATGAAATAATCACAAGCTTAGACGCGGTAATGCGCTAAAATTAAACGAGTCACTTCAGAAGCGGATAACTCGGTTGTATCCACCGTGTAATGCGCAAACCGGTATGCATCCTTCCGTTCCTGCATAATGGTCTGAATGCGTTCCTCCGCATTACCTGCCAAGAGCGGACGATTATCACAGCCGCTGACGCGTTCTACGATCACAGCCGGATCTGCAGTCAGGGCAACCACCCAGCCGTTCTTCGACATAACATCACAGTTGTCCGAACGCAGGACCACACCGCCTCCAGTTGCAATCACCTGCGCCTTTTTCTCTAACACCGAGCACAACATGCGACTCTCGGCATCGCGAAAATATGCCTCTCCCTTGCCTGTGAACAATTCAGGAATCGTACAGCCTTCCTCTTTCTCCACTGCGGCGTCCACATCAATCAGTCGGTAACCTAACTCGCGTGCGAGCATGTCAGCAACGGTTGATTTGCCAGTTCCCATCATGCCGATGAGAATAATATTGTTAGACTTGCTCAAGGTGTACACTCCTTTAATTCAAGCAATTCGTGAGCACTTTTGTCCTATCATAACACAGCCCTGCAGACGGGGGAAGGCCATAGTCCCCCCTTCCCTCCAAGCATCCGCAAGCACTTCCAGAGCATATCAAAGCATGTCCATGTACTCCAAACGACTTTAACGAACTCAGATAAGCTTATTCTTGGAATATAGGCGATTATAAAATTCTAACGAATCTCAGGAAACTTATTTCACAAAAGTACCCTCAAAACAGCGCAATTTCACTCCACTTGTTCTAAATAGGACCTCCTGAGTTCGTTAGAGAATAGAAAAGGTTCATATCCACGAAATAGAGCGTCTCAGATTCGTAAGATATAGGACCAGCTTACACATACGCTAAAAAAAGAGACCTGGAGCTCATCGGTATGAACCGACTCTCCAAGTCCCTTTCCAAGCTTCAGTCCATGCCTTTCTTCCAGCCAAGGCCCCTAGGACACTTTAGCCAACTCTCACGGACTTGCGATATACGCTACTATTCCATCCAGTTGTGGTGGAAGCTGCCTTCTTTGTCCAGACGTTTGAACGTATGAGCACCGAAGTAGTCACGTTGTGCTTGCAACAGGTTCGCAGGCAAACGCTCTGTACGGTAGCTATCGTAGTAGGACAATGCACTGGAGAACCCAGGAACCGGAACGCCTTGAGTTACCGCAGCAGCTACAACTTCACGCCACGCACCTTGGTAGGATTCAACAATATTTTGGAAGTATGGGTCGAGAAGCAGGTTTTTCAGTGCTGCATCTTTGTCATACGCTTCTTTAATGTTTTGCAGGAACTGCGAACGGATGATGCAGCCGCCCCGGAAGATCATGGCGATGTTGCCGTATTTCAGATCCCAGCCGTACTCATCAGATGCTGCACGCATTTGGGCAAAACCTTGTGCGTAGGATACGATTTTACTTGCAAACAGCGCTTTGCGAACATTCTCGATGAACGCTTTTTTGTCGCCAGAGAATGCTTCAACCGCAGGTCCATTCAGAATTTTGCTCGCTGCCACACGCTCGTCTTTCATTGCAGACAGGAAACGGGAGAATACGGATTCCGTAATCATGGACAATGGTACGCCGAGATCCAGCGCACTTTGGCTTGTCCATTTTCCTGTTCCTTTTTGTCCAGCTGCATCCAGAATGACATCAACCATTGGTTTGCCCGTTTCCGGATCGTATTTGGAGAAGATGTCTGCCGTGATTTCGATCAAGTAGCTGTCCAGCTCTCCTTGATTCCATTCTGTAAAGATGGCGTGAAGCTCTTCAACGGACACATTCAATACGGATTTGAGCAGGTGGTAAGCTTCACCAATCAACTGCATATCTCCGTATTCGATACCGTTATGCACCATTTTCACATAGTGCCCGGCACCGTCTGGTCCGATATATGTACAACAAGGATCGTCACCGACTTTGGCCGAAATGGCTGTCAGGATCGGTTCAACCAGCTTGTACGCACTCTCTTGTCCACCTGGCATAATTGCCGGGCCTTTCAACGCGCCTTCTTCCCCACCGGATACACCTGTACCGATGAAGCGAATGCCTTTGTCTTCCAACTCTTTGCTGCGACGTTGGGTGTCAGGGAAATATGCGTTACCGCCATCAATAATGATGTCGCCCTCATCCAAATGAGGAAGCAGTTGTTCAATGGTTGCATCGGTTGCATAACCGGCTTGTACCATGATCAGGATTTTGCGCGGGGATTCCAGGGATGCCACAAACTCTTCAATGGAGAATGTGCCTGTCAGGTTTTTACCTTCGGCTTCTTTCAGAAGATCGTTGGTTTTCTCCGGGGAACGGTTAAATACCGATACCGTGAAACCTCTGCTTTCAATGTTAAGGGCCAAATTTTTGCCCATTACTGCAAGTCCAATGACACCGATCTGTTGTTTCGCCATCTGGTCCTCCATCCTTTGCTCCAATGAATTTTATTGAAATGAATTCTCAACAATACCCCCATTTTAACGGTTTTACGCATAGAAGTGAACCCCGGACCATGGTCGCACAGCGATAAAACACCCCAATAACCTGAGGTGTTCATCGTATTTTCATAAATACAGCGTTATATGTCAGCCTTCCAGCATCAACAGGTGCCCTGACAACTGCTTTAAGACTTCACGACAGGCATTTGCTTTTTCGATATTATCCATCTGAATGGCGGCATACAGACGCTCCAGTTCATCATCCACTTCCATGCGCAGCAGCATGAGTCGCTCCTCGCCTTCGTGCGAGAGGAACATTTCTTCCATCTCTTCCGCCGTCGGAGCAGGTTCCTTTTGAAAGATAACACGCTGTTTGAACCCGGATACTTCAACGAGACGAATGACTTCCCCAAACAAAATATTCTCCACGGTCATCTGCTGATCCTTAAACCTTTTCACAACGGCATGCCCGCGTGTATCCCCAATCAGCTTCTCCAACCATTCTGCAAGCTTTGCATCCTTAATAATGTAATCTCCCGTCATCTTGTAATCCCCACTGCGCGTCTGTTGAAAACGGAGCTTTACCAGCTTGCGTCCGGTGCGGACTGACAGAATAAAAAAAGATTCGTCCTCGCTCCAATATAGTGAATACCCCTCACGAATAAGGTCTTTGATCAAATTTTGGATATGCCGACGGTTGAACCGCAGCTCCAGATTGCAATATTCAACTTCATAACTCTTATTCACGGCACTCCCTCCATCTGTACCGGAGATGCTCCGGCCCTCTTCTTCAATCGTTTCTACTCAATCGGCTTACCCTATTTTATACTTCATTTTATGTAAGGGTACTTGGTTATTTGACTATTTTTCACCGATTGATTCGAGTGATTGCAGCTTTCCGCAGATGCACAGGGGCAAGCCCCCGATGTTCATGATATAATGGACGCGAAATGGAGGTATACAGTATGACTTTCTCAGGTTTTAACAGCAGCGATTTTGATGTATTTCAGGTCCCTGGGCTGGAGCCGCGTATGGAAATGCTGATTGAACGCGTTCGTCCGAAGCTGGAAGAGCTTGGCACTGAACTTACGCCTTACCTGACCGATTTATGCGGGGAAGAGATGTTTGTGCATGTCGCCAAACACGCACGGCGAACCGTCAATCCTCCGAAGGATACATGGGTCGCCTGGGCATCTTCCAAACGTGGATATAAAGCACTGCCTCACTTTGAAGTGGGAATGTTCGATACACATGTTTTTGTCATTTTCGCCATCATCTACGAAAGTCCGAACAAGGCTGTATTCGCCGAAGGGCTCAAACGCCAGTTGGATGAAGTGCGCAGCAATCTGCCTGGGCAGTATTATTGGTCAATGGATCATATGGCTCCTCACGGTACACTGCAAAAGGACATGCAGGATGAGGATTATGACAAAATTATTACCAAGCTGAAGACGGTGAAAAAAGCCGAAGTCATGTGCGGACTGCGAATTGATCGGGATGATCCGCTTGCTGCGGATGGGGACAAGTTCCTTGAAACCGTTCGTTCAACGTTTAAAACGCTGCTGCCGCTCTACAAGATGTCTTTGTCTTAAGCAGACATGCTACATAAAAAGGGAGTTCCACAACCTGTACGGTTGTTGGAACTCCCTTTTCTTAGATCATCCTCATCCGACTTCAATCGCATCATTTAGCAGGAGCTGTACGATACGGTTTACGGGATAACACATAGTGCACAACGGCAAGTCCAGCCATAACGACAGCACTTCCGATAAATGGAGCCGGATGACTAATGTGGTCCCACAGTAGTCCGGATACAATCGGTCCTACGACCATGCCTGATCCCTGAAGGGTAAGAAAGAACCCCCAGATCGCTCCTCGTTCTCCTTTGGGAATCAAGGTGGCTACAAACGCATTCCAAGCAGGGAGAATCATCGCATAGCTTATGCCAACCAGCATAACGACGCCGAACACAACAGGAATGGATGTAATGGAAGAAAAAGCAAACAGACTTGCTGCTGCCATCAAAAAACCGATGTTCAGGAATGGTGCTGTTCCAAACCGATCTACCATTTTTCCTACAGGCAGCAGTGCAATAACCGTAATGCCACCGCCTGCTATCAGCAACAGACTGTATAGGTTGGGCGAGATATGTAAGTCTGTGCGTGTGTACAACGTAATCACCGGACTGAGCAGACCTATAACAAAGGACTGCATGAATAGTGCAGGATATACGAGCGGATTCACATTAAGGGTACTGCGTACCCGTTGCAGTGTACCCTGGACACTCTTTTTAAGCCGGATGAAGGGCGTAAGCAAATTCGGTTTTGCTGGATATTGCATACCTGCCCGCTTGGTCTCTCCTTCCGCATGCTCTCCATCAACAATTACACGTCCGGGCAGGATCAGAGCGACCAGAATGACCAGGATTGCAACACCCATCAAGACTAGGAAAATGGTGCGATAATCGTGATGCGTTCGCTCGAGCAGCCAGTTCATGCCGATCGGCCCAAGTCCAGTCCCTCCAAGTGCCGCCATCTCCAGCGCGCCCATTGCTGTACCGTTCTTGTTCTGCGGCCCCGACATCGCCGTCACGCCTGTCATGGCACAAGGCCAAAGGGGTGACGTACCGATTCCAAGAATGAGACACGCCATGGCAAGTCCAAATGCACTTTTAAAAAATATAATCATGATTACAGCGACTAATGTACAAATTAGGGCCGTCACCATTGTCGCGCGGAACCCGATTCGTTCTGCTGCCCAGCCAGAGGGAGCCCGGAACAGATTATCTCCCAAATATTGAAGGGCAAAAGCCACACCAATCACGCCAGCGGACAGGCCCAGAATATTGTCCATATACACGGGCAGAATAGCGACCAGCAGGGCCCCCTTAATAATTTCAACTAGAAAAAGCGTTAACCACATGGCAATAAAAAAAGGTGATCGCAGGATTTTGGCTGGTTTTGTATTGGTTTGCATTCTTTTTCCCCTTTCGATGCTTGCTTGCCCATCTCCTATCCTTACTGTACCCTCGGGGATGTGTCCAAATCTCAGCAATTCGAAAAATTGTCAAGCAATACTGCTTGCATTCGGTTCTTAATTTGCTATACTCAAATTTGTTTAAGATTATAAAATCATAAGTTTTCAGCGAAGCTGAACTAAATCCATGATCGCAAGAAAAACATCCGCTACATGCGGTCTGTCTTCATAGAATTTACGTCGAAAGACGTTTTTCTTACAAATTATAATTAGGAAAGGTTGTGACAGCACTGATGGATCACCGCCGTACGCCGCTGTTTACCGCTTTAAAAAATCACGCGGCACTCAATCCGGTGCAATTTCATATTCCGGGACATAAAAAAGGATTGGGAACGGATACCGAATTTCGTGAATTTATCGGCGATAATGCCCTCTCCATAGATTTGATTAACATCGCACCGCTAGATGACTTGCATCAGCCAACCGGTGTCATTGAGGAAGCGCAAATTTTGGCAGCTGATGCCTTCGGAGCCGATTATACCTATTTTAGTGTACAAGGTACAAGTAGTGCCATCATGACCATGATTCTGTCGGTATGTGAACCGGGTGACAAGATTATTGTGCCCCGGAATGTGCATAAATCGGTCATGTCTGCCATTATTTTCTCAGGAGCAAAACCCGTGTTCGTCTCTCCTGCGCAGGATGCCAATCTGGGGATCGATCACGGTGTCACTACGGGCGCGATCCGACGTGCTCTTGAGCGTCATCCCGATGCCAAGGCATTGCTCGTCATTAACCCTACTTACTTCGGTGTATGTACCGATCTGAAAGAAATTGTTGAACTGGCGCATAGCTATCAGGTCCCGGTACTTGTGGATGAAGCGCATGGCGTACTCATTCATTTCCATGAAGATTTGCCGCTCTCAGCCATGGCTGCCGGGGCCGATATGGCCGCAACGAGTGTACACAAGCTGGGTGGTTCGATGACTCAGAGTTCCGTACTCAACCTGAACACGAAGAATGGATTTGTGAATCCGCAACGTGTACAAACCATTCTGAGTATGTTGACTTCAACGTCGACTTCTTACATCCTGCTTGCTTCGCTCGACACGTCGAGACGCAATCTGGCTCTGAATGGCCATCAGATGGCACAGAAAGCCATTGATCTAGCTGAGTTTGCAAGACGCTCCATTAATGATATGGACGGACTGTATTGCTTCGGCAAAGAGCTGCTAGGCACAGAGGCTACCTTTAATTACGACCCAACCAAAGTAACCATTCATGTTCGCCACCTTGGAATTACAGGTTACGAAACGGAGAACTGGCTACGTGAGCATTACAACATCGAGGTGGAGCTCAGTGATATGTATAATATTCTGTGCCTCATCACGCCGGGAGATACGGATGATTCCGTAGAAATCTTGCTGAGCGCCCTGCAGGATCTATCCCGTACGTATTATCAGGTGAATCCTGCCCATGAACTGGTGGTCAAGGTTCCAGATGTGCCACAGCTGATGCTGACTCCACGCGATGCGTTCTATGGTGATACCGAAGTCATTCCTTTCAAGGAATCCGCGGGTCGGATTATTTCGGAATTCATCTACGTTTATCCGCCAGGAATTCCGATTCTCCTGCCAGGTGAAGTTATCACTCAGGAAAACATCGATTACATCATTGATCATGTTGAAGTTGGGCTGCCTGTAAAAGGACCTGAAGACCGTAGCGTAACCAACGTGAAAGTCATCGTGGAAGCAGATGCAATTTTCTAGAACAGCCACCTCTACATGAGGTTGATCGATCTCTAAGGGCCAAGCGGGATGCTTGGTCCTTTTTATTTTTTCTCCACGCAGACTTGTCCTGTCTTGGGGGAATGATCGCTGTCTTATTTGCATTTTCCCACCTATTCCACTGTCCTAATCGCAAGAAAAAACAGCAGATACACCTAATAAAAAGCAAACAAAAGGCCCCCTGTGATCAAGGAGCCTTCTTGCTTTATTCCAAAAGGATGACTATTCTTGGCTTGCAACGAGTTCGTTGTACGCCGCTTCAACACGGGTCCACTCTTCTTCGTCTTCAATATTGTAGAGCACCATTTCCTCGTCTTCTTCTTCCATACGCAGAATGATGCCGTCAGCTTCAGGATTGTTACGTTCCAGCAGGAGCGCATAAACATGCTTCTCCACGTCAAACGTCTCCACCAAAACCATCTCCACGTCATTTCCGTTCTCGTCTGTCAGTGTCAGAAGAACTTCTTCATGCTCGTGGTCGTGGTCGTGGTCTTGACCGCATCCGCAGGCATCGCCGTGTTCATGTGTGTGATCGCTCATTGATATACCTCGCTTTATAAATAGAAATTGTGTAACCTTGCATATCGTAACATTTTCAATGGTCCAGGTCAATTTAACCGCCAAGGTTATTTTTTGCTTCAATCGTTCAGCGCAGTAATGATTTTCTCGGCTGCCAGCACATAATTACTATTTGCATTTTCTTTAATATAAAAACCGACTTGGTACTTGCCAGCCCGGCTGAAATCATACGTAAAATCGTACGTTCGGAACCAGAAGTTATCCTTCTGTGTCTTAAGCTCCTGGGACTGAATATCCTTAACTTCGCCACTTGGATTGGTAATCGTCACCTTCACGGCAGCTATATCCGTCGTCAAACTGTCAACTTGTGAGAACACATTAAATTTCAACTTACCCACGTTCACGTTGCCAAACACGGTATCTCCCTTGAAGAGAAAAATATGTACATTCGGTTTGATAACCGTTACTCTTTTGTTTGTGCTATCCCATCTGGCGATTCCGCCCGCTTCCCTTACAGGTACATAGGTCGTTCCGTCGATCAGATAACCACCGTCAGCTGCTTCCTTGCCGTTAATGAGAACCCGAATCTTCTCGTTTACTGAATCTGCAAACAATAAAGACCCGCCGAGCAAGGAGAATACTGTGACACACAGCAAAATTCTTTTCCATTTCATTCCGTCAATATTCCCTCCCCTGCTGCTAGCTGTTGTACATTTATACTGCAGATTCATCCACAAAGTTGCGCTGTTTTTCATCATTTTTCATTTTTTATCCAGAATATTTTCCACCCCTTGGAATGATCAAAAAGAGGCGTTCCCTGTTAAAGGACGCCCTTATAGTATAGTTGTTGGCAATGCGTAATTATACGAACTTCTTGTGGATTCATTTTAATATGCTGCTGACTACGAGGTATGACGAGTCAATATACAAGGTACGCCCTTGCCAACAGCTCCATCGGTTCGCATCCGTGCTGCATAATCCATTCCTCGTGTACAGGGGGTCTTGCAGCGCTCACATACATCCGAAGTAACCAACTTCATGGATACACGAAGTTTGTCACTCTTTAACACGGGAGCCTTTTTTCCCTTTGCTTTTGCCATCCCGGATTCCCCATTTCCCCAATTACTTGCTAAATGTAATGCATCATATGGGGGATTGCCCGGTTGTGTGTCAAAAGGAGTAAACTTCGTGCATGATGTAATTAAATGAAGCCACCGTTTGCACGCAGCGTCTGTCCTGTAACCCATTGCGACTCTTCACTGACGAGAAAAGAGATCACTTTGGCAATGTCCTCTGGCTCACCCAGACGACCAAATGCATTCATTTTACGCAGCCCTTCGAGCTGCTGGTCCGTCTTTCCGACAGAAAACAATTCGGTATTCACCGGACCTGGTGCAACGGCATTAATGGTGATTTGTTTGGAGCCAAATTCCTTCGCGAGCTGACGGGTAATCTGTTCAACTGCACCTTTGGTACCTGCGTACACGCTGTATCCCGGAAACATCTGTCCGTTTACAGAAGTGGAGAAGTTAACGATTCGGCCTTGGTCCTTCATGTGTTTCAATGCTTGCTGACAAGCAAAAAATGTACCTTTCACATTGATGGCAAACTGCTGATCGAATTCTTCCTCAGTCACATCTGCCAAAGGCGTCGTTTTCATGATGCCTGCATTGTTGATCAGAATATCAACTTTCCCAAGCTGGCTAATCGTTTCGGAAAATAAATGCTCCACATCTTCCTTCCGGGCAAGGTCAGCCTGAACGGTAATGGCACGCACTCCTTTTTGACGAGCAATATCTGCCACCTGTTCTGCTTTGTCAGGACTGCTCGCGTAGTTAATGACGACATCTGCGCCCAATTCAGCGAGTTGCTCTGCAATAGCACGTCCAATCCCCCGGGATGAGCCGGTTACAATGGCCACTTTACCTGTTAGCTTTTTCATATACGATTACTCCCTCTCTTGTTCCAAATGTAATAATCCCTTTTCGATCAACAACCACACCTGCGCAAATTCCGCATCAATTGTAAGGCTTTGCCATTCATAGGCGTGTGCCGGATGATGAAAACGAGCGGTAGCTTGAAGAATCGCTTTTGCAACCACATCTGGGTTGTAAGATTGGAAATGGTTTTCCTGCTGGATAATCTCACTCAAATGACGCACAAGATGCTGCACATGTTTATTGATAATATCTGCGGATTCCTGGGTTACCCGTGCGTACATCTCGAACAACTCTGTATCGGTTTCGGCATAATGACGTTTACGAGCGTTTAATGCTTCTATATATACTTTCAGGTGACGTGTGCCCTCTCCGCTATAACTCTGATCCTTAGTTATTGCCGTCAAAGGCGCGATAATCTCATCTTCTAGCCATTGTGCAGTCACGCCTTCAAGTAATTCTTTCTTGCTTTTATAGTGCCTGTAAATCGTACCATGACTAACCCCCAGCAATTTAGCGACATCCGTAACAGATGTTTTAGCAACACCGAAGCGCCGGAGAGTTTCCTGCGTTGCTGCGATAATTTGTTCCTTGGTTAAAAATTCAGAAGTTTTGTCCTTATCCATATGATTAAGATGGTTACACCATCCTCAAGTCACCTCCGTTGAAATTAGATTAACACAGCGAATAACAAATGACAAATAATTATTTTTGTCATTTGTTATTCGCTTAATGATTTTTATGTACGAGCGTAAAAAAAAGAGCCCATTTAATATGGCCCTTTTTCAAAGTATTAATATTTGTCCTTTTTTAGAAAACAAACTTAAATAATACGAAAATCACCGCGAGTATCCCAGCGAGAATCAGCCAGTTGCTAATTTCCCACCAAATGCTTTTCCCTCCGGCTAAAAGCTGTTGTTCATTTTCTTCATGGCGCTGTTTGTGTGTATGTGATTCGGAGGCATGGGGCGGCTTGCTGAAGTCCATCATATACATTCCCCTTTCCAGCAGCTTTAATCTTATTGTTCCATTATAACCCATAATTGAGTGAGAATTTGATTTATTCATTAAAAAGTATTATTGAATAGACAATTCTTCTTCTGTGACCCATTTATGATTCTTCACCGGATCTCCGCCTGTGGTCGGGGTATAATCAACCATATACACCGTCGTTTGCTCAGCGGAGTCAATCGTCGCCTTAGCCCCTTTCATTCCTGGCATGTGGTCAGCGTTCAGCACAACCTCTGCTTCTGCTGCATATGGTTGATCCGTATGGTCCTGAATTTCCTCTTGGATGACCCATTTATGATTTTTCACAGTATCTCCCCCTGTGGTTGGTGTATACGAGACTGTATACGCTGTTGTCTCATAGGCTCCCACAATGGTTGCCTCTGCACCCTTCATTCCAGCCATATGGTCCGTACTCATCACGGCCTGGCTGCCCACTGGATATGTTGGATTTTTCTTTTCCTGAAGCCCTTCCGGTAATTCTCCCGAATTCGAGTGGTGCATCTCTCCTGTGCTCGCTGTATGACTGTTACTACTGCTATTATCCTGCCCAGCATTTTTGCCACATCCACTTAACATCAGACTGCCCGTGATCACTGTAGTCAGCAATATCATTGTATACTTTTTCATGAGTTGCACTCCTTTGAACTTTCAATTTCTACTCTTATAATATACCCCATATGGGTATATTTCAATCGTAATTGATTTCTATATCCTATTTATTCGTTTTCGCTGAAGAATTAAAAAACATATCAAAAAACCTCCGATTCCTCGGAGGCCTTCAGTATGATGGATATTATTTTAGATACATGCTTCAGACTTCAACAGTGAAGTCCAAAACGAAAGCATTCAATCACCTTGGCCCAAAAATTACGCTAGTCCCACGGTAACATTAACGTTCCCTTTGATGCCTTTGGAATATGGGCAGTAGTCATGAGCAAGTTTGACAAATTTCTGTGCTGTCTCCTCATCCAGACCCTCAATTTTAACTTCAAGTTCCACTTCCAGCTTCACACCATTATCCGTAGGGTCTGTTACTAGCATAACCGTAGCCGATACTGTGCTTCTCTCAATTTCGACTTTGTGTTTCTTTAACTGAAACTCCAGCGCCGAATTAAAGCAAGCACTATATCCTGCTGCAAACAGTTGTTCCGGATTCGTAGCTGTCGTTACTTTGCCTCCCAGTTCGGGTGGGGCAGCAACATCAAGCATAAATACGTTATCCGGCGATTGCACAATCCCTTGACGTCCACCTGTATTGATAACTGTAGTTTCGTATAATGTTTTCATGAGTATTGTCTCCTCTGTAATGTTTAGATTTTATTTTATAAAGAGATGATATCCCTCTTGTTATTGCCAACAATTAAATTGTACACAATTTAATTGTGTTTGTAAATTATTATTATTAAAATAAAAAAAACAACCATTCCCTCTTGTAAAAACAGGAAATGATTGCTCCGGAATTAATAAATGTTTATTACTGATCCAAAAGTTGAATATACCTAATATATATTAACTTTACATTTTCTTTTCAAAACCCTCCATCGGTGCAAGCGAATTCTGGTAGTCAGTCCCTTCCTGACTGTCGGTAGTAAAGTGCATGACCTCCCGAAACGACCCTTCCAGATAAGTCTGCATTGCCAAAGGGATGCGCAGTTCATCCATATCAGACGGAGATATTTGGTAACGAATGCTGCCAAGATCACCTGCTTCTACCTTCTGTACCCATTTCGGCTCGCGGATCAATTCCCGTCCGAGTGCAGCCAAAGTTGCCCCGGCATTGATAACTTCTTCTGCGTCTTCCGGCCGCTCAATCGATCCGATACCGATCAGAGGTTTTTTGTGATCCAAAACACGAACGAATTTAGTTAAGATCTGCTCCTTGTCATCGGGTTGGTTTAAAGAGGTTCGTTTGTAACTTCCCATCGACAGATGAATGTAATCAACCCGAGTGTCTGTCAGAGCCTGGGCAAACGCCAAAGAGTCTTCAAGCTGGATGCCCGGCATATGAATTTCTTCGGGTGAAATCCGATAACCGAGGATGAAGGGTTTATCCGCATGGGCATCGATAACCGATGCAACCTCCTGAATGACTGCCAGCGGAAATCGCATGCGGTTTTCAAAACTTCCACCCCACTGATCGGACCGTTGATTGGAATTAACGGAGAAAAATTGCTGCAACAGATACGTGTTGGCCCCGTGAAGCTCTACCCCGTCAAAACCAGCTTGTATGGCCCGTAAGGTTGCTCTGCCGAAGTCCTTAATAATGCTTTCGATTTCCCCAGGTGTTAATTCACGCGGCGTCTCCGAGCCGATTGGATGTGCGGCAGCAATTGCACTCGCACTGGTAGGTTGTACACCTCTTAACGTTTTGGAGTTCGTTTTGCGCCCTGCATGAAAGATTTGCACAATGGCTTTCGTTCCTTCTTTCTGAATGGCCCTTGCAATTTTGGACAGTCCTTTGATTGTAGAATCACTTGCAATGGAAAGCTCACCTTCAAATCCTTTTCCTCCTTCGGTTACGTACGCAACACCCGTAATGATCATACCAGGGCCACCAGCCCGTTCGGCATAATAATCGACTTCATCATTGGTGATTGAACCGTCGAAGAAACTGGACATCGTTGTCATCGGCGCCATGACCACTCTATTTTTCAATGTAAAACCATTCGCAAATGTATAAGGCTGCAAGAAATTACGATTACTATTTTCCATATATATTCTCTCCCTTTATTAGGCTTGTTCGCCCTTGTCTCTGTTTCATGAGTTATTGTATAGTAGGGTGAAAAAAGAGTATAGTATGCACTTAAAAGGTAGATACTATCTAAAAGGAGAGTGAAATATGGAAGCTGCTGAGGAAGTAAACGTTAAACCATTTTCACATGCCATGTCGTTGATCGGCGGAAAATGGAAAATGCATATCTTGTTTTGGTTATGGAAAAAAGAAACATTGCGATATGGAGAATTGAAAAGAGCCTTGGGAGGCATTACGCATAAAATGTTAAGCTCACAGCTGAAAGAATTAGAGGCCGACCAATTGATTATCCGTACAGAGTACCCCCAATTACCGCCAAAAGTAGAATACTGTTTGTCTCGTGAAGGATTAACGCTGATGCCTGTGCTGGAGATTCTCTGCGATTGGGGTAAGCAGAATCTTGCTGATTTGCAGAAGAGTTAGTGAACGTAGTGCAGCGAAGGATATAGTGTAATTCTTTTAATTTTCGTCCCCCATTTCTCCCCCAAGACTTTCATAATGCCTTGTTCTAAAACTAGACAAAAGAAAAAAGCCCTTGCTGCGCAAGGACTTTTTGTTATGATCTGTAGTGGGCTCGAACCACTGACCCCTACCCTGTCAAGATAGTGCTCTCCCAGCTGAGCTAACAGATCATGATATCTAATTGTTTTCCAATCAAGTAACAGTATCATACCAAGTAACCGTGTTCATTGTCAATCGTTTTATTGGTAATATTTTATTCAAATTGGTGCACAATAAAGGAAAGATTACCATTTTGAAGACGAGGTGACTTCCATATGAGGAACATGAAAGAACGTAAGCTGCGTTTATTTATCACAGCCAAAAATTTAGCCTGTCTGATTGCGCTTGTTGCATTAATATACGTTTCTGTCGGTTGTAATTTGGAACGGGATGAACATACCGTACAATTCCAACAGTTAAAAGTGCCCAATGAGGTTAATGATGACCTGCCCGTTTGGCTGGATGTGTATTCCAAGTCTGTTGTGCATGACGTTTACTCCCCACAAGGCCATGTTGAAGTCTTGCCCTGAGGAACATGATGTCGCAATTTACTCGTCTTCGTCCCACTTTTTGGAATACGCCTTCTTGGTCACATAATACAACAAAGCAATCATTCCGGCCGACATCAAAAGTGTGATTGCCATCACTCCTGCCATGCCCATCGTTCGTCCCTCCTCTCCCAGTATGTTCCAGACTTAACTATACAGGAAAAGCATTTTTTTGTATAATTCAGACTGATAGCGTAGAGCAGAAAGAAGGTATGGAATTGGCAGCTGAGATTAGTTATGTAACGACTGAAGAACAACTCCAGAAAGCATTGGATATTCGCAATCATGTTTTTGTGATCGAGCAGCAGGTGCCTGCTGATATTGAAATTGATCAATATGATATCATCAGTCCTGATGTGTATCACGTATTGTTGAGTACAGATGGACAAGCTGTAGCAACAGGGCGTTTGATCTATTACACCAAGGATACCGCCAAAATGCAGCGCATCGCTGTACTCAAATCTCATCGTGCGTTCGGGTACGGACGTGTGCTTCTGTTAGCTATGGAAGAACGGGCACGAGAATTGGGATTGGCCTACTCTGTTTTGGACGCACAATGCCAGGCGCAGAAGTTCTATGAAAAGCTCGGATATGAAGTAATCTCGGAAGAGCCTTTTTATGATGCAGACATTCTGCATGTTCGTATGCAAAAGAGCCTGTAAATAACCTCTGCGTGTAATATGAAGCCAAGTAATGCATACTTTTTTTTGATCCGGACAGGCTAAAGAGGTAACCAGATACCTATTTGGTCAGATAAGGAGAGTGTGACATCATGGATCAAACGACACGCGAAAGCTTCACAGCAGTTCAAAAAAATGGTGACGGCGATCTGACGGCGTTCCAAACTTCATCCGGACGTGTGCTGGATTACCAACAGGCACTGGCAGAAGTAAAAGCAGGAGCAATTGCAGGTGTGAACGTCTTTAAAGGCAAAGACGGCGAAATGTACATTCGCGGTGATGCCGACGGCGACCCAACCAATAACCTTGATCAACTTCCTATCTTCTAATAGATGTTACGATGCCTAACAAGGCGCCAATCCGGCATTTCGGGTTGGCGTTTTTTACGTTTTAATATTCGGTAAAATATTTCACGGCATCGCCTGCAGACTGGCTTTTGCGAGTGGGTAGCGGTTCCTGCTCCCATGCTTGCAGAATGAGGATGCCTTTGAGCGTAGACTTGTTCTCCCATAATATATGCTGCCTGCGCTCAAGCTCCAACAATGACTCATGAATGAACGCCTTGCTTCTTCCCGTCTTATTCTCCAGCTCATCCATTCGTGGCACCCTGCGACGCTGGCCCGCATAATTCACAATAATACGCAAAATTTTGCGTTCAAAATCATTCAGCATATTTCTTCCTTTCCTTCCTTATGGAGTACGGGACGCCATGCAAGAATACCTTGTTCCAGAAATGTTCGGGGAGCCCCCTCTTTCCCTGCGGATGCTCTAATCTTCCCTTCCCGCACACTGTTGATTCGAATCTGCCGCTGTGTAATATGCCCTGCACGATCCATGTAAACGAGCTCCACCATCTGACCAATATATTTCCCTAGCATAATCATCCCTCCAATAAGAACATGTGTTTGTTTTATCATTATATGCGAACATAAGTTCTTTATTCAATGACTAAAAAAAGGATTTTTTTGAAATAAAAAAACCAGACTCACTCCCTTTCATAGGGAAGTCTGGTTCCTATCTTTCTTGCTGTGCAAGCTCACACTTTTTATGGCGACCGTACAACTGTATATGGTCTCAACGTCGATCCGATTCCGTGAATTGTACTTTTTTCAGTTGCTGGGTAGACGGATTAAAATCTACATTCACAAATACAGCAAATTGTTTACCGTCTTTATTACGTACCCATAACTTAAACTGTTCACGGGATTGGTCTGCTGTTAACGAGGTGCGGCCAATGTGTTTGTAATCCAAAATATCCACGTTGTACTTGGACTGCGTTTCCTTTACTGCAATGATTCCCCACTTCGCATAATCCGGAATCGCCGTTGCTGAACTGGTTGATAATCCACTTAAACTTAGTACCACCGTCATCAGGGCTAAGATGAGCATTCTCATATCATTCACTCCTTGGGGCAATGTTTACGTTAGCCTGCCCTGTAGAAGTTTATTTTACACCAGTAGACGAATGATAAACGTAATCGGTTGCTGGAGCAATTGAATCGTACTAATTGCCATCTTATACCGTTCGATCGGTGATTTGAAGCTCATACCCCAGTCACCCTCCAATAAAAGATTTCGCGGTGGTGGATCTTCCGGCTTTTCCAAACCGTACTTTTCTATAAGCTCATCTCGTGTTTGTTGATCCGACTCACTTGGATAATTTGCATATGCTGCCGTAACGTCGCTACATCCAAAAACGGCAAGCAGCAGGACACCCCATCCCACCATAATCCAACGTTTGCGCACTCTAAGTTCTCCTTCATTTAAATCAGATAATGACAACCATACTTAACTTCATTCGTCCTGATTGTACATAAATAACACGGGATTGGAAATAACAAATGCAGGCATCATGACATACGCCTTAAGCCTCATTTGCATAATTATGGGTTTAGCGTATTCGATAAATGTGTAATAGGCCATGACAGCATCACTTCATTATTCTGAACAATCATTTCGAGGAGGTTATACCCGAATGTTCAAACGTATGGATGAAATCGCAATTGAAATCCCCAATGTCGAGAAACCGGACCCGAATGCAGCGGCAGCAATACAAGAATTGCTGGGTGGTAAATTCGGAGAGATGTCAACGTTGAACAACTACCTCTATCAATCCTTTAATTTTCGCTCCAAGGAAAAATTGAAACCCTTCTACGATCTGGTGATGAGTATCACCGCCGAAGAATTGGGTCATGTGGAGCTTGTATCTCATGGCATTAACAAATGTCTCAGAGGTTCCACCGAGTACAAAGAACCTGATAATACACCACTCGGTTCTGTGAAGGATGCACGTCTGTCTTATCATTTCCTGGCTGGCGCACAGGGAGCAATGCCTTTCGACTCCATGGGCAATCCCTGGACAGGAGCCAATGTCTTCAACAGCGGCAATCTGGTAGAAGATCTATTGCATAACTTTTTCCTCGAATGCGGAGCACGTACACATAAAATGAAGGTTTATGAAATGACCGATCACCCCGCAGCCCGGGCAGTTGTTGGCTATTTGCTGGTACGCGGCGGCGTGCATGTGGTTGCTTATGCCAAAGCACTGGAGATTGCAACGGGTGTCAATGTAACCAAGTTGGTGCCAATTCCATCCCTGAGCAACAAATCCTTTAACGAGGCGTGGAAATACGAAGAAAAAGGTCTACACACCAAGCTGTATACCTATAGTGATAAAGACTTTACTGCGATCAGTCAGATCTGGAAAGGGACACACCCCGAAGATGGACAACCGCTGGAAGTCATTCAAGGCGTACCTGAAGGGTACCCGATTCCAGAAGCTCCTGCAGTGGAAGAGGAATTCGCCCCAGGCATTTCGCAGGAAGACTTCCAGGAAATTGCACGTCGTCTGAAGATGGCGGGAAATATTGCGGATTAAGATAGCATTATGTATGTAGTGGATGTATTAGTTGTTGTTAATATGGCATAAAAATGGATTAAGCCCTCAGTTCTTGCTGCTTCGTTGGCAGGATTGAGGGCTTTATCATTGATATGTTAAAACATAAACATGGATTTAATGCTGTTGATGAACTTTTGCCCTGTGTTTGGCTCTGTCAGTGTAATGTCCCACATCACTATATTGGTCATCCGATTTGAACCATCGTTCATGACTTTTATAGTCAGTTCATTAACTCCCTTTAATGGAGTTTGAAAAGAGTCAGGATGGTTCTCCCCGCTGTCCGCTGATACAACCAAGGAATAGATTTCTGTGCCATCGGCGATAAAGCTTATTGTAATAGGCTCATGGCTTGCTGTTCGGATGACATCGTCCGGTATAGCGAAATAACCTTTCATATTTTTGTATTTTCCATTTAAGAGATATGAAAACTCATTCGTTTTTTGTTTTTCTTTACTATACAGATTGATTTGAGGCTCAACATTGGTTTCGCCTACTGTAAAACCTGAGAGTTCTTCATCCCATACTACAGCCCCATCATTCAAAGCAAGTTCATTCAGTGCAACACTTTTTCCGTCAACGTTTTCTAAATAATAATTAAGACCGCCAACAACAGTGATCGTACCTATTGAAAAAATAATCGCTGTCAGGAAGATTCGAATAAGTCCTTTTAATGTGTTCCGATGATGCGTTACTATCCGCTGTGCTCCATATCCCACTGCAGCCCCTAAAGTATTAATCAGAATATCGTCTATATCAAACGCACCTAAACGGGAAATCATTTGCACTGTCTCTACCATCGTAATACAGAGAATGAATATGCTGATAAAGCGAATAAACCCACAGCGAAAGAGGAGCGGAATGACCATCCCGAAGGGGATGAACGCTACAAAGTTCCCCATTTCAAAAAACCAAATCTTAAAATCTCTCCCCATTGGAAAATGTAAAGGAATTCCTTGAAGGGATAAGCTGTATCGCAAGCCCTGATCAGGACTGGATGAGCTTCTATCGAATCCCAGGAACAAGAAATACAATGTTAAACAAGTATACAAAGATAACAATATAATGATGAATTTTCTTGACTTTCCTTGATACAAAATCAAAATCACACCTTCTTTTTTCATAAACTTCTACATCATCAAATCATTCCTACACTACAATCTGCAGAATTCGCCAGAACCGACTCCTCACGTTGACTCATCACTTCAATCAGCATGTTGGCCCCCAGTCGAAATCCCTGAACAAATGCAGCTTCGCTATGCATACCATCACATTGACCACACAAGTCAAACAATTGTTCAAGCTCACGGAATTCTTCCTCGCTCAATCGATTCTTCCATTGTTCCGTCAGAGCCGCAATTTGTCGACCTAACATTTGATATTCAGGATGTGTCGGCATCATCGTCTCGTCCGGGCGAAGTCGCCCGTTATAAAGTGCTTCCAAAATTGAATTCATGTGCATCCTCCCAGAAATGGATTCGCATCGACTTGAATGAGCGTTCTGCACATGGTAGGATATTTATGCAGTCAGCTCATTCTCATAGTGATTGCGGGATAGGAAGCAGCGCTGTTCTTCGAGGGACGAACGCTGCTTCCTTTTTTTTATTTTTGGAGTTCATCGTAAATCTTTTCAATCCCTTTGCGAATAACATCAGAACGTGTGGTGTTCAGCTTTTCGGTGCAAGCATCAAGCTTACTCAGAATGGCCTGATCAGCACGAACTCGAATCAATTCACTTTTAGGATTGTCAGATAATGGACGCCCCATCTTTTTGGACGGCATTGCTTCACCCCACTTTTCGTGTCCACAATAAATATATAATTGTAGCAACAAAAAGTCAATGGATCATAAACACATACGTTCGTTTTTTAGTAACAGACTCATAGACATAGTTATAATTAGTTCAACCAACAAATAACATATGGATGGATGTTGTTGGTAAGTGAACTCATACTCTTTAGATGTAATCAGTTTTAATGACAAAAACACCCTTGAAAGGCGAAGGCCTCAAGGGTGTTAGAGTACTATTATTGATTGACAATTTAAAATTCGGGAATTTTAAATCTATACTCTTGGATTATGCGCAAAAGGGGACAAAGCAAGCAAACGGACGTCACCGAGGTGGATTAAGTACAAAAATTTATGCAGTAGTTGACGTGTTAGGAGATCCACTTCGCTTTGAGTTGACAAGAGGCGCAGCAAATGACTGTCTATAGTTTCAACCTCCCTTACCGGTGATTCCTTAAAAATCGTCGTTGGGCGACTCGTTATGACAAATTAGCGTGACATTCAAATCTTATTTTACTTGGTATCCATTATGGTTTGGCGTACTTGAGTTTGAAGAGACGCCCTAATACAATGGAAAAATGTTAGCAGTCCTCATCTATTAAAAAGAGATCATAATAATCGCAAAGAACATCTGATAATAAATTCCTTATTACCTTTAATTTTGTGACATCTTCTCCTCTACTCTGTTTTTCAATTATTTTCGACTTCAATGCCACTCTTCGTATACGAAGCTGATCGATATTATAAAGTATTGAGTGCCTTCTTAAGTAGAGTTTTAATTCAAAATACATGTATTCACCTAAAGGAGTTAATGAGATTATGTTCCCTGAATCATCCCTAGCAAGATGGTCATAGTATTCATCTGTACATGGATCAACAAATCCCTTTTCTGCAACAACACACTCTTGTGCTGTATTCCCCACCCATTTATTTGATTTCGATATATTACAGTAAGGACAACTGTATAGTAAATTATCATATGTATGTTGAAGCTCTCTAAACTTTTCTTTAGGAGCGAAATGCTCAACATGGTAAGCGTTATACCCCCCACTATAACTGTCTAAATCATCACAATATGCACATCTATTATCAAAATCAGGAGCAAGATACTTTTTATTAGAAGAGTTTGTAATCCACTTCTCCCCAGTATGACTCCTTACTGGTTTTCTTATTTTGATTGTTCTCAAGAGGTTACTCCCTTTCTAAAATCTCATCAATTCTATTAAGTAACTCTGAAATTTTGTTTGAAGACAAATCCTTTTTAACTCCCTCAGGAATAGCGCTCCCACCATTAATTGATTTTTCCAGTTTAGAATCAAGTTCCAAGATTCTAGAATCGATATCTTCAGAAATACCAGCTTTAGGGAGTAGCCGTTTTAATTCTTCTTCCCATTGCTCTTTTTGTTTTGCTGTTTTCAAAATTTGCTCAATTATTTTAAAATGAAGTTCTACACGTTCTGGATCTTCGTTCAAGTATCTGTCAAAATCAAATACCTGATAGGCATTATAAATTTCATTTGTAAACAAGTCATCATCATATGATGTTAATACAAAGATAGGAAAATCATAAATTACCCCCTCAAGTGCCTTTGCTAGTTCAACCCCACTGTAGTCAACACTTTTGTAGGAAGATAACTTATAGTCAACAAGAAGGCAGTCCAAACGTGCATTGATGATGTTATCAACCATTTCATTCAAATCTTCAATTATTTCAATTTCAATTGGTACAAACTTATACTGAGAGTACTTCTGCCTTTTTTCAGGCGCAGCCCCCTCAATCCCCTGTATTAGTCTTGTCATTATTTGAGTTACTTTCCCAGAATCATCATCAACAATTCCTATTTTATAGACTATTGTCATTATTCCCCACCCATTCATAAAGGAAATTTAATATCTAGACCAAAACCATCACTTACTTCAGTTATGATGTATTGTGCATTATATTCTCTGGCTGTTGAAGCAACAATATACATTCCTAGCCCAGTTCCTATTTGCTCACCATCTTTATCATACTTGCTTGTTGCCCCAAATTTAAAAATATCGTATGGATTTTTAAATTTTTCTCCTAAGCCACAACCATTATCAATATAGTGAATTGTAAAATCCTTATCTGTTTTCAGCGAAATTGAAATTTTGCGTACAGATACTTTAGTTCTTTCGAATGCCTCTATAGAATTAATTATCAAATTGTAAATAATGCTTTCAAAGTCGGCAACAAAGATTCTTTTATGGACTTGTTTTTCATCCAAATTACGTTCAATTACTATTTGTTTTTGTACCAGTATCGGTTCCATAACATCTATAATATCTTGAATAGTTTGATAAAGATCCCTTTTCAATCTTTTTCTCTTATCTTTTTTAACTTGGTTTGTTATTACAGTTATCCAAGATTTGAGAAACGTATCATCCTTGCCGAGATCATTTAAATGACGGGAAATCATTCCTTCAATGTTGTTTTCAATAACATATTGCAATGCATCAACCCGATTTACTAATCTTGCATTAATGCCCTTCAAATCATGTACAATAGATGTTGTAATTAAACCATTAGTAGCCAAAGATCTTAGTAACTTTACCTCACTTATTAATTCGTCTCGCTCTTCCTCAAGATACTGGACAGTCTTAGCTAATTTTTTTACTTCCTCTTGATTAGGAGGAGATGCCGATTCTCCATTGCTATCGCTTTTTTCATGTAAAACCTTATTGGCTATTTCTTTGCCTTCTTGTTTAGTTGTTTCTCTCTCACTGATAATGTCAGAGTACTCCTTCATTCCTCTACCAATATGCGCTCTATCTTGTTCAAAAACAGCAATAATGTTCTTGATTACGTTCCTGAATACTGAAAAATGGTCGTTTTCAATTATTCCTTCTCGACTAGATTTATCAAGAATGCATGAATTCGTTACTCTTGAAATCAAAACAGTTCCTTGCCCCTGTCTATTACGCACATGCCAATTTCCACTTTTATGGGAAATAGCCGCCGGATTAGTTGCTCTTCTTGCATCCAATCCTAACCAGTCATACGCTTCAGTACTGGGATCACCATATGGTCTGACCAAAAAATGATCGCGATAAATTTTAATACCACCATGGTTGTTTAACCATAGTTTTCTTTTTTTACTAATTTCTTTATAAAAGAAAGTTTCTTTGGAGTCTTCCTGTAGTGATAATTTCATAAAAATGTAGTTGAATTCAAATTGACCAATTTCTTTCACAAAGTTGATATGTTCAACTTGCTCCGTATTCATTAGCTCAGGAATAGTAAATTCAAACTTAAATTTCTTTTCTTTGAAATCCTCATACCTGTAAGGATATTCTTGAAAATGTTCTAATTCGAATACTTCGGAAGGAATTTTGTTTAAATCAAACTCGTTTCTATCTAATCCGACAATAAATTTTTCTCCATCAAATTCGGCAGTAATTTTGTAGTCATACTCTTCAGAAACCTCATTCTCAATAACTACATAATCGTCTTCAGGAGATTTTTTAATGCAAATAACATAATTCCTTTGTTCAGCTGGGGGAATTAGATATCCCATTGAATTAGTAATATTATTGATCTCTTTTGTTGTCCAACGATCTCTTAAACCACTTATCTTAAGTAATGTACCAGTTTCAATTGAGATTATTTCATCTAATATGTCTTTCTCATTTACATCCTGTATGTCATTTAGAAGTTCCTTAGGAATCACACTTTCTAAATCCTCATCCAAATAACCTAAGTTAGCATTAATTTCATCTAATGTTTTTCCTGTTTGTTCGAACTTTTTCCAATCAGTTTCCCAGTAAATTAAACTTTGACTTACTTGATTCTTCGTGTACATCTCACATTTACTTCCTAACCGATCCAACGCAAAACGTCCTATTCCTTTTTCACCTGACTTAATTCGATTACGCTTTGATTGGAACTCACTTTTTTTATTATCTGTACCTATTAGCATCCAATAGTTTTCAATGGTCTCGCGCGTCATGCCCGTACCGTTATCAAAAATATAAACACAATCATTGTTAATATCAAAACAAATAAAACAGATAAGGGCATCTGCATCATACGTATTTTTTACCAGTTCGATGACTGCTCCATCAACTTTAGAAACACTTTCTCTCCCTAATAATATTGTTGCTCTAGACGAAATCTTATAGTTTAACTTTTCAAGATTCATTGTTGTATATCACACCTCCTCGATATTAAACAAGAAATTATTTATATCTTTTGCAGTAATCCTTAATGACGAACCGCTTGCATTTATTCCAATACTATTAGCGTATTCAAAAAAATCATTACTTTCTAGTACTTGTTTTGCAAAATCCAACCCAATCTCTGCTTTCCTTGTAATATAAATACCTGAGTAGGGAATATCATGCTCAGAAATGTTGTAAACCTTCACATGTTTCGTTACTACTGTTGAGATTAAAAGTTTTTCTTGGTTTAGGTGAGCCAACGCTTGTGTTCTTCCATACTCAAACCACTTTACACTCTTATCAGAAGCTCGATTTTGTAATTTATTAAAGAATGATTGCAAATATCTAATACCAAAAGGAAATTTCTTCTGGAACTCTTCTTCGGTATACCTAACTAAAGAACTCTGATTGTATAAATAGGGAAATATTATAAACTCTTTCTTATTATAGCTTAAAGATCTCGGACTAACAGCAGTTTTCAACAAATCCCTCTCTAATATGAAGGTATTTGTTTGAATATATTTTTGACCGTTTTCTTCAAACTCTCTTATATCTTTATGATCTTTTAAAACAAATGCTTCATTTAATAATGTTGCAATAGTAATTGAAGCATTAAAATAATCTCCAAACCTTGCTATCTTTCCTTGTATACTTTTTTTCTTATCAACAAATTCCCACTTATTGATTAGGTCAGCCTTATTAATTTTGTATGAAACTCTCTTATCCAGATTAATATAATCAATTTGTTCTACAACGTTCCCTTTATCACATACAATTATTGCGGATGAAGTAAGCACATTGAAAAGTTTTATTGTTTGGTAATCATAAATTTGATTCAAAAATGGGAGAAGATATCCTCTTAAATTGTGGGCAAATACATTTTTAAAAATACTACTTGGGATTAAGTATGACAGCTTTCCATTCTCATTAAGCAGTTTTAAGCTTGCTTCAATAAAAGCGTAGCAATAGTCAAATTTTCCTTGTCTACACACCTCATAATTATCTCTAACAAAAATTCGAGTTTCCTCATCTAAGTCTTTATAAGAAATATATGGTGGATTCCCTATAATATAATCAAACTTAAAAGCAAACTCTTCCTTCAAAATGTCAACATTCAAGATACTCCAATTAACTCCGTCGAGACCATACTTTTCTGCAATTTTGTTTAAGTTATATATGCAGTTCTTATAATGCCTCTCGTCTAGTTCAGCTCCAAACACATCATTCTGCAGCCCTAGTTTTATTGTATTCAAAGATAACCCTCGATCTAAACAATCACTTATATATTTTTCCACAATGACAGTCAAAATATTGCCATCGCCACAAGCGTTTTCAATAATCTTTTTTCCGTACAAGTCATTTTCATAGCCTACTACATCCAGTAACTTAATAACTGCTTCAACTGGAGTAAACACCTGGCACTTTTTATTCATTAGCTCATTCCTCATTTTTACTTAAATATATTTTATAGAAGTACCTTTAAATTTATTCCGCTTCTTTCTCGTATTCTTTGAATTTTTCAAATGTCATTAATACAAATTTCGGCTTGCTATTCTTCATAATCGTAAGCAAGCCAAGCTGATCCGTTAATCGAGCAGCCTCAGAGAAATTTTGATTTACTTTTGATATGGCTATCATTTTTTCTAAATCAATTTTCATACATTCAAACCTCCCCAGTGGTTGGCAAAAAACGCCTGTAATTATACACCAATTCAATATAAGTAGTATATCGTTCAATTAGCTAGAATCCAAGCTATTTTAGTCCTGTTTCTATGACATATATACTCAATTAAATGAATAGAGTAGCTTGAAATGAAGAATTTAAGAACCGGATCGAACCCCACTAGTTAGAAAACAATGAGTACTTACTCCCCTCCATTAGAAAAATCTTATGAAACACAACCGCTAGCTAGAGGTACCTTCACTCTTACCTCTATGGGACTTCCACCGGCCAGTTGTGCCTAGCATGGCTAGACGCTCATGATAATGAAAGGCCACCCTCCTTTACCTTGAAGGTGGCCTTTCATTATCATGCTTTTAAGTTTACCTCTAAAACAGAAAATCAGCTATTTATTCGCCACATACGCATACAAATTCAAGCTCAGCAGGTTAAGCTTACCTTAATATCGTTGCTTCCTTTTTTATTTTTGGAGCTCGTCGTAAATCTTCTCAATCCCTTTGCGAACGATATCTGATCGGTTCGTATTTAGCTTCTCAGCCGAAGCATCGAGCTTGTTCATTATTTCTTGATCAACACGGATTTTGATCGTTTCGCTTTTGGGATTGTCAGACAGCGGACGTCCCATCTTCTTGGCGGACATTGCTTCACCTCACTTTTTGTGCCAACAATAATAGCATAGTTGTTGTTGGCACAAAAAGTCAACGGATTCGTAAAACATATGTTCGTTTTTTCGTGGATTGCAGACTAAACATAAGTAGATCGTTAGCCCAACTCCGAAACAAAATATCACTCATGTTATATGTAATAATGCTTGTACTTTAATGAATGATCTGTTTTTGACAAAAAAACAACCCAGAAAGGCATTAAGCCGTTCAAGATTGTTAAGGACTGCTCTCTTTAGTATGAACTTTTCTGAATCACAAAATTAAATTGCTTGTTATTGTATTTTATTTAGTGGTACTATAACCTCATCCAATTCCTCAAGCATCTCACTTTTTGTAGGATTTTTCAAAATTCTTTCCAAATCAAGCTCAGGAATGATATCTCTCAACTCTTCATTACCTAATTCACTTAACTTACGCACCGCTTCAAAATCATGCTTGTCGCGGGGAAGCCATTCTCTAATATCCAGACCTGTCTCCTCTTTTCACCCAACAATGAAAACCTAGATCCTTACTCCTGCTCCGATACAGGCTCAATGTCTTCTACTTTTACTTCAATCTGATCCTGAGTATCCGTCGTTGACATTGCATCTCGCATACGAATCGTCCATGTTCCTATATCCTCATTGAAATCGATATTCTCAATTACAGGAATACGTACTTGCTCTCCCCTGATGAGTACAATCCAGCCCGGATGGCATCCTCCTCACTCATATGAGCTCCATCTGGATTGGCCGGGCAAGATACAGCAATCGTTTCCGCTCTGGCCTGCCCGGGATAGGGCTGATTTTCCGGGCTGCCATCCGTCCAAATCTCAACATAGGAGCCGATCTGCGGATTAGGCGCATTGGAGAACCATTTTGCCGGATAATACCGACTTTCTCCTTTGTTCGCACCGAAGTCTTCATATGCAGGATCAACCACTAGAATAGAATTGCCATCGCGGGCAACCACATAACCAGTGAATCCATCTTCACTTGGTGTATTCGCTTGAGTTTGCACTGAATTACAATCGATATGTCTTGAACATCCAGTAAGGCATACGATCAGGATTGAGAGCGATATCAGTACTTGACGAAGATGGGACATATGTAAATCCCCCTTATTTAAACCTATTTCTAATTTCAACGTTCAATATATGCTTATAGTTGCATGCAAACTTACGTTTATCATAAACATGAGGGCAACAAAATCACTTCTTTCTGTACTGCTTATACCCATACCTTCCCCAGATCACTAATGCAACGCATAACAAGAGAGCACAGTATCCCCATGTCAAAAACAAAGCCAGTCCCAATCCAATGTTGGCTCCTATATATCCCCCTCGTAACTCCGTATATAATGCATACCCCAATGGGATGCTACCTAAAATAAAAAGTCCGATTAACCATCCGCCCCAACGTTTAACAGATCCCTCTCTATCCTTGGAATTCTTTTGGATGCCTTTAGCCAGTATAATCAACATTAAAATCAATATTAGCCAGGTTATGAAAATGTACAACATAGCTTTTGTCTCCTCTCCTTCAAATTCCCCTTATTTTTGTAAAAAGGTTTTCCGCCTGTTTGTCCATTGTACTGCCACCCCGCTTTCGATAAACTGATCACATTCGACCGAAATTGATAATGATTATCATTATGCAATAAGTAATTATATGCGGGAGAAACATAACGATGAAAGCAACACGCAAGCTCAGTATCCTTATACTCATGATTACCCTGATTGGTGCGCTGTTATCAGCCTGTGGTAGCAAAGCAGAACCATCCACTACGACCGCTGAAGCAGACTCAGTTGAATCCACCACCTCAACTCAAGCTCAGTAACGTGATATTAGAAAGTAGAAAAACGCCTCCGCTTACTCAGGATCATGAGTAGACGAAGGCGTCTCAATAACGGAGTTGGTCTTCTGAATGGGTGTAAGAAATACATTGGACAGCATAATAAATGCAATAAAGAGACCGTAGCTCATACTGCCTTGAATAACAAACCATGTGCCGCATACCCGCACAAAGAGGGATACCAGCTTCATCAGCATGTAACTGATCGAAGAGTTCCAAGCCATGATTTTGTACACGATCAGTTTGGTATGACGGAAACCGCTTTGGTATTATCAAAGAATCGGAATGATAACTTCTGTACATGATTGAAAAGTGCCTTACGCATATCGGTCTAGATGTTAATGCCAAGCTTATGTCCCCAGTATGTAACAACAAAGTTGAGGAACGAGTTAAATAGGTAAATCGCAAGCAGCGCAAGACATGCCTATAATATCCAGTCCCAGCGTCCCCCTGCCAAAAGATCATCCACGACTTTATTAACTGCCAGCGGGAAGGCCAGTTCCAGCAGAGCTACCGAAAATCGCGCAGCTAAAGTCCAGAATGAACAGCTTTTTGTAAGGCCTGTAATAGGCAAAGAAACGGCGAAGCATGGACTAAAGCCCTCCTTATAGCAAACCATACAACATTGCTTTCTATTTCGTTTTGCTCAAGAGATACAGGAAGTACGGAGCACCGATGATGGCAACCAGAATACCTGCCGGAATCTCCGAAGGCTGCAGAATTACACGTCCCAGCGTATCTGCAACAAGCACAAGTAAGGAACCGACTAATGCGGATGCAGGCAAAAGAAACTGATGTTTGGGCCCCACGAGACGACGTGCCAGATGCGGACCGATCAGACCCACAAAACCAATGCCGCCACTGACGGATACGCATGATCCGGCCAGTCCCACGGCAGCAGCCAGCAGGATCAGTCTTTCCCGCTCCACCGGAGCGCCGAGACCGCTCGCTGTTTGATCACCCAGGTTCAGTACATTGAGCACACGGGCTTTATACAGAACAAGCGGCACAAGGACAATGAGAAACGGCAGCAACGCCGTTACGAATTTCCAGTTGGAACCCCAGATGCTACCTGCCATCCAGGTCGCCACAAATTGATACTTCTCCGGACTGAGCCGAAGTGTCAGCACGATCATGGCTGAGCTGATCCCTGCCGCTACCCCAATCCCTGTAAGCAGCATACGCGTAGGCATAAGACCCTCTCCCTTTTTGTAAGAGAGCACATAAATCAGAAATGCAGCAAAAGTTGCCCCGATCAGGGCCAGGATTGGCAGCAAAAACACCGGAGCCGCCGTCGTTGTTGGGAAGAAGGAAACAAACAACATAACAACCAATCCGGCTCCAGCGTTGATACCGAGAATCCCCGGATCAGCCAGAGGATTTCGGGATACCCCTTGCAGAATACAACCGGATAGCGCAAGCCCCGCACCGACCAGAACCGAAATGACGATACGCGGCAAACGGAATTCAAACAGGATCAGTTCCTGCTTTGCCGTCCCCCCGCCAAACAAGGTCCGCATCACCTCAAGCGGGGAAAGCCGGGTGAACCCTGTATTCATACTGATAATAAAAGCGGTAATAATCAACGCACCAAGCACAATCATGATAATAGTGCTTTTTGTTCTCTTTTTGCGTTCTGCTCCAACCAAAGTTGAGGATTCCATCGTTACAGAGTCCTCCTTTCTTTACGCGCCAGATAGAGGAAGAAAGGTACCCCAATTAGGGCAACCAGGGCGCCAATTGGCGTCTCATATGGCGGGTTAATCATACGTGCAGCCAGATCCGCGAATACGAGCAGCAGACTGCCCATGACTGCGGAACATGGAATAATCCAGCGATAATCGACCCCAACCAATTTACGTGTGAGATGGGGAATGATGAGCCCTACAAAACCAACAGCACCAACTACGGATACGGCTGTACCCGCGAGGATTAGTACAACAATCAGACCAACCAGCTTGATCAGGCCAGTACGTTGACCCAATCCAACAGCGATATCTTCTCCCAAGCTAAGCAGCGTAATGGAACGGGAAATAATAATCCCCGCAATAAGCGCGGCCAAAACCCAGGGGAACATGACTTCCAACTGGGACCACTTCGTTCCCGCTACACCGCCAGCTGTCCAGAAAGCGAGGTCTTGTCCAATTTTGAAATACAGTGCAATCCCTTCACTTAGTGCTGACAACATCGCAGACACTGCCGCCCCCGCCAGAACGAGCCGGAGAGGTGTAAGTCCGGATTTGGAAGCCGCACCGAAACCATAGACCAACAGAACCCCAAGCCCTGCCCCCACAAAGGAGTACAGAATAATATACATATATGGCATGCCCGGGAAAAAGGCAAAGCAGATAGCGAGTGCAAATCCTGCGCCAGCATTCAGTCCGAGCAACCCGGAATCTGCCAGCGGGTTACGGGTCATCCCCTGCATAATTGCACCGGCTACAGCGAAGCAGGCACCGACCATCGCTCCGCCGAGAATACGCGGTAACCGAATTTCCCATATAATCTGATGCGGAGTCAGTTCAGGATTGAAGTTAAAAATTGCCTGCCATACAACGCCCAGCTTGATATCTGCCGCTCCAAACGAAATGGACAACGCCATACCCAGCGCCAGCAGCAGAATCCCCCCTGTCAGGATCAATGTGGCAGCCCAGGGACGAGTATGTATTTTGGCTGTCGGTGATTCCGTAGGTTGACTTGCCGGTGAAACTTTCGAACTCATATGCCCCCACCCTTGTTATGAGTGATGTAGACAGATCCTATGTACATAACATTCACCTCTCTATTAATACAAAACTGATATTGATATTGATTCTCATTCCCATAGACCATTGTATGTCAACTAACTGTCGCTGGCAATGGACAAATGGGATATGTTTATTGCATAAATGAATTTTTGTACGAAAAAAGCTGCATGGAGTATAAGAACTCCAATGCAGCACCTTGGTTTTTAATATGAATTAACGACTATGTACAGCAGTCAATGCTGCCAGTACATCAGGCACATCCGTAATGATTCCCCTTACACCCATTTCGATCAGTTCCTGCATCTGGGCAGGATCATTCACCGTAAACGGATGTGTTGCAATTCCCTGAGCCAACGCAGCAGCAACTTCTTCTTGTGTTACAGCCATCTTGTAGGGATGCAGAGCAGATGCTTCCAGTTTGGCAGCATAATCATATGGGCGGTAGAGCTTTTCCATATATAGAAGTGCTGTCCGAATCTCTGGGGCAAGACGTTTGCACCTCACTAATGAGGCATGATTGAAGCTGGACAGAATCACCTGTTGTTCCATGCCCCAATCCCGAATTGCTTGTATCATCTTTTCTTCCATTCCCTTATAACTAATGATACCATTTTTCAATTCAAGGTTAAGTAGGATATCTTTCCCCCGAACCAGATCGAATAATTCATCCAAAGATGGAATACGTTCTCCAGCAAAATCGGCATGGAACCAAGTTCCTGCGTCAAGAGTGCGCAACTCCTCATATAATTTATCCTTGACCCAGCCTTCTCCTCCGGCAGTGCGGCTTAACGTCTCATCATGTATCAATACCAGTCTACCATCACTGGACAGCTGGACATCCGTTTCAATGCCTGTCGCTCCAAGCTGCAAGCTGCGTTCGAACGCAACCATCGTATTCTCGGGGCATACGGCAGATGCTCCCCTATGGGCAATATTTTCGATTCTTTTCATTCCAGCGCCTCCTGAGTTCAACATTAACTCTATGACTCTCACTATAAACGCAGTTTGTCATACCTGTATTAACAGAGCGTTTAATTGTATGCTCCGTCCGTGTATAGGAGAACATTTTAGAGGGCTGGGGATTCACTCATTTTGTGAACTCAATCTGTAAAGCAGACATAATATAGTATCAGTCATAGACAACTGCACTCCGCTGTAAGGAGGTCGCCCATTGAAACCCCTAATGAAGAAGAGATCTGTATCTCCCACATCTTCCTCCAAAAAAGCTCCTTTGCCCAAAATTTCTGCCAAAAGCAGATCCGGCAAACCCAGCAGTAAAACACGAACTCCCCCCGCACCACGCCAATACATGAAAAAGGCATCCGTTCGGGGACTGGCTTTTCCCGACAAAACGAGTAATCAATCATCTGCTCTTGAAGAACAGCATCAACTGGATAAGTTGGCTCTTATCGCTGCCATCCTTATTCTTATTGCAGCCGTAATTGGATTATACATTGCATGGAGAACACTCAGTTTGCCTGTTGGTACTGAGGTAACGATCTAACTCCCCTTTCCCCACTCTGTCTCTTTTTTCCTTGGAGGCGGAGTTCTTTTTTTGCAGACAGAAAAAAACCGTTCCCCTGAGACGCCGGCCATACCGGCATCTCTTTGGAAAGGCCATTTCTTCATCGGGCGTTGCCACAGCGACTATGCCACCGTCCCGGAATGGCTGAACGAATTACAGAACGAATGTACGAGAGATGATAACGAGCAGGATAAACAACACCAGAATCGCGCCTGTTGATGTCCATGCTCCGCCGCCAAAGCCTCCGTATCCGTAACCGTATCCTGTGCCTTTGATTTCGCTCATGAGTGACACTCCCCTCTTTTAAGAAAGTACACTATAGACTATGTTTGGGGAGGGAACTTGCTTGGGCAGATCGAAAGTTTTCCGCTGGAGCGGGTAGTTATTTACCCTGAAGCTGTGACCATTTCTGGGTCAACTGTACCGGAATATAGGATGACATCCGATTCAACAGTTCAGCCGGATCAGATTCCAGACTCCATAGACTGAGATGTGAGGTATTGGAGAATCCTTCCTGTACGCTGTGCTCCACCATTTTCATCAACGGCTCGTAATATCCGTTTACATTTAACAAACCCACGGGTTTACGATGAATCCCGATTTGTGCCCAACAAAGAACCTCGAATAGTTCTTCAAATGTCCCCATACCACCAGGAAGCGCCACAAATCCGTCTGACAATTCGGCCATCATGGCCTTGCGTTCATGCATCGTCCCCACCTCAATCAGCTGCGTAAGACCTCCATGTACAACCTCTCCCCGGAACAGGCCAGTCGGCATAACACCAATCACTTCTCCGCCCTGCTCCAGAGCAGCATCGGCAACTGCACCCATTAATCCCATACATGAACCGCCATAGACGAGTGCGTACCCGCTATCGGCGATCTGTTTACCCAATTTAATAGCCTGGTGTGTATAGTCGGGGTGATTTCCCGGGTTGGAGCCTGCAAAAACACATATACGTTTCAATGGGCTTCACTCCTTCTCATTATCTTTTAGATTGAACTTAAGAATATCTACACTTGCCACTTCGATGACAGAACAAGTGTAAATGTTTAGTTCAATTTATCTATTTTAATAATATATAACATGAATGTTATGGGTATGTACAACAGGTTAACAGAACCAATAGACAAAAAAAACCCGACCGTTTGCAGCCGGCCGGGCTCCCATAAGTACACATCATTTAGAAGGGGTTGTATACTGTTTACTATAAAGGCCGAACATTAAATCCATATGATCTTTGCATGAAATGAATATTAAATATCAGTGGACTTATCGTATTCCACGTCGTGAGCGCACCACAAACATATGCTTGTCCTTGCGAAGAATCCGGCCGTCTGCAAGCTCAACCTGATCATCATCATGGCGTTTAATCGTTGTGGATAATGCTACAATTTTGGCCCGACGCCAAATCATAACCTGTGATTTGAAATAGATGGCATTTTCAAACTGTACAGCTTTTTTTATCACATATCCAACCTTATGCACCTCGGAACGCGCCTTTTTCAAGGGAAGGCTCTCTTCAGGCAAAGGCCGGATCATTGCGATATTGTCGAAGGATACCTTGATCCGTTTTGGTCCGATTCGTACACAATCCGATTCTTCATCCCACTCGACCAGCGTTCCTTTCAGCGGCTCTCGTATGCCGGTTGCACGATATACGGCTACTTTCCGTCCTACCCAATGTCGCAATGCCTTCACCCCCCCCCGTTTGTCTAGTTTTCCGGTATCGTCCAATCAATCGGTTCAATACCTTTGGAGGTCAGGAATTCATTGGCTTTGGAAAAAGGACGACTGCCCAAGAAGCCACGATGCGCTGCAAGCGGACTTGGATGCGTAGACTCCAACACCAGGTGTTCATTTCGGTTAATGAATGCCCCTTTCTTCTGGGCATGACTGCCCCAAAGCATAAATACCATCGGTTCTGAACGTTCATTCAATGCCCGGATAACAGCGTCAGTAAACGTCTGCCATCCCAGTCCCTGATGAGAGTTCGGCTGCCCTTCCCGTACCGTCAGAACTGCATTCAGCAACAGCACGCCCTGCTCTGCCCAATGAACCAGCGATCCGTGATTCGGAATCGGCAGACCCAGATCCGCGTGAAGCTCCTTATATATATTTTTCAAAGAAGGAGGAATGCGCACCCCCGGTCTGACCGAGAAACTTAATCCTTGAGCCTGACCTGCTCCGTGATAAGGATCCTGACCGATAATAATGGCCTTGACCTTATGATACGGGGTCAGTTTAAGAGCCGAGAACAAATCTTCTTTGGGTGGAAAGATGGTCTGTGTTTTATACTCGGCGGCGAGTGCATAACGAATGTTGTTGAAATACTCAGCCTCAGTCTCTTCCTGAAGCACCGTGTCCCAATCGTTTCCAAACATATGTAAAGGCTCCTTTCCCTGATGAATACCTATCCGTGCAGTCCACATAACGAACTGCCACCTGCGTGAGCCGTATCCTACGACTCATAGACTATCCACCATTTTAACATAACCGAGGACAGCAGACCAGAAGTGTACATCAGGGGGATAGGTTACCTGTATATAAAATCAAACTTGAACGGGTACGCCCTCATCTTTATTGACCAAGACGGCGTTTATTCTTCTGAGACCTTCTTCAAGAACCGAACGTGGACATGCCAGGTTCAAGCGGATACACCCGCCTCCATTAGCTACAAACATATGCCCATCTTCAAGTAATACCCCCGCTTGTTCAGCGAAAAATAAGGGCAGGTTTACATTTGAGGGGACGTATGCCGTAATATCAATCCATGCCAGATACGTAGCCTTCGGAATATGAAAGACTGCCTGTGGCAGATAACGTTTCACATACTGATCCACAAAGGCAAAATTGTCGTCGAGATACGTTTTCAACTGTTTCAGCCATTCGTCGCCATGTTCGTAAGCCGCTTGAGTCGCTGCAATGCTCAGCGGATTTTTGAACCCATAATGGCGTTTCTGCCAGATCGTTCGAAGACCTTCATTGGCAATAATCACGTTCGAGAACATTAGGCCCGCCATGTTGAACGTTTTGCTTGGAGACATACAGGTAATGATTCGATCCGTATCCGGGAACAGCTTGGCAAGCGGTGTATGCTTCTTACCTGTGCGCAGCAAGTCGCAGTGAATTTCATCCGAGATTACCCATACGTTATGGTTCAGACAGATCTCACCCACACGTTGTAACTCTTCTGTTGACCATACCCTTCCTGACGGATTATGCGGATTGCAAAAAATACATAACGTGACTTGTTCATCCCTCGCTTTGGCTTCAAAATCTGCAAAGTCTATGGAATAATGTCCCTGCTCGTTGATCAGATCTGAGCAAACTAGTTCAAGATGATTATGCTCCGCAGCCGATTTGAAATAACCATAGGAGGGTGTCACAATCAGCACCTTTTCATTCGGTTTGCAAATATATTCAACTAATTCATATAGAGCAGGAATGATTCCATGTGATGTCTCCAGATGCTCCTTGGGAAAAGACCAGTCGTAGTATCTGTTCATCCAGTTGGAAACAGCTTCGTAGTATGCCGGATCGAACACCTGTGAGTACCCCATAATTTTCCGGTCCAAACGTTCCTTAATTGCTTCCCGTATTTCGGGAGGTGTGGCAAACTCCATATCTGCAATCCACATGCGAATAAATTCCTCATCCTTAAAGGGAAATTGCATATCTTCTGTTGCGTTAAAAATATATTGACGGAAACCATCCGTATTCATGGCATTGGTTCCTGTGCGATCGATAAGCTCATCAAAGTCATACTTCATAGCCTTCTGCGCCTCTTTCTCTCTGTTCTCCATCCTGGGATGAGGGTCTGTTAGTCACATTATTTCATGGCTTAGAAGTTACATCAAACACAATACAATCTATTCAAAAGAAACAAATTCACCTTAATGTTTCTTCAAAATAGGTTTTTTCAAGAGAAAAGTGTTATATTTTTCGTAAAGATTGATTTTACCGAGGGGTTTCACCTTTTCTCATACTCTTAAGAAACTTAGCAGAAGGAGATCCGATATGAACACCATCAACAAAGAAGTGGGCAAGAAAATCCGTAATTTCCGCAAATGGAAAGGGTTAACGGTCCAGCAGCTGGCAGATCAGATTCACAAAAGTAAAGCTACTCTGTCCAAATACGAGAGCGGAGATATCACCCTTGATATAGTCACACTGCATCAAATTGCTGATTCATTGAACATTCAGGTGGAGCAGCTGCTGTATATTGAACCGAAGCAAGCCTCTCCCCTTATGAATACGGTACCGTCCAGCTTTTTCAAAAATTCCACACGGTTTTATTCGTATTTTTATGATGGACGCAACAACAGCCTCATCCGTTGTGTCATTGACATGATGGCACAGTCGGACGCGAATCGTTATCGAACCGTGATGTATATGAACATCAAGAATTTTGAGAATTATCAGGAATGCGAAAATATGTATTGGGGTCACACCGAGCATTATGACACACTCACCACGCTGATTCTGAAAAATCAGGCTACACCGCTGGAGAACTTGTATATTAACATTTTGGCATCTTTTCAGGAGTCCGAGAAAAAGTGGGGGTTAATGGCAGGCGTTTCCTTCCGCCCCTTTATGCCCATCGCTTTGAAAATGTTATTCTCTAGAACACCTTTGCCTGAGAATCAGGAGTTATATAACGAACTGAAAATTTCCAAGGAAGATCTGCGCACGTTAAAGATCTATAATATGCTCGCCGTCACCTAAACCTTAAATTAAGCCAAATTGGTCAGATTGAATTGAATTGAATTGGATTGGATTGAAAAGAAACCCCTGAAACAAGAAAAGGGCGGCAGTTATAAGCTATTACAGCTCATAAAAGCGCCCTTTGGGATTTAAATATTTCTATCTTGCTGCTGCCAAGCATTCTGCATTACCATGGTTGCATCCTTCAACTCAAGGATTAGTTTTTGATCAAATCCAGGGTTTCGTCAAATAATTGCTTCTGATCCTCAATCTTGTTTTCATTACCGATAACACAGCGTTGCTGCTGTTCTAATATGGCGGATACCAGTTCGGCAAAACCTACAATGTCACTTTCTGTTGTCCTTAACACTTCATCCCGTTCTTTCTGAAGATCGGCTTCGGTGACATTCGACAGATAACATTCCAGAGAGAATGATCCTTCGCCATATGGTGTTCTTGGTGTATCGAGGTCTTGGATGGCACCAATGATATATCTCGTCATTTCCCGTGTATCTGCTTTGAAATCCTTCAGGTATTGCGGCATCTCTTCATAAACTTTGTATGTTTTTTCGAGATTCGGGTCGCGGTACGATGCTACATAGCTGTCTCCATTACGTCTGAAGCCTGACATGCAGCCGTATGCTCCGCCTTTGGCCCTGATATTGTTCCACAAGTAATCCAGGGATAGAATCCCCTGCAAGACACGAAGCGAGCCGGTGTACGAATACCCTTTATCGATAAAATTACCTGTTTGAACGACATATTGGACTTCAGATGGAGATCTGAACCCTTCCTTGTGCGGTACAGGTGTAAATGCCTCTTTTTCTTTGGCAACGTCCTGTGTGAAGAGCTTTGCTTTCAAATCGGATACCTGTTTCTCCAAGCCTGCATAGCCCTGATCATCCGCAGTGTAACTCACAAGCAAGTTTTCCGGTCTGAAAATAAAGCCAGTCAACGATTGAAGACTGGTCGACAACTCTTCTTTTCTCGCCTCAAAATTCGCCTGAAGATCCTCAAGCCACTGGTAAAAGGCAATGCCGCTAACCGCTTCCCTGAAGTCTGCAACAGCCGAGTGTTTAGAGGTAGAACGACCAATTCCCGCTGAATGCCCTCCGCTGATCAGATTGCGCTGCAAGTTGCCTTTCAATTGGGCGATAATCTCATATAAACGCTTCGAATCATCAAATTTGGACGTAAACACAATTTCTTTGATCATGTCAAAAGCAAATCCAAGTTTGTCATACAGCACTTTGGCGTTGAATTCATAGGTAGCCTTGAAATCACGGTGCTTATGTGCGTTTGCATACGTACCGATGCCACTATGAATGCCGCCGGAATGAATGTGAATTTCATTCGACAATTCATTAAATGAGAAATTTTGAGTGTCGACGTAACCGAGCACGCTTTTCAGCAATCCAACATACGGCAGCAGACGCCGTGGGACTTCCTTAATATCGAACAACAGTCTTAGATAACCGATCCCGTTGGTATAGATATTATGGTGCAGTACCGTTGTGCCTTCGACCTGATTTACTGCCTGGTAGAGCGTCGATGCTTTCGGTTCAATATCCTCTATCGACAACGTCGGAATCACCTGCTGTTGTTCCTTGGTTGACGGTGCATTCTGGTACTCGGCGAGAGCCTCGGTTCTCTGAATGAGCTGCTGAATCTCTTCCTGACTCAGTCCCGCCTGAACCGATTTCAGGTGTGCTTTCAGCGCTTCCTCTTTGCGTGCGTTCAATCCTTTATCCGGCGTAACAGCAACGAAAGAAGTATGTGTATTTTTCAATAAATACGTATCAATCAACTTCTCAAAGTAACCCTCGGTCATCTTCGTTCTCAGCTCAGCGAATACGTCATTTGCTTCCAAATGAGTAAATGGAGCATCGACATCATACAGCCAGCTTTGCAATGAGGAGAAACCGTAGATTAATCCTTTGGGCATTCTTCCATAATCCGCTTCGCGGTGGTTGAACTCATAGGAATTAATACCTGCGAGCAGCGCTTTTGGATCAAATCCTTCCTTCACAACACGCTCAAGCACTTCTTTGACAGTCCCCAGAAAATCTTCTTTGCTTGCCAGATTGCTCTTCTTCAATCCAACCGTAAACACTGGCTGATACAGGCTGTCATCATACGTGCCATAGACATCCTTCGCAATGCCCTTATCCAGCAAAGCCTGCTTTAGAACCGCTCCCGGAGCATTAAGCAGTGCATACAGCAAAATTTGAAACGAGATGTTTAATTCCTTGTCCAGACTTGTTCCAATGACCGCATTATAGGTCAAAAAGCTGTTATCCACTTCGGATTCGGTACTTCCGGCAGAATATGTCTTGACTGAATCCACTCTTTCTCCGAACGCAGGCTGGAGCTGAATGGCAGAATCAATCTCGATTCGATCATATTCACTCAGATAGTTTTCATCTAACCACTGCAACTTCTCTTCCATGTCCATATCGCCATACAAATAAATGAAGCTGTTGGATGGATGATAGTATCTGGAGTGGAAATCCAGCAAGCCTTGATAGGTCAGATCGGGAATTGCATCGGGAAATCCGCCTGATTCACAGGAATATGTAGTATCCGGGAAAAGTGAATTCAGAACTTCTCTGCGCACAATCCGTTCCGGGGAAGAAAAAGCACCCTTCATTTCGTTATATACAACGCCATTATAGGTTAACTCATCTTCAGCTGAGGTCAGGTTGTAATTCCAACCCTCCTGCAGAAATATTTTTTCATTATCATAAATATTCGTGTGGAGTACCGCATCCAGATAAATATCCATCAGGTTATGGAAGTCATGATCATTTCGGCTTGCAATCGGATAAATTGTTTTGTCTGGATATGTCATCGCATTCAGAAATGTATTAAGAGAACCCTTCAGCAATTCAACAAAGGAATCCTTGGCCGGAAATTTCTTGGAGCCACAAAGTACGGAATGTTCCAGAATGTGAGCTACACCTGTATTGTCTTCCGGAGGAGTACGGAAACCGATACTGAACACTTTATTATCATCCTGATTGGATAAAAGTACAATTTTGGCTCCGGATTTCTGATGTTCCAGGAGATACGCATCTGACTTCAACTCTTCGATTCTGCGTTCCTGCAGCACCTTATAGGGCTTTAGCTGTTTCAACATGGGTCGAGTCCTCCGTCCATAAAATCGTTTATTTTGATTCGCATCCTTGAGTTCTTCAAGTTCAAAGATAAGGTAATTTATGCCTACGGATAGTATACACCATCGTTCCTGGTAATTCATAATGAGCAGCCCCACAGGTGACATCTGATATGTATTATCGTTTTTTAATGTTTATGAGCCTGAATGGCAGAGCAGAGAATTATAAAAAATAAAACCTCCAAAAAAAAAGATCGCATGAACAACTTGTTTAACAAGTGTCATGCGATCTTTTCTTAAGATGCCGAGGACCGGGATCGAACCGGTACGGTAGTCACCTACCGCAGGATTTTAAGTCCTGTGCGTCTGCCAATTCCGCCACCCCGGCATACGTATGAATTGCTTTATCACTTCAGGCGACAAGAAATATCTTACCATGAAATTTATAACTTTGCAATACTTTAATATAAAATAATCCAAAAAAAATGAAACAGGCACTGCAAGCGTTAGCGAGCAGTGCCTAGAAAGTTCGAGTTGCGGTCCCGAACTTTCTTTAAACCATCTATATTAAGGGAGGTGTGAAATAAGAATACCTCCCCAACATTAAAAAAACCTAAAATCAGGCTTAAATTAAACTAAAAAAGAAGAATAGGTGCAATTCGGTCTGCCTCTTCCTCGCTGCACTCCACAATTACAAGGATATTCCCCTGCACCAGCCAATCTTCATAGTAGTTAGCATCTTCTTCGGACACCCCGGCTTCTGTCAAGGTAAGTACCAAATCATCCGTCTCACTCCCAATCTCGTTGCCTGCGAGTTTGCGTACCACTTTTCCAATGGACATCGTCTGATCCATCCGTTTGCCCAGACCAGCAAGTACCCCTTTAAGCACGCCAAAAGCGCCATCTGTTCCTGCGCCCTTCAGGGGCATGGGCAAACCAGTCTTCTCACTTACTACTTCGAGATTGACCTGTTCTTTGGCTACCGCTCCCAAATATTTATCTGCTATGCCTTCCTCTTTCAATTTATTCAGCATGATAATGGCTTCATTCTCCGTGCGTACAAGGCCGATCAGTAATTGTGTCATTTACGTCCCCCTCCTTTTACCCTTATATAACCCCGGTTGCTTCTTCAAAAACGGAAAGCATGTAATAAGTCCTTACACCTATGTAAAATATAATTTCTGATCTGGAAATCTATACCTAGTTCTGATAGACTAGATAAAGAAGACAAATTAACCATTGAAATTATTGACATATCGAATTAATATTCCATAACCAGGAGCAATGACATATGAAAAAAGAGGTAGAAATTGCCATTCGGCGCAAACAACAAATTATCGTCCGTAATACAAGTGGGCAAACGGTAACTGGATTTCCGGAACGTACAGCCGATGCATCCATTCTTTCCTTACGGACAGTTCACGGAAGCCTGTGGATTCCATTCGACGAAGTCGAACAAGTCACTCGTTTGTTAACTATCCGCTCTCATCATTTAAGTGGAATGCAGTTGTGCACGGCTGATCTGTAAACAGGGAACAAGTACTTCATGTATGTATACGTGAACTAGACGTGTTTATTTCGCCCTTCATAAAAGAAAACCAGACGCATCGACGTCTGGTTTCCTTTTTGCACTATAATCTGTAACATGCTCTTTCAAAGCCCCAGGGCATTTCGGATCAATTACTTTCTCATTCATAGCCTGTCGTTATTTCACCACAAACTTTACTCGTGTTCCATCCGGATATGTACTTAGTTGGTTTCCTACCCACGAGCCTGCACCGCGATTATCTTTAGGGCTAATATATTGAATATCTGCACCCGCTCCACCTTCAGCACACATCGCCATTGGCCATTCATCCCGATCTTTCCCCTTTTTGACCGGAACACCCTTGAGTGACAAGTCCCGATTACTTTCAGCTCCACTGCGATCAATGGTGCATACATCCGAATGTCCTGCCTTGATGGCCGTCTTGATATGATTGGCCGTTTCGGGATATCGCTCAGCAGGGAATGTGATGGTATGATCTACGCTCCCGTTGCTTCCCCCGAATTGGGAAGGTATATCGAGAGACCATTCTCCCCCAATCCAAGCATAGAGAGCCACCATTAACATTGCAACCAGCGTCAATATCTGCTTTTTAAATCGTTGCCTGCCCTTGCTCTTTCTGCTTCTGCGTCGTTTACTCATGCTGTTTCTCCCCCATTCAACACTTGCATTATACCAGAACGCCAGTTCGCTAAACAATATAAAAACATAAAAAAACAGCCGACATTTCCCGGCTGTTCTGCATAGACTACCCCACGTTAGGAATCGCCTGTTGTCGAAGTAAAGGCAAGGTAACCTCAAACTTCGTTCCTTTTCCCTCGATACTCTCCACCGAAATTTGGCCATTCATCAATTCGAGCAGCTCTTTGCAGATCGTGAGTCCAAGTCCGCTGCCGCCAAATTTGCGTGCATGGGAGACGTCCGTCTGCGTGAACGCTTCAAATAATTGATTGATTTTATTTTCCGGAATGCCAATCCCCGTGTCATGAATAGTGAATACTAGGATAACGGTATCCCCTCGCTGCTCCTCAACGTCCATCTGTAATTGCACTTCACCTTGTTCCGTGAATTTAATGGCGTTACTGAGCAGGTTATCCAGCACTTGGCGGAGACGCAGAGGATCACCCGTGAGTACATCAGGAATAGCCAGATCCGCATGACAGAGCAAACGAATTTGTTTATTCTGCGCCGCCGGCTCATGTGTTTTAATAATCTGTTGAATCAGCTTCAATGGCTGAAATTCGATTTGCTCCACTTTCATTTTCCCTCTGCCCAGCTTGGCCATATCAAGACTATTGTTAACAATGTTCAGAAGAGCTTCCCCTGACTGGCGCGCAAGCTCCAGATACTCTTTCTGCTCCTCACTGTTTTCACCCATGCCGACAAGTTCAATCATGCCCATAATCCCGTTCAGCGGTGTGCGAAGTTCATGGTTCAGTTTCCCGATGAATTCCAACTGTTCCCTGCTATTCATTTCAGCCAGTGACGCCGCCATTCGCAGTTGATGCTCAGCATATTTCCGCTCCGAAATATCGTATTGAATTCCTACAAAAAACAGACATTCCCCTGAATCATCGAAAATAGGATCAATATTCAGTTCATTCCAGAACTTCTGTCCATGCTTCGTATAGTTCAGAATCTCTGTCTTGATCGACTGCTGCTTATTCAACGCTTCGCGGATATGTTGCACGGTTTCCGGGTCCGTATCCGGCCCTTGCAGGAACCGACAATTCTGTCCAATTGACTCTTCCGCACTATATCCGGTTAACTGAGTAAAATATTCATTTACATACATTAGCGGAAAATCAGGCAAGGTAGCGTCAACTACGGTCACGGAAGATTTAATTTTAGAGATAATAAATTCCCATTGTATAGCGAGTTGATTGTATATAGTCATGCTTCCTCCTTCATTCACCTAACTTTAATATGTTTATGGTCTTCGTCATGTTATCGATAACCCGATGGTATGTGAATATATAAAAACAATATAATTAATTGTAACATAGTTATTCAAGTCATGTGTTCCTTGGGTAATACCTGATAAATACATTCATCAAAACTTATCAAGTCATCAGGAGGGTTACTCATGAAATTTTTATTAATCGTCATTATTATTATTTTGCTTGTTTTCTTTTTCACAAGACGTAAACGTTAATTTTTGAGCCGGTCATGTAAAATGGGGAAGGAAGATCGGGTATGAAAACCCTCTTTTTTATATTCATGACACTTTGTATCATCAATTTGTGCTTCCCGAAATTTGGCTGGTACTTGCGTTATGGCTGGATTTCCCGGGGAGAGGCTGAGCCCAGCAGACCTTATATGGCGATGACCAGAATGACCAGTCTGTTGATGCTGCTTATCGCTTTTACGCTCGTTGTGGCTTGAATTATAGAAACCAGAAAGACAGCTGTCCCTTGGGACAGCTGCTTTTTTGCTGCTTCAATGACGGGAAAATGACAACTTTGTTTGTGGTGCGTTTGCAACGATCCCCGTAATATATAATTATCGTTGTGGAAAGGACACCTTAGCATGAACATCGCATTTTATCCATATTGGGCTGCCAAAACGCTGCTTTCTCTCATTAATGTTGTATATATCATGGTTATCACAACATTTATTTACGGTCAGACGGGGTCTGTCCTTTACGCTGCATTGTTTCCATTCATTCAAATGTCAGCTCGTATCGTAGCAGGCTTAACTGCACCACTGCTTGTGAACCGTTTCGCATTCTCTAAGCTGATTATTAGCATTCCTTTAGCCAAAACATTGATGATTACCGGGATCGCCATCGCATTTACTGCTCTCACTGCACACATTCCTCTTCTGCTTGTGGGAACAGCGATCCTCTCGTTCCTGGACGGATGGGAATCGCCATTAATAAACACATTAACTCCACGATTGGTTCAAGGAGAAGATCTGGTGAAGGCGAATAGTTTTCTCTCGTTCTCTACTCAGACCGTGACGATCATTGGATATGCGATGACAGGATTCATCGTTATGCACTGGGGGGCTTCACAAACCTTCTGGGCGGCTACAAGCTTATCCTGGGCTGTCCTGCTGCTAATGATTACGATCAGTTCACTTACCCGCGATATTCAGGAGAAAGTCGAGAAATCCACTTCCAGATGGGATGTATTAAGGGAAGGTTGGCTTATTCTTTGGAAAAATCGGTCGTTGCGCCTGATAACGTTCATGGATCTGGTTGAAGGTCTTGCTGGCTCCATCTGGATCGGCGCTATCACACTTGCTTTTGTGAAAGAGGCTTTGGGCCAAGAGGAAGGTTGGTGGGGACTTATCAACTCCAGCTATTCTGCTGGCACCATTCTTGGGGGAATTCTGGCCATCGCCCTGGCCAATCGCATCCAGAAGCACCTGATCTCCAGCATGGCCATAGGCTCTCTTCTCTTCAGCTTGCTGACTATCGCTTACGGTTTAAACAGCCTTCCTTGGCTTGCTCTGGTATTATGTGTGCTTATGGGTCCCGCTTATCAGATCCGTGATGTTGCCCAGCAAACGGCGTTTCAGAACAGCGTGCCCGTCGAATCCCTGTCCAAGGTATACGCAGCGCATGGTATTGTTCTCTCAACTGCCATGAGCATTTCTACGGTAATCTTCGGTCTTATTGCTGACCAAATGGGGGTTCGGTTGGTGTATCTGATTGGCGGTGCCTTATTCATCATATCTTCCTTGTGCTCTTTCCAGTTAAATCGAACCAAAGACTAAATAACTGAATCAAAAAAAGACGAGCAAATATGTGCTCGTCTCCACTGCTTCCGACCATTATCGGAAGCAGCCATTTTATTCTCAATCCAATCGGTAATCTGTCAACGGCTTGCCTTGTTTATAATACAGCGCCGGTGACAATATATTGAAGAAAATATGCACATCAGGCAAATCCGCTTCTTCCAAAATAGCCTGCATTGAGGAAGCAATCCGATTATGAATCTCCTGATCACGTTGGAACATCAGGATCTCTACTGAAGCCGGAGAAGGAGTAAGAGCTTGTACATCATGACGTTCTGCCTTCATTCTCTCCCGCGGAATATTGGTAATCAACGCAAATTGCTCCGTGATGCGGGGTACAACTTCCTCCAGTTGGGGCCCTGTGAATCCTTTAAAACGAATAAACGGCATTGCTATCCCTTCAATCTCTATTATTAGTCTCTTATGTGATTTTAAGCACATTGTTTTCGGTTGTCAAATCCCTTTCATCATATCATTCTTTCATAGAAACGCAGAAAAGCCCCGCTGAATCTCAGCGGAGCATACACGTAACCAGGTCTCACGTTGTTCTGTAGTGGCTTACACCCAGAAAGATTTAGTGATGATTACGAGCAGGATGAAGAGTACGAGAATTGCGCTTGTGGAAGTCCATCCGCCAAATCCACCAACATTGCCGCCACAACCATATCCAACTTCACTCATTTGATTGGCCTCCTTTGAATTTCAAGGTATGCCATAACATATGTCGATTCTAACAGGAATGACCGGGCTATACGGCAAGCAACCGGCCCAATCATTGTTTATTCTGTCAGTTGAATTATGCCGATGGAATGACTTGGATGTTCACATCATTTCCTGGTAATCCATGACAGGGGTTCGCTGTATTTTGCTTGTCCAGGACAATCAAACGAGTACGCGTATCGTTTCTGGACGCCAAGACCACTTGACCATCCGGGGCAATACAATAGGCGATTGGAATTGAAATTTCACTGTCACGATATGAACCGTCCGCATGGCTGGTCCCCATAACAATACATTGATTTTGTATCGCCATCTGCCGGGCTTCTTCAATCCACTCTGTATACTGCTCTTCACTGAACATCCCCACACCAATGGAATGCATAATGATATCTACTCTGCCAATATTCTCATTGCGAAAACCTTGCAGCACCAGCTCGTCACATAACAAGGTGCTTATGGTCCAATCCTGTTCCTTAACGACCTCAGCAGCCGTATACTTCGCTTTCTCCAACACAGTCTCCCCAGCCTTGTTAAGGATGATCGAACGGTCCTTGGGACGTTCATCCAACCTGCGATGACCTGACACAATCATCGTTCCATGTGCAGTCGCCAAACGACTAGCCTCTTCCACGTTCTGATTCAGATAACCTTCTGGAAAGAACAACACATCCGCTTCCGGATATTGCTTCAATTCCGCTTCCAGCTGCAGCAATTGTTGTTCCAACCTGGGCTGTCCAATAATAATCTTCAACGTTTATCCCCCATTCATGAGTAAAAGCCGGTTCATACCTGTATCAGGTACGAAACCGGCTTAAAGGTTGTACAGGCAGTCCTCCTGCTCATCACACTTCACTTCAAGAGTAATTGTCTTTGACATATCGCTCCGTCCAACAATTCCTTTTACAGTTTAAAAGATATGTAGTTAGGAGTTTCTGTGTTCAATTTTATCATAAATCTCCTGCCCGTCATAACCTTGATCTGTAGCTATATCTTTCGCAAAAAGTACCATATTACCCGTCGCAGCTGAATTCGCGCCCAACGCTCCCACAACCGCTGCAAGTGGATAAAGCAAAATGGTCAGAACCCTCTTCATGTACTTATCTCCTCTTCCGTTTACAGGAAATTTTTGAGTGATCATCCTAATAATACGATGAGAAGAGAAGTAAGTTTCAAACTTTATAGACATTCGAAGCTTTTCAGCAAATCCATTGCCTCTTCATGATCAGGTTCCAAAGCCAGTACTTTCCGCGTGTAGGCCAGTGTTTCTTCTTCCAGTTCAAGTTCATAACAACATACGGCCAAGTCGTACAGTACAGCTGAATTCTGTTTTCTTGAATCAGCATCTAACGACAGCTCCAAAAACCGCTTGGCGTCCCCATACATATACATCCCGTATAACAGCTGACCAGCAAGAAACGCGACATCTCCTAGCCGCTCCATTACATAATATGAAGACCACATGATGTGGATTCCAGACTGAATATCAAGCATTTCCTCATCGCTTGCATCCGGTAGCAGGTTCGAAATTCGGTTGGCACTATGAATCAAAAACTCAGCATCATATCCGCCGAGACGCCAGAAGGGTAAAATCTGCTTCAGTTCCATCTGCTCTACCTGATGATCCATCCATTCTTTCATACTGAAGAAATCATCGGGTCCAAAACGTTCAACAAATCGGTGATAAGCCAGCCGCGTGTTCACGTACCCCAGCGGTTCGTCCACCATCAACAAACACCCAACGTTTAGATCCTTATAATGATGTCTTGTAAAACGAGTGTGGGCTCCTTGCTGTTCCATTACATATTGAATGGCATGATAATTCGCCGTTAAAGAAAAACTCCCATGGAGTACAAATTCAGGCGGCTCAGCAAACTTCCAATTGTCCAGTCGATGATCTCCTTTGTCCGCAGTAATTAACACATATCCTGAATCTGATAACCTGTTCAATCGTTCGAGGCAGGACAGACCGATTGCCGGGAACAGTATGTGCGAATCCTCCAACTCTTCCTTGTACAATGTGATAAGTTCCTGATACGGATAGTTCTCCGCACTGTACTCAGGTGCACGGCGGTATTCATAGCTTAATATCATGCTTTCCAGCAACTCAGCAGGTTCCGAATGAAGAGAATGCTCTGGAGATTGGACGAGTACGTCACACTCATATATCTCACCCTCACCGACATAAATTAACTCCTGTGGAATGCTGTCAAAAAAGTAATTGGCAATCAACAGCAAGGGTTGTTTCAGATCGCCTGGTCGAATAACGGTACCCGACACCACCAGATTCAACTCGGTATCCTGTATCGCGTCAAAACGTGCGAAATCCAGTATTCCTTGGTCAATAAAGGATTGCATGGACGGATGCTCTCTCCAGCCCAACACATTATCTTCGACCAGATCGGTCATTACATATCGAAAAGCAGGCAGCTCCATGCCTGCAAAATCTTTCAACTCTGTCAGTTTGAGCAGAATTTGGTGCGCCAAGCGGCCTACACCCGCCCCAAGCTCGAGAATGGTCACCATCTCGGCCGTCTTTCCTTTGCTGGCGAGATCTTGTAGAAAACCAAAAATCATCTCGGCATACGCCGTTGCAATCATGGGGTTACTTGTAATATATTGCGGAACCTGATTCTCTGTCCAGGCGTGCAGCCCTTTCTGTTCATAATATGCCCGCTGCCAGTCCCATACCGGAGCTTCACTGAAGCGGAATCGTTGTCCTTCGTTTTGCATCATTGGTTGAAACCCTGCTTTCTATTTTATAATTTCATCGACTTTTCGCATGAACAATTCCATGCTCTCATAGACCGCTCCCTTAATCTCTAACGCATTATATCATAAACAACGCCTGACCCAATGAAGTGCTAAACCATACTACTGTAAAATATAAAGAAACCTGCCTTTCTCAAGGCAGGGAATAAAACAATTCGTTATTATGTTGACTTCTATCTGTAACGAACTATGAGCCCGTAGAGAGCTCTAATGTTAGTCCGAATATACCCACTCCATCAAAGTACTCAGGGCCTATACGGATCCGTACCCAGCAAGTTAGTGCAAATAAATGCAGTGTACGTCAACTGAGATGTTATTGGTGGATTGAAATCATCCGCAGAGAACGTAATGACCCGAGAAGCCAGAATGCTCAAGCTGAACATAGACGTTGCAGAATAAATGACAGGATCGGGAAGCTCCCAGGATACGGTTCATTTCATTTGAACACGAGGATTTGTACCCACTCCTGCTCTCATGGAATCTACATCTCAACATTGAACATCCTTCTTTTTAGAATGGCTTATCGAAGTTATGTTCGTTTTTCTCCATTCTCTCTTTTAGTAATCTAATTTCTTGCTTCAAACCTGAAATTTCCTCTCGTAAACCAGATCTCTTTATTGCCAATGAGAACACAGCATATAAAATCAAACCAACCAGACCAATGATAATAAATATAGCTAAAATCCCTGCAAAACCCACAGCACCAGCACTACTCATAGCTTTAAGTTGTCACCCTTCCCTCGTGTTTTTTATTATGATAACATATTATTAGAAATTACTGGAATTATTATAAATAAAAAAACACTACTCCTCTATCTACATTATGTATGCTAGAGTAAAAGGCTGGGCAAAACCCAGCCCCTCCTCATCAAACCGTACGTGAGGTTTTCCCTCATACGGCTTTCCGATGTTCGTCTTTCATGGGCATGCAAATTACAACAGCGTTTTTAGTCCATATTGGCTGGCGATATATTTAACCTCAGATACTGAACCCATCCATTTTCTGCGTTGCCTCTTCTTCGCGTACCACCGGGTTAACCGTTGCTACATATATACTCGATGGCGATAATCGCTCTTTAATCACTCCACGAATACGTTCTTCTGCCTTTTTGGTTAGCCATTGCTGCGTGGTGTAGTATACCTTCCCTTGCGACGTTTCTGCTTTCGTTTTTCGGTGGTGCATCCCTAAAAAGTCGAATCCTTCGTCTCCTGTCCATAGACCTAAAATGCGGGTTTTGGTCGGGTGCAGGGTTAACTCCAGACGTTCCATGATTCTACGTATAAGTTCATACGCATACTCCACGTCCTTTTTGGTTTTGCAGACCACCACAACATCGTCTGCATACCTTGTCAGTTCTCCCACTCCACTTCCGTGTTTCTCCCACAATCGGTCAAAGTAGTTCAGATAGATATTCGCATGTTATCGAAGTAACCTTGGATATCGACGTCGACTACCCAATTCCCTTTGCGGTTGCAGGCTTTCCGAATTCGTTCCAGCGCTCCTTTCGCACTTCGTTTCGGGCGAAATCCAAAAGATACATCCTCAAAATCCGCTTCAAAGATGGATTCGATCACGAGTTTCGTTGCCATCTGGATGACTCGGTCGCGCACGGTGGGTATGCCCAGCGGTCTTGGCTTCTCATCTTTCTTGGGGATATAGTGCCGCCGTACAGGCTGCGGATGGTAGTTGCCTTCTTTCAACGCTCGTTCGCAGTCCTTGAGGGAGTTCACTTCTCCTTGTTCCTCCACATCTGCCAGCGTCATGGCATCTACAACTGCCGCTCCCTTGTTCGCTTTCACTCGTCTCCAGGCTTCGCACAAGTTCACCAACAAGATCATGCGTGCCTCTGGGCACGCATGACAGAAAAAAACCCTTGCTACGCAAGGGTTTTAAGAGAATGGGCCCTACAGGACTCGAACCTGTGACCAATCGGTTATGAGCCGACCGCTCTAACCAACTGAGCTAAGGGCCCTGAACAAAAATGTATAACGTTCAGATGATGGCTGTGAATCATCCAGTAAAACTAAATTGCGGGGGCAGGATTTGAACCTGCGGCCTTCGGGTTATGAGCCCGACGAGCTACCGGGCTGCTCCACCCCGCGTCAGTAAGAAATATTAAAACAGCGACTTAATTAATATACACCATACCTACCTTATAAGTCAAGGGGTAATGTTAGGGAATAAAACGCACACCATAGCGACCCTTTTTTGAACGATATACTTCCACTTCAGCTGGCTCATTATGGCCGTAAATCCACCCATCCTGCTCCATCCGTTTTGCAAGACACCCTGCCTGAAATTTGGTTGCATACAATTTGCTGAAATATACCCAGTGCATTCCACTCGTCCTTCCTTGAAGTCATCATTTATCCCTGCTTTTGTAGAATACCCCAATTTCATAAAAATAGCCGCCGAAGATATAAATCTCCAGCGGCTACATCTTTGGTTTTATTACAAGATCATCTAACTTTTATTGAAACGTGGCTTTAGGGTTCTTTTTCAATTTCGCCAGCATCTCATTCCCTTTAGCTGCCCATTCACCAAGCGCTTCTTTTGGTGTTTTTTTGTTTTCAAGCACTTGATTGAAGTATTCCATGCCCTTCTCATTCACTTGCCAGAGGTTCGGCATTTTTTGATACATTTTATCCATGTTCCCATTGGTTGGAGGTACAGGCTTCAGTGTGTAGAACGCCTGGATGTTGTAATCCAAACCATCCTTGGGTTTAATGAAGCTTTTCCGTGAAACCATCTCATAACTGCTGCGAGCTTTGATCTTCGCCCAGTCTTCACTGTTCATATACTTGATCAATTCCCATGCATCATCAGGGTTCTGAGCTGAACTATTAATGGCCATGAGGTTACTCAGATAAATATTGCCTCCGATTTCGGGCGCCTCCGGATGAACTGGAGGTGTGACAACTTCCCAGTCTACCTTCGTGAAGTTTTTCATTTTATCCGCATTTTTATTGGCATCGATCAATTGATTAATATAGCTGTAATCTCCAATCACCATGGCTGTCTTGCCACTCAGGAACATATCATTCTGAAGCGGATTATAACGTCCACTGTCATCCTGATCCTGAGGTTCGTCTCCTTTAGGAATGACTTTATCCAGGGCAAGCTTGCTTATCGTGCTCCATACTTTCTCCCATTGTGGAGAATCTACAGTCATTTTCTCTGCTTTGTCATCAAAAACTTTCAACTGTAAAGAATTATAATACTGCTGCATTGAATAGTATGGAGAACCACCTTGATAAGTACTGAAAGAGAAACCAAATACATGGTCTTTGCCTTCACCTTTGGTAAGGCGGGTACCCAGGTTGAAAATATCATCCCAAGTCATATTGTCTGTTGGAGGCTCCACGCCTGCTTTCTCAAACATTCCCTTGTTGTAGAACAATGCTGAAGAGGAGAACGTTGGTGTCAAAGCGTAAATGCTCTGATCTCCCAAATCCTTAATACCTTCGAGAACACTTGGAACAATATCGGTCGTATCAAACTTGTCTTCCTGCATCAGCGGATCAAGTTGTTTCACCATATTTTCCTGAATTAACGACTTGATCGTCGCCGTATCCGCCACAATGACGTCTACCGGGTTATCTCCCGTCATAATCTTTTTCAAGCTTTCCATGGTATCAGGTATTTCCTGTTGCTCTTCCTGGTTACCATACCCATACATGCTGCCCTGATCTACCGCAGGTACAATTTCAATCGTTATATTGGGATGTGTCAATTCAAAAGCATCGGTAAACTGCTGACGGAAATAGCTGTCATCCTGGCCCCCCCACAACGTCGCTACACGCAATACACGCTGCTCATTATCCTTGGACTCACTCGCTGTACAACCCGCAAGCAGCGGCAATGCCAGACTGGCTGTAGCCAGCACGGCCAACACCCGTTTTCCCCAAAACCTGTTCTTCATCTCCCAATTCCCCCTCTAAAATTATCTTGGCGGTGTAATGACAATACGTTCACCGTCAAATTCCAATGTGGCACGATTATCGATGGACAGCGCCTCCAGATACTCCTTGGGCACCTGAAGTCGTCCCGCCCGGTCAATAATGACAAAAGCTTCATGAATATCCGGGGCTCCTGCCTCCGACAAGCCATGCTCGTCATCCAGATTCGGATTACGTTTCACAAATTCCGTGCTGGTCAAGCCGTCCCGGATCGCAACGATCCGGTCCACCTTGCCAGCTAGGGTTAGATCATGGGTAACAATCACTATCGTAACCCCGAGCTCCTTGTTCATTTTGCGGAAAATGCCCATGATAGTATCACATGTCTCCGAGTCCACCGAGCCTGTCGGCTCATCGGCAAGCAGCAGCTTGGGGCGATTCGATAACGAGATGGCAATCGCCACCCGCTGCTGCTCCCCACCGGACAATTGATGCAGCTTGTTGTGCATTCGATCCTTCAGTCCGACCCACTCCAGCAGCTGCATGGCATAGGCTCGATCTCGCTTGCCTCCCAAAATCATGGGCGTTTCCACGTTTTCCAGTGCTGTAAGGTATGGCAGCAGGTTACGGCCGTTATTTTGCCAAATGAAACCTACGGTATGACGTTTGTACTCCACCAATTGGGCATCTGTCATTTTCAGCAAATCCCAATCCCCGACAACGGCTGTACCGGCTGTTGGACGATCAAGTCCGCCCAGAATGTTGAGCAATGTGGATTTACCACTGCCACTGTTACCGATAATGGCCATCATTTCACCTTGATTAACAGTCAGATTGAGACCTTGAAGGGCAACGACTTCCACATCGCTGGATTTAAAAATTTTGACAAGTCCTTCGCATTGGATCACGTTACCTCTCCTCTCCCATTTTGACTGCCTGGTGAACCCGCAGCCTGCGGATTTGCCACAGCAGCATCGTTGCGCCAATGATCAGCATGACCACGGTCACGCCGTACAGTTGCAGCATATCTTTCTCTTCAAATACAATTCGGAACGGTGGTACCTGTGAGGACACATTATCTGTCGTTTGCAGGAAGGGCAGGAACAGTCGACTCGATACCTGACCAATGCCAATACCGAGAATGATGGACAGCCCCGCCGTGAACACCTGTTCCAACAGCAACATACCGCTCAATTGTGCCCGGGATAACCCCATTGCCCGCAGAACACCGAATTGTACTACACGCCCGGATAGATTGAAGAACCAGTACAAAATGTATCCGATCAGGGAAATAATCACCGACACAAGGAATCCGAGACTCAGTATGCCGAACACTCCACCCCTTGACGGATGTTTGCCCTGGGATACCAGCTCTGTACGCACATCGCGTACAGACGATAACTCAATGCCTTCTGCTGCAAGTTTCTCCATCAAAGGAGCGACTTTGGCATCCGGCTCCATCTTCAGCCAGACCTCATAAGGAATCAGAGGCACCTGATCATAGATGTAATCCAGATTGGCGATGAAAAACGGCATTTGATCCGGGTACTGGGCAGGCCAGTAAGGTATAATGCCAAAGACTACAAATTCAATCGCCTGACCCTGTACACCGATGGAGACAAGGTCTCCGGTTTTGAGCTTGAATTTGTCTGCAAATTTGGAAGAGATCAATACGGCCCCTTCATATTTTCCAAGCATGTCAAGGTACTTATAAGGATGAGCCGGGAACAGATCGTTGCGGAACCACGCCACTTGGGCAAAATCCACATTGTCGATCCCCACCAGCATTCCCTGTCCACCTGATTTGCCAGAGACAATAACATTACCTTTCGTTTGCAGCACTCTCGCTGCATGTTCGACACCATTCAGGCTGCGGAACACTTCAAAAGGTGGCTCCGAATAGATCATCTTCGTGGGTTGTGAACTACCACCGCCCCCACCTGATCCACCTCCGCCGCCGTTACCGCCACCTCCAGCACCACCACTACCGTTTCCTCCACCCTGCTGTCCTCCGCCTGAACCTCCATTTTGTCCGGAACCCGTTGGCTTAACTTCAGGTGTGCCTTCCCATACCGTCTGCATAATAACATCCGAACCATATCGGTATAACGTGCGCTCGGTCGAGTTCAGATCAATCGTACGAGCTGCTGCCGAGTTATATACACCGAGTCCGAGTGTCAATACAAGCAAAATCATCAAAGGATAGTAAGAAGACGATGAACGTGAAAGCTGTGTCAGTGTCAGATACAATGGAACCGGGAGAAGCTTGCGCCCGATCAGCTGAATGAGCTTCAAAATCCACGGGAATAACCGTAAGAAGAACAATCCCAGTGCAAATATCGCGAGTGCCGGTACAAAGAACAGAAAAGGCTGCACCTGAAGCTGATCTGTCGTCATTCCGGTCTGGAACGTCAACATTTGCCGTTCATAGAACAAGTAATATCCATATCCGGCGAGCCCCAGGAGCGCAATATCCAGGAACCAGCGCTGCCATACTGGCGCACGGTCCGTACGTGCCTGTCGGCGTTTGGCCGATACAATTGTCGCCCGTGCATAGGTTATTGCCGGAATGAGCGAGGCTATGATTGCCACCAACACGGCGATAAGGCCAAGCAGGATGGCTTCTTTGGATATCCCGATTGGAATGGATTTCCGATCCACGAACGACAAGAATCCGCTCGCTGAACCGATGCTTTTCGCCATAAACCATCCAAGAAACGGTCCGATGACAAGAGCAATCGCTCCCAGGAATATACCTTCAAGCAAATAAAGAGAGAAGATCTGCCGGGCAGAAGCTCCGCGACTGCGCAGAACCGCGATGTCACTTTCCTGCTTCTGTAACGACTGTCTGGCATTCATGGCAATAAAATAAAAGACCATCGCAATCATCGGTGCTGCCAGTGTGAACAGCATGGTCTGCAATTGCAGACTCTGACTGCGGAATTGTTTCAGCAGATCCCCGAAGGTGATGTCCACCTTCGTATCCTTCAACCGCTGATACAGATCGATATCCAGCCTTTCCAGCACGGAGGTCAGTCCCGAGAGCTGGCTCGTTTGAATCTCTTTCAGATCAAATGCATAATACCAACGTGAATTCTGAAGTGGAATCCCTTTTTCCTTTAACAAAACATTATTAAATACCGATTCATCCACATATAGTCCGTTCATCATACCGTCAAATCCCTGTACCCAATACGGGCTGCCAGGATCATCGGCTTTGAAAGAACCTGTAATCTTCACACGCAACGTAATATCGAGACCGCTGTAGATCGGATACTCCAGAACATCTCCAATATGCAGATCGTTGCGATACATGCCCTCTTCCAGCATGACCGCTTCAATGATATCGTCCTTGACCTGGTTGCCCGGCTTCACTCCAGCAGAGTAATTAACCTGTGCATCCAGACCTGTCATCGTACCCAGACTCATGCTGCGGACCCGACTGGCATCCACTTTGGTTGGGTCTTCCGGGTTCACCTCTGTGCTGCGGATGGAACGGGAGTTCACATACGTATGAAAAGGAAAACCAATGTCACGGGGCACATCCTCGCGAATATATCGATCCACCTCTTCCAGACCACGTGTGTCTGTCTTTACACCACCAGGTGCCTGGTAACTCATGAGCAACGAACCGGCTGGCAGTCCCTCACTGTTATCCTGCAGTGTCTGGGCCACGACCCGCTTCAGCGCACCATCGGCATACATCGGAATACTAACGGTGAACGCGACCGCCACAATCAGTCCGATCAGTGTGCTGAACGTCATCCAGCGAGTGTTCCACATTTTGCGGAACAACAGTCGAAGCAATGGCAGCCCCATTAGCGGCCCACTACTTTCTGTCCAACGGTCAGACCTTTCAGAATCTCCACATCCGTGGATGTCTGCTGCCCGACTTCTACGTCCACTTCACGCTTGCTTCCATCACTCTCCACCACTTGCACGTACGTTCTTGAACCGATGGAGCGCAGTGCGGATACAGGAATAACAATCGCGTTCTCTGTACGCTGCGTGACAATCGATACCGTTAGAGGGGTACCGCGTTCTACCCCTTTGGGCATTTTCGCCAGTGAGACGATAACATATTGATCCAGGCTTTCTTTCGCTGGAGGCGTTCCGCCTTCCCCCGAACCTCCGCCGTTACCACTTCCACTTCCCGATGCTTGGGCTACAGGCATCACTTTAACTTTGCCAGCCACTTTGCCTGCGCCATTAATGTCCACATCCGCCTTCATACCAGCCGAGAACTTCTCCAGATCTTCCTTGGCAAACGTAGCTGCGACAACCAGGTTGGATGTATCTGCTATGGTCGCAATCGGGTCATAAGCTTTGACAGCCGCGCCCTTCTCCACCTGTACAGCAATGATTGTTCCACCGAATGGAGCGGTCAAAGTGGCTTTACCCAATTGATCTTCCAGATCGGCGAGTTCCTGACGAAGCTCTTCAAAGGCAATCGTGGACTCTTCGAACTCCACCGGGTCCATCTCATCCCGTTTGCGAAGCGTTTCCTTCATTTGCACTTCCGATTTGCGAATCTGCAGGTTTTTGGCCCGAATTTCCTTCTCCACGCTCTCCACATCAAGAACAGCGAGAAGTTGACCTTTTTTCACTTTATCCCCTGGTTTAACATTCAACTCTTTGATATGCATACCGTCCAGCGTAAAATACACCTTTTCTTCCCGCTGGCTCATCATCTTGCCGCTTCCGCTTACTTTCTTCTCCAGCGTCTCGGTCCGAACTTCATATTCCGGCTTCTTGGAGATCGTTGGCGGTGTAATTGGCGGAAGTACTTCTTCCTCTGTTTCTGCCGGCAGCAAAGAGCATCCCGACATCGTTGCAGCCACTATCGCACTAAGCACAATAAGCGCTGCGCGTTTCCCCCTCTTCGGAGCGGCCCCTTTACTTGATAAATCTGCCGTCCGCCATTTCATAAACATGGTCCGCAACCTCCAAAATCGTAGGATCGTGTGTAGTCATACAGATCGTTACTTGTTCAACTTCAATAATATTGCGAAATACAGCCATAACCTGTGCTCCCATTTTGGAATCGAGTTCAGCTGTCGGCTCATCCGCGAGCAATAATCTCGGTCTGTGGGCTATCGCCTTGGCGATGGCCACCCGCTGCTGCTCTCCCCCGGACATCTCGAATGGACGGTGCTTGACCCGTTTGGTTAGTCCGACCAGATCCAGACAATGACCTACCCGGTCCTTCCATTCCGAACGCGGCACGTCCGCCATGCGCAGCGACAGCTCTACATTTTCCCAGGCAGACAACAAAGGCATCAGGGCATACGCCTGAAAAATAAAACCGATTTCCCTGCGCCGCAAAGCGGTCCGCCGCCGGTCACCCCAATCCTGAAGAGGCTGGCCGGAGAACAGAATGTCTCCACTGGATGGCTGATCCAGCCCACCCAGCATATTGAGCAGTGTCGTTTTCCCTGAGCCTGATCGCCCTTTCAACATCACCAGCTGTTGCGGGTTCACTTCCATATCGATGCCTTTGAGCACATGAATAATACGGCTACCTGTCTGGAAACTGCGATGAACATTGCGAACCTCCAGCACAGGCCCGTCATATGGAGGCAGCAGATCCTTCTTGGAGGGCTTGGACTTCACTTCAGATTCAGCTGCTGCAACCGCAACTTCCTCCTGGCTTGTTTCACTGGTTATGTCGTGCGGGTCGATGGATGTATTCTGAGGTTCACTTATGTATGCCGATTCCTCCTGCCCGACTGGTTCCTGCTGCTCCGCGTGTCCGACTGCACTGTCCTCGCCTGACTGGCTCTTGGCAGGTCTGATTTTGGAAAATAATTTCTTCATGCCAGCAATCACGCTCATCCTTTCTTCATATCCCTTTCACTTCATCAAGACACTAAAAATAGAAATCTATTCCATACTACACTGCATTATAAACGACGGATCACAACTAAAAGTTACAAGCTTTTTACAACGTTCCAGTGAAAAAGTTAATATTTTGATGAACAAACGAAAAAAGCACCCCAACGAGCGGGATGCCTCTTGAATATTCAATGAATTTGCCTCTATGGCGGCAATCATTACAATTTTGATACCGTTCACAAGCAAACTGTTCAATCCGGTGTGAATGATATTATTTACCAAATGAAGAAGGATCTTCACGCCAGGATTTGAGCAGTTCAAAATCACTCTCCTGGATTGTCCCCTCAGCTAAAGCCACATCCATCAAAGCAGTGTAATTGGACAGGGTTTGCAGTGGAATTCCCGCTTCTTCAAAAGCTTTAATGCCTTTGTCCAGCTGGTAGCTGAAAATCGCCAGTACAGCCAATGGAGTCGCCCCGGCTACACGTACTGCTTCAGCGGCTTTAATTGAACTGCCACCTGTGGAGATCAGGTCTTCAATGACAACAACCTTCTGCCCCTCGGTGATCAGACCTTCAATCAGGTTCTCTTTGCCATGTCCTTTGGCTTTATCACGAATGTAAGCCATCGGCAGATTCAGCTTTTGCGCCACCCAGGCAGCATGCGGGATACCCGCAGTTGCAGTACCTGCAATGACTTCTGCATCGGGGTATTGATCACGAATGATCGCAGCAAAGGCTTCAGCGATGTCGTTACGAATCTCGGGATAAGACATCGTTAGACGGTTATCACAATAGATTGGTGATTTGATGCCGGATGTCCAGGTAAATGGCTGCTGCGGACGAAGGGCCACCGCTTTAATTTTCAACAGTTGGGAAGCAATATGGTTAGGAATCTCAGTAAGTTCGATCATGCGTTCAACATCTCCTTCAAAATGGATTCTGCCGCTTCACGCGGATGGGGAGCGCCCGTAATTGGTCTGCCTACAACAATGTAATGGCTGCCTCTGGCAATAGCTTCACCTGGCGTCAGGACACGAGTCTGGTCTCCGAGGCCACTTCCTGCTGGGCGAATGCCAGGTGTAACCGTGTGAAAATCACTGCCACAGGCTGCGCGGATCGCCGGTACTTCCAGCGGGGAAGCAACGACGCCATCGAGACCTGCCTCATGGGCCAGTCCTGCATAACGGACTACCGCTGCCTCAACGCTGCCCTGGATGCCGATCTCGGTATTCATCGTTTCCTGACTGGTACTGGTCAGCTGGGTAACCGCAATAATCTCAGGTCTGCGAAGAGAAGGATCAGCAGCCAGAGCCGCCTCTGCACCTTCACGGGCGGCACGCATCATGCTTGTACCTCCAGCTGCATGCACATTGAACATATCCACTCCCAGACGGGTGATGCTTTCAGCACCCCCACGAACCGTGTTTGGAATATCATGCATCTTCACGTCAAGGAATACCGAGTACCCCTTCGACTTCAGCTCGCGAATGAAATCCGGGCCAGCGGCGTAAAAGAGCTGCATGCCCACCTTCAGATAACAGGGAATACCTTCGAGAGCCTGTACCAATTTCTGAGCCTGCTCCTCTCCAGGATAATCGAGTGCCACCATCAAACGACCAGCCATTTCATTGAAATTCGGGTGATTCATATTCCAGCGCTCCTTCCAAAAGCTTGATTTTTCCGTTTTTGCCCGATATAAAGGACATCCCGCCAGCCCGAAGGCTGACTGATGTCCTTGATCAGTGACAAATCGTCTTATTTATTGTACAAGAGCTGGCATAGCCTCAGAGGAGAAGTTGATCGTTTGCAGCATGATCAACAGGGCACGGATCGTATCCAGTGAAGTCATACATACAATGCCGTTCTCTACTGCCTCACGACGAATACGGAATCCGTCACGCTGCGGCGTTTTGCCTTTGGTCAGCGTGTTGAACACAAAGTTTGCTTCGCCGCTGCGGATCATATCGAGAATGTTCGGCGAACCTTCACTTAATTTGTTTACCGTCGTCACCGGAATGTTCGCTGCTTCAAGCGCAGCTGCCGTGCCTCCGGTAGCCATGATTTTGTATCCCAGTCTATAGAAACCTTCAAGCAGTGGAACAGCTTCCTCTTTGTCTTTGTCGGCTACCGTTACCACGATTGCTCCGGTGGCCGGGATCTTCATGCCTGCACCGATGAGACCTTTGAACAATGCTTTGGCATAATTCGGGTCACGACCCATAACCTCACCTGTGGATTTCATCTCAGGTCCAAGTGTTGGTTCCACACGACGCAGCTTCGCGAAGGAGAAGACCGGAACTTTGACGGAAACATGATCCGATTCAGGCCACAGACCGTCGACATAACCGAGGTCTTTCAGCTTCACGCCCAGAATGGCTTGTGTTGCCAGGTTCGCCATCGGAATGTTGGTTACTTTGCTCAGGAAAGGAACTGTACGGGATGAACGCGGGTTCACCTCGATGATGTACACTTGACCCTCATGGATAACAAACTGGATGTTAACCAAACCGATCGTTTTCAGTTCTTTTGCAATCTTGATTGTAATCTCTACAATTTTCTCTTTGAGATCCTGGGACAGGTGCTGTGGCGGATAAACCGCGATGGAGTCACCGGAGTGAACCCCTGCGCGCTCGATATGCTCCATGATCCCCGGAATCAATACCGTTTCACCATCACAGATCGCGTCAACCTCAACCTCTTTACCCATCATGTAACGGTCGATCAGGACCGGATGCTCCGGATTGATTTTAACCGCCTGCTCCATATATGTCAGCAATTCAGCATCAGAGTATACGATCTCCATCGCACGACCACCGAGTACATAGGAAGGACGAACCAGTACCGGGTAGCCCAGACTTTGAGCCGTTTCAACTGCATCATCTACCGAAATGACTGTTTTGCCTTTTGGTTGTGCAATTTCCAGACGTGAGAGCAAATGCTCGAACTTCTTGCGATCCTCTGCCTCATCAATGTTTTCCAGATCTGTTCCGAGAATCGTTACACCAGCGGCTCGCAGTGGTGCTGCCAGGTTGATTGCCGTTTGACCACCAAACTGTACGATAACCCCTACTGGCTGTTCCTGTTCGATAACGTTCATGACATCTTCGAAGAACAGAGGTTCAAAGTACAAGCGATCCGATGTATTAAAGTCCGTAGACACGGTCTCCGGGTTGTTATTAATGATAACTGCTTCATAGCCTGCTTTTTGCAGAGCCCATACTGCGTGTACTGTCGAGTAGTCAAACTCAATTCCTTGACCGATCCGGATTGGACCGGAACCAAGTACAACTACTTTTTTCTTATCTGAAGGAATGACTTCATTCTCAGTTTCGTAAGTAGAGTAGTAATATGGCGTTGTTGCTTCAAATTCAGCTGCGCACGTATCTACCATTTTGTAAACTGGGCGAAGGTTTTCCTCTTCACGACGTGCTCTGACTTCAGCTTCTTTTGTCAAAGTACCTCCTGGTTGACCTTCAGCACGCAGCTCAGCAATAGCACGGTCTGTGAAGCCAAGACGCTTCGCTTGATACAAGGTTTCGGAGGACAATTCGGATTCCTCGCGAATGCGATCTTCGAAGCGGATCAGCCCTTCGAGTTTATCGAGGAACCACCAGTCAATCTTCGTCAAATCCTGAAGCTGTTGCAATGTATAACCTCTACGGAAGGCTTCAGCGAGCAGGAATATACGCTCATCGTCGGCTTTGACCAGACGCTCGTTCAGCGTTGCTTCATCCAGTGTTTCGGCATCTTTCAGATACAGACGGTGTACGCCGATTTCCAGGGAACGAACAGCTTTATGAATCGACTCTTCGAATGTCCGGCCAATCGCCATAACTTCGCCTGTCGCTTTCATCTGTGTACCCAGTTTGCGGTTCGCCGAGATAAACTTGTCGAACGGCCAGCGTGGGATTTTGCTCACGATATAGTCCAGTGTTGGCTCAAAGCATGCATATGTTTGGCCCGTTACCGGGTTCACGATTTCGTCCAGTGTGTAACCCATGGCAATTTTGGCAGCCATCTTGGCAATTGGATAGCCCGTTGCTTTGGAAGCTAGTGCCGAAGACCGGCTTACCCGTGGGTTAACTTCGATAACATAGTATTGGAAGCTGTGCGGATCAAGCGCAAACTGTACGTTACATCCACCTTCGATGTTGAGGGCACGGATGATTTTCAGGGAAGCTGAGCGCAGCATTTGATATTCACGGTCAGACAGCGTCTGGCTTGGTGCTACAACGATACTGTCTCCTGTATGAACCCCTACCGGGTCAAAGTTTTCCATGTTGCAGACTACGATACAGTTATCGTTTTTGTCCCGCATAACCTCATACTCGACTTCTTTCATGCCTGCGATGCTCTTCTCGACCAAACATTGACCGATCGGGCTATACCGAATACCTGCTACGACTGTCTCACGCAGTTCTTCTTCGTTGGCACAGATCCCGCCGCCTGTTCCGCCAAGCGTGTAGGCTGGGCGGACGATGATTGGATAACCAATCTCATTGGCAAAATCAAGTGATTCCTCAAGTGTTGTTACGATTACACTCTCAGGTACAGGCTGTTCCAGTTCGCGCATCAGATCACGGAACAAGTCACGATCTTCGGCTTTCTCAATGGAAGTGAGCTGTGTTCCGAGCAGTTTAACATTCTCGCGTTCAAGGACGCCGGCACGTGCCAGTTCCACGGCCATGTTCAGACCCGTTTGACCGCCAAGGGTTGGCAGCAAACCGTCAGGACGTTCCTGGCGAATGATTTGCGTTACAAAATCAAGTGTAATCGGCTCAATGTACACTTTGTCAGCCATGTTGGTATCCGTCATAATCGTAGCCGGGTTGCTGTTGATGAGTACAACTTCCACGCCTTCTTCTTTCAGTGCCTGGCATGCTTGTGTACCGGCATAGTCAAACTCGGCCGCTTGACCGATGACGATTGGACCTGAACCAATCACCAGGATTTTTTTGAGATCTTTGTTAATCGGCATGTTATTGTGCTCCTTTCACTGCGGCTGCCAGTACGGCTTGACGCGGCTGTTGCGGGTGAGTAATCTTGTGTTCCCGAATCATCTCGATAAAGCGGTCGAACAAATAGCTGTTATCATATGGTCCTGGCGCTGCTTCCGGGTGGTACTGAACGGAAAACGCCGGGAATTTTTTATGTTTTAGACCTTCGATAGTCTTATCGTTATTGTTGATATGTGTCACTTCAAGCTCCGTATTTTTCACGGATTCTTCGTTTACGGTGTAACCGTGGTTCTGGGATGTGATGAAGCAACGTCCGCTCTCCAGTTCTTTAACCGGGTGGTTTCCGCCGCGGTGTCCAAACTTGAGTTTCTCTGTATCGGCTCCTGCCGCAAGTGCGAACAGTTGGTGACCCAGGCAGATTCCGAAGATCGGATATTCACCGAGCAGTTCACTAATCATTTTAACCGCGTGAGGAACGTCTTTCGGGTCCCCAGGGCCGTTGGACAGCTGGATCCCATCCGGGTTCATGCGGCGGATTTCGTCCGCTGTTACATCATGCGGAACGACGACAACGTCACAGTTACGTTTGCTGAGTTCACGCAAAATCCCTGTTTTTGCACCGTAGTCAACCAATACAATGCGTTCAGCCGTTCCCGGGCTGTTGTAAACATGTTGAGTAGAAGTCATAGGAACCTGGTTACGCAGCTCAGCGATGCTGGTGTCTCCCATCATCTCCAGCAACTCTTCCACAGGTTTCGATCCTGTTGTGAGAATTCCTTTCATTGTGCCGTGGTGACGAATCCGGCGAGTCAGCATCCGTGTATCAATCTCGCTGATCCCTACGATGCCATACTCTTTAAGCAAATCATCTACGCTGTATTCCGCACGCCAGTTACTTGGTGTCGGCTCATGACGACGTACCACAAAACCGTGTACGAACGGACGAATCGACTCGAAGTCGTCACGCGTAATGCCGTAGTTACCAATCAGTGGATACGTCATGGTTACGATTTGACCGCAATAAGAAGGATCCGAAAGCACCTCTTGATAGCCTGTAATTCCCGTATTAAAAACGACCTCACCTGTTGTTTCACCTTCAGCACCAAATGCTTTCCCGGTGAACAGTGTGCCGTCTTCCAACAATAATCTTGCCTGTGCCTGCATCCCATTTCACTCCTCTGTGTTTATCAAAGTTGAATACTTTGAGTTGAACATGGGGGACGTTACGTTTGGTGCGGCTCCGTGGGCAGAAAACCCTTTGATCGCTGTTATCCCCGGATTACTTTGATCCCATTCTTCAAATGGAGTAATCCGGTGATAAAGGCGAACGCTTTGCTTCTTCGGGTTCTTTCTGCCCACTCCGCAGTTACGTTCGTGTCCATGTTCAAAAGCATTATTCAACTTTTCTTTGTTTCGTATATTGGACTCTCGGCATGGTTTGCCTCGAGTTAGTTTTAAAGATGTTATTGGTGTATAGGTGTAGATTTAGATTTATAAAGCCTTGTTGTTTTTAGAAGAATTAAAGAGGTAAGGTTTATTGATTTATTGATTTAATAAGTTACTGATTTACTGTTGTACCGTGTTGTTCCACACGCTTTTGCCGTCCACCCATGTTTGTGTGGCCCAGCCTTTCAGTTTCCAGCCTGTGAATGGTGTGTTTCTTCCTTTGGTTGCGAACGTTGCAGGATCAACCGCTTTTTCCTCGTTCAGGTCAATCATGGTGATGTCCGCAGGTGCTCCCTCTTCCAGCTTGCCAGTGTCCAGTCGGAATACCCGTGCCGGATCAGCTGTCATGCGTTTGACGAGGAAGTCCAAACTCCAGAGCCCTGTTTCCACAAACTTCGTGTACAGCAGCGGGAAAGCTGTTTCGAATCCGACAATGCCGAACGGTGCCAGTTCCATGCCTTTTGCTTTCTCTTCTTCGCTATGCGGCGCGTGATCGGTAACGATCATGTCCAGCGTTCCGTCCAGCAGACCTTCGATACAAGCCTGCACGTCGCGTGGTGAGCGAAGAGGCGGGTTCATTTTCCAGTTGGCATCCATGCCAGGGATATCCTCATCCGACAATACCAGATGGTGCGGACATACCTCAGCCGTTACTTTAATGCCTATGGACTTCGCCAGGCGAATCAGGCGAACCGACTGCTCCGTACTTACGTGGCAGACGTGGTAGTGAACTCCCGTTGCTTCTGCAAGCAGGATATCCCTGCCTACGTGAATGGCCTCGGATTCATTCGGGATACCTTTGATACCGTGACGCTTCGAAAACTCGCCTTCTGTCACATATCCGCCGACTACCAATGAGTCGTCTTCGCAGTGAGCGATGACTGGCATATCCATGCTTGCTGCGAGGCTCATGGCATCTTTCATCATTTGAGCGTTTTGTACACCCACGCCATCATCCGTGAATCCAATCGCACCCGCTTCTTTCAATGCGGCGAAGTCCGTAAGTTCACGTCCAAGCTCGTTTTTCGTAATAGCTGCATAAGGCAGTACTTTTACCAGGTCGGCTTCTTTGGCTTTATCCAAAACCAGCTTAACGACATCCGCGCTGTCAGTTACTGGTCTTGTGTTCGGCATGCAAGCAATCGTTGTAAAACCGCCTTGTGCTGCCGAACGGGCACCCGTCTCGATCGTCTCTTTATGTTCGAATCCAGGTTCACGCAGATGCACGTGCATATCAATCAAACCGGGAATGACCAGTTTGCCTGAAGCATCGGTTACGCTATGCGCTGATTGCTCTGCTTTCAGTACCGCTTCGTCTTCCACTCCAGCGATCTTTTGAATTTTTCCTTCATCTATAATGATCGTTTTCCGTTCAAGTTCCCCTTGTTGATTCAAGATGTTCGCGTTCTTTATAATCTGTAGCATAATTGCCCTCCGCTTCGGTTCTGTCCGACTTGCCAGACAAGCCGGATGATTTTCTTTATCGTGTACTCTCACATTGCTCTATAAGAACTTCCGTCCCGTCAGCCTATGACCCACAGCCAGACCCTGTTACAGTTTCATCGCACGTTCCATGACCGCCATGCGGATTGGAACACCGTTTGCCATCTGCGGGAAGATCCGCGATGCTGCGCTCTCCACTACCGCGTCATCCACCTCGACATTTCGGTTCACAGGAGCAGGGTGCATAATGATTGTGCTTGGTTTCAGGCGTGACGCCCGTTCTTCCGTCAATCCGTAGTGTTCGCGATAATCTTCAGCCGAAGTAATCAGGCCATGTTTATGACGTTCCAGTTGAACTCGGAGCATCATGACTACATCCGCATCGAGAGCCTCTTCCAGACCTACATAAGGCGCGTGTTCTGCGAGCTCCGGTGCCTGCATCGTTTGCGGTGCGCAGAAGCGCACATCTGCACCAAACTTTTGCAGTGCCCACAGATTGGAGCGAGCTACACGGCTGTGCAGGATGTCTCCGATGATCGACACACGCAAACCTTTCAGCTCACCGAAAGCCTTCCGCATCGTGTAGAGATCCAGCAGCGCCTGTGTAGGATGCTCGTTATTCCCATCTCCTGCGTTCACCAGTGGAACATTCACTTTCTGAGCCAGTTGTTGCAGAACACCTGAAGGTTTCAAACGAATCACCCCTGCGTCGATGCCCATGGACTCCAGTGTGCGTACCGTGTCATAGATGGATTCACCTTTCTCCACGCTTGATGCAGCCGCCGTGAAGTTTAGCACTTGTGCACCCAAACGTTTTTCCGCCATCTCAAATGAGAAGCGAGTACGTGTGCTGTTCTCGAAGAACATGTTGGCTACGAAGTGGGATTCCAGTACAGGAACCAGTTTCTCCTTCTGCGCTTCCCAGTGTGCTGCTCTGTTCAGAATGGATTCGATCTCATCGCGACTAAGGTCCTTAAGGCCAAGCAAGCTCCGGTCCTTCAATGCGGGTTGTGTAATCATCATGCCTGTTCCCCCCGGTTCTGAATGATTTTGACTTCGTCCTGTCCATCCGTTTCCATCAGTGCAACCTCGATCTCCTCTGATTTGGAAGTCGGCACATTTTTGCCGATAAAATCAGGTCGAATCGGAAGTTCCCGGTGTCCGCGATCTGCGAGAACCGCCAGCTGAATGTTCTGTGGTCTTCCACAGTCCATCAGGGCATCCATCGCTGCGCGAATCGTCCGTCCGGTATAGAGCACATCATCGAACAAAATCACTTTTTTGTTGTGAATCGAAAGTGATTCAGGTGTCATCGTCAACAGTTCCTTGCGATTCGCTTTATTCTCATCCAAGCGATCATCGCGATAAGGGGTCACATCGAGCTCTCCCCAAGGGATCGGTGTACCTTCGATTTCTTCAATCTTGGCGGCGATCCGTTCTGCGAGGTATACACCCCGTGTTCGAATACCGATCAGTACACAGCCCTCAATGCCTTTGTTTTTCTCCAAAATCTCATGGGCAATCCGTGTTAATGCGCGGCGGATCGCGGTTTCATCCATAATGACATGTGTCTCTGTGCTCATGCGTTCAGCCTCCTCAGGATTTACCTTTCAGATCATGGCCCCGTGACGAGGAGAACAAAAAAGACTCCTTGCCGTGTTTATTGGCAAGGAGTCTCCGAACTTCAGACCGCTCTGAAGAAAGTTTACTCTCGGGATGCATCGCTTCATTTGCCGCAGCAAAAAAACGATGTATCGTTCACGTTACCTTGCCAGTCTCACGGGACTGATTTAAAGGTGCTATTCATGTCGTTCATATTGAAGGACCTCACAGGGTTCTATACTCAATATGTCCGTTTGTCTTCATGAATTATGACAGAAAGACAACTCTCTGTCAACACCTCAACATCACAGGCGAAATTCCTCTGCTGTATTCCCCTTAGAATTAGAATCAGCAGTTCGGCTGAGAAACATCCAAACACATCACATTTCATTCGTTATTCATAATTATACAATAATCCTGTATATTTATCCATAGGTAATTGCGGAAAACCTTTCAACCAAAATAATCCTCTGACTATAATCAAAGTTGAGACAAAGCCCTCCCCCTTTGAACTTGCAATGAGTTTTGTCATAACTATTTTAAGCTCAGAAGGCATTTTCATTATGATCCATCTCTTCTAATTTTAGAGTTCAACGTCCAGAAACACGGAATACATGAAGGCTCTGCATTAGTCCCCAGGGAAATGGGTAAAGTTTATAAACATGAAACAATTCATTGATGCTTCAATAAAGCCGATATACATAAGGATTTACAAATACGCGACATAGAAATAAGATAAGACCTACATTTATTTACATTTAGGAGGAAGTTATGCGTCACATTTGGCAAGTTTACAAAACAGACTGGTTGCATATTTTGAAGGTTCCCACAGGTATTTTTTTAATTGTGGCTATTATTTTACTGCCCGGGGTGTATGACTGGGTCAACGTGAAGTCCGTATGGGACCCGTACAGTAACACCCAAGGGATTAAAATTGCGGTGACAACCGAGGACAAGGGTGCAACTGTTGCAGGAACTAACGTCAATATTGGAGACGAGCTGGTATCCAGCCTAAAACAGAACGAAAAGCTGGGATGGACTTTTGTGGACCAGGCTGAGGCTGATCGTGGTGTGCAAACAGGAGAGTATTATGCAAGCCTGCTCATTCCTGGGGACTTTTCAACTAAAATTACAGGTATCGTTGACGGGAAGCTGGAGCGCCCGGAGGTAATCTATACCGTTAATGAGAAAATTAATGCCATCGCTCCAAAAATCACAGGTTCCGGTGTATCTGCGATAACAACACAAATCAATGAAAATTTCACTGAAGCGGTCAGTCAGGCTGTTCTAACCAAATTGAAGGAAGCCGGAGTTGAGATCAATGCCCAGCTTCCAACTTTGCGCAAGATGGAGAATGGCATTTTCACGCTGGAGAAAAATCTCCCGGCGATACAAGCTGCAGGTCAAAAGGTACTGGAAGTGGAAAAAGCCATGCCTGGTATCGTAAAAGATGCTCAAAAGATCGTCGAGATCGAAAAAAAACTGCCCGAAATCAATGAAGCCGCACAGTATGTGCTCAAGGTGCAGGAGTATTGGCCACAAATTAATGATGCAGCATCCGAGGTGTTGGCTATTCAGGGGCGGATTCCCGATATTCAAAAAGCCGTAGAACGTATTCAAGAAGTGGATACGAACTTTGGTCAGGTATCAGGTGTCATCCAAACGGCCCTGGATAAAACCGACAAGGCTCTCTCTATCGTAACGGCCGCAGAGCAAGATCTGGACAAAGTATCCCAAATCGCAGGTAACGGAATTGAGCTGGCCGAAGGCTTGAATCGGTTTGTGGATTCCAGTGAAGAAGCGTTTCAGGCTATAGGCCCGGCGATCCGACAAAACCTGCTGCTGGTGCAGCAAATCGCAAACGCTGCGTCAGACGTATTTGGGCAATTGCAGAATACGGATCTTAATAACCTGCCGACAGCAGAAGATCTGGACCGGATCGCTGCCCGCTTGGGGATTGCAGTAAAACTCGTCGACAGTATGGCAGAACTACTGGGTAAAATCGACAACTTGCTTCCTAGCCATCCACTTGCTAATAAAATTACGCAGCTGAACACCATTTCTGATAAACTTCAGCTGCAAATTCGCCTGGCCGGGATTATCAGTGATGCTCTGCGTCGCAATACAACTCCGCCTGCATACGTCATCGCCCAGTTAAATGCTCTCTCCAAGGAGATTAGCAGCGGCATTGGCAATTTCATGAACACCTACGAGAGCGAAATATCGCCGGCTCTTGCGGCTGGTGCGGATAAGCTGAGGTCTATCCTTTCCACTTCAGCAGATACACTACAGGCAGCAAGAGATCGAATTCCGGATATTGCGGACATTCTTGCATCAGCCAAAGAAGGCATTACGTTTGGGCAGACTGAATTGACAAAAATCCAGAGCGAACTGCCTCAAATACAATCTAAGATTCATGAGATCTCGGAGACACTCGCGAACAAAAGTGAAAGTTTTATCCATGCTTTGAACACAGTGTCTTCATTAATTCGAAACGATCTGCCCAAGCTGGGGACCAAGCTGAACGAAGCTGCTGATTTTGTTCGGAACGATCTGCCCAATGCCGAGAAACAGATAGGCAAGGCATCCGATTTTGTACAAAACCAGCTTCCGGAGGTCGAACAAGGAGTACATCGTGTTGCCACGCTTGTACGTGATGATTTGCCAGCACTGGAAAGTGCCATCAGCAAGGCAGCAGACAAACTTAGGGAAGTCGAAGGCAATAACCAGTTTGCCGAGCTCGCCAAGCTTTTACGCGGCGACATTGAAGAAGAGAGTGCTTTTCTGGCAAGTCCGGTGCAAATCAAGGAGCAGCAACTTTACCCGATTCCGAATTACGGATCAGCCATGTCACCATTTTATGGCGTACTGTCCTTGTGGGTCGGCTCAACGCTGCTGATTTCCCTGCTTCGTGCAGAAGCTGAGAATCCAGAGGGCAAGTTCCGGGGATACGAGTTGTATCTTGGGCGTCTTGCCACTTTTCTGACGATTGGATTGCTTCAAGCGATCTGTGTCAGCCTGGGAGATATCTTGATCCTCGGAACCTATGTCGCAGATAAACTGTGGTTTGTCCTGTTTGCCATGCTGGTGAGTGCCGTATTTGTCACCATAACGTACACTCTGCTGTCCGTTTTTGGGAATATCGGAAAAGGGATCGCGATCATCTTCATGGTGTTCCAGTTCTCCAGCTCCGGCGGTACGTTTCCGATCAGTATGACATCGCCCTTTTTCCAGGCATTGAATCCGTTCATGCCCTTCACGTATGCAATCAGTCTGCTGCGTGAGTCGGTCGGCGGCATCTTGTGGTCGACTGCCATCAAGGATATTCTGTGGTTGTGCATGTTTATCGCGCTGAGTCTCATCGTTGCACTCGCTTTGAAACGTCCACTCAGCAGTCTCACCAAACGTTCAGCCGAGAATGCCAAGAAGACCAAAATTATTGCTTAGAAGCGTCCGAGCGACCCTCTGCGTCATGAACGCAGTGGGTCTTTTGTTTAAATCAAACTGCATATATCGAATGAATCATGCTAAACGAGACAAGGCCATTGGACTGTAAATCCAATGGCCTTGTCTCGTTTAATTAGAATAATTAAAATCTCTGATTATTTCACTGCCCGTTCCTGTTCTAATTGATCATAGGACTGCTTGATGGTTGTTAAAGTTTCCACATGACGATAGATATTGTTCCCTGCGGTAACGAGAATACATAGCATGATCAAACCTATTAGCACTTTTTTACCCATCCCCGGACGAAGACCGATAACGAAGCCCCCGGCGAGGAGGAAAAATGCAAACAGATAGTGTCCTGCATACAGGTACATATCGTATTGAAATACAGCCAGCCCGAAACCAACGACGATATGAAGTAAAAAGGCAAACAGAATGTATGGCACAAGAGTCCATACTTCCCGTTCACGGATGCCCTTAATAACCCCCATGAGCGCCAGCAGCAGAATAAATATACCCGTAAGCTGAACATAGATCGGATTGGAACGGGACAGATCCGTTACAAACGCGACCATGCCCGGGTCCAGCAAATGCACTTTCGGTGACAGCATTGGATTAATCGTTAGTAAGCTTAAAGCCTTCCAATGAACTGCGAACTGGAATGGAGTGGCATAGCTTGTTCCCCCATTTTGAATGCCAAGCAACCAATTGCTGACCCAGCTGCGACCGCCAAACGCGATGTACTGGATGCCTGTCAATACTACAATGAAGGCAACAGCCAGTGCCATAATCCCGATATACTTTTTCCAACCAGACTTGTTACGCCATGTACGTAAATTGAAAAACATAGCGGTCGCAAACGGCACAATGTTGGTCGACGTCAGTCCAAAGTTGATGGATGCCAGCAGCGCATTCGGGATGTAACGGACATCTTTGCGTTCACGGGTGTATTGCATGTACAGCACAGAGAATAGGATAACAAACTGTACGTACGGATACGAATCCGGAATCAACGCGGTAAACATCAGATAGGAGCTGAAACCGAACAGTACAGCGAAAAGTAACGGTGTAGTGATTTGTTTGTCTTTTTGATTCAAAAACAGAAATACCAGCACAACCGAACCTGCATTCACGAGTGATTGCAGGACTAGAAAGAACCAATTCCCGCCTAGCAGCTGAGCACCTGCTCCAAGCGTAACCGCCAGGAAGGAAATTAACGGATGAATCACCGAAGAACTGTTGTCTCCATAATACATGGAAGGATCGAAATTGAATAAATTAAGTGGAAACTGCGTCGTACTAAATGGCGTGTATGACCCAAGAAGCTCTGCGTGATTCGCTATGTACGTCACGTAAGGTCCATTCATGAGACCGTAAAAAAGAGCAAAACCCGCAAACAGGCAAAATGCCGTCCAATTGGTTCTGCGATTATAAAATATGTAGTCCAAAAATTTCATGCGTTCACATCCAGTTTCATTATTCTAGAAAACCAATAAACACAACCCGCCCATAATACAAGCGACACCGATCCAGCGCAAAGGACCCACTGTTTCCTTAAAGGCAAACCGCGCTATGATGAGCGTCCACACATACGTTAACGCATTGGCAGGCAGTACAACCGTTAAGGGAAGAAATTTCAATAATACAATGTTAAGCAGCGCACCTGTACCGTAGAATCCAAGTCCCATTAGAACATGCAGCTTTTTGCGGCTGGTGGCGTAGGCTTTCAAACCCGCTCCCCCCATCGCTCCACACAGGGTCATTGCAATTAATACAGCAATCATCCAGCTATCGATCAACACTGGTCAACGTCACCCCGATTCCAAGCAGCACAACAGCGGCCAGCTTCTGCACCGTAATTTCTTCTCCTAACAAAAAGTATCCATAGATCAGCGCAAACACGTAACTGGCACACATCAAAGGATAGGCCACAGACAGCTTTTCCAAAGCAAAAGCCTTGATCATCAAAATGGCACCCAGCCCATAACAGAGAAAGCCGATGCCCAGATAGATCCACTCGGTCAGCCCCCACTTCCAGAACAATTGGCCCGTCGCTGTAAGAAAAGCGGAGACCAGCATCAACAGCTTGCCTGTATGGTGCCCTTTTATCTCCCCCACGACAATGCCTCCATCTCTGGCACGCGTTTGTTAATAAAGTATCGCTGACTCACCAACTGCATCACTGGAAGATCGGATAAAGAGTCGGAGTAGGAGCAGGATTGATCATAGTCAATCACCATTTTTTTCTCATCCAGATAGGCCTGAATTCGGCGAACCTTCTCATCCCCTTTGCAATTGATGCCTTCGATCCTACAGGTATAGCCATTCGAGTGACGAACCAAATCGGTACCGATGACATGATCCACCCAGGGAAAGTTTTTAAAATATTTCATATACGCATGTGGAGATGCGGTCACCAGCAATACATGATAGCCTGCTTCCTTACGGTGCTGCATCTCTACGCTTGCCTCTGCAAAAATGGCAGTACGCAATCGCGTATCAAAAAAATGCTCCAGATCTTTTTCGGACATACGCTCAATGCTCTTGAAATAGGAACGTTTGACACGTTCAACGGTCATTAGACCTGCCTTGAACAGCACGGTATGAAATGCAATTACAGGCAATCTCCACACCAGCCACGGGTAACGCCGAACACCATAATGTACAAATTGAAACATGGAATCTCTGCGTATAATCGTTTTATCAATATCAAAGATGGCAACTTTCGTGCTTTTCACCCTGATCCCCCTCAACCTTCCATACTCTAACCTTTATTCAAAAATAGCAAAAATCGAAATAACACTTATGACATACAAAATGACCGTGATCAAGATGGGCTTGTCCTCAAACAAAACTCGATCAGGCGAACCACCTTGGTTCTTCATATGAATCAAATACAGATAACGGAACATGCCATATATGACCAACGGAATCGTCCACATTAAATGAATGGTGCGATCGGATGTGAACGTAAAGAGCGAATAGCTGATAATGGTGGCCGTTGTGACAATGGTATTGAACTGATCCAATAACGTAATCGAATAGTTATCCAATACTTTACGGTGCGAACCGGTATTTCCCTCAAGCAGGGTAAGTTCATTCCTACGTTTGCCGATGGCCAGGAACAGGGACAGCAGCATCGTACAAATGAGGAACCACGGCGTAAATGGTACATGGATCAGCACACCGCCCGCAATCGCACGAAGCACAAATCCAGCCGCAATGGTCATCATATCCAAAATAACGAGATGTTTCAGTACAAATGAGTACGACACATTCAAAAGGAAATAAACAATACATAACACTCCGAATAAAGGGTTCATCACGAAGGCTGTCCCGACGGAAAGAATCAATAACAGAATTCCAAACAGCAAGGCATGAGCCGGATTGACCTGTCCAGAAGCAAGGGGACGAAACATCTTCACCGGATGCTGGCGATCTCTGTCGCGATCTACATAATCGTTTAAAATATAAACGCAGCCTGCAACCAGGCTAAATAAAATAAAACCTAGTAAAGTCGATAGAATGGTCTCTGTGCGAATCTCCTCAAAAGAAAAAAGCAGCGCCGCAAATAACAGCAAATTTTTGGTCCATTGTTTTGGCCTCAATAGTTTAAGCAATCCTGAAACGGTACTGCCTGTCCCTGCAGCAGGTGTGGACACGGTATTGGTACGTGATGATAACAATTTTCATAACTCCCCTCAAAAGCAACTTCTTACTAAATAAATAACGTAAAGATCTAATCATATGTTGCTTGTATAATTTTGTAAAGGGATTACAGGAAGAATTTATATTTTTTTGCATAAAAAAAGAGACCGTTTCCGGTCTCTTTTTTCTTTACATTACATCATTATGATGATGTGAATTCAATTAAAATTCGAATTGCACGTCGCTCAGGCGGCGTTTAATTTCAGCAATAACACGTTTTTCTTCTTCTTCCCCTTTAGCTTCAAAGGTGACGGAGAAACGAACAAAGTTACCGGCATCATCCCAAGGCACCGAAGAGATCAATTTCTCACGGATCAGGAACTGGGAGAAGTCTTCGCCTGATTCAAAGCGGCGGCCACCAGCAATACCTTTTGGAGCTTCAACATAAAGGAAGAAGGAACCTTTAGGTTTCTCGGCCTGGAAGCCCAGCTCGTTCAGTGCAGCTACCAGCAGGTCGTGACGACGGGAATATTTCTCGGCGATTTTTTCGGTAATTTCCGGGTGGTTCAATCCGTAAGCAGCAGCCTTCTGGATTGCGATGAACTGACCGGAGTCATTGTTGTCTTTCACGTCACTGAATGCTTTAACAACAAGCGGGTTACCTGCAACAAAACCAATTCTCCAGCCTGTCATGTTGTAGGACTTGGACAGGGAGTGCAATTCCACGCCCACATCCTTCGCACCAGGTACAGACAGGAAGCTGAACGGTTTTTTGCCGTCATATGTCAGTGCTGCGTATGGAGCATCATGCACAACAACAACACTGTATTTCTTCGCCCATTCAACCACTTCCGTAAAGAACTCCACCGTTGCACTCGCGCCCGTTGGGTTATTCGGGTAGTTCAGATAGAGCAACTTCGCACGTTTCGCGATATCTTCCGGAATAGCCGACAGATCTGGCAGGAAGTTGTTCTCCTTGGTCAATTGGATGTTGAACACTTCGCCACCCAGGTACTTGGTGTGTGTACCCATAACCGGATACCCTGGCACCGTCATAATTGTTACATCACCTGGATTGATGAAGCAAGAAGGCATCATCGCCAAAGCTGGCTTGGAGCCGATGGAATGCACGATTTCAGTTGATGCATCGATACCTTCAACATTAAATACATTTTTCAGGTAAGCAGCTGCCGCTTCCTTGAATTCAGGAATACCGTTATCCGCGTAACCACGGTTTTCGGGTTTGGAGGCTTGCTCCGCCAATGCAGCTACGATGCCTGCATCTGCCATTTCGTCTGGTTCACCTACACCGAGGTCAATCAGTTCTACATTGGGAAAATCTTTTTTAGCCGAAGCTTTGGCACGTTTGATTTTCTCGAATTTATAGATGTTAGTGTCTTTACCATAGTTGGAGCCGCCAATACGGTCGGCAAAATTAGTCTGAATGTACGTTTCCTGATATTTATCAATACTCATGATTTTGTTCATCTCCTCATTTGACGCAAATTTCTACACTTTAATATGAAGCATTTGCGCGTTCAAAACCATGGACAAATTATCCGAACATTTGTACTTTCTCGAGCTGTCAGCGGCTACGCAAGGAGGCCAGCACATCTTCCATATCCTGCGGAATCGGTGCTGTAAATTCAAGGTATTCTCCAGTCGTTGGATGTACAAAACCGAGAATCGCGGCATGCAGGGCCTGTCCCTGCATTTTGATTCCTTTGTTACGACCATACGTCGGATCTCCAACAAGTGGATGACCAATGAATTTCATATGAACACGAATCTGGTGGGTACGACCTGTCTCCAGTTTCAGTTCCAACAACGTGTAGTCATTGATGCGCTCCGTGACGGTAAAATGCGTGACCGCATGTTTACTGTTACGCTCCGTAACCGTGTACATTTTGCGATCGTTGGTATCTCGACCAATCGGTGCATCAATCGTACCCTGATCATGGCTAAGATGCCCATGAACGAGTGCAATATATCGTCTATTCACACTATGCTCTTTAAGCTGAGCGGCCAGCGAGGCGTGAGCACGATCATTTTTGGCAGCCATAATCAGACCTGATGTGTCCTTATCAATCCGGTGTACAATACCAGGACGCAGCTCGCCGTTAATGCCTGAAAGATCTTTACAGTGATACATCAGTGCATTAACAAGTGTTCCTGACGTATGTCCTGGTGCTGGATGTACGACAAGGCCACGCTGTTTGTTAATAACGATCAAATCACTATCTTCATACACCACTTCAAGTGGAATATCTTCAGCAATAATCTCCACAGTCGCCGGCTCAGGGATCAGAAGCTCTACCAGATCGCCTTCAGTTAATTTGGCGTTGGCTTTGACTTTAGCCCCGTTCACTGTTACGAATCCGTCTGCGATCCACAATTGAACTTGGGAGCGCGATACGTTATCCATGCATTCTGTAATATATTTGTCAATTCGTTCTTTATTATGTTCAGCAGCAACCGTCCACTCCATACGATCATTGCCATTCAAGAGCTCATCGTCAAGCGTTGACGTGTCCCCATTAGTCTGTTCTTCATTTTGCGATTTACTCATGATGTTCATTCCCTTCGACCTTTGCGGCTGCTTTCTCGCGCCGTCCTTCAAGCAACGTTTCCACAACAATCAGTACCACACCGATACAGATCGCTGAGTCGGCTATGTTGAAAATGGGAAACGTATAGCTACCAAAATTAAGCTGGATAAAATCGACCACTTCTCCGGTCAAAGCCCGATCCAGGAAGTTACCAATAGCTCCCCCAAGCACTAAACTAAGCGCTACAGGCAGCAATTTGTGCGGAGTATCTTTTACCTTTTGCAAATACCAAACCAAAGCCACCACGACAACCAATGTAACCACAATAAAGAACCAGCGTTGATCCTGTAAAATACCAAAAGCTGCACCTGAGTTACGATGTGATGTGATGACAAAGAAATTGCCAATCACCGGAATTTCATCTCTAAGTTCCATCCGGGTTGCAATTAGGAACTTCGTTCCCTGATCGACTAAAAATACGATAAAAGCGAGGATATAATACACCACGTTTGTTTGTCACTCCGTTCTTGTCTTTTCCAAACGATACCGGGCTTTACGCCAGACTTGTTCATTGTAGCACAGCTGTTTGGAAATCGTCCACGACGCGGTTAGCCGCAGCCCTGATGGCAAAAACGATAACATTTCCCTTCTGTAATTCTGCACGAAATGGTACATCCTACAACAGAGTCAAAATTCGGAGTCCACACGGGACAGAAAGGGGAAAATGATGTCACATTTCACTGCCAAGCAACTGCAATCGTTACGTTCTCAACTGTTAACCGAAAAGCGTGACATTGAACATAGACTGGAGCAGAACGAACATTATGGTCTTGGTGACTCCATGAAGCTTCAGACAGGTGAATTATCACCGATTGACAACCATCCTGGTGATGTAGCTACCGAGATGTATGATCGCGAAAAGGATATTTCCCTGCTGGAGCATGATGAATTTCAACTGGAACGCATCGATTCTGCCCTGCATTCCATCGAAGAAGGCCATTATGGAACTTGCGCCGTTTGCCAACAGCCTATCCCCTATGACCGCATGCAAGCTGTTCCTTATACCAAATACTGCAAAAAGCATCAACCGGAAACCGTTGTTTCCGAAAATCGCCCTGTCGAGGAAGAATTCCTCGCTCCTGCCTTTGGCCGCACCAGCCTGGACGAACGTGATGACCAGAACGGCTTTGACGGCGAAGATGCATGGCAGATTGTTGAAAGTTGGGGTACCTCCAATACTCCGGCTATGGCTGAGGGACGCGACATCGACAGTTATGACGTTATGGCGATTGAAGCCACTGACGAAGTAGAGGGCTGCGTAGAGGCATATGAGAGCTTTGTCGCAACCGATATCTACGGTCACGACGTGTCCATCGTGCGCAATCGGCAATATCGACAGTATCTGGAGAACCGTGAAGGCGATGGTCTGTTAGAACCGGATGTCGAGTCAGACGACTCGTATTAAACACACGGGTATCTAATAAGTGTTTAATTCCAACTGTCGCTGCACAATCCGTACAATATCTGCGATGTAATCACCCACGATGGGCAGATTAAGCGCGCCTAGCACTTGTAACACATAAATGATCGTTGCTGCAAAAAAAGTAAAACCGATGGCGATCCCCACGCCCCTTGCGGCACCAGACAACAGATTAAGTCCGATCAGCTTCCACGGCCGGTTCAGTAATTCCGTATACTGTGCGATTCGTGAACGTTCGAGTTCATTCGCGAGCCGGTTAGTGAGCTTGTGAAGTTCTTCAATCTTGTCCTCCTCATTCTTGGAATGCGTCGTGGATTCTGAATTAGATGGCGATTGGGTATCCTGTTCGTTCATAATTTACTCAGTTCCTTTGATGTATATAGAATGTCTGCACAATAGAAATCATTGCCCATTTGCTGAAAAACCAAACGAGCCAGGACACAGGATTATTCTCCTGTATCTGAGGCTCGTTGGCATGTCTGTCTCTATATACTGTCCTATTTGAAATAGAGTTACTCTGTCCCCATTAAAGTCTGACAAAGCAATCCTTTCTTCCTGGAACGCCTTACGTGAGAACTAAAGAATTACTGTATTACCCCTCGATATATACACCGATGGCTTTACCTCCGGCTTCAATGCGTTGCATTGAATCATTCGTTCCGAAGGTAACTTCGGTAACGAGCACATTCTCACGCAGCACATGATCAAAGGCCTGAATCGCTTCTTGAAGAGCAGAGTCCACATCAAGCGTCAAACGAACTCTTTTCTCAATCGGCAGATCCAGCTTCTTCCGTGTGTCTTGAACTGCACGAATGACTTCACGGACCCAGCCTTCCTGTTCGAGTTCTGTTGTGATCTCCGTATTGAGAGCTACCGTCAGACCATAGCCGGATGCCGAGGCAAAACCGGATTTGGCTTGTTTCTCCACCAGTAGTTCCTCACCTGTCACTTGCAGCTCTTCACCTTCAGGAGAAACGACGTTCAGAAGATTTTCTGTCACCACTTTACGCGTCTCATCTGCTGACATTCCCTTGAAGAAATTTTGCAGGAAGCCTACATTTTTACCGTATTTTTTACCCGCTACTTTCAAGTTCAGCTTCAAAGTGAAATCAACAAAATCCGCATCATCATGCTCGGTACGAATATTTTTGACATTGATCTCATCCTTGATGATCTCCTCATAACTTGCCAAATTGAAGCCTTTATCCAGAGAAACGATCAGTTCGGACAATGGTTGACGTGTCTTGATACCTGTTTCGTTACGAACGTTACGGGCAAGTTCAACGATTCGTCGTGCTGTCTCCATATCCTGCTCCAGATTCAAGTCAATCAGCGTTTCATTGGCAACCGGATAATCATCCATGTGCACACTCTCACCAGTAGTCAAGTTCAGATAAATATCTTCTGCAAGCATTGGTGTGAATGGAGCGACGAGCTTGGCAGTAGTCACCAGCACTTCGGTAAGTGTGCGGTAAGCATCCAGTTTGTCTTCGGTCAATCCGCTACCCCAGAAACGGTCACGGGAACGACGGATGTACCAGTTACTGAGTTCATCTACAAACGCTTCAATGGCTTTGGAAGAATTCAGATAGTCGTTAACAGCCAGCGCTTTTTCTACAACGAGAATCAAGCTGTTCAGTCTTGACAGAATCCAGCGGTCCAGGTTGTGTGAAGACAACTTGAACGGATGCTCCTGTGGATCAAATCCATCAATCGTAGCATACAGCGTCAGGAATGCATGGGTGTTGACCAACGTATCCACCATTTTGGATTTCGCTTCACCCACGATGCCTTTGGAGAACCGTTTGCTGTTCCACGGTGCGCTGTCAGACAGCAAAGCCCAGCGGAATGCATCTGTACCGTACTCTTCGATAACTTCCCAAGGATCGATAACATTACCTTTGGATTTGGACATCTTCTGTCCGTTCTCATCGAGAACGTGGCCTGTTGCCATAACCGCTTTGTAAGGTGCTTTGCCTGTCAAAAGTGTAGATACAGCCAGCAAGCTGTAGAACCAGCCACGTGTCTGGTCAATTCCTTCACAGATCATGTCTGCCGGATATTGCTGTTCGAATATTTCTTTATTTTCAAATGGATAGTGCTGCTGGGCAAACGGCATGGAGCCGCTGTCGAACCAGACATCGATCACTTCCGGCGTACGTTTCATTTCGTATTTGCCACAAGAGCTCATGACTTTGACGTCATCTACATACGGCTTATGCAGCTCCAGATTCTCAGGCACGTCGCCAATGGCACGAGCACGCAGTTCAGCGATGCTATGCGGAGCGAATTGTTCACCCGTCTCTTCGCACACCCAGATGTTCAGTGGTGTTCCCCAGTAACGGTCACGGCTGATATTCCAGTCTACGAGATCTTCAAGGAACTTCCCAAAACGCCCGTCACGAACGTGGCCTGGGTACCAGTCTACTTCACTGTTATTAGCGATCAGCTGATCCTTGATTGCTGTTGTTTGGATAAACCAGCTGTCCATTGCATAGTACAGAAGCGGTGTATCACAACGCCAGCAGAACGGATAGCTGTGCTCATATTTTTCTTTGCTGAACAAACGTCCTTTTTCAGACAGGTATCTTACGATATCAATATCGCAATCCTTAACAAAACGTCCGGCAAAATCAGTTACCTGTGGCACAAACTTGCCTTCCAGGTCCACCATGTTCACAAAACTGATGCCATTCTCACGACATACACGATAGTCATCTTCACCATGTGCTGGTGCCATGTGTACAATCCCTGTACCACTTGCATCGGTTACAAAGCCTGCACCCAGGATGATGTTTGCTTTCTCAGCCTGCACGTAGTTGAACGGAGGATCATACGTTTTGCCAACCAGGTCAGAACCTTTCAAGGCACCGATAACTTCATATTCACCTTTGGCATCCTTCATGACTTTCTCAACAAGATTAGTCGCCATGATGTACACTTCGTTGTCCTGACGAACACGGGAGTAGTCCATATCCGGGTTCACGGCAAGTGCAACGTGTGAAGGCAATGTCCAAGGCGTTGTTGTCCAGGCAAGCACGAATTCGCCGCTGTCATTCAGCTTGAATTTAGCTGTAGCACTGAGGTCTTTTACGTCTTTGTATCCTTGCGCTACCTCATGGGAGCTAAGTGTAGTCTGACAAGACGGACAGTAAGGACTCACACGGTGACCGCGATACAGCAGGCCTTTTTCATGAATCGTCGCCAGAATGTTCCACACACTTTCGATGTAATTGTTGTCAAGTGTGATATACGGATTATTCATGTCTGTCCAGTAACCAATCCCTTCGGTCAGATCGCGCCATTGTTGTTCGTATTCGAACACGCTCGCTTTACATTCGTTAATGAATTTCTCTACGCCGTAATCTTCGATTTCCCACTTGTGGGAGATGCCCAGCTTTTTCTGAACACCCAGTTCTACAGGCAGACCATGTGTGTCCCAGCCTGCTTTACGAACGACGCGGTAACCCTTCATCGTGTTATAACGTCCCACGAAATCCTTGATGACCCGTCCCAATACGTGACCGATATGCGGTTTACCATTGGCTGTAGGCGGTCCCTCGTAAAATACGAAGTTTGGCTTGCCTTCTCGGTTTTCGATGGATCTTTTGAATGTATTCTCGGTTTTCCATTTGTTTAACACGCGTAGTTCTCTGGCACGTGCTTTCTCTTTGACGTCAACTCGTTGCATGATGATTATCTTCCCTTTCTTTGGTTAAATTGTGGACCGTCCACAAAAAGCGTTTCAATCCCCCTAAATCCCCCTTACCAAGGGGGACCCCATAGGCGCTCCGCCCTCTGGACACCCGGAATGGGTTGTCTTTAGCGGGAACTGCGGCGGCGTTGGCGAGGGTGTGTATGGTGGAGTCGGCCCTCTTGCGGCTGTCCCCTTCGGGAACGCCGCAGGGCCTTACTGCGAGAAGGGAGTTGCCGGACGCTTCGCTCCTCCGGCGGTTGGCTCTCTCCTTGAGGCACCTTTGGGCCTCATGGGCGTTCGCCTTAGCGAAACCCCGGTGCCGGACGCTTCGCTCCTCCGGCGGTTGGCTCTCTCCTTGAGGCACCTTCGGGCCTCATGGGCGTTCGCCTTAGCGAAACCCCGGTTGCCGGACGCTTCGCTCCTCCGGCGGTTGGCTCTCTCCTTGAGGCGCCTTCAGGCCTCATGGGCGTTCGCCTTAGCGAAACCCCGGTTGCCGGACGCTTCGCTCCTCCGGGGGTTGGCTCTCTCCTTGAGGTCCCTTCGGGCCTCATGGGCGTTCGCTACCTTTTTTGGACACAAAAAAACCTCATCCCTGGAAAGGGACGAGGTTATACTCGCGTTACCACCCTAATTCTGTTCATCACAAACCACATCCAATATAAATTGGGTATGCTCTGTCATCAACAGCGCTTATGCCCCGCTCAACTACAGCAGGGTGCCGATATAACGTTCGGCTCACGGTTTCGCTTACACACGGCCAATCCTTCACCGCTTCAGCGTCACTTCTCCGGGGAGATATTCGGCTATAACTCATCCATTGGCTTGCACCAAACGCCAACTCTCTGAGGGATGAGATCATAACGTACTGAACCCGTCATGGAATCACTATTCATTATGAATATAGTTATAGCCTCTTTACAGGTAAAAGTCAACCAGGCGGATAGACTAATAAATTTCCTTCATTTCCCGCTCACGGTCACGCACTTCCTGCTCCCGGCTCTCCAGCGCTTCCCAACCATCCTGAGTCAACAATTCAAGCTGTGCTTCCACAAGTGTACGGAAACGGGCACGATAGATGGACGCCTGCTTTTTCAGCTCTTCGACTTCCAAAGCAATTTTGCGTGATTTTGACAAAGACTCGTTTACGATCCGGTCCGCATTTTTCTCGGCTTCCTTCACGATCAACTGTGCTTCTTTTTTCGCATTGTTCTTCACATCATCCGCAGCTTCCTGCGCAATGATGATCGTTTTGCTCAGCGTCTCTTCAATCGTTGCAAAATGATCAAGCTTCTCCTGAACGGACAGCAACTGATTGCTCAGCTCTTTGTTTTCGCGAATGACGCCTTCGTAATCTTTGATGACTTGATCCAGGAATTCATTGACCTCATCCTCGTCATACCCGCGCAAGCGTCGGGAAAATTCCTTGTTGTGTATGTCCAGCGGCGTTAATGGCATGCTGTCCACCTCCTGTAAAAGTTCCTTCTCGGAGCGAGAAGGTTTGCAGCATATGGGTTCCACCCAAGGGGCCGTATATGTGATGCCCAATCCTGGCATGAATACGGAATGCAGGACCAGACTCTGATCCTTTGGCGGTCATATCAACCTTTGCACTTTAATGTATATCGGAAGCGCCGAATGTTTTTTGCACCTTTACCTTAAACATTTCGACAAGAAAGCGGGTTTTCCTGCAACACACCTAGGCAAATTTGCCGATTTTTACGCGGCAGCGTCCCTTTTTGGTCAACCCATCCTGTTCCATCACCTTGAATCGACCAAATCCTTGAATGGATACCACATCTCCCGGCTTCAGCGCTTTGGATGGATCTTCCTCCACTTTCCAATTCACACGACAGCGGCCAGCCTTGATTGGAACCAGAACTTTACTGCGGCTTAGCCGATAGACATCTGCACAGATACCGTCCAAACGCAGGGAAGCCACGGTAATGTCCATCGTCTCCAGTTTGCTCTCGGACCATTTCAGCTGATCCAGTGCCAACAACTCCGTAAACACATGTACCCGGTGCACCTGATTCAGTTGAAGCGATAAAAAAGCGCCGGTTTCCGACGCCACCACAGTGTGGCACCCGTCCTCCAGCACTTGAATATCACCGATCTTGCCACGTTTCATGCCAAGCCCGAGCAGGGCACCCATATAGTCCCCATGCTCCAGCTCTTTGATTTTCTGATCGTCAGACGTAATGCTCATCACCTGCATGCCCATATCTTCATCGTCGAGATACCGATAATCCGGTGCAATCAGCGCACGTTTGCGTTCAGCAGTTTCATACCCACCATCCAGACGAATCTGTACATCATCTCGACGGTTCACAAGTGTTTGTAAAATAAAGGCCTGTCTGGGATCAAGAAAGTCAGTTAGCTTCATGTCATGAAACTTACCTGCGCGTTCAACCCAGTCTGAGGCTTTATCCACAAAATCCCGCTCGTCATGACTAAAATGCTCGTAAATTTCACCGCTCATCTATGTTCACCCTACCTTAATAAACAAAGTATCGGAGGATGGAGATTAGCCCATTAAGCGCGAGTTGAAGAACGATCAACGCCACAATCGGTGAAATATCCAACACACCGAACAAAGGCGGAATAAATCGACGGAAAGGTCTTAAATATGGTTCCACAAACTTACCTAGCCATTCACCGATGAAGCTCTCCCTTGCGTTGGGAAGCCATGACATCAATATGTAGACAATGACCATGTAAAAATAAATCTGGTATAGCGTATACAACAAAACCTCAATCTGTTGCAAAAGTGGCTCACCTCATTCTGTTATAATCTTGCTCGCTGTCAGCCAGTATTTCCGTAATTGAACCCTGAATTTCAACCGTGTCTGGCGTACAGAGAAAAATGTTGCCGCCAATTTTTGAAATACCGCCGCCCAGTGCATACACTGTGCCACTCAAGAAATCAATGACGCGCAGTGCCTGATCCTGACGCACCCGCTGCAGGTTAACGACAACTGTACGATGGGAGCGCAGATGATCAGCAATCTCCTGTGCTTCGTCATAAGAACGCGGTTCATAAAGGACGACTTTAACATTTTTCTGGGAATGAATGCTCACCACATTATTACCCCTTTGGTTTCTACGTTTATCTAGACTTGAGGTTTCAGCTTCCTGTTGATCAGGATCATGTTCCTCTTGTGCCGCCATACGCTCACGTTCCACAATTTCTTCCTCTTCCTGAAGCCCGAGGAAATTCATAAACTTATTCATTACGCCCATTGCGAACCCTCCTCTTTTCCTACGAGAATCGATCCAAGCCGAACCCAGGTTGCCCCTTCTTCAATCGCCACTTCAAAATCATTGGACATACCCATCGACAACTCGGTCAATGGCTCCGCTGTAAAAGCTTGTCCATTCAAATGGTCTCTAAGCTCACGCAGTCCGCGAAATACGGGACGTGTAAGCTCCGGATCTTCCTCATGGGGTGCCATGGTCATCAGGCCGATGACCTTCAGGTTGTTGAACGAACTGATTTCACGCAAAAAGGAACTCGCCTGTTCGGGCTGCAAGCCAAACTTGCTTTCTTCACCCGAAATATTCACCTGCAATAGTGTTTCCACCTGGATGCCAAGAGACGCCGCCTTTTTATCCAACTCCTTGGCCAGGGACAAACGATCCAGTGAATGTATGTAACGGAATTTACCGATGACGTCCTTCACCTTATTCGTCTGTAAATGACCGATAAAATGCCAGGTTCCCTGCTGACCGAATGCTTCCCATTTCGCTTGTGCATCCTGCCAGCGGTTTTCGCCAATATGCTCAAGACCGCGGTCCAGCACAGCTCCCGTTGTTTCAAGTGAGACGTATTTCGTGACAGCAATCACATTCACATCTTCACGTTGACGGCCACTGCGCTGACACGCGGCTTCGATCTTCTGATTTACCAGTTGTATACGCTCCTCCAATGACACAGAGGGTCACCTCTCTTCCAGCCCAATCCAGCTAGCCATTCTCCCGGTAATGCCATTTTCTTTACGATACGAGAAAAATAGCTCGGGATTGCAGCTTGTACACCAAGTTGTACATTCGATATGATCCGGCAATATTCCTGCTTTCATCATAATGTGTCGATTGCATTCTTTCAAGTTTAACATCGTTTTGCCATTTCCGGCAGGTCGATATACTGGATTGGATGCAGAGTTCTTGTATTCATCATTACCCGAGGAGTGGTCCAGCCAAACCCGTACATGCTGCATAACTGCTTCGTCCACTTCATAACAACAATCCCCAATGGAGGGACCTATTGCAGCATGGATATCCTGTCTGCGACTTCCATATTCCTGCTCCATCTTTTCGACCATCGATTCGGCTATACCAGCTACTGTACCTTTCCATCCGGCATGAGCAAGCCCCACCGCTTGTTGTACGGGGTCATAGAAATAAAGGGGTACACAATCTGCATAAAAGGAAGTCAGCAGCACACCAGGCACATTGGTGACCAACCCATCCGTATCCTGTAATGCAGACTGTCGATCCAGCAAACCTTTGCCCCGCTCGTTAGCCGTGATTACCGCGACATGTTTACCATGTACCTGTTCCCCACAAGTCCAGGATTCCAAAGGGAAACCCAGCTTTTCAGCTACAAGTTTGCGATTATTCAGCACGTCAGCCGGATCATCACCCACATGATAGGCGCAGTTGAGACTGGCGTAAGGTGTGCTTCCGACACCACCCTGCCTCGTTGTAAAACCGGCTTTCATATGCTTAAACTGCAATTTCCACGGCTCCACATATAATAACAACGGGTCAGGACCCCAATTTGAGTTCTGGCTTCCCGACCGCATTTCCTTATCCAAAATAAACGGTTCCATCTTCTCACCTCACAACTTCCAGTGTACCAAATGAACCCCGTTCTGTCTCGGTTATATCGTTCGACGCTGGTTCCGATTCAACCGTTCAATACGTTCCACCCGGTCCATCCGGCCGTTCTGCTCGTCATACAAGCGTGCTTCACGATCGCGCTCATCGTAGTTATTTTCCTTTATTTCATCCATTTTAACCAAAATCACATCCGAACCAATCTTCACAATGTTTCTCCAGGGGATAACCAGATCCGTTCCCCCGCCGAACAGCCCCATAAAACGACTATAACCTGGAACAACAATCGCCTCGATTCGTCCCTGCTTCAGGTCAAGCTCCAAATCGCTAATCTGACCCAGACGTTTGCCATCCGTAATGTTAATAACATCTTTGGTTTGAAAATCTGAAATTTTCATCCCGCTACCCACCGGTTCACCTGTGTTCACTTTCATTTTGGTCTCGCCCCCCGCTTCATCCGCTTCTGCCCGTTCTCCGCTTCTATACAATATATGTTTCATACGCGAAAAATGTCCTCTTTTTCGAAGGAAAGGCAACCGGACAAATCCAAATGTCTCTGATGCCCAATCCAAAAAGCAAAAAGACGATCAAAGGAATATCTCTTTCCTTTGATCGCCTCCTGGCTTACCCCTTGTTACGACTTCACATGTTTCTGCATTTGTTGTATCGCTGATTTCTCCAGACGGGATACTTGCGCCTGGGAAATACCAATTTCATCAGCTACTTCCATCTGGGTTTTTCCTTCGAAAAACCGCATTGACAGAATCATTTTCTCCCTTTGACCGAGACGGTGCATCGCTTCACGCAGTGCAATTTCCTCAATCCAGGACACATCCTTGTTTTTGTCATCACTGATCTGATCCATCACATAGATCGGATCCCCACCATCATGATAGATCGGTTCAAAGAGCGAAACCGGGTCCTGAATGGCATCCAACGCAAAAACCACATCTTCCTTCGGCACATTCAGTACCTCAGAAATTTCGAATATCGTCGGTTCACGGGAATTTTTATTCGTCAGGCTGTCACGCACCTGAAGTGCTTTATAAGCAATGTCCCGCAAGGAGCGAGATACCCGAATTGGGTTATTGTCGCGCAGGTATCGACGGATTTCACCGATAATCATCGGCACCGCGTAGGTTGAAAATTTGACATTCTGGGATAAATCAAAATTATCAATGGCTTTCATCAGGCCGATACATCCAACCTGGAACAGATCATCGACAAACTCTCCCCGATTGTTAAAGCGCTGAATGACACTGAGTACAAGACGCAGGTTGCCATTCACTAATTTCTCCCTTGCTGAGCGATCATGGTGTTGCTGAAGGGAATGAAACAATTCCCGCATTTCTGTGTTGGTGAGGACAGGCAATTTTGCGGTGTCCACGCCACAAATCTCGACTTTGTTTCGGGTCATCGTGATTTACCTCCCAAGGAGAAACATTAATGTACATTATCTCCGGGGCAGGCTTTTTTATTCGCACTTGGCATCCTTGCCATTAATACCCATTATGAAAAATGATCCTGTTCAGACCATCTTGTTGAACTCCTTGCGGAGTCTTTTAATGATTCTTTTTTCAAGACGAGAGATATAGGATTGGGAGATTCCAAGCAGGTCTGCGACATCTTTTTGTGTCTTTTCCTCACCATCCGTCAAGCCAAAGCGAAGCTCCATAATCATTCGCTCCCGCTCGGTTAATTTTTCCAATGCTTTATGCAAAAGCTTCCGGTCTACCTGTTCTTCGATATTCCGATAGATTGTATCGTTCTCTGTCCCGAGTACATCGGATAATAATAGTTCATTTCCATCCCAATCAATATTGAGTGGTTCATCAAAAGAAACTTCTGTACGAATTTTACTGTTGCGTCTCAGGTACATCAAAATTTCATTTTCGATACAACGGGAAGCATAGGTTGCCAGCTTAATTTTCTTTTCCGGGTCAAACGTATTAACGGCTTTAATTAACCCGATCGCACCGATGGAGACCAGATCCTCGATATTGATACCTGTATTTTCGAATTTGCGTGCGATGTAGACCACCAGTCGCAGGTTCCGTTCAATCAGCATGGCACGGATCGCGGAATCCCCTGAAGACAACTTTTGCAACAAAAATTCTTCTTCTTCACGTGTTAACGGGGGCGGTAGCGCCTCACTGCCTCCAATATAATAAATCTCTTCACTTTTCAAACCAAGCAGAAATAATAAACGATAGTACTGCAGCTGCGCCACCAGTTTCCATTTTACAAGCATGTACGTTCCTCCTATACCACATTCAGCGGCTTTTCTGTTGCTCCCGCAGAGATAGCCGTAGACTGCGCAGAAGCAGCGTCTTGCACAAGCTCAGGGTGAATCACGGCCTGGTATTTTCCATCGGATGACAGTACGCCCCCGTCCAACCCTATAAGTACCTTTGTCGTCTCATAACACATCTCATCCATCATTACCTTCACCCGGTCTGGCTTCAGCGCCAGCATAAACGCAGTTCCTTTGTTAATGCCTCGATAAGGCACAAGCCTTAAACGATCCTGCCATTGAAAATCCTCCTGATCGAGCTCCATGATAAGGTTGTCCGGCGCCTCATCCTTCAACCTGCCCTTCCATGCAGCAGGCAGCATGTCTTGCCATAACGATACCTCCATTACCATGACGGGCATACGTGAAAGGGGGTCTGTGAGTTGATTCCCTGTATCCAGAAGGCCTGTACAAGAAATAGTCACATCATCAATAAAAACCTCCACTTTACCCAAGTACGTTGTCATTCGGTCTGTTTTTCGTTTTGAGCTCTGCACGGCTTTGAATAGAAAAAGCACGGCAAAAAAGACGACAAACGTGAACCAGAAGGCAATTTTCAAATCAAAAGACATTCCACCTGATGCCGTAAACCAAATGCCGTTGAACAATTCCCCAGAGCTTTGCAGCATGTAGTGCACACCCAGAATTCCCCCTGCGGCGACAAAATTGATTACATAGAAGGTGCCCAAGGTCCTCATAAATGCCTGAAGACCCTTAAACCCAAATGCAATACTCAGCATCACCAGAGACAATCCAAACTTGATTAAAAAGGTGAACATAAAATCAAACTCCGGTACAAACATCATGACAACATACAGAGCACCCACGATCGCGGACAGCAGCCATCTCCACCAGATCAGCTTCGTTTTGCGCATCCAGGCCGTCAGTCCGATGAGTGCACCGTCAATACACAAGTTCGTCAAAAAAATAAGATCCACATAAACAACCACATTCTTCACCTGCCTGCGCGCATCCTATCGAAATAACGTTATCCCGATATTCATGAGCATATTCACAAGTATAAGGAGCTCACTTTTCAAAGTCTGTCTAATCATGGAGGGATCGTTCCAACTTTTTTTGTCGGAATTACTCAGAGTAGTTGTTCAGAATTTGTTCAATCATGTGTGATAAGTTATTAAAATATAAAAAAGACCCGGTTGCTCCATCAGGAGTACCGAGTCTTCATTCAAATCTATTGGAGTATTAATCGTTGTTATTATTGCGTGAACGATTGCGCAAAAATGTCGGAATATCCAGCTGATCATTGCTCGGCTGATTTCCGAAAGGACGCAGATTCGGGGAACGATTATCCACAGGCTCACTCGCTGGAGCAGGTTTACGTCCTGGTGGGGGGGGAGCAGGTTTATCTTCAAAGCCGGTTGCAATGACCGTCACTTTGATCTCCTCCTTCAAATCCTCATCAATGATGGCACCAAAGATCATGTTTACTTCCGGATCGGAAGCTGACGTAACAATCTCAGCTGCTTCATTGACTTCATACAGGGACAGGTTAATGCCACCCGTAATGTTCATGATAACACCACGTGCACCTTCAATGGATGTTTCAAGCAAAGGACTCATGATGGCTTTGCGTGCCGCTTCTGCGGCACGGTTCTCGCCAGTCGATTCACCGATACCCATCAGCGCAGATCCACGCTCGTGCATGATTGTTTTGACGTCTGCAAAGTCAAGGTTGATCAGACCCGGTACAGCGATCAAGTCAGAGATGCCTTGTACGGCTTGACGCAGTACATTATCTGCTTGACGGAACGCTTCAAGCATCGGTGTCTTTTTGTCTACAATTTCAAGCAAACGATCATTTGGAATGACGATCAATGTGTCCACTTTTTCCTTGAGAGCTTCAATACCTTGCTCTGCATGGCTGGAACGTTTACGTCCTTCAAATGTGAACGGGCGAGTAACTACACCCACGGTAAGTGCGCCGCACTCTTTGGCGATTTCGGCAATAACCGGAGCCGCACCTGTACCCGTACCACCGCCCATACCCGCTGTAACAAATACCATGTCTGCACCTTTCAAGGTGTTCATGATCAAATCACGGGACTCTTCCGCTGCTTTTTTACCTACATCCGGGTTGGCTCCTGCACCAAGACCACGGGTTAATTTATCACCGATTTGCAACTTGTGCTCGGATTTCGCCAGGTGTAGTGCCTGTGCATCCGTATTCACCGTAATAAATTCAACACCTTGTACACCATTTTCAATCATTCGGTTGACTGCATTGCTTCCGCCGCCGCCTACACCGATGACTTTAATTTGAGCCAAGCTCTCCATCTCGAAATCAAATTCCAACATATTATTCCATCTCCCCCTCAATGTGCATGGATGGCCCGTCCAATTTTTGATTGAACCGAATCAATTTCATATATCGACGAACGAAAGCGTTTATTTTAGAATCAGCGCATTCAGACGGTTTCAAGAAGTATGAAATGGATTCAACCTGTTATATAAATTCACTGAACATATTTTTCAGTCGTTCGAACAGACCTGGTTTCTGCTCCGATTCCTGAGCCGCATTCGGTTTAGGACGGTTGGTCTGTTTTTTATTATTGTTATTATTGTTGCTGTTGTTATTTCCACCGCCGCTGTTGATCGAGGGACGAATACGCAAACTGCGGATTACACTGTGCAAAATGCCGACTCCGCTCGTGAAGCCAGGGTCACGCACACCGATATAATCCGGCACCGCAACTCGTACCGAAGCAGCAAGCTCATGCTGAGCTACCTGCAGAACACCCGGCATAGAGACCGTACCTCCCGTTAGTATATAACCTCCAGGAAGATCATTGTAACCAAGACGCTTCACTTCTTGAGAAATCATCTGGAATATTTCCTGAACCCTCGGTTCGATAATAGCCGCCAGATCCTCTTGAGAGAATTCCTTGTCTACGTTGCTTCCGATCCGTGTTACTTTGAACATGACATCCGCAGCAGCATCATCCAGCCATGCGCAGCCATATTTCAGTTTTACCTTTTCGGCTTGATCTGTTAATGTGCGCAGACCGTACGCAATGTCATTCGTTACGAACTCCCCGCCAATCGGCAGCGTTGAAGTTGCAACGAGACTGTCTTCTTCGAATATGGCAATGGTTGTAGCGCCTGCTCCGATATCAACAAGCACGGAACCCATCGTTTTTTCATCCTTGGACAATGCCAGCTGACCTGCTCCAAGTGACATGAGTACCAAATCACTTACTTTCAGACCCGCTTTTTCCACGCAGCGCAAAAGATTATGTATCGCGGTTTTTGCACCCGTAATGATGGTCGCCTCTACTTCCAGACGAACACCAATCATACCACGGGGGTCCTGTATGCCCTCCAAGCCATCTACTACATACTGCTTGGCTACAACATCAATAATTTCCCGTTCCGGTGGAACCGCAATTACTTCGGCTGCTTTCAACACCCGCTCCATGTCTTCTTCTCCGATTTCACGATCCTCGTTAGACACTGCCACGACGCCGTGACTGCTCATCAGTCCGATATGATTTCCCGAGATTCCAACATATACTTCGGATATTTGAATACCTACCATACGTTCTGCATGATCCACTGCATTGCGGATTGATTGCACCGTCTGATCGATATCTACGATTACACCTTTGCGAATTCCCTCCGAGTCGGCAGATCCAACTCCAATAATATTAAAGGTTCCATTATTCATTTCCCCAATAATAGCGCGAATTTTGGATGTACCGATGTCCAAACTAACAATGATGTCATTGTTGCTCAAGTCTGTGGCACCTCCTGACTCCATATAGTAAAATACGTTCGGGTTTAAACACTCTTAAAATATATTCAACACACTTTAGGCTTTCCCTCTTTTTTCTACAATTTTTTTGGGTGCCAAGATCTGGTTGCGAGACATAAAACCTTGAAGAAAAAAGAAGGAGGCAACTCAGGTGCCATAAGTTCAAGTGTATCATTTTTTCTTCGTCTCAGAAAGAACAACTTTCACTGGATAAAAGGGGCTAAACCCCGATCCCGCCTGGTTTTGAATACTGCTCAACCGAAATAAAGGCGAAAATCAGGGAGTTGCTCCTGGCTCAGCATCTTCTTCAGGGTTATCCGGAATGAAAGGCACGTACGTATCGGCCTCCAGCATCGTGATTTTCCCTGGACGTTCGGTCTCAATGACCTGATTGAGATACTCTACCTTATCGGACAATAGAGAAACGGTTGTAATCACTTCAAACTGTGACTTGGTATACATCCGGATCTGATCCGGGAATGAAGGTGTAGGATTCGGAATGATCTCCGATATATCCGTCGTCAGTTCATTCGGAATCTTGGCCAATGCTTCACTCAGCTTTGCTTTGAGCGGGTCATCTGCCTTCCATTGGGTCAGAATCGGTTTCTCAACCGCAACTCCAATGGTAGGAGGAACCGTTAAGCTTGTCCCGCTTGCCAGTATGGCTTTTAACGTACCGTCAGAACCAAGTTCATACGCAACCGTTGGATATTCCTGCACCTTGATAAGAATAGTGCCGGGGAATTGTTTATCCACAGTTACCGTTGATATTGCCTTGATCGTTTTCAGCCGCTCAATCACATCAGAAGAGGTTGTCCCAAAAAACTGTTCGCCCTCCTTCAGACCGCTTTTCTCCAGCAGTTCCGAAGTCGTTGTGTATACATTACCCGTAATCTCAATTGCCGAAATCCGACTCATCGAAGAACGAAAAAAAAGTACAGCAAGTAATACAATAAAAAGAAGTAAGAGAATAAAAACAATTTTACGGCTTGTGTTTCGTTTGGGCCGGTTCTGCTTCAGAACCGGAATTTGACTTTTAGGCATAGGTCGCGCTCCACAAAGCCTCCGGCCCCCTTCCCTTAAGAAGGGGACTCAAAGGACGTTAATTGGCAAAATCCAGCTGCTTCGAAACGGGGAACTGTCGCTCAACCGAAGCTCCAAGACTCTGAAAGAGCTTCTCGATACGATCGTACCCTCTATCAATATGATGCACTTGCTCCACAACCGTTTTTCCCTGGGCAGCCAGGCCAGCAATGACTAGTGCTGCACCTGCACGCAGATCGGTTGCTTCCACTGTAGCCCCGTACAAACGGGGAACGCCACGGATAAATGCTGCATTCATGTCAACCGAAATATCGGCTCCCATGACATTCAGCTCATCCACATGTTTGAACCGACCCTCGAATACTGTTTCCTTCATCACACTGAAACCGTCTGCCAGACTGAGCAGCACCATAATTTGAGACTGCAGGTCTGTTGGGAATGAAGGATACGGAGAAGTCACAATGCGGTCTACTGATTTGGGACGGCTCATACAGCTCACCGTCATTATATCATTGCAGACTGTGATTTGAACACCAGTACGCTTCAACACATGTATAAGGGAAGTAAGATGGGCCGGATTGCAGTGAGTAAGCGTTACATTCCCTCTCGTTGCTGCGGCTGCAATCATCACCGTTCCCGCAACGATCCGATCGGGTATAATTTCGTAAGAGCAAGGCTTGAGTTTATCCACACCATTAATCGTAATCGTATCCGTTCCAGCTCCGATAATTCGTGCACCCATCGCATTCAGAAAATGTTGCAGATCCTGTATTTCAGGTTCTCTGGCTGCATTAAATATCGTTGTTGTACCCTCAGCCGTAACGGCAGCCATCATAATATTTTCTGTGGCTCCTACACTAGGGAAGTCCAGATGAATGTCTGTACCCACCAGCTTGCGCCCGCGGCAGATGATCTGCTGATCCAGCTCTTCAATTGAAGCTCCGAGCGCTTCCAGGCCCCGGAGGTGAAGATCAATTTTACGTTCCCCAATGGCACAACCACCTGGCTGGTACACGGATACTTGCCCAAACTTAGCCAGCAATGGTCCCATCAAAAAAATGGAAGAACGCATCTGTTTCATGAGATCCTCAGGTACATCATATGACCGGATGGACGACGTATCTATCGTCACTGTTCCCTGTTCATGCCGACACGTGCATCCAAGTCGTTCCAGGATATACAGCATCACTTCAATGTCCAGCAAGTGTGGAACGTTGTGCAGCGTAACTTCTCCGTCTGCCAACAAACTTGCGGCCATGATCGGTAAAGCGGCATTTTTTGCTCCATGGATGCGTATGGATCCTGAGAGGGGTTTCCCGCCTTCAATCACCAATTTGTCCAATGTATCACCTCCGGGGTTTACCGTTCACCCACTACGAAGACTTCCGGTACCAGGTTAATACCGTTTTGAGATGATATAGTGTTCTGAATCTGCTGCATTAGGGTGATAACGTCCTCTGCTGTTGCTTGGCCTGTATTGACAATGAAATTAGCATGCATGGTGGATACCTGTGCGCCTCCCTGAGTCATACCTTTTAGCCCTGCTGCTTCAATCAGGCGGGCAGCATGATCACCAGGTGGATTTCGGAACACGCTGCCAGCACACGCCATCTGCAGTGGCTGTGTGCGGCGTCTACGGTCTTTATAAGCCGCCATCGATTCCGAAATAACTTTGCGTTCTCCCTGCTGGAGTGCAAATGTAGCCTCCAGCACGATGCCTCTCCGGTCATGCAGAACAGAGTGGCGGTAGGCAAATTCCATGTCCTCCTTGCTGTAACGTACCAATTCCCCTGTCTCCAGTACAATCTCAGCGGATTGAAATATCCGTGACACATCCGATCCATGGGCACCAGCATTCATATATACGGCTCCGCCGACCGTTCCGGGGATGCCGCTGCCAAATTCCAAACCGGTCCACTCTTTTTTTGCAGCAACAACACTGAGTTTAACAAAGGAATGTGCTGCTCCGGCAGTTACGCCGCCCTCGTGAAACTCGGCATAATCAAACCCTTCTCCCGGTTTCACGACAACTCCGCGTATTCCCTTGTCAGACACCAGCATGTTCGAACCCCGTCCAAGCTGCATCCATGGAATCTGATGCTTGTGCAGCAATTGGATGAGATTGACCATCTGCTCCTTGTTTTCCGGTATGACCAGCGCATCTGCAGGACCGCCGATCTTCCATGTGGTGTATTTGGCTAGCGGCTCGTTTTCAAGAACTTTTCCGACATTGTTCTGGGATAGTAACGATATCCACTGCTGCATATTAACATCCTCCTTTACTTCAAAACCGATGAGCACGGCGGTTTTCATTGCTGCAGGCCGTGTTGCGGCACCATGGAACGATTGTCACGATTTATAGGGTATCTTATGTCAGTCCCGCCGTGTGTGTGACAATCGCCCAAAATGCACTTTAACGCCCTGCAGCAAGACGCCGAATCTCGCTCACAAGTACCTCGGCTGCATCGGGTTTCCCCAGTTTCCGGGAGGCTTCCGCCATCCGTTTGCGCGCCGCTTCGTCATTCATAATTCCAGCAATCGCTTTATATAGCGCCTGCCCTGTCAGATCCTTCTCCAGCATCGTAAGCGATGCACCGCCACCTTCAAGTGTACGAGCATTCGCCTCCTGATGATTATTGGTCACGTTGGGTGACGGAATCAGGATGGATGGTATGCCGAGAGATGTAATCTCGGCAAGGAATGATGCCCCTGCACGATTTACGATCAGCGACGTACACGCAAGTACTTCGGGCATGTTGTGTACGTAGGGCAGCACATGCAAATGATTTGGCATCGTTCCAAGGGAACTGCGGATCGCTTCACGTGTTTCATCAAAATATGAATCACCAGTCACGTAGACCACGTGCACATCTTCAAGCTTTGCCAGCATCGGTGCCATATCCACCATGGCTTTATTAATTGCTTTCGCACCACGGCTGCCACCAACCACAAGAACTACGCGGCTGTCCATGGGTACACCCAATGTCGCAAATCCACGATCGCGGCTAGCTTGAGCTACGGTTGTAGCCCTTGGATTGCCGGTATACACAACCCTTTTGGCTCCAGAGAATGCTTTCTCCGAACCCTCAAAACTAACAGCTACCGTGTCCACATACCGGGTAAGGAACTTGTTCGTTAACCCGGGAATGGCATTCTGCTCATGAATGACACTCGGAATACCAAGTTTGGCTGCTGCATACACGACAGGCCCACACACATAGCCCCCCGTACCGATGACAACATCGGGTTTGAATTCCTTGAGCATTTTCTTAGCTTTGCGTACACCTTGCAGAAATCTCATCACAGTCTTTAGGTTGTCTAAGGACAATTTCCGGCGAAAGCCTGTAATATCAATCGATTGAAACGGAATATTCTCTTGTGGTACCAGTTTGCTTTCCAGTCCACGGGTACCACCAATATATAAAAATGTCGAGTCGGGATTCTCCGCCTCACATTGCCTTGCTATAGCAACGGCCGGATAGATATGTCCACCGGTACCGCCGCCACTTAGAACGACTCGCATCGTACATTCACCTCGCATAACGGGATAAGTTCAGTAATATGCCTAACGCTGTCAACATCAAGGTCAGAGATGAACCCCCATAACTGATGAGTGGGAGTGTAATCCCCGTAACCGGCATAAGCCCAATCACGACGCCAATGTTGATAATGACCTGAACAGCCACCATACCTATAATGCCTACACCCAGAAGGCTGCCAAAAGCATCCGGTACCGTCATCGCTACGCGCATCCCTCTCCACACCAGGACCAGGAACAGCAATAATACAATCATTCCACCAATAAAGCCAAGCTCTTCTGCTAAAATGGAAAAAATAAAATCTGTTTGCGGCTCGGGTACGTAGCTGTATTTTTGTCGACTCATACCCAGCCCCAAGCCCGCAAGTCCTCCGGGGCCGATCGCATATAAAGATTGAATAATCTGATATCCGGCACCAAGCGGATCAGACCACGGGTCCAAAAAAGCCGTTATTCGCTGCAATCTGTAAGGAGCTGCCGCAATCAACGCGGCAAATCCCGCTACACCGCCTAGGGCAAGAAGCAAAAGATGCTTCATCCGTGCTCCTGCTGTGAAAATAATGAGCATTGATGCACCCAGCATTACTGTGCCTGTCCCTAAATCGGGCTGAAGCATAATAATACCAAAAGCCAAACCAATCAAGCCGAGCGGTGGCAGAAGCCCCGTCGTGAACGTTTTGATTTTGCCGGGTTCCTTGCTTAACCAGTGAGCCAGAAACAGGATCATACCCAGTTTCATGAATTCTGAAGGTTGTATGCCGAATGAGCCAATGCCCAACCAGCTTCTTGCCCCTCCGCGAACCACTCCAATGCCAGGAATCAGCACCGCAATCAGCATTATAAAACAGGCAATCAGTATAGGCTTGGCATACTTTCTCCAGACCCTGTAGTCCACATTTGCCGTAACAAACATGGCAGCAAGTCCAAGTCCGGCGAACAGCAGCTGTCTTTTGACAAAGTAAAATGAATCACCGTAGTCATGAAAAGCAAGCACCGAGCCCGCACTGTATACCATAATAATGCCGATGGCAAGCAATGCCAGAATACAAATTAGGAGCCAGAAATCCGGCGCCGGTCGCGTCTGTTTCATCAGGAGGCCACCCCTTGCATGGAAGTAGGGGCTTTTCCACCCCCCTACTTACAAGTTATGCGCCGCCTCTTTAAAAATGCGTCCCCGCTCTTCATAGGAAGCAAACATGTCCCAGCTTGCACACGCCGGTGATAACAAAACCACATCACCAGGAGCTGCAAACTGTGAAGCTTCCTGCACGGCAGCGGTTAACGTCCGGGCAGCGTCCTCCTCATTATCGACGACCTTAATTTGCTTTAATCCCGCCATTTCGGCGACCTTGGCAATTTTCTCCCGTGTCTCTCCAAGAGCAACCACAGCTTTCACACGCTCCTGGAACAATGGGAGTAATTCCATCATGTCTGAACCTCGATCCAGTCCTCCGGCAATAAGCACGACCGGTTCCTTGAAGGAGTTCAGCGCCATTACAGTCGCCTTGGAATTGGTCGCTTTGGAATTGTTGTAATAGCCCGCTCCATTATGTTCAAGTACATACTCAAGACGGTGTTCAACCCCCTTGAAGTCAGCAAGAGGCGCAGCAAGTACAGATGGGTCGGCTCCAGCGGACACAGCAATAGCTACTGCTGCCAATGCATTTCCTACATTGAATCGTCCCGGGATTCCGATATCTTCCACATCAATAATGACGTGATGGTTGCCCTGACCGTCTGCATAGATCACCTGGCGCTTCACATCATCCTCTTCCCCATCCACGTATGGAGGATCAGCATATACCCCTGCTTCAAGCTTCTCTGTCAGAGAGAATGGGAGCAGTCTTGCTTTGATATAAGGAACCAGCCCCCGGCATACCGGATCATCCCAGTTCAGGATAGCTACATCATCCGGTTGTTGGTTGGAGAACAATTTGGCTTTGGAAGCCACATAATCATCCATGTCCCCATGGTAATCCAAATGCGTTTCCGCCACGTTTAGCAAACTGGCAATGCGCGGACGGAAATCGGATGTACCTTTCAGTTGGAAACTGCTAAGCTCCACCACCATCCAGTTATCTGCAGAAGCCTGCTCTGCCGCCTCACACAAAGGCGTTCCAATATTACCGGCAACGATTGGTTTCAAACCGGCAAGCTCCAACATGTTGCCTACCCACGTTGTTGTGGTTGTTTTCCCATTAGAACCAGTAATCCCGATCATAGGCGCAGCGCATAGATGGTAAGCTACCTCCACCTCAGTCACCACTTCTATACCTAAGGCAAGTGCCTGTTGCACAGGAGGCGCCTGATAAGGAATGCCCGGATTTTTGACGACAAGCTTCACATCACTATGAATCAGATCGTCCGGATGTCCCCCGCATACAACAGAAATTCCCAAAGCCTCCAATTCGGATGCTTCGGGACACTGTTCTCTCTCTTTTTTATCATTAACTGTAACGATTGCGCCGGCACGATCCAGCACTTTAGCAACCTGCACGCCGCTCTTGGCCAGTCCAAGCACGACCACTTGTTGCCCACGATATGATTCAGGATGATTCATTGTTTACAACCCCTTGTTGAGATAAAGTCCAAGAGCGGCCAAAATGGCACCTACCGCCCAAAAAGTAATGACAACTCGCCATTCCGACCAGCCACTCAGTTCAAAGTGATGATGAATCGGGCTCATTTTGAATACGCGTTTGCCACGAGTTTTGAATGATACCACTTGAATAATGACGGACAGGATTTCGATGACGAAAATACCGCCAATGATGACAAAAAGAAGTTCTGTCTTCGTCACAATCGCGACGGCACCAATCGCACCACCAATCCCAAGTGAGCCTGTATCTCCCATAAACACTTTGGCCGGGTGTGCGTTATATACAAGGAATCCAAGTACCGCACCAATCATCGCCGCCGCACATACCGCTGCTGGCATGGATGTTGCCTGCATTGCCACAATGGCAAATGCACCAAATGCGATGGCGCTCACACCGGACAGCAAGCCGTCCAGACCATCGGTAAAGTTAACTGCATTTGTGATGGCAAGCATCATGAATACCACAAACGGATAGTAGAACCATCCCGTCCAGTCGAAGGAGACTGATGTACCTGGAATCGATATGGCTGTGCTGTGTCCATTCTGGATCAGCAAGTAGCACATCACTGCACTGAAAAACAACTGGCCAATCATCTTTTGTCTAGCCGTCAGCCCCAGTGAACGTTTGAATACAATCTTGATGTAGTCATCCAGAAAACCGATCAGACCGAAGCCGAGTGTAGCCACCAGCAGGACGTAAAAGTCCGTATTTTTGACTGCTGAAAATTTCAAAAAGGCCAATGTGAACGCGAGTAAAATAACTACTCCGCCCATTGTAGGTGTTCCGCTTTTTTTCAGATGGCTCTGTGGCCCATCTTCCCGAACCTGCTGTCCGAACTTCATTCGACGCAGCAATGGAATCAAGAGCGGTGCAGCAATCACCGCCAAAATAAATGAAACACCGATTGTTAACAGTAATACCTGAAAATCCATGGGTTCACCCCTCTAGTCTACTCTATTCTGTAATGGAGCTATTTTTAGCGCTTCGACCACATCCTCCAGCTTCATGCCCCGGGAGGCCTTAAACAAGACAACATCTCTGGAATGGAGATGCTCCAGCAGATAACGGGTCAATTCTTCCTTGCTCTCAAAAGTGTGTACGGCTTCCGCTGGCATGTTTTGTCTCGCTCCTTCTGCGATACTCGCAGATAAAGGGCCATATGCCAGCACCATATTCATTTTGTCAGGTGTGATGTATTCACCGATTCCCCGATGGAGCTCATGCTCCTGAGGCCCCAGTTCAAGCATATCACCAAGCACGGCTACTTTGATCCGATACCCCTTAAGGCCCTCCAGCACATCCACAGCGGCTTTCATGGAAGTAGGACTCGCGTTGTAAGCATCATTGAGCATGGTCAAACCACTGACACCGTTAATAATTTCGATTCGCATGCCGGTTAATTTCAGACGTGACAGTCCGGCTGCAATCTGTTCAGCAGCCACTCCATAATGACGGGCAACCGCTAATGCAGCAAGACAGTTGACCACATTATGCGTCCCCAATAATGGCAGTGTGAGAGCACCTTCTCCAGACTGCTTGGTTGTAAACGCGACCCCGCTCTGTGCATTCATAATGCCTGTGGGATAATCATCATTATCCGTCTGCAAGCCAAATGTGTACCGCTGAAGTCCTTCAGGCAGCTTAGTGGCTGGCTCTGCCAGAACCTGCTCAATCAACGGTTCGTCGCCGTTGTATATCAGCAATCCACCTGGTTTCATACCAGCAGCAATTTCAACTTTTGCCCGAGCAATCTCTAATCGAGATCCCAGTTGAAGCAGATGGGATTCACCAATATTCGTGATGATCGCGACATCCGGCTGGGCGATGACAGATAATTCTTCGATCTCCCCTCGGCCGCTCATGCCCATCTCCAGAATTACGATCTCAGTATCCGGTTCCATGCTAAGTACGGTAAGCGGCAAACCAATATGGTTATTGAAGTTGCCTTGGGTCTTATGCACTTTGAACGTGGTAGACAGAATAGCATCCACTATGTCCTTTGTTGTTGTTTTTCCATTGCTGCCAGTAATGCCTACAACAGAGGCCTTGTTTTCTCTTAAATAGGAGGACGCAAGCTTCTGCAATGCAACCAGGGTATCCTCCACAATAATCACAGCACCTTTAGGTGCAGCTCCATGATCCTTTTGCCATAGTGCCCCGGCAGCGCCCTTCTCTACACAGGTTTGCACAAATTCATGTCCGTCAAACCTTTCGCCAACAAGCGGGATGAAGAGACTGCCTTGAACGGGCTTACGCGAATCTGTAAATACACCTTCAACACCAACATCACCATAAGCAGCAACGTCAGTTAGTGTTCCTCCACACATTTCGGCCAATTGTGCCAATGTTCTTTTTATCAATTGGATTTGCCCCTTATCGCTTCTTTCGCTATGATTCGATCGTCAAAGTCCGTCTTGGTTGTGCCAATAATTTGATAGGTCTCATGCCCCTTGCCCGCAATCAATACTACATCGGCAGAGCTTGCCATTTCAATAGCTTCATGAATCGCCTGGCGCCGATCCACAATCATCGTATAACGGTCAGGTTGAATGGCATCTTCAATCAGGCCCTGTTCAATATCCTTGAGAATCTGATCGGGATCTTCTGTCCGCGGATTATCGGAAGTAACAAATACGATATCGCTATACTTTGCTGCAATTTTGCCCATTAAAGGCCGCTTCGTACGATCTCGGTCACCACCACATCCAAATACGCAGATCACACGGCCTTCAGCAAACTCCTTCACCGTCCGCAGTACGTTCTCCAAGCCGTCTGGGGTATGAGCGTAGTCAACAATGACAGCAAACGACTGCCCTTCGTCAACAGCCTCAACACGTCCATCTACGCCGGGTACCGTCTCCAAGCTACGTTTGATCTCCTCCAGCGGAATGTCTTCAACCAGAGCAGCAGCGATGGCAGCCATTGCGTTGTACACATTGAATTTGCCTACCATGCGTAAACGAATATCGGTGCTGCCTCTGAATGTATCTACATGGAAAGAAGTACCTTGCGAGGTAATTGAAATTTGGGATGCGCGTACATCCGCATTTTCCTCCATGCCGTATGTAATGACTTCAGCTGCCGTTACAGATATAAAATAAGCTGCAGCGGGATCATCTGCGTTGATCACTGCAAATTTGCGCTTGGAAGCATCCGTGGTATATCCGTTACCCAACCGTGCAAAGAACAGTCCTTTGGCTCCGCGATATTCTTCCATAGAATGATGGTAATCCAGATGATCCTGCGTCAGATTAGTAAATACAGCCGTACGGAATTCCGTCCCTTTCACCCGACCTTGCTCCAAAGCATGGGAGGAAACTTCCATAACACAACAGTCCGTGCCCGCTTGGACCATATCATTCAGACTGCGCTGTAGATCAAGTGCTTCCGGTGTAGTGCCTGACATCGGGTACGTGCGCCCGTCATAGCGCATTTGAATAGTCCCGATTAATCCTGTTTTTTGACCAAAGTCACTCATGATTTTCTCAATTAAATAGGTAGTCGTTGTTTTCCCGTTGGTTCCCGTTACACCAATCATATTCATCTTGCGGCTTGGTGAGTCAAAAAAGGAATCAGCCAGTACAGCCATAGCGAAACGGCTGTCTTTTACGAGCAGCTGCGGAACAGGTACATCCAGCTCTCGTTCCACAACCAGAGCGACAGCTCCAGCATTTACTGCTTTCTCAGCATAGTCATGTCCGTCAACCGTATGTCCTGGAAGACAGATAAACAGATCTCCCGGTTGTACCTGGCGAGAATCTGTCTGTAGGTTTTGACATTCTGTATTTGGTTCGCCAATGATACGGGCGGTTGTCAGCATTGATGAAAATTGTTTTAAAAGCACATGAATAACCTCACTTTTTCCAAGTTTACTTCAATCTCAACAGTTCTCTGTAATCATTAATATCGTCAACACAGCCAATTAGTGAAACGCAACTCAGTGCATTTTGTTGCGGTGGGAATCAAGAGCCCCATCAGGGCTCTTGTCCTTCCTCCTTGGTATGATCATGAATATCATTCAGAACATCACCCATATAGATGCGTATGGTAGACCCCTGCTCAACTCGTGCTCCTGGTTTTGGAGCCTGGTTAATGACATATTTCCCACTGCCGGATTTGGCCAGCATAAAGTTCATATTCAGATCCTCATACAGGTCTTCGACCGTAGCTCCAGTCAGATCGGGAACCGTCACGATTTTGGTTTCTCCATACTTGTATTCTTTGGCTAACTGATCCTTCCGAACCGGAACATTCATATAATGCAACGCATCCTCCAGAATGTTCTGTACGATCGGTGCGGCAACCACGCCGCCGAACTGAATCCCTTTCGGGTTATCCACCGCAGTATACACAACAATCTGCGGATCATCTGCCGGAGCAAAACCGATAAAGGATACAATATGCTCGGTAGAGGAATAACGTCCATTGATTACCTTCTGGGCTGTACCCGTTTTACCGCCAACCCGGTATCCATCAATAAACGCCGGACGTCCCGTACCCTTGGCAACGACACTCTCTAGTGCTTCACGCACTTGCTTGGACGTATCTTCCGAGATGACTTGACGAACCAGTTCCGGCTTGGCCTCTTCCATCACTTCACCCGTTTCGGGATGAACCCAAGCCTTTGTAACATATGGCTTGTATAGTTTACCACCATTAATAGCTGCTGACACAGCCGCTACTTGCTGAATCGGTGTAACGGATACCCCTTGACCAAAAGCAGTGGTTGCAAGCTCCACAGGTCCGACCCGTGACAGTTTGAACAGAATCCCGCTGGCCTCACCACTCAGATCGATGCCTGTTTTGGTACCGAATCCGAAGTCTTTAATATAGGAGAATAACGATTCTTTCCCCAGTCTCTGACCCAGTGCAACAAATCCAGGGTTGCAGGAGTTCTCCACAACTTGCAGGAAGGTCTGACTTCCATGGCCGCCCTTTTTCCAGCAACGCAGGCGTGCGCCTCCAACTTCAACAAATCCGGGGTCATAGAACTGATCCTGCGTCAGATTTACTTTTTTCTCTTCAAGTGCTGCTGCGAGCGTAATAATTTTAAACGTTGAACCCGGTTCGTACGTCATCCAGATCGGTAAATTCCGGTTGTATACATCGGCCGGATATTGCTGATAATCCGCTGGTTCATATCCGGGTCTACTAGCCATGCCAAGGATTTCACCCGTCTTAGGGTTCATTGCAATGGCAAGCGCCGAGTTGGCCTGGAACTTGACCATAGCCTGATCCAGCTCTCGTTCCATGATGGACTGAATTGATTTATCAATAGTCAGCTTCAGGTTCAGACCATCCTTCGGTTCCACATACTTCTCAGATGAGCCCGGCATAAGCCTTCCGGCCGCATCGGACAAGTAGGACACACTGCCATTCAAACCGTTCAGCTTATCATCATACTTTTTCTCTACACCCGTTAAGCCCTGATTATCAATACCCGTAAAACCAAGAATATGAGCCGCCAAATCATCATAAGGATAAAAGCGTTTATTATCCTCAGCAACAACGATACCCGGAAGCTTCAAATCACGGATGTGCTGAGCTTTCTCCATCGTAATTTTGCGGCCACCGGGTTGTAGTCGTACAATCAGTTCTCTTTTCTTGATGGTTGCCAGCACTTTCTCTTCGGTCATTCCCAGCAAAGGAGCCAGCGCTCTTGCTGTTGTCTCCGCTTCCTTCACCTGGGCAGGAATCGCCATAATGGTCGGTGTGGTTACATTGTAGGCGAGAGAAGTTCCGTTTCGATCCAGGATCTCTCCCCGTTTGGCTGAATAAGGAATATTCCGCCTCCAAGACTCTTCCGCTTTCGCAGATAGTTCCGGTCCTTTTCCTAACTGTACATAAGCAAGCCTGATCACCAAGGCCGAAAATAACAGAACTAAAATCACTAAACTCCATAACAGCCTGCGCCGCAGATTTACGCTTGACCCCTTCACGAAAAGATCCCCCCACTCGTCCCAAAATCATGATTGTGTTCAATTCATGAATATTCAGGACAACCGGGGGTTAGAACAAGCTGTCTGTGATCTCTATGGAAGCGAAGCCTCATCCGATGTGTTATCAGACGATTTTGTCTCATTCGAAGGTGGATTAGTAGTATCCGTTTTGCCCGTTTTTTCGGTGTTCCCCGATCCATCAGCTGCTCCCTGATTGTTAGTCTCGTCCCCTAATGCTGGATCAGAAGACTCGGGAGCTTCATCTGCTATCCCGGTAACTGCCGCTTTGGCCGTCTGCAGCACAAGCTCAACCGTTCTCTGTTCGCCTGCCACCTGCTCCGTTTGCTTCACCACATATCCTTCACCTTTAACGGTCACGCCCACTTTCATGAGGGAGAGCACTTCAAGTGCATCTCGTAGAGATTCACCAGACAGATCAGGGATCTTCATCTTGCTGCTCTCTTCGGTCAACAGGTAGATTCGTTGGCCAGGATTCATGGCTGCACCCGCCACAGGATACTGGCGAATGACATTTTCACCCTGACCAAGCGTCTCATAGGCAATTCCTGTGTTCAAAAGTTGGCTTCTAGCCTGTTTGGCTGTTTTCCCTGACAGATCAGGAGCTTTAGCTTGAACGACCGGCGTTGTTTTTGACTTTTTGTCAGTGGTCTTCACCGTGTCTTTGGGAACTCCCATGTACTGCAGAGCTTGGCTGACAATCTTTTTGAATACCGGTGCAGCCGCAGTCCCGCCGCCAATATTGGCACCATCAGGCTGGTCAATGACAATCAGCATCGCGATTTTGGGATTATTTACAGGTGCAAATCCGATAAACGAAACGACGTCTTTGGATTTACTGTATTCCCCGTTTACTACTTTTCTAGCAGTACCCGTTTTACCTGCTACACGATATCCTTCGATATAAGCATTGCGCCCTGTACCAATCGTTTGGTCGGCTACAACCTGTTCCAGATACCCGCTTACCAGTTTGGAAGACTCCTTGGAAATGACCTGACGAACAACTTTCGGCTTGATGACCTCAGATGTACCATCATTCGGATTGATAATCTCTTTGACCAGATGCGGTTCCATGAGTTTGCCACCGTTGGCAATGGCCGAAATGGCTGCTACCTGCTGGATTGGCGTTACCTGTACAAGACCGTGACCGTAGGCAGCTGTAGCAATTTCAGATTTAAAAACCAGCGGTTTAATGGGTGAAGCTGACTCACTTGGCAGATCAATGCCCGTCTTTTTACCAAAACCGAACAGGTCTATGTAATGACGCAAACGTTCACCGCCAAGCATGTTATAGCCCAGATTAACAAACGCAATGTTACTTGAACGTTTGACTCCTTCCAAGTAGGAAATCCGGCCATAGGCGTGACCATTATCACTGATTGCATAGCCACCAATATAGATTCGCTTGGATTCAAACGTGGCATTCGGATCAAACAGCTTCTCTTCAACCGCACCCGCCAGAGTTACAATTTTAAAAGTAGACCCCGGTTCATAGATGGATTGTGTGGCATGGTTTATAAAGTCTTTTTGATCCGGCGTTTCCCAATAGGTGTTAGGATTAAAATTAGGCCAATTCGCCATACCAAGAATCTCCATCGTATTTGGATCTGCTGCAATAACAGTCATGCTCAGTGGATTGTACTGGGCTACCGCTTCTTTCATTGCATCTTCGATGTAGTACTGAATTGTATCATCAACCGTCAGCTTCAAGTTACTTCCATTCTGCGGTGGAAGGTAATTGTCCTGGGAATCAGGCAGCTTGTACCCTTTGGCATCCTTCTGATAGTTCAGATAACCATCTGTACCTGTAAGCTGTTCATCATACGAGACCTCAAGTCCGTTAACAGCCTTGCCATCACGGCTCATGTATCCCAGCAGATGAGAGGCGAGCGTTTCTTCCGGATAAAATCGCTTCGACTCCTGTGTCATGACAATCGCGTTTTTAGCCTTGTAGTCATCCTGAAGTTTTTCGCGAAATTCGTCTACCTTAGCAGCGAGTTCAGGGCTAATTTTATACCCTTCACTGCGCACTTCACGTTGTTGAAAGAATGTCCCATCTTCCTTTTTAGCTGTTACAAGTGCTCGCATTTCACTCTCACTTTTACCCAACAAACTCGATAATTTGTCAATAACCACATCTTCAATTCCAAGCTTGTTAATCATCTCTGGGTTTACAGACACCGTGTAAGCAGGTGCATCTGTCGCCAAAATGTTACCATTGCGGTCTGTGATTGTCCCGCGACTCGCCTTGATGGTTTGTTCGCGTTCAACCAATCCTGCTGCTCTTTCCTGCCAAATACCGCCATTAACAACCTGAATAAAAAAGATGCGGGTTATTAATACAAGAAAAAAGAGGGTAATACATCCCCCTATAAGCAGCGTGCGCATCTTTATTCTTTTTACCATCGGTACACCTCTTTTGCTTCAGCATTTTGTATGGCTTGATACAAAATGTTCTACTTATTTGCTATCCGAGGACGATTCAGTACCTGTCGAGTTCGTTGTACTTGTTGAGCGAGGTACAAAAATGACATCCTTGCCGGAAGCCTCAACATAACCAAGTTTGCGAGCATTCTCGATAACCAGATTGTTCAGTTTTTCTTTTTCCACTTGCAGATCTGCAATCGTTTTCTCTGCTTCTCTCACGTCAGACAACATCGTCTGTGCCTGCTTATTCAGATCATAGATGTGAGCGTAACGCGACATCATTACACCACCCACAACAATGACTGCAACCAGAGTAATCAGATACAAAAATTTCTCGCGTGCCGGAAGACCGGTACGACGGGTCACCACTTTGGTGGTTTCCTTGTACCGCTGCTGGGTCACACGTTCTTGGGACGCTTTTTCTTTCACTGCCAGATTACCACGTGTATATGCCATACAAAGGCTCCTCCTCTGCTCTTGATTTACAGTTTCTCGGCTACGCGCAGCTTCGCTGAACGAGCACGGGAGTTTTCGGCCAGTTCCGTTTCCGTTGGAATCAGCGGCTTTCTGTTTACTAAACGCATGACACCCTTACCTCCGCAAACACACAACGGGAAATCGGGAGGGCATGTACATTTCTCCAGATAACTGCTAAAAATCTGTTTGCAAATTCGGTCCTCAAGTGAGTGAAAAGTAATAACAGATACACGTCCGCCTGGTGCCAAGCACCGAACGGCCTGATGTAACGCTTCTTCGAACGCGCCCAGCTCATCATTAACTGCAATTCGCAATGCCTGGAAGCTGCGTTTTGCAGGATGTCCTCCGGTACGACGAGCCGCCGCCGGAATCCCTTCTTTGATCAATTCCACCAGTTCGCCAGTAGTCTCAATGGTGGACTGCTTTCGTTTTTCAACAATGACACGAGCAATTCTTCTAGAGAATTTCTCTTCACCATAGCGATACAAAATGCGGGCAATCTCCTCTTCCGGCCATTCGTTAACAATCTCTTTGGCGGTAAGGGATGCGTCCTGATCCATACGCATATCCAACGGAGCATCGTGATTGTAGCTAAATCCACGTTCTCCTTCGTCGAATTGCGGCGATGATACCCCCAAATCGTACAAAATACCATCTACTTGTGGCACGCCATCTTTCATCGGTACATCCAGTTCTTTCAGTACCTGTTCCAGATCACGGAAATTGGTTTTGACCAACGTAATCCGCTCTCCATATGGAGCCAATTTTTCACGCGCGTTATCCAAAGCCCAATCATCCTGATCCAGTGCGATCAGACGTCCCCCTGGACCGAGCTTGGATGCAATCACGGAGCTATGTCCGCCACCGCCTAAAGTGCAGTCCACGTATATACCGTCCTGCTTGATGTTTAAACCCTCTGTTGCCTCTTCTTTGAGTACGGTTATGTGGTGAAACAACCTGCACCCCTCCTGACTTTATAGATCAAAATTAAAATCGACCAGCTTTTCGGCAATGTCGTTGAATGCTTCTTCGGATTGATTGAAATAACTCTCCCATATGCCTTTGCTCCAAATCTCCACCCGGTTCGACACGCCAAGAACAACGCAATCCTTGTCCAGCTTGGCATACTCTCTAAGATTGCCCGGCAAATTTACCCTGCCCTGTTTATCCAATTCACATTCGGTGGCACCCGAGAAAAAAAATCGGGTAAACGCACGTGCATCAGATTTCATCAATGGCAGTGCTTTGAGCTTCTGTTCCATGACCCCCCACTCCTCCATGGGGTACACGAAAAGACACTGGTCCAAACCCCGTGTGACAACGAAAGACGGTCCAAGAGATTCGCGGAATTTAGCCGGAATAATAACCCGACCCTTGTCATCAATGCTATGTTGGAACTCCCCCATAAACATTGGCCCACTCACTCCTCACCCGTTTCTCCCACTTTGCCCCACTTTCCACCACCTAAGCATAATAGATTCGCACAAAAAAATCAAAACCCTTCTTACGGGCTTTACTTTTTTTTAATTTACTAACCGCAAAAAAACGTCTTTGATCCTGTCACTCAGGATCAAAGACGTTTCCCGCTTACGGGCAAATCGCACGTACACCCGCATATGAGCCATATCATTAATAAACCATTTTAAACCCTTTGAAGCACTTAATCAGCTTGTAATTACTGGATGCCTCTTAGAATTTCCAGCTATCCAGATATTTTTCCTGCTCAGCGGACAAAGAATCGATGGCGATATTCAAGCTTTCCAGTTTGTAGCTTGCAACCTGTTGGTCAATGTCATAAGGTACATTAACAACGGTTTTACCCAATTCCGCATAGTTCTCGCTCACATAACGCAGACCCAACGCTTGCAATGCAAACGTCGTATCCATAATCTCGGCTGGATGTCCATCGGCTGCACCCAGGTTTACGAGACGTCCTTCAGCCAGCAAATACATCTTACGGCCATCTTTGAAGCGATATTCTTCAATATTGCGGCGTACGGTACGAATCGAATCGGAACGTTTAGCAAGTTCAGGTTTGTTTACTTCCACGTCAAAGTGACCCGCATTGCTAAGAATTGCTCCGTCCTTCATCACATCGTAGTGCTCTCCAGTGATCACGTCTTTATTGCCGGTAACAGCGATGAAGAAATCACCCAATTTTGCTGCTTCCACCATCGTCATGACACGGAATCCGTCCATATGTGCTTCTACGGCTTTAATAGGATCAATTTCAGTTACGATAACATTTGCTCCAAGCCCCTTGGCACGCATCGCTACACCCTTACCACACCATCCATAACCTGCTACAACTACGTTCTTTCCTGCAACGACCAGATTGGTTGTACGGATAATACCATCGAATGCAGATTGACCTGTACCGTAACGGTTATCAAACAGGTATTTGCAATAAGCGTCATTGACTGCAACCATTGGGAAGCGCAATTGTCCTTCTTTCGCCAAAGCTTTCAGACGAATGATGCCCGTTGTCGTTTCCTCTGCTCCGCCACGAATCGTGGCAGCTAGATCAGGGCGTTCAGATGCAATAATAGTGGCAAAGTCTCCACCGTCATCAATAATCAGATCAGGTTTTACTTCAAGTGCACGGAGTTGCAGTTCTTTGAACTCTACAGGGTCCGGATTATGTTTGGCATACACCGTAACGCCGTCTTCCACCAGAGCAGCACAAACGTCGTCCTGCGTTGACAATGGGTTGCTGTGTGTAATCGTCACTTCTGCACCACCAGCTTGAATGACTTTTGCCAGATAAGCCGTTTTGGCCTCCAGGTGAAGGCAAATGGCTACCTTCAAACCTTTAAACGGAAGATCCTGTTCAAATTGCCGACGAATGCGGTTCAACACCGGCATATGTGCTTCTACCCAATCAATTTTCAGATGACCTTCCGAAGCGAGTCCCATATCCTTAACAATACTGTTTTCCAATGCAGGGGTAGTCATTCCTCATCCTCCTCAATTATCTATTCCTTCTATTATAAAAGGTCACTACAATGTGATCACTTGGTGTTGTCCACGAAATTCGTTCTGACTTTCAATCAGTTGTCCGATCCACTCGGTTCCATAACGGTTCAGGTAAAAGAGCACGTTATGCACTCGTTCCTGCGGTTTGTTCATAGGAAAGAGTGAGTTTTGCATCCCGTTCCAGTGCCTTAGACTCACATTGTGTTTATCTTTGATGGCTTTGTGGGTCTGCTGTTGCAAATATTGCATCTGTTCGCTGATCTTGCCTACATTGGTATCTCCAATTCGGTTCAGACCAGGATGGATTTCTGCGATCTGATCAAGCAAGGGACGATATAGATCGGCAAATGCTTGTTGAATGCGCTCAAACTGTTCATCGACCTGGAAGGTCTCCTGTTGTGCCAGCCACTGTTCCTTCTTTTCTTCCATATGATATTGAACGTCCTGGAAAGAAAGACCGTACTGCTTCATATGTTTGTGATGAACATCTTCCATAATGGTAAAGGACAGACGCGGAAGCAATATAGGCATCTGCAGCCCAAACTGGCCAAACGCTTCACGTGTCAATCCCCAGTACGCGATCTCACCTTGACCCAAGATAACAGCCGCTACAGGTAAAATGGAATCTTGCATCAATGGCCGGGTCAATACATTGTTGCTAAACCGCTCGGGATGTTCACCCAGTTCCTGAAGCAGTCGCTCTTCTGTAAATGAAACCAGACCTTTACGGTCGCTGTACAAGCCGTCTTTCAACATCAAAAGCAACCGTGCCCCTTCATGTATGTAAAACAGATTGGCCCCATCTTCCGCAACTTCAGCAGGCATAGCATATCCGGCTTGTTCCAATGCGGAGGCCCCTTGTGCATAGGCTTGGCGTAATGTCCCATTTTCACGAATCAAGCGTTCAAATACAGGCTGCTCAAGTCTGCGTAAGTCAGGATCTGCAGCATCCAATAGAATAAGTCCACTGCTGCCAAATAACGCTGAGATTAACCGGGCAAACGCATCACTCAGGTTCGAACTCGCCTGATGGATTTCCGTAACCAGCTTCATCAAACCTGGTTTGTGCACCGTATCCGGTAGCAGATGTTCCACCTGCTCCAGCACAGTCATCCATTGTTCCGTTTCCACAAGGACATTACTCACAGAATCCCTGCCTGCAAACCGCCCTTGTAACTTGATCTTCGTCATGTCACCGCTGGCGTCAGGCAAATATGTGTGGTTGACTTCATCCCAGTCATGGTCTTCACCTGCAATCCAAAAAACGGGAACGACCGGCCGTTGTAGCCTGTTCTCTGCTTCCCGCGCAGCTGCAACTACACTTGCTGCTTTGTAAATTACAAACAACGGACCTGTAAGCAGGCCGCTTTGCTGGCCTCCCGTAACAACCAACGCATCTTGTTCCGCAAGACGTGTGATGGATTCATGAACAGCACCATGATCGTTCACCCGTTTATTATATATACGTAGATACTCTGCCAGACGTTGACGAGGAATACGTGTGTTCTCCGATTGGTCCAGCCACTCGGCACGCGTATGAAGCCCCGATTCCCAGCGAATGTCATACTCGTAAAGGCCACGCGCAGCATCCCTTGAACAGACATAGTCTTCTGCAAGTCGAGTTCCGCTGCGGAGTGCCTCGGTAATACCTTTCATGAGGTCTGCCTCCTATTCTGCTTCAAAGAGCCTTTCTTGATTGTACCGAATGAGAGCCCTCTTCGTCAAAAGAAAGTGCATCAAAAAATAAAAAACCGCCGAACAAGGTCGGCGGTTTGATATTCATGGATAAGTCCAAATGAAATTTGTACTTTTTATACGTAAGGTTCTGCAACCCAGTGACCTTTGGATACCTCAATCAATTGAGCGTTCTGCAGGTTGTATGGATCATTTACAGGACCACCAGATCCATTCTTGAGTGCTTGTTCTTCCGGCAGCAAAATGCGACGTTTGCTCGCTTCTACTTCCGGATCAGGTACAGGGATCGCAGACAGCAATGTTTTGGTGTAAGGGTGAATCGGATTCGCATAAAGTTCTTCACTTTCTGCCAACTCCACCACTTTACCCATGTACATTACAGCTACACGGTCACTGATATGTTTAACCATGGACAAGTCATGCGCAATGAACAGGTATGTCAAGCCGAGACGTTGCTGAAGTTCTTCAAGCAAATTAACGACCTGGGCCTGAATGGACACGTCCAATGCAGACAATGGCTCATCACAGATGATGAATTTAGGATCAACAGCCAATGCACGGGCAATCCCGATCCGTTGTCTTTGACCACCTGAGAATTCATGTGGATAACGGAGTGCATGACTAGGATTCAGGCCTACAAGATCAAGCAATTCTTCAACGCGTCTCTTCCGCTCTGCCTTACTTGATGCCAGACCATGAATATCAAGAGATTCACCGATAATATCCATAACGTTGAAACGTGGGTTCAAAGATGCATAAGGATCCTGGAAAATCATCTGCATGTCTTTACGCATTTCTTTCATCTTGCGCGGAGACAGCTTGTAGATGTCCGTTCCATTAAAGTTAACATTTCCACCTGTTGGCTCATAAAGGCGCAGAATTGTACGGCCCGTTGTGGATTTACCACAGCCAGACTCCCCTACAACTCCAAGTGTTTCGCCTTCAAAAATATCAAAGCTAACATCATTAACCGCTTTGAGAATGTTCCCTTTGCCCAAATTGAAGTATTGTTTCAGGTTCTTCACTTGAACCAGCGGCTTGTTGGCACCTTTGATAATACCAACTGGAGTAGGCTTTTCTTTTTTAGGCTCGTCCAGACGAGGAAGAGCATTCAGCAATTTAATTGTGTATGGATGTTGAGGATTACTGAAGATTTCAGCAGTTGTTCCTGTTTCGACAACTTCGCCTTCCTTCATAACGACAACACGATCACACATTCCTGCGACTACTCCAAGGTCATGCGTGATAAGCATGATTGAAGTTCCAAGCTTTTGCTGCATGTCTTTCATAACATCCAAGATTTGCGCTTGAATCGTTACGTCGAGTGCAGTTGTTGGTTCATCCGCAATCAGAAGGGACGGGCGACATGCCAGGGCAATCGCAATCATAGCACGCTGGCGCATACCACCGGAAAATTGGTGTGGATAATGGTTCATACGCGCTTCCGCATTTTTGATGCCTACAAGTTCGAGCATTTCCAATGCACTTTTTTCAGCTTCTTTTTTGGACATATTCTGATGCTTGCGTAGTACCTCGGTAATTTGCTTACCAATTTTGATGGTAGGATTCAAAGAAGTCATTGGATCCTGGAAGATCATGCCGATATCTTTACCACGGATGGCTTCCATCTGTTTATCTGTCTTATTCAGCAGGTCCTGCCCGTGAAAAGTAATTTCTCCGCTTTTGACCTTCGAAGGCGGGGAGGGAATCAATTTCATGATGGTTTGGGCAGTAACACTCTTACCACTACCGGATTCACCTACGATCCCCAGCGTCTCTCCTTTGCCAAGTTCAAAACTCACATTTTTAACGGCATCAAACTCACCGGAACGCGTCGTAAATGACACACTCAGGTCTTTGACTGTTAAAATCGGCTCCATAATCCCACCTCCTATTTCTATTTACGTAATTTCGGATCAAGCGCGTCGCGCAAACCGTCACCAAGCAAGTTAAATGCGAGCATTGTCACAACCATCAAACCTGCAGGGAACCACATCCGCCAAGGATACAGCGTCCAGCCTGTTAGAGCGTCATTGATCATAGATCCAAGAGAGGATTTAGGTGCAGATACACCCAAACCAAGGAAGCTCAAAAATGCTTCTGCAAAGATGGCATTTGGGATGGACAACGTCAATGTAACGAGAATGGGTCCGACAGCATTTGGCAACAAATGACGGAAGAGTTGACGTCCAGTGCTTGCGCCCATGGAACGAGCAGCAAGGATAAAGTCTCTGTTTTTGAGTTGCATAATCTCACCACGCACAATCCAGGACATACTGATCCAGCCTGTAATGGTGAGTGCAATGATAATCGTTGTCAGACTTGGCTCCAATACAACCAGCAACAGGATAACAACGAGCATGTATGGCAGGGAGTACAAGATCTCGGAGAACTTGTTCATGATGCCGTCAACACGTCCGCCGTAGAAGCCCATAATAGCTCCATAAATTACCCCGATAACAAGGTCAATCAAAGCAGCAGCCAAACCTACAGTAAGAGACACACGTGCACCTACCCAGGTTCTTACCCATACATCACGACCCAGTTCATCCGTTCCGAACCAGTGTTCAGCACTTGGTGCAGCATTGGCATTCAACAAATCATTGGAATAATAATTATAGCTTGAGAACAACGAAGTTGGACCAATCATAGAGAAAATGACAACAAGGACTAGAACAGCCAAACTAATCATAGCGGCCTTGTTGGTTGCAAGTCTGTACATAGCGTCTTTGAATAGCGATACACTCTCTTGCGATTTCAACGCTGCCTGACTATCCAGGCCTGTGTTCGCCGTTTCGTTATTGTTGTTATTCGTGCCAGACAACGTTATGCCCCCTTCCGGCTTTCTAGCTTAATTCTAGGATCAATCAACACGTAAGCAATATCTGTCAGGAAACGTGCAAGCATCAAGAGAATACCATAGAAGATTGTAATCCCCATGATCATCGTGTAATCACGATTCGTAATACTCTCTACAAATACTTTACCAATTCCACCAATGTTAAAGATTTGCTCAATAACAACGGAACCTGTGATAATATTTGCTGTCATTGGGCCAACATAAGTAACGACTGGTAGAATACCGTTCCGTAAAACGTGTTTAAACATGATAGCAGGCCATTTCAAACCTTTGGCTTTGGCTGTTTTGATGTAGTCTGCATGCAACACTTCCAACATGCTTGAACGCGTCAAACGAGCGATAAAGGCAATTGGGGATGCAGACAAAGCTGCAACCGGAAGCACGTAGTCGAGTGGGCCATCGAAGCCCATAACGTTAAACCAGCCGAGTTTGAATGCAAAAACATATTGCACCAACGATGCGAGCAAGAAACTCGGTACAGCAATCCCGATAACAGCCAGGATCATCGTAATATCATCAATCAACTTGCGATGGTACACTGCGGCAATAAGCCCCAACAAGACACCCACAACAATTGAGATAATAATCGCAAAGATTCCTAGCTTCAGCGATGCTGTAAACGTTTGAGTGATCATACCAGTTACATCTTGATTCAGGTATTTCATAGAAACCCCGAAATCACCCTGAATGATTCCACCCATATACTTCAGGTATTGTTCATACATCGGTTTGTCCAAACCATACTTCACTTCCAAAAGTGCCCGGATTTCAGGTGATACTTTTTTCTCGGATGTAAAAGGGTCACCCGGAATGGCCTTCATCAGGAAGAAGGTTGCTGATGCGAGTATGAAAAGCGATAGCAGCATAAATAGCAGTTTTTTCAGCACGTACTTAACCAACCCTTGCACACCTCCACAAACAATATTTTGTATACAAATCGATTGTAGAATTAGACATGAATAATGTCCAATCCATTTATCGGAAATTTCAAGAATTATAAGGAAAATCGGTGCACATACAAAAAAATCGGGATATATATGGAATTCCACATATATATCCCGAAGTAATCATATAGACTTCAGAACAACTTATTTCTCTTCCAGATATGCACGAGTGAAGTCAATAGCTCCACTGAAATCAAGTTGTACGCCTTTCAGGTAAGGCTTAGTCAAAGATACGTTAGTGTAGTAATAGATAGGCAATACGCCCATTTCATCTTGAATCAGGATTTTCTCAGCGTCAGCAAAAGCAGCCATACGAGTAGCTGGATCTGCAGATTTTACAGTCTCTTTAACATCTTTGTCATACTGTTCGTTGCTGAATTTGGAATCATTGTTTGTGTTTCCAGTAGTCCACATTTCCAAGAAGTTGTACGGATCATTATAGTCCGCAGACCAGCCCGCACGAGCGATTTGGAAGTTTTGGTTTTGACGGTTCTCAAGGAATACGCCCCACTCTTGGTTTTCCGTTTTCACGTCAACACCAAGGTTTTTCTTCCACATATCAGCAACCGCCAATGCGATTTTCTGATGACCATCACTAGTGTTATAGATCAATGTTACTGCTGGCAATGTTGTGTAGCCTTCTTCTTTCATACCTTCAGCAAGCAATTTCTTAGCTTCTTCTACGTTTTCAGTGAAGTAGTCATCTTTGTGCTCATCACGGAATTCGCCGTTTTCACCGCGGATACCTGGAGGTACAAAGCCGAAAGCTGGAATTTGTCCACCTTGCGTTACTTTGTCAACGATCAATTGACGCTCAATTGACATTGCAAAAGCCTTACGGATTTTAACGTTGTTAAATGGAGCTTCATTAACGTTGAACTGGTAGTAGTACGTACTTGCAATACCAGTAGCTTTAAACTCGTCCGGCAATTCCGCTTTTACAGAAGGAATTTGGTCGGAAGGAATTTCACCGTTAGGTGCGCCAGTGTAGTCCAACTGTCCAGACTTGTAAGCTTGCAGCTCGGAAGCACTGCTGTTTGTCAGGGACATGTTGATTTCAGACAATTTGATATCGGAAGCTGCATGGTAGCCTTCGTTTTTCTTCACGACGATTTTTTGACCTTTAGCGTATTGATCCATTGTGAATGGTCCGTTAACGATCATGTTTTTGTAGTCTGTGAAGAATTTGTCATTCGTGTCAGCAGACTTGTGTACTGGGTAGTACGTGTAGAATGCTGTCAGACCCAAGAAGTAAGGTGTTGGGTTTTCCAACGTTACTTCCAGCGTGTGCTCGTCAGTAGCTTTAACACCTACTTGAGAGAAGTCTGTGATTTTAGTACCTTTATATGTTTCGTCTTTGCTCAGGTTGTAACCCTCAGCACCTTTGATGTAGTACAATTGGTAAGCGTATGGAGAAGCTGTTTCCGGTTTCAAAGCGCGTTCCCAAGAACGTACAAAGTCTTCGGCAGTAATTGCATCACCGTTGCTCCATTTAGCGTCCGGGTTCAGGTTGAAAGTGTATTTCAACCCATCTGGAGAAATATCCCAGTCTTTAGCAACACCTGGAGCTTCTTTACCGTCGGCGTCGATACGCACAAGACCTTCATACAAAAATTTCAGAACAGTGTTGGTTTGGCTGTCTTTTGCTTGAGCCGGGTCTAACGTAGGAGGTTCAGCTGACAGGTTAATTTTCAGGACTTGATTTTTTGCGAGACCATTGCTCTCGCCTGCAGAACCAGTATCGGTGTTACCTGTGCCTTCGTTTTTCGATCCGCACGCTGCAAGTACGGTACCGAACGCCAAAATCAGCGTCAAAAGGACTAATAGACTTTTCCTTTTCATCTAACACTTTCCCCCTAAATTGATGTGGTATATGTTTATAGATTATACAACCACCGGTCAAAAAAATCTACATTACTTTTTCAGAAAGTAATGTTTTTTTCAGTTTTCGACAAAATCGACACATTTTTTAACCCTTTTGCGTTATGTATCCTCACATCTGATTCATAAAGTATCTAAGTAATCCAAATATAGTAAATAAAACATACCCAAAACTCATTATGACAAAAGCCATGCGCCAAACGGCCCGGAACATTCTACCCCCATCGACCTTACCTTTGAGACGATTTTGGGCCCCTCCAATGAATCCAAGGGCTATTAGTATGAGTATTAGTGTTAAATAAAATCCAAAATTCGAATCAAATGTTAAGTTGAATAACGCCGATACAGAGAAAATAAGAAATAGGGTTGTTACATCCATTGCCGAGCGCAACGCCACACGCTTATCTTTCTTCCATCCATACATGATCCAATACACAAGAAAAAACGGAAAAAACGGCAGTATGCTCAGCACAATAAAAAATCCCATTAACTCACTCCTTCCGGATGCATACCTTCAATCAGATGAAGCAGTATTTCGTGCATCGGAGCAGACAGGCCACACCGACACGCCATGCTTACGATTTGCCCGTTAATGGATTGCACCTCCGTTTGTTGTCCATGAAGGACATCCGACAGCATAGAAGATGTATTCGAGGCTGTGGAATGACAGACGGAGAGGATTTGTTCCCACACATCCACATCAATTAGTATTCCGCTTGCTTTATATACTGCCAATGCCTCATCGTACAGCTGACGCATAAACACGACTCGCTCTTCCCTTGTAATTAACTCGCCGTTAGGAATACGCCATATCGCGGTAAGAGGGTTAATGACAGCATTGATTAACAACTTCCTATAAATTAGCTTATCGATTTCATTCGACACTGTACAGCCAAATCCTGCCTGTAGCAAAAGTCCCTGTAAACGAATAGGTGCATTTTGATCCATTGGGGTAAGTGATGAGATACATACATCTGCGCTTTTGCCCAACCACGTCTCTCCTATACCTGCACGAATGACCCCATCTTGCTGACGTTTCGCCCCTTCTGTGGTTATGACGCTGTATATATTGGAATGCGGCATATTGGATTGCACATGATCCAGATGCCCAACCCCGTTTTGGAAACATGCGATGTTCATCACTCGCGTCTTCAATGAACTAATTTCACGTATAACATCCTGTATCGCTGTCTGCTTCACCATTAATAGTAGCCAATCTCCAGGTAAGTGTTCCCACACTCTGGTTAACTCCGTAATCGGTTTGACCTGGATATGGTCAGGTGATATCTGGATCGTTTTCTCCCGTTCGATGACCTTAAATCCTTCTAAACTCAGTTTATCCGCCTGTTCAGCCGTTCTGGTCCAAAACCGAACCTCGTTGCCTGCGTCCTGAAGCTTTCCTCCATACAAAAGACCCAGTGACCCTGATCCTACAACGTCAATGATCATGCTGCATCCCTACCTCTGCCCCAATAGTTTCTTTTATCTATAATAGAACAAAAACAGCAAACAAAAAACCCGTCATACCCGCCGTTATGAACGGAGGTGTGACGAGCCCTTATCTAACTCTGATCATCAAACACATATTACGTTTATTCAATTCGTTCCAGATTCCCGTTCGCGTCCATTTTGAATCTTGTTTTGAGTTCCTCTTCTTCTTCTGTTAGAAATGCGAGTCTGCGAGCACGATCCATAATCTGAATCAGTGCTTTATAATCGTCGTTTACAACACGATAATCGGTCTGTACTTCATTTACTTCCTTAGACAGACGATCATTCTCGCAACGCAGTTCATGAAGTTCATCCTCTTTTTCACGAAGCTCTTTCTCAAGCATCTTAAGCTGGCGACCATTTTCCTGTACAGTTCCCTTCCATTGCCGCAAGAATCGTATAACTGCATCAATGGATAGGGAGTCTTCCGAAATCCCATCCGCTTTGTACAGATTTTCTTCTGTATCCAGGGTGGATAATGCTGCTACCTGTGGTCCAAGCAAAGCCGGTTGTTTGCGGAGATAACTTCGTTTTTGTCGTTGAGCCTTAGCATTGCTAATAGCAGACTCATACTTCTTACGCACACAGCTGTTCCAGCGAAAACCGCAAGCGGCAGAAGTTCTGCCTATCTTTTCGCCAACCTCTTCAAAAGCGGCCAGTTGTGTGCTTCCTTCCCGAATGTGGCGCAAAGTAACCTCAGCCAAAATCAAATCGTCCTCTGTACTCCAAGCATCCTGTCTCACTGCAGTCATGCTATAATACCCTCCTAACAACATCCTAAAATAACCGTCCCCATACCCGATTTCCCGGCATGTGAATTAGGTATAAAAGCTGCTTCATTCATTCTTATGCCTCTCATAGAGTTCATAGAATTGATTTCATACTAAAATGTATTTCCATATTTATGTGTGCTCATACGTTAGATATGCAAAACAAACCATACTTTTACTCATTTCGAATAAAAAAGAATTCGCTTTCATACCCAATTTTGTTTACACCTTTTTCCTTTCCCGGTATAATGTTGTGTAGACAATCTATGATCGTACATAGGAGAGGAGGACTTACCGTGGCACGCATGTTTCGGGTACTCGGGTTCTTCACGCTAGCGATTGGCCTGATGGCTTTTGCAGGAGACCTGGTCGAAATGGCTTTGCTTTTTTTCCTGCAGACTGCGTTTTTTGTCATTTTGGGATATTTGAAATTTACCGAACGTACGTACATATTGCTCTTCTGGGGTTATATGATCGTGACATTCACAGGGTTCAGCTACTGGACCGTATTCCAAATGGGGTTGCCGCTCTAATCCGCCAGCAGCATCAAAGCGATCCGGCTAATGTCGGATTGCTTTTTTGTCGTTTTCAGATTAGTTGACTGTTCTTTGTGTTATGTAACCACTACGGATATTTCACGTATCTATTTCATATATTGTCTGGAAGAGATAAGCCTGTTCGCATCATATGTAGATATGGAAAGGAGAATGATGGGTGAAACGTCGATACAGCATTCCTGGCTTCATCGTATGCATTATATTTTTGATCCAGCTCCCTTGGACTTATGCCTATGGAGAACCTTCATCTGAGGATACACGAGAAATACTGCAACAAAGCCTATCCATCGTCGAAATCGATCATGAAATCGAACGTATTGCAGCCAGACAAAAACAGTTGGACGAACAGCGTCAGACGTTATCCATTCAGCTTCAGGAACAGGAAGACCAGATACATACTCAGCAAGACCGTGCGGGTGCAGTTGTAAGATCCTACTATACCGGGGAGCGTGATAGTCTCTTGATGACGGTATTGGGGGCAAGATCCATTAAGGACCTGTTCATTCTATACGATTACTACCAAATTATTATTGGCAGGGATCAGGCTGTTCTGGACAAGTATCAGGATCGATATCGCACCATGCAGCAAACGTCTGCCCAGATTAACCAAACCTCTGCTGAACTGTCTGAACTCAAAAATAATCTTCAAAATCAACGTGAACGAGTAATTGCATTACAGAAAGAAGTAGACGGAAAAGTAGCCGCCAGCGGGGATGCTGCAGCCATGCAGAAACTGATGGATGAGTTGACTATTTATTGGGAGAACATCGGCATATACGAGGTCAAGCGATATTTCAAAGCATTGGCATCAGCCATGCAGAACTTACCACAATTTATCCAGGAACAAAACGGAGGCATCTCCACTACCGGAAAAACGTATACCATTCGAATTGGACAAGATGAACTGAATACGTTCCTACGATCGCAGAATCCTATCTTTGAAGACTTCGCCTTTCAGTTCGACAAAGATCGAATTACCGCATCAGGGCAGCGTGACCAGTTGCAACTAAGCGTTGAAGGTCATTATACGGTCGAGAATGAACCTCAGAATTCGATTCGTTTTCATGTCGATAAACTTGTGTTTAATCAGTTAGAACTGCCTGATACCACACGTCGTATGCTGGAACGAGAATTTGATCTCGGATTTTACCCACAGAAAATTTTGTCGTTTGTCAAAGCCACTGAGGTTTCCACAAGTGAAGGCATACTTGAAGTAAAGCTAGCGATTTCATTTTGACGAGCTTTGCAATGCAATAATGCTTTTGACGTACTGATTAGCCGTGATCTCTCCGGCAAGAAGTTGCTGAATCTTCTTTTGAAAGGCAGAAGTTAGGATAAGGCTTTCGGTCATTACAGCCTGTGAAGATTCTTCTGAAAACCAGGATTTTATATCAGTCGTATCATATTTCGTTATTAGTTTCTGTGACTCAAGATCTAGTTCCTGTTGCTTTGCTGGTAAATAGTTAACCTGTTGGTACCACTCCGATTGCACGGAAGAGGAAGTCATGCCTTCAATCCAGCGGCTGGCCTCTTCTGCCTCAAGTGAGCCAGCTGCGATAACAAGACTTCTTGATCTTAGAGATTCCAACGCACTGAAAGCTATCTTCTCCGATGAACCCTGTTGGTCTGCCACGCCTTGATTTACACTTAACAAACGAGACAGCAACGTTACTACCATAGGAGCCTTCTTTTGCTCACCAGAGGCAGAGATTGTCGGATTCATTGATTCGACCGTAATATGCGACTGAATCTGATCCAGCAGCTGTATGATCTGTTGGTACGCCTCCGTTTGCGAAGAAGTTTGCGCTTTCTTAATTCTGTCGGGGGCCATGCCTGGCTCAAACTGATTCAACCACGCACTTACCGCCTGCAGATCATTTAAGTTTATACTTAACAAATCCGTTCCATCTTGCGTAGCTTGTTGTACAAGTTTGACCCACTGCTCCTTATTTTCAGGTAAACCTGCCAAACCGGCTTCGTCCAGGAATGGAGAACGAGCTGCCAGTACATAGGCGTCAAAATCAAACGGCATCCCCCATTGGTAACCGTTCCACTCTGTCATTTCCCGCAAGCCAACCACAGTTTCTCCCAAAGACTTGGACAGCGTTGTACCGTTCAACGGATACAGATGTCCTTTTTTGGCATGATATTGAACTTCCGCACTATCCAGGAGAATAATATCTCCGCTCTCCCCTACCGAAAATTTATTATCAAGCACGCGCTTATATGTATCCGGCTCCAAATTCCGAAGACTGATTTCCACATGTTGAGAAGTTGCTACTTCATTGGCTATTCTTTTAAACGATTTAAAGTCTGCCTCTGACATCGAGACTACAATCTCTAGCGGGGCATGTTTGTCCTCGCTACGTGATGACGTGTTGGGAAATGCATCTTTTTCCTGGTCTCGTTCCTGATTAAGCTGTGAACCTCTAAAATCAAAGCTTGGAGACAGAATCGTTAACGAAAGCAGCAGTACTGCGAACAAAACAACCTGGTGTCCACGCTTCATTAACTTCTCCTCCTTACTCCCTAATTTTTTCCTGCAACATTCATTGTAACAAATAAGTAGTGCTCTTGTCCTATCCTGCCAAAAAACAGTTTTTCGATATTTTGCATACATCGAGCATATCGAGTTCTGTGCAATAAATGATTTTTATTTTTTCAGCAAAAAAACCGGCCCTAAGAGCCGGTTCAATAGAAACATTTTCCGGGAAATAACTCCCCGTTACCTTACAATAAATCCGCTGCAAGCTGAGCCAACTTGGAACGTTCTCCTTTTTCCAGCATAATATGTCCGCTGATTCCCTCCTGCTTAAATCGCTCCACAATATACGTCAAACCATTACTTGCTGAATCCAGATAAGGGTGGTCTATTTGTTCAGGGTCACCCATCAAAATAATTTTGCTGCCTTCACCAACCCTCGATACAATGGTCTTCACTTCATGACGTGACAGGTTCTGTGCTTCATCGATAATGATAAACTGTCCTGGTATAGACCGACCACGAATATACGTGAGTGCCTCCACCTGAATACTGCCAAGTCCCATCAAAATTTTATCAATGTCGCCTGCTTTTTTGGTATCAAACAAAAATTCCAAGTTATCATAAATCGGTTGCATCCATGGTCTCAACTTTTCTTCTTTCTCTCCAGGCAGATAACCGATATCTTTCCCCATCGGAACAACCGGACGGGCGATCAATAATTTTTTGTACTTATGATCATCCTCCACCTTCAGCAACCCCGCAGCAAGAGCCAACAAGGTTTTTCCCGTACCCGCCTTTCCTGTAATCGTGACAAGTGGAATGTCATCATTGAGGAGCAGTTCTAGGGCCATCCGCTGTTGCGCGTTACGTGCACTGATGCCCCATACATTATCATTACTCAGAAAAAGTGGCTCCAGCTTCGTTCCCTCTGTGTTTACTTTGAGCAAAGCCGATTTATTGGTTCCCATCTCATCCTTGAGAATTACAAATTCATTCGGGTAAAGCGAATAAGACAACTGTAACGGTTTGATCGGTAAAAAGCGATATGTGTAAAACTCATCAATGACCGAAGGATGAACCTTAAGGGCAGTATAGCCTGGATATAGTTCACTGAGACCTGCCGTGCGATCTGACAAGTAATCCTGTGTGAAAAGACCAAGTACATCCGCTTTGATACGAACAAGCACATCCTTGCTGACCAGAACGACCTGGCGCTCAACAACCTCTTTCTCATTTTCCTCAATCTGATAATTCAGGGCGACGGCCAAAATCCGATTATCGTTAGACACTTCTCCAAACATTTCCTGTACTTTCACAAAACTGCGGTGATTCAGTTCCACTTTCAGATTGCCTCCGTTAGCCAAGGGGACGCCACTGTGCAGATGTCCCAGTTCACGCAACCCATCAAGAAGTCTGGATACGTTACGGGCATTACGACCAATTTCATCAGCATTTCTTTTTTTGGAGTCGATCTCCTCCAGTACAACCGCGGGAATGATTACCTCATGTTCCTCAAAGGCAAATATGGCATTGGGGTCATGCAGAAGCACGTTCGTATCCAATACAAAAATCTTTTTCATTCAATCCCCTCCAAAGCGGCGTCGTTAAAGGCATGGATAAGTGTGATCTTTCAGCAGCGGCATGGACAATCATGCTCCCATACATAAATGTATTCGACTAGGACAAAATAATTGTCAACCATTCTGAAAAACTCCAGGAAAGGATGAACATTTATGAAATATTGGGTTTGCACACTGCTTCTGATCTTTATACTTACAGGCTGCAACAGTTCTACACGTAATGCCTCACAGCAGCAAGGTCAGCATGCCAAAGGTTACGGAGGAAATGTTACAACTCAGCAAGATCAACGGAAAGGATCTCACATGCTCAATACCCAGAAAGATCGGTTACACCCTTCTGCTGTGGACCATCTGACCGAAAATACGGGTGAGGTTCATGAGAAAAACGTCACGGACAACACCAAGGCAGCTCGCATGCCAAACGAAAAAAGGGTCACCCACCTCAAAACCCTTGCCAAGCAAGTAGAAGGCGTCAAAGATGCCAATTGTGTCATTCTTGGCAATACAGCCGTAGTTGGCATTGATGTTGACGGTGAACTGGAACGCGCACGAGTAGGTACAATCAAATACTCAGTGGCCGAAGCCCTCCGCAAAGATCCAGAAGGTGTGGATTCCATTGTTACCGCAGATGCTGATGTCACCGAACGCATTAAGGAAATTGGTGAGCATATTCGTCAAGGTCATCCAATATCCGGTTTCGCCTCCGAACTCGCTGACATGGTAGGCCGGATCATTCCCCAACTACCCAAAGATGTCAAAGTCCGTCAAAATCCCGATGAACATCTAGAACGTGAACAACAAATGCAGCAGCTGCATTCTTCTGACAAAAGACAACAAAAAGCCCAGTGATCTCTCACTAGGCTTTTTTCATTGCAGTAAAAACCTGCTCATCTAATTTTTCAGCAGCACGCTGATCATATATTTTGACATATTGAGGCACAGAGGACAGTTGGGCTCCATAAAAAAGGGCATTCCTCACCGCTTCAATGGAAATGTCGAAACAGCACATGTTAAACGGAACATCCTGTAAAGGATTTTGTCGTACAGAAGCACGTCCATTTACCGCATACACCATCTCTTCTCCAAAAATGGTGACGGTTATGACCGGATTCTCGATCATATTGTTCACGAGACGCGAACGATGATCAATCGCCACACGAAGGGTAGAAGCATTCTCCGCATAAATCCAGGAGATTGCTGTGGATGTCGGACCTCCAGATTCAATGTCCACGGTGCTCAAAAGCACAAAGGTTTCGTTCTTGAATTGCTGTAAAAGAGATTCAGTCAATTGTGTGACGGCTTCGGACATCCAACCAGCCCCCTAATCTTCTTTATGCAATTCTTGGTTCGTTGTTGATGATATTATAGCATACCATCAAACTTGCTTCCAATCCCAAAAGAATGAATGTTACTCGGCTGTTGGAGATGCTGTTACTTTACCTGAAAGTGTATCCTGCAACGCCTGTTTGGCATTAGCCAATTCAGTTTCGTTGATATATACATATGGACTTCTCCACTCCCCGGTTACAGGTGTGTAGTGCACATCGGATTTGGAAATATTCCAATAGGTTGAAATGAAGTTCTTCATTTGCTCCGATTCCACGTCTGTTGTCATGTTCTCGTCAACAGCACCAATCACTTTACCAATCTTCGTGACGCCTCCAAGTGATTTCAACTGATCCAACATGGAATTCAACACTTGATTCTGACGTTTATTTCGATCAAAGTCGTTGGATTCATCTGTCTTTGGCTTACAGTTCGATTTACGGTAACGAACAAAATCAAGTGCTTCTTTGCCATCCAAATGCTGTGCACCAGCCACCAAATTAATATCCGTGCCATCGGCCGTATCTTTGTAACACATGTTTTTATCCACTGTCACATCCACTCCACCTACAGCATTGACCGCATCCCGGAATGCCTGGAAATTCAAGACAGTCGTATAATTGATATCCACATCCAGATACTTGCTCATCATTTCTTTCATTTGATCCTCTGCATTTTTGCCAGAGGTTTTTTCTTGTGCTTTAAATTTAGGATAATAAGAATTCAATTTATTCGCTTTATATCCATCCAACTGAATACGTGTGTCCCGAGGTAAAGATACGATGGTTGCCGTCTTGGTCTCCGGATTCAGAGAAGCTACCATGACCACATCCGAGAGATACGTACCTGTTTCCGGACGATTATCCGTACCTAGCAGCAACATCGTAATGGGTTTGGTTTTGGCTGACATTCCTGGCGGTACCGGCTTATCAATCCCCGTATCAGCTACCTGGTTGTATACCCAATAGAGATATCCACCGCCTACAACAATTGCAATTGCCAATATACTTAAAACCAGTCTGCCAAAGGTCCGCATCCGTCTCTTCTTCTTTGGTTGCTTACCTTTGCCGTTCTTCGATCCAGAAGCGCCGGATTGAGTCGGTGCCTGTCTCCGTGGAGGCAGTCCGTTCGAGTTCGAGTTCATATCTTCAACACCTTTATCACATCTGTTTTTGGCCTATATATAAGACAACCGCTTTCCCTAAGGAAAACGGATGGTCTATACTATACAGAATTTATGAGTTTCGAGCGGCAGCTTCCGCTTTTTTCTTTTGACGGCCTTCAATAAAATAGCGCACTCGCACTAACAGCATCAAACCAACCGCCACCAGCAAACATTGAATAATTGGAAGCTTGTCGATTTGAAAAACAAGAAGCATGAATGTGCCCATCGCCATCAATATATAGAGAACGATTTCCTTACCAAGCGGTAATTTCTGACGTACCCGAAACACCTTGTTATATACGTAAGTAATCAATACAAAGATGACGATGTAGGCTACGATCGGGTGTGATGCGAACCACGCTTGCATGCACAGCCAGCTCCTTTCGTGTTCATGCTAGGATATAAGTTAACTGGTTAACGGAGCACCACCAACAACATTAATTACAAAGCTCTGCATGTGACCGTTTCGGATTCGGATCGTTCTTTCGGTCGCTGTTATCCCCAGATTTTTTTGATCCATTTACTCAATGGTAAAATCTGGGGATAAAGGCGAGCGCTTCGCTCCTACAGAATCGATTCCGTATCCTCCACTACTTTAGCAGGTTGTAATCAACGCCGATGGTGCATATGTGTTCCATCAAACGTTAACTTATATCATTTATTTTGTTGTTATTAGGCTTTGGAAGCCATTTTGCGTTGTTTTTCCGCACGTTCACGCTCGGATTTATTCAGGATCTTCTTACGAAGACGAATAGATTTCGGTGTAATCTCACAATATTCATCTTCATTCAGATATTCAAGCGCCTGTTCCAAGGAGAAGATAATCGGAGTTTTAATTTTAACCGTATCATCTTTACCAGAAGAACGAACGTTAGTCAGTTGTTTTTCTTTGCAGATGTTAACAACGATATCATTGTCACGTGTATGTTCACCAACAATCATACCTTCGTAGATTTCAGTACCTGGCTCCAAGAAGAGAGTACCACGATCCTCAACGCCCATCATTCCATAGAACGTAGATGTACCCGTTTCAGTTGAGATCAGTACACCTTGGTGACGTCCACCCACTTGACCGGATACTACTGGAGCGTAGCTGTCAAATGCATGGTTCATAACACCGTAACCACGAGTCAATGTCAGGAAGTTTGTGCTATATCCGATCAAACCACGTGCTGGAATCAGGAACTCCAGACGAACTTGACCACTACCTGTGTTGACCATGTTAACCATCTCTGCTTTACGTGCGCCCAGGCTCTCCATTACGGAACCCATGCTTTCTTCAGGGATATCAATCAACAAGCGCTCAAGAGGTTCCATTTTCTTACCGTCAACTTCTTTAACGATAACTTCCGGTTTGGATACTTGAAGCTCATATCCTTCACGACGCATATTCTCAATCAGGATACCCAAGTGAAGCTCACCACGTCCGGAAACGACAAATGCATCCGGGCTTTCCGTTTCGTCAACACGAAGGGAAACGTCTGTTTCCAATTCTTTTAATAAACGCTCACGAAGTTTACGGGAAGTTACCCATTTACCTTCACGACCTGCGAATGGACTGTTGTTCACGAGGAACGTCATTTGCAGGGTAGGCTCATCGATTTTCAAAACGGGAAGTGCTTCTGGATTGTTAGGGTCGGCAATGGTTTCACCAATGTTGATGTCCTTGATCCCTGCAATGGCAACGATGTCGCCTGCTCCTGCTTCTTCTGTCTCAATACGTTTGAGCCCCTGGAAACCGAACAGTTTCTCGATACGTGCAGTTTTGCTCTTACCATCACGCATAATAACCGTTACCGATTGTCCTTGACGGATCACACCGCGGTTAACACGACCAATGGCAATACGGCCAAGGTATTCATTGTAGTCCATCAAAGTAACGAGGAATTGAAGCGGCTCTTCAACATTCTCTGTTGGGTGAGGGATATGACTAACGATCGTATCGTAGATCGCCATCATGTTGTCATCCTGTTTAGCAGGATCATTGTCCATGCTGGATGTTCCGTTCAATGCGGAAGCATACACAACAGGGAATTCAAGTTGTTGATCATTGGCACCCAGTTCAATGAACAGGTCCAATACTTCATCAATTACCTCAGCCGGACGAGCCGCTGGACGGTCAATTTTGTTTACAATAACGATAGGTGTAAGGTTGTGCTCCAGTGCTTTACGCAATACGAATTTCGTTTGCGGCATACAGCCTTCATAAGCATCAACAACGAGCAATACGCCGTCAACCATTTTCATGATACGTTCCACTTCACCACCGAAGTCGGCGTGTCCTGGTGTATCCACAATATTGATCAGGTAATCTTTATAGGTAATAGCTGTGTTTTTGGCCAGAATCGTAATACCGCGTTCACGCTCCAAATCGTTGGAGTCCATTGCGCGCTCCTGTACCGTTTCGTGATCACGGAAAGTACCGGATTGCTGGAGCAACTTGTCGACGAGCGTTGTTTTCCCGTGGTCGACGTGGGCAATAATCGCAATATTGCGAATGTGTTCTCTTGAATGCATGGTTTGTATCCATATCCTTTCCAATTTCAATTCTTATCTACTAAACTTCCCGCAATTTCGCAGGTTACTCACCCAAAATAAGCGTCGGTGATATCCCGACGCATGTCTATATCCCTTATATTATAGTTGATCATAGGTAAAAATCAAGATATTTCGCTTGAAAGACCGCTGGGAATGTTACCAGCCTCTCCCTTGGCGTCCTCGGCCAAACAGCAACCACATCCCACCTACAATCAAAAGTACTGCCAGCACGTAGATAATACCGGTGTGAAGCAGTGTAAATCCGAATAAAATAATTGAAAGGATGCCTACGCCCAGTGCAACCGGAAGTACCAATGCAGGTCTTCGGTGATCAGCCAGTGCATATTCAAGCAAACCAATGGCAATCCCAAGCAAAAATGCAGGCCAAAGATTACTCATCAATCCGCTGCCCCATGTATTCGTGATTCCGAACAACAGACCATAGACGGTTAACGTACCTGCTGGAACGAGTGACCATGATGGTGTAAGCCTTGCATAATATAATGCATGAAGAGCAATACCAGGCAACAAGATGAGCAAAGGCCAGAAGTGCCGTCCAATAAAGCCAAACACACCAAGTTTGCCTAGTAAAATAATTAAACCCGCAACTGCAATAAATATTCCAATTGCTTTTTCATTTCTCATCCTCATCTACAATCACCTCTTATAACATTTGGCTATGTACCCCGTAAGAAGCTAAACTATAAGCATTCCATGATGACTGACTGTTCTCACCCTTCTTCTAGTGTAGCCGATGTGTATGCAAAAAACTACACTTTATGTCGTACTTCGCCTCTCTCCATTATCCTGTATTACCTTAAAATGATCGGTCTATGACTTATTCTAGTTCGCTCACACCTCCAGAACAAATAAATACGGCAAAAACCGCCCTTAAAAGGGCAGCTAGCCAGAAAGATTTACAATTTCGTTTGTTTAAAATCAATTTACACGTTTCGACGAACGAATTTATGCGCTCCTCCAACCGCGATTACAAGACAAGCCATAGCTACAGGCAGCAGTGTATGTGCCTCAGCTGCCAAGCCGCCAAGCCACTGTCCCAGCTTCGGATCATTCATCACCATCTCACCTGCTGTGAAGGCCAGAATACCTGAACCGGCAAACACCAGAATCGGAAATCGTTTCAACAAACCGACAATTAATCCGCTGCCCCACACTACAATCGGAATACTTATAGCAATCCCGATGACCGTGAGCGCCAAGTCCCCATCCGCCAGAGCAGCAATCGCCAGAACATTATCCAGACTCATGACAAAGTCAGCAATCAAAATCGTTTGGATCGCTCTCCAGGTCGTGGACGCCTTACGAATATGTACTTCATCTTCATTCTGAAGCAGCAGCTTGACAGCAATCCAGAGCAATAGCAGACCACCAGCCGCCTGAATAAAAGGAATACCCAACAGCAGCACGGCTGCAAAGGTTAATAAGCAACGCAAAACAACAGCCCCGAAAGCCCCCCACCATACCGCCTGCTTGCGCTGTCTCTCGGGCAAATCCTTACTAGCCAGTGCAATAACAACCGCATTATCTCCACTCAGAACCAGATTGATCATTAATATTTCGGTCAACAGCCATAGCGTCTCCATGCTTCTCATCCCCCCACTCTAACTTGTATGTCAAAGTTGTCCATGCTATTCTTAAACGTTGAACAAGCTTTCTCAGGTTTGGATATATAGAAGGAGTGACATCGTATGGAGCTGTTTAGCCCCGCTTTTTGGCTAGCGTTGTTGAACGTTGTATTTATTGATCTAATTCTGGCTGGCGATAATGCCATCGTGATTGGTCTCGCAGCTCGAAATTTGCACCCTTCTGTGCAGAAAAGGGCGATTCTTTATGGAACAGGCGGTGCACTTTTGATTCGCATTGTAGCCACCGTGATTGTGCTCTGGCTGCTCAAAGTGCCTTGGCTGCTCCTAGCTGGGGGATTACTCCTCATCTGGATAGCGTACAAGCTACTGGCAGATCAAGGGGAAGAGCATTCGGATATCAAGGCTGGCAGTTCTCTCTGGGGAGCCGTGCGAACGATTGTGATCGCAGACGCTGCCATGGGACTGGATAACGTCATCGCCGTTGCTGGTGCAGCACAGCAGCATTTGGTACTTGTTATACTCGGACTGTTGATCAGTGTGCCTATTATCGTTTGGGGCAGTACGTTGTTTATCAAATTAATTAACCGTTTCCCTTGGATTATTTATCTTGGAGCCATCGTGCTGGGATATACGGCTTCCAATATGATTACAGAAGAGCAGCGTCTCATGCCTTTCTTCACTAATCATCCTGCACTGAGAATCTTATTTATCGTCCTTGTCACTGCTGGTGTCGTGTTTGCTGGATATCGTAAACGTGCAAGCAGCAATAAACCAGGTGGAGAACGGCAGCATTCCTATTCCTAAGCTTCAAATAAATCATATTCCCATTAACCACACCCATAAAAAAAGGACGGACCGATAATACATCGGCCAGTCCTTTTTTCTTCATGCAGATAACATAGTCCTTATTATGTTATTCAATCCAGAATACGGTTCCTCAGAACCACTCTTCTTTCATGTCATTAACATCATCCTGTTGATTAGTTATCATAAAGTTTTCACCTGCATGCAGCGTAATGGTTTCTGTCTGTTCCACCGCCTGCTCCACCCACTCCGGCAGCTGACTCATGGTTGCTTCGATTTTGTCCACAATGCGAAGATTCGGGTTCGTTGTTGGGGATTTCGGTACAAAAAGAGTACAACAATCCTCATATGGCAGAATCGATATATCGTACGTTCCGATCTGTTTGGACAGAGTAATAATTTCCTGCTTGTCCATCATGACAAGTGGTCGCAGCAACGGCAGATCCGTCGCACGTCCAATGACATTCATGCTTGGCAGGGTCTGGCTTGCTACTTGACCCAGACTATCTCCGGTAATCAGTGCAAGCGCACGTTCACGTTCAGCCAGCTTGGTTGCAATACGTAACATGGAGCGGCGCATCAGTGTGATGATCAAGTTATCCTGTCCAAGTTGAGTAAATGCTGTTTGAATTTCCGTAAAAGGAACCAGATGCAGCTTAATTGTACCTGCATGATCTGCAAGCGCACGCGCCAAATCAATGACCTTTTCTTTGGCACGCTGGCTTGTGAACGGATAACTGTAAAAGTGTACGCATTCCACTTCCAGGCCTCTACGCATCGAAGACCATGCAGCTACAGGGCTATCTATGCCACCCGATAATAACAGCATCGCTTTCCCATTGGTGCCCAAGGGGAATCCGCCTACGGCTGGAATCACCTCACTGAAGATATACGTGCCCTGATCCCGAATTTCCACGCGCAGTTCAATGTCAGGTTGACGCACGTCAACACTTAACTGCTGGAATTTCCGAAGAATCGGAGAACCCACCAGATGATTCATTTCATGCGAAGAATTGGGGAACTCTTTCCAAACACGCCGTGCATTCACTTTGAATGTGGTACCGTCTTTGAATTCAGACTCTCTCTCATCCATAAAAGCAATGGCTGTCTCCACGATTTGATCAGTTTCAGATGGAGTCACTTTAACGGGACTGATCGACGTAACGCCGAATACTCGTTTCAGCACAGCAATCAGATCTGTATGAGATTCACCACCCAGATCAACATACAACCGTCCAAACTCCTTCCGCAGACTTGCACCTGGATAAGGTTTGAGCAGGGAACGTACCTGGGTGATGATTGTTTTTTCGAACCGGGCACGGTTTTTTCCTTTTAACATAAACTCTCCGAAACGGAGAAGCAGCATATCATATTTCATCTAAAATCACATCCGCCTTTCCAACGGGCGCAACTGCGCCACCATCTGATGTAAAGCCTGCTCCAGCAGTGCCACATCTTCTTCTGTATGTTCATCTCCAAGACTAATACGCAATCCACCAGCAGCACAAGCATGATCCCTGCCCATGGCGAGCAATACCCTGCTGGGTTCAGCCGATCGCGAAGAGCAGGCAGACTGTGTAGAAACAGTTACTCCAAGTTGTTCCAGGGTATGCAGCGCCACTTCTGCCTTCATTCCAGGATAGGAAAAATGAACAATGTGCGGTGCACCCTCTTTACGACTATTTAGCACAAGTCCGGGAATCGTATCTATGACCTCCATAATACGATCTCGCAAAATCGTTGTACGCTGCGCAAAGTCTGTCTGACGTTCCGAAGCGAGACGCATCGCCTTCGCCATACCCACAAGCAAAGGTACATTTTCAGTTCCCGCTCTCAGTCCCTGCTCTTGAGAACCCCCGGACAGCAGAGGCGTAAGCTCCACTCCACTTCGTACATAGAGAAGTCCAGCTCCTTTGGGACCACGAATCTTGTGAGCAGACAAGCTGTACAGATCCGCGCCCCATGCCGCAGGTTTAGCCTCTATCTTGCCAAAACCCTGCACGCCATCTACATGAAAAAGCACCTTTGGTGCTTCTCTTTTCAGTCGTGCACCGATTTCAGCAATTGGGTGTATCGCTCCTGTTTCATTGTTCACATGCATCAGACTCACAAGCACCGTATCTGATCTTATGGCTTCCAATACCTGCTGTGCGCTAACCAGACCATTGGAATCCACGGGAAGCCAAGTGACTTCCCATCCCCACTGCTGTAACTGCACAAAACTCTCGTATACCGAAGCATGTTCTGTTGCAGTTGTAATCATGTGTTTGCCCCGAGACTGATACTGTAAAGCCGCCCCTTTAATAGCAAGATTGTTGCTCTCGGTTGCGCCTGAGGTAAATACGATTTCATCCGGTTTTACATCAATAGCGGCGGCACAACCAGCTCGCGCTCGGCGCAACAACTGATGAGCACGCTCACCATATCCATGAATCGAAGACGGATTCCCATATTGCGCCTCCATTATCTCGGCCATTGTATGAATGACATCCGGATAAGGAGGCGTTGTTGCCGCATAATCAAAATATTTCAAATGAGGTTCCCCTCCTTGTCTGTTCGTTGTGGAATCTACAGTGAGCATTGTAACACGATCCCCGCTCAACACAAAAAGACCAAACAGGAACCAAGCACATTTAAGGGTGCTGTTCCCGCGTTTGATCTCTTCCAGAACGTAATGTTGTGTTGCCATTACTTTGGTCTATACCAATTAGACCATATATTTCGACTGTGCTTTCTCCACTTTGGAGATATAAGCCTGGGTTTCTGAAGGAAGACGATTAAGTACACTCATCAGTTCAGCATCACTCGATACACCCAAACTCGAAACCCGTCCCGGTCCGGCATTATATGCAGCGAGTGCCATCTTCACCTCTCCACCAAAACGCTGGAGCTGGAGAGAAAGGTATTTGGTCCCACCATCTATATTTTGAGCGGGATCGTAAGCGTTACTTACTCCCAACCCTGCTGCCGTCCCATCCATCAACTGCATTAGTCCTTTGGCACCTGCGGAAGACACTACATTCGGATTGAAGCCGGATTCTGTGTCAATGACCGCCTTGATCAATGATTCAGGTACCCCGTATTTGGCGCTCGCCGAAGCAATCAAAGATTCAAAATCTGTAGGTACAGATGCACCTGAATCCACTGCTCCAGTATTTAACATAGAAGATAAAGAAACCACATTACTGTTCGAGGAAGAAACAGAACTTGTATCCGGATTATACATGCTGCCCAGCTGTAGCCACAACAGACCGTCACTGGATCGTTTGGAGATCGCAGCAGAGTTTGCATCTTCTCCTACAGTACTGGTGTTTAGAGAATTTGAATTCGTCCCGAGCAGCCCGTCCATCATACTGGCAAAATCCACGGTTGAACCGGAATTTCCATCCGATGTATTTGTTTCGTTGAGACTATTGGACAATTGCAGTTCCAGCAACTGCCGCGACGCGCGCGGATCAATCTGCATGAGTTATATTCACTCCCGTATAATGTAAACGTAGATTATGACTTTATTCTACATTATTTTACAGGGAGGTTCCATTGTTTTCAAAAAAATAGACCGATTATACAACTTCATTACGCAAATGCGAAGAAACCTTCTGCCCCCCTTATTAAGGTGGAAGCAGAAGGCTTCAAATATCCAAATTATATGCATTTCGGTTATGCTTTGTGCATTCGTGCCTTGCTTATCAGATGCCTTTGCTTGTTAACGGGCGAATGGAATCATGAAGAAATAGCTGAGTGTTGCCACGGCACCAAGTCCAATGGACCATGCACCCGCCGTTTTCCGGCCATTGACGTAGGCATAGTAACCAAGCACCGCTGCAGCCGGGCCAAGCACAATGGACCACATAAATAGGGAGGCGATACCAAAGGCCAGACCCATATACCCGGAAATACGGCCAGTAGATTTCATGACACCGTCTTCTTCACGCTTCACAGGGGTATGATCTGTTCTTTCCGCGTGTTCTGTTCGAATAGAACCTGTTGGAGGCGCTACCTCTGCGCCATACTCTTCCCTGTGGCTACGTCTTGGATAATCAACACGATGACGCTGCTTTTCATCTAACGGAGTCTTTTTTGGACGTTGGAACGGCTGATCATCTTTACGGTCATTATTCAATGCAAAGCACCTCCAAATAAATGGGAATGACTGCTCATTTCGGTTTGAATGTGTGACAACAAGTCGCAGATGAAGTACGTGCATAGTCTTGATGATCAGAATCAAAGGTCTCACCGGCAAATTCCTCATGTAAACGACGGGTGGCATGTTGGTCAATGTCAATCATGATGGCGTCAGCCTGGCAGAAATTGTTTTCTCCCCAAAAGTGGCAGTTCGAGACACTGCATTTGACGATCGGCTTCTCTTGGCTCATTTTTTATCACCTCGACATCTATTGTCTCCGCAGCGCAAATCGGCTATTCCCCGCCGAAATGCCAGATGATGACATGCTCCCTTATCCGCAATTCCAATCCAAGAAAACGCAAAAAAACCGCCACAAGGGCGGTTTTGTCCAATTCGTATATAAGTTGAAAATGTAATTACGCGTGATTGCGTTGGTTTTGCATCCGACGCTGGGTTAAGTAGTCACTTTCATAAAAGGCAAGGTCATCACGCAATTCTTCGTACGTTTTCGATATTTCAAGAATGACATCACGTACTGCACGAATTGGCTTATCACGGAAACGGATTGCATCCTGACCAGTGTAAGCATATCTTCCATCTTCGGAGTAACATTCATTTTTAGGATAAAAAAAGCTGTTTATGCTTTGATGATATGTGTTATAGAGAGCCTTTTCGGCAAAATCGACATCAAAATTGGCACGACGCAGCACAACGCCAAGTTTTTCGTAAGAAACTTCAGAAAAAACGAGCAAATGACGGAGATCCGAAAGAAATCCTTTGTAGAAGGCTGATGACTCCTCCGTCTGATTCTGATCCAGTTCAGGCAAGGCATTTTCATTCAAAAATTTTTCGATCCGATCGATAGCCGGTTTTAACTTTTCCCTAGTTGACTCACATGTTTTCTGTACATTGGCTGCTGACATAAAGGTAGCTCCCCCTTAAATAAGTCCTTACATATAGATCGGCCAACGGAGGTTCTCCCCTGACCTTGAATTCTCAGCTACTATCCTACCATAAAAAGATGACGAGCGGTATCCCTTAATCAAGGCTTTCCCTTTATACCCCTGAACATGCCCATTACACAGAGCTCACCTGATGTTCACCTGCATAAAAATAACCGCTTTTCCTAACGATAGATGTATCCAGTGACAACGATGAAATCAGAGCACTGTAAGATGATTGTCAAAATAAACGAGGAGGTTCCATTCTTATGTCCAGACCGAAATGGGTTAACTGGGCCATTGCCGCGGGTGCGGGCGCACTTGCCTTGACGCTTTTGCTTCCAACGTCCAATCGCCCTGTTCCTGCTCCAAGTGCCATGCCCGATTCTCCACACGAGGAACATGCGAGCAAACAACGTCTCAAAGTCCAGGATGTAAAGTCAACCGATCTGCTGACTCGCACAGATGCCAAACAGCACCTCAGCATCTTGCTTGAGAAGACCTCCAAAATGAATGATGTGCAGATAAGCCGATACGTTAATGAACTGCAACAAACACATGATCATATTCTGTCCATCGATATAATGAATACCAATGGATCACGCAGTCGACACTTTGACAAAGCAGCAGCAAAAGGAAGCAAGATGGAACAGCAAAAGCTGGAACATTCTCTCGCTCTTGCCAAGAAAGCAGTGAGCAAACGTCAAAGCTTCCAATCCTCTTCCTTTCCTCTCGGCAAGGAAAAGTTTTTTGTCATGGGGCAGCCCTCCAAGGATGGAAAACGAGCCGTCATCGCTTTGTTTAGCCAAAATGTACTGAATTCCGTAGAGCAGCATCAGCGCAAAAATTTGCGCATGATCCCTTATCCGCGTGAAGGCAAATTCAAAATCGAGTCTGTGCACCCCGACACCCTTAAGGAAATCACAGTAAAAACAGGGCATGATAACGCCAATGCCAGTCATTTTTACGAAAATGAAATCGTAATCCGTTTCCGTCAGGAACCGGGCGAAAGAGACATGCGTATCATTAAATCCGACCTGCGGACTCAATCGGCACGCAAGCTGGGATACACGTATGTTTTCCGGTCAGAACATATGAATTATGAGCAATTACATGCCTATTTCGAACGTAAATGGAATCCGCTGTATATGGAACCCCACTACATGTATTTAACCAATGAGACCGTACCTGAACAAAAAGATGTAACTGTGCCCAATGATATTTTGTTCTCCGACTACCAATGGAACCTGCCCGCCATTGAGACTAACCGTGGCTGGAATATTACGAAGGGCAACAAGGATGTTATCGTTGCTGTGGTGGACACCGGCGTCGATCTGACTCATCCCGATTTGAAGGGCAAGCTGCTGGATGGTTATAACGTTGTTGATCCAGCGAGCAAACCACTTGATGACGTAGGCCATGGTACACATGTAGCAGGCATCATCGGCGCTGTTGTGAATAACAACGAAGGTGTAGCAGGTATGAGCTGGTATAACAAGGTACTTCCTGTTAAAGTGCTCGACAATTCGGGCTCAGGCACAACCTATGCCGTTGCTGAAGGCATCATTTGGGCCGCTGATCATGGAGCCAAGGTCATTAACATGAGTCTGGGTAATTACGCCGATGCCCAATTTCTTCATGATGCCATCAAATACGCTTTTGATCGCGACATCGTATTAATTGCAGCGACCGGTAACGACAATACGGAGCGTCCGGGATACCCTGCCGCCTACCCGGAAGTATTTGCGGTATCCGCTACGGATCCGGATATGAACAAAGCTTCCTATTCCAACTACGGGGATTACGTGGATGTGACGGCCCCAGGGTCCAGCATCGCAAGTACGTATCCGAAAAACCAATATGCAGCCTTGTCCGGAACGTCCATGGCAAGCCCCCATGTCGCGGCACTTGCAGGCTTGATTCGCTCGTTAAATCCCGATCTGACCAACACGGAGGTCATGGATTTGATGCGTCAAAGCGTCATAGATCTCGGTGACCCAGGTCACGACAAGTATTACGGCTACGGTCAAATCGATGTGTTTAAAGCATTGGAGGCGGCCTCTGGCAACAGTGCCCCACTTCAGTTCTGGCCGCAGCATGTAAGACAGCAAATGGAAAATATGATGAAAAAGTACACCAAGTGATAAATAAAAAAAACAAAGCAGCTGCGCCCCGGGGCGTATGCTGCTCTTTGGTATGTTTACCTATTCCCCCGGGGCACCCTGCGACTAGCGTTTGCGAGAAGTTGTGCGGGATTTGCCTGATTTTTTCACGGATTTTTTCTTGCCGTTGTGGCTTGAAACAAAACAAGGATCTTCTTCTTTGACCACGACAGGATACATGTGGTGATGGATTGGCACACAGTGATGTTTTTTGATGACTTCGATCGGGTGAATTACGGGTACGATTTGTGGGATGTAGTAATCTTCAACAACCTGGATTGGGTCACATACAATCGGACAAAGCGGTGGACAGAAATGGTTCATTTCAAACCAACTCCCTTTCAAGTGATACTATAACGTATTGCACTGGGTCCAATATAGATTGGATGTATGTCCGTATTCGAAAAAATTAAATCAGCGGGAGCCTGTCCGCTGTTGCCCCTCCCTGTTGCGGCATAATGTTCTTAATAACCCTGCATAATACCCGCAGTCCTTCACATAACAGCTCCTGATTCGTAACCGTAAAGCAGATCCGCAGACTCGCCGTATCCGTCTCCCCCACATAACAGGCAGAACCCGGCAAAAAGGAAACACCTGCGGCAAGCGACTGGCGATGCAGCTCACGCATATCCAAACCATCCGGCAATTGCAGCCACAAGTTTAGTCCCCCCTCAGGCAAAGTCCAGTACATCCCTGGACATCCATGTTCCTCCAGTACCGTCGATGCAGCAAGCAGCCGGGAATATAATTCATCCCTCAGTCGCGCTGTATACGCACTGTATTGATGTTGTATGAACGATTGCAATGCCTTTTGTGTAAGCAGAGGACTCCCGAGATCCGCAGTGGATTTCGCAGCAACAAGTCGGGTGAGCACACTTCCGTCTGCAACCGCACACGCCACACGACAGCCGGGAGATAGTACTTTGCTGAAGCTTTTGATATATATGACATGGCCCGTCCCATCCATGGATTTAATGGAGGCAGGGGGCGGATCACGGAAATACAGATCGGCGAACGGATCATCCTCCAGGATGAGACAATGATAACTCTGAGCAAGATTAAGCAGTTGCGCACGTCGTTTGGCGCTCATCGTAATGCCTGTAGGATTGTGAAACGTAGGAATGGTGTATATCAACTTGGGCGGGTATGTATCACATAACCGGGTTAACAGATCTATACGCATACCATCGTCATCCATCGGTACCGTAATGATCTTCGCTCCTCTGCTTGTAAACACATCAATCGCTCCCGTATAGCTTGGTGCTTCCATGTAAACAACGTCACCAGGACCAACAAACGTACGTGCGACAAGGTCGATTCCCTGCTGGGTACCGCTCGTAATCAGCATCCGTTCAGGCAATACCCGCAATCCTCTTTCCGCAAAATGCCCGGAAAACGTCTGACGCAGTTCCCGATCTCCCTGAAAGGACCCGTAGGCAGCCATGCGCTCTGGATGATCCGAGGAAAGCCGGTATGCGCTATCTATGATCTCACGCGTTGGCAACAATTCAGGCTGAATTGCCGACATATGCAGCTCATATCTAACTTGTGGAGATGCATCAAAATGTCTCCAGAGCTGAGCTCGGGGTAAATAATCCACAAGAGCCATCTGCCAGTTCCATGGCGTGTTGGATTCATTCTTCGCTTGATTACGGTGAGTCCTCTCCGTATCTTCCGTCTTCTCCAACTCTTGCGGCCCCCGTACATAACAACCCTTCCCCTGGGAACATGTAATCAGCTGTATGGCTTCGAGCTCGGCATAGGCTTTGGACACGGTGACCAGGCTGACGCCCAGATCTGTAGTCATTTTACGAACCGAGGGTAGACGAGCTCCAGGCTCGATTAGTCCAGACCTTATTCGGTCTGCAAGTGTAAGGGCAATCTGAATATACAATTTGGTACTGCTTCCCCGCTTCAATTCAATATGCACACATGCACCCTCCCAACTGTTATGATCAGCATTTTACTGTTATACTGCATTCCGTCTATTATAGTTTATAATATCAGTATAACAGTGAATAACAGGAGATGAGAATAATATGAGTATCCCTTGGTCCAAAATGGCACAAAACACACCGTCCTCTGTCGTTCGCGACATGTTACAGGCTGCCCAGGCGCCTGGAATGATTTCTCTTGCCGGAGGTTTACCTGCCCAGACATCATTCCCGCTTGAAGCCATCCGTGACGCATACGAAAAGGTATTCAAGGGCGGTTCAGCGGCTCTTCAATATGCAGAGACGGAAGGTTTCCGACCATTACGTGCCAAAATTGCCGAACGTCTTGAATCCAAGGGCATTCCCGCTTCACCTGATCATATGCTTTTGACTACCGGATCTCAGCAATCCATTGACCTGGTGTGCCGAATTTTGCTCGATCCAGGCGACAACGTTCTGGTTGAATCACCAACCTATCTGGCTGCCCTTCAAGTTATTCATTCCTATCAGGCTGAGGCGCACGGTGTTGCCTGTGACGAGGACGGGATGTTGCCTGAATCACTGGAAGAACAGCTGCAATTGCATCGTCCCAAGCTTGTCTACATTAACCCTACGTTCTCTAACCCGTCGGGCAAAGTATGGAGTCGCTCCAGACGGCAACAAGCCGTGGATCTGTGCCGGAAATATGGGGTACTGATCCTGGAAGACGACCCCTATGGTGAAATCCGCTTTAAACCGGAACAACTGGATGCCCCTGCTCTGGCTCAACTGGATGCAGCATCCTATGAGGGGCCTTCTAATGTCATCTACACCAGCACATTCTCTAAAATCGTAGCTCCAGGCCTCCGCACTGGCTGGATACTGGCTGCTCCAGATATTATCAAAATAGCTGCCCGCGCCAAACAGGGTGCAGATTTGCATTCCAGCAGCATCGACCAAAGAGCACTTCATGAACTACTGGAGTCTTTCGATCTGGACGGGCATATTCGCAATATCTCACAGGATTATGAACAACGGATGAAAAAAATGACCACCCTCATGGCAGCAAAATCGTGGGAAGGTATTTCCTGGAACTCACCGCAGGGAGGAATGTTCCTATGGCTGCAACTGCCTGAAGGCATGCTGGCCAGCAATCTGTTTACTTATGGAATCCAGGAGAAAGTGTGCATTGTACCAGGCGATTCCTTCTATGCAGGTACACCCGAGCTGAACCGTATGCGAATCAACTTTACCCATACCGATCCAGATCTGCTTCCTGAGGCAGTAGAGCGTATGGATCGCGCCATTCAACGTTGGCACGCTTCATTACAGTCGGACAGTGTAGTTACACTGTAACGAACTGTCATCAACTGTATCATTAGGAACAAAATCTCATTCCATATAGAATAACAACAAAAATAAGGCGTCAGACCCGAGAAAGCTCAAAGTCTGACGCCTTATTTATATGACCTGCAAGTGCAGGAATTCTTTTGAAGTTTAATCGCGTCCTTCTGATCAGTCAGGCATATCAGGTACAATCGTTCTGTTTGCCCTTGACTGATAGTGGAGTGCACATGTTACTGTTGTGTTGTAGTTAGGAAAGCTTACCGTAAGCCGGGTTCTGTGCTCTTCGTGGTTCAGACGGGAACTACCCTCCCACCACAAGCGACAATCATCTATCTAGGCCGTACATTGCTGCACAGCTCAAGCGACCAACCTAGACACACCTCGGGCTAAGGCTGTCTTCTCCGAAGAGTCGACTGTGTCCCATTAGGTCTTGCTCCAGATGGGGTTTACCAGGAACGAAGTCACCAGCGTTCCTCGGGGTCTCTTACACCTCGGTTCCATCCTTGCCTGTGCCGGAAAATCCGGCCATCGGCGGTCCATTTCTGTGGCACTATCCTTCAACTCGCGCTGACTGGACGTTATCCAGCATCCTGCCCTGTGGAGCCCGGACTTTCCTCTCGTGGCAACGAAGGCCACCAGCGATTGTCTGTCAAGCTTTCCGAACAACATTATATAGTATACAGCCATTTGAGTTTACAAACAAGCTTAATCTTACTGGAAAAAATGAACCCGAGTGCTTTTAGATGAACTGGAATACTTCCGTATTTACCACGGATGCAGTTACTTGCGTCTGATAACGTTTGTCTTCCAAACGTGAACGCAACCAGTCCGCAGTTTTGGGTTTCATGATTTTCTCAGCATTATGCCCGGCGTCGATGATACACATACCCGCCATCAGCGCATCGTGAGCCGTATGATAATCAATGTCTCCAGTTACGATGACATCGGCACCTTTGAAGCGTGCTGGAAGAGTATAACGGCTACCTGAGCCGCCAAGAACTGCTGCTTTTTTGATCTGCCGATGGAGATCGCCTACCACCCGAACGTATGGCACATCCAGTTGGGCCTTAACGACCTCCACTAGCTCACCAAGTGTCTTTGGTTGTTTGAGTGGTCCCAAGCGCCCCAGACCCAGCGTACGGCCTTTTAAATCCATTGCATACAGGTCATAGGCCACTTCTTCATACGGATGAGCCTTCAGCATCGCTTGTATAACCTTGCTGCGCAGACTCTGCGGTACGATGGTCTCAATCCGCATTTCCTCTACACGCTCCATCTGTCCCTCTGTACCGATGAAAGGCTGTGTCCCCTCTCCCGGTACAAAAGTACCTGTGCCTTCCGTATTGAAGCTGCACTTGTTGTACTGACCAATACTGCCAGCGCCGGCTTCGAGGATCGCCTGAAGCACCTGTTCATGATGGGTGCGGGGTACAAATACAGCCAGTTTGAACAAATGATCTGTATGTACATCGTCAAGTGATTCCTTGCTATCAATTCCAATGGCTTCGGCCATCCAGTCATTCATGCCACCTTCAGCCACATCCAGATTGGTATGACTAATGTACACCGCAATATCATGCTTGATCAGTTTCTCGTACAATTTTCCCATGGGTGTGTCGGTATTCAACGATTTGACCGGACGGAAAATGATGGCATGGTGCGCAATAATCAGATTGGCCCCAATCCGAATGGCCTCGTCGACAACTTCGTTCGTAACATCAAGCGCGATAAGAACGTGCGTAATTTCCTTTTGCAAACTGCCAAGTTGAAGACCAATCCGATCGTCCGGCACGGCCAGATGTTTCGGAGCAAGCTGCTCCATCAATTGAATTACAGTTTGACCTTTGGCAAACATGAGAGTACCTCCTTCAAGTTCACAATAAGACGCTCCACTTCAGCAGCCTTGTCCCGTGAGGACTCCTGATCGGATTTAGAGATGGACTGCACAACACTTTGCAGCTTGACGATTTCGCTCTCCCATTTGGCAAAAAACACATCCGTAGGACGGTCTGTTAAATAAGGCCCCATGCGCAGCAGCAAATCTGATGTCAATTCCACTCCGCCTTCAAGTGGTCGTGCGCGATACACTTCCTCATTGGCAATCGGACTGAGTTCCTTCGGCATTGCTGTAATAATCTCGTACACTTTGCCATCTTCCTCAAGCAGCTGCTCTGCAACGACCACCCAGTGATATTCCAACAACCAACGTCTTAGAATATCCTCACCCACATTAGGCTGCAAAATGAGAAGCTTGACCTCATCCAGTTTGGAGAGGCCGCGATCCAGAATGGAGGCAATGAGTGCTCCTCCCATACCGGCAATGGTGATAACGTCCACTTCCCCTGCAGAAATGACATCCAAGCCATCACCACGACGTACTGTAATTTGTTCCTTCATGCCAGCATCGCTGACTTGCTTGCGTGCAGCTTCATAAGGGCCGGGATTAACTTCTCCGGCTACTGCACTAACTGCTTTCCCGCTGCGTATTGCCGCTACTGGAAGCAAAGCGTGGTCTGAGCCAATGTCAGCCATGCGGCTGCCTTCGGGAATTTGATCATGTATCCGCTGTAATCGATTTGAAAGTTTCATGAAGCACCTACACCATTCATTTAATTTATTGATTTGCATTGAACAACGAAAAGCGATAAAATGAAATCCAATAAAACATTTCAAGGATGAATTACCAAAACCAAGAAATTTAGATATTCAATTTAAAAATAAAGGAGACCCCGCCGCCGCTTAAGCGTCTTGCGGAAAGTCTCCCATAGTGATTTATTCGAGGAAATCTTTAAGCCGTTTACTACGGCTAGGGTGACGCAATTTACGAAGAGCTTTGGCTTCAATTTGACGAATACGCTCACGCGTAACACCAAATACCTTGCCCACTTCTTCAAGCGTTCTTGTACGTCCATCGTCCAGACCAAAACGCAGACGAAGCACGTTCTCTTCACGCTCAGTCAATGTATCCAGGACATCTTCGAGCTGTTCTTTCAGCAACTCATAAGCAGCAGCATCCGCCGGAGCCAATGCTTCCTGATCCTCGATAAAATCACCCAGATGGGAATCATCTTCCTCACCAATCGGTGTTTCCAGGGAAACCGGTTCCTGAGCAATCTTCGTAATCTCACGAACTTTTTCAACACTCAGATCCATCTCGGCAGCAATTTCTTCTGGTGTCGGTTCACGCCCAAGTTCCTGCAACAGCTGACGGGATACCCGGATCAGCTTATTAATCGTCTCCACCATGTGCACAGGGATACGAATGGTCCGCGCCTGGTCCGCAATCGCACGGGTGATCGCTTGGCGAATCCACCATGTCGCATACGTACTGAATTTATAACCCTTTTTGTGGTCGAACTTCTCAACCGCTTTGATCAGACCCATGTTACCTTCCTGAATCAGGTCCAGGAACAACATTCCACGTCCAACATAACGCTTGGCGATACTGACCACGAGACGAAGGTTAGCTTCAGCCAAACGACGTTTCGCTTCTTCATCCCCGTTTTCAATCCGTTTAGCCAGTTCTACTTCGTCATCCGCAGACAACAAAGGTACACGCCCAATTTCTTTGAGATACATACGAACAGGGTCGTTGATTTTGATTCCTGGTGGAAGGCTCAGATCATCATCAAAGTGGAACTCATCGTCTCCCTCTCTGGTGTTGTTCTCGGAATCTTCACTAGGGCGAAGGGTTACCTCTTCATCATTTTCGTTCACGACATCAATACCCAAGTCGCTCAGTTGTTCATAGAACTCATCCATCTGCTCTGCGTCTTGCTCAAATGGGGAGAGTTTCTCTATAATTTCCTTGTAGTTCAACGAAGCTCTTTTCTTACCTGATTCAATCAATTGATCCTTAACCTGATCCAACGTCAATTCTGTTTCTAGTTCAGTATGCTGATCATTCGCCATAACTCGACTCCCTCCTCCCTAGAAACATCCAACATTCAGACGTTCACTGTCTCTCTAGGGCAATCATTTCAATTGCAATTTGTGCCGCGCGTACAGAATCACCTGCCCGCTCTGCAGCAATCATTTCTTCTTTTTTCAGATCGTACTCTTTCTTACGCGGATATTTCAGCACTTCCCTGATGCAATCGTCGAGCACCTGAATACTCCATTCACCTGGACCATCCATCATCGAGATTGAACTAACCGTCTTTTCCAGTCGGTCGTCATGCAGTGAAGACATAAAACGGCTTGTATCCGACGGTTTGCCTTGCGCATAATAGGCATATAGATAAGCAGCAATAGCTGCATGATCATCCAAGTTAAAAGCTTCACCAAGATGCTCATTTACGTACTGGGCTGCCTCATCATCCTGAAGCATCCAGGCGAGCAGTTTGCGTTCAGCAGCGTGGTAAGCCGGCAACAGATTGGGTGTAGGCACCTGCCTATTTTGTTGCCTACCATTATTCCACCTTTTAGGGTTATTATCCCCATACTGAAGGTTATTTTTCATGGCTTCCCGTTCTTCATTACACTCCTGCTTCAGTGTTTCAAATGATACATCCACTTCCGCAGCCAGTTCCCGAAGATATACTTCCCGTTCTGTAGGAGAAGACAAAGGAGCAATAAGTTTCACCGCTTCCTTGGAATAAGCGATTTGTCCGCCGCCTTCTAGCAGTATATGGTTTTTTTTTAGGTTTATAAGCTTAAATTTTGTAGTCGTTACGGCGCCGTCCACAATCTGGTTTCGGAACCGCTCGCCACCATGCTTGCGGATAAAATCATCCGGGTCGAGTCCATCCGGTATCAGAGCAATTTTGACCTGCAATCCCGCTTCCTCAAGAATAGGGAAGTTTTTGAGTGCCGCAGCCTGTCCGGCTCGATCACCGTCATAACATACAATGACTTCATCACACATGCCTTTAAGCATTAGTGCCTGATTCTCAGTGAGCGCGGTACCCATTGCCGCTACACCATTTTGGATATCCTGATCCCAGGCGGAGATAACATCGCCATACCCTTCGAACAATATGGCCTGCCTTTGTTTGCGAATTGCATTTTTGGCTTGATGCAGATTGTAGAGAACACGGCTTTTGTTAAACAACCGGGTTTCCGGTGAATTTAGGTACTTCGGTTGCCCGTCTCCCAAAATGCGACCTGCAAATGCAATTGGCTTTCCGCTCCTGCCATTAATCGGAAACATGACCCTGTCTCGGAAACGGTCCACATACCCCTGACCTTCGTTTCGCGGTGACAGTAAACCACCCTTTTCCATCTCTTCAAGCGGAAATTCGCGCTTTTCCAGAAATTGTACCAAGGTATCCCAGCGATTAGGTGCATAGCCAATCTGGAATTGGTCAATCAGTTTGTCGCTAAACCCACGTGAGCGTAAATATTCCATAGCCACTTTACCGTGCTCTGTATTTTTCAATAAGAAATGATACAGCTTCGCGGTGAGCTCATATGCTTCCAATAAACGTTCAGTCTCTGGATTAACATGAGCCGATTCACGCCCTTGCCAGTCCCCCATTGAAATGTGACTTTCTTCTGCCATCGTCTTGACAGCCTCGGGAAAGGATAACCCTTCGATTTCCATCCTGAATTTGATGGCATTTCCACCCGTGCCGCAACCGTAGCAATAGAAAATTTGTTTCTCAGGCGTAACTGTGAACGAAGGCGTCTTCTCAGAATGAAAAGGACAGAGGCCTTTCATATATTTCCCCTGTTTGGTCAGATGTACAAATCGGCTCACCGTATCGACGATATCATGCTGCTGTAACACCGATTCAATAATGCTTTCGGGTATACCGCCTTGTCCGGTACTCATCTTGGTCCACCTTCATCTCTTTAACACGTAAATATTATTCGATAAACTTACACATTCTCCTGCAAATCTTTCAAAAGTTTTGTCAGTTTATGTTGAAAAATTTCCCGATCCTGCTCTGTGAAAGGCTTTGGACCTTTTCCATAATGGCCTCTTTTTCGTGCTTTGGCCGCAGTATGACGGGAATCCAGCATGAAATCAATATCACGATCATTAAATTCACGACCACGAAATGATAAAACATAACAACGTTTGCCAAGTGCGAGCGCCGCCAGTCCATAATCCTGTGTAATGACCACATCGTATGGCTTGATGTGATTGGCAATGTAGAGGTCTGCACTCTGATCACTTCGATCTACCTGAACGGTACGCACGCCTTCTCCACCCTGAAGAAAATGATCAAATGAAGAAACCATCAATACAGGAACTTTGAATCGGAGAGCTGTTTCTGCGATCTCGGCCTTGACCGGGCAAGCATCACCATCCACAACAATGTGGCGTACATTCAACTCACTCAAACCCAGACCACCCGGTTTCATAAAATATCTGCATATTGTAATATACGACCCCAGCCAGCCAAAATCCTTCTGACCGGTCTATGGAAATCAAAGGCTAAAATACGGAACGGCTGTAAATATAAATTTTTCACAATCCGTTCCGTATATTTATACCCTCATATATCCTTCTTTAATACTGAAGTTATGCTTTACCTCAAATCTATCCTCAAGAAGTAAAAACGGACCCGATTACCAGACCAGTTTGGAGAAATCAGCAAAAGCTTTCAGATCACGGTCAATGGCTGCAAGCAGTGCCAGACGATTCGCCCGCACAGCTTCGTCTTCAGCCATAACCATAACCGAATCGAAGAATACGGTGATAGCTTCTTTCCAAGCCGATGCAATCGCGAGCGCTTCAGCAGCAGCATGCTGAGACAATACCTGACGATATTGTTCATTGGTTTTGCTCCATGCCTCATGCAGCTGGCGTTCTCCTTCTTCTGTGAAGAGTTCTGAATGTACCGAAGCATTGGATGCTTTGGCAGCCAGATTACCGACACGGTTGAAGGATTCAACGGTAGTTTTGAAGGCATCTCCCGATTGGACAGCCGCCATGAGTGCCTCACCCTTCGGTACTACCGCGCTGATATCATCAAATCCGGAAGAAATCACTGCGTCCACCACATCATAACGAACCGTTTCCGACAACAATTTTTTCACTCGAAGACCGAAGAAGTCCTGTAAATCTTTACGCACCTCTTCATCCGCACGTTTCAACAGGTTCATCTGAGCATGCACTTGAAGTGCAACGCCGAATACATCGGACAATGTCAGCGGAAGATTGTGATCCAGCAAAATTTGTACGATACCTGCTGCCTGACGACGGAGCGCGTATGGATCCTGAGACCCTGTAGGAATGATATTGATCGAGAAACAACCTACAATTGTATCCATTTTATCCGCAGCACTTACAATAGCACCGACGAGGGAAGCAGGAGATTGATCCCCGGCGAAGCGTGGCTGATAGTGCTCAAATACCGCTTTGGCTACTTCTTCTTTTTCACCAGCTTTACGGGCATAATCTTCACCCATAACACCTTGCAGTTCAGGGAATTCTCCCACCATAAGTGTAACAAGGTCGAATTTGCAGATATCCGCAGAACGACTCACCGCTTCGGCTACATCAGCTGAGACTTGCAGCTTGCTAGCCAAACCATCTGCAATTTTGCGAATACGGCGAACTTTATCTCCAACTGTTCCCAGCTCTTCCTGGAAAACGATACTTTCCAGTTTCGATAATGCATCCTTAATCTCCAGCTTCTGGTCTTCCTCGTAGAAGAACTTGGCATCAGACAGACGTGCACGAAGTACCTTTTCGTTTCCTTTCGCAATGACATCCAATGAATCGCTGCCGCCGTTACGAACCGTAACGAAGTATGGCAGCAATTGTCCATCATGATCAAGCACCGGGAAATAACGTTGATGCTCGCGCATCGAAGTGATCAGTACCTCTTGTGGGATATTCAAAAATGAAGACTCAAATGTTCCGAACAGCACCGTTGGTGTCTCAACCAGGAACAAGACCTCTTCCAGCAAATCTTCCTTAATCGCAATATCCCATTTCTTCTCGGCAGCCAGTGCCTGGATCTGGGATACAATCATCTGCTCACGTTCTTTGATATCCGCAATGACGTGCTCGGAACGAAGCACTTCCACATACGAAGCGGGATCCGAAATGACTGCCTCTTTTCCGAGGAAACGATGTCCACGTGTTACATTGCCAGACTTTACTCCTGCAACTTCCAACTCAATAACATCACTGCCCAGCATAGCGACAATCCAGCGAATCGGACGTACAAATTTGAAATCATACGAAGCCCAACGCATAAATTTAGGGAACGTCATGGCATGCAGTATAGCCAGCAAACCCTGACCGATTACAGAGGACGTTTCCACGCCTTTGCTGCTCTTGGTAGCATAGATATATTCCACGCCACTCAGTTCTTTGAACGTGAACTGATCCGGTTCAACACCCTGACTACGGGCAAATCCGAGTGCAGCTTTACTCCAGTTACCACTGTCATCCAATGCTATTTTACGGGAAGGTCCTTTTACTTCTTCCTCCACGTCTTCCTGTTTCTCGGCAACATCCTTGATCAAAACAGCCAGTCGGCGCGGTGTGGCATACGCATTCACTTCACCGTAAGCAATGCGGGATGCATCCAGCCATTTCACGACACGATCCTGCAGCTGTTCAATTGCTGCTCGCATGAAGCGTGCAGGTACTTCTTCCAGACCAATTTCAAACAACAGATCCTTAGACATGCTCAGCTCCCCCTTTCTTGATCAGCGGGAAGCCGAGCTTCTCACGCTCTTCCACATATGTTGCAGCCACTTGACGAGCCAGATTACGGACACGGGTGATGTACCCGGTACGCTCCGTTACACTGATTGCTCCACGTGCATCCAACAGGTTGAACGTATGTGAACATTTCAACACATAGTCATATGCCGGGAAAACCAGGTTCTGTGCCATAGCCTTGTTCGCTTCCTCTTCATGCATGTTGAAGAGCGTAAACAACATTTTGACATCAGATACTTCAAACGTATATTTGGAGTGTTCGAATTCAGGCTGACGGAACACATCACCATATGTAATGCCGTCTACCCATTCCAGCTCAAACACATTTTCTTTTTCCTGAATGTACGAAGCAAGACGCTCCATTCCATACGTAATTTCGACCGCTACCGGATTCGTCTCGATCCCGCCGACTTGTTGGAAATACGTAAATTGGGTGATTTCCATACCGTCCAGCCATACTTCCCAGCCAAGACCAGCACAGCCGAGGGAAGGGTTCTCCCAGTTGTCTTCAACAAACCGAATATCGTGTTTGAGTGGATCAATACCCAACTGTTTCAGACTTTCCAGGTAAATCTCCTGAATATTGTCCGGAGAAGGCTTGATAATAACCTGGAATTGATGATGCTGATAGAGACGGTTTGGATTTTCTCCGTAACGACCATCCGAAGGACGGCGGGACGGCTCTACATAAGCTACTTTCCAAGGCTCGGGTCCAAGCGAACGCAAAAAGGTCATCGGGTTCATCGTTCCTGCCCCTTTTTCGGTATCATATGGCTGAACAATAATACAGTTGTGCTCGGCCCAGAATTGTTGCAGCGTGAGGATCATCTGCTGAAAATTCATAATCATGCTCCTTTTCGATGGTTTGTTGTGAACAAGCCTAGAACGGTACGGACAATAAAAAGCCCCCGTCCTACGCCTGTTATACAGACATAGGGACGAGAGCTATTCCCGCGGTTCCACCCTACTTGGCTTAGATACAAACAGGAGATCCTGTTCATTCAAGCCCACTTTTCCGTGTCATTCATGCTCCCGAGTGCCATTTCACAGACCGATTCAACCCGGCTCCCACCATCCCCGGCTCGCTCACACAAGAGTTAGTAAAGATCAACGACCTTTCTGCTCCTGAATGTAATAAATCAAGTCTCCTACTTTCTCGTTCAATGCATGTCTCCAAAAGAGAAATTATAGTTCATAATATATAAAAATAAGTACGAAGTCAAGATATATTACTTATTTCGTATCAAGACGACTCAAATCCCGTACTTTTCCATTTGATCAAGAAAAGAACGGGATTTTAAATTCAAGCCAAGCTGATGATCCATAAAGGCCCGCATGATTTTTTTGATCTCATCCCGGGTACCTTCGCTCACGGATATATTACCAAGCCTTTGCAAATCCAGTTGTGCAAACAGACGTAAGAGTTTCAATGCCTTCGGACTCACGGACATGGCCGGAGGATCAAAGTGTTTGCAAGCACGGCACAGAACGCCGCCAAGCCTTGGACTAACAAATAATTGCTCATCCGGACGCTCGTGACCACAAGAGATGCAATCATCAAGCTGAGGTCCATACCCGGCTGCCTGTAATATTTTCATTTCATACAGACTTGTGATGACGACCGGATCTTTCTCTTCCTTCAACGCCTGAAGACAGGCTTTCAACTGTTTGAACCAGAACGTACCTGTCTCTTCATCCTGTAACACACGATCCAGCAGTTCACAAGCATATGATGCATAAGAAGCTTTAACCAGATCTTCACGCAGCTCATGATAAGACTCGTTGATCTCCCCTGCGTTTAGTGTTCCCAAACCGGTGTTGCGAAAATATACATATTGACCGTAAGTAAATGGCTGCACCAGTGCAGCATGCCGGCTTTTGGGCTTTTTGGCACCGCGGACGAGTACCCCTACTTTCCCGCCGCTCTCGGTGCAAAGCGTAATGATTTTGTTTCCCTCGCCGTAGTCCATGCTGCGGATGACAATCCCTTCCACCCTGTATAGCATGCCTCGTCACCTAACCATTCCCGAATTAGCCAATCATCCTTCGGCTTCTTCATCTTCAATCACTTCCCTTGCAGTATCCGACTCCTGTCCCAACGAGCCACACGCCTCGGCATACAACAGATAGGATTCCACATCCCCCGTCATCGCAAAAACCTTCCACGAAAAATCTCGCATCGGAATTTCATCCTCTCTTCGGAAATGACTCTGCTTCTACCTGATAGGATGGAGTGTTGCAAGGTAAACTATGTGTTGCAATTACTGGATACTGAATTTATTATTCGCGACCGAAGCCTAGATCACGCAGAACGCGTTCCTGGTTTCTCCAGTCCTTTTTCACTTTAACCCACAAGTCCATAAAAATTTTGGAACCGAGCAGGTTCTGAATATCCTGACGGGCCCGTTTCCCCACTTCTTTGAGCAAGGCACCCTGTTTACCAATAATGATCCCTTTTTGCGAATCACGCTCCACAAAAATGACGGCTGAAATATAAACGACGCCGTTATCCTGTACCTTCATGTCCTCAATCGTTACCGCAATGGAGTGTGGCACTTCTTCGCGCGTCATTTGCAAAATTTTCTCCCGAATCAACTCGGCGCAAACGAACTGCTCTGGATGGTCTGTAACCTGGTCATCTGGATAGTACTGCGGACCTTCCGGCAAATACTTGCCGAGCTGCTCCAGCAAAGTGCTTACATTGCTGCCAAGCATGGCAGATACAGGAACGATTTCAGCGAAATTGTGCAGCTTTCGATATTCCTCGATCAGCGGAAGCAGAGCTTCCGGCTCAATTTTATCAATTTTGTTCATGACAAGAATGACAGGCGTCCGTACATTTTTCAACTGTTCTGCAATATAACGGTCACCACCGCCCATACCCTCCGAAGCATCAATCAGGAACAGTGCCGCCTCGACTTCTCCGAGCGTGTTCAGCGCTGTCTGATTCATATAATCACCGAGCTTCGATTGACGTTTGTGAATACCAGGCGTGTCCAGAAAAACGATTTGCTGTTGCTCCGATGTATATACACCATGAATCTTATTACGTGTCGTTTGCGGCTTGTCCGACATAATGGCAATTTTCTGCCCAATCACTTGGTTCATCAGCGTGGATTTACCTACATTGGGACGTCCAATAATGGCTACAAAGCCGGATTTAAATGCTTGTTTTTTCATATGTTCCTCCTCAGGCGCCTAGGCCTGGAATGTATTGGTTTATTTTTTAGCAGCGTTCAGATCAGATGGTCCAAAGGCCCATGGCAATAATTCGGCAACTGTAGTCTCCTGCAGGTCACCCTTCATGTTACCTAAAATGACTTTCATATCCGGTTCACACAGTTCGTACATCACTTGACGACATACACCGCATGGAGCAATCGGACCGTCCGTATCTCCCACGATCGCAATGGCCTTGAAACTGCGAGGCTTCTGCCCACCTGCAATGGCACTGAACATGGCTGTGCGTTCAGCACAGTTACCTGGCGTATAAGCGGCATTCTCAATATTACAACCATGATGCACATGTCCCTCACTGTCAAGCAAAGCTGCACCTACACCAAAATGAGAATAAGGCGTATACGCTTTCGTACGTGCCTTAATTGCTTCTTGCATCAACAAACCATTATCCATAATTAATCTCTCCCTTTGGGGTGTATATAAAGTTGCACTCAATGAGTTAAGTTTAACTTAAAAACATTTGCACTAGCCTCTCCGCTGTCAGAACAACCTTACGATCGCTGTTATCCCCAGATTTTATTGATTCCCTTTTCCAAAGTGAAAATCCGGGGATAAAGGCGAACGCTTCGCTTCTACAGGTTTTTTCTGACCTCTCCGTTATTGTGCAAACCAGAAGTCCAACTTAAAAATGAGTCCAACTTTATAATTTGTGTGTAATATTAAAATCAAAACAAAAACAAAATCAGAGCAAACCCAGCCAGCTCATCACTGGCTTAATGAAAACCACGCACCCGATGATGACGGCGAACACCGCAGCCAGCAAAACTGCACCGGCCGCGGTGTCCTTCGCCGCTTTTGCCAGCGGATGTATATGCGGATGCGCCAGATCTACAGCAGCTTCCACAGCTGTATTCATCAGCTCCGTCACAAGCACCAGAAAAACGGCTGTCAGTACAAACATCCAGTCCGTTCTGGAAATCCCGAAAAAAAAGCCGGCTGCACACATCAAAATGGCGACTCCTGTATGAACTCTTACATTCCGCTGAGTCCGCAGCCCGTATACGATTCCTTCCGCAGCATTGCGGAATACCATCCCCCAGGAGCGCCTTTTCATTATCGTGTCAACCCGGCTTGGGCGAGTACCGCTTCCTGTTTGCCCATCATTTCGGCTTCGCTGGCTTCATCCTGATGATCATATCCAAGCAGGTGCAGGAAGCCATGAACAAACAGGAACCCGAGCTCACGTTCAAATGAATGCCCATATTCTTCACTCTGCAGAATGGTCCGTGGAACAGAAATAATAATATCCCCCAGGACATCCGGCATTTCTTCCATTTCTTCATCCTCGTCGAGTTCGTAGATGATATCCAGTTCCTCATCCACAGTCTCATTCATCGCAAAAGACAATACATCTGTTGGACGATCAATGCCGCGATAGTCACGGTTCAGCTCATGAATCTGCTCATCATCTACAAAAGTCAGGGCCACTTCCCCTTCTGCAACGCCCTCTGCTTCCCCTGCCAGGTTCAGCAGCTGCTCCAGCATTGCGATCATCGGTTCGGTAATTTGTTTATCCTGTTGTTCATTATTCCATGCGAGGTTAAGACTCATTCTTTCATACTCCTGTCTTCTCATAATTAGCGAATCAACCCGCTTCAGGCGAGGTTGGCTTCGTTTTTTTCATTTCTTCCGGATATTCGATCCTGGAGTGGAATATGCCCATGACGGTTTCCTTAAGGGTCTTGGCGACGATGTCAAGTTCCCGCATCGTCAGATCACAGTCGTTAAACTGATGATCGTCCAGCCGACCTTTAATAATTTTTTCGATCATGGATTCCACTTGTTCCACGGTAGGCTTCCGCAACGAACGAACCGCAGCTTCCACGCTGTCAGCAATGCCAACAATCGCAGACTCTTTGGACTGAGCCTTGGGACCCGGATAACGGAAATCATCTTCCGTAAAATCAGGTTCCACTCCTGCTTCCTCCGCCTGACGCAGTGCTTTGTGATAGAAGTAATGCAGGAAGGTTGTTCCATGATGCTGCTCCGCGATGTCCCGAATAGGCCTTGGCAGCTTATAGTCCTTCTGCATTTCCACACCATCCCGTGCGTGAGCAACAATAATGGACTTGCTCAGCTTCGGATCAATCGAATCATGCGGGTTTTCCATATTATTTTGATTTTCAATAAAATAAATCGGTCTCTTCGTCTTGCCAATATCATGGTAATACGAGCCGACCCGGCATAACAACCCGTTGGCACCGATTGCCTCCGCGGCGGCTTCTGACAGATTTCCTACCATCACACTGTGGTGATACGTGCCCGGTGTCTCTGTTAGCAGTTTGCGCAATAGCGGGTGATTGGGATTAGACAGTTCCACCAGTTTCAGCGCAGACAAGATGCCAAATGAGGTTTCGAAAAATGGCATTAGCCCAATAACCAATATGGCGGTCAGTACGCCTCCAGCAAACGCAAATCCAATGCCATACAGCGTTGTCGTCCGGTTCCAGTCACTTGAGTCAATCAGAGCCAGTGTGAAGACTGCGATCGATCCAAACAGACAGACCATAATGGCGCCTTTCAGGATCGTAGAGCGCTGACTTGCCCGATGGGTGGCAAAGATCGCAACAAACGAAACCAACACCGCGAAGAATCCAAGTTCAAAGTCAAAAATCTGACCCTGATGTGTATTCAAAATAATGCTCGACAGCAGGCCGATAATAATCGAGCAGACAAAGGCAAGCGAAGTATCCAGCAGCAATGCAATTAACATGGCTCCTACGGCAACAGGGGCAAGAAAGCCGACGTATGAATTCTCACTGGTCTGGAGTATCGCAGTAACATGCATAACCACAATCGTAATAATAAATATGAGAACAAGCATCAGCAGCTGAGCATTATTATATTTGAAATGCGTACCGCTGAATTGCTGAATATACATGAGAATCGCTGCCGACAACAGACAGGACAGCATTAGAAGTCCAAGCTGAGGCCAGTAGTTTACTTCGTTTTTCAGCAAATCGTTCTCGCCCAGAAGGGTGTACATCTCCGGGGTAATCATCTCACCCTTGGCAACAAGCGTATCTCCTTGCTTGATAAAGACCGTTTGAGTGTTCTCTCGAGCCTGTACTTTAGCTTCTTTTGTACCCTCTTCATCGTAGAAGCGGTTCGACGTCACCACAAGACGAGCAAGCTCCTGCACAACCTCACGCTGAGTTCGCTTACTAAGGGAGCTTACACTCACCATTTCAGCCACTTTGGCACGAGCCGTTGTCGCCTCACTAATTTGATCGGTCATCAATCTCGAGACGATATCCCGAGCAACCGCCTTCATCTCCTGAATATCATCCGAAGTCAGACGTGAAATCTTGATATATGTCTCTTCCGGGATACGGTAGCTTTGCTCCTGTACCACATTTCTGATCTCTTCCAAAAGCGTTTCGGAGTATGTACCCGCTTTCCGGTTGTTGTTGATAAAGTTGGAAACAAAGTCTTTCTGACGCTGCGGTATTTCATCACGATAGATGTCAATCTTGTCCTGACTGGAAATCTGATCATCCTGATTCAGTCGATCAATACGATCCAGCAGAGTGGTCATCAGATTTTCGTTCCGCATCTGCACGATCTGAAACATCGGCTGCACACGTTCAGCTGCTTCTTCTTGCGCTTTCAGCGTAGCCTTGGTATTCGGGATCTGCATAGGCGCAGCAATATTCACTTCACTTCGTGTGCCTTCCTGAATATCATACCGCTCAGGGAGCAGCTTGGAAGCAAGACTCACGTAGAAGAGGATCACCAGAAACAAAAACAGAAGATAGCGTGCCCACACGCTATACTTCCATCCTGTAGCTCTATTTTGAAAAGATTTGCCTTTTGACAGTTCCTTCGAGGTCATCGAGACAATCCCTTTCTATTCTTGATTTTCTGCGGCGTGGTTATAGGCGACGATAATTTTCTGGACGAGGGAGTGTCGTACAACGTCTTGCTCGGCAAAATAGACAAATCCAATTTCTTCCACTTGGCCCAGTATTGTATTGGCTTCCACAAGTCCCGATTTTTTGCCGCGCGGTAAATCAATTTGTGTCACGTCACCGGTAATAACCATTTTGGAACCAAAACCGAGACGAGTCAAAAACATTTTCATCTGCTCTGGTGTCGTATTCTGGGCTTCATCCAGGATAATAAACGAATCATCCAGTGTACGTCCCCGCATATAGGCTAGAGGTGCAATTTCGATCAAACCGCGCTCCAGTGCCTTCGCAGTCTGCTCTTGTCCCATAACATCGTACAAGGCGTCATACAGGGGCCGTAAATAAGGATCAACTTTTTCCTGAAGATCGCCAGGCAAGAAACCAAGACTCTCTCCCGCTTCAACAGCAGGTCTTGTGAGCACGATCCGCTTGACGCTTCCTTCCTTAAGTGCTGCCACAGCCAGCACAACAGCAAGATACGTTTTACCTGTACCGGCAGGACCGATACCAAATACAACATCACGTTTTTTAATTGTAGTTACATAGTGTTTCTGTCCAATCGTTTTAACCCTGATCGGCTTTCCGCGGTATGTCGTCGTGATCTCACCTTTGAACAGGTCAAGAAGCTGGTCTGCACGCAGTTCCTTGGCAAGTTCAATGGCGTACTTGACGTCCCTCTCGGTTAACACATATCCGTTACGTACCAATTGCAACAACACATCAAATAATTGTTCAAGTGATTCCACATTCTGAATGTTACCATGGATCACAATCTCCGCTTCACGGGATGCGATCTGGGCAGGGATTTCGGATTCAATCAGTTTCAGGAAAATATCTTGGGGTCCAAAAAGAGATTGACCCTCTCCCGCACTTTGGAGGGAGATTTGTATGCTGCGTGTTTGCTCTGACAAATAGCCTCATTCTCCTTGACTATGGACTAACGGAAGTTCTTCCGCAATGCTTTCTTCCACTTCAAATAATACTTTCATATAAACTTTACCATTCTCTTTCTTCTCATGCAAAATTTTTTCACTTAAAATTTTCGTTCCTTTGCCGTTTTTGGCTATAATATCGTTTCTAGCTCCTTCCAATCCTTTCGTTCTAGCCCATTCAATCGTGTGCTGCTCCTCTTGTTCCTGAGTTTCCAAATCTTTCTCAGTCAGCCATCCCATAGGAAGCGTGAAGGATCTCCAGGTCAGCGGCTTATGATCACTTTCGGTATCAAATGAGGTGAAAGGCGTATTCCCGTATCCCCAAAGTTGTATCGCCCATTTCCCCAGCACAATGTAAAAACGTTCCTTGCTCTCTCCTGTCATCGTATTATGTTTCTGCACAAGGGGGACTTCGACCTCATATTCACGCCATACTAACCCCCTCACATCCCCTTTGGCCACAATGGTCTTTGTATTCTCTTCATCTCCCAAAATACCGGATATCAGTACCTGTCCCTTCTTGACACGCATATCTTTCTGCACAACAGGTCGTCCCTGCTCCGCGTAAATTTGAGTGATTACAGCGTCTGTTTTACTGACCAGATGTCTCGGGTTCAGCAGCGGTTCACGCTTGGGCTGTGCTGACTCCACCACCTGGATGGTGATGGTTGTCCCTTCTTTACTCACCCCAATCCAGGTTACATCTGGCAGAGCGAGAGCGAGCTGTCTGGAGAGCTTGTCCAGGCTTTGCAGCCGGAATCCCCACTGGTAGGGGTAGATGCCTTCTTTCTTTGCTGCCGCGACCACTTCATCCGTGGGAATCGTCACATTGCCTTTGACTTCTACATTCCAAACCATGGATGACAACGCAAACAGAGCTGCTATAAAAAACAGCATGCCGCCCAGAAAAAACTTCCTTCTCAATAAACGAGCTGCAAAAAAAGGAAATCCACTCCGGTGTGTCACCTTTACCCGGCAGCCTGTCCATTTCAGTAAAGGACGCAGCTTGAAAAAATGCGACAGCAGAATATTCATTTCTGCTTTGCGTCCGTCATGGGCACGCAGGTCCCATACTTCTAGTCCCTGCTCTGCCACCGTGTTGATTAATGCTTCAATATCCCCCCCAGTGACCGTGATTCGGACTGCTCCGCGCAGTTTGTACAGACTGGGCTGCTTCATCCGTTCCCCTCCGCTCCATTCATATGAATATCCAGAATTGTTCCTTCAACAGCTACTTCATCCGGCAAAATATTGCGAATCATCAGTTCAGTTCCTTTGATCTCCAACTGACCCTGTGATAGGGCCAGAACGATGCGATCTGGTGTAAAATGAATGACACCACGATGATTCTCTATATACAATTGCTTTGTGCCGATCAGGGTTAACCGTGGCATATCGTAAAGCACGTCCTGCGGGAGATCCAGAACTTCACTGGTCCATCTGCGCAGCTTGCGGCTGATCCGGGTCATTCGAAGGTCTTCCCCCTTCCTCTACAGTTCAACTTATGCGCAGATTCCTGAAATTATGAAAACTACGGAACGTGTTAGATGTGAAAATAAAAAAGAGGCCGAGACAGAAAAAAGCCGTCGTCTGGATTTATGCTCACCAGAGACGGCTTTTCACTTATTAAAACAGTATGAAGTTACAATTTGCCTCGTGTTCCGAAAGGCTGTTTAGCACGCGGAGAACCGAGAACTTCTGCCCACAACACACCAGTACGAATGTCTTCCGGGCGAAGCTGGGAAGGTCCAGACTCGCTAGATAAAACTTCATCCCAACCGGAGTCAGACACAACCGGTGTATTTGCAGTAGAAATACGATCCAGTCGCTCACGAATTTCGCGTTGTCGTTGCTCCATCACTTTCATTTGTTCTTCAAGCGAGTTTGCCATTCCACCCAGAGAATCCCGTCCTCCAAAATCGTCATTAACGGGACGAGCAGATGTCGTCGCCGGCTCCGAATAGGGTCGGTCATATCGATCATCGTACTGATCATCATCATACCGTTCGTCATACTGCTCATCATAACGGGAATCAGAAGGAGCCGATGACTGCTGCGGTGCAGTATTCCCCCGCGAGCGATCATTCCGGTCCGAATCACCACTCCCTCCAAACGTAGGCATCCCGTTATTTGCACGCTTTTTGTTCGGATCAGCCGACTTGGCTGCTTTTCCAAGGAAGGAAAAGAGTGCAAAAGCGATCACTGCTACAATATACAGATTGTTAAAAATCCATTCAAATAGGCCCATATGCACTCACCGCCTATCTTCCGTTTTTGGAATCACCATGATCGTTGGAGTTTGTATTTTCACCAGGTTTTCCTAATGTGTTACGCATTTGAGTATCTGCTTCAATGTTTTTCAGGTTCATGTAGTCCATTACACCAATTTTACCGCTGCGGAGTGCTTCAGACATTGCCAAAGGCACTTGGGATTCGGACTCAACCACACGCGCTCTCATTTCCACTACGCGCGCTTTCATCTCTTGCTCTTGAGCCACGGCCATAGCGCGACGCTCTTCCGCTTTTGCCTGTGCAATACGTTTGTCAGCCTCTGCCTGCTCGGTTTGCAGGAAGGCACCAATGTTTTTACCTACATCCACATCCGCGATATCAATAGACAGGATTTCAAAAGCGGTACCTGCATCCAGACCTTTAGACAATACGGTTCGGGAGATCAGATCGGGATTTTCCAGAACGTCTTTATGGGAATTCGAGGAACCGTTCGTACTTACGATACCTTCGCCAACACGGGCAATAATCGTCTCTTCACCAGCACCACCGACGAGGCGGTCAATATTGGCACGAACCGTAACCCGCGCTCTTACTTTAACTTCGATACCATCTTTGGCTACCGCAGAAACAATCGGAGTTTCAATAACACGTGGGTTTACACTCATCTGTACGGCTTGCAATACGTCACGACCTGCAAGGTCGATCGCAGCTGCACGTTCAAATTCGAGTGGAATGTTCGCACGTTGTGCAGCAATCAGGGCGTTGACAACTCGGTCTACGTTACCACCGGCCAGGAAATGACTCTCCAGTTGGTTCATTGTCAATTGAAGTCCGGCTTTCGTTGCTTTAATCAGTGGATTTACGATCCGGCTAGGTGTTACACGTCTTAGTCTCATTGCTACCAGCGTGATAATTCCCACGCGTACGCCCGATGCCAGGGCCGAGATCCAGAGCATCACCGGGAAAAAGCTGAAGAATACGCTCAATACGATAATCGCAACTACCGCAATGAGCAAAACCGTAATCAAGGTTGGTTCCATAGTCAAAATTCCTCCATTTGCAATTTGATTTTTGTAAGAAACATGATAAAAACTGTGGGGCCTCGCTGCTTGCATTGATTCACACCACTCCACTGGCAGCCTCCGCAGAATGGTTATGTACATTGCCGAAGCTTAATCAACTCCGGCAACAGAGCGGGTTACACCGGTAACGCTTGTTGAACCACAATCCGGGTACCTTCCGCTTTGATCACAATAATTGGTGTATCAATCGGAATGAAATCTCCATCCGACACCACATCGACACGCTCTCCATTAAATATCGCTGTCCCCGAGGGACGAAGTGGAGTCAAACTGATGCCCTGCAAACCAATCAACTCTTTGCGTTCTGTCGCCGAAGAGTATCCTTGATCAGCAGACAGCCTGTCATTTAATATGAATCGATTCCATATTCCTCGATCCTTAAACAAAATAACAACGATTGCAATGACTACCAGCGCGGCTCCAAAAGCGATACCTAACGATATAAATGCATCACTTGTATCATAGGCGGCTCGCACGACACCAGCGACAAGCGCAATCGATCCCAAAATACCCAGAATACCGAAGCTTGGGATAAACATCTCCAGAATCATCATGATGAGTCCGACAGTGAATAACACCCATGTCTCCGCTCCGGCAAAACCGGCAATATAATTGCCTGAGAAATAAAGCACAAAGCACACGATACCAACAATACCAGGCACTCCGAACCCAGGTACAATCAACTCAATGATCACACCGGCTATTCCGAGGAATAGCAATACCGTCATGACGACAGGATTGGTGAGAAATGTGGATAGGTTCTCCGCGGTTGTTCTCTGAACGTTGAACACATCATCCTGACTGTAACCAAGCCAGGCTGCGGCTTCTTCCGGCGTGTTGCTGATATGGTCCGCATAACCCACTTTCAGCGCTTCTTCTGCCGAGAGAGCAATAATTTCACCTTTTTCTTTGGTTTTATTAATCTCAGGCATCTCCACAACCATGTTAACATCCGTCATTCCGGCTGCAATTTTGCCGTCACGGCCACTTTTCTCAGCCGCGCCCTGCATCTTGCTCTTCCAGAATGCAACCAGCTTCGGATCATCGACGTGTTTACCCGTGCTGTCCACCATCGCTGCCGCACCAATCATGCTGCCTGGCGACATTACGATCTTATCCGCATTCAAAGCCAGAAAACTTCCGGCCGAGGCAGCATCTCCACGGACAAATGCAACGGTTTCAACAGGACTTTCCTTAATCAGGTTACCCAGTACTTCCGCCGTGTCGACACGCCCTCCAGGCGTATTGATATCCAGAACGATCAGGCCAGCATTCATCTCTTCTGCTTCCTTGAACCCGCGTTCCATAAACTTGCCAAGCCCCTGCTCGATTGGTTTATCCACCGGAATGATATATACGGCGCCACTTTTCTCAGCTGCATGCGCTGACGGTGATCCAATCCAGACAGGAAGCAGCAGCGTCAGTAGCATCATGAGCATCAACGGCCCCGTAAGCTTCTTCCGGCGCTTTCCCTTCACAAATAGTCCCCCCTTTTCCATTAATGTTATACTGTCCAGCTTATGGTATTTATTACGTACAATGCAACATTTCGTTTCAAAATCTTAAAATTATATTTGAAACCGGAAGCAATTGCAACATTTCAAATCCATAATCATATATATTATCCATTTAAAAGCAATATTTGTGAATTTCCTTGAATAGATGAACGACTTCCAATCCTGCTTCAAGTTTCCTCTGGAATGTACCGTCTCCAATGATCTAAAACGGAAAAAACACCCCCTGACAAGTCAGGAGGTGTTTATTGATTTGCTTTATTGCAGAAATTGCTGAACTGCTTGATTTACCAGTTTGCCATCCGCTTTGCCTTTGACTTTCGGCATAAGGGCAGACATGACTTTCCCCATCTCGGCTTTCGAAGAAGCACCGGTTTCCTGGATGGTCTGCTGTACAATAACTTTAATTTCTTCTTCGGTAAGCTGTGCGGGAAGGTACTGACTGAGTAATTCAATTTCCGCTTTTGCATTTGCCGCGAGGTCTTCACGGCCCGCTTTGTCAAATTCTTGGAGGGCATCTTTGCGCTGTTTGATTTCACGACTCAGAATATCAAGCACTTCGTTATCATCCAAATCTCTTTTCAAATCTATTTCAAGATTCTTGATCGTCGAACGAATCAACCGAATGTTGGAGAGCTTGAACTTATCCTTACTCTTCATCGCTTGCTTCATATCTTCGTTCAATCGTTCGCTAAGATTCATGTAGTTAAAATCCTCCTAAAACTTTCTCTTACGAGCAGCCTCGGACTTTTTCTTGCGCTTTACGCTTGGCTTCTCATAATGCTTACGTTTCTTCACCTCAGCCAATACGCCATCTTTTGCGATGGAACGTTTAAAGCGACGAAGTGCAGCATCAATAGTCTCGTTTTTGCGAACTTTAGTTTCAGACACCAGTTTTCCCTCCCTCCGACCAGACCGTCCAAGAGCAATAACACGGTTCATCACCTTTCATTATAGGCGAAAGATAATAAAGGTGTCAACCTTAACGTAATGATCATTTATTTATGTGAACTTTAGCCCCATAATTATACCTTTTATGCATATAAGGTTAAGTCCAATTAGAGTAACTTGGATCGTTTATTTGTGTGAGTCGGACAAACTTGTCAACACGCCAAGTCGAGTCCCACCAAGTAAATGATAATGCAGATGATGAACGGTTTGTTCTCCATCCTGGCCGCAGTTATTAATCAGTCGGTAACCTGTCTCTTCGACGCCGAGACGCTTGGCCGCTTCTTGCGCAGCCAGATGAATCTCACCGATCAACGGCAAGTCTTCCGCAGTTACTTCATTCATGGAAGCAATATGTTTCTTGGGAATAACGAGTACATGGGTCGGTGCAGCGGGCTGGATGTCATGAAAGACGATGACATGGTCATTCTCCAGTACCTTGTTGGAGGGAATGCTGCCCTCTACAATTTTGCAAAATAAGCAATCCATTGTTCATACCCTCCTTTGAATTAAAAATTATGTATACCCTACTATCATAACGGAACTGAAAACTCACGTCCAATTTTAACCTGTTCAGCTATGTGACTAAGATCGGAATTTCCAACAAAAAAACCTTTTACATCTTAGTGGACTGCTGAGCGTTCACTACAGATATAAAAGGTCATTATTTGTATCACACGCATTACTGCATCAAACAATCCTATTAATAATAAGGCAATAAAGTTAAGGCAGTGAGGCCAATCAGAGGAAGTACCAGTCTATTAAATCGTCTGCGACCATAACCGTAATAAGGGTATGGGTAGCCATAGCCCGGGAAGAATCCCCGCTCATGCGCAGAATAAGGAACTGGCATCATATTCGGTCCCCAGTTTGCGTTTGCATGATTAACCACAGCTTCATGCCCCACGGGAACAGCCAAATAAATCATGTCATCATCCACATTTTCTACAATGCCGTCATAAAGGGCACCGTCATGCATCTGTATACATACGTAGCGATGCATATGATCCTTACACAGTTTCTTCGCTTCAACCTTTTCCACCTTCAATCGCCTCCCGGATCTGTTCTGCTCTTCATCTCCCTTTCATGGTATTCAGACCTGGGCGAAATGACACTGTGAATGACAAGAGTTTCAAGATAAGTGCCTATAAAAAGAAGCACCCCGTTGCAGTTTCCATGCGGAAGTCTGCTGTCGCGGACGTCTAACCAGGAGCATTCCTGATCAGACGTCCGCCGGGGTGCTTAACATAAAGTTTGTCGGCTTAACTGTAGTATAACAACAGGATGAACCTGTATCTGTGAGCTATCTCACTCAACTGTTACAACGAGTATATAAATGAGATTCAAACCAACAAACCTCAATCAATCAGGAGCTTCCCCTCTCAGAGACAAACTTGTACGTCTGGTTCCTGAGGGGATCTCAATTTGAACTCATTCAATCGTATGTGTTCTGTGTTCAAGTCCCTATAATGTTTCCAATACTACGCGAGAGCCTGCTCCGGCTTCACCCGCTGGAATTACCACAAGTTTGCGTGGCAAGCGTGCTCGCAGCTCCGGAACGTGACTGATAATACCGACGGCAAGACGGTCATCATGCAATTTTTCTAACGACGTAATCACTGTATCCAGCAGTTCAGGGTCCAATGTGCCAAACCCTTCATCCAGGAAGAAAAATTGCAGCGGGTATTGACCGCGCAGTTGAATCTGGGCAGATAGAGCCAGTGCCAATGACAACGAGGTCAGGAACGTCTCTCCACCAGACAAGGTGGACACCGGACGTTTAACTCCACCATTTGCATCATCACAGATGACAAAGCCGCCGCCTGAATCCACCTCTAATGAATAACGCTGTTTGGTCAGGAAGCGTAAGCGCTGTGAGGCAGCTTGACTAACCTGCATCAGCTGTTCTTCTGCAATATACTCGACAAACGCATTACCTCTGAAAGCGGTTTGCAGTTTGCTAAGCATTTCACCTTGTCGGCTCACTTCCACACGTTTGTTCTCCAACTCGGTCCAGCGAACGTGTCGTTGCTGCACATCTTCCAGATCCCGTTCTGCACGCGCCTTAGCTCTAAGAGCCGCTTCATCCTCTGCACGAGACCGCTGCAGTCGTTCTGTGCATGCCAACCATTGTTCCTCGGATACAACAGCTCCGCCCAGTTTTTGTTCCAGCTCACGCAATTGAGAAACAAGTTCACGATCACGCTCCCGATGCTGCTGAATTTCCGCGGCAAGCCGATCTGCTTCTTGGGAAGGAAGGGCTGCTTCCACAACGGCATTCTCGGAGTCAAATGGTGATTGATCCAGCAATTGCTTCCAGCGTTCCTGTGCCTGCTGAAAATGCTCTGCTGCCGAGGCTGCTGCTTGATGAGCCATAACATCCTTCTTGGCTGATTCCTGTTTCAACGCATCTGCTTCCTTGAAACGTTGTGCTGAATCAGCAGCAACTTTCCGCAGCCCATCCAGTCGAGTCTGGGCCGCAGCAATCAAATCCTCGACCCGCTGCTCGCCAACCCATTGGCGCAAACGTTCTTCCTTCTCGGCGAGCTGTTTGCTGTTTCCTTGCCATTCCGTTTGCCACTGAATCAGCTGTTTGTCCAACTCAACCAGCTTCTGCTGTAGGGACTGTACCAGCTGTTCCTTTTCTTCAAGGAACGTCACGCTCTTGTTCAGCCGTTCCTTAATGTCTTCTGCGCGCGCATCGCGCTCCTGCATCGCCTGATGAAGGGCCATGGCCTGCTCCTGAGCGATGCCTGGCAGTTCCGCGGCCCAGCGGCCGTGCAATGCGGCTGCGGCGGCCTCACTCTCGGCCAACCGGCGCTCCGCCTGGGCGAGTCCGGCTTGGCCGGCCTCCTGCGCAGCAGCCGCTTCCATGCGGCGCTGCTGCGCGCCTACAGCCGCCTGCTGCAACGCGGCGGCTTCCGCTTGCAGCGGCGCTGCGTCAGCGGCCAGCGCCCGCGCGGCTTCGCGCAGTGCGGCGGCACGCTCCGCCCAGTCCGCCAGGGAGCGCCCGTGCACGGGCGAACCGGCGGGCTCCGGCTCCGCAGCCGCAGGCGCGGCCTCGGCTGTGGCCGGGGCTTCGCCGGCCGCAGCGCCAAGCTGCGTCAGCAGGCTGCGACGTTCGTGGAGCTGCTGGCGCAGCCCAAAGCGCAGCTCCTGCAGCTCCGCGTGCAGGCTGCGCAGCAGTTCCAGGTCCGCATCGCCTGCGGGCGGACCTTCTCCCGGCGGCGCAGCCGGGAGCGGGTGGTGTGCGGAGCCGCACACCGGGCATGGCTCGCCGTCGCGCAGCTCGGCGCGCAAGGCGGAGGAGAGCCGATGCAGCTCCTGCTCACGCATGGTTCCGCGCAGCTGCTCCTCCGCCCTGGCCAGCAGGCTCTGTTCGCGGCCAATGTCCTGCTCACAGGCAAGCAAGGCCTCAAGACCCGTTGCCGCCTGTTCGATCAGATGCTGACGCTGTTCACTCAGACGGGTCTCTTCCTGGGCAGCCAGCTTCAGCCTGTCTGCCCCCTGTTCAGCCGACTGTTTATTGGCTTCCATCTCAGCCTTGTTCTGGCGCAATTGCTCGACCGCAGTATCCAGACGATGCTTCAATTCCAGTGCAGCCTGCAGCTGTCTGCGTTCTTCGGACTTCACTTCATTCGGCTTGAGACTTTCCTGTAACTCTTCCCGCCGTTTGCGGCCGCGTTGCTGTAGTTCTTTTTCCTTCTCCAGCTGCTGTCCGATGACACTCTGTTCAGCCTGCCCTTTGTCCAAAAGCTGCTTAAGACGGGTACGTTCCTCCCGGAGCCCGTCTCGTTCCCGCTGCAACTCCTTGGCCTGTTCCAGCTGTTCCAGTCGAAGCAGCAGTTTGGGTTCTTCCTCAGCCATCTGTACACGGGCCGTTTCGGCCTTCTCGGCTTCCAGTACAGACAGCCGTTCATGTTCCACCGCTTGCTGGTGTGCAATGCCGGCTGCATCCTCACGCGACTTCTGCTGTGCTGCTGCATCACGCATCGTCTGCAATGAAGGGAGGATCGCATCTGCCGCCCCGGCCTGTTTCAGCCGTTGTTCCCCAGCCTCGATCTGTGGTCCACGTGCTTTCAGCTTTTCGTGTTCCTCCATACGGGCTTGACGTTCATGGCTTAACTCACGGACTTTACCGAGTTGCTCGGCTTCCTTCATCGCTTCATCAAGCGTTTTGCGTGACAATTCAGACTGTTTCACAGCAGCTTGAAGAAGAAGCTCCGTTTCTGCCAACGTCTCTTTGCTGGCATTGCCAAGCCCCTGCTGCTCCGCAGCCAGTGACTGATGGACCATATCATTGTCCTTCACCCGCCGGCTGAGCTTGATGGCAAGCTGATCTCCATACTTTTCCAGATGGAATAAACGTTGAAGCATCTGGCGTCTTTCACTGCCTTTCAGCGATAGAAACTCAGCGAATTTACCTTGTGGAAGCACAACAGCTCGTGTAAAATCATCCATTTTCAACCCAATGACATCTTCAACGCAGCGGTTCACGTCTGCCAGTTTATCAGCCAGCACCTGTTCCTCTCCGTTGACGGTCTCAATGAATTTACTGATTGTGTTGCTCACCGATACCTCATTGTTTCGTTTGAAGCGTCGCTCCACCCGAAATCTTCTTGTCCCTTCTGCCGATACAAGTTCAAATGTAAAAGCAACGGACAACGAATCCTCAGCGTGATTCATGATTCCCTGGGTACCGTTAACCGCACGTTCCACTTTTCCGTACATGGCCAGCGTAATCGCGTCGAGCAAAGAAGATTTCCCACTGCCTGTAGGACCAAAAATGCCGAACAGTCCCGTTTCCGTCAATACGGTAAAGTCAATCTCCTGAGTCTCCCGATAACTTTGCAGGCCAGCAACTTTCAATAAAATCGGCTTCAATTTCCCTCGACCTCCTCACGCACACCCGGCTCGTCCTCATCGACGAGTTCCAGGAACAACTGAACCAGACTGTCTTCAGGTAATGCCCCACCTGTCTGACGCTGATAAAATTTGCGGAAAAGCTCATGTACCGGAAGCTCGGATCGTTGCTCCAAAAGCCCAGCGGCTGCCATCTCGGGATACACCGGACGGATATGTATGATCCCGTCATGCGACTTACGGAGCTGCTGGATTTCTTTCAAAGACATGGCGTCATCCAGCCATACTTCCATATCAATAAAAGCCTGAGGATCACGCCCTTCATCCAGCCACCGATAAACCTCAGCCAGACCGCCACGCGCCTTCCATCGCACAAGTGGACGTCCGGAGGTCAACAGCACTTCTTCCACGTTTGCGGCTGCCCCTGGTGCCAGATCAACCATGGTGACGGACTTGCTCTGCCCCGCTTCAGAGAAACTATAGGCCAGTGGAGAACCACTATACCGAATCACACCGTCCCCTTTAACCGCCTGTGCACGATGAAGATGCCCCAGTGCTGTATATTGCGCACCTGTTGACAATGCAGAAGGGTCAACCGTATAGGCCCCCCCTACCTGAATGGGACGTTCCGAATCACTCTCGACTCCGCCTAGAACATAAATATGACTCATCGCCAAATTTACCGTATCCGGACGAAAAGAAGCAGCCAGACGCTGCATTAACATGCCGACCCGGCGACTGTATGCCTGGCGAAGCACATTCTCATCCCCATCCGTTGTCAGCAGTTCGTTCAGTCGCGCTTCCGAGGGATATGGCAATGCAGCAATCTGCGCAGTCTCTCCAGTTCGCTTGGCATGGATCGTAACTGCTTCTGAAGTAGGCATACCTACAAGTGTAATCCCCTGTCTGTTCACAAGCGGGGTCACCGAAGCCACTCGCTCCGGCTGATCATGGTTCCCGGCAATCACCACAAGTGGTCTTCCTTGTTCTGTCAGACGCGCCGCAGCCTCATAAAAAAGCTGTTCCGCCGATGCAGGCGGATTTACAGAATCATACACGTCTCCAGCCATCAATATGGCATCTGCCTGCTGCTCATCCGCGAGCCGAACAAGCTCATCCACAAAATCCTCCTGCTCTCTCAGCCGGCTCCGTCCCTCCAGCGTTTTCCCCAGATGCCAGTCCCCTGTATGCAAAATACGCATCGTCCGTTCAACCCCTCTCTCATGCAAAATCCGATGATACAAATTCCATCCGGCCGTTTTAAAATTTCACTTTATAATTTCACAGCGTGTCCGCCGTCAAAAAAGTACAGCCACTTCCGGTCGACTTTCCGACCCAGAATATCTTCAATAGCCCGGCCATACAGCTCCAGCTGGAAACGATAGTTTCTCGTCAGTTTGTCCAGTCCACCGCGATGTGCCAACACCCGATCTGTCTTGTAATCGAGCAAAACAAGCTCGCCATCCACCTCATACAGACAGTCAATAATCCCCTGTACCAGCACCGTCTCATTTTCTAGTGATGCCTGCATGTTACCGTCTTCCTCCAACGTTTGCATACCTGCATCTGGTGACAGACTATGAAGCCATTCGGCAGGAGAATGATGTGCCGGAAGTCCATAAATAAACGGAATTTCCCGTTTCACCCAGTCCGCACGCAACAATTCTGTCCCAGGTTCTGTATTGAAAAATCCTGCCATTTGATCAGACTCAATTACCTCTGCCTGATGAGGGAGCAAAATCTGGAGCTCAACTAAACGTAAAAGTGTCTGCTCAACGATTTCCGAATCAACGGGTGAGCCATCCACAGGAAGATGCTGCATCAACGTATGATACACCGTTCCCCGCTCGGCTCCAGTCAATTGCTTCTCCTCCATGAATTTGGGACGACGCAGATGCAATTTAAAGGACGAGCCTCCATCCTTCCCTTCACGGCCCTCATAATCCACAGAAGCCTCAGATTGTTCTTCAACTTCCTCCATCATCTGTAACGACTGATGGTCCTGCATGGCTAGCAATGTTTTCAGTTCGGTAACCGATGTACTGGCAGCTACTTGCGTTGCTGCTTGATGAGGATACGTCCAAGAAAGCCGTTTATCAACTTCACGAAGCAGCTGTACACCCTCTTGCTCATCTACTGTAAATACATCTTCCTCACTGATGTCTCGTGGTGTTGAATCTTGTGTATCCTCGATCATCTCTTCTTCAGTTGAGGAAGGAAACAGCTCCTCCACAGGCTGAACTGCTTTTAAGGCAGCAATTCGATGTTTTCGCACTTCTGTCATGCCGTCTTCTTCACCAAGTGTCTGATCCACAAATATTTCCCGGGATACTTGATCAGCAGAAATGACGGAAATGCCCCAGCGTGATTCATCATCCACAAGACAGGCAGCATATGAATCAGTGCCTCCCGCAAGTTCGCGAAGCAAAGCTGCGTCTGGATGTCTCATCAGAGACGGACCGATCCAGTCCAGATAACTCCGTCCTGCTGCAAGCAGATAGTCAGGCAATACCCGTTCCGGACTGTCTTTAATCTGAGACCATGCCACTGCCTTTTTAACAACATCTTTCACCGTACCAACCAGAATCATTTTCTCTTTTGGGCGGGTCAGAGCCACATAAAGCACCCGCATCTCTTCGGCAAGCAGCTCAAACTGGGCACGACGACGAATCGCCAGATTCGCCAACGTTGGATAGGCAACCCGATTCTCACGATCTACAAACCTCGGGCCAAACCCCAGCTCCTTATGCATCAGAAACGGCGAATTCAGATCCTGCTGGTTGAACATTTTGGATATGCCCCCGACAAAAACAATAGGGAACTCCAAACCCTTACTCCGGTGGATCGTCATGATGCGTACCGCATTGTCCTGCTCACCAGATCCACTTGCTACGGTGCCAAGATCTCCCCCGTTCTCACGTAGTCTGGATATATAGGTCAGGAAGCGGAACAACCCACGATTGGCTGTTGCCTCCTCATATTGCCGAGCGCGATCATACAGAGCCTTCAAATTACTTTGACGCTGCATGCCTCCCGGTAGGCCGCCAACCCAGTCCAGATAACCCGTTTCCCGGTACATGCGCCAAATGAGTTCACTCAGGCTGCCTTGTCTCGCTTCAAGCCGCCACTGTTCCAACTGACGCATAAAGCGAATTAACTTTTGTTGCAGCTCTGTGCTGGTACCGTTGTCCCTATCCGCATCGTCGCTTATACGTCCACCCATACTTGCATCTATACCGGCATCCAGAAGCTCATCTGTATCTGCATGTACAGAGGATTCATGTATACGTTCGATAACGTCTGCTTCGGCGGATACTGCCGACTCCCGCTGCCCCTGTTCCATTTCTGACCAGATTTCGGGCCATTGCAGCTGGACTACAGATGAATTTGGATTCAAAGCTTGCACGTCATGCTGTGCGGAAACATTCGACGAACTATTGAATGATCCTGCAGCTGATACAACAGCATCATAGAAAGACTGTCGCTTGTCCCCAAGGCGAATCTGAGCCAGCTCCTCTTCATCTAGTCCGACAATCGGCGAACGAAGCACGGAAGCAAGGGGGATATCCTGCCTTGGATTATCCACAATCTGCAGAAAGGACAACATCACTTCCACTTCTGTCGCCTGAAAATACCCTTTGCTTTGCTCCCCTCCGGCAGGAATACCCTGCTGTCTGAATTCCTCAATCATGAGTGGAGCCCACATCAAGGCAGAACGAAGCAAAATAACTATGTCTCCGTAACGCGCAGGTCGCATGGATTTGAGGGCTTTATCATAAACATTGAGGGCTGGTTTATCCGTATCACCGACCATTTCACGAATACGGCGAGCCATGGCCCGAGCCTCCAGCTGGGCGGTTTCGAGCTCGGCACTCTCCAGCTCGGCAGAAGGCAGAGCATCCCCATTCTCGTCCGTGCTTTCCGTCAGATCAGGTCCTCCGCCTTGACGATCGATCAGCATAAGTTCAGGTGTGTATGCTTCATCTCCAAGCGTCTCTGCCGGGAAAGTAGCCCCATAAGCGAGCTGCGCCCGTTCATCATAGGCAATCTCGGCTACCCCTTCATTCATGAGCTGCTTGAATAACATATTGACCGAATGGACTACTTCTGCACGACTGCGGAAGTTACGTGCAAGATCAATACGTCTTCCTGCATGGAGTGATTCTCTCTCTTCGTTCACTTCCATATCCGAATTCGCAGCGTATTGACGGTACTTGTTCAGAAACAGACCCGGTTCAGCCAGACGAAAACGGTAAATACTCTGTTTTACATCACCAACCATGAATCGGTTTCCTGGATTTTCTCTGGAAATCAGTCTGACGATATCTTCCTGCACTGTATTGGTATCCTGATATTCATCCAGCAGTACTTCATCGAAACGTGCCCGATATTCCATTGCTGCATCCGAGGGCATGGATAGCTCAGGGGTTGAATCCTCATGACGCAAAATATGAAGACAGTAATGCTCCAGGTCACTGAAATCGACCTGACCGCGTTCCTGCTTGGCCTGTCGATATCGCTCTCCAAATGTACTGACCAGCTTGGACAGTTCCTGCATTAGTGGTGCCGCCTGCTCAAGCTCCTGCCAGAACGAAAACGCACTTCTTCCAAACAATGACCCTTTCAGATCCGTCACGGCTTTTTTCGCAGCCTCACGCAGTTCCTTGACCTGTTCTTGTAACCCCGGGTCCGTCTGGTCCTTTTTGCAAGGCTTCAGCTTGCCAAAAGCTGCTGGTTGAAACACTTCAGGCAATCTTTCCCACGGCATGACCTCAACAGCTGACAAAAGCTCTTCGACCATTGCCAAATCTTCTTTTAATGTATCTGCATAAGGTTTCGGACCTTCCGGCTGCATCGATATGCTGATCCCTTGACGCAGCAGTCCAGCCGCACCACTTAGGGCAAGAGCCGCATCACGCAAAATACTTTGAACCCATGCAGAATGCCCAAGTGCCTCGACACTTTCCACCTGAAAAGCAGATGCCATCTCCGCCAGCCAATGATCCGGCCAGGAATGACTGCGTGAGAAATCATACAAACGCTGCACAAGTCGATGCATGGCATCATCGTTTCGTTCCCCACTGAACCAATCCACCAATTCGCGGAATGTACTGCCTTCGTCTTCTTCCCCATACTTTTCCTCAAACAACTGCTCCAACAATTCCTGCCGCATAATCTCGGCTTCATTTTCATTCAGAATCCGGAAAGCCGGGTTTAGCGGAATTTGCTGATAATAACGACGAATGACCTCCATACAGAATGAATGCAGTGTCGTAATGGATGCCCGCCCAAGTAGTGAAAGTTGTTTGCGCAAATGTTCTTCGGCAGGCTGCTCTTCAAGTGCACGTTCCAGTGCTTCCCGTATCCGCTGCTTCATCTCCGCCGCAGCAGCTTTCGTAAATGTTGCAACCAGCAAACGATCTACGCTGAATCCGCGGGAAGGGTCTGCAATCTTACGAATAATCCGTTCAACCAATACGGCCGTCTTCCCGGAACCCGCTGCAGCAGCAACCAGAATGTCTTCCCCACTCTGTGAGATGGCACTCCATTGGTCATCACTCCAGAAGCTTCCCTCCGGTTTTGGCATAATCGTCATGATGTTTCCCCTCCTTTGTCATGAGACAGCATGTCCCAGATTTGCTGTTTTCCCGGTTTGGACAACAGATTATATTCATTGCCTTCGATATTTTCATCAAATTGACAGACTGGCTTGTACGGACAGAAGGTGCATGCAACCTCTTGCTGGATACGGTAAGGTTCAATCGCCACATCCCCTTCCGTAATCCGGGTACCAATCTCACGTATATTACTGCGAACTGAAGCAAGCAAGGTATCCCATTGCTCTGGCGTAGCTACAGCAGCGCTGCTATAAAAACTGCCATCTGCCTTAAGCGCAACCGGAATAATGGCCGAATAGCCTTTGTCCAAGGTATTGTCCATTTGAGCGATTGCATCCCGGTCCGCGAGCAGCAAGCCCTTCATTTTAAACCGTTTCAGTAGTTCTTGTCCTGCCTGCTCAGAAGTCATGCCATTCGCCGATTGAAGCAACGGATTATGCACATGGAAATAGAGTGTTCCTCCAGGCATAGCCGATTCTCCAAGCCACTCCTCGGCAGCACTAAGCAGTACCTCCAGGTACGTGAGCATCTGTAATGACAAGCCATAATACACCTCATGCAGCTTGAGATCGGTCTGGCTCGATTTGTAATCAATGACCCGCAGTAGCAGGCCACTCTCTCCTTCAGCCACATCCACACGGTCGATCCGACCTACGATCTCCATCACACAGCCATTTTCCAATTCAAAACGAAGCGGTGGCAGGGGTTTACCTGGCCCAAAATCAAGCTCCAGCCCAATCGGTTCAAAGCTTCCCCGTCTGGACTGTTCACCCAGAATAACCGACGCCCGGCTAACGATATCCTTCAGCTTGCGGAAGATGTAACCATACCGTTTCGTGCTAAGCAAAATCTCACCCTGCAACTGTGGTGCAATCTGCTCCACGGTGTGCTCCGCTTCCTTCCGACATTCATCTGGAGACAGACTGCCCCAGCTGCGATTCTGCTCACGCAAACGTATGGCAAGCTGACTCAAGGCAGCATGAAACAATTGTCCAATATCAGGAGCTTGCAAGCGGTACAGCTGGCGCTCTTTCAGTCGCAGCCCATGGGATGCAAAATGGGAGAAAGGACACGCCACAAAACGCTCCATTCGGGAGACACTGGTCCTTACCTCTGTACCATATAATCTACGGCTCGTAGCCGTACGCAGAGGTAGCGCCCGATTGCGATAAAAGACCGATCCAAGCAATTGCTCCAGCCGAGGTCTGCTCGTCTCACGAGAGACATGCCAGTTATAGATCGCCCACCACATTTCAGGAATATCTTCTCCTCGACGCCATCTGCGCAATTGTCCGATGAGATAAGAGAGGCTTTGATCAGGATGGTTAACATAAGACCAGTGTACCTCTTCAGCATCCGTAACCGGCGGTTGGGCAAGTAATGGCTGCTCATGCAGTCCGAACATCTTCCGTACATGTCGTACAATTTCCGAGGGCAGTAATGTTTTCCCTTCATCATCTGCAACGGGATAACTCAGCCATAACTGCTTGCTCGCCGCTGTCAGGGCTGTATAGATCAGAAAGCGTTCATCCAGCATTTGTCTTGTTGCTCCCGGCCCAAGCCCCAGTCCTCTCTCTGTCAATAACAGCCGTTCCTGCTCCGTTAATACACCATCATCCTGAGGCACAGCAGGCAGTTCACCATCTACTGCACCCAGAATAAATACGTACTTGATACCCTGAAGACGTGTACGATCCATCGATCCAACCAACACCTGGTCAAGCGCTGGAGGAACGAGTCCCAACTTCAGTTCAGTCAATCCGGTCTCCATAAGCCCTGCAAACAGATCGATATCCAGCCGTTCGGTCCCCATCATATCAACCATCTGATCTAATAGATCTAGGACGGCACCCCACATTTGACGATGCTCTCTCGAACGTTCCGGATCACCCTGGGCCTTGGCTTCTGCAGACATCTGATCCAGCTTCCAAGGAATCTCGGCTTCTTCCAGCAACCTATAAAGCGCCGCACATTGGTCTTTAGCTGTCTTTGCCTTGCTCATTCGTTTCTCAAAAGCACCCAGTGGATCAACAACTACTGTTCGGCATTTTTCCATTAAGGACAGCATCTGCTCCCGCCCCCGGCTCCGGACATCCTGATCGTTGTCTTCCAGGGACAGGCTGGGTACATACTTCCATGGCTTGCCATCTGTCCAGCGGTATCCGTGAATTCCGCAAGCTAATATATAATTTTCGAGCTGGTCCATATCTTCACGTGTGATGGAACCTTCCCGTGGAAGCAGCAGATCCGTTTTCACACAGCGAAATACATCCTCATAACGCCAGCGGCGGCGAACGATATCAAGTGCTGAACGAATAAATTCGGATAATGGATGATGTAGTTCATTTCTTCTCCGATCCAGAAAGACAGGCACGCCATAGTCCCTGAATAGGGGCTCAGCAATGTCGGCATATGTATCCAACTGACGAACGAGCACTGCCATATCTCGATACCGTGCACCTTCATCTTGCGCCAGACGACGCATTTCCCGAAGTGCTCCTTCCATCTCAGCCCGGCGGTTCTCAGCGGCGTAAAGTCGGACACCCGCATCACGCCCCTCACTCTTCCAGCGAACTCTGCGATCAAAGCCAGCCTCCAAATGCGCCAGTCCAGGACTGCCTTCATATCTTGGCAAAACTTCCGGTTGAAGCACGGTTGTCTCATTAAGAACACCCAGATCTTCAGCCATGCCTTTGAGACGTACGTATGCACTCGCTGTGGGATGGAACAGCTCCAATTCTCCTGGAAGTGCGCCATGGTCGTAAGCACGATCCAACGTCAATGTAATTGTAACGGAAGAAGCTTGCAGCATCAGTCTTCCAATAACACTCATTTCCTGCGGGGTAAATCCTTGAAATCCATCGATCCAAACCTGTGCATCTTGCAGCAACGTGCTCTCTGGTAATCGCTCTGTCAGTTCAGTCAACGTGTCTTCATCATCGATATATAGTTCGGTTAATTCCTTTTCATAGTCACGGTATATAAGTAGCAAGTCATGCAGCTTGTCTCCCAGAATCGGTGCAGAAGAGGAAGTATTCCATGTGGAAAGACCTTCTTCCAGTGAAGTGGGGTCAAGTTCATAACGTTTAAACTCACTGTATAAATCATTTAAGTCTCCTATAAATCCCAGCTGGCTGCCCGATGCTCCAAACAACTTCAATTCTTCCTTACGACGCTGGAGCACTTTGTATAGCAGCATTTTTTTGCCTTCAGCTCCAATGGGAATACGTGCAGAACCACCTGCCTCCTGCATGACCCGATAGGCCAATCGGCGAAAACCAAGCACTTCAGCACGCATGGTACCTTTAATAACACCTGAAGACACCAGTGACTGTTCGGTTCGAAACGAACTCTGTTCCGGGACCAGCAGGATCAGTGGTTTACCTTGCGGTTCCTTTTGAAGCAGGGATGTGATTTCCCGGGTAATCAGCGTACTCTTGCCGCTGCCTGCCCGGCCAATAACAAAGCGTACGGACATGTTTAATCCTCCAAACCATCACGAACAGATTTTAATTCCCAGTATAACATATCTGACTTGGTTCGGAACATACGTTTGCCACTATCCGGCAATTCCAGAGAGCTTTTGCATGAGCATAGCAAAAAGGGGATATCCCATAAGTCATGAATATGACAGAGGACATCCCTTGTTAGCGTTATTTTGTTCTAATGAACCTGAGACAAGCTATGCGCTCCCATTGGCCCAGATCTATGATCTATCGAATCACAGAGACGTTATTTCGTCGATTCGATCCATTTTTTAGGTTTTGACACCGTTTAATGACGGAATAGCGTGACTGAGGTTCGTTAATTCTGGCAACCGTTGATAATCCACCTGTTAAGATGCGATAGGTTCATTAGCCGCTTGGAGTGAGCAGGAATTCCTTTTTGAGACAGCCCTTTTTTGCCAAAATAGACGAACGATCCAATACTGATATCGCTCGATTAATTCTTTTTGCTGCGCACTTCGAAGATGGCAAATTTCAGGTAATGACCTTCGTCTACGCCCAAAATTTGCGGGTGATCCTTACCAGCTGCTTTCCAGTCGATCAGACGAAGCACTTTGCCTGCATCTTCGGCTGCATCTGCAATGGTTTCCAGGAAGAGATCCGGACGCATGTGGTATGAACAGCTTGCCGTTACCAGATACCCGCCCTCATTCACCAGCTTCATTCCTTGCAAATTGATGTCCTTATACCCACGGCATGCGCCTTTGACAGCTGATTTCGTTTTGGCAAAGGCTGGTGGATCGAGGATAACCACATCAAATGTTTTACCACCGGCAGCAAGCGCTTTGGACGTATCCACTTTCTGTTCGCCAGCACGGGCACGTACGTTACGCTCATCAATGCCTTTCACCTGCTCACGCAAGTATTGGAATGCATCCGCAACGACAAATTCGACCCGGTCAGTAAAACCGTTCAGCTCTACATTAGTACGTGCACTTTCAATCGCATGCTCTGAGATATCCAGGCATGTTACTTTTTTTGCTCCATATTTGCAGGCGTTCAATGTGAAGCTGCCTGTGTGGGAGAAACATTCCAGCACAGTGGCCCCATCCCAATAGGGGAACGTCACAACCTTGCCACTTTTATTCACAGGAAGCAACTGCTGCGTACCATCCTGCTCAGTCTGTTGGAGCGTAATACCACTCTTGTAACCCCAACCCTTCATAAGTGGTTCGATGGCTGCACGATTCTCGCGCTGGTCAAAGAAGTACCCTGTCTTCTGGCCTTCCACGATATCCACCTTAATGAGCAATCCGTTCTCCGTTACCGTGACATGACGCGGGCAATCCCCATACAATGGTCCCTTCGTCTGCTCCAGACCTTCCAGTTCACGAATGGACACATCACTGCGTTCATAGATGCCTTCCGGCTGCATCACTTCAATTAGAGCTTGTACAATCGCTTCGCGGCAACGATCCATGCCGAGTGTGAGCAATTGAACAACAAGGATGCTGCCAAAACGGTCAACAATCAGTCCTGGCAGGAAATCAGCTTCCCCATAAACGAGACGGTATGCCTCCCCATCCTGGATAAAACGCTCCCGATGGCGCAAACAATCGCGGAAACGCGCTGCAAAAAACGCGGTGTCCATCTGTTCAAACTCCAAAGGTTGATAGGCCACGACTCGCACCGTGATTTGCGATGCAGGATTATAGTACCCCGTCGCGAGATAGCGACCTTGGTGATTCAATACGTTGACCAGATCTCCCGGCTCGGGGTTTCCTTCAACAGAGGCGATTTCATTGTTATATATCCATGGATGTGCATGTTCAAGCCGCTTTTTGCGGCTGCGTTCCAGTGTAACTGATGGCAAGATAGATCCACTTCTTTCATAGTTAGTTGAAAAGATAGGTTTGGGGCAAAGGTGACCGCTTCGGGAATGGATTGGACTTTCGATCACTGTTGTCTCCCAATTTTCTTGATTTATTATTCAAAAGGTTAAAATTTGGAGACAAAGGCGAACGCTCCGCTTCTACAGTTCCAATTCCATCCCCTCCGCTACATTTGCAGAATCTCCGTATCTTTTGAATAGGGGTGCGGTAATTGGGCTGACCGCTTCGGGGATGGATCGGACTTTCGATCGCTGTTGTCTCCCAATTTTATTGAATTATTATTCAAAAGGTTAAAATTTGGAGACAAAGGCGAACGCTTCGCTTCTACAGTTCCAATTCCATCCCCTTCGCTACGTTTGCAGAATCTCCGTATCTTTCGAATAGGGGTACCGGTAATTGGGCTGACCATTAAGGAAACTTATCGGTCTTTCAAACGCTGTTGACTCCAGAATTCTGTTAGCCTGTCATGGTTGTCCTTATTTACTCATAGGATGAGAATAAGGATATGCACGGAAGGAATGATGTTAACTCATGTTCAGAGATGTTGTGCTGCCCCTGTTATATGGGCTTCTTATCTTTTTTGGCGGGATGAAGCTGATGGAAACAGCCTTACAGCGGATGGCGGGGCCCATGCTGGCTGAATGGCTGGGACGGGCTACCTCTGATCCCTGGAAAGGCATGGCTTTCAGCGCGGGCGCTACAGCCCTGCTGCAAAGCAGTACCGCCGTCACCGTACTAACTATTGGACTGGCGAACGCCAGATTAATTACCTACGGACGTACACTTGGCATTATTCTTGGCACCAACATTGGGACGTGCCTGACCACCGAGCTCGTCGGACTTCAGATCGGACGGTTTTCCCTGCCTTTGCTTGCCTTGTCTCTGACAGGCTGGGCCGTCTTTGTTGTGCTTGGTGAACGAAATCAGTTCGCTCCTGAACGAACACGTCGGACGCTGTCTACCATGCAATATAGCTTTCTCGCTTCAGCCGGATTTGCCTTAGTCATGACAGGCATTCAAGTAATGCAATCCATTGCCGTACCATTGCGAAGTATGGGCGTATTCCAGTGGTTTCTGGATCGCTCAGCCGACAGCTTGTGGTGGGGCTTTCTGGCTGGTGCCTGTCTGACGGCTCTCATTCATAGCAGCGCAGCCGTCATCAGCATGGCGATTACGCTTGCAGCCACAGGCGTACTGCCTGTGGAGATCGGCATCGCCATTGTGATCGGGTCAAACGTGGGGACATGTATCACCGCCGTGATTGCAGCCGCTGGCGGAGCATCCGCAGGCAAATTTGTCGCAGCCTCCCATGTCGTATTAAACATTGCGGGAGCGCTGCTGTTTATGCCGCTGATCGGCCAGCTGCATGCAGCTTCGGCCTGGCTGTCAGCGGATAACGGGGCGCAGATTGCGCACGCCCAGACCCTTTTTAACGTCACCAGTTCACTGCTTGCCTTGCCATTCTGTTACTTGCCGATTTGGCACAAAAAACCACCGGTCTCCACCCCAGTGGCGAAGTCACCCGTGGCCTGATGCTCAGAACTCCTTCGACAAACAGTAGCGATACGTTACGTAAATGAATACAGCTATACGTTAATGCCTAATTTGCTCAGCGCCACTCGTAAAATGTCATCGTTATTATCGTATCCACTATGCTGCTGTCTGGACCAAGCTTCTTCCGGAGTGTACCAGTCCACACCTTTGATTTCTTCAATCTGAGGCTGCAGATCGCCGCTCTCCGCTTCAACGAGATAGTAATGAACTTCCTTCTCCACCGGGCCTAACTCTGCATGCTGATACGTATAGGCGATGATATCGACGGGTTCTACAATTCGGCCGACCATGCCTGTCTCTTCCAGAATCTCACGCAGTGCGGTCTGTTCTACCGTTTCTCCAGCTTCCATTTTGCCCTTGGCGAGAGTCGTTTTGCCGTACCGATCTACAATCAGTTGAATTTGAAGCTTGCCGTCTTCTCCCGTGCGGTAAACGACTCCGCCTGCCGAAATTTCTTTTCTATTCATGTTGCTCTCCCCCATTACGGAATTGTCTTCATCTTTTTTTGGAAAAAGAAGGACCTCATCTCCACGGGTACGCTCCCCAAGGAAATGAAATCCTTGTTTCTGATGCCTCGATTACATCGCTGCGGACTTGAGATTTTCCTCCAACACACGAACCAGTGTAGCCTGGCTTTCATTCACACCCGCCTCGGTCACTTTGACACGGCATACTTTGCCGACCATATCCATGGAACCATCAAAGACCAGCTGAATGTAGTTGTCACTGTAACCATGAAGTTTACCACTGCCTTCAAGGCCCTTGGCTTCACCTTCAGGAATGACATCCAGTACTTGCCCCACAAACTGCTTGGCGTATGCCAGTTGCATTTGCTCGGATAGATCAATCAGTTCATGCACGCGTGCATTTTTGACTTCCTCATCCACCTGATCCTCCATACGCGCTGCCGGTGTTCCGGTCCGCTTGGAATAGGGGAATACGTGCATTTCGGAAAAACCGATTTTCTTCATCAGTTCATAGCCATTACGGAACATCTCATCCGTCTCACCCGGGAACCCAACAATAACGTCGGTTGTAATCGCTACATCCGGCATTGCTTCCCGAATGCGAAGCATTTTATTGTAAAACTCTTCAGTCGTATATTTACGGCGCATACGTTTCAGTACGGTATCATCGCCCGCTTGCAGCGGAATGTGAAAGTGGCGCACGAGTTTGTCTGAACGTTTGATCACATCCAGCATCCGATCATCAATCTGACTCGCTTCGATCGAACTGATGCGAATACGCTCCAGGCCCTCTACTTTATCCAAGTCCCATAGCAGATCCGTCAGATCGTAATTCTCCATGTCATCCCCGTATCCACCAGTATGAATGCCTGTCAGGACAATTTCCTTGTATCCGGCATGTACGAGTTGATGAGCCTGTTGGATGATGCTGTTTGCTTCCCTACTGCGGGAAAGTCCACGCGACCATGGAATAATGCAGAACGTACAGAAGTTGTTGCAGCCATCCTGAATTTTCAGAAATGCACGGGTACGATCGGCAAAATCCGGTACGTCCATCTCTTCAAATACCCGTGTTTTCATGATATTGCGCACAGCATTGACGGGCTGACGAGATTCCTGAATTTCATTGACATATGGCAAGATTTTGTCCCGATCCTGTGTACCGATAACAAGATCCACACCAGGGATGTCCAGAATCTCTGCCGGAGAAGTTTGCGCGTAACAGCCTGTAACGGCTACAATCGCATCCGGGTTGCGCCGAATGGCACGACGGATAATCTGGCGGCTCTTTTTGTCGCCGGTATTGGTTACTGTACAAGTATTAATCAAATATACATCTGCTGTCTGTTCATCGAAGTCTACCTGATCGTATCCTTCATTTTTGAACAATTGCCAAATCGCCTCTGTATCATAAAAATTAACTTTGCAGCCTAAGGTGTAAAACGCCACGGATGGCATAATTACATTCCCCCCATTTCTCCGGATTCATATAAGACACAAGTTAGCGCCGCCATTCCAGCTGTCTCGGCCCGCAAGATGCGTTTGCCCAGTCCAACGGATACAGCACCCGCCTGATCGGCTTCAATCGTTTCCCTCTCCGAGAATCCGCCCTCAGGTCCAACAACGATCAACACTTCAGCACTCGCACCAGGTGCAAGCTGCTCCACAAACGGCTTCAAAGCGTCTCTTAACTGCTTGCCGTTTTCCTTTTCATAACAATAACATACCAGACTGTAGCCCTCAAAAGAAGATAGCAGCCCTTTCCAGGAAAGTGGCTGCTCGACGGATGGAATGCGGTTCCGATGGCTTTGTTCAGCGGCTTCTTTGGCGATTTTTCGCCACCGCTCCAACCGTTTGCCTTCTTTCTTGGCATCATATTGCACAATCGTACGCTCAGACAGGAAAGGAACAAAGGAAACCGCTCCGATCTCTGTACATCTTTGAATGACTGTCTCCATCTTATCGCCTTTTGGCAAGCTTTGAGCCACGGTTACACGTATACGTGCTTCATGGTCCATTTCGAGAGATTCCACAATATTCGCTGTTACTTGCTGGGCTTCGATGCTTTCAATCTCCACCAAAGCTTCTTTGGAGTTTCCGTCACTGACAATCAGTTTATCTCCAGGTTTACCACGCATTACTTTACCGATATGGCGCGCATCATCACCCGTGATAACCACGGAATGTTCATTAAACTGTTCTGCAGATACAAAATAACGCTGCATTCGTCTGTCCACCCATTCTATCCTGTTATGACTGGAATTCACCCCGCCTGGTGGCAGGCGTGAATCCAATCGCCACAGATGATCATACAACTTTTATGTCCTTCTGACCAGTATTTCAGTCCAAAAACGCTCCTAATTATTCCTCTTAAAACAGTTTCAAAATCAAATATGAAAAATCAACATACATATCATAGGCCAATTGGTATAACGGCTGAATCGTTGCTCTTTGCAACGGTGGGATTACAAGAATCAGCAGGAAAATAAATACGGACCATTGCTCAACTCCCTGCAGCTTGCGGCTAATTGAAGGGGGCAGTAAGTCCTCAAGAATTCGATAACCGTCCAACGGCGGCAATGGAATAAGGTTAAACAGAAATAGGAAAAAGTTCGTCAGGTTAAACATGTAAAAGAAGGTCGAGATCGCTGTTAACAAACGCTCATTTTCAATACCACCCAGTGCTCCCGAACCAACCAGGGACGCATAGATGATCGTACCGATGATCGCAAGCAGCAAGTTGCTCAAAGGGCCTGCTACAGATACAATGACACCCATTAATCTCGGTTTGTCGAAGTTCGCCCGATTCACTGGAACAGGACGTGCCCAACCGAAACCGGCAATAAGGAGCAGCAGCACACCAAACAAGTCAAAATGTACGACTGGATTCAGTGTAACCCGGCCCAGCAGCTTGGCTGTTGGATCGCCAAATTTGTTGGCAAAATAAGCATGAGAAAATTCATGCACTGTAAAAGCAATCAGGATGGTCAACAGGAAAAACGGTAGTTGATCCAGCGGATAACGAAAGAACGAGTTTAAATCCATAGGTTACCTCTTTCTGGCCACAAACGCGATCCAGTCCTCATCGCGATGAACCGAACTTATTTCGAAGCCGGAAGCAACGAGCGCATCATGGACAAGCTGCTCTTTATTTTTCCAAATGCCTGAAGTAATATAAACGCCACCGGACTCCAGCGCATGATAGACATCATCCACAAACAACATAATAATCTCAGCTAGAATATTGGCAACGATAACTTTCACCGGAAGCTTCACACCCAGCGCAGGGTCCTGACTACCCAGAACAGACAGCAGATCACTCTCTTTCACCGTAATTTGTTGTCCCAACCCATTCAGTTCTACATTTTCCTTGGCACTTGCTACCGCAACCGGATCGAGATCCAGCGCCAGCACATGTTTTGCACCGAGATGGACAGCTCCAATGGCCAAAATGCCAGAGCCTGTGCCTACGTCAATGACTTCTTCGCCACCCTGAATGACCGATTCCAGTGTACGCAGACAAAGCGAAGTGGTTGGATGTGTTCCCGTACCAAACGCCATGCCTGGATCGAGCTCAATAATTTTCTCATTCGGGCTTTCCGGTGTATACTCTTCCCATGTCGGTTTAATAGTTAGACGTTCCGAGACACGTACTGGCTTGAAATATTGTTTCCAGGCATTCGCCCAGTCATTTTCATCCACTGTTCGCGTCTCAAAACGAACCTCACCCGTTTGGATATCAAATTCCGAAAGTTGCTCAATCCGTGGACTTACTTCAGATTGCAATGCATGCATGTCCGTACCTTCGGAGAAGTATCCTTTAATAACCGCAAAGCCTTCAGGAATATCATTCAAAGGAGACTCGTACAACTCACCATACGTCGTATCCCGTTTTTTATTTAAAGTACCGGACTCTTCAATCGAGACCCCTCCAGCACCCGCTTCATGTAAAAAATTCGAAATCATCTCCACAGCTTCTTCTGTGGTATGTATTGTTAGTTCATGCCATAACATACTTCGTTTTTCCTCCTCATTTTTCAAACATCCCAACTATTGTACTACACAAGCGAGCAGGAGTACAAAACCGCGGCAGTAAAAGAAACAACAAAAACAGGATACCCGCAGCCCGACTGCTAGAATACCCTGTTTTAATTATGTTTAAACTCGATTAACTTGTTAGCAAAATCGTCCACCATTCTGGGTAATCATCTCTGCAGCTTGCGGAAGAGAGTCACTGGATACGGATACGGTCAGCAAGATTTCTTGCTTGGACCTATCTTTAGAGCCAGCATTCGAATCCTCATACACTTCTCCACCCGACAACACCTCGGTCTCATCGCTAATGAGGGAAAGTACATTCAGCTCACCACTGAATCCCCCAATCACGGCCATGGTCGAGTTCTCCGTGCCCTCAGTCGCTCCCGAATCCACTGAAGAGGATGAGTCATTCAGACTCTCGATACTCAACTGGTTTGGGTGCAGCAATTCCAGAGCTCTGCGTGCAGATTCAGCCTCGGACCAGCTCGTAAACACTGCTTCGATAATTACTGCAGAGCGATCTTCAATCATGAATCTCCCGACCCTGACGACGATCGGCTGCTTCACTGCGACGCAAAGCCTCTATATCTTCATGATCCGCAGCTTCGGCACTGAATTCCACATCCTCATTTTTGGCGGATTGCATTCGCTTCATCTTTTCCGTTTTCGTCAAAATCTTGCCTGGACGTTCATGTTCTGCCATCGTTATGCTCCTCCTTCAAATTGTATAAGTCCAACTAAGCGTATTTACACTGGCACTCCGATGACAGAACAACCTTCCGATCGCTGTTATCCCCAGATTTTTTTGATTCCCTCCCTTAAAGGGAAAATCCAGGGATAAAGGCGAACGCTTCGCTTCTCCAGTTTTTTCTGTCCTCTCCGTTATCGTGTAAAATGTTTTAGTTGAAACTTACATGGATTTTAAAACTAAATCATACCGCCGGCTTGTTCGATAATGGATAGCGCACGGTGATGTACCGCCTCGTCAACAACGACGGTCAGTAATACATCTCTGCCAGTCGGGCCCTCTTGTCCGCCATCGCTCATCCCACTCGCAGAAGGATCTGCTGCGGCCATGATTCCCGCGCTGGCATTTGTGCCTAGAGCACCTGGTACCCATGAAGAAAAACTGCCTGATACGCCTGGTGTATAGGATGCTCCGCTTGGCCCGACACCCGCATAACGACTGAATCGATTGATTGACAGGTCTTCCACTCGTAATGCCTCCAGTTTTTTGGCTGCCCCTTCCGCTTGCTCCGGGCTATGGAAATAAGCCAAAATATTTTTCTCGGTCATCTGGTTCACCTGCTTCCCTAGTTTCGGCATCAGTAAACCACTGAATGCTCATGTCTCGTATCTTTCCGCAACCTTGCCCATATTATGCAAAAAAGGACACCTTGCGGAAAAACCGCTGTGGTGTCCTTTTTTTTAATTAATGATTAAGACTCAGTCTCCACGGAAAGCCCGTTTCACCCGGTCAAAGAAGGATTGCTCATGCTCATGAGTTTGTTCCCCATCCAGCGCAGCGATTTGGCGAAGCAGATCTTTCTGCTCGTCATTCAGCTTGCTAGGCGTAACTACTACGACTTTCACATGCTGATCCCCTTGCCCCATACCGCGCAGGCGTGGTACGCCTTTGCCTTTGAGACGGAAGTACGTTCCTGTCTGTGTACCGGCAGGTACTTTCAGCTTCACTTTCTCGGACAGCGTTGGAATTTCAATCTCATCTCCCAATGCGGCCTGAGCAAAGGTAAGCGGAATTTCGCAATAGATATCATCGCCTTCACGCTCGAAGAAATCATGTGATTTAACACGGATGACAATATACAGATCTCCTGCTGGTCCTCCGCGCAGACCACCTTCACCTTCACCAGTCATACGCAGTTGAGCGCCGTCATCTACACCCGCTGGAATGCGAACATGAATTTTGCGTTGTTTGCGTACTTTACCGCTGCCGCTGCACGTTGTACATTTTTCCTTGATAATTTGTCCAGAACCATTACAGTTCGAACAAGCACGACGGTTGACCATACGGCCAAACGGTGTATTTTGGACCACTTCCTGCTGACCGCTACCTTGGCAGACGGAACAAGTTTCGGGTTTGGTTCCCGGTTTTGCACCTGATCCATGACAAGTATCACAGCCTTCGGTACGAGGAATGGTAATGTCGGTTTCCTTACCAAATACCGCTTCCTTGAACTCAATCGTCATGGTGTATTGCAGATCGTTCCCCCGTTGCGGAGCATTTGGATCACGTCGTCCACCGCCACCGCCAAAGAACATATCGAAGATGTCGCCAAAGCCGCCGCCGCCAAAATCGCCACCGCCGCCGAATCCGCCCTGATTTGGATCAATATGACCGTATTGATCATACTGTGCCCGCTTCTGGCTATCACTGACCACATCATAAGCTTCTTTAACTTCCTTAAACTTGGCTTCCGCGTCAGCAGCCTTGTTTACGTCAGGGTGATACTGACGGGCAAGCTTGCGGTATGCCTTTTTGATTTCCTCGTCGCTGGCATTTTTGCCGACGCCAAGTACCTCATAATAATCACGTTTTTCAGCCACTCTTCCACCCCCATATCATTCACCTTATCGCACATCGTGACAAAAGGAAAGCCAAAGCACGGGAGCCCCGGCTATGACTTTCCCTTCGATCCGAACGTCACCGATGATTAATTCACTAAGAATCGTGAATTAGTTTTGTTTTTTATCTTCATCCACAACTTCGTAATCAGCGTCTACGACGTTGTCACGTTTTGCAGAACCTTGTTGATCTTCAGCACCTTGAGCTGCTTGCTCTTGCGCTTGTGCTTGCTCATACAGTTTTACAGACAGTTGTTGAACGATCTCTGTCAGTTCTTCTGTAGCGGCTTTGATGTCTTCCAGATTGTCGGAAGCCAGAACGCCTTGCAGTTTTTCTTTTGCAGCATTCGCTTTTTCAACTTCACCAGCGTCCGCTTTTTCGCCAAGATCTTTGATCGTTTTGTCAACAGAGTAGATCAGTTGATCTGCGCTATTTTTCGCTTCAACGAGTTCTTTGCGTTTTTTATCTTCTTCCGCATGCAGCTCAGCATCTTTCATCATTTGTTCAACTTCAGCATCGCTCAGACCACTGGAAGAAGTGATGGTGATTTTTTGAGTTTTATTTGTACCTTTGTCAGTTGCAGATACGTTAACGATACCGTTGGCATCAATATCGAAGCTAACTTCGATTTGCGGCACGCCACGTGGAGCTGGAGGAATATCTCCCAGCATGAAACGACCAAGGGACTTGTTACCCGCTGCCATCTCGCGCTCCCCTTGCAGGACGTGAATCTCAACGCTCGGTTGGTTGTCTGCATAAGTGGAGAATACTTGGGATTTGCTTGTAGGGATCGTTGTGTTGCGCTCGATCATCTTAGTGAATACGCCACCCGCAGTTTCAATACCCAAGGACAATGGAGTTACGTCAAGCAATACAACGTCTTTCACGTCACCTGTCAGTACGCCCGCTTGTACAGCAGCACCCAATGCTACAACTTCATCCGGGTTAACACCTTTGTGAGGCTCTTTACCTGTCAGTTTTTTGATGGCTTCCTGTACTGCAGGAATACGTGTGGAACCACCAACCAAGACGATCTTGTCGATATCATTGGCTGTCATTCCAGCATCGCTCAATGCACGACGAGTTGGTTCAAGCGTACGCTCAACCAGACCAGCAGAGATTTCTTCGAATTTCGCACGGCTCAGGTTCAACTCCAAATGTTGAGGAACGCCATCAGCCACAGTAATGAACGGCAGGGAAATGGTTGTAGTCAGTACGCCGGAAAGTTCTTTTTTCGCTTTTTCCGCTGCATCTTTCAAACGTTGAACCGCTGCTTTATCTTTACTCAAGTCAATGCCTTGATCTTTTTTGAACTCACTTACGAGATAATCAATGATTACTTGGTCGAAGTCATCGCCACCCAGTTGGTTATCACCACTCGTTGCTTTAACTTCGAAGAAGCCGTCACCCAGTTCAAGGATGGATACGTCGAATGTACCGCCACCCAAGTCATATACGAGAATCGTTTGGTCTTCGGATTTCTCCATACCGTATGCCAAAGCGGCTGCTGTTGGCTCGTTGACGATACGCAGAACTTCCAGACCTGCGATTTTACCTGCATCCTTTGTTGCTTGACGTTGGCTGTCATTGAAGTATGCTGGTACTGTGATAACCGCTTGAGTTACCGTTTGACCCAGATAAGCTTCAGCATCGGATTTCAGTTTTTGCAGGATGATTGCAGAGATCTCTTGTGGAGAGTAGTCTTTGCTATCGATTGTTTCTTTGTGGGATGTACCCATATGACGTTTGATTGAGATGATCGTACGATCTGGATTTGTGATCGCTTGACGTTTAGCCGTTTCACCGACAACGCGTTCTCCATCTTTTTTGAAACCCACTACGGATGGGGTTGTACGTGCGCCTTCCGGATTTGGAATAACGACAGCCTCGCCGCCTTCCATAACCGCTACGCATGAGTTTGTTGTTCCTAAGTCAATACCGATTACTTTGCTCATCGGAAAATTTCCTCCCTCGACAATTTAAATGGATCAGATTGATCCTTATTTGTATTTGTTATTCCTAATCGTGCTCTATGTGTGTACTAACCTCTATATTAAACTTCGGTGGCATCGTACAATCAAGAGTGAACTCAATTCATTCTGTAATAGAAATTATGAGCTAACTTTGACCATAGCCGGACGAAGTACTTTATCCTTCAGCATATAGCCTTTTTGGACTTCCTCTACAACGGTACCTTCTTCATACTCGTCGCTCTCCACGGACATAATCGCCTGGTGGAATTCAGGGTTAAACGGTTGTCCTACCGTATCCATTGACGTCAGACCTTCATTGTTCAGCACAGTCTCCAGCTGACGGAAGATCATTTCGATGCCTTTGGAGAAGGACTCGACTTCGGTACCTTCCGGTACAGTAGCCATGGCACGCTCGAAGTTATCAATGACTGGCACCAGTTCGGTGACCAGCTTCATCGAAGCGTATTTCGCCAGTTCTTCTTTTTCTTTTTGTGTACGACGACGGAAGTTATCAAAATCAGCTTGCGCTCGGACAAAACGCTGTTGATGTTCCTCAGCTTCCGCCTTCAAACGTGCGATCTCATCTTGCTCCTGATCTGTCATCTCTTCCGCCTGTGCTTCTGCAGCTCCGGCTTCGTTGACAGGCTCCTGTTCCGCTGCTGTAGTTGCTTGTTGTTCCTGTTCTTCTGCTGCGAATGATTGCTCCTCTTTCAAGATGTTCACCTCCTTATAAGAATGAAATGGTTCATTCCCTTATTTGAAACGATGCGTTAGCATGGCCGTCAAATCACGGGATAATGTATTTAAAATATGAATGACACGTGCGTAATCCATTCGCGTAGGTCCCAAAATTCCGATGGAGCCCAAAGCTTCTCCATCCAATGAATAGGATGCCGTTATCAGGCTGCAATTGGCGAAGGCTTCATGATCATTCTCGGTACCTATTCGCACCTGAATACCAGATCCACCCTGCACGGGCATCATCAATTTCATGAGTGTTGGTGTCTCATCCAGCAGGTCAAGAATATCTTTAACCTTTTCAATATCTCTAAACTCTGGCTGGGTCAACATATTGGTGGCACCACTAAGGAACAGACGATTGTCATGCTCGTTGTCAAAGGCACTGTTCAGCACCTGCATGACTTCCTCATAACGTGTAATATGCCGTTCCATCTCTTGCCCAAGCTCGGTGTAGAGACGAGACTTTAATTTGTAAATTGGCACGCCGACCAGCTTGCTGTTTAATAAACGAACTACATTCTCCATCTCCGCTACCGAAATTTCGGGTGGAATCTGAACCGTCTTGTTCTCCACCTGACCCGTGTTCGTTACGATAATGGCTACAGCCTCGTTTTCATTAAGTGGAAGCAGCTGAAAATGACGAAGTGACGTATGAAAAACTTCCGGTCCAAGCAGGATCGAAGTATAATTCGTCATATGCGACAAAATAACGGAGGCATGCTGAATAACTTGTTCCATCACGTTCAGCTTTTCTGCGAAAAATGACTTCAGGTCGTCCAGTTCTTGTGGCTCCACCTGATTCCAGGGAACCAAATGATCGACATAATATCGATAGCCTTTGTGCGAAGGTATGCGACCAGCCGATGTATGCGGCTGTTCCAGAAAGCCCATATCTTCAAGGTCCGCCATTTCATTACGGATCGTCGCCGGACTGTATCCAACATCTCCCCTTTTGGAAATGCTCCGGGACCCTACGGGCTCAGCTGAACGGATATAGTCATCCACTATGGCGTTCAGAATCATTCGTTGACGCTCTGTTAACATGGTGAGTATTCCCTCCTTCTGACTGTACTGTCCCATGTCGTTAGCACTCCGGTTAGATGAGTGCTAAGCGGTAATACAAAAATACCAAAATGACGTGAGCATTGTCAAGTCAGTTTGATGAGTACGCTCATCTATTTATAGTATAGACCAATGTCTGCAAGACATAACAGATTTACTGCACATCTCATAAATTAAAAAGAACCGCAGGTGAGATAGAGTATACTCGACTCAATCCATACGGTTCATTCATTAATCAGGCTGAAATATTCAACTCTTTCAATACAGCAATCTCATCACAGCAATTCTGCTTGCTGCAATGAACACAGTCGGTCCATACTTTCTCCGGGAAAATTTCCTTATTCACAACGGCAAAACCGTTTTTGAGAAAAAAAGACACTTCATATGTCAATGCCATGACCTTGGGAATTTGCTGTTTCTCCGCTTCCTCTACCAGTCGGTCCAGCAGTAGTGAGCCGATGCCCATACCTTTGTGACCTTCGGAGATGCCAAGCGATCTGACTTCCACCAGATCATTTCCCAGACGGCAGAGAGATCCACAGCCTACAACCTGACCATTCACTTCCGCTACAACAAAGTGCTCCAGCTGCCGTTGCAGTACTTCCCGTGAACGCGGAAGCATGATCCCACGCTCTGCATAGCCCTTAATCATTTCAAATAATGGTTCAACATCTTCCGGTACGGCTTTTCTGCATATGGCCGACATCCAGCTCTCCTCCTATAAGAAGCTTTCCAGAGGAAAGCCGACTTCGTAGTTGTATAAATTACACGCTCTGTAAAATCAATATGAATAAATATACAACAGAGCGTATAGAATTTCAAGCTACGAATTCAGCGATATAGACCCGATAAACTCGGCAAAAACGTCATTTCCGAACAGGATGCCCTGCTCACTAAGCCGGAAGCCGTCTGGCGTCTTCTCCAGCAGTCCTGCATTCAGCATTTTGCCCAAAGGCTTCGCAAACACTTCCTCCATGGGCTCCCCGAACTGATCGCTAAACCGCGAGGATGAAGCACCTTCCAGCATTCTCAACCCAACCATCAGATAATCTTCCATGGCCTCGGCGCGGCTGATCTCAAAATGATCGAGACGCGGCAGACCTCCTTTGGAAGCTTCAACATACGGGTTTATACCTTTTATATTCATATGACGTTCGCGGCCTACATATCCATGTGCACCTGCACCCAGACCGTAATAGTCCTCATTGCGCCAGTACGTGATATTGTGACGGCTCTCGAAGCCGGGTTTGGCAAAGTTACTGATCTCGTATTGTCCGTAACCTGCTTCTTTCATCCGCTTCATTAATAGAAGATACATTTGCAACTCGTCGTCTTCATGAGGAAGCGGCAGCTGGTTCTTCTGATACAACGTATGGAAAAGCGTATTCTCTTCCACCTTCAGGCTGTATATGGAGTAATGCGGCAGATCCAGTTCCAGCGCTTTGTCGATACTCTCGTTCAACATCTCGACGGTCTGGTTTGGCAAACCAAACATGAGGTCAATGGACAAGTTATGCAATCCGGCTGCTCGGGCATTTTCCAGACTGCGGTATACATCATCTGTATTATGAATCCGGCCAATACCTGTCAACAGATCATTTTGAAAAGCCTGTACTCCAAAGCTGACGCGGTTCACTCCGCCTTCTTTCATAACTGCAAGCTTTTCTGCATCCGTCGTACCCGGGTTAGCTTCCATTGAAAACTCAATATCATCTGCCCAGTTTGGGAAATAGGTTTTAACAGACTTCAGGAATACGGCCATTTCGTCCGGTTTCAGTGCAGTCGGCGTACCGCCGCCCACAAATATCGTTTTGATTTCACCCGGCGGATTCGCTTTAACTGTATGTTCCATCTCCCGTTCCAGCGCTTCAAGGTACTGCATAACAGGCTGGTCCTTCAATACATAAGAGTTAAAATCGCAGTAGAAACATTTATTTGTACAAAAGGGAATGTGAAGATACACCGCTTGGGGTGCACCTGTCTTCCGGCTGTGTGCTGCCAATGTCATGGCAAGTCCCCCTCTATTTGAAAAAAGGAAAGCCATCCGGCTTCCCTTTCAGCTTGGTTTATTGGTTATTCTGTGTTGTGCCTAGTTTGCAAGGCAAACATCCTGCAATTCAATTTTGATACACACACTGTGTGATGTACCCAAAATTGAATTATTAATCATCAATTTTCAGCACCGCCATGAACGCTTCCTGCGGTACCTCTACGTTACCAACCTGCTTCATCCGCTTCTTACCTTCCTTCTGCTTCTCAAGCAGTTTCCGTTTCCGCGAGATGTCACCGCCATAACACTTGGCAAGTACGTTTTTACGCATTGCTTTTACCGTTTCACGAGCTACAACTTTGGTTCCAACAGATGCCTGAATCGGCACCTCGAACATTTGCCGTGGAATCAGCTCGCGCAGCTTCTCACAGATAATGCGTCCGCGGTTATACGCACGGTCACGGTGAACGATGAAGGACAAGGCATCGACTTGCTCACCATTAAGCAAGATATCCATTTTCGCCAGATTGGACTGACGGTAACCGGACAACTCGTAGTCGAAGGATGCATAACCTTTGGTGCTTGATTTCAATTGGTCGAAGAAGTCATATACAATCTCGGACAACGGGATCTCATACGTAATGGTGACCCGAGTTGTGTCCAAATATTCCATATTCACATATTCACCGCGTTTATTCTGACAAAGCTCCATAATGGTACCTACATAATCATTTGGTACGATAATTGAAGCTTTAACATACGGTTCCTCAACAAAATCAATTCTGCCCACCTCAGGATAGTTAGATGGGTTATCAATTTGCATCACTTCACCATTGGTCAACGTCACGTGGTAAATTACGCTTGGTGCAGTCGTAATCAATGGAATGTTAAACTCACGTTCAATCCGCTCCTGGATAACATCCATGTGAAGCAGTCCAAGGAACCCGCAACGGAATCCAAAACCGAGTGCACTGGAAGTCTCCGGCTCAAAGCTGAGCGATGCATCGTTCAACTGCAATTTCTCCAACGCTTCACGCAGGTCAACATAATCCGATGTTTCAATCGGATAGAGACCACAGTATACCATTGGATTAATTTTGCGGTAACCCGGTAAAGGTTCCAATGTTGGATTTTTGGCGTCTGTCACCGTATCACCGACTTGTGTATCACCTACATGCCGGATACCTGCAACAACAAAACCAACATCACCCACGTTCAGCTCGTCCACAATAGTCATGCGTGGTTTAAACGCGCCCACTTCGATAACTTCGAATGATTTTCCTGTTGCCATCATTTTGATTTTGGAACCGGACTTGATCTTACCGTCAATGACACGAATATATACGATGACACCTTTGTACGGGTCATAATGCGAGTCAAAAATCAGCGCTTTCAATGGCTGGTCAGGGTCCCCCTGTGGTGCAGGTACACTTTGTACCACTTGCTCCAGAATCTCTTTGATACCGATACCCGCCTTGGCTGAAGCCAAAACTGCATTGCTTGTATCCAATCCAATGACATCTTCCACTTCTTGTTTAACCCGATCCGGGTCAGCACTTGGAAGGTCAATTTTGTTGATTACAGGTAAAATTTCAAGATCATTATCCAAAGCCAGGTACACGTTAGCCAGCGTCTGAGCTTCAATACCCTGGGCCGCATCCACAACCAGCAAAGCACCTTCACATGCAGCAAGACTGCGTGATACTTCATATGTGAAGTCTACGTGTCCAGGCGTATCAATCAGATTCAACAGATACTCTTCGCCGTCATCGGCTTTGTAAGTCAGCGCAACCGCCTGCAGCTTGATCGTAATTCCACGTTCGCGTTCAAGTTCCATTTGGTCCAATACTTGTTCTTGCATTTCACGTGTAGTTAGCGCACCTGTGTACTCCAAGATCCGGTCCGCAAGTGTTGATTTGCCGTGATCTATATGTGCAATAATTGAAAAGTTACGAATTTTACGTTGTCTTGCCCGAATGTCAGTCATTCCTTACCCCCAGAAACAGCCTAGTGTCAATCGCTTCATTATAACAGTTGATGCAGGGTGCATCAATCCCGCGTTGCCTCAACTTTATAATTATCGTCACAATTGCGAACTCCCAAGGGTATATTTTGCCTATATTTCATAGCCTTTTATTCAGCGACTCCACTAAATAAGGATACTACCCACTTCATTCCGTTATGGGACAGATTTTGAAGAAGACCTGCCGTTTTGTCAGCCAGCACGTCGACCGGTGCTTTGCTCTGCTCTGCGCCAAGCACCTGACTCGGTGACAGAACAGGTACTGCTGGAGGTTCTTTAACCTCCTGTTGTACGGACACGGTCGGAACAGACTCGGCAGCCGGTGACACCGGCTGAGTTTTCACCACTGCAGGGTTGGCAGTCGAATCATCGCCCCTATTATAGCTGCTGCCTGCCAGCTGCATTCCAAACAGAACACCCAGCAACATTAATACACAGATGGAAAACAATCTTTTGCCGAATCTGGACACATTCCTCGCCTCCTGTTATATCTTCGATTCTTCTATTCTTCCATATCAGGAATACTAGCCATTAGCCACCTTGTGACGTCTTTTCCGCACTCGCTTTGTCCACCTTCTGATCGTCCCAATACACCTCTGCAATCATGTCAGCGAGTACTTTGGATGTCCGCTCCAGTTCAGCAGCTGTATTGTCGATGCCGCCAATCTCAATTAATATGCTGTTGGGAGAAAGGGTCTGGTTGTATTCGCCATTGTTGGCCCCGCCGCCGTCCTTGCCCCAGACCCCCCGAGATACCCCTGGATATTTTGCTTCCAGCTTCTTATGAATTTTGGCCGCAAAGGCTTCATTCTGCTGCCAGTTTGGATTTTCATGTCCTATAATAAAATATACTTTGGCATAACCCAGATTATTAATGGTCGTCGTTGTTTTGTTATGGCGTTGTGAGTCACGGTGGATATCGATGAGATACGTAAGATCGTCATTTTGAGCAAGTGCAGCTTTCACCGTCTGACGAGAGTATTTATAGGAATAATTCCAGTTATAATCCTTGACCTTGGTCGGATAATCTTCTTGCGCATGTTCCACCCCAATCCCCAGCTTCTCCAAACTGTTCGACAAGTAGGTTCCCACTTGAAAAACATTGCCAGTCGATTTACCAGAGGAAGGATTGTCACTCTTCGTGCCCAAGAGAGGATTGTATCCTTCACGTGGATGGGAATGGTAGACAAGAATCGCTTTTTTTCCTGTCGTTGGTTTGCTCGGTTCATCTTTACCGCCACTCTTCGGTGGGGGATCACCCTTTACTTCGCCATCACCCGAATTCTGCGGATCGGATGGATCGGTATCATCCTGACCTGGTGGGATATGCTGCTCGCCACCTGATTTCCCTCCGCCTGCGGAGGCCGTATCAATGAGTCCAGGACCCGGCTGATAATCTTCTGGAGCTTCAGCTTTTTCATTTCCCGACCCCGGTCGCAGCAGTACGGGTTGATTGGAACCCATGCCAGGCATTTCTCTAGCGATCAGGCTTTTGGGATCTTGCGGATTCACATTCGTCAGCAGTTGAAATACAAACGAAGTCAGATTTTCACCAGAAAATTCAGATGCCTGTTCCTTCTGAGTTAGATGCGGCATTTCCATGCCGAGCATGTCCACAAAAAAGCTGCTTGATACGGCTCCCGCAAATCCTTTCATAGAAGAAACGGGTGAGCTATTCAAACGCTTCTCTGCCATGCCCCCTAGACCGAGTACAACAAAAAATAAGGCAGATATGATCATAAGCAACAACAACGTACGGCCCATGGCCAGCACGTGCAAACATCTTTTTTTCCATTTACCAATATTCCAGGCCAATATTTTGTTCATTGCTTCTGTCTCCTTCCCTGCTGGACACGCTTATACTTCAACTCTATGAGCCCGCTAGATTTGATAGAACAGGAAAAAGAAGATTGCACAAAAAAAGAAAGTCCGATAGATTCGGACCTTCTTCACAGGAGTCTCAAGCATTTAGATTTCAAATGTTAATCAATGAGTGTAGGCAGCTACGTTCTCAGCATTTACCGCATCATGAAGCGCGGCATTCAGACCTGTTGCAATAATATTGGCAATATCTTCGACAAATTCATCGATTTCCTTGGGGGTAACGATCAGATCATGACCGAGTGGCTCCAGTACCTCTTTTACCAAACTGAGACGGTCATTTTCGCCGATGTCGTCCAGCATGCCCATAATCTGTTTCGTTTGATCGGTCTCTTGCCGAAAATGAGTACGCATCATTTCGATGACGTTATTCACAATGGTCGACGCATAACATACAGTAGGCACACCGATGGCAATGCAGGGAACACCCAAAATTTCACGTGTCAAACCACGTCGCTTGTTCCCAATGCCTGAGCCAGGATGAATGCCGATGTCTGCCACCTGAATCGTTGTATTAACACGTTCGAGAGAGCGTGAAGCCAGCGCATCAATCGCAATAATCGCATCCGGCTTCGTTCGATCCACGATCGCTTGTACGATGTCACTGGATTCAATACCTGTCGTACCTAGCACACCTGGTGCAATGGCACTGACTTCCCGATAACCGGGTGCAACCTGATCCGGCACAAGCTCAAAATACTGGCGGGTAACCATCAGATTCTCTACTACCAGCGGACCAAGTGAATCAGGCGTGACGTTCAGGTTGCCCAAACCGACAATCAGCACTTTGGATGTCTTGTTAATTCCAGCCTTGGCCAAAAAATCTTCCATCTCCCGCGTGAACTCTGCCGCCACCCGCTCCTGAAGATCGGTATCCCCGTTACGCAGTGATGGAACCTCCAAAGTTACATAGTGCCCCTTCACACGCCCAATCGCTGTAGCGGCTGCATCATCAAGCACATCAATACGTGTAATGGTGATACCGTCTTTCTCATCCACAACCTCCCGCAGCCCGGGAATCGTCTGTTTCTGCCCGCCCTGAGCCATCTCCTTGGAGTCAATTGCCAAGTCGGTACGAACTGCATAATTTTGCAAATCCAGTGTCATCTGTCCCTGCCTCCCTTACCGCATTTGAGTATATTGTGTGGGGAAATGGTGTGCTTTATGCAGCACTATCGAACATCATAGGAAAATCTGTTGCAATTTGCATGCCAGCGTGCTAGAATATTTTAAGTTGTGAAACGTTTGTATTCATGCAAATGCCTTACAGGAGGTGAATGTAATGCCAAACATCAAATCCGCTGTTAAACGCGTAAAAACGAGCGACAAGCGCCGCGCACTCAACGCTTCCCAGAAATCTGCACTCCGTACAGCTGTTAAAGCTGCTGATGCTGCTCTGGTAAGTAACGAAGTTGATACTGCAAAAGCTGCGATTCAAGCTGCTTCCAAAAAGCTGGACAAGGCTGTAACTAAAGGTCTGGTTCATAAAAATGCTGCAGCCCGCAAAAAGTCTCGCTTGGCGAAAAAACTGAACGCTCTTTCCGCACAAGCGTAAGAAGCGTTACTTATACGATCTAATGGAAAAATCCTGAACAGCACGAGCTTTCAGGATTTTTTAGTATCTGATTCTATAAGCACTCATTTAAACAGAGCGGCCTTTATTCCAATGATCTCCCCATCAAGGAATAGAGGCCGCTTTTGTGTTACCGTTATATCTAAGTTTAAGCACCGAGCCTTAACAAGAAAAGCTCCAGTCCGAGCACTTTATCCACTGCCCCGGTCTTCATCTGATAATCCAGTTCACTAAGGTGGCTCAAAATCAGTCTCAAACGTTCTGCCTGAAACTTGCGAGCCTGTTCACCGGCAATTTTGACAGCATACGGATGCAGACCAAGCTGGCTGGCAATTTGCTGTTGAGAATAGCTCTGCTGCCCTAACTCTTTTACCTGGATCATAATTCGGAATTGACGGGCGATCAAGGCTGCAATTTTAATCGGTTCTTCACGCTGCTTCAGCAACTCATAAAAAAGACCCAAAGCCTTCTCCAGCCTCAAGTTAGCGAGCTCCTCCACCAATGCGAACACATTCTGCTCTGTACTTCGCGCCACCAGTGATTCGATATCCGCGCGTTTGATCGTGCCTCCGTTACCAGCAAACAAGCACAACTTGTCCACTTCCGCAGATAACGTCTGCAAGCCTGTTCCAGCATAACTCACAAGTGTGTCAGCCGCTCCGGCCTCAAAAGATACATCCCGCTGCTTCGCCAGCTTTACAATCCAACCTAGCAGCTCCTCACCACTTAGCGGAGCGAACGCAAGGACAACAGCTTGTTTCTTGGCTGCCTTCACTAGTTTTTTACGCTCGTCCAACTTATCCCCTTGAGCCAGGAACACAATCGTACTATAATCTGCCGGATTATCCATATATGTAAGCAGTCGATCAATCTGGTGATCAATTTTGGAATCCTTGCCTGCTGTAAACAAATTAGCATCGCGGACGATAATGAGTTTACGTGGAACAAGAAAAGGAACCGTCTCCGCTTCTTCAATGACCACTTCCACAGGTGTCTCAGAGAGATCATATGGAATGATCGCAAATTCTCGGTGCTCTTCTTCAATCACCTGTTGTTTTAACATATCCGTAAACTGCTGTATCTGGTACTTCTCCGTTCCGTACAGTACATATACCGGAGCCGTTTCTCCATTACGTATTGCCTTTGTCGCACTCTTTACATCCATCACGGTGCCCCCTTATCCCTCTTATCCTACCAGAAAACGTAACAGACAACAAAGGGGCCTTACATCCGGTTAACGGATGAAGGCCCCCTGTCCTACATCTATATAAACGCTGACACCAACAATTCTAGAAAAGGCTGGTGCGCGGTCATACGACGTCAGTTATGCCAACTGAGATAGGACGTTGTTGTTACTTTCAATATATTCTTGATACAACAGAAATGTTCGGCAAGTCTTGAGGTAATACGTATAATTTACAGCCTATTTGGTAGAAGTTCCGCTGGAGACAGTGGACACATTAAACGATTTTTTCACTGTTGTCCCATCTTGATCTGTCTCGTAATTAAATACGGTGCTATCCTTGGACCAGCTCGCAGATTTTAGTGTACCCTCCACATTACGCTGTTCGACCAGATTAAGCACATCCGGGTCAGCGGCAGGCTTAGAGTAGATGCTGATCTGATCACCGAGCAGCATGACCAGATAAGAGCCATCCGGTGACTTCCATTCTTTTGGAGTCGTGTTGGAAAGGGCGCCTGAATCCGTGGCAACCAATCCCTTATTTCCTCCCGCTGCATCCATACCTGTCTCCGAATCAGGACTCGTCGTTCCCTCTGTCGGCTCTTCTACCTTAACATCAGGCATATCCTGAGAAGTGAGTGATTGCGCGTCCCCATTTTCCGACTCCGTTGCTCCATTTTCGCCAGAGCTTACCGGTGGTACGGTAGCAGTTGCTGTGTCCTGACTTTTTTGTTGATCCGCACTCTTCGTACTATCAGCAGGATTGGAACTAGAAGGGGCGTTTTTCTTTACATCACTCTTGTTCAATTCTGATCCCGTATCCGGCTGTTTAGGAGTTTGGCCTTCCTTCAATTCAGGTTCCTGTATCTTCTCCGAGCCATCTTCCTCAGGAGCAGCCTCTTGAGATTTTTTATCATCAACAAATGGTTGGTTATAATTGTCGATCAATCCACTGCTTTCACTCTCGGAAGAGGAAAAATCTTCATTGTTGATCTCTCTGCTCAGTGGATTTTGATCCTCATTCCCGCCTTCTTGAGCACTGCCCGTGCTCATTATCATTTCTGCGTTTTCAATCTTCTCTGGCTGATATCCGAAAATGGCAACGCCCAGTACAACAGCGGCTGCTGCTGCGCCCATAGACATCCGACCTGCCATGGAATTTAACCATTTTTGCTTCGGTTTCCGCTCACTTGAACGCTGTAAATTCTCAAATGCAGCAGGGACAGGACTCATTTCCTGTATTGTACTGCTTTGTTCTTTTTTCGCTTCGTCGATTGCATCCAGCTGCGGCATAATGGCATCAACCAGACTGAATCTTGGGGTTACCTGCGGCAAATCTTCCAGTTCTCTGGAGAGAGCTCTGAGCAAACTAAAATTTTCGGCGCACTCCGCGCATTGGGCCACATGCTGTAGCATCTCCGCAGTTTCCGCCTCGCCCAGATCATGATCCAGATACCGGTGCATCCATTCCACCACCTCTTCGCATTTCATCCTGTCACACCACCTTTCTGATACTCCTGTAGTAGATTCTGTAATTGCTGTCTAGCTCTAAATAAATAAGATTTAACCGTATTCAACGGAAGATCGAGGCAATCCGCAATTTCGTTATAGGATAAGTCCTGCAAATATCTTAGAACAATAACGGTACGATGATGCTCAGGCAGCTTGTTAATGGCATCCTGAATATCCTTTGCCACATATGTGGACATCACTTCGAATTCCACATCCTGATTGTCCTGAAAAACCATATCATGCTCGTCAATGGAGACAGAAGGCTTGGTTCTTCTGAATTTATCAATACAGATATTCGTGACGATGCGTTGAACCCATGTCTTAAACTGGGCCTTTTCCTCATATGAATTAATCTTGGTGTAAATTCGGATCAACGCTTCCTGAGCAGCATCCAAAGCGTCCTGTTCATTATTTAGAATGTAATATGCGGTCCGATAAACATGCTGTTCAATGTCCCGCAATAGGGTAATTAGAGCGTCGCGATCGCCCGATTGAGCGGCTCTGATGAGTTCCGGCTCTACCACAAAGGATCCCCCTCTCCCTGCAACCTTACAGACGTGACCATCAATAAAATTGTTGCAAAGTTAAGTATTTTTTTATTGCCATAACAAAATAACGGCTTATGTATTGGGGCCGCTGAAATCTTCTCTTAGAATAACAGAAATTGCATAACGAGTCATCAAGCCAGCTCAAAAGTCATTCCAGTACTTACACGACTCAATTTAATGACAATGGCATACATTATAGCTAACCACACTTATAGCATTGAAAATAAAAAAGTTCAAATTTTGTACAAATTTAAGCTCGTTTTAATGTAATTTTCATGAAAACAGTGTATTGTAAATTTACATTCATAACACGAGGTGATGAGCATGCCAGCTCTTGCAAAAATTCAAGCGTTAAAAGAACAAATGCCCAAAGAATATCAAAGCATATCCCATTTTGTGGAACATGCGTTGCAATCTATCGATACCCTGGTTGAAGAACATCGGAAATACACTGCTGCACAGGCATTATACGGCGATAAAATCGTCGGATCGGAAGAACGCTTGTACAGAGAAACCGTGCTTGATGTTCGCGCACAGCTCTTGCTTACGCTTGAGAAAACCGTAGAAGATCTGTTGCACAAAGGTGACAAACATTGGAGTAAACACTTTAAAGATGGCGTTGAATAATTCATTGTTATAAGTCATTCCAAAATTAGCCCGCTTTCCGGTTTTCTCCCCGAGGAGTATACCGGAAAGCGGGCTTTTGGTTTCATTTTACGAGTAAATGATGTACTTCATACAGAAATGAATAAATCTCATTGAACTTAATTGACCCAATGGTCCATTTCAGTCTCAAAGACCTCTCTATTTTACACAATGAAAAATAAAAGATTTATTTTTGGAATTAGCTTGTTTAAACTCCCAATCACCATACGTTTCAATTTGTGTAAAACCTGTTGATTTTAGTGATGCCTTTAATTCTGTTTGATCTCGAAACCTTAGTTGCATTTTTTCACGAAACAGAATTTTATCTTTTTTTGTATTTTTTACAATTTCATAAAAAGTGTAAATTTCTCCCTCGAACCCTTCATATTCCGTATAGATTTCTAGAGAATCTCCACTTAGCCTATCTTTAGCTAAGTCAGGAGTATTGTCCTTCTCCCACTCTTTCCATACTTTTGCCAAAGGGTTTCTTGTATCAAAAATAAAGTGACCTCCAACTTTCAGGGATCGAAATACATCTGAAATTGTTCGCTTCCAACTATCATCTGTAAGAAATACTTGTGCCACATTAGCCGTCATGATTACCGCATCATAAGTGTTGGATTGCAAATTAGCACTATCACCTTCAATCCAATTCACATTACCTGGATTATCTTTACTTCTTGCCATATCAATTGCTTCTTTATTAGGGTCTATAGCTGTAATCTTATAACCGTTCTCAGCAAGATGTGTAGTCCACCTTCCTGTTCCACAGCCTAGGTCAGCTATATATTCTACATTTAATTCCTTTAACAATGCAATGAAAAATTCATCGTCTCTTCCCCAATGGTTAATCTGGTCATACACTAATGGAATCATATATAATGTTTACCCGCTTTCTAATAGCATTTATAGTTCTGCCGGATATCAAAGTATGGACCCATTATAACGCGTAGAACGGTTGGAAAGTGTCATAATTCTTATTACAATCTATCATACATTAAAAACCAATAGAAGTTAGAGAAGTTGTGGCAACCAACTCCATGGTACGATAAATCATGAATCATCCATCTTCAATTTATAACGCACATTAATCTCCCCATCTTTGATCTTCATCTGAATCTCTCCCATTTGATCTGTCCGATAGATCTCTGAACCGGTATCCTCCAGACGTTCAAGCACTCCAGGATTAGGATGTCCATATGTATTGTTGGCCCCAGCAGATATCACGGATGCGGATGCATTCCAATACTGTAACCAAGCTTCCGTTGATGATGTTTTGCTCCCATGGTGTGCAACTTTTAATACATCTATGGTAACAGGAACCTCCTCATGTTTCTCCCCCGAGTGACGTGTGAACATCTCCTGAACGGAGACATCTGCTAATATAGTATTTGCATCATACTGTCCAAACGAGGCTGCAAGCGATCCATCCTGAATCATATAGAGCAGATCCTGCTCGGCCGCAGCATCCATGTCTCCCGTGAACAACAAGGAGGCGCCTGCCATTTCCAGCAAAAAGACAACCGAATCATGATTCTGATGTTCCGAGACGGGTAATCTTTCTCCTGTGTCCATCGCTTTCTCCAGATCCGGATATATAAAATGCAGTCTGGTCTCCCCATCCGGAGCGTAGGACATCCCTTGACGAATGGCATATAACGGAATCTGCTTGTCTATAACGGTATCCAGTAACTTCTCGAAATTGGCTGTACCGCTGGTTGTCCCATTGAACATGAATTGTTCCACCGGGATCTGTTCGAGCACGGCCTGTAACCCTCCAGCATGATCCTGATCGGCATGGGTTACGATTACGGCGTCCAGCCGATGAATGCCTCGCTTTTTCAATAGGGGAACTACCACCTTGGCCCCTACTTCGTATGGATCACGCCGTGTCTTCCAGGATTGTTCGGGCTTCCCAAACTGGACCGTACCTCCACCATCGACCAAAATATGTTTACCCTCAGGTGTTGTAATTAGTGTACTGTCTCCTTGTCCGATATCCAAAAACTGCACCACGCCTGTCCCCGCAGGCTGCGGTGTCTGGTACGCCCACCATAATCCCCCCACAAAGCTGAGAGCCAGCAGCGCACACATCCATTTGTGGAAGACACTCATTTGTTCACCAGAGTAAAAACCAGCCCCACGCCCAGCAAATGCACTGGTATATTCCGGCCAGGCAATACTTGCACTTAATGTTGTCATCGAACCAGGACTGGCCTCACGTCCACCTTTGTTTAATCCTTGTGATGATACATTAGACAACCCAGACAGCCCCAGGGCCGCTTTAGGCGTTCCCCCAACATATCGGCGATCCAGCGGAGCTGTGTCTTCATCTGTACCCTGAACTACAGTCTGGTCACCTCGGCCGCGATGAAGGACTCTCAAAAGTGCATAGAGAACGGCATAATATGCTGCAATCCACAGTAGCGATGGGGTAGCCCAGATCAGCACAAATCCAGGCAAACTGTTCATCCATTCCACACTTACAAAGGTCAATTTGTTCAGCATAATAGCAATCCAAGCCAAAGGTTTAGCCAGAGGCATCCAAAGAAACGATAAAATCAGGGCAACCGTTCCAAGAGGAAGTACAATGGCACTGATCAACGATACAAGCAGAAAGTTTGCGACAAATGAAAGCAGTGAAAACTGGTTGAAATACAGAATCGTGACCGGAAAAGAAATGAGCTGTGCTGTTATCGTCACAGAAGCTGTCGCTGCAAGCCCCTTGGGCCAACTGCTAAATATCCGGTTAATCAGTGGCATGTAAATCATCAGTCCGGCTGTTACCAGAAAAGATAACTGGAAGCTCACGCTTAGTAAAAAATACGGGTTCCACCACATCATCAACAACGCTGCTGCACTGATCATCTGTAATCCATCCCTGGCAAGCCCGCGCCGCGCCATGTACAAACCAATCATGGACATCATTCCCGCACGAATGACCGATGGTGATCCGCCAGACAACAGTACATATACAGGTATTAGCAGCAACACAATGGTGAGCGATGTTTCTCGGGTTAACCTAAGCCAGGACAAAAGAAGCAGCAGGGATGCCACATACACCGCGACATGTGTTCCGGAGATCGCTAATATATGAGTTAAACCAAGCTGTGAAAATTGTCCATACGTATCCGGATCGATGTCATTAGCCATCCCGATAATCAGGCCTTTCATATAGCCCGCATGAGGTTCGGGAAACAGCTCTTCTACCGCTGCGCCAAGCTTTTGCCTGATCATGTCATTCCACCGAAGGATATTGAGTTTCCCCAGCCCTTCAGGCGGAACGGTGGTTACTGAACTGGCCCCCTTCACTTTAAACAACCAATGGATATGAAGAGTCCTTAAGTAATTTCGATAGTCAAACCCACCAAAATTTCTGGCTTCACCAGGAAGCGCAAGCGCACCCGTCAACGTGATCGAATCTCCTCGCTTCCACCTTGCTGCTACTTGCTGCTCTTCTTCCTCAACCAGGCGAACTTGGACCATTAGACGTTCTCTCACGTTAGGCGCAGTTTGCGCTTCTGACACTGCTGTTGTTGACGAATCAGATAGTGGTAGCATCGACGTGATCTTCATTTCAAAATCGGCCCGATCCCCATCTATGCGTACATCAGACATAAGGGTTCCTTCGAATGTAGCTGCATAACCATCCAAGTTCTCCGCAGCCGTATGTGTGATATCGGGCAGACTGCTCCGATTCTGAGCATCATTCCATTCCCAGTGCACAGCACCTCCAACGAGTGCCCCGATCAGTAACAAGATGGACCAACCGCGTATATCAATCCATCGTAGTAGAAGTGGCAGACAAACGAATGCCCCGATCATTCCCACGATCAAGGACCAACCCGATAAGGCACATGCCATCCCGCTACCGCATATCCAGCAGACGGTAAATACCAGTAAAGGTCTGCCTTTCATGTTCTTCCCCTCCTTTGCGTCACCCGTATGAACGCAGAAAAACCCCCGGCAGCTGATCCAGCAACCGGAGGTTCTTCCCCGCAAATTTGAATGTTACATTGGTTCTAGTCACTTACCGTCATCATCGTCTCTCGCGGAGGCTGGTAGTTTTCCAGCCGACGAAACGTAATGCCTTTTTGCTTCATCATGTTGGTCACCTTGCCTGTGTCCTTGGGATACGGGCGATGAAACACGATTTCTGTAATACCGCTATTCGCGAGCATATTGGAACAAGTCCAGCAAGGTTCATCCGTGACATATACTGAAGAGCCTTCACGGTCAATCCGATCGGTGAACAAAAGCAAATTCTGCTCCGCATGAATGGTACGAATGCAGCGTTGCTTTTTGACCATTTCCTCCTGACCGTCGGTTACCACCAGCTCGTATTCTTCCGAGATCATACATCCTGCTTCAGAGCAGTCCGGAACCCCCATGGGCGCACCGTTATAGGCTGTTCCAAGCAGTTTCTTCCCCTGCACAAGTACGGCGCCAACATGACGGCGTGAACAGCGGGAACGGGTAGAGACCATATATGCGATGTCCATGAAATACGTATCCCAGTCTTTGCGTACGTCTGCTGTGCTCATAACCGTATCCCTCCCATCTGATATAAGTTGAACCCGTATAAATGTCATCCAGACACTCAGTACACAGAAAACCTTCCGATTGCTGTTATGTCATTTCCAATTCAACTTATATCCTAATCTTTAATATGCGTGATTACCTGATCTGCACATAAGGAGCCATTTTCTCCAGCATCTTCATTCCGATTCCTTTCACTTTGGTCAGATCGCTGACTTTGGTAAAAGGACCATGGGAATTACGATAATCAATAATGGCTTGCGCCTTCTTCTCCCCGATTCCAGGAAGGTCCATCAGCTTGGCTGCCGGAGCTGTATTGACATCAATTTTGCCGTTGTCAACAGCTTCATTGCTCACCAAAGCTTGGTTATTGTCTGGTGAAACAACAGTTGTCTCCGATTTTGTTTGTGTCCCACCTGTAGAAGCATCCGTTTGGTTGCTTGCATCTGTCTGATCAGCTACTTTCCCTACTGCGGCATCAACCTGATTAGTCTCTACAGGGGCCTCTGTTGTTGACGGTCTCTGGTCTGAATCGGAAGCCTTCGTTTGTTCCTGAACCAAAGTAGCCGACTGTACAGCAGGGGTTTCCTGCTCTATCGTCGGCTTCTCGGTGGCGAGCTGCATAGGTTCCCAGCCAGAAGGCGGCTGTTCACTTTTGCCCGACCATAATATCAGTATACATCCGACCACTGCAGCAGCAATGGTCATCCCCTTGTTCCATCTCATTTCTTCCACACCTCTCCCTGGATTCAAAATAATCTATTCTGAACACGGGCGGTGCTTCCGAACCGTTGGACTTGCCTGGTAAACCAAGCTGTACTATTTTCATGTCATGTCAAGCAGGTCCTGACGCATACACTAGAGGGAAAGAACTGCGCCATTACCGTAAAGCATGAAAGGAGGCCTGAACAATGAAGGTTGGATTTATCGGAACCGGCAGCATGGGCAGCCTGCTGATCTATGCCTTGATTCAATCCGGTGCACTTGAGCCACGGCAGATCGCCGCCAGCAATAGAACCCCTTCCAAAGTACGGCAGCTATCCATCCGTTACCCCGGTCTGCATGAATCACAGAGCAACCGGGAAACCGTCATCCGCAGCAATATCATCTTTTTGTGCGTGAAGCCACTTGAATTCAAACATGTCATTGACGACATCCTGCCTGTCGTGAATCCCGATCATATAATCGTCTCGATCACCAGTCCCGTGCAGCTGCGCCATCTGGAATCTTCACTTCCTTGCAAAGTCTCCAAAGTTATCCCCAGCGTTACGCACCAGGTCGGCAGCGGAGCGTCCCTGTATATACACGGTGAGCGTATGACTACAGAAGACCGTGCTGTGCTGGAAGGACTGCTTAGTCATATCGGTAGACTCTATCAAGTGGATGAAGCCTGTACCCGGATCACATCCGACTTCTCCAGCTGCGGACCTGCATTCATATCGTTCTTTCTGGAGCAATGGATCGAGAGTGCTGTCAAGCTAACTGATATCAAACGAGCCGATGCCTGCGCTCTTGCCGGCGAGATGCTCCTGGGGACAGGCAAGCTGCTCACCGAAGGAGGATACACCCCGGAAGAACTTCAGGCTCGGGTGGCTGTACCTGGCGGCATCACCGCACAGGCTCTCGCTCTGCTAAAGGTTAGTCTGAATGGTGTTTTTGACAGCCTGATCCAGACAACTCATGACAAATATGCTGAAGATTTGTTGAAGCTGGATGAACTATTCAAAACCAGTGAGATTAACCGGCAACAACATTAACGAGTTTGCCTGGAACGGCAATGACCTTGCGAATGGTCTTGCCTTCCAGTGCCTGTTTCACAGGTGCCAGTTCCATTGTAAAGTCCTGCATGCCCTGTGCGTCCAGATCCTTCGCGATCGTAGCACGGGTTACAATTTTGCCATTCACTTGGACAACAATCTCCACTTCGGCATCCACCGTCATGGACTCATCATATTCAGGCCAAGCTACGTAAGAGATTCCACCTTCATGACCGAGACGGCTCCACAGCTCCTCCGCCATATGCGGTGCCAGAGGTGACAACAGCTGTACAAAATTCTCCATTGCTTCACGCGGCAGCGTATCTGCTTTGTATGCATCGTTGATGAAAATCATCAACTGGCTGATCGCTGTGTTGAAGCGCAGATGTTCCAGATCCTCTGTAACTTTTTTGATTGTCTTGTGTGCTGTACGCTTGAACTCATCCGTTCCACCATCTGCTGTGATCTTGTCGTTGATTGCACCTGTATCTTCATTGATGAACAGACGCCATACACGTGACAGGAAGCGGTGCATGCCTTCAACCCCGTTAGCGTTCCACGGTTTTGTCGCCTCCAAAGGACCCATGAACATTTCGTACAGACGCAATGTATCTGCACCGAATTCATTGACGATCTCATCCGGGTTAATAACATTACCACGGGATTTACTCATCTTCTCATTGTTGGTTCCCAGGATCATACCTTGGTTGACCAGTTTGTGGAACGGTTCTTTGGTATGCACCACACCCAGATCATAGAGCACTTTATGCCAGAAACGAGCGTACAGCAAGTGAAGCACCGCGTGCTCTGCTCCCCCGATATACAGATCAACCGGCAGCCATTGCTGCTGTTTCTCTTGAGAGATCAGTTCCTTGTCATTGTGTGGATCAATAAAGCGCAGATAATACCAGCAGCTACCGGCCCATTGTGGCATTGTGTTCGTCTCACGACGTGCTTTCATTCCTGTTTCCGGATCTACGGTGTTCACCCATTCCGTAACATTTGCCAGTGGTGATTCGCCAGTGCCCGAAGGTTTGATCTGGTCAATATCCGGCAGCAGCAAAGGCAGTTGATCTTCCGGCACCGTCTTCATTGTTCCGTCTTCCAGATGCAGAATTGGAATTGGTTCACCCCAGTAACGCTGACGGCTGAACAGCCAATCGCGCAAACGATAAGTTACTTTGCCTTGTCCCTTACTGTTCTCTTCCAACCAGGCAATCATCTTCGCAATCGCTTCTTCGTTGTTCAATCCGTTCAGGAACTCGGAGTTCACATGCGGTCCGTCTCCGGAATACGCTTCTTGTGTCACGTCGCCACCCTGTACAACCTCGATGATGTCCAGTCCAAACTGTTTCGCAAACTCCCAGTCACGAGCGTCATGTCCCGGAACAGCCATGATCGCCCCTGTGCCGTATCCAGCCAGAACATAATCGGCGATCCAGATTGGCACCTTCGCTCCGTTTACCGGATTGATTGCATAAGTTCCTGTGAACACACCCGTTTTGTCTTTAGCCAAATCGGTGCGTTCCAGATCGCTCTTGCGAGCAGCCTGTTCCTGATATGCCTTGATTGCTTCACGCTGTTCAGCCGTTGTAATGACTTCCACCAGCTCATGCTCAGGTGCCAATACAGCATAACTTGCGCCGAACAAAGTATCTGCACGTGTCGTAAACACCTTAATAACTTCTTCGTGACCCTCAATAGCAAAAGTAACTTCCGCCCCGGTCGATTTGCCGATCCAGTTGCGCTGCATATCCTTGATACTTTCCGACCAGTCCAGCTCTTCCAGGTCTTCCAGCAAACGCTCTGCATATTCCGTAATTCTCAATACCCATTGGCGCATCGGTTTACGAACGACCGGATGTCCACCACGCTCACTCTTACCGTCGATAACCTCTTCGTTCGCCAGTACTGTACCCAAAGCTTCGCACCAGTTAACAGGCACTTCATCTACATAAGCCAGTCCTTTATTGTACAACTGGATGAAGATCCATTGCGTCCATTTGTAATAGTCAGGGTCTGTTGTACTGATCTCCCGATCCCAGTCATAAGAGAAACCGAGTGATTTGATCTGGCGACGGAAATTGTCAATATTGCGGAATGTAATATCCCGTGGATGCTCACCAGTATCCAATGCATGCTGCTCAGCAGGCAGACCGAAAGCGTCCCAACCCATTGGATGCAACACATTGAAGCCGCGCATACGTTTGAAACGGGATACGATATCCGTTGCCGTGTATCCTTCCGGGTGACCTACGTGCAAGCCTGAGCCCGATGGATACGGAAACATATCCAGGGCATAAAACTTCGGTTTGGCCGGGTCCTCGCCCGTTTTAAACGTTTGATTATCATCCCAGTATTGCTGCCAGCTTTTCTCCATGACTTGTGGCTTGTAGCCGTGTTTCGGCTGTTGATTCTCACTCATCTATTGTTCCTCCTCTGGTTATTCGCATTTATTGCAACAAAAAAACCTCAGCATCCCGTAGCGTTTGCAGCGCTAGGGACGAGAGGTTGAATTCCCGTGGTACCACCCTAGTTAGCGGACGATCGTGCTTCGTCATCCACTCCCTTTGGACCTGTAACGGCGGTTAACCGATGCGGATTTCCATTCCTGAACCCGAGTGTATTGCAGTCGGTTGCAAGATGGTGTAATCACCGCATTTCTCCAAGGCGAGTTCGTGAAATACTGTCAACCGACTTGCACCAACCGCCGGCTCTCTGTCATGTACAGGACTCACTACTGATCCTTATCATCGAAATATGTATACGATATGATCGGAAACATTATATAAAAAAGCAGCATTAAAGTCAATATTACACGGTCTGTTGAGTATAAGCAATGCTATGCATCAGTATACACATCAAGACAACTGGAATCGCTTGATTCCTTCTTCTAGGTTATCAATCGTCCACTGAATGTGTTCCTTGTTATCGTATTGACGATATGGACACTCGATTCTCAGTGCCAGATCAAAGTACAGATCATATAAACTTCTTCTTTTTCGTTCACTGTCCGTTGTAACTGCTCTTCCATAGCCTTTGAGGAATCCCGGCGTATTATTAAAATGACTGAAGTAGTGCTCCATCAGAGGATCTGCCCAAAGCGAACGTTCGAAATCGATAATGGCCGTGATTTTCCCCGCCTCCACAAATACATTCCCATCCCACAAATCCCAATGTACAAGCACAGGCTCTTGGACATCATCCAGCACATCCGATTTCTCTTGAATCAAACGCTCCAGTTCCTCATAACGAATCGAAAATTCCACACCCGCTGCTTTGCTATCTGCAAGCATATCATCCATCAGGCTCTGGAAAGCTTCTTTCCAAGTCATATAATGCGGTTTCTTTGAGGAAAAGTAACCAAACTTCTCCCCTTTAATTTCATTGATCCGACGATTGTATGCACCCAGCTGCTGCTCTATGGATTCCTGCTCTTCTGCACTGTACTGATCTTTAACTTTGTTGTATGGCTTTCCTGGCATGTACTCCATAATAAAATATTGTGCCGGAACCAGGGTGAGCGATGGATCATAGGCCAATACCCGGGGAACGGGTACATCCTGAAGCTCTGCCACAAGTCGCAATGCCTCAACCTCAGCTACCATGACATGCTGTTCACAGCGCATCAGCTTAATGCCATTCGAAGGAGCTATTTTGAGTACAACCTTCTCTCCGTCATCCTTAGTAATAAGGTAAGCGTGGTTTGCCCACCCGTCAATCATCTCTTTGTATTCTTGGATACCTATGCTAAAGTGCTGCTGCACAATTCTGTCTAATTGTTCGTAAGTAAGCCTTGTTTTGTATGTACTTTCCATTCTGCACCCCACCCGGCTTTAAATTTAGGATTAATTTTACTAGGGCGTAATCTTCAAACTCCAATATGGCAAACCCAGCATGGCTGCCCGTGTCCTAAAAGCCTTGAAGTACCCATGATCTAGCCTAGCAAGTGACCAAACGTTTTTCTAAGGAACTGAGGAAGTCCTATTTGGCCACCAGACCTTCTTTTTCAATCGTAAGGACTCCAGACGCGTTATTTCCTAAAAATCTCTAAAAAAAACGTTATAAAAGGACCTTAATTTTAATATAACGTGTCTCAAGTTCCTTAGCTTCCTGGAGGCGCTTTACCCCCCTCAATAAGACGTCTCAGGTTCGTTATCGCTTCACCCTCTGGTCAAAGTTAACCCTTCGTAAGTAGAAATACGACCACAGATAACGCTGAAACGAAGGTCCTCAAGGAGAAGGACTAACCTGCTTTGACGTATCTCGATCGCTTGCTTGCCCGTTCAGGCCTAGGTTTGAGGATACACTTTAGAGAATGGTTTCCATTCAACTATTATGGCTTCCATTACCTGGGCTGACAATACCCATTGTTACAAAAAAAACTATTATTTCTCTTACAGTGATAACGCGGTAAACCGAGATACAAAATACATAAGAAAAACTGCCCTTATGCATCGCATCATAAGGACAGTTCTATATCTTAATCCTATTTAACGGCTACGTAGAATAGACGCTGTGCGCCTTCTCCCGCCTCTTTCCACTCAAAATCAGCATATACACGGACATCTCTGAAGCCAGCCTTCGTGAGCTCCAGCTTCATCCAGTCCGGATCATATGCACGCTGAACATGAACCTCTTCAAACCGTTGGTACATATCCTTGCCGCTCTCCGCCACACGCGAAAAGATACTTAGATGATGTTCAATCTCACACCGCTCAAGATCCATATCACAGGTCCAAATATACGATACGGAACGTTCGTCCAACACAAAAGGTTGCTCCTCTTCGTATCGAATAAGGGTATTCGGATGATGTACATCGAACAGAAACGTACCCTCCGGCTTCAACATCTCGTAAGTACGCTGAAAGGTACGAACAACATCCTCTTTTTCAAGCAGATAATTCACGCAATCACAGAACGATATCACCGAGTCCACAGGCTCCGGTACTCTCCAGTCACGCATATCCTGCTGTACCCAGCGGACACTTCCTTCCCGATATAAGCGGTGGCCTTGAGGCGTGGCCTCCATTTTGCTGCGTGCAACAGACAACATGTCCGCCGACAGGTCAATACCTGTAACTTCAAAGCCAGAGTTCACCAGAGGGATCGTAATTGAGCCGGTTCCACAGCCCAGTTCAGCCACACTTTTTGGCATGCCATGCCGTTCCCAAGCCGTTCTCGCAAACCTTATCCAGTCCGGATAAGGCATATCCTCCATTAATTCATCGTACACATAGGCAAATTTCCGGTAAGACATGTCAGGCACCGCACTTTCAATTTCATTTTTGAATCTCTTTTGAACAAAAGAAAAAGCAGGGGCGTCCGGAGTTCACCCAGCCTTGCCCTGCCTTTACTTGTGGAATCAAGCACATGCTTGATCCATGATACGCGTTTGTTTACTTATCCTCGTTCTGATCCTGGGGTACAGACTCTGTCAGATAGGTCCAGTTTTCCTTTTGGGTTACCAGACCATCCTTCATCAGTTTGCCCAAGGCCCGCTTGAACGCGGATTTGCTGATACCAAAGCGCTGCTTGATGATGTCCGGCGGGGTTGCATCCGAATACGGCATGCCTCCCGTTGGGCGCTCTTTCATGAAAGCAAGCAGTTTGTCTGCATCTTCATTGCGACCGACCTCTTTGAGAGGAGACATCGCCAGATTGACACGTCCATCTTCACGAACCATGGTTACCCGGCATTTCACCTTTTCGCCAAGGCGAAGCATACGGTTTCGTTCGGAGGAATGAATCATGCCAATAGCGCCAAAGCCCAGCACTCCACCCTCAACAAGTACAAAAGTACCCATCTGAAGTGGCTTGTACACCGTTGCTTCAACCCATTCGTTGACCCATGAGGTCGGCGCATGGAAGGACAATGGTGCAAGCTCACGTTCCCCAGCCAATTTCGCCCGCAAACGTCCTTGCTTGTCATGCTCCATAAGGACAAAAACTTCATCGCCTACATGAGGACGTAATTCTTCCAACTCAGGCAATTCACGAATCGGAAGCAGCAATTGCCGCCCAAGCCCCATCTCGAGGAAACAGCCGAGACGTGGGTGAATATCAGCCACAACCAGACGTGCCATTTCACCGAGTGTGAGATATGGTTTTTTCATGGTTGCCGCCAGGCGATCTTCCGTATCAAAGAACAGAAAAACCTCCAGCGTTTCTCCAATTTTCACGTCCCGTGTGAGCTCCGTATAGTGAAGCAAAACATCTTCCGATCCTGTCGTCAAAAAGTAGCCAAACGGAGACACTTCACGTGAAACCGGCAAGTTGACGACTGTTCCTGCGATCAAACTCATACCGTTTCCACCACTTTGGCATCAGACCACAGTCGTTCAATGTTGTAATACTCACGCTCGTCGCGGTGGAAGATATGAACAACCACATCACCCATATCCATCAATACCCAACGTGCCGAATCCATACCTTCAATGCCTTTAATGTTCACTCCGGCTGCATGGGCCTGTTTGCGAATCTCTGTTGCAATCGCCTGTACCTGCGTATCGGAATTCCCGTGACAGATAACAAAATAGTCCGCTACCAAGGAGATGCCAATCAGATCCAGTGCAACAATGTTGGATGCCTTTTTATCGTCAGCAGCCGCAACCGCCATATTCATAAGTTCTTTCGATGATACTGTCATGAACCAACCTCCATAATCATAAATGTGCAATCAAGTCATTCCGCGACAACATGGTCAAAGGATAAATAACACGGCGCTGCGAAATCAATAAGCTGATCGTCGAGTCGAAACCGGCAATTAAACCTTCTTCCAGACTGTGCTCAGCCTGTTCGCGAATATGATTTACTCCCGGGAAGTCTCTTCCCGGTTCAATATAATCCGCAAGACATACCACTTTATCGAGCAGGCTCATGCCCACTCGACCTGAGGTATGCCAGCGAATAGCATTAATAATTTCGGCATCATCAATGCCATAGTCACGCTTGGCAACAAAAGCACCCACTTCGGAATGCCAGAGCTGCTTGTCATGCTGCAAAAGTTCTTCGTTCAATCCATTATCACGGATGACCGCTTCCATCTCGGATACGGGCCAATACTTGGCCACATCATGCAATATTGCTGCCAAATCCGCTTTTACAGGATCAGCGCCATATTTTTCAGCCAACAACACTGCCGACTCCATAACACCCAGCGTGTGCTTCCAGCGCTTCTCCGGCATTTGACCGGAAACAGCGCGGATCAGTTCGTCACGGCTTAGTTCCATATAAACCGCTCCTTACAATATATTGATGGACCGCATCAGGAATCATAAACCGCACGGAATGCCCTTTGGCGAAACGTCTTCGTACTGCTGTGGATGATATGTCCACCAAGGGCATCTCAGCCAACAATACCCGATCCTGTAACGCATCCGGCAGGTCATCCAGATGTAACTGGAATCCCGGTCGTCCCACACCGATGAAGGTCAAGCGTTCAGCGAGTTCTTCGATCTGTTCCCATTTGGGAAGATAGTTTACCATATCCGCTCCAACAATGAAGTAAAATTCATGCTGCGGATAGCGGCGCCAAAGCTCCTTCATCGTATCGATGGTATAGGAAACACCGCCAAGCTCCATCTCAATGCCAAGCACCTCATAATGCTGTACATCTTTCACTGCCGCTTCCGTCATTTCGAGACGTTGCTGTCCCGATGCTCCGGCTCCGCGTTTGTGAGGAGGAACATGGGAAGGCATAAACCAGATCTCATCCAGTGCGTGCGAATCCCTGGCCGCTTCGGCTGCCAGCAGATGCCCCATGTGGATCGGATCAAACGTACCACCCATGATACCGATCTTCACTCGCGCCACTCTCCCTTACCTAGGTAATTCGATTTGTTTGTTGTCACGTGATTCTTTGTACAGAATGATTGTGTTACCGATGACTTGTACAAGCTCACTACCCGTTTCACGGGCAACTTCTTCGGCCATCTCTTTTCTGTCCTCGTCATTGTTGTTGAGCACTTGCACTTTCATCAATTCGCGCTTCTCGATTGCATCTTCGATATGACGGAACAGATGTTCATTCGTTCCCCCTTTACCAATTTGAAACACAGGGGTCAGATGATGTGCTTGTGAACGCAAAAAGCGCTTTTGTTTACCGTTTAACATGAATACTCCATACTCCTTATGGTGAGCAAGCCTCGGCACAGCACAATGACTGCCCCAGGCCTGACCGTTCAATTATATTTTTACATTCATAAAACGAACTAACAAAGTTTACACAGTGTGACTACGATTGCAGTACCATCTTACGATCGCTGTTATCCCCAGATTTCTTCATTTCATTTTATAAAGGGGGAAATCCGGTGATAGCTTATGCTTCCGAAGCAGCTTTCCTACAGAAAGCTTTGAGGCGAGCACTTCGTTTCTTCAGATTGGTTCTGCACTCTTCGTCATCGTGTAATCTTGTTTTCATTTTACAATATTAAAAACTCTCTAACACAGCGCGCCGCATCGTCTCCACGGGAGCCGGGATGCCGAGCCAGTGCTCGAATGCTACCGCGCCTTGGTATATAAACATACCAAGACCACCATGCACAGTACATCCACGCTCCCTTGACTGGCGAAGCAGGCGTGTTTCCAGCGGATTGTAGATAAGGTCGCTAACTGCTGCTCCTGCTCGAATGAGTACAGGATCAACAGGCACGTCATCTACATGCGGATGCATACCCGCAGCTGTTGTGTTAATCACAATATCGGCCGAAGCCAGTATCGCAGCAGCCTCTTCCATTCCACTACCTGTGATGTCACCCAGTCCATGAGCGCGGAGATCAGAAGCAAGGGTAACGGCTCTGTCGGCAGTTCGGTTCAGTATACTGATCCGTTCAGGTTTCTCCAAAGCAAGGGCGTATATCACACCTCTTGCTGCTCCGCCAGCCCCCAGAACAGCGATACGTTTACCTGCGAGTTCCGGAACAGCTTCTTCCTTTAAGGAACGCACATAACCGATGCCATCCGTATTATACCCTGTCAGCTTGCCTTCTTCATTGACAATAGTGTTCACCGCGCCAATCAGGCGTGCACTTTCATCAATGACATCAAGATACTGCATCACCTGTTCTTTGTGCGGAATGGTTACATTCACACCACGAAACCCCAGCGCCACGATACCACGTATAGCTGATTCCAGCTGCTCGGGACGAACATGCAGTGGCATATACATTCCATTCACTCCTGCAGCCTGCAGAGCCGCATTATGCATGGCAGGCGATTTGGAATGTGCAATGGGATCACCCATAACGCCAAGCAGGACAGGGAGTGAAGGATTTGTTTTTTTCTGTTCCGTCATACTTCCGCCTCCGATCTGATGAACTGCTGCTGTGATTACATTAGATCAAGGACGGGCGGATCAGTACACGAATACCTTTTGGAGCATGAACAGCTACAAGCGCCCCATTCTCACCGTTAACCTTAATCCAGCCCAGTCCGGAAATGAATACATCCGACTGACTGCCACGTTTGATACGGAACTCATGTCTGGTCCATTCAGGCATGTCCGCTGCATCTTCACGCGTTGGTGGAGACAGTAATTCACCCAAATGGTCACGATACAAGTCATCTGCACGTTCCAGCTTTGTCCGGTGAATATCAAGCGCAGTGCTGATAAAACAAGTGAAGGACTGACGATCCCCCTCCACGAAGTCAAAACGAGCCATGCCGCCAAAGAACAGCGTCTGACCAGAATTCAATTGATAAACGGCCGGTTTAAGTGGTTTCTCTGGCATAATGGCAGCCAGATCTTTACGGGATACAATCTCACTGAAACGCCAAGGGTATACAATTCCCGGCGTATCAATAATAGCTTTTCCATCATCCAGCGGAATATTAACCATATCCAGCGTCGTTCCAGGGTAACGGGATGTTGTGAGTTCCTGCTCAAGATCGCTGTAGTCACGAATCAGACGGTTAATCAGCGTGGATTTGCCCACATTGGTACCACCAACCACGTATACGTCACGATCTCCGCGGTACGTTCCGACAAGCTCAAGCAATCGGTCGAAGCCTTGATTTTGCTTCGCACTGCACAGAACGACATCCACCGTACGCAAACCCTGTTCCTTGGCCTGCTTTTGCACCCAGTTGCGGACCTTGTTCCAGTTCGTTACTTTCGGAAGCAAATCCGTTTTGTTCACGGCAAGCAATACCGGATTGTTGCCTACAAAACGCTGCAAACCAGAGATGATACTGCCATCAAAGTCAAACAGATCAACGATATGGATGACAAGTGCATCCTTATCCCCGATTTTGCTTAGCAGGGCCAGGAACTCGTCCTGATCCACTGTAACGGATGATGACTCATTGTAGTTTTTGATACGGAAACAACGCTGGCAAATGACGGGTTCACGATCCAACGCTTTTTCGGGGATAAATCCTGGTAATTCCGGGTTTTCCGTTTGCAGATGTACTCCGCATCCGCTGCACCTTACGGCAATATTGCCGTTATGCGGTTCTGTCATTTCTTCTTTTCCTCCTCAAGCCATAAGCCTTTCTTGCGCAAACTCGTTAGAGCAATCCGTTCCACGCGCCGATTGAAGCGGGTCATGAAGCCTTCGTCTCCAATGGAAATCGGCAACACCAAAACCGTATAGAGTCCTAGTCGATTACCTCCAAAGACATCTGTAAGCATCTGATCGCCTACCACAATCGTTTTTTCAGGAGTTAACTCCATCATCTTCATTGCTCTACGAAACGGAACATTCGATGGTTTGCGTGCACTATGCACAAACTGGATATCCAGTGGCGTCGCAAACAGGGATACACGATTCAAATTGTTATTGGACACAATCATGAGCTGGAAACCAGCCTCTTTGACACGTGCGAACCACTCGATCAGTTCGGGCGTGGCGTCAGGAGCTTTCGCCCCAACAAGTGTATTGTCCAGATCAGTTATAATTCCACGGTAGCCTTGAGCGTATAGCTCTTCCAGATTAATGTCAAAAACCGTGTCTACACGCAGCTTGGGCATTAACATTTCAAACAAAGAAGTCACCTCAGTTTCATACGACACACTATATCACAAATCAGTCTTTCCTGAAAATGCATACAGCGCCTGATGGTATAGGAAAAAAGGAAAAACGGGACGGGCGTCATTACGCCCGTTCCGCTTTAAGTTCCTTACGCAGCTTCGAGGCGGTCTGATAGACGGCCTTCCAGTCGTCTGCAGTTACAGACGCCGGACTATAGCGAGTCTGTTCAAACTTCGCCAGAAGTTCATGCAATGTCGCTGCAGCAGCTGGTTTCACCTGGCTCCAGCGGGTTACCGATTCACGAAGGGTCTCGTCCCCGCTCCGGGTCAATCCTTTGCGCTTCGCATAACGAATCCAGCGTTCAGTCTCTGCCACTACCTTTTGTTCAGGCGTAAGCGGTTCACCTGTACGCAGACGAAGCACGAAGAATCGAAGCGAGAGGCGATTTCGCCAGAACATATAAGCCACCCACAATACGATGATGGCTCCCGCAGCCCAGATTACAAAAGCCGGGATGCTGGATGAAGCCTGTTCAGGCGCAGGGGTCTGCTCTTCCTCTTTTACCGGTTCCTCTTCAGGTTGTTCTTCAGGCTCATCTACAGGCTGTACATCCGGTTGTTCCGTGAGCAGCGGCATGTCAAAGCCCGGCGTTGCTTCAACCGGAATCCACCCATACTCGCCAAAATAAACTTCAGCCCAAGAATGCGCATCTGCATTCGTTACAGTGTACGTCGTCTCGATCTCGGCCCCAGGTTGCCGCGGAGCCTGCATGTCTGAATTCAGCGACAGCTGCCCAGGCGCGTACCCTTTCACCCAGCGAGCGGGAATGCCCTCGGAGCGCGCCATCATAACCAGCGCAGTCGAGAAATAATCACAATACCCTTCACGAATGTCAAATAAAAATCCTTCAACAAAGTCACTGCTTACTTTTCGGGATAAATCAGGATTGTTTGTGTAATCAAAATTTTGTTGTAAATAGTTTTGCAGTAATGCCACCTTTTCATACGGTGTATTTACCGATGCTGTAATTTCAGCAGCCAGGTCCGTCACCCGATCAGGGAATCTGGATGGCAGCTGCAGATACATATCATCTGCCGGACTGCTCGTATACAGATCATCAAAAGATTTGGTACGCAGTTCATCTTCCACAATAACTGGCACTTTGGATACAATCGTATATGTCTTCGGATATTGCGGTTGCTGGCGGTCTGTTACGATATGCAATTCTGCCTGCTCCGGATTCCATAACATCCGGTCCGAATTAGCCTCGCCATTGACAGATGTTACCTCCGAAATGGAATAGGCTCCGAAGAGAATCGGGTACACGTTGTCATTCAACATCGTCACTTTCTGAGTGACTTGTTTGGTGGTTACATTTCCGGATTCATCATTCTCCAAAGCTTGTCCCGCCTCAACATCCTCTGTCGCACCTCGTCTGCGATCATCCCAGCCTGTTCCCGTATACTCTGCGCGTGTCTCACCACGCCAGTAACTGCGCTCATTGGTGGTAACGGACATGACGGGTGTATAGTCGAAGTTAAATCCCCCGCCAAGCTGGTTGTCTTCCCTGCTGTATCCCGACTCGGTTGCTGCCGGGATGTCCAGTGTTCCGTTACCTGTCTGACTCGCCGAACTCCCAGTGTAGTTGCGCCACGCGGTATACGGGTCCGTTAAGGTAGGAGGAACTTCAGGCATGTTCACACTGGCTACGATAATTAAAGAAAATATGATTGCAATGTTGGCCAGAATTTTGTAAGGATACCGGATGATTCTCTTCCAGCCTTGTGGATATTGCAGTTGGAAATTACGGAAGTGCTGGCATACCAGCCATCCCATTCCCGCAAACATCACCCAGGCGATTTCAATCCAGAGTGGAATTTGGGTAAAGGAGTCAAGAATTCCCATCGAGATAATGTTGATACCCAGAAACACGAGAATGCGGCGGGTTGTGGTCACCAGGCGAAGGGCTGCTTCAAGCATGACCCAGGCGCACAGGGTGAACCACATGTAAGGTGTCAGGTGCAGTATGAACTGCTCTGTGCGCTCCATTAACGTGCCGTAAGGAATATAAACCGTGTAATCGATTAATGTCTTATGCAAAATATATACAAGGACAACCGCCTTGATTATGGTTCGAATCCATATTTTGAAAGGCAGAATCACTTCCAGAATGCTGACCGCTGCGAGCGTCCACAGCACCAATGAAGTAGTCTCGGCATACCAGGATTCCTGTGTAAATGATATCCACTGCATGCCAATCAGGAAAATCCAGAGCAACGAAGCTGCATGATACCAGGATCTTCTCCCCGCTGTCAGCTCTTTGCCTTTAGTACTCATACACTTCCTCCCCCCATAACCGTTGGAAGCTCCTGCAAATGGGAGACAGTGAAGGATCTTGTGCCTCTTCCGCGCAGCATCGCATTCCACTCGGAACTCCGGCGGGAATCGCTGGGTTCAATCAGAATATGACAAGGAGTCATCCCCCGTGTGTCAGCCCATCGGAGCAGTTCGAGAACTTTCTCATCCTTTTGGGGAGAAATCACTACAAAATAAGCGCCTTGAGGAAGCTGACGCGACATCTTCTCGACACCGGGCAGCAGCCGATTTTCCTGGCCGTTATATTGGATATCCACCAGATGATGCACCATCTTCTGCCGTTCCAGCGGACTTTCGCTGGGAGCAAAAAATGATGTCTTCTCTGACAATGTCAGCAGTCCCATACCCATTCGTTCTCTTGTGCCATACTCCAGCAGGGAAGCAGCCGTGGACACAGCCAGTTCAAAGGCCTCACCATGTTCATAGCTGCCTGACAGCGCATCCAGAACCAGAATCGTTTTTGGCACAGACTCATGTTCAAATTCCTTGGACTTCCACGTTCCCGTCTTTGCCGTTGCATTCCAGTGAATGCGGGAAAGGCGATCTCCGTAAACGTAGTCACGCACGCCGTTAATCTGGGTCGTTTCCCTGCGCGAGCGGGTCAATGCCGTCTGTGGACCGGATAACCGTGATTTGCGATCATACAGCTGCCAGTACGCAATAAATACCGTTCGCGGCAACACCCGGAATTCCCCTTTGGCTTTGAACGTTCCCCGATGCTCGATCAGCCCAAAGATGTCCTCACTGGCACATTCCGTTTCTGAAAAGACATACTTTCCCCGCTCCAGCGGCGGGGTCTGAAATGACAATTCACCATACCCTCGCATGTTCGGAATGAGGCTTTCTTTGAAAGACCAGGATTCGCCGTTATGCCGATGCAGCATTTCGCGCACAACCACATAAGGAAGTGGCAAAAATCCCGGGATGTTCAGACTTAACTGCACCTGTACCTGGTCACCGGCATGCAGCAGCTCTTCATGATCCTGACCGGAAGAGAGCTTGCGCACGCCTTTAGTACGTCGTACCCCGCTAAAACCAGCAATCGCAAGGTAAACACAAAGCAGAGTCACCATCGACAGCAGCATCAGGGAGGTCTTCCCGCCCTGGAACAAAACATATGCCAAACAGCACATCCACACCACCGCGATGCTCCATACGCGGGGGTGGCGCATTCTCCTTCTGACTGTACTCAAAAGCGGCTTCATCAATTATTGCCCCATAGAGACGGGCACACGAACCTGCTGAAGTACGGAATTTAGTACAGCTTCGGAGCTCATGCTGTCCAGTCTCGATTCGGGACGCAGCACAATCCGGTGGGAGATGACATAAGGCGCCATCGTTTTCACGTCATCCGGAAGCACGTAGTCACGTTCCTGCAAAAAGGCAAAAGCCTTCACGGCCATCATAAATGAAATGGCTGCCCGCGGGCTGGCGCCCAGCAATACGGATGGGTGGGAGCGAGTTTTGCGAACGACATCAAGCAGATAATCCATGACCGGATCACCGATGAATACTTCCTTAATTTCCTGCTGAATGGCTGATATCTGATCCATATGGGTTACGGATTCAAGCCGATCAACAGGCTGACCCGACTGATGCTGCTTCAGCAGCGTTTTCTCGATATCCTTGTCGGGATAACCCAGGCTTATTTTCAACATAAACCGGTCCAGCTGCGCTTCCGGCAATGTGTATGTTCCTTCAAAATCGATTGGGTTCTGGGTTGCACAGAGCATAAATGGATGCGGCAGATCATACGTATCGCCATCTACCGTTACACTGCGCTCCTCCATGACTTCCAGCAAAGCGGACTGCGTTTTCGTTGTTGCCCGGTTAATCTCATCTGCCAGCAAAATGTTGGTCATCACCGGACCCGGACGGAAGTAAAAGCGCTCGTCACGCGGATGGAAAACAGATACCCCCGTGATGTCGCTTGGCAAAATATCAGGATTACATTGAATGCGGCGGTACTCCCCGCGCATGGATTTCGATAACGCTTTAACCAACTGCGTCTTGCCTGTTCCCGGTACGTCTTCAATCAGAACGTGTCCGCCTGCAAGCAAAGCTGTGAGCAATAGTTGAATTTCAAAGGATTTCCCCATTATGCATGATTCCAGATTAGAACGAACTGCTGATATGATTTGGATCGACTCTTTGCGCACAGGCATGTGGTCTAACCTCCTAAAAAAGCATACAGATTTCCTTTTATTGTACATGATCCAAGGGCGCGAGTACACTCGAAGGAACTCATAATTTGTTTCCAGCCGTCAGATTCACCGCAGTTATCGCATGATTACGACAAAAAGAGGCTCGGATAGAAGTTATCCGAAGCCTCCGTTGAATCCATATATATGGCTGGCTCTGCCAGTGCTCTGTTATCCTTTTGGCCGAACCACCAATGCCGCGAGAAAAGAAAAGATAATCGCTGAGGAAATACCCGCCGCGGTCAAATCGAATATCCCCGTAATGACACCGATCCATCCCTCTTTCTCCAGCTCCGTCAATGCCCCGTGCACGAGGGAGTTACCAAAGCTGGTAATGGGAATGGACGCTCCCGCCCCTGCAAATTTGACGAGTGGATCATACAACCCGAACGCATCCGCAACCGCACCAGTCACAACAAGTGTACTCATCGTATGTGCAGGAGTCAGTTTGACACCATCCATCAGAAGCTGTCCCACAACGCATATTAACCCGCCAACAATAAATGCCCATAAAAACTGCATCCTTTATCCCTCCTTTTCTATGGCTACGGCATGTGCAATACAAGGAATGCTCTCGCCCTGCTGGTATGAAAGTGGAGACAACAATGCACCGGTAGCGACCACCAATACCTTATTGAGTTCACCCTTTTGCATCCGGTTCAAAATGTGACCGTAGGTCACGGTCGCTGAACATCCACAGCCGCTTCCTCCAGCCACAACCTGAGGCTGCTTTTCCAGGTTATAGATCATCAGGCCACAATCATTGAAGACCGTTTGTTCCATCGGAACACCTTCTTTATTCAAAAGCTCCTTAACGATGGGCAACCCCACCGAAGCCAAATCACCTGTAACGATCAGATCATAATAACCGGGTTCCAGACCTGTATCCCGGAAATGCGAAACAATGGTATCCGCTGCCGCAGGAGCCATTGCAGCCCCCATGTTAAACGGATCTTTGAGGCCCATATCCATAATTCGGCCAATGGTGGCTTTAGTAACTACCGGGCCCTGACCTGTACGGGATATCACACTACATCCTGAGCCCGTAACGGTATACTGGGCATATGGCGGCTTCTGGGAACCATACTCTGTTGGATAACGAAATTGCTTTTCCACCGTACAGTTGTGACTTACCGTACCCGCCAGTACATAATCCCCTGCACCCGAATCCACAATGAGCGAGGCCAGAGCCAACGTCTCCATTGAGGTTGAACAGGCACCAAAAACTCCCAGATAGGGTACACCCAACTTGCGAGCAGAAAAGGAACTACTGATAATCTGGTTCATCAGATCCCCGCCGACAAAGAACTGAAGCTCTTCCTTCGTGATATTTGCATTGATTAATGCCATTTGGGAGGCCTGTTCCAGGAGCTTGCGCTCTGCCTTTTCCCAGGTCTTCTCCCCAATTTCCAAATTGTCATATACATAATCGAAATCAGATGCCAGAGGGCCTTGGCCTTCATCCGGTCCTACGACTGCTGACCTGCCGATAATGCGTGGACGGTTTTCAAATTGCCAGGTTTGTTGTCCCAAGCGTTTCATAGATGTCCACCTCCGAAGCCAAGAAAGGCGTATACGATCCCCACGACAAAGGCCGCAACTACACCAAAAACGATGACCGAACCAGCCAGTTTGAACATGTTCGCACCAACTCCCAGCACCAGTCCCTCTGCACGATGCTCCAGTGCTGCCGAGCACATGGAGTTGGCAAACCCAGTGACAGGGACAGCCGTCCCGGCACCAGCCCATTGCGCCATTTTATCGTATACACCGAGACAAGTCAGGATGACTGAAATGAGAATCATGACCGCAACGGTTGGACTTGCAGCTTCTTTCGATGTCATGTGGAACCCGGCCATAAATGCTTCCTGGATAGCCTGTCCAATGACGCAGATGAATCCGCCGACGAAAAATGCCTTGATACAGTTCGTCCAGATTGGACGGGCAGGCTCATGTTTTTTGGCGACTTTTTTATATTCCTGTTCACTGATGGACAGGGATGATGATGATTTTTTCCCATTACCTTTAGTTTGAACTGGCAAGATACAGAACCTCCCTTAAAGTGAAAATGAGTCAACAGATGTGACTGCATATACTGTGTTTAATCCTGTATTCATTGTTTGTTAAGGTTGGGAAAGTTATGTATCCGGCGAGAGACAGCATTTGTTTCCAGCACGATGAAGCAGCCGAATCAGATGAGTCGCTCAGCGCCGGATCAGAGATCTAGTGAAATTTATAAATAAAGCAGAATGATCACGAGCAAAATAAAAAGGACGATACAAAGGAAGGTTTCCTTGCCTTCATCGGGTGGCGTCATCTATTGTCCCAGCTCCTTCCTGTTGTCAGGCAAGTGAAATTAGCGGCCCATTGAATACCTTACGGAACACAGGTTAAGCAAAAATATTCCTCACTATATGCATATTCAATACAGCTGCTTGGGGAATGTGATGGGTGCGGATATAATGGCCCAATGAATCGTCAAACGAGCAACCATTCATGCCTGGGATACGTGACATAACCATGGACAATTACTTGCGCAAGGTTCATACTGTAGTGTGACCAGTGGTTAAATAAAACGTTCTTCTCTTCCGAAGGACAACAGTCCGGCAGCCGTTCTGCTGGACCTGATCTACATACAAGCAGAGGAGTTGTCGACACATGAATCAAAAAACGTTGGAAATGTTTCGCACGTTAACGGAATTCCCTTCCGTTTCCGGGTTTGAACGCGAGCTTCGCGGATGGATGAAAGAACAAATGTCTCCTTATACAGATGAATTTGTCCAGGATCGCCTGGGCAGCCTTTTTGGCGTATTGCGAGGAGAGGCGTCCGGACCCAAAGTCATGGTTGCAGGTCACTTCGACGAAGTTGGCTTCATGACCACAGGCATTACGGAAACAGGCATGATCAAATTCCGGCCACTTGGTGGATGGTGGAGTCAAGCTGTGCTGTCACAACGTCTGGAACTCATTACTCCGGATCGCCGGATCACAGGGGTTGTAGGTTCAACGCCTACTCATCTACTCGATGAATCCCAGCGGAATAAACCGGTTGACCTTAACCATATGTACCTAGATATTGGTGCGGATAACCGTGCAGAAGCAGAGTCTTGGGGCATCCATCCGGGCATGCAAATCGTTCCCATCTGTGAGTTCACCCCCATGGCCAATCCGAAAAAAATCATGGCAAAAGCCTGGGATAACCGTTACGGCGTAGGGCTTGCACTGGAGCTTGTCGAAGCATTGCATAAGGAAAAATTGCCAAACACCCTCTATTGCGGTGCAACAGTCCAAGAGGAATTGGGACTCCGCGGTGCACGCACGGCTGCCAATCTGATTGAACCGGATATTTTCTTTGCACTGGACTGCAGTGCTGCGAATGATATGACAGGAGACAAACAGTCCTTCGGACATATTGGACAGGGCGCTTTACTTCGTATCTTCGACCCAGGCATGTTCACCCATCGCGGTATTGTTGAATATGTTCAGGACACAGCATCATCCAATCAGATCAAAATGCAATATTTCATCTCTCCTGGTGGTACGGATGCCGGAGCGGTTCATCTGAGCGGTATCGGTGTACCTTCAACGGTAATTGGCATCTGCGCCCGCTACATTCATACTTCTTCTTCCATTATTCATACGGATGACTATGATGCGGCAAAAGAGTTACTCGTGAAGCTGGTGAAGGGTCTGGATCAGACAACACTGAACACGATTATCGAAAACGCGTAACTTCTATAAGAGATGTCCTGATTTTCAGGGCATCTTTTTTGATGTTCAGAACACAGAAATTCGTTCTAAAGATGAAGGTAAAATGGAGATATAGGAATGGATTATAAAATGCCACCCTCTGCTAAGCAGAAGCTGGCATGATTTGGTTTACAGGAATAACGGGGAGAACGCAATCCAGGCCAAAATAAGAGCCAGCACAATGCAGACATTTTCCACAACGGCTCCATGTTTCGTGCCTGTACTCATGAGATTGATCCTTATACGCCATTTGAGTGGTGGCAGTGGACGAATGCCGCGATTCGTCAACGAATCAGCCAATAAATGCATGACATAAGCTGTACCTCCGGCTACCCAGATCTCTGGCCCCTGCAGATGAGTTGTACTATAGAGCAATCCTGCCCATACGGCGGTTCCATACAGGGTATGTGTCAATCCCCTGTGAGTTAACGTAGTACACAGCATTAACAGACTACCCGCGATCAGATTCCATGGTGCAAATGCATGCCCATAGAATACAAGTCCCAATCCGATCGCAAACATCAACACTTTGCGCAGGGAACGGGATGGCAAAAAAGATACCATCGCAATCAGAATGGCGAGCAGCAGATTCCATGGTTTTGCCTGAACATAGAAGAACACAAATACGGCGACAGGCAGCAGGATTGTCTGTAACAGCCGAATGAGGCTGTTCGGCAATGCCTTGGATACCAAAAGCGAATTGGGCTCATCAATGTCCGGCAGCAGCGAACCGATCAGAGCCACGGTAACCGCCGGTGCAGTCACGGGCATGCCGGCCAATTGCAGAACAGAGAGGGATACAGTGGTCCCGATAATCAGGTGGGATCTTCCCATCATGGTGCAAAAACTTCCTTTCGAAGAAATAGGGAACATAAACCGTCCACTCCAGATTTTACAACGAAAACAATATAAGAACAATAGTTCGTATTTCTTAATTTACTTACTCCAAACCGTGTAATTACGATCGGATCTATGGGCAGACTAATATCTGAGCTGATTTTACCTTTACCACAATCGGCGTTAATCCTGTATTAACATCACTGGTGTATAGTCGGTTCATACCCAACCAACAAAGGATGATTACTTATATGGGAATTCATACGTACTTCAGGTCACTTAACGATCTCGAACGCATTATTCGCACCCCGGGAAAATTCAAGTTCGAGGAACACTGCGTATCCGCCCATTCCTGGAAAGTCGTGCAGTATGCCAAAACACTTGCCGATATTGAGGAACTGCATGGGGTGGTCATCGATTGGAAGAAGCTATACGAGATCACCAGCAGTCATGATTATGGCGAAATTTTCATCGGTGATATCAAAACGCCGGTCAAACATTATTCACTGGAGCTTCGTTCGATGCTGCAGCAGGTAGAAGAAGGCATGGTTGAGCATTTTATTAACGAAAATATTCCTGAAGAGTTCCAGCCTATTTTCCGCAGACAGCTGCGTGAAGGTAAAGACAACTCTGTCGAAGGACTTATTCTGGAAGTAGCCGACAAAATGGATCAGGTGTACGAAGCGTTTGCTGAACTGCAGCGTGGCAATACAGAAAAAGAATTTATCGTAATGTACCGATATGCCCTGATCAAAATCAAAAATATTGACCTCCACTGTGTACACTATTTCCTGGAACATATTCTCCCCGACATCATTGAGGATGGGAACCGCTCCCCATATGATATCCGCCAAATCACGGAAGATGCTTTGTCACAATAATCAGCTCCAGTCATCGTGGTTCTTCAAGAGCCATGGACAGGGCTTTTTTTCGTTATTGTAACCTTTGGCGATACTCGCTAGGATACAGTCCTGTCTTGTTTTTGAAAATACGGCTAAAATAATGGGAATCACTATATCCCACCGCTTTACCCACTGTCTTGATATCCATATCTTCAAATGCCGCGAGCAAGCGTTTTGCTTCGTTGATTCGAAGCCCTGTCATGTATTTGAGCGGCGTTTCACCCGTCACCTTTTTGAAACACTTCCCCAGGTAATCTACACTAAAATGCATCTGTCCTGCCATGTCCTGCAACGTAATTTCATGCATATAGTTCTGTTTCAGGTACAACTTGACTGCCTCTGCAATATCCTCCGGCTTCACCTGTTCATCCAGCATTGCACTGACATGTGCCAGCGAATCCTCTGCACTGCCAAGCTTTAATTCCATCGCATCCAGCAGCGACCTAAGCTGTTCTTCTGTGAGAGGTTTAAGCAGATAATCCTCCACTTTGTAACTGATCGCCTGACGTGCAAACTCAAATTCATGATGGCCGCTCAGGATCACAATCTTGACATGCGGATAGGCAAAATACAGATGTTTCGCCAGTTCCAGCCCATTCATGACTGGCATCTGAATATCGGTAACGACCAGATCAGGCACCGTATGTTCAATCAGTTCCAATGCTTCCTGTCCATTCCTAGCTTCACCTATAACCTCAAACCGTGTTCCCAGCTCGTTGAATTTTCGGGATACGTTGCGGCGAATTAACGCCTCATCCTCCACAATAATGGTTCTATATGTCATCACCATGAGTTTAACTGTGCTCCTTTCGAATGGAACCGCCAATCGTAATGCTAACGCCGCCAGTAGGTTTATTCGTAATATGCATATGTGCCGCGGAACCATACCATAATTTGAGTCTGATCCAGATGTTTTTCAATCCCATCCCGTTGATCTCCAGTTCAGGCATACGCTCCCATTCCTGTGATTGTTGTATGTACTGCTGGATGAGCGCAAGCGCCTCGGGTTCCATGCCAGGTCCGTTGTCTTCGACTGTGATTAGCCAGGTCTCCTGCAAAGTGTCCAGCTCTCCAATGATATGCAGCGTCCAGGGTGGTGTATCACGTAGTCCATATTTCATGACATTTTCCAGTAAAGGCTGAATTAGCAGCATGGGGACCTGAAGATTTTTCATCAAGTCAGGAACACGGAATTCATAAAGCAGATCATCTTCGAACCGAATTTTCATACACTCCAAATATCGCTCACAGTAGTCGATTTCTTTTTCCAATGGAACACCGCTTTTGTTCGGAGCCGAGATGTAACGCAGCATGGATGCAATGTGACCACAGAACGCAACGATCTGTTCATTCATACCCTCCTCCGCCATGATGCTGATGTTCGTAATGTTGTTATACAGAAAGTGAGGATTCATCTGGGACTGCAACGCCAGCAATCTGGCATCCGTTTCCTGAGATTTGATCGCCAGCATGTCCTGAAAGGATTGCACAAGCTGTTGATTCAATTGGATAAACGTATCATTTAACTCATCCATCTCACGGATAGAACCCGGATATTCCAACTTGAACAACTGACCAGAGTCCTGACCCGTGGTCAGATCGTGGACGCCAGTTTTCTGAATAATGCGCTGCAAACGATGAAGCGGCAAAGTCACTCGTTTGGAGATCAGGTAGGAGAGGAGCAGAATAAGAATCAAGGTAGCTAAAGTTGCCCCCATAAACAGAAGAGCCATGCGATTCAGATTCGCAAACAGGGATTGTTTCGACTGCATCACGATAACCGTCCATCCGGTCTCCTGCGAGGTCGTGTAGGTCATCATTTGCTTTGAATTCCCATGGGGATCTACGACTTCTTGCATCGTTCCTTGTGGATAGTGGTCGTTATGAATCAAGTTAACCACGTTGGAATGGATTGTGTTTAACAGATGTTCATTGGACAACAAAGGATATAAAAGCTCATTACGTTCATTCAATACATAGACGCTCAGATCATCGTTCCCCGCTTGCACATCGTTCAAATGCTGGAACACGGTTCCGGCATCCTGCAAAATTTCGACTACTCCTTGCGAGACATAATTTCCATCCTTGTACACCCGGGTAAGGGAAAGATAGGGTTTGCCTGATTCCCCCTGCCCTGTTGGCATCGGTAAAGCCCCACCATCCAGTAAACTTAGGACACGCCAGCCATTGCGCGCCCACGTTTCCTCGTACCACGGTCTTTGGGTCAGATCGACGGACAGCTGGCCATTGAACGCACCGGCACCCAGCATTTTACCGTTCACATCGTAGATATTGGCTTGTTTGGCTGTGTTGGAGCTGCTAATGATCGCCAGAATGACATCAATCAGCGTTGTTGTATCCTTGTAAAACGCCGGGTCACTTGTCAGCGTCTGTTCATGGTCCTCCGCTGGAGATAAATAGTGACTGAAGTGCTCCTTGACCAGATTGGAATATACGATGTTCATGGAGAAATTATTCATTTTGACGATTTCCTGATCCAGATTGCCCACCATCGAATTCCCCAGCTGTTTCTGCTGTTCCGCACTTCGACTACGAATGTCATTGGCAAGAAAAACATACAAGAGGCTGGCCACAATCAATGAAAAAACAATAAATACCGCAGAGTAGTAGGCAAACAGGCTTTGCTGAAGCGTTCTGAATCGGTACTTAACCATCTCACACCTCGTTGTCGGATGATGTCTTGCAACTTAATCGAAAATGTCCACCCAACAGAACGCTTTTGTCTATTGAGCTCATTCTTCGTTCCGCGTAAAGTTATCCACATAAGAATACGCTTACATGAAGTGTTTCGGCAAGAGCTATTATTCTTTATTCCATGGGAGGTTCATTGATGAGAAAACGATTTCTATTATCCCTCGTAGGTACGCTGTTGTTGTCCAGCCTGCTTCTTGCCGGGTGCAACTCCGGTGAAAGTTCCGAAGGTTCAGGGAAAGTAACGCTAACGTTTGGAACAAGCCAGAGCGGCATTCCACGAACGGGTATCATGCAAACGATGGCTAAAGAATATGAGCAGGAAACGGGTGTGAAAATTGACTTTCAGGTGGTCCCTGATGCCCAGTGGCGTGACCTGATTAAGGTGAAGCTCGCCTCCGGTGAAGCTCCTGATATTTTCAATGTGGATGTGGACCCGCTGAGCATGCCTGCCAACGTAAGACCGGAGGAAAATGCAATTGATCTGACCAATGAGGAATTTACAGGACGCATGTCCGAAGAGATTTTGCCAACGGTTAGCTATAAAGAGAAGGTGTACGGGGTTTCTTTTGCACCATCGAAAATATGGTATGTGTACTATAACAAACGCATCTTTGAAGAGCTCGGCATCCAGCCACCAACGTCCTACGCCGAGTTCAAGGCGATCAGCCAGAAAATCAAGGACAAGGATATCATTCCGTTCTATCAGGCGCCTGCCAGCGGGTGGTATCAGGTACTGCCTTTGTTCGAAACCGGTCCAAACTATGAGCAAGCTACACCGGGAACGTACGAGAAGCTGAACAACAATGAGATGAAGGTCGCGGATTTGACGCAGCTCAAGACGGTCATTGAGCAGTTAAAGGAATTTGCGGATCTTGGTTACTTCGGCAAGGATTTTCTGTCCAATACGGTCGAGGCTGGCATTGAAGCCTTTGGTCAGGAGAAAGCAGCGATGCTGCTTCGAGTCCCGGGCACTGAAAAGGAAGTGTCTGAGGCCTATCCGGGCATGAAGGACAATATGGGATTTTTCGTGATGCCATGGGGCGATAATCAGACGATTGGTGTGAATCCGGGCGGTTCGGCTGCGATGTTTGGCAACAAAAACAGCAAGCACCCGGAAGAAGTACTGAAGTTTTTCCGGTGGATTACGGAGCATGATCATCTGCAGCGTGTATTCGATGGTGGTGAAGGCAATCTGACCATCTGCTGGCCCGAAATCGAACCGAAGCTGACACAGGATTACATCGATTATGAGAAAAATCATGAGAAAGGCACGGTCATGCAGGCTGCTGTGAAGTACATTGATCCGCAATGGATGGATATCGGCAAGGATCTTTCCGGTATGTTCGCCGGAGCGATGACCCCGGATCAGATTCTGCAAAATATTGATAAACGCCGGGCTGAACAAGCCAAAGTGCTGAAGGATGAGGCGTGGCAATAACAGCGCATATTCCGGGTAAACACATGAGGCATGTGGCTGACCACCATTACATGCAGCGAGGTGAGGCACCATGCAATCATGCATTTTGGCAGGAAGGACAGGTGTAACAGTTTATGAATGTAAATAAGATATATCCCTGGTATTTCTCATCCGGAGCGATAGTGCTGTATCTGCTGTTCATCGTCGCTCCCGCCCTGCTGGGCATCTATTATTCCTTCACCGATTGGAACAGCTACAGTTCGGAGAAAAACTTTATTGGTCTGGAGCATTTCCGAACCATCCTGGCGGGTGATCCAACGTATTTACTTTTTATTAAGAATACAGTCCTATTCACTCTGATTACTTCGATCGCCAAGACGGTTCTGGGCCTATTCCTAGCTCTGTTGCTCGTCAGCGGTGTGAAAGCCGCCAATCTGCATCGCATGATCATATTTTCACCCCAGGTCCTTTCGTTCCTGATTGTCGGCCTGGTCTTCAAAAGCCTGCTCGACCCCAACAACGGCTTTGTTAACGTGACGCTGCGTTCGCTGGGGCTGGACGTTCTGGCCCAGAACTGGCTGGGCTCCCTGACCTGGGCGATGCCATCTATTATGGCGGTGGATACGTGGAAAGGTATGGGGTACATTATGGTGCTGTTCATTGCTGGACTGCTTGCCATTCCTCGGGATTATTATGAAGCGGCATCGATTGACGGTGCCGGCTTCTGGCAAAAGCTGTTTCGAATCACCATTCCGATGCTGATGCCGACGATTACCATCGCCACGGTGCTCAACATTACGTATGGGCTGCGGGTATTTGATGCGGTATATGTACTGACCAATGGCGGACCAGGCAACGCAACAGATGTGATTAACACAGCGGTGTATTCCTCTTTTGCTAAAGGGTACTGGGGACTCGGCAGTGCATTATCCACAATTCTGTTTGTCATTATGGCGGTCATCTCCTTCTTCATCATCCGCTTGATGAACCGAAAGGTGGAATACTAGATGCGAGTAAAAAAACGGCTGGTTTCCATCGGATTAAATGTACTCGCCTGGCTGCTTAGCCTGGTGGTCCTGATTCCTTTTGTCGTCATTGTCCTGAATTCATTCAAGTCCGATGCCGAAGCCAAAGTATTAAAACTGACCCTGCCCGAGAAGTTTATCTTTGAAAATTATAAAATCGTCTATGAGCAGGGACACTTGGGTGGTTCCTTTTTTAACAGTCTGCTGCATTCAACGGCTTCTTCCTTGCTGCTGGTGTTTGTTGTCGCGTTCTCGGCCTTCACGTTATCACGAAATTATTCGAAGTTAAGCAAGTTTCTGTACTTCTTTCTCATTCTGGGCATTACGCTGCCATTAAACTACATTCCATTAATGGAGGTCATGAAGTCGCTGGGCATGATTAACTCGCATGTGGGCATGATTCTGCTCTATACGGCGATGGGCATTCCGATCTCGCTATTCATCACATATGCGTTTGTATCCAATATTCCGAAAGAACTGGATGAAGCAGCGATCATGGACGGATGCAACGGGATCAAGCTGTTTCTCAGAATTATTGTGCCTTTGCTAACCTCTGTACTGGTTACGGTATTTGTTCTTAATTTCCTGAGTGTCTGGAATGAGTTTACCGCCCCGCTCTACATGCTCAATACCGTCGAGATGTGGCCGATGACGCTCGCTGTCTATAACTTCTTCGGACAGTTCAGTGCTCAGTGGAATCTGGTCAGTGCGGATATTGTGCTTACTTCCCTGCCTGTGTTGATTGTGTTCCTGATTGGGCAAAAATATATTGTGGGTGGTCTGACTTCCGGGGCGGTTAAAGGTTGAGATGTATCCGAAATGAGAATTCATTACACCTGGCTACTTCGAAATTTATCATTGACATCGTGTTTGTTTGTAACTATTATAGTTACAACGGTGGTGATCATGCATGAAACAAATCAGCAGTCGCTTTTCCATTGCGGTTCATACGCTGTCCCTGGTCGCTGTTGTGCCCAATGAGTGCACGGGAGATTTTATCGCCAAAAGCGTAAATACCAATCCCGTCATTATTCGGCGCATTATGTCCAAACTGAAACAGGCCGGTCTGATCGAGGTCAGACCCGGTGTCGGCGGTGCTTGTTTGTTAAAGGACCCCGCGGACATCACCCTTTTGGATATATATCGTGCACTTGAGGTTGTCGAGGATGGCGAGTTGTTTAACTTCCACAAGCATCCAAACCCAAATTGTCCGGTTGGCAGCATGATCGAACAAACCTTGCGCGCCGAACTTATTGAGGCTCAGACAGCCATGGAGCAGCGTTTAAAACGTGTAACGATACAACAGATGATGGATCAGGTTCACGTCTCTGAATAAAAAAGCTCATTACGAGCTTTTTTTAAACCTTTCGTTGTAATCACACCTGTTATAACACATACGATTACATCTATTCATGTAGTTGACATTACACTGTTGTGTCGACACAAAACATACCTTATAGGAGGAAAACACAATGAAAATTTTAGTTACTGGAGCAACAGGTCACTTGGGTTCACTGGTCGTAGAGGCTCTGTTAAAAACGGTATCTGCTGGGGATTTGGCTGTAAGTGTACGCAACCCGGAGAAAGCAGAAGCATTGCGTGCTCAAGGTGTTGACGTTCGCCAAGGTGATTTCGATCAACCGGAAACGCTGGAAAAAGCATTTGCAGGGGTAGATCGACTGCTGCTGATCTCCACCGATGGTGACAATGAAACGCGTATTCGCCAACATCAAGCTGCCGTGCACGCTGCCAAGAAAGCAGGCGTTGGATTCATCGCGTATACCAGCGTGGTGAATGCGGAGAAAAACACCCTTTCACTGGCTGAAGTACATCGCGCCACAGAACAGGCTATCCGCGAATCCGGCATTCCTTATTCCTTCCTGCGCAACAACTGGTACCTGGAAAATGAAGCAGGCAGCGTTCAAGCAGCTTCCCAGGGCGCACCTTGGGTGCATGCAACTAACGCCAGCCAAGTAGGCTGGGCTACTCGCAGTGATTATGCGCATGCTGCCGCTGCAGTACTGACAGGTGAGGGACATGACAATTCAGTATATGAATTGTCTGGTAAACTTCGTACTCAAGCTGAACTGGCTGCCATCGTGGGCGAAGTGCTCGGAAAAGACATCAGTGTGCAAAACGTGGACGATGCCGCTTACGCTGACATCATGAAAGGTGCAGGTCTGCCTGACTTTGTAGTCTCCATGCTCGTTGATATGCAAAGTGCTATCCGTGAAGGCGCGCTGGCAGTAGAGAGTGATACACTGGAGAAATTGCTTGGTCGTCCGGCTCAACCATTGAGTGAGGGTGTTAAAGCGATTTTGGGCAAGTAATAATTTTAAATAGAAGATAATAGAGTGGGAATTATAAAGGGACACACCAACAAATGTTGGATGTGTCCCTTTTGGTGTAACAGCGATCTATAAAAAGATATAGCAGTTGAACGTACTCTTTATACTAAACTAGTTTAATTGTGACTTGAATTCGATTTAGATATCGGTAGTCTCCATCAACGTTACATCGATCATTGCTCGATATATCGTGCCGGAATGTGATCAGCCAGCCAAATATTTTCGTTTCCATGATAGAAAAGAATTCCGTCCTTGGCTGCTTGAGCCGCGTTAATTTTCAGTATTACCGGCTGGTCATCACGTCTTCGTCCCACCTGATTGGCGGTATCCATATCTGCAGACAGATGAACATACTGCCTCTGACGAGGCTGCAAACCTTGCTCCATAATGGAAGCAACCGACCGCAATGGCGTGCCATGATAGAGTATTTCCGGTGGATTGGCAGGTACTTTGGATATCTTTTGCGGAGTCGAATGACCATATAAAGCCCGGATGCGGCCAGAATGAATCTCATGTCTCTTTTTCTCAGAAGCTTGAATCATCTGCTCCAGATCCGCTTCCGTGACGTCCTTCCACTGTGGACTCTCATGTAAAGCCACCAGCAATTGCGGAATCTCCACCCAGCCCTCTTCGTCCAGCTCCAGCTCATACTCCCAGGGGGCGTGACGCAAGGCGTATGAGAGCTCTTTACTTAACTTCATCAGATCCATTGCGATCATCTCCCAATTAAGTTAACAATTCATTAGACAAATACTGTCTGTACCACTACTTGAAAAAGGTGCTTCTTCAGGTTCTTTCCGGTTGTACCGCGGCTAAAATCTCCTGAATGTTGCGACCCAACCCTTCATCATCTTCCTGATTAAACTGGCGGTGTCCATCAATCCCGCGATGAATAATCGTGTTCATCACGGGATGCACCTCACGGTCTGAAGCGACCCGGATCAGATCATCGGCAAAATCTACAGCCTGCTGCTCACTATAGTTAAACGGTTTAATCAGCATACGGATGCTCAGTGCATGAGCCTGTGGCTCCGCGAGTTGATCCCGATGAGTGATGCCATATACCGCGCCAAATCCAAAAGCAGCTATCACCTGACGCTCCAGTTCCGTTGTCTGTTCCAAAGGCGTACCGATCAGTTCACATATTTTGCCCACCATCTGCTCCAACTCTGAAGCCGCCGCAGCCAAAATCACGTCGTTAATATCGTCAGCGTTGATAAAATCAGTCATATTGTAATTCTCCATTTCTGAGCCATATTGGATCCATTCTCTCAGACTCTATGAGAACATTGTATCGGAGATAGGGTGTTCCTTTCAAATTCATCTACGGTTAGACAAACAATGATTCAACTTACTTGTATATGAGAAGCTCTATTTGTGCGTAGTACAACTTGGTAAATGATCATAAGCGTAACTATTAATCCCGGCGTGATTCATCGTTTTGCGGAGCTCCGAAACAAACTCCATAAAGTACACTTCAGGACTGCGACTTCCTGCATAATATTGCAGGTCGTAATCGTAATTTAACCTCGAATACACATCATGCAGTTCGTTAACCAGTACCTTTTTCATATCCTCTCTTGTAATTGCTGGGTCTATATTGCTCTCGTTGACCAGGGTCTGTAGTGTCTCCTGCAGAGCCTGTTGATCGTATGACGGGTTAGACAACAGATGCTGCAAATCATACAAGTCTTTGAATCGGGGCCTCACTATCGTTTGATGCAGCTTCCAAGCGATTTGAATGGAGAGTGGCACGGTGTGAGGAACGACAAAAGCTTCTCCAACCATAGGTTGGTACGATAGAGCGATAGACTTCTCATACAATTCGAGGTTAAAGGATATATCAAGATGCAGCTCATCCTCATCTTCATACTCATTTTCGCTCCTTGGTTCACTATCAATATAAAAGGCAAGCTCCGTGTTCACCGTTGGAAAATCATCCGCCATCGCGTAGTCTATTCTGCGCCAGAAAGCATTCTCACTAAAGCTTCGGAATACGATACCGCCATTCAGATCCATCTCCGTTACCCGGATCATCCAGTCTGTAAATATTTCATTGGCCTGGTCCTCGGTCTCAATTCGACCTGTATACAGAAAGTCGATGTCGTCCACATAACGAACATTGGGATTCTCCAAATACTGTCTTGTCAATAAGCTTCCTTTTAATACAAATGGACTATTCACGAGAGAAGCGCGCTTCAATAGAGCTTCTAATACAACAATGAATCTCTCATCCTCATTCAAGCTATGTAATTGTACATTTTTCCCAGACACTCATTCTCCTCCTCTATTCATCTCATCGTACTCAACATTCGGTTAGATCCATCCACGATCCAGTTCTTCCCGACTGTCATAGATGCACAGTTCATATTGCTGTTTTAACAGTTCGATTTTGTTCTGCTGTAAGATATTATGTATCTTCTCTACTCTGCTGTAGAATTTTTCAGAACTATTATATTCTCTGACCGTAACAAATCTAATTTTCCCATTCGCATTCAGCGAGTTCCTTGAAATATGTCCGCCTGAGTCAGCGCACAACTGCTTCAACCTGACTACATCATCAACATACACTTTACCGTGCCATTCAAAATAAGGCTTGGACTGCGCCAGCATTGGCTTATCAAAATACGTCTCTTCCTTTGCGGGAATTTCCACCTTCGTCCTAACAAGCATGAATCCGTTATCCCGAAACTTTGCGGCAACCTCTTCAATAACATTCTTCACTTCTTCATAATCCGCGCTATGTACAATGCCTGTAATCATTGGCTGATTGATGTATTCACCTTGGTCCAAGACGATCAATACGGGCTTTACGTTCTCTTCATTACAGATGTTGATAAAGGTTTCCTTCTCATTCTGCTTCAGATCACTCATGGTTACATGATATTCAAATTCCATCTGGCCACTTCCTTACTGATTTTTATCATCTGTCATTAGATAGATCTATCTTCTCATCTTCTGTTAATTATTCAGACACATCGTTTAAATTGAATTGTTATAGATCTTATTTTTTCTACAATTCACGTACAAACGCTCCACTGTTTTCTCTACAAGATACTGATAACTGGGTCACGCGTTAACATGAACTAGAACAACCTTATTCACTGAGCATTTCAAAAAAAAATTCTAATATATTGGGGGCGACTTTTTCTGTCACTGGAGAGAACACCTCCGACTCTTCATGAAACCAAATAACTAACTACAACAGGCTCTTTCTTCTCTCTATAATCCAAACAAATAAAATCTCCTGAAAAAGTGCCGCAATAGGAATTACATTCATCCCCACTAAATCTTCATTATCAGTTAATCTATCACCTATTTGTGTAATAATAACTTCAACATCATACCATCCATTAATAGGATCAGACTCACTGTCTTTTAATATACAAAGAAATTTCTCAACTACATAATCTTGCTAATTCAAACTAAAAATATTTGTGATTGGTACAGCTCCATTATTTTGCTTAATAGAATTCCTATGAATTTCTGGAAATGAAACTGCCAAGCTTCTCAACTAAATCTAATAATTCGCCGGTTGGTAATGGAAAGACAATCGTATTAACATCCATTCTCATTGTTTTTCACTCTCTATTCTTATCTTTTAACATGCGCCACATCACCTGAAGCTCTACCACCCTTATGATATACTAAATGGTACTAATTTTTTTTCATTATCTATTGCCATCCAGAACTTTCACACCTTCGATAATTTCTCCTTTAAGCTCTCCACTAATTTTTAGCCTAATTGAAACTATCCCACTCTATATCTTGGCCCCAATAATAGGACAATAATAGAAGCCACAATACTGAATCATATTGTGGCTTCTATTATTGTATTGTAACATCCTGTTACCAAGATAACTTTGCTTCATTATTTTAAGATCAGCAGTAAGTGTAACTTGAAAGTTATGCCTCCCTCAAATTATTTCATTTTTATTCATTTATCCTCATTATTTGGAACATTATAACTTTCCAGTTTTCATACTTGACCCTCTCAGCCCAAGTATCTGGATAATGATCCAAATCGTATCCAATCCTCACTACTGGACCATTTTTAGTATTTATTGTAATACTATCTGTGACATCTTTACCAAATATAAGGCAGATGATTTCTTCAGATATATTTTTCGGAGCTTCATTCTGCGCTTCAATGAGAGGTCCTTTCCTAAAACTACTTCACTTATCTTGACTGTCCAAATCATCTTTCCCGACATCTTCAGCCTTACTCTACTTAGATTTACTTTTTCTTCTTCCGCCAGCAGTACTGCCCACAATCATCACATATAAAAAAACATTTTCTGATCCCTTCAAAATGTTTTTTCTTACTACTAATTTATGTTTTCACTTTAAGTTTTCAATACGTAACTATTCTAATGAAATATCTCCATCACTTGAAGAAACTATTTCTTAAAACTTCAAATATACGTAGTATATTAAGCTTGAATGCATTAGATATTAATCATTGTATTTTTTAATTACTTGCATAGATTTATTGAAGAGTCGAGATAATACTAGGTCTGTTAATATTCACTACATCATCAGTGACCTTTTCATTCATTTTAACACGTAAATATTCATAGCCATTTTTTAACGCTATATTTCTTTCTTCTTCATAAATTGGAACTAAAGTATAAAAATTAATTATTTTACCATGTGGGGTAACAAGCCTCTCAAGGCCAGGCTCTTGGACTCCTGATACCATTATACAAGATAACATTGTATTCGCGGCAAAAGGCCGCGGGGGCTCACCATTAGGAAGAATTACACCTTCAGCCAACCAACCATCAAATCGATGTGGAATGTGAGCAGTTTTACGCAACCAAGAAAATGGCCAAGAATATTCTGATTGATTTGTTAAATCTTCAACTGGCCATTCGGATGGTAACTTAATTATCAATTCTGAATAATTAAATTCACTTGCACCCGATGATTCATCCATTGGTGCATCGCTCATACCTGTAGTTACCAGTGTTAAAAAATCATTTTTTTGAGATGGAGGTATGAAATGAATATTTACACTAACATTACTTCCTGGAATAATTTCTCTTAATGTTTTCTGCGGGGAACCAAAAAAAATGGCTATATGCTCAAGTATACAATCATGATCATTTGATTCCATAGTTCTTCCGGACAGAGAGTTTCCATTTTTGTGTTCAAGAAAATTAACTATTTCATTTTGTCCTTGTTCTCGAGCAAAAGTAATTGCATCTACATTATTCATAGAACTACCACTGTATTTTACTGTTATATCAATTCCCGATTGGATTAACAATCTAGCAATATCCGCATGGCCATTACTGATGGCTCCGAATAATGGATTCCTCTCCGGTTCACTAACATCCATATCTGCCTTACATGATAGAAGATACTTTACAACTTCCAAATGACCTTTCGAGGCAGCTTCATTTAGAGCGCCTCCATCATAGGCTCCCCCTCTTCTATTTACATCACTCCCTAACTCAACCAGTTTTTTTACGATTTCTAGTTTACCTTCTGAAGATGCTACATGAAGCCACGTACCAAAAGGGGTCATAAAATTTAAAAGCTCATAATCATGTTCGATAATTTGAGTTACCTTTGCAACCTCCCCTTGTTTAATAGATGAACGCAGTTCTTTAGCAATATTTATATTTGTCATAAAATTATCTCCTTCGTTTTGCAATGTCACCTAGGATTCTTAGCATTCCAACCATATATTCCCTATCTCCGCCAGCTTCCTTAACTTCTTTCAGCTTGTCTACAACGTATCTTAGTGCCTCAATTCCATGTTGTCCTTTTACTCTATTAGGTGCCAATACAGATTCTCCAAACCCATTATTGGATCAATAGCATATTCTATAACACTTTGCCCGCTTTCTTTCCCTATCTATGCTATCTGTTCTATGAAATCATTCATACCTGCTTAGATTCCTGTCCTTGTTTGCCATTTCATTTAGTTTCCTAGTATATTTTCTGTACATTAAAAGCTCATTCCTCCTATATAGTTCAAGAGGGAAGGAGCTTGAAAGTTTAACGCTTATAAAGCTTTAATCATTTAATTTTTGGTTTGTTGATTGTATTGTATGGTCTGTAAACGCAGTCTACATTTTGGTTAGGTAATATTGTTATTGATTATACGATGAAATCATTTGGCAATAGATAACCCAAATATTTACTTTTATCTAATTTATCAAATTGGATCATCCGGAAATTCTTTAGAGTACCTAGTTATCAGATTTTGTAGGGCCATATCTTGAGGAGTCTCATTTAAGTATTTGTATTTCCAAATGATAAGTTGTTCACTAAAACTATAATTGGTATCAAACCATTTTGTATAATCAAAGTGAACTTTTAATTTTCCTGTCCTTTCTAAATTTAAAGTAAAGGAATACCATAATTCTTGACCGTTATCTTTAAATATATCTCTCATTTGTTCTGCTAATAATAGAAGTTTTCTTTTATTTAATTTAAACTCCCTCTCGTTCACTTGATATTTGAGAGGAATTTCAAGGCTATATTCATACCTCTCCGGATTCGTTTCTGGTAGGTAGAAAAAATATATACCTCCACCATCATCAGAAATTTGAGCATAAAAGTAAAATTCTAGCCAATCTTCCTGTATCATTTCATTAACCGTTTCCGCTATCTGCTGGTATAAACTGTTTAGTATTTTCTCCAATTACTTCAGCCTCCTGATTGATTTTTCATTTTTTCCTCAAAAACCCCTTTGTCTTCAATTTCATAATATGCCGAACTCTTAACATTAACCTGCATGACTTACTTGTGCTGGAAGATGATTAATCTGACCACATAGAACCGCACATGGAAGTGTTATGGCTTCCTTCCACTGTGCCGCCGCTACCTCATCGAAGTTCACTCGCATTTCCTCTACAATCAACCTTCGGTAGTAACCCGAAACATCCTTTTGTTGCAGTTCTCCGCTCATTAGCCCATTCACTCTTTCCCGTTGTTTGGGCTTTAAGCGTTCTGGATGAGCCAGATGGGTGCACAGATAAAACCGGTTGAACTTGGGAGGAAACTGTATGATAGCTTCAAGTGGTATCTTCTCATCAGGTACATAAACAATTTCAAACCTCGTTAACTCCTCCTCAATGACCTTCCTATGCTGACTCATCAGTTGACGCTTCTTATCGTAAACTCTACTGTAACCTGCTACTTGCTTTTGATGTTTCTTATTGGAGTAGCGAGTCCCTTTCCAAGTGTGCATATTCCGCCCTGTAAGTGATAAAGTGAACAATTGATATAGGTAACGGAATATCAAACGCTACATCACATCGTACAAATAGGATTTCTTTGGCGGAATCCTTTATTGGCTTTAGCCATGAATAGAAATGAACTAAATTATCGGATGGCTCTCAATTCTTAGCGTATTCTTTCTTGACTTAGGAACAAAGGTAAGTTGATAGGAGATGTGTAGGTAATGCCCACTATCTCAGACATGTAAATGATACTTAAACCCCTTTTCTTTCAAACGAAGGTTAGCATTTAAATACTCTCGAAGACGTAATTGAAAAAGATTAAAGAAATCCCAATATACATCCGTAAACTCTACTACAATACGGTCAATTGAAACTTGTACCCCTTCCATGTTCAGCCCCCAACCGAAATTTTTTAACGAATTTCGGACTATATTAGAGGACAAGGTGGCTATTCCGATACATTAAACAGGTTGATTATGGTCTATTTTTCGCTCATACCCTTCTAAATTAGATACATCATACTTATGACTAATATCATCTGCTGTATCCAGCTTATTGGCCAGCTTACTCCGTTCACGCCTTAATTTCTTAAGTTCTTCTTTACTTGCCCCTTCTTTTTTCGCGTTTCTTAAGACCTTGCTAGTGCACCAGAGATGGCATCTCTGGCATTTGCCAATAACCGGAATGAAACTAGCCTTATCCAGCACATTTTTGAGTAATACCCATCACTTTGCTCTAGAAGCCATTTTCTCTTCCGGTTCCTCTTCTCTCTCACCTGACCACTGACTAAAAACATCTTTTCTGGCTATTGTAGCCAAAAGAAAAACACTCTCCAATTATTATAAATAACGAGAGAATGTTGATTTCATTTTTCCAATATATTCCGTATCATAGAACAAAATAACGAAGTGTTGAATACGTCTTTTCCGAGTATTTCTTCATCTATAAAAGAGATTCTTTTTTTTGCAGGCTGTTCCAAACCCCAGACTTGTTATAGGCATCAAATTAATCTTTCTACTTGTTCTCTTATCTCCTCATCGAATTTGCATCCCTCTACTTTAGCTCCTTTCCAAATTACATTTTGAAGATTCGCTCCAGTAAAATCGGCACCACTGAAGTCTCCATTACGAAGATCAGCTCCATTGAAGTTACTACTTATAAATATTGCATTTAGAGCAATAACATCCGACAGGTTTGCTCCGATAAAGTCTGCTTCTTTAAAATTACCATTTGTAAGGTTTGCTCCGCATAAATCGCATTCATCGAAAATAGAAACTTCACCATTTATCCCTGTCATATTGGAAAAGCGAAATGTTGCCTTTTGAAGTGCTGATCCGTACAAACTGCCATTAGTGAAATCAGTATAATCAAAGCATGTATCTGTACATGTACTTATTTTAATTTCTGTATTCTTCATTTGAGCCTTAAAAAAGTTTGCCTTACTCAGAACACAATCAGCTATATCAGCGTATTCAAGATTACAACTATCAAAATCGGTAGAAATAAATTCACAGTCACGAAATGAAACTTCAACAAAAGATGTCGCCCTAAAATTTATTTCGTTTGCATATAAGCGTTTAGCAATAATTTCAGATAGGTCTAAGAATGAGAGATCTGCCTCTGATATTCTCAAGTCATCAATCAATTCCTTGTTTAATTTGTAATTATTTATAAATTCAGAAGCTTCATCTCTGTCTTTTATATGTCTCACAGTTACACTCCTTCGAAAATATTTTAGTTTCTCATGTAATCCTTCCATTTGTTATTTGGGTTAAATGTAACCCCCATGTTGTCTTCAAAGTTTGGAACAGCAATGACCTCAACTTGATTCAAATATTCCATGACTTCCACCCATCGTTCTAACAGATGTTCTAAATCAGATTCCCAAGGATTTTCCACAAGATCAATTCGTATTCCTCCCCAGCTTAAATCTTTAATAACAGCGGGGCTTTTCACTATTACATCTCTACCAAACATTTCTAAAATATCTCCACTCAAGTACGTTCTCATTCCGATACCCAAAGGCCCATTAGGAAAAAACTTTACCGGAACAGGATATGAACTTAAGTTCATCCATTTATGATTTCTTTCTTTTTCAGTCTGCCACGGCGTTACAGCAGGCCAAGAAATATGAGTTACTCCGTAACGTGGCTTAACCGTTTCAGCGATCTGATCAGACAACTCAAAAAAATCTTTCCTATACTTACCATTCATAGATTTATCGAAAGAAAACTTAAGAAAAGATCGTAAGTTAGAATTCAAATCAAAGTAACCTGAATATTTGACAATTTTATCTCGTCGGAGATGTACTTCTGATATTTGCGGAATATCATAGAAAGATTTTGCTATAATTTCATCGCGATTGTAGCTTACACTGGTTGTTTCACTATTCCCCCATGTAGTGGGAGTAAATTTATCATTTGATTCAAAATTATCCAATAAACGATTCAAAGCCTGTTTTTCTCCTAACTTGACTGTCGGATACATTAATATATTAAATAAATTCGGTTTCACTTCTGACATCCTACCTCCTCTTAATGTGTTCTTTAAAGTTTTTTCCAGTAACCTCCCCCTGGTAAGTCAGGGTCAGCTATCCATTGATGCGTTGTTTTACCGTTAGCAGGGTCAACATAGTAAATATCGCTTTGTTCCCCTAGCGGCCCACTGGGTCTTGGTTTTGGAGGAACTCCTTTCAAATCTGGCAAATCACTAGATATTGTTACAACATGACGACCATTTACTTTGTCTTCAATCATTTCACGTTGAGCACGCATTTGATCGTCATTATATATAACCTGATCCTCTCCACCAGTTTTATGCTTATGATCATGTACTAGCTCTATCTTCCCTTCTTTATTTCGACCTATGCTGTCTGGTCGTGTTTCTACTCCTTCGGATGATTTATATTTAATAACTGGTGCTTCGTTGTTATTTTCTATTTTGCGACCTAATTGGCCTTCTAAAGCCTGTCTACCTTTGCCCTCTTCTGTTGCTCCACGTTGACTACTGTTTTTCAACCTATCATTGACTACGTCCCATTTATCTCGGGACAATGGCTGCTTACCAAGATTTTTTTGTTTCTGTACGTAACGTTCATATCTTGCATCATCAGCTGCTTTGTTGTTACCACGTTTTTCAGCCTCATCAATTTTGTTACGGTAGTGCTTCTCTTGCTCACTTGTTAATCCATTCTTATTTAACTTACCAGGTTCATTTTTTGAAGATTCTCCATCTTTTGTATCCTTCTTACCGTCTTTATTATCCCCAGAGGATTTAGAACTTCCTGAATCCCCAGAGCTTTTATTGTTTGATGTGATCCCCGGATTCTGATTCTTCTTATACTTACTATTCAACATACTTAATAGAATCATTGCTTTGGTAATTGTATCCGAATCCACATATTGACTTAGTTGTTCTAAGCCATAATTCATCGCCTCACTGATCAGCAAGTTCTGCATGAATCCGGTCGCCATGCCGCCCGCCGTCTTGAGTCCATTCGCCAGCTTCGGCGACTTCATCATCAGATCGTTCAGCTTACCTTTTAGCTTGTTCGCTAGATCCATTGGACTGAAATTGCTCGTAAGTCCCTTCGCCTTGGTCATGACCTTGCCTAGCGCACCAGAGATGGTATCCCCGGCTTTCTTTGCCAGGTCTCCCATGGCCTTCGCTACCTGCCCGGCCTTGTCCATGACCTTGTTGGCTACACCCATCACATTGTCAATAACCTTGCCTGCTTTGGACAGCAACTTCGAGCCCTTCACCGCGAACTTGGCACCCGTAGCCGCCCAACCCACAAACGGAATCGCAGCTGCAGCGGACAAGGCCGCGTTTGTATAATCTCCCCGAGCGGCATAGATGCCCGCATTCGCCAAATCGGCGACTTCACCAATGACAGGGATCATACCGGCCACATCCAGCACGGTCTGAGTCACATCCAGCACTTTACCCCAGAAACCTTTTTTCTCCTCTTCCGGTTCCTCTTCCACCTGCACCTCGGACACAAACGGTGCTTCTGGTACCGGCTCCAGATCCTCCACGGTTACGGGCATTTTGATTAATCCGTCCAGTAGCACTTCGCTGCCCTTCAGATCCGTCATGCCGTCCAGAATCATACTGCTGTCTCCGCACTGAAGGAAGATCGT